>Ga0315904_10000038_pt1 | contig 200479 bp, 146 predicted proteins | sample LakEriMetagenome_6_FD_203529 | JGI IMG/M metagenome (GOLD analysis project Ga0315904, IMG submission 203529) | Freshwater fungal communities from buoy surface, Lake Erie, Ohio, United States - Buoy 12 MA120 | ecosystem: Environmental > Aquatic > Freshwater > Lake | place: USA: Lake Erie, Ohio...
AACAGCAGGTATAAGTGCGAACTGGTAGGAGGAACGATAAACTTCCAACTATGGGGCTGTGCTCACATAGGGCCGCTGATTTTCCCCATGTAGTGTTCTACTTGATTGGGTGTGCAGTTGCAGTTGCGTCTGGGGTCAGTCCGGTAACCGCAGGGGCAAGGATTAAGGGCCGCGACAAGCATAAAGTCAGCGGGAAAGGTGGTGCTGCGCAGGGCTCGCGAGATGGTGACGACGCGATCTTCCAGCGGTTGTCGCATCACCTCCAGGGTGCGTCGATTGAATTCGGGGAGTTCATCGAGAAACAGTACGCCGTTGTGTGCCATGGAGATTTCACCGGGTGATGGAGGGCTTCCTCCGCCGACGAGCCCTGCGTCGCTGATGGTGTGATGTGGAGAGCGAAAAGGTCGTTTTGCCATGAGGGGTTGTCCATCGAGCAATCGTCCAAGGACGCTGTAAATGCGTGTGGTCTCGATCGATTCGCTGGCAGTAAGTTGTGGGAGAATGGTAGGTAGTCGTTTGGCAAGCATGGTCTTGCCGGATCCGGGTGGGCCGAGCATCAGGAGGTTGTGCGCGCCAGCAGCAGCAAGGCATAGGGCACGTTTCACCATTTCTTGTCCACGTACATCTGCGAAATCGACGTCATAGTTGGCGTAGGTATTGAAAAGGTGTTCCAGTCGTGAGGGGTGTGCGCCGATCGACAGTTGACCTGAGAAGAATCCAACTGCCTCACACAAGCTGCTGACCGGAATCACTTCGATGTCCTCCACAATGGCCGCTTCGGGTGCATTCTGCGCTGGTACTAGGATGCCTTTAAGTCCTGTCCGTTTAGCAGCTGCGATCGCCATGGACAAAGCGCCTTTGACGGGGCGTGTTTGCCCTTCCAAAGAGAGCTCACCGACAACGGCGTATTCTTCAAGCAGTTCCGAGTCAAATTGACCGCTGCTGGCAAGCAAGCAGAGTGAAATGGGAAGATCAAACGACGCCGCCTGTTTTGGTAGTTCAGCCGGAGCAAGGTTAATAACCACTCGGCTCTGAGGCCGCACAAAGCCGCTGTTGACCAGTGCGCGTTCGACTCGATGTTGGCTCTCTCGCACCGCCGCCTCGGGGAGTCCAACAAGAAGTGTCTTGGGGAGCGCCGCTGGCGAGATATCGACTTCGACAACCACCGGCATCGCTTCGATTCCCAATAACGAAAAAGTCTGCATTTTAGCCAGCATTTTATACCCTCCTTGCTTCGTGTGTTATGCCTAGAGTATGTGAATACTCTTAATAAGTGTACGTATGGATAAATAAAATCCGTACACATGTCAAGTGGCGAGAAATAAGTATCTCTACCGTTTTTGAAGCCCTAGTAGTTTGCGTCCCAAGTTGCTGTCGGGGGGCTAGGCATGCTACAACCATGGCTTATCGCTGGCTTATCAACGGAATCTCGGAGGCTAGGATGGCGCGCAATAAGCTCTTTGTGCTGGATACCAATGTCATTCTGCACGACTCGCAATGCTTGTACTGTTTTCAGGAGCATGATGTCGCTATACCCATCACCGTGATCGAGGAACTGGATCACTTCAAAAAGGGACAGAATGACATCAACTTCCACGCTCGCGAGTTTCTGCGGGGGCTCGATGAATTAACCGGAGATCTCCTCTCAGAGAGCGGTTCGCCCTTGGGTGACGGCCGAGGTACAGTGCGCGTCGTGATGTCGCGGCAACTCGACGAGAGGGTTCGCCAAGCGTTCGTGCAGGATACTCCCGATCATCGCATCTTGAACACCGCCTTATTGCTCTCGCAAAGCGAAGCGGATCGGCCTGTGATTCTGGTTTCAAAAGACACCAATATTCGAATCAAAGCGAAAGCGCTTGGAGTCGTCGCACAAGACTTCACCACCGATAAGCTGAAAAGCGTTGACACACTCTACAAGGGAAAACGTCTCGTAGAACTTGATGATCAACAACTGGATGGCTTCTTTACCGGTGACAATAGTCCTTCGCTGGTCGATCTCCCCGCTGTCGAAGCACCGCTGGCTAATGAGAGCTTTGTCTTGCGTTCCACGGCGCGTTCGATCCTGGCTACTTACAAAAGTCAGAGCAATCGATTTGTGCGAATCGAAAAAGCGAAATACTATGGCATTGTTCCGAGAAACGCCGAGCAATCCTTTGCCCTACATGCATTGACCGATGATTCGATCCGCTTGGTAACATTAGCAGGGCGAGCTGGTACCGGAAAAACTTTGCTCGCTCTGGCCGCAGCGCTGGAAAGTCGACGCAACTACCGACAGATCCTTCTGGCTCGTCCTGTCGTCCCCCTTAGCAACAAAGATATCGGTTTTCTACCGGGCGATATTAACGCTAAGCTCGATCCCTATATGCAACCGCTCTATGACAATCTCACCGTGATCAAAGGGCAATTTGAGGAAAATGATTCGGAGAGAAAAAAGATCCAGCAGATGCTTGAGACAGAGAAGTTGCTGATCAGTCCCCTGGCGTATATTCGCGGCAGAAGCCTTCAAAAAATCTTCTTCATTGTCGATGAGGCTCAGAACCTTACGCCGCACGAGATCAAAACTATTATCACTCGCGCTGGCGAAGGAACAAAGATTGTCTTTACAGGAGACATTCGACAGATCGATCATCCCTATCTCGATAGTCTATCCAATGGCTTGAGCTATCTCATTAATCGCATGATGGGGCAATCGATTTACTCGCACATCACTCTGGAAAAGGGAGAGCGATCACTTCTGGCAGATCTCGCTGCCGAATTGCTGTAACGTTTACAAGAAAGACTGATCGAGCTGTTCGCGTACGTCCGTGGCTACTTGTTTTCTTGAATGAATAACTTCTTGGCATCTATTGTGAATAGATCTAAGTCAGATTTGTATTCAGCTTGGCCTTGTACGATGACGACTTGGTCTTTTCGAAGTCCTAAGATGTTGGCTGCACTGAAAGGAAAGAGATTTCCTTGTTCGTCTGAAATTCGAACGAGAGCCATTGGAGCATCTTTCGCCCGGCGTTTGCAAAACGGGCAATTGTCCGCATCGTGTCCCGGTTCACCCTCATGGCTCTCGGCGGGTAATTCAGTGATCGTAAAAATAGATTTATTGGCTTCAAATGGATCAAAGTCACCTGCAGCGATTTTCCCACGAATCGTGACGGTCGGTTTATCGGCTACATGCTCTTTCGCTTCCGCAAAGGATTGCAGCTCCGACGGCTTTTCCGCTAGTAGCACCACTTTCCGAACGGCTGCAAATTGAGTCGATTCGGAGGTTCCGCAACCCACGGTTCCGACAAGAATTCCTGCGACTGAGATTACGAGCAGCATCGCATAAGAAAATATTCGCATCGAAGTGGTTCCAGTGGTTTGCGTATTGATCAGACAGCAATCATCAAGTGTAACTGCGGCAGAAATCACTTTTCGAAATGATTTCTGCCGACAGTTTGTGGTCGCAGGATCCAAGCGGATCGCCTAGTTCATTATTCGACTTTGGCAACTTTGCGCAACACTTCCATCGCTTTGTCGATTTGTTCGGAAACAGAACTGTATTTCACTTCCTCCTTGCCATGCATGCCCTCATCGATTTTTCCAAAGGCCTCCATCAGCGCATCGGCAGACTTGGTTAATTCCGCTTGATCGGCCTCGGATAAAGAAGCCTTGGTACCGGCGGCGGGAAGACCTTCAATTAAGTGACCTATTTCGTGGAGTGGGTCATGGGCTTTTTCAGCATCGTTGGCTGCTAGTGCGTCGGCGATGGTTTTACGAAACTCATCAATTTCCTTAACCGTGTCAGCCAAGCTCAAGTTGGAGTGGTCGTGATCATGCGCATCACCCTTCTCGCCAGCATGGTCATGCGAGTCGGCGCTGGGGGTGTTCTTGGCAGGGGCAGTCTTGGTTGCAGGAGCATCGCATCCTGCCAACACTAGACCTGAGACCACAGAAAGGCTTAGTGCGTAAAAACGGAATGATTTGGGCATGATGAGCGGACTCCCGGAGGTTTGTAAATGCAATTAAATTGCGTCAATTCAGGCCTTTAGTATAGGTTACCCCACAATGTCTTCAATAGTCAGACGGTGGACTTCGCACAGCTCAAGGCAACGGCTTGTTATTTTTAGGGATTTACCGATAGCGATCGCTACGACAGCCTTTGGGTAAAAGTTCACGGAATTGTGCTGTCGGTGGTTGATTCGTAAGCAAGTCAGGTAGATCCATCATTCCTCCAGCAACTGTTTGATCACACAGAGTGCCTGCGATGTATTGCCAAGCTGAAGTTCTTTCAGTGATTCCTTGACTCGTGCCGATATTTCCCCTTGGAATAAAATGGGTGCGCCTGGCTTAGGGGCATGAGGGATAAGCTTGGTGATCACCTGATCGAGCAGTTCCTTGATGCCATCGCCAGAGAGAGCGCTCACTGGAACCGCCCCTAGAGTCTTTGCTAGTTGCTCGGCATGTTGGCAGGATAGGGTGTCACACTGATTAAGGACTCGCAGGCATTTATATGGCCAGGTACTTTCAATCGTTTGATGAACAGCCTGAAAGCCCTGTTCAGGATGCATGATCAATAGAATGAGATCCATTTGTCGGGCTGCTTCCAGGCTTCTCTCGATTCCCGTTTGCTCGATTTGCGAAACCGTTGGATCGAAATCACGGATTCCAGCTGAATCGGTAAAACGAACTGGCCAACCGTCTAACGAAGTCACGCCTTGAATGAGGTCGCGCGTGGTGCCAGCCGAGGCGTGAACGATCGCTCGCTGAAAGCCTAGGAAACGGTTCATCAAGCTGCTCTTGCCAACATTAGGAGGTCCAGCCAACTGGATATTCCATGGAAGCATCAGGTGAGCGCCAAGTTCGCTGGTGAGAACCAATCGCTCTAGGTCAGCGGCTGCCTCGGTTATCTTTGCTTGTACGAGATGTTGAAAAATTTCCTCCAGCGCTGATCGCAGGGCGCCTCGCTTTTGATCGAGTAGTACGGCTGCTGTTTTTTCCGTTACGGCTTCGATGAGCGACTGATGTGCGAGCCGTTCAATCGTTTTGTATTGTTCCCCTAGTAAACTATCGATGAATTGTTCGCGTTCCCACTGGCAACCACAATCGACTAATTGCTTAATGATTTGTTGTACAACCAAGCCACCGTGGCAATGGAGTTCGTAAGTGGTTTCTTGGGTGCGGCAAACAACGAGTTCTTCGGCCGTCAGGGGACTAATAGACCAAGAGCCAAACTGCGCTGCAGAGATAGGCAAGCGATGGCTCGAATTCTTGCTGGCATAACGGGGGCGAAAAAAGCGAGCCACCAAATCGTTTGCGTCTGGTCCCGAAAGAAGCAAGGAACCAATGGCACCCGGCGTTGCAGAGGTTAAACGAACAACGCGGGTGCTCATCATTGATGTGGCGTAATTCCGATGGAAAGAGAAACCATGTGTAGTCGCTGGCTTCCAATACGCACTATGAACTTAGATTGAACTTACCAAGTCTTAGCTGGTCCATTTCTTATTGGCCCAGTTTACACACCTTCACGATTTCAGCTTTGGGTGTTACAAGCTCAGACGGTAACAGGTTCCTTCATCTTTTGAACGAAGTGGTTGTTGCCGCTGGACTGAGTTAGCTCCTCAGCTTTCTTTCGGGCTTGCGCTTCTTGATTGAAATCAAAAGTAGCGACCTTCTTTAGGTTTTGGCTAAATACGGCCCACTGCACTTTGACTCGAACTTCAGCTGGTTCCTTCTTTGCGCGAGTTCTTTTGGCGGGTTCCTTCTTTTTCTTTTCTGCTTTCACTTCGCCTTCGGCTGCTGCTCGAGCTTCCGCCGCGTCGTGTGCTTCTCGCATCGCTTTTATACTTCTAACCCCACGTGCCATTTTTTGCTCCTCGGGACTATCGCCCGAACCGAAACTATTAACTGACATAAGCCAGCAAGGCCTTAAATGAACATCGCCGACTCTCTAATCTTAATCGAAATCAACGAATTCTCCCAGCCCAAACGGCTTCCAGGTGATTCGGGGAAGGATTCCACCGGCGAAAGCTTTAGAATGTTCGCGTTGAGAGGCTGGAAATGAGCCGTTTGGGGGAGTTATTGCTGGATAAGGCTAAAATCTAGCTTCGGCTGAATTCCTCAAGCGTCCGTTGGCCACTTAGGATTAGCTGAAGGAAAAGCAAGCTTTCTCGACGAGCTGTCGGGTGTCTTGATTCGCCGCTTCATCATTAGAAAGACTTAACATTAGTCGGATTTTTCTTTGGCCCCTGTTCCATCTTGCTCCGGCGAAAAAGCTTCCGGCTCAGCGTTAGAACCGCTTCCTTGTCTGGAAGCATCATTTGCTGCGGTGCGGTGAGCGTTTCGGCCTGTCTCATATCGATCTTTGCGAGGGCTTTTGTCGGCCAACCATTGCTCTATGGTAGCTGGCGACGGAGGGTTCTCATTGACCTGTTGAACTAAACGATTGAGGAAGGGTCGGCACCAGCCGCAACCGGTTCCCGCGCCGAAGCACTGGCTCACCTGGCTAGGCCGGGTTACTTTTTCAACTCGAACATAATTAATCACTTTGCGCCAGGAGACATGAAAGCACAGGCAGAGTTCGTCATCTGGTTTCATTGATGGCTTTCCAAGTCGATGAGCTTTGCGAGTATTTCAGAGTCATTCTCGAGTAGCTTTCGCAATTGGGGCTTGGTTTCGATTGACTTGCCCCAACAGTCGAGCCGCCAGTCGAAGTTTTATGATGCCTCGTTGCGATCGGCATGCTGCGCTAGCCACGTGGCGATTTTGCAAGCGTTGAGGTAATCGGGTATGTCGAGATACTCGTTGGTGGTGTGTACGTTGCGTTGGCCGCAGCCGAAGGTAACCGCTGGGATTTCATGTTGGAAGAGCCAATTAGCATCTAGGCCACCATCCGCAATAGCGAACACAGGCTCCAGTGCGATCGCTTTGACAGCAGAGGCTGCTGCAACAACCGAAGGGGAATCTTTTTCTAGGCGAAACGCTTCGTAATCGATACGAGATTCGACTTCAACGTCGACGCTCTTGCCGCTTTGATTTTTCACATTGGCAGCGCCCCAAGCGAAGGCATCGATAATGGCTTGAACAATTCGATCTCGAAATTCTTTGTTATGACTTCTCGCTTCGGCACGCACCAAGGCTGACTCTGCAACAACGTTCGTTGCGTTACCTCCCTGGAGCACTCCAATGTTACTGGTTCCGACCCACTTTCCTTTCTTAACGGCCCCGAGCCAACCTTCATTTTGCAATTTAGCGATAGCTAGTGAAGCGGCAGTGATCGCGTTCGCTCCATCGGCAGGTGCTATTCCAGCATGACTAGCAATCCCATGAAAATGCGCTGTGATTCGCACGCCACTGGTCGCGCCGAGCGTCAGTTTGGCTGGGCTGCCACCGTCGAAGTTAAACGCGAGTTTGGGTTTGCCGAGCAAGCTTGGTTGCAAAAGTCGACTCCCTTGAAGACCCACTTCCTCCTGCACAAAAAAGCAAAGCGTGAGTGGAAGATGATCAAGGCCTCGCTCGAGTATCTCCAGCAGCGCTACCAAAGCAACGGCGACGCCAGCGCGATTATCGGCTCCGAGGCCGGTCGTAGAAAGTGAAGAAACGATTTTGTCGAGTCGACGTTGCGGGCGGCAACCAACGCAGATCGGTACTGTATCGAGGTGAGCACTGAGAAGAACTCGCGGTCCGCGGCGTGTTCCTGGAAGTTTGACGATCAGGTTACCCGTTTCGCCACCAAAGTGACCTCGCTTATGGGCCTTATCTCGTTTGATGCAGCTTTCAGGAACTCCGGCACCTAGAAGCAATTGTTCGACAGCTTGAGAAATTGCCAGTTCCTGGCCACTTGGCCCAGGAATTTCCATCAAGCGAGTTACCAGTTCGATTGCCCGTTTTTCAGAAATTTCCGTCATAGCATTCACTTGGGGGTCAGTAAGGGAGATTAAGTTCGGGAAAAAACGCGAGCCCAAAGTTGGCCGATTCAAGCATCGAAATGCGCCATGTGGTTGGGAGGTGGGGGCCCTTTACGCGGGAATCCGTTGGATTTACGAAAAAGCCCCAAAAGCCTTTTTACCGAGCGACGTTATAATACCATGCAAGTCGAATAGCGATGAGGATTGGAACAGGAATATTTATGCTCCCGATTGTGGATTCAAAACGAGCCTCGCTCCCTCAAAATCATGTATTGAATTGGGATTTAGCGACTCTGCAGCAGTGGCTCAAGGAACGCGGTTGCCCAACCTATCGGGCCAAGCAGATTTGGAAATGGATTTATGAGGGTAGGGCTGAATCGTTCGAAGATATGACCGATTTGCCCAAGGCACTTCGCAATGAACTCACCGAGCACCTTCTTTTTTGGACCTCCACGGTCGTTGCTCATCAAGAAGCTGAGGATGGTACAGAGAAGCTCCTGCTGCAAATGGCTGATGGTGGTCGAATCGAATGCGTGCTTTTGCGTGAAGAGGGGCGGCGATCGATCTGTGTCAGTAGTCAGGTTGGTTGCGGGATGGGATGTGTGTTTTGCGCCAGTGGACTTGATGGCGTTGATCGAAATCTCACGCGTGGAGAGATCCTCGAACAAATGCTAAAGCTTCAGCGTTTGCTGCCAGGCGATGAAAGGCTTAGTCACATTGTGATGATGGGCATGGGGGAACCGCTGGCCAATTTGCAGAATGTTTTAGGGGCACTTGATATCGCTAGGCATCCGGAGGGATTGGGGATATCGCCGCGCCGTATCACGATCAGCACCGTGGGCTTACCAGCGGCCATTGATCGACTTGCCGAAAATGAAATCCCTTTCCACTTGGCCGTTTCCTTGCATGCGCCGACCGATGAACTGCGCAACAAGATCGTGCCGACTAACAGTAAAGTTGGAATCGGCGCGATCGTTCAGGCTGCTGATCGATACTTCGAACGAACAGGTCGACGCTTAACATTCGAATATGTGTTGCTGTCAAAGATTAACGATTCCCCTGAATGTGCAGATGACCTTGTCAAATTATTGGCACATCGAGGGGCGATGTTAAACGTTATCCCCTATAATCCGGTACCTGGTTTGCCTTATGAAACTCCTTCGCCAGAACGGATCCATCATTTTCGTCGCGCTTTGTTGGAAGGTGGCATCAACGTGATGTTCCGACAGCGCAAAGGTGATTCCATACAAGCTGCGTGCGGACAATTGCGCAGGTTGCGCGAAAACGAACCCGCTGCACAAGAGTAATCAGTACGTGTCAAACTCGCGTTGAAAACGACGTGTGACATTTATGGATTTGCATTTTGTTGTGTAATCGATGGAAGGTTTGGCTGAGTACCAAAGTGAGTTCTTATCGAACTTGAGATCGTGATTGCGTTCCGTGGCTTTGCCGAGAATTAAGGATTCTCAAAGGAATAGGTTGGCAAAGATGTTGACGAGAAATTTGCAAATCATCTGTATCGCTATGGTGATCTGTCTTGGATGTTTTTACCAAGCACGCCGATTGCGTCTTTCTGGTGAAATCGGAACCGCGATGCAATTGATTGGTCGGGCTTATGTCGAACCGGTGGAGCAGCGTCAGTTATTTGACTCGGCAATGTCGGGAATGTTGGCCGATCTGGATCCCTACTCGTCATACATTCCTCCTGTCGAATATCAGCCCTTTCAGGATTTTCTGCGCCAGCAGTTCGAAGGGTTAGGAGTTAGCCTAGAAGGGCCTCCTAACGTAGAGCGATTAACGGTCGTTGCCCCACTTTCTGGATCGCCTGCGTATAAAGCTGGAGTTGAACCGGGTGACATCATCATGGAAATCGACGGCAAGTCGACTGAGGGGATGACGGTGGCTGATGCCTCGAAACTATTGCGTGGGCCGGGAGGAACAAGTGTACGACTACAATTGCAACGCAAAAATTCCGATGTAAGCAAGCCGAGTGAGTTGATCACTTTAGACATTCGCCGCGCTGCCGTGGAAGTTGAATCGGTCGTAGGTGTAAAACGGCAGCGCGATAACTCGTGGGAGTACTTTTTACCAGGTGAAGATGCAATCGCTTACATACGAGTTGATATCTTCGGAGAGAAGACTAGCGATGAATTCAAAAAGGCTCTTGAGGTCGTCAAGCCTAAAGCGAAAGCGATTGTGATTGATCTTAGAGAGAATGCGGGTGGCTTGCTTCCAGCTGCCGTTGATATGTGCGATATGTTTCTAGAAAATGGCTCGATTGTCACCATTCAAGGAAGGCAGCCTGAGGATAAGGTGGTTTACGAAGCGACTCCAGGAACGCTTATTGCTGAAGATGTGCCGATTGCTGTGTTGGTCAACAGTGGTTCGGCCAGTGCTAGTGAAATCGTAGCAGCCGCCCTGCGCGATCGAGGGCGCGCAGTTGTCGCTGGCGAAAGAAGCTACGGCAAAGGAACCATCCAGCAAGTATTTGTACTTGATGGTGGTCGTAGTGGGTTGAAATTGACAACGGCAAAGTACTTCCCACCATCGGGAGCGAACATTCATCGCAGTCCAAGATCGACCGATAAAGATCAATGGGGTGTACTCCCTACCGAAGCCTTACAAGTGAAGTTGAATGAAGAAGAAACACGACTGCTTTATCGTCGTTGGAGAGTGGCCGAGTCTCCTGTAAGCGAGCTCGACAAGATCACCAATGCAGAAGTCAAGAACTCAGATGAAAAGCAAGCGACCGACGGAGCGTTGAAGAGTGCAGATTCACTATCGGAGTCGCTCAATGACGATCCGGTTCTGAAGAAAGTTGTGGAGTATTTTCGAGGAGAACGCAAAGCAAAAGAATAATCGCGCAGCTCGCTCGAAGCGGCGCGAATCTTCTAAGCAGCTGCTGTCATTCTTCGACAAGCTCAAGTGAGATTATAGGCGGGAGCTCCAACGGCGTACGCTACTTGTGGTATCAGTACGTACAAGTACTCTGTGCTAAAAGCTCTGCATTACAGACGTTCGCTATTACTGGGGCTTCTCGGTAAACACCTTGCTGCCAGCTGCTTTGAGAGCGGGAATCTGCTGCTGATTAGCGGCATCGGAGAAAGGATTTCCCCAAAGATACAATCGCCAAAACGGAGCGAAGCGTTTGGCACCAGTTGCATCAGCCTGAGCCATTTCAACTACCACCCCTAAATCTGCAATCTTGTTCTCGGCAAGCATAACGTAATTCAGTTCCGTTAGAGGCTTAAGGAAAGCTAGGTCGGAAATATTGCAAGCGCGAACATCGAGTGAGCTCAGCCACTTGAGTTGACTGACTGGCGCGAAGTCTGTGATGGGGTTTTCGGCGACGTATAGGGTCCAGATTTTGTTCAGTCCAGCCACTGGGGCAAGCGATTCAATTTTGTTCTGGCTCAAGTAGAGCGAACGCATATTGGTCATCTTGGCAACCGGAGCGAGGTCTTTGACTGCGTTCTTAGAAAGATCGAGATATTGGAGCTTGGTGAAGTTTTCCAGCGGTGCAATCGATTCGATTTTGTTGCTAGCCAGTGTTAAGGACTGCACCAATTTAAGATCTTTAATCGGGGTCAAATCTGCGATTTGGTTATTCTCTAGATCGATGAGCATCAGGGCACCGCAGTGTTGTAGCCCTTCCAGATTGGTGATCCCCTTCCCTTTACCAACGACTTGCGAGATCGTCTTGACGTCGTCGACGGTAAGAGGTTCGGTGTTGTATCGTTTGGCAAAAACCTCTGCACGGACCGCTGCTTCGAGGGCCTTGTCTGGGAATAGATCTTGGGCCCAAACAGACACAGACGGTAAAGCGATCCACAGAAGAGCAATGAAGTGGCAAAGTTTCATAATATTCCAGTGTGAATGGATGTTCGTGGTCTTCATTACCAAACCTTTCTGAAAAGATCGGTAGCTTGGGAGGAATAACTGAGGATTATCAGGTAGGATATGGGTATGTTACTTGGAGGCTGTTGCAAATACTAGAACCGCACAATTGGCAATCTGGGGAGAATCCTAGCGGTGGTCAAGATTCTGTTAACGGCTTTTGAGCCCTACGATATCTGGCGGGAAAACGCTAGTTGGTTGGTTTTGATGGAGTATTTGCGTCAGCGGGGGCCAGATTCGCGGGTTACTACACGTCGCTATCCGGTCGATTTCGAGAAGCTTAAGTCTAGACTCAGGCAGGACTTGGAGAAGGGATTCGATGTGGTGTTGCATTTGGGCCAAGCCCCTGGATCGGCTCAGATTCGTCTAGAGTCTCTTGCGGTCAATGTGGCAGGACGGGTGGAAGCGGCGGGGACCGATCTTCCACCCCTGATTTCAGGAGGCAGTGAAGCGTTTCGTTCGCGATTGCCGCTGGCTCATTGGTGTCAGAAGTTGCAAGAGCAAGGCATTCCCTGCCAGATTTCCTACCATGCCGGAACCTATCTCTGTAATGCCGCAATGTACTTGTCACATGCTTGGCAAAAAGAACTGGGACATCCTGATGCGGTTGGATTTATTCATCTTCCACTACTTCCATCGCAAGTGATCCAAGATGGGCGAGGGATGCCTTCTCTACCGTTGGATTTGCAAGCCAAAACGCTAGTATGGATTATCGACGATCTGCTCGCCAAGCGGCCCGAAATCGAGCAATTTGCCTGAAGCAACTGCAACAAAGCGGGTTGATAAGGGGTAATTCACTGGTGGGCTGATCGCGATTTGGTGGGCTTGCGATTTCACAGATTGGTTCGAATCTTGTAAAAGTAGATTTGTTCAGCAGTCGTCACAGCCCGTTGATCGATCGTCCATTTCCTTTGATAAACATCATGCTTATCAATTTCTGGAAGCACTGTGTTAGAGAATCACTGTATTAGAGAAGCACTGCATTAAAGAATCACTGCCGGAAAGTCGTCAGTGATTTTGGTTGGTACCAATTTTGCTAACACTGGCAGATCGGTTAACTCAAAATGGATCCGACCGCTAGGCTGGGAAGTCAAATCAGGTTCGAGGAGCGAGTGAGGTTGAAATGAAAGAGCGATTCATTGTGCGTAATCGGTTCGTTGTTAAAGCGTTGATGTCGCTGATGAGCCTTGCGAGTTTTTTCCTGCTGAGTGGAGTCGTTCGCGGTAATGTAGCTGAGGAAGTTGTCAGTCCCCTGGGAAAACAGATCACGGACTTCAAGGCCGTGGACTGGCAGGGTCGAGAGCATCAGTTGAGTGAATATGCCAGCAAGAAAATATTGGTAATCGCATTTTTGGGGACGGAATGTCCGTTGGCTAAACAATATGCAGGGAGGCTGAAAGAAATTCGTGAAGGATATGCGAAGGATGATGTCGAGGTCATTGCCGTCGATTCCAATGTACAGGATTCGCTTGAGGATCTCGCCGCTTTCGCGCGAAGGCAATCGATTGATTTTCCCTTGTTGAAAGATGCAGGTGGCGAGATCGCAGCGATGCTTGGAGCAACACGAACTCCCGAAGTGTTCGTGCTAGATCAGCAACGGAAAGTTCAGTACTACGGTCGAATCGATGATCGATTTGGTATCGGGTACGTCAAGAAAAAAGCTGAGCAAGAAGATCTCACCTTGGCGCTGAACGAACTGGTATCGGGTAGTAAAGTGACTCATCCACACCAGGCAGCGGTCGGTTGTCGAATCGGAAAGGCGAGATCTGCGAAAGAGGTAACGAGCGATTCAGAGGTTACTTTTTCCAAGCAGATTGTGCGATTGTTGCAAGACCACTGTGTTGAGTGTCATCGAAACGGTGAGATTGGCCCGATGGAGTTGACTCAGTACAGTGAAGTGGTCGGTTGGGCAGAGATGATTCAGGAAGTGGTTCATCAGGGGAGGATGCCACCCTGGCATGCATCAGCCGCGCATGGTGAGTTTGCTAACGATCGTTCTTTGAGCGACGAAGAAATTGGTTTGATCGATCGCTGGGTGGCTGCAGGGGCGCCAGAAGGTGATCGCGCGGATTTGCCAGAACCGCGACTCTTTACCGATGGTTGGATGCTACCTAAGCAACCGGATCTTGTCGTTGCAATGGCTGATAAGCCTTACAAAGTTCCAGCCCGAGGCGACGTGCGTTATCAGTATTTCAGTGTCGATCCCGGTTTCAAAGAAGATAAATGGTTATCTTCGGCAGAGATTCAGCCAAGCAATCGAGCGGTCGTGCATCATGTGTTGGTATTCGTTCGCGAAAAGGGAAGTCTGCGTGGAGTGGAGGGTGAGCGAGGTTTCTTGGTGGGGTATGTTCCGGGGACTCGCGTGAAACCCTACCCAGCAGGCATGGCTAAACGGATACCTGCTGGTAGCGAACTGGTGTTTCAAGTTCATTACACGCCGATTGGTACCGAGCAGGAAGACTTAACTCGCTTAGGCCTTGTGTTTGCTGATCCTAAAACGGTGACTCGCGAAGTGAAGACGACCAGCGTGGTACAGGTTCGTTTGAATATTCCACCGCGCGATGGCAATTACGAGATTTCAGCGATGCTGCGAGAGGAGTTGCCCGAAAGTGAATTGTTGTTGATGAGTCCTCACATGCATCTGCGTGGAAAGGCATTTCGGTATACGTTGGTGAAGCCTGACGGCAGTCGAGAAATCCTGCTCGATGTGCCGCGATATGATTTTAATTGGCAGACAGCTTACTGGTTGAAGGAGCCACTGAAGTTGACCGCGGGTTCGAAGATTTTCTGCGAGGCGGTATTCGATAACTCCGAGGATAATCTCAACAATCCTGACCCATCAAAGTGGGTGCGGTGGGGGGATCAGACTTACGAAGAGATGATGATTGGATATTTCGATATCGCGGTCGATCGAAAAAAGGTGTCAGCGTCACCGGCCGAGACACCGGCGTTTCCGTTGGAAACTCTACGTGGCGCTTTTAAACGTTGGGACAAGAATCAGGATCGGAGTCTTGATAAGTCGGAGGTGCCGGAACGTTGGCACGTGATCTTTGAGCGGATCGATCAAGATCGCAATGAAGAGATATCTCAAGAAGAGATGGAGTCGTTAGGTCGAACCCCTTGAGGATCGACTTGAGCATCGTCACAGATTTCACAGCGATTTCATGCGCTGGACCCCGAAGATGGGCAAAATCGGGCATGGGCAACCACTGATTTTGTGGCAACCTTGAGGAATCTGTCGGTTGTAGGACCCGTCAGGTGGAAAACCGCGTTTGAGGTGATTTGATCTGATTAGACAGATTGGGGAGTGTAGCGTAGAATTCTCTACTTCGATCGTTTTTGCCATGTCTGCATTTCGTCGAAGTGATGTTTTCTTGGGGTTGAGCAGTCGGTTAAGACGAGCTCTTGTTGTTTATCGCAAAGTACGCATCGTATGGGGAATGCAGCGATGAATAAGTTCAATGCACTGATGATTGTTTCAGCGGTTGGGTTAGTGATTTCAACTGGGGTTGAGCTCTCTGCATCCAATGAACCGAAGTGGCAGGGGAATGTAATCGCCCGCGGAGCTGAACGAGCGAAGATCGAGTCGACTCCAATCTTAGAACGCCCCTATCGTCCTCTACATTTCTACGGTAACACAGTTCGTCGTCGTCATTATCGAGGAACAGCGTTACCTTCTGCAAAAGATCTGACAGGCGCGTCCAGCGCTTTGTTGTTTGAGCGTTAATCGTTGCTGTTGCTCAATTTTTGCTACCTTGAATTCCATGAAGTGGTGATGTCGTAGATTCCATTGCGTGGTGCTACGTATTGCAGCGCGAACAAGCTGAAAAGGATGATTCTTCAGGATTCGTCCTTAAGCCCCGCTTTTCGTCGCATTCCCTTTTCGTTGCATTTCTTTTGAATGCTGTCTTTGCCGCGTATCAAGCAATGGATTTTTTCGCGAGGGTCGAGCTTAGGGGTAAAGGAATTTAACGGAGCGTAGAATGTGATCGCGTTCGGGGCATGACCTTGAAACGCTACTTAAGGAAAAGACTTACAGGAGCGACGTGCGGTAATCATTGCCGCATCGGATCGGGCTACTTGGGGTCAGAGTTTTGCCTCTCGAGTAGTAGCACCTTTGGCTAACAGATTCCTGGGTGGAATTCTTATTTTTAGTAAATCCGTCGCTTTCTTGACGCGATCAGTCGTGGTCAAAAACAGCTGGTGCTTGTTGGAAACCAGCTGTTTTCAAAGTCCGGCAACCGATTGTTGTTTATCGTTCCCCCTGCGCGCAGCTTTTTGGACGGCAGCTGCCAACTGTGGGTTTTGTTTCCAGTTTTCCACATTGAAATTTCTTATGTCGTGATACGGTAGTTCCAGTTTCGTCGTCAACTTTGGAATCAAGTGGGTTCCATTATTGGAACGGACAATATAGAAGTTGCTGGCGACATGTAAGCAGACTGCACCGAGGATAAGTCCTGCCAAGAAACTGCCGAGCCGATCCATAGCTTTTCCTTCCGAGGAATGGGCGTTTATTGATTCAATGAACCGAGCATCGTACAAGGGAACCCAAAGAGAACATCCTGAAAGTGATACGGGGTGTTTTTGGGGGGCCCGCTTGCTGGTTTAGTGATTTCTTTTTTGTTATTAAGGTGAGGCTTCGCCGCGGCACTGGTCAAGTTTTGGAAATCACTGGCTTTTGCCGCACAGGGAACCCGCGACCTCCGGTACCTTTTAAGGTGTCGGAAGCCTATATTGCAAGAGCAATCCAAGTTGCCGAGAAGGTTTGAGTCGCAAGGTGACAGGAATTCGGAGTTGCGGGTAGATAGCTTTTCAGTCACAAAATAAGGCTGGCAAACAATAACGCTGGCAAAAACGGTGGTCGAGGAGTCGATGTCATGGGTGGGTTACGAGAGGGGAATTCCATGTTGGTTACTCAGAGAGTGATTCGTGAGTGGAAGCGTCGTGGCTCGAAACTTAAGATTGCTGATTCGATGGGGAGTGAGGTATCGGGATCGGATGCCTTGATCCGAACACTAATTCTCCGCCGGCTTTTACTGCGGCATGTACTTTCGCCCGATGAGCAGTACTTGGGACTTTTGCTTCCACCTAGCGCGGCGGCCACGATGGTGAATGTGGCAACAGCGTTGTGCGGCCGAGTATCGGTCAATTTGAATTACACCGTGACCTCGGATGTGCTCAACGAGTGCATTAAATTAGCTGGGATCAAGCATGTCATAACCAGTCGTAAGTTCATGGAGAAAATGTCGTTCAAGCTTAATGCTGAACTGGTTTATCTGGAGGACTTTAAAGAGAAAGTCGGCCTGCTCGACAAACTATCGTGTGCGGCACAGGCTAAGCTATTCCCTGCTTCTCTGCTTGATCAGATGATGGGCCTAAAGTCTCGTAAAGACGATGATCCACTAACGGTCATCTTTACTTCCGGTTCGACAGGAGTTCCTAAGGGTGTTGTATTGACTTATGGCAACATCAACCACAACGTTTCGGCCATTGATAAAGCGGTTGGATTGCGTGAGGAAGATGTGGTGTTGGGTATTTTGCCCTTCTTCCATTCTTTTGGATATACCGTGACGCTTTGGGCCGTACAGGCATTGCCTCCCGCTGGTATTTACCATTTCAATCCGCTTGAAGCGCGGCAGGTAGGCAAGATGGCTGAACAATATGGCGCATCAGTTTTGTTGGCGACGCCCACTTTTTTAACGACCTACATCCGCCGTGTCGAACCTAAGCAATTTTCGAAACTTGAGGTGGTGATTGCCGGAGCAGAGAAGTTGCCGGTCAGTATCAGCGATGCCTTTGAAGAGCGATTTGGTATTCGTCCTGTTGAGGGTTACGGCACCACGGAATTAAGTCCTCTTGTCTCGGTGAATATTCCTAAGACTCGTGACAAATCGGGACGAAACGCGGGCCTGCGCGAAGGTAGTGTCGGGCAACCTGTGATGGATGTGCAGGCTCGAATCGTTTCCTTGGATGACCACTCGGTGATCATGCCGACCGGCGAAGCTGGGATGCTGCTGATCAAAGGCCCCAACGTTATGAAAGGCTATTTGCATCGAGAGGATTTGACATCGAAAGTGATTCGCGATGGTTGGTATGAGACGGGGGATGTGGCTTATCTAGATTCCGAGGGTTTCATTCATATCACGGGTCGTCAAAGTCGGTTTTCCAAGATCGGTGGTGAGATGGTTCCCCACATTCAGATCGAGGAAACGATTATGAAGATTATCGGCGTTCAGGATGGTGGTGAAGGTGGTGGTCCTCAAGCCGTTGTTACAGCCGTTCCGGATGCCAAGAGAGGTGAACGATTGATCGTTTTGCACACCAAGCTTCCTGTAACGCCTGGCGAGATTATCAAGAAGCTCCAAGCAGAGGGGCTGCCCAATCTCTATTTGCCATCGGAAGATAGTTTTCTTGAGGTCGAGCAGATTCCCGTGTTGGGCACGGGCAAATTAGATCTACGGATGATGCAGCAAATCGCAAAGCAGAACTTTACCGCTTCATAATCAGCTCGGGTTTCTCTGGCGACCTTGGTAGCGCTTCGAGCGCTTTGAGGCCTGAGTCCGAAGATGGTATCGCTTGGGACAAACCAGGGGTTGGTTTGGCCGCGTTGCCAAAATCCGACTCCAGAGCGGCCTTGGCGCGAGCGGCTTTTAGAGCGACTTGCCAAGCGGTCTGCATGAACTGTTGGCGAACCTCTGGAGTGACTTTTTGTAATTGCTGAGCCATGTCTTGCACCGCAGTGGGATTCGTTTCGCAGACTTGTGATAGTTGCGAAATAAAGGAGGCGGTTTCGCGGAAGTTACTGTCTGCGGTTTTACCAACGACAGGTGCAACAGTTCTCGTCACCAAATCGGCGCCGACACTATCAAGCTTCATGTAGACATCCATTTGGCTACCGACTTTAGGTTTCCCACCAGGACCTACTGCGCTGGATGAACTCAAGACACAGAGGCAACGACCGCTGACATCTCGGGCCATTAGCGGTCCTGAATAAATGCCAGTGCCGTAGTAGATATGCAAGTTGGATGTACCGTAAATCAACTCAGACTTGCAAGTTGTCCCGGCTCCATCACTACCTCGAAATTCGAAGGGAGCAACTCGCTGCAGTTCCACTTTGGTGATCTGCATGAGATCCCAGATGTTGACCAATACTTCAGGATGCCGAACAAGGAAGAGGAATAATTCTGGATCGCAATGAATCGCTTCGGCAGGTAGGCGTCGAAAGAAGCTTGGCTTATCGAGAACCACGTTGATCTTTTGCCGAGCTTCGGCGTTGAGATTATTCAACGGAATCTTCGCAATGGCCTCTTGCATGCTGTCGCGACTGCTCGCCGGATCGGCCGCTTCTGATGTCCTTGCATGCCAAACAGATACGAAGCTGAAAAGGGCGAAGGCAAAGCCTAAGGAGCGATAAGACTTTGATAGCAAAGCAACTTTTGGAAAAGTTGTACGCGAGCTGAGATTGGAGAGAATCCATCCCACTGGTTCGATCAAGCGTAGGATCTTTTCCATAGAGGTTTGTGACCTAGTGGGCATTGCCAACAGCCTTCGAATTCGACGCTCTCTTGATATTTTCGGCAATCAGCGAATGAAAACCCGCAGCTTTTTTTAGGGAACCGGCAGTCTGAGTGAGTAATAGGGACTCGGTGTCGTGGGCGAAGAAGTTGGAAAAGGGGGGCCGGAGATTTCAGAACTGGTCTTGAGTTAATTTGAAGAAAAAAGGATGAATAGTATCTGACGGCGAACTCGATGGAGGGGTAAGTTCGAGATAGGCAAGGATTCCAAGCACTTCCGTTATGCGTGAAAAGCAACCGAAGCTCAAAGTTGATCAACTTTTTGGACCGGATTTGATTCCGCCAGCCAAACGCTTCCCTATTGGGTTTGTGTGTGGTGCGTTGTTGATTGCGATTGGAGTGGTCGGGGGATTTTATTGGGGGAGTCCTTGGTGGTTGCAGCGGGAGCTGAAAATTCGCTTGATAGAAGCTGGAGATAAGGATCAAGCGACCGCAGCGACAGAGGGGCTTTTGCAGATTGGCGATGATGGTCTTGTCACGGTGGTAGGGGCATTGGGGCATCCGAAGCTGGAAGTCGCACGGAGTGCACAACGCGTTTTGCGCTCCAAGCTGAGCGCGATGAAAACTGAAGAATTAGTTTTAGATCCCTGGGTGAAGCGACTTGCGACAGAGCTCAAAGAGCAAGCGGGAGCATGGGGGCCGCAAGCTAGGGAATTGGGTTGCGAATTAGCGGCAGATATTTTGTCAGCCTATCAAACAGCGAACGATTCAGTCGAGGGAGATGGTTTAAGGTGGGCGCCAACTCGATTGGACTGTTGGGCCGTATTGGAAACTCATCGATCAGAGCTCGACGCATCTTTGATGCAAAACCGAGAGAGTCAATTCATTGCTGATTCGGGATCGCTCGAGTCAGGATCGCTCGAGTCGGGCACTCTTGAAGCAGACGATGGGAGTCGGTTGGAAAGCGGCGACGACCGACAGTTGGGTTCCGAGCAGGATTCAGGCTTGGTGGCGACAAGAGGCAGCAATCGTACGATCGATGATGCAATCGGTGGGAGTCAAGCAGAGGAAGATGCTGGAATCTCTTCACAGCGTAATCTCAGCGACCAGCGATCTCGCTTCAACCCGCAAGGAGAAACTGTGGAAGTTGTTGCTGAGGGAGCATTGACTCGTGAGGACTCGCCATCTTCGATGAAGATCTTGACCGTTAGTCCAGAGGGGAGATCCACAACGGAGATGGGTATGCAAGATGCATTGTCTCAGGGTGATTCGACAGATCCAGCAATGGTTCAATTTGGTAAGCCAAAAATTGTCGAAACGCATGACGCTCCGATGGCTCATATTTCGGTGAGATCGTCGAGGGGCAAGGGAGACTTGCGGCGCAGTCCAGCCTTGGTGCAGGTCACCCCGCGAACTCTAACGGCGACGGGGGCCGGCGATAATGAGGTTCAGCAGGTTGAAAATGGGATCCGTAACTTGGGGGGAATTGAGCAGGATCTAAGTAATTACGAAGCGAGTTGGAGCAGTAAAGTTCAAACCATTGACGCTCGGTATCCCGAGAGTGCTATCGATCTCTCGGTCAAAGAGACCTTAGCGGTGATCGAGTATTTGGGTTCAGACGATCCAGCCGTTCAGGGGGCAGCAGTTCTAGAGTTGGAGCGACGTAAGTTAACGCCGAAAGAAATCAATTTCGCGATTGAACTGTTGCGTGGGGATACGAAAAGAAAAGTTGAATTGATTCTTGGCCTGGCAACTTCTGGTATCGATAATCCTCGCCCTTGGTATGTATGGATGGCCCAGGATAAGGATCGTGAAGTACGTCGCGTAGCGGTTCACGCTCTAGGGGGGATGCGAGATCCGGAAGTGGCAGGGATTTTGCGAGAGCTTTTACTCAGAGAGGCCGATCCTGAAGTGGAGCAAACTTTACGGAAGATTTTGGCAGAGGCGGGGCGCTAGGTTCCATAAAATAGTGGAACCCCCGTTGCGAGTGGCCAGCGGTATTCGCAGATATGTCAGGGGGGGTTTTGCCCTTTCCTACCTTGGAAAACTCGCTAAGATGTTTGCAGGATTAGATAAACAGATAGGAAGAACGGGCTTTGGTGGGCCTCCTCAGGTCGAAACCTGCGTTGTGTTTGCTTCCAAGTTCCTGTCAGTTCCATCTCGGCAAATGTTGTGGTCCGCCGCTGAAGATGTCCGCTTGCTGAAGACGTTAGAGTTTTAACCTCCGCGTTTTCTTTTCGCCGAAGTCGAAGTTTCATTAGGGTTTGTGACGGTCGTTCACTGATCGAAGCGAATTCCATCGAGACGCAAAATTTGGCGATGCATAAGATTCTAATGCGAGTAACCATTAACAGTGGAGACTTTAAAAACCGTTGTTTCGGCGATTGCTAACAACACCAGCGTTTTTTCGAAGATCACATGGATCGAATCAGCGCCGAATTGTTAGTTCGCGGAGAGGTTTTTCTCTGCTGAGATGAAGGTAGCAAAGTGTCCTCCAAGCAAATGTTGGCTCGACCGCAATAACAGCAGTTCGCCAATTTGTCGTTTGGATGACCCGAGATTTGTGCTTGGGAAGCAATTGCGTGTGGAGCACCTTGTTATTGGGACAGGGTGAGTGGTTAAAAGGTTGAAATTTGGTTTGAGTTTAGGTGGGATTTTATGGATCTGGCGAAAATTCGTAACATTGGTATCAGCGCTCACATCGATTCGGGAAAGACCACGCTCAGCGAACGTATTTTGTTCTACTCGGGCCGAATCCATAAGATCGAAGAAGTCAAAGGTGGCGGTGATGGTGCCACGATGGACTACATGGAATTGGAAAAGGAACGCGGCATTACGATCACCAGCGCCGCGACTCAAGTGCAGTGGCACGACACTACGATCAACTTGATCGATACCCCTGGCCACGTGGACTTCACCATTGAAGTGGAACGCTCATTGCGAGTGCTCGACGGAGCAGTTCTCGTTTTGTGCGCAGTGGGTGGCGTACAAAGTCAGTCTTTGACGGTGGATCGTCAGATGCGTCGTTATCATGTGCCTCGTTTAGCGTTCATCAACAAGATGGACCGCACAGGTGCTGACGCACGTCGCGTTGTCGCTCAAATGCGAGAAAAACTCAACACCGATGCCATTTTGGTACAACTGCCTATTGGTGCGGGCGAAACATTTGCCGGCGTCATCGACTTGATCAAGATGAAGTCGTACAACTTCGAAGGTCGCGACGGCGAGCATGTCAAAGAAGTCGACATTCCTGCCGACATGCTGGACGAAGCTAAGAGCTATCGCAATGCGATGTTGGAAAGCTTGGCGATGTACAACGATGAGTTGATGGAGAAGTTGCTTGGTGGCGAGGAAGTCAGCGAAGAGCTGATCCACAAAGTGATTCGACAAGCGACTCAGCAGCAAGGTGTTACACCTGTATTTGTCGGTTCGGCTTACAAGAACAAGGGTGTGCAGCTATTGTTGGATGCCGTTTGTCGATACCTACCTTCGCCGTTGGATCGCGAGATTTCGGCGAAAAAAGTGGGCGACGAAACCCAAAAGATTCAGCTCAAGCCAGATCCAGAAGCTCCGATGGTCGGAATGGCTTTCAAGATCGTGGAAGACCCCTTCGGTCAGTTGACCTTTATGCGAATTTATCAAGGTCGCATTCAAAAGGGTGAAATGTACGTCAATCAGCGTACGGGCCGCAAAGAGCGTTTCAGCCGTATCGTTCGTATGCACGCTGATAAGCGTGAAGAAGTCGATATTGCTGAAGCGGGAGACATCGTTGCCATCATGGGTATCGATTGCGCTACCGGGGAAACCTATTCCAACGAACGCGATTACTGCACTTTGGAATCTATGTTTGTTCCTGAACCGGTTATCAAGGTTGCCGTCACGCCTGCTAGCCGCGCGGATGCCGACAAGATGGGCAAGGCATTAGCTCGATTCCGTAAAGAAGATCCTACGTTCCGAGTGTTCAATGACGAAGAGACAAGCGAAACAATCATCTGCGGGATGGGTGAATTGCACTTGGACATCTACGTTGAACGCATGCGACGCGAGTACAAAGTTGAAGTTCAAGTGGGTGCTCCGAAGGTAAGTTACCGAGAAGCACCAAGCGAGAAAGTCGACTTCGATTACAAGCATAAGAAGCAGACTGGTGGTTCGGGTCAGTTCGCTCATATCAAGGGTTCGCTATCGCCGATTCCTTCGGAAGGGGAATCAGCATTCGAATTCGAAGAGCACATTGTGGGTGGTCGAATTCCGAAGCAGTATGTTCCACCTGTAGAAAAAGGTTTCCGAGATTCGCTGGCTAAGGGGCCTTTGGCTGAGTTCCCGGTTGTGGGAGTTCGTATCGATTTGAACGACGGTAGCTACCACGATGTGGACAGCTCGGAACGAGCGTTCTACATCTGTGCTTGCGACTGCTTCCGTCAAACGATGAAGGAAGCCAAGCCTGTGTTGCTTGAGCCTATCATGAAGGTTGAAATCGAGTGCCCAGAAAACTTCAACGGTTCGGTAGTTGGTGACGTCATTAGCCGTCGTGGTATCATCACTGCGACCGATGCTCGAGACGGTATCTCGTACATCACTGCTGAGTTGCCACTTGCCGAAACGTTCGGCTACTCGACCGACTTGCGAAGTATGACGCAGGGTCGAGGAACCTTCACGATGGAATTGGCGACCTATCGCAAAACACCAACCAACGTTCAGGAAGAGATCATTACCGAGAAGAGACGCCAGCTGGCAGCTTCCAAGTAAGCCGTTAGATTTGGTAACGAGCAAGCTTCTACAAAACTAGGGAAGCCAGTTACCACTTATCGAAATTAGAACCGCACTTTGGAGAAGTCCGAAGTGCGGTTTTTTTGTACGATGATTTGAGCTCCACTTGATGAGTCGAATAGCCTATTGGAACTCGGGATGGAGTCTCAGTAGTACCAAAGGCAGATAACACGGCAGATAACATTAGCGAACAGTAAAGTGCAAAAGGGGGATTGATGGCGCGATCGCGAAGTCACATATCAAATCTGCCCCCGCCTCCTGCGTTGATCCCTGTGCCCGGTTTACAGACCCCGGCAGAGAGCCAAAGAGATCGACAGCAGTGGTATCGATTGTGGTGGCGATTAGCCAATCGAGTTCCTTTGCGGCGTAAGGATGTGTCGCTCGGTGAACAGGCACAATTTCCTTGGACAGAAGTGGTTTCACCCGAAGAGGTGCTTGAGGAGTCCGTTGCGAGAAGCGATTTGTCGGCTGCCGAAGCGGATCCGTTCTGGGCAACGCTCTGGCGAGCTTATCGCGGGTTGGTGCAGTACCTTTGCCAGATGCCTTTGCAAGGTATGCGGATTTTAGAAGTGGGCTGCGGGCAGGGAGCAATGGGTATTGCTACGGCGTTGCATGGAGCCGAAGTCACGTTGAGCGATTCAGTTAGCAATGCCTTGTTAGTCGCGCAGATCCATGCCTGGCCGGTAAGGCATCGGGTTCGTGTCCGGCGATTACGGTGGGGTATCGATCGCTGCGATGGGGAGCGATTTCCGATCATCGCAGGTTCGGATGTCCTTTACGAACCTTTGGCTTGGGACGATTTGATGAGGACCGCCGAGGAGCATCTGGAACCTGATGGACAGCTTCTTTTCAGTGAACCGCCTCGATATACGGGCGAGCGATTTATTCCATGGATGACAGATCGAGGTTGGGATGTACGGGTTGTATGGATTGATCTGAAGGATGGATTGCCGTCGATAAGAATATTCATTTGTCGAAGAGCAAAGTAATTTCTCGCTTCCTAGTCGGATTCATGGACCGAGAACAAGGCCTCATTATTTTTAGGTTCGGCACGTAGAAGATCACCTTGGGAACCATTCGACACTAAAGTTTTATTCGAGAAGGCGTTTTATTCGGGGAAGTGTTTTATTGAAAATCGCGGCCAGAGGCCTTCTGTTAGGAAAATTGATACAGGCGGGCAGTTTTTCAAAAAAGAAAAATCTGACTTGCTGTAGATTATTAAGGTAAGCTTCGCCTGGAGGAATAGAGCCCCATATGTTTGTCACAGGCCCAGCAAATCTTAGCGAAAATACTTCTCGGGAAGAATCCCTGCGCGTAGGTGTGGTGGATAGCAGTCCCTCGTTTCGCCGATTGCTTCGCAGCGAACTAGAGGGCTTAAGCGGGATCTGTATCCGTGAATTTGAAAACCTGCAGCAACTCTTGTCCTCAGACGGTTTTAATACAGCCAATTACCTTTGCTGTTTGATTGACGATATGTTCCTGGCTGAGGCGACGGATGAACAAAGGCGGCAACTGGTTGGCTCGCGGATTCCGATGGTAGGTTTAGGAGATGGAGTATGGATGGATGAAATGGGCGGTTGTCGTACTTGGATGGAACTGCCTAATAGGATTGAGAGTATTGAACGCGAGAGTCCTACAAGTCTATTTCGAATCGCCCGGTTCGTTGAGCGCATCAGGGACAATAGCAAATACAGTGTTCTGCTTCTTAGTCCGGATACTGTTTCTCGCGCGAATATCGCAGCGCTTTTGAGTTGTTATCGATTGAACGTTCTGTCGGCGAGCAATCTGGGGGAAGCGTTACGTTTGTTGGACGAAAAGCGTGACGTTCGATTGGTGGTGGTAGGATCTCAACTCGCTGGTATTTCTGGTGAGGAGATGATTCGATGTTTGCGCTCGACTCACGATTTTCAAAGCTTGGCGATTATGGGACTCGCCGATTCAGGAGATCGCGCCTCATCGTTAGGGCTTCTCAGAAGTGGAGCAAACGACTGCTTGACCGCTCCGTTTTCGAGTGACGAGTTTTTCTATCGCATGATGAACTTAGTTGGATCGATTGAAACGATTGATAAGTTGATCAGCGCGGCGACGCGAGATCACCTCACCGATCTTTACAATCGTCGTTACTTATTCGATATGGGTGGAAAGTATTTTGCAAGTTCACAGCGCGGTCAAATCGAATTGTCTGCGGCGATGATCGATATCGATCACTTCAAGAATATCAATGACACATACGGTCATGAGGCGGGCAACGCGGTTCTCACGAAAGTAGCCGAGATCCTTACACAGCGATTCAGAAAGACAGACATCGTAGCTCGAGTCGGTGGGGAGGAGTTCGCCGTCCTAATGGTCAACATGAGTATCGAAGGAATGGTGGAATGTTTTGAGGGGCTGAGAGCCAAAATAGCTTCCACCGAGTTTGTATTTGATAACAAGAGCGTTAAAGTGACGGCGAGTTTCGGCCTGGTCATGCAACGTGCCGAGTCATTAGGCGAGTTGCTCAACGAAGCCGACAAAATGCTTTATGCGGCAAAGTCTCGGGGTAGGAATCGAGTTGAGATGGAGCAAGTGATTGTTGATCCTCAGTTACCTATTCAAAAAAGACGGTTGTAACCATTGAGTGCCGCAACACGATACGCTTCCGCCATGGTTGGGTAGTTGAATGTCGTATTGAAGAAGTATTCGAGGGTATTGTTTTTTCCAGGCTGGTTCATGATAGCCTGTCCAATGTGGATGATTTCTGCGGCGTTGGGTCCGAAGCAATGAACGCCGAGAATTTCAAGTGATTCGCGGTGGAAAAGAATCTTGAGCATGCCGATGGCGCGACCCGTAATTTGGGCACGAGCCAAGGATTTGAATTGGGAATGCCCAACTTCGTAAGGGATTTTTGCCTCTGTCAGTTCTCGCTCCGTCTTTCCAATGGAGCTTATCTCAGGGCTCGTGTAGATACCAGTTGGAACATTTTGGAGTGACAAAGTCGCGGTGGATTCGCCGATGAAATGGGTGACAGCCGCTCTTCCTTGCATGTAAGCGGCGCTCGCGAGCGAAGGGAAGCCGATAACGTCTCCCACGGCATACACGTTGGGGCATGAGGTTTGATAGAACTCATTGACTTCGATTTGACCGCGCCGGTTGGGGTTAATTCCGATATTTTGCAGACCTAGGTTTTCGGTGTTACCACTTCGTCCGTTAGCCCATAGAAGGATGTCGGTCTTTAGCTGCTTACCACTTTCCAAGGACAGTACAACACCATCGTCGTGTCCCTCGATTTTCGCCATGGTTTCATTGTGGCGAATCAATATTCCCTGGTCGCGCATGTGATAGCTCAGGGCGTCGATGATCTCATCGTCGAGAAACTCTAGAAGCTTTTCTCGCGTGTTGACCAAGTTGACTTTGATACCAAGATTGCGAAACATCGAAGCGTATTCACAGCCGATCACACCAGCACCGTAGACAGTGACGGATTGGGGATTGGACTGTAGATCAAGGATCGTGTCGCTATCGAAAATACGGGGGTGGTTGAAGTCGACACCATCGGGGCGGTAGGGACGGGAACCGGTAGCTATCACAATGTGCTCTGCGCTTACCTTCACGTCACCGTCGACCTCTATGGTATGAGGATCGAGTATGACGGCGTTCCCTTGCAGGATAGGTACGCCGTTACGATCGTAAAATGTTTGCCGCATCGATTCCTGTTTGGAGATGATCGATCGACTGCCGGCGCGAAGTTGTCCAAAGGAGACCGCTTTTCCTCGGCTACCCATATCTTTTAAAATGGGGTTATTGATCGATTCCATAACGCTATATATGGCAAATCGCAAGGCTTTACTTGGAATGGTCCCCCAGTGGGTGCAGCCACCACCGATGCGATGATAACGCTCAACGACTGCAACGCGTTTGCCATGCTTTGCGGCCTGCATAGCGGCTCCTTCGCCGCCGGGGCCGGTACCAATAACGACCACATCGTATTCATTAGCAAACATTCTGTGGTGGTCTCCATGAGCGAAGTGAGTGCAGAGGGGCCTCGCAACCTGAACGTGTCATAAGTCGGGTTGGTTCGATCCTTCGATCAGTCATCGGTTAGGTTTGGGCAAAAATTTCCTTCATCGAAATATTTTCCGATTTCAACGAAAATGATCGATTTGATTCCTCTCGGGAAGTTAACGCGAAGGGTTGAGATAAAAAATTTTTCGACTGTAAAAAGGGGAAAGGTCTACCGCTACCGGGAAAATGAGGGGGGATCGTTTGCCTTATAGGCAGTCCGCTTGCCGAAATGCCTAATTTCCAGGCAAAGAAGGAGCGGGATAAGTTGACATTGATGTCCTGCTCGGCCTACGATCATTTCTCGTTTCAGGAATGAATTGTTCCAAGGATTATCTCGGTTCAGGTATTGGGTCTTACTAAGTTGTCGACTCCATCTCGAAGTGGTGTTTTCCAAGCAGCGACTGATCGTCGCTTGGAGAAATTTACGGAAAGTATCAGTTTCGATCATCGACTTTATCCGCAGGATATTCGAGGGTCTTTGGCGCACGCAGCGATGTTACAGCGGCAAGGAATCTTGACGACTGAAGAGTATGCTGCGATCGAGCGAGTCTTGGTTGAGATTCGCCAAAAGCTCGACGAAGGAAACTTCCCGTTTCGGATCGAACTGGAAGATATCCACATGCACATCGAGCAGGAACTGATCAATCGTTTGGGCGACACCGGACGCAAATTGCATACCGCCCGCAGTCGCAACGATCAGATTTCAACGGACCTACGAATGTGGGTGCGCGAGGCTATCGATCGAGTCGATGACGGTTTAAAGCGATTGCAGCAGGCGTTTGTCGGACGTTGTGCTCAAGATGGCGATGTGGTTTTGCCAGCCTACACGCACTTGCAGCGAGCCCAACCTGTACTCGCTTCGCATTACTGGTTGGCTTATGTCGAGAAGTTAGAGAGGGATCGCCAGCGGCTGGCAGATTGTCGAAGGCGGGTCAATCAATGCCCGTTAGGCGCTGCTGCAGTCGCCGGTACGACCCTGCCTATCGATCGTCACTTTACCGCTTCGCAGCTTGAGTTCGAAGGTGTGGCTGCCAACAGTATCGACATCTCGAGCGATCGTGACTTTGCGCTAGAAAGCGTTTTTCATCTGTCGATGATTGCCTTGCATCTATCAAGCTGGGCAGAGGAGTGGATACTTTGGTCGACGGTCGAATACAGTTTTATCCGCTTGCCTCACCAGTTTTGTACCGGCAGCTCAATCATGCCACAGAAGGTGAACCCAGACACGCTGGAATTGACTCGCGGTAAGTCGGCTCGGGTGGTGGGTGATTTACAGACCTTGTTGGTTCTGGTTAAGGGACTCCCCCTAGCTTACAACCGCGACCTTCAAGAGGATAAGCCACCCCTATTCGACGCGTTTGATACGGTGGAAGCTTGTTTGGAGCTGGCCGTACCGATTGTTGAGGGGGCCGTCTTGAATCGAGCCTCGATCGAATCCCGGTTGGAGCACGGCTATCTCGATGCCACCACCATGATGGAGGCCTTGATCAAACGTGGTATGCCGCAGCGCAAAGCACATCATTTGGTTGGGGAATTGGTTGCGGTGGCGGCTGGACGTGGTGTTCCGCTGGCGGCTTTAACCGATGAAGAGTTCTTAAAGGCTTCCCCCGAACTGGCTGAGGGTGGTGGCGTTGGGGCCATGAGGGCCGTTTTGGGGGTGCGACAGGCCGTACAGTCGTACCAAAGTTACGGTTCAAGTGCACCAAACGAGGTGCAAAAGCAGATCCAATCCTGGATGGAGCGATTACACTGAGAATTGGGTTGGGTCAGGAATTACGTCAAGGAGCTTTGGTGGAAGGAACCTTTGTCCGTCTGTTTTTCCATTCTGAAAGCCCTCTGTCCGATGGTGGTTTCTCTTTTCAAACAGTCCGCTTTGGCGATTGCGATGCGTGAATCGATCAAGACAGCGATCGCTTTCGTCGCACTGAGTTGTTCCGTGGAAATGGTTCTCGCGCAGGATGATCCTTTTGGCGAGGCAGCAGGGACTGCGGCTGTTCCAGCGACCAAAGCGGCCCCTAAGACGTCGAGTGAACCCAAAGTTGAAGAAACCAACGTCGTTGTTCTTTCGATTCGGGATACCGCATTAAATAATCCGCAGCAGTACGCGCAAGCTTTCGTGTGGCTAGCACGGATTGGTCGATACGATGAAATCGGTCGATACCTTGAGCAATTAAAAGCTGCGAAGTGGTCGCAATCTCAACTTGCCGAGCTTTTGGAAAAGACAGATAGCGCTCTTTGGATTCAAGCGATCAATCGGACCGAACTGAGCGACGAGCAACGAGCGATGGCTAGAGAAGTCCTCGACGCAGCTCATCAGAATGCTCGTTCTCCAGAGCAGTTGAACCGTTGGATTGTCGGATTATCTGATCAACAGCCCGGTGTACGAGCGAAGGCGAGACAAGAGTTAGTAAAGGTTGATTTTCCAGGTCTTCAGCGTCTCGCTGGTGCTGTTGCCTCAGGTGAAGTCACGAATGTAGAAAGTCTTTCAGCAGCTATTCTTGAATTTGGCAATCGCGGTATCGCGATGATGGAAGAGATGGCCGTCTCCGGAGAAGCTGGAGTTGTTGAGCGAGCGACGGAGGTATTGGCAAAAATCGGTTCATTCGATTCAGCATCGGCGCTGTGTACTTCGCTGCATCGCACGGACGCTTCGGAGTCCGCCAAGAAGAGCGCATCAGAGGGGTTGCAGCGTTTACTGGGATACGTACCCAACGTTAATGATGCTCAAAGTTATATTCGTTCGAAAATGATTCGCCTATCGTCAGAGGCTGAATCGACAACCAACGAATTCGGGACCAAGGATTGGGTGTTTTCTTGGGATCAACAAGGTAGCAAATTGGCAGGTAAGGAAGTGTCTAAGTCCAAATCGCTTTGGTCTCAGGCAGATCGTGAAGCGAAAGGTCTTCGTCGATTAGCCGAAATGCCTGCCGATGTTTTGGATCTCAATCCGGCGATTCGATTTCAAAATTCTTTTGTTGACAATCCGGTTCTGCGCGACGATGTGGCTTTAGCATCGTTAAAGGCATCGACACCTGCTGATTGTCTTACGCCTGATTTTCTGCTTCGAATTTACCGAATCGGCAGGGATCGAGGTTGGATTGGAACGCAAATCCGTGCCCTTCAAATGTTCGGTGAAGTAGCGACCGGAACTAACGCTGCTGGCAACGCTGCTGAGGTTTTAGCAGAGGCATGCGGAAGTACCAATCCAGGTATTCGATACGCAGGATTCGAATCGATTGCAAAACTGGATCCTAAGTATCCCTATGCCGGTAGTCACCGAGTGGTTGAGACCGCTTTAGAGCTGATGAAGGTTGGAGCTTATCCGCAAGCCCTAGTAGCGGCAGGCTTTTCGTATCAGGCTGGAGCGATTTCTAGCGAATTGAAGAAATACGGTTACGATGCCGTTGTAGCAGGTAACGCCCGAGAAACTTTAAGAAGGCTGGATGAACACAATCCCTATGAATTGGTTGTTATCGCGGGACCTGTTGCTGACATGAGCCTCAGTCAATTTGTGCAGCGAGTATCTCAATCTCGATACAGTTCGGGAGTACCGATTATTGTGGTCGCTCCTGAAAACGAACCCGCTCGAAGATGGATCAAGACCATTCCGCAGGCGGTATGTGTTGAAGTGATGCCAGCCGATGCGGTCTCGATTCAGGAGTTGTTTGAACTGATTCGACCTAAAATGGAACCTGTGATCGCTACCGACGACCGCCTATCGGTGGCTGCTGCCGCAGGTGGATTTCTCAAAAAGATTGGAAACGAACCTGAACTGTATAGCTTTTACAATCTCGATTCTCTGGAATCTGAGTTTGAGGCTAATCTTGGTAAACCCGCTGGATGGATTGCAGCGGATAGCGTTCTAGGATCCTTTGGTTCTGCTGAAGGGCAGATACTGTTGGCCAATCGAGTAGCCGATCCACAGCTTGATGCGCAGGAACGCCAACAAGCAGCAGCACGGCTGGTACATTCCATTCGCAAGCATGGTGTGCGCATGGATCGCAAGAGTGTTCAGTTACAGTACGATCGCTATAACCGCATTGCGGCTAAAAGTGAGGAAGAAGCAAAGCCTATAAGCTGGATCCTCGATGCGATGGAAGCTCGGGCAGGAATGCGCGATTGGCCAGAGCTACCAGAGATTCTTGCGATTCCTGCAGGTAATTGAACCACTCGTTCTGCTGAAATTATGTAACCGAAAAACGATGAAACGGAATTGATGGCAAGGTACGGATTTCCCACAGATACTCCTGAGCAAGGCCCACCGATATCAGGGATTATTGGCTCTAGTCCTGCGATGGAAGAAGTCTATCGTCTCACGAGGCGAGTAGCTCGCAGCACGGCATCGGTATTGATCTTAGGTGAGACAGGAACCGGCAAGGAGTTAATTGCCTCGGCCGTGCATCGATTGAGCGATCGCCAGAGTGGTCCTTTCGTCAAAGTGAACTGTGGCGCATTGAGCGAAAGTTTGCTGGAGAGCGAACTATTTGGTCATGTACGAGGGGCTTTCACAGGCGCAGTCAATAATCGAGCGGGCAGATTTGAAGCAGCGCACACCGGTACGATTTTCCTAGATGAAATCAACAGCACTTCTCTGTTGCTGCAGGTGAAGCTTTTGAGAGTTCTGCAGGAACGAGAATTCGAGCGTGTGGGTGATACGCAGACCGTTAATGTTGATACCCGAGTGATCGCAGCCAGTAATCGGGAGTTAGCAAAGGAAGTTGAAGAAGGTAAGTTTCGCGAAGACCTTTACTGGCGACTTAATGTCGTGCCAATTTTTATTCCTCCGCTACGCCAGCGACGAGATGATATTCCATTGTTGGTATCTCATTTTCTTCGCTATTACAGCGAAGCGAACAACCGAGACTTGTTAAGAGTTCAACCGCAAGCGATGGAGGCGATGCAGGATTACCATTGGCCGGGTAACGTGCGCGAACTGCAGAACTATGTCGAAAGGTCGGTTATCATGGCCAATGGCGATGAATTAACGGTTGACTTGTTGCCTGAAACCGTGACAGGAAAGAGGGCGAATGGCAAAGGGGTGCAGTCGCCTTTGGAGAGTCTTGATTTTGAAACTCTGGTGCGCGAGTTAGTCTCGCGAGGAGTTCAGAATGAGGATGGGAACAGTAATCAATTGCATAGCCGTGTCGTTGATTGTGTGGAGAAGGAATTGATCGCTCAAGTACTAACCCTTTGCAACAATATCCAGACCAAGACGGCAGCTCGATTAGGGATCAATCGCAATACTCTCCACAAAAAGCTCAAGGACTACGGCTTAGAAGACGGCGAGAGCAGCGAGGATTAGTCTCTCCTGCTGCGGGATACCGACAACGGTGCTGGGGCTTTGAGTGTTGGGTTGCTAGGCTGAAGCGACCAAAGTGCCGCCTTGCAGGGGCTGTCATGACCACGTTTCTCTCAAGAGATGGGAGGGAATTCGTCTTAGGAGCTCAGAGCGCACGCGATTTTTGGGAAGATTTACCAATGGAATACGAAATCTGGTAGAGAGGCTCTACGATCAGTCGCCGATTGGTGTTAGTCTAAAAGGTAAAGTTTACCTAGGTTGTCCTGTTTAAAGAGGCTGAGTTGTGACGACGGTTGATGTTTCTAGGATGGGTAATTCCAAAGCGCGGCCCGTACGTGGGACGCACATGCCTGCTTTTGTTTTTGACACAGGAATTCAACTTGCTCGGCATACTGCGCAGATCATTGCTCGTTTGATTCGAGAGCGATCGGAACTTGGGCAAAGAACCGTTTTAGGGGTACCGACCGGGTCGACACCCGTTGGAACTTTCCGCGAGTTGATCAGACTTCATCGCGAAGAGGGGCTCGATTTTTCTTCCGTGGTCATCTTCGGCTTGGACGAATACGTAGGACTTCCCCCTGACAGTCCACAGAGTCATCGGCAGTGGTTGCATGAGCATTTCTTGGGACATATCAATATTCATCCAGAGAATATCTATTTACTGGATGGACAGCTGACGGGTGGCGATATCGATTTGCATTGTCGGCGCTACGATGAAGCGATCCAGCATATGGGTGGTTTCGATTTGGTGTTGCTGGGAATCGGCCGCAATGGGCATATCGGCTACAACGAGCCCTTTTCGATTCGGAAAAGTCGCACGCGTCTTTGTACGCTAGATCCCATCACACGACAGTCAGCTGCTAGCGATTTCTTTGGCGAAGACAATGTGCCCACGCAAGCTCTCACTGTTGGCTTGGGAATGATTTTGGCGGCCAGACGAGTACTCTTGCTGGCTTTAGGAGAGCACAAGGCATCGATCATTCGCGAAACGCTGGAAGGCTCGATTACGGATCGAGTTCCAGCGACGTTTTTGCAAGATCATGGTGATGTTCGAGTATTGCTGGATATTGCTGCTGCTGGAAAACTAACGGGAGTAGACACTCCGTGGTTACTTGGCACTTTAGAGTGGGACAATGAGCTGATCAAGCGAGCTGTGTTGTGGCTCTGCAAGCAAACTGGCAAAGCGTTATTAAAGCTTGATGATGATGATTTTCGGCAGCATGATTTGCATCAATTGCTTCGCCATCATGGTCCTGCTCAAGGGATCGCTCATCGCGTATTTCGTTGGATGCTGGAAACGATCGAATATCATCCCGCGGGACGTGAGGCCAAGACGGTCCTTTGCTTTAGTCCACACCCCGATGACGATGTGATTAGCATGGGTGGAACGCTGATTCGGTTGGTGGAAGATGGGCATCGTGCTCACGTGGCCTACATGACCAGCGGAAATATCGCAGTGTTCGATCACGACGCACGACGCGTTGCGGACATTATGACGGAGTATGCAAGGTTGTTTGGTTTGGATTACCACAAGTCGCAAGAGCTTGAGCGAGATGTACGAGATTCGCTTGCGAACAAACGACCTGGTCAGCCCGACTCGGAAAACATCTTGAAAATCAAAACATTGATTCGCTGGAGTGAGGCTAGAGCGGGTGCCCTGCAAGTGGGTTGTCGCGAAGAGGATTTGCATTTCCTCGATCTCCCTTTTTACCGCACAGGTACGATCGCGAAACGACCTGTTGGTGCAGAGGATGTGCGAATCATTTCCGAGTTATTGGAAAGAGTTAAACCACAGCAAGTTTATGTTGCAGGAGATCTAGCGGATCCGCACGGTACCCATCGCGTCTGTGCCGAGGCCATTTTTCAAGTGCTGTTGAATTGGAAGGCCGAGGGGAGAGAATTGCCCGAAGTCTTGCTCTATCGAGGAGCATGGCAAGAGTACGCGCTGCATGAAATCGAAATTGCAGTTCCCTTGAGCCCGAGTGACTTGATGCTGAAGCGTCGTGCTATCTTTATGCACGAGAGTCAAAAGGACGAGGCGTTGTTTCCTGGTAGTGATCCTAGAGAGTTCTGGCAGCGAGCCGAAGACAGGAACAAAGGGACAGCGGAAAGTTACAATCAGATCGGACTACCAGAGTATTTCGCGATCGAAGCGTTTACGAAATGGAAGGGAAATCCAGTCTGATGCGATTCAGTCTGGAAATTCACTTGCCAGAGGGAAAGTGACGGCTAAGCAGTTTTTCAAATTCCGACTTGCGGATGCTTCCTACACTGCGACCAACTTCTGAGCCATCTCGGAGAAAGACTAGGCACGGAATTGAGTTGACTTGAAATTGTGAGGCCATTTGAGGTGCCGTATCAACGTCGACTTTAGCAAAAATAAATTCCGGATGCTCTGCGCTGCTCGATGCGATAACGCCCTCTATTTCGCGGCAAGGGCCACACCAGTCTGCATAGAATTCCAAGACGATTGGTTTGTTCGCGTCTTGTAATGAAGAAGCATAATTTCGGTCGTCGACCGCAATGCGTGCATCTGGTCCGAGATAGGGGCTGTTTGTGTCACAGCCAGCAAAAAGAGTGGTCGCTAATACGGCGGAGCAAAATATGTTTCTGAGATGCATCATCTGCTCAGTCTGTTTTTACACGATGAAATAGTAAGGTTGCGCCACTTTGAGTGGAAATGACCACCAGGGGCTCAAAAGGTTTCCAGGGGTGTGACGATTTCTAGTAGTTCAATTACTGGGTCGCCGTCAAGAAGGATCATCGCCGTTCTGCCATAAGTAATAGTCCCAGCGGGGCAGGCAAAGATGGTCGATAGCCTAGTACCTGTTTCGATTTCCCACAGGGCAGAAAGTTGTACTTCTCGCATGACATTGTGGTCGATGAGAATGCGGCCCAACGGGATTTGCTCGGCAAGAATTTCCTCACATACGTCATCTTCCAAAAATGTGACGTCGAGGCGAACAATTCCATACTGAACTATTTTTTGATCAGTAACACGGCGAAGAATGATTTCACGACTATAAAAGGGTTGATCAAACCGCCGGTCCAAAACTTCAACCGACACATCGCCACCGAAATATCTTTCGACGGTCTCGGTCATATGGCCATCGTGAGCAAGCAATTCGCAATACGATTCAGGTAAATCCTCAACGGACTTCTCGGAAACGTTTCCTAAGGACTCGCTGTCCTCAAAAAATAACGCGACTAAATCTTCTATAGCCGGTGGGCCTGATGATGGTTCAGGGGACAATGTCAATGCTCCGGCAAAGGAGTTAAAACGTAGCTTAGTGAGCCGAAGTCGCTAAGGCAGGTTGGAACGTAACGACGCTTGGGGCAGGCGCGTCTTCTTTGTGCAATACGGTATCGATCAGATAGAACATGAGCCGCTGGAGAGCTTCAGGCTGAATTTTCTCAGCGACTTCTTCAGCTCGGGCACGATGTTTTTCGATCAATCGTTGGCTTTGCTCGAACACGCGAGCTTTTTCGTAAAAAGCTCGAATCTTTGCAACTCTCTGAGTAGGACTGAGGCTGGAATCTTCAATCGTGCGAAGCATTTGTTCTTGGTCTTCTGTCGACAGCGATGCAAGAGCTAACGCCCAAAGGACGGTAGGCCTGCCACCAAGCACGTCACCAGCAGCATGAAGCTTGTTATGTCCATCTCCTTCCCAGTCCTGCAGGTCGTTGAGGATTTGGAAAGCCACCCCAAGATTTCGAGAAAACTGTTTGACCGGTTCAATGTAATCTTTGGTATCGACTTTCACGGAGTCTGCAGCCAACCTGATGCCACTGAAGAGAGCCGCTTCAAAGGCTGGTGATGTCTTGAGGGCATAGACCTTTAATGCATCGAGAGGCTGTAGGCGTTTGTCGCGAGCATCTCTCCAAAGCAATTCAGCCCCCTGCCCTTCTGCTAAACGAGTGTGAGCGCCTGCCAAGCAATCGAGAATATCGACTGCGGCCGCCGGGCCAATTTCCGCAGCGTGCTGGCTGACCAAGCGGTAGCCCAGACCAATCAGATAATCTCCCACATTGATCGCAGTAGGCAATCCAAAACGACGATGCATCGTGGGTTGGCCGTAGCGATAGCCATCATCATCTTCAATGTCATCATGCACCAAACTCGCTTTATGGAACATCTCAATGCTCATAGCGGTTCGGAAAACTGAAGCATGGTACTGGCGAATAGTTTCGGCTCCCTCTGCCAAAGTCGCGGTACCACCTAGCATGGCATCGTAGGCTGCGAGAGTGATGAAGGGACGGCTGTACTTACCACCTTTACTGACGAAGTCTAACCCGATCGCTTCGGTAGCAGCGATGGGGTCAAGTTGCCGAAGAAGTTCGCCGTCGGTCGAGTTGTTCGAGGTATCGGCAATCGCAGCCGAACCACGTACACGAGGTACTAGTTGATCGAGATGAGGCGATTTGAACATATCGGAAGCTGCTCGCAGGAGATGAACATAACTGCGAGTTTGTTGGGATGGTTGCCGATACTCCGTCGTGAGCATCTCGCGTACCCATTCCTCATCGACACTTGTGTTGCGGCAGTCGCTCGACAGCAACGGAACGGCCATGCAGGGAATCCCAGCGAGCAGAATCTTATCGATTGCCTTTTCGAGAACATTCAAGCAAGCAACGCCAACGATCGCATCGACATAACCGCTGACAATGATCTTAAGTACAACAGGGGAGCCTTCCGCTACGAGTACCTTATAGCCCATCTCTTCAGCGATACTTCGATAGTCTGCAATGCTGCAAGCTCCACACTTTTTGCAGTTCATTCCGAATTCATCGTAATCGGCAGGACAGCCTTCAGCATGCTTCAAGCAATGCGGCAGCAAGAAGAGTCGGCGATTGGGGGGAACTGCTGCGACTTGGTCTTCCCAAAAGGCAGTGCTGAGAACCACCATCATCCAGCCGACATACCCTTCCGACAGATTCATCTCTTCCAGGGCTCGACGCGCCACAACTTCCATCTGATCTTTTGTCAGCGGAGTTTCTTTATCTAGCTTGGCTGCGATCTCGCGACAACGAGCTTTCAGTCGCTCTCTAAGTTCCCGTGTTTCGGGCACCAATTTCAAATGTCCAGTTTTTCTTTTTGGCGATTTGCTTCTCTGAGGTCGCACGGAGGCGGCCGAGGAATCAAACTCGGAAGTATCTGAGGTAGGAATCGTGGACAATGGATCGTTCCTGGTCTTTAAAATCATTTTGTACCAAGCGAATTAGATGATGTATCTATTTGCAACTTGGTGGTCGGGCTTTCGCTCGACTTTTCAGCGATACTGTGTTTTTAGGGATACTGTGTTTTGAGCGATACTATAGTTTTCGGCAATGCAGTGTTTTCAGCAATGCAGTGTTTTCAGCAAAACGGTGGTGCGCAAATTCGGGTGAGGTAGCGGCGGGTTGATCTTTCTTACAGGGCTTAAAACCAACCGCTTCTTTTTCCTCTCCCCAGTGCGGACACCGAGAAAATCAATGGGTAGAGTTTCTCGTGGTACCATAGTTTGGCAAAGTAGAAGCCGATCGGCCAGCTTATGTGATGATAACCCCGATCGACCGCTTCGCTCAACCAAATTAGGCCTCGCATTATAGATTGATCGCCTAGTGGGGTGCTACCATGCGAAAGGAGGGCTTCGATGGCCAAAGCTGTTTCTTCGACCGAACTTCGTATTTCCAGGGATTGTACGGTTTGGGGGATTTTGTAGGGGACACTCGGACCACCCCCCCATCCACCATCGTCATTTTGGTTTGATAGTAGGAACTCTAAGCCACGTTTTGACGCTTCTTGAGCTGAGTCAAGTGAACGGCAGTATCGAGTTTCAGTCAGAGCTAGCAGTACTTTCGAGGTTCCATAGATCGGATTGTCCTCGTCCTTATCGTCCTGATTGCCGAACCACAAAGGCAACCAGCTACCATCGTTTCGCTGATGTTTTAGCAGGTAACGAAGCCCATTTCGATTGGCTCGAACGATTCGGCTATGCTGAGTGGTTGGCAAATTCAATAAGCTCAAATTGGATGGAGAAGTCCACGCATCCAAGGCTCGGAGGGCATGGGCCGTCAGATCGGTACCGCTGCGATCAAACGGAAGAGTTCCCCAGCCTCGGCAAAACGTTGGCCAACCACCGTCGCCATTCTGAAGATTCAATAGCCAATTTATTCCCAACCTCACCGCATCCAGAATTTCGGATCTGATAGCGTCGGGCAAACTGTTCCTTTGTGAATCGAAAATGGATCGCAAGGCGAGTAAAGCTGCGGGTGTATCGTCCGAGTCGGGAACCGCTCCGCTTAAATTCGTCCAGCCCCAACCTCCAGGTTCGGCACCTGTGAAAGGATGTCTCGTGCGATGTTGGCAGCTCAGAAGCCAGCGGATGGTTTCATGGCTTATTCGATTTGTCGATGCTATCGCCGGCCCCGTTTCTTGAGGATACGCATTAGCTCGATCTTCGGAGGGCGATTCGGCTTGTGTTGCAGCGACATCCTCCTTAATGAGTTGTTCGCGTTGGATGGCCAAAAGCGATAGTGAAGTACACCATGTTGCTAAATTGGTATCGATAGGCCAACTGCCATCTTCCAGCACGCTATCGAGGATGAACTGAATAGCCTTCTTTGCAACGGCATGTTGCTGACAACCGATCGATGCTAGGCTCATCAAGACAAAACTTGTTAATGGAACCGCTTCCAGATAGCCACCGCTATGAGGTTGCATTTTCTCGAGCACTTTTCGCGAAGGCTCGATCGCTCGACTTCGGATGGAGCGAATCAGAGGATTGCCGGGGCGATCATGGAAATATTTTGCTTGGCCTATCGCCACCAGCGCGGGTATTGCGTAGCTAACGACAGGAAGTCTCACGAAGCGATACCATGATTGTGGCAGTGCGGCCATTTCAAATGGTAACGCCGCGACTTGTTTCCAAGGTACCAAACCGGCCAGTGCACAATTGGTAAGGATGGGGACAACAAAAGTTTTGTCTTTTCCGTAGCGGCGTTTCAATCCATCCCACTTACCTTGTCGTTCCACGTAGTCCCAAGCACGCTGCGTCGCGAACTGGCATCGTTGGCCAGCTAATTGCTCGAATTCAGCGAGTTTCCAAGCAGCAAGTACAAGTAAGGTCGTAGCGATATTTGAGTGACTCCGATCGGTATCGCCGAAACCACCATCAGCATTTTGATGATCAAGAAGCCAAGTCGCTCCGCGTTGAATTAAAATGCTGTACTTCTCGATTTCAGTTTCAATATCCCTCGGTAGATTTTGAGAATGGCTTTCCTGGGAGAGGGACTTTGCGACAATCGACAAGGCGCTAACAGCGGTAGCTGTCGAGAGAGCTGATGTGGAAAGTTGTCCACTCCAGTGGCTACCGTCGTATTGTGCCCAAAGGTCTTGGCGAGCTTTCTGGTAAGAATTGTGCAGTTTGCTTCGCAGATCTTCGGAGATCGAACCAGCTATTGAATCTATTGGGGCTCGGTTCACAAGCGACTCATCATTTTCCAAACGACCTACCTCAGGACAGACACCGGTTGAATATGGAAAGCACACCACGTTTCAGTACGTAGATCTTCAAAATCAGGGAGAACATGCAGTATCGCATCTTCCATCGTACCGTAATGTTGTATCATAGAACCGGTTCAACTTTTATTTGAGGGCTTATACTATGATGCGACCGAAATTTTATATGGTTCTGTTTGCATTGATCACGGCAGGTGCCGTTTCCAGCGGCAGAGAGCCTCAGCAGGGTGGTAAGGCTGAGGGCGAGCAAACTCAAAAGCAGCAAGAAGGTAAATCCCAATCGCTTCAATCGACTGCTTCAGCAAAGCAGGGAGACGTCGTACTGCAGCGTTTATCACTGGAAGAGATTCTTGCAAAGATAAAAAAACCACAAGAGAAGTGGACTATCGTCGATGTGTGGAGTACTTCGTGTACCCCTTGCATGCGCGAGTTTCCCAAGTTGGTCGAATTATCAAAGCGCTATCCCGATAAGCTCCGTTGTATGAGCATCAATGTCGATTATCTAGGGATGAAGACCAAGCCGCCTGAGAATTACGAACCGAAGGTGAAGAAGTTCTTAGCAACGCAGAACGCTAATTTCGATCATTTTCTTAGTACAACTCCTGATAGTGACTTGTTTGAGAAAATGGAAATCGATTCGATTCCCGCCATCATGATCTTTGATGCAAGCGGGGAAAGAAAAATGTTATGGACTGATTCCAACAGCGGTGATGATGGACTCAGTTACGAAGGTGATGTGATTCCATGGCTTGAGAAGCAATGGAAGTGATTGGTTTGCTCCTTTGCGTGAAGCGACTCCTCAGCGAGCCTGCGTAGTCATTCGCTTCGCAAGCATCGCTGAGAGGTTGTCTCGCGACAGTTCCCAAGTCTCTTCGATGAATTCGGTAAATCTACTCGCTGTGATAGAAAGAGCTGAGTGAGTGGGTTCTGTGGCGAGAACGATAAAGGGCTTCGCTGCGGACCTATTTCGCAGAGATACATAGAAGGTGTTTTTCGGTGCGGATAAGCAGCTCGTTTTGAGTCACGGCGGGAGTGCTGCGAATTGTTTCTTCCAATTTCACCTCGCCAATTCTCTCGAACTGCGCTCCAGCTTTTAGGATAGTGACAACTCCATCTTCGCTGATTCCGATCAGTCGATCGCCGGCGATGATTGGGGAGCTGGAGACATTGCCTCCAATGCGTTCTTGCCATTGGACTTTTCCAGTCGCAGCATCGGCGCAGGTTACAATTCCGTTGTCAGCCCACAGAAAGATCAAAGAGTTAGCGACGACAGGGGTTGGCACATAGGGAGCAGCCCGTTGGATCTTAAAGACTTCTTTAGGTTCTCCTTCGGTGGAGATGGCGACCAATTCATTGCCTCCTCCACCAGATCCGCAAGTGCTGATGAGAAGTTTGCCTGCCATCACGGCGCTACTGACGATTCGTTTATCGAAGGCGGGAAGATTCCATAGCGTTTCTCCAGTTGCTGCGTCGATCGCAAAAAAACCTTCGCGAGTGCCAGCACCCAAAATCAGCTTCTTGCCATCTCGCTCAATAACGCAGGGGACTCCATAGCAAACACGAGTTGCAAGGCGTTGGTTTTCCCAGATAGTCTTGCCTGTAGTGATGTCTAAAGCGATCAGACTGCTGGTGCCTGGTGGTACGCCCTCCGGAAGTTCCTCGGCGTCTTGGCTGTTAACAAAGATCAATTTGCCATCGACGATGATGGGAGATGTACCAAATCCATGTTGGCTTACGTATCTTCCGAGATCGCGCGACCAAAGTTTTTTACCGTCGTGAGTGAAAGCTCGTACTGCGACGTTATTGGGAACACCCCAAGCGATATAGACTCCATTTTCATCGACAACCGGAGTGCTAGATGCGTAACTGCTTCTTTGATGCAGGGGATGTGGATCGGAGGGAAAGTTCTGGCGCCATAAAACATTTCCTGATTTCAATTCGACTGCGAGAAGTTCCCGACCAGCATCGGTTGGATTAGCAGTAAATACGTAGACGGTATCTTTCCAGAGCACCGGCGAGCTATTGCCCGAACCGGGTATCTCTATTTTCCACCGAACATCTGAATCGCTCCACGGTAAGGGAACCTTCGTTGATTCGATAACCCCGGTGCCGTTGGGACCTCGAAATCTGGTCCAAGAGGGGGGCGAAGTTGAAGATTCCTTGGGTGTCTCCGCTCGCAGGGAGCTAGCACAGCAAACGCAAAGAGATAAGGCGAATAGAGAAAAGGTCGTTAGCGAGATGTTTCGAATTCGAAGATTCAGGCGGGGTTTCATTGTGATTACGACCAAGCGAATCAGGAGGGAATGGAATTTCATGGATCGCACAATCGTCACAGCGAATGCAGTGAGTGCAATCCCTAAAAACGGAAGACGTAGTATAGCCTATCCATTTTCGATAATCGAATCGTGTTTTTTCAAGTTCTTAAATAACCGCTAAAGATGGCTCTCAATTGAGGTCCGGAAAAGCGTGGAAGTGCTAAGAAAACAGGGAGAATCTGCTCTCGCTATCTGATGTACCACGGATTGCCTTTTCAGCTTGAACTTTATCTTCTCGTACTGCACCAGGATTCAATCGATTGAAACTCTATATTGAGACCATCGCTAATGACGTGGATTTGGCACTGGTGTGGCCAAGGTGGGCTGAGATGGCAAGTGACAATCCATTTGTGCATCCGTTGTGGTCGATTTCTTGGTGGCAATGTTTTCGTTCGGTCGACATGCAGTTGCGCGTGTTAGTAGTACGTACCGGTACGGGAGAGATTGTCGGGATCGCCCCTTTCTACTTAAAACAGTCGATTTTGATGGGGCGAGAATTAAGGTTTCTGGGTGACGGTAGTTGTTGTAGCGAGTATTTGACGATCGTTACCGAGAAAGGGCTCGAGAGCGAAGTGGTTCGCGCGTTGGCTGAGTGGTTGCATGCATGCGGATGCAGCGAACGCGATGGAGCATGGGATGTCATGGATCTTGATTGCTTTGCCGGTAATGATCCCAAGATTCGTGAACTCACCGAGTACCTTGGTACAGGCGGCCACTGTCGACACGTGGAGCCAGCGATGGGGTGTTGGGGAATCGATTGCAGTCAGGGTTGGGATGAGTATCTGTCGCGACTCTCAAAAAATCGTCGCTCCAAAATGCGTCGACTTCTAAAGCAAGTTAACAACCCGGAACTTTATCGGATCCGTAAAGTTAAAGATCTCGCTCAATTTGAAGAGTTCATGAATTCACTCTCGCAGTTGCACCAAAATCGTTGGCAGCAAGCTGGGGAGGACGGGTGTTTTGCCGACCCGCGTTTTGGTCGTTTTCTAAGGCAAGTTGGCGCTGGAGCAATCGCCGCTGGCATGGGGAATTTCTTCTCTTTGGAATATCAGGGGCAAACCGTCGCTGTTCAATTTGCCATGCAAACGGAGAAGGCAGTTTTTAGCTATCTGGTCGGAGTAGATAAGACGTCGCATGCTGAATCTCCAGGCATGGCAATGAATGCCTTTCTGATTTTCAATGCTATTGAGAACGGGATTTCGTTTGTTGACTTTCTGCGTGGTGACGAACCCTACAAACAAACGCTCAGGGCTGAACGGATTCCCACGAGTCGAGTTCACTTGTTCGCTCGACATCCACTGGCAACCTTTCGCTTTGGGTACTGGCGCACCGCTTGTGAATTTAAGAAAATTGCTAAGCATTGGTTGAAACCGCCGGCAAAAATCGAGTCGACGATGGAGCAAGAGGCGTAAGCTTTGCACAAATCGTTTTCCGAATCGCTATACTGAAGGGGTAGTTCTCTGGAGGAGCAGCGGGGCAAACCTGGGCTCTTTCGAGGAATTGATCTAAGGTTCGAGCGGTTCCGAACAGCGACGGGAATGTAATGCAGAGTTTCGATTTTCAGCAACGAACTAGGTTTGTTTATGGACCTGGATCTCTTCAACGATTAGGAGAACTAGCCAAGCAGCTTGGTGCTTCCAAAGTACTGGTTGTTAGCGATCAAGGAGTTGTTGCAGCGGGTCATTTTTCAAGAGCTGTTACCGCGTTGACGGAAGCGGGGCTAGAGGTTTCGTCGTTCCACGACTTTCGCGAGAACCCCAACACGGATCATGTCGACCGCGGAGTGGCTGCTGCACGGCAGTTTCAGCCCGACCTGCTGGTGGGCTTGGGTGGTGGTAGTTCGATGGATTGCGCGAAAGGGATCAATTTCCTGTACTGCTGTGGTGGTCGCATGCAAGATTACTGGGGCATTGGGAAAGCGACCAAAGAATTGTTGCCAATGATCGCGGTACCTACGACAGCCGGAACTGGAAGTGAGGCACAGTCCTTTGCTTTGATCTCCGATGCGCAAACTCATGTGAAGATGGCTTGTGGCGATTGGAAGGCGGCCTGTCGAATTGCGGTGCTTGATCCTCAATTGACGTTAACACAGCCTGAGAGAGTTACGGCGCTGACAGGAATCGATGCGATTTCCCATGCGTTGGAAACCTTTGTAACGAAGCGTCGCAATCCGATGTCGATCTGTTTTTCTCGAGAAGCTTGGCGACGACTGGCTCGGGGTTTTGACAACGTATTGCAGAATCCCAGCGACCTTGAAGCTCGCGGAGAGATGCAGTTGGGAGCTGCTTTTGCCGGTATGGCAATCGAGGCTTCCATGCTTGGTGCAGCACATGCCTGTGCTAATCCTCTGACAGCGCAATTTGGGGTGACGCATGGGCAGGCTGTTGGATTGATGATGCCCCATGTGATTCGTTTCAATGGAACCCAGTGCGACCCGCTTTACGGTGAGTTGATTCGAGATATCCGAGGAGATTTAGGAAGTTTGACCCAAGGCGAGGCGACGGAAAGGTTGGCTTCGTTGGTTACACAATGGACCTCTAAGGCAGGCTTGCAGACTTCCTTACGTGGATTAAAAATCGAATCCAAAGATATACCAAATCTCGCTGTGGACGCGACCAAACAGTGGACCGGTAGTTTTAATCCATTGCCAATATCGCTTCAGGATTTCGAGAGGCTTTACGAAAATGCCTTGTAGTAAAAAGCCTTGTAGTAAAAAGCACAGTCTTGGTAATCGCATTGATGACAAGCGAAGAGGTGTTCCGTTGAGTTGCCTACATCGAAACGTATGGATGCGATTATGCTCAATGATGTTTGTTATTTCCTTACTTCAATCTGCCGATAGTCTTGTCGCTCAAGATAGCAACGAGGATCAGTGGCCCGTGTATCGCGGTAGTTCACTATCCACTGGAGTATCCCGTTCGCCATTGCCGAAAGAACTCGACGTGGCATGGAAATTCGCCGATAGCATTGGACCTATCGAAGCTACACCGGTGGTGCTCGACGGTGTCGTCTACGTTGGGGATGTTGATGGTAATTTTGTAGCGATTGACTTGCAAAGTGGGAAATTGAAATGGCGAGTTAAGTTTGAGTCGGGGTTCATTTCCTCAGCAGCAGTCGATTCCTTTGCTGTGTATGTCGGAGACTACGATGGAAAATTTCGCGCGCTCAGTAAAGAAGATGGAGCAGTCAAGTGGGAATTTGAGACTCAAGGGGAGATCGATTCGGGCGCAGCGTTTTACAAGGATCTTGTCTTAACGACTTCGCAAGATGGAACTCTTTACGCGCTTAACACCAAAGATGGGACACTGAAATGGAAGTATGAAACGGGAGATCAACTGCGGTGCACCCCAGCGGTGGTTGAGAATAGGACTTTTCTTGGTGGCTGCGACGGTAAGCTACATGTGGTGAATCTGGATTCTGGAACCGCCTACGGAGAGCCTTTCGCACTAGGTAATCCAACAGGTTCCACACCAGCGATTGTCGGAGAGAGAGGATTTCTGTCGACCTACGGGGGGCAAGTTCTGGCATTTCGATGGAAGGATTTGACTCAACTGTGGTTATTCCAAGATGCCAAGTTGGCCCAAGAGTTTGCCGTCTCTGCGGCAGCGACGGAATCGACCATTGTTGCAGTCGCCAAGAATCGTCGAGTTGTGGCGATTGATGCGACCAGTGGAAAAGTGCTCTGGGATCAAACGCTTAAGAAACGCTCTGATGTTGCTCCGGTGATTTCGGATAGCCGTATCTGGATAGCGGCGACCGATTCAAGGCTTTATTGCCTCGATCTTAAAAATGGCGAGGAATTATGGCGTTATGAGTTCAGCGGTCCACTGCGATCGGCCCCTGCGATCGTTTCAGGTAAGTTGATTTTGGGTACCGATAAGGAAGGCGTTGTTTGTTTCGCGGCTAAGCCCTAGCGGTTACAATGAAACGGTGGTTCATCTGAGAAAGCCCGAGGGAATTGATGTCGACGGAAACAGTTAAAACGGAAGTCGGTAGTTACTTTATCTCAAACTACCCCCCGTTCTCACAGTGGAAACGGGATAAGGTTGGGGAGGCGCTGGAAGCATTCGCATCTCCGCCCCGCCCCAATGTCCCTCTGGGGCTCTATTTGCACATTCCTTTTTGCCGCAAACGCTGCAAGTTTTGCTATTTCAAAGTTTTTACGCAGGTAAAGGCGGAAGAAATAGAGCGGTACGTGCAAGCACTGTCGAAGGAAATTGAAATCGTTTCTCGGCAACCGGTCATGGGAGACCGTCCCTTTCGGTTTGTTTATTTCGGCGGCGGAACACCCAGTTTCCTGAGCAATCGACAACTGACCAGTTTGGTGGAAAGACTTCGCCAGAACATCCGTTGGGACTTAGCGGAAGAAGTTACCTTCGAGTGTGAACCGGGAACGTTGAGCGAATCGAAAGTTCAGACACTTAAAGAACTCGGTGTGACCCGATTGAGTCTAGGTGTAGAAAATTTCAGTGACAAAATTTTGGAAGAGAACGGTCGAGCTCATTTGTCGAAAGAGGTATACCGCGCTTGGGAGTGGATTCAAGCGGCAGCCTTTCCCAACGTGAATATCGATTTGATTTCTGGAATGGTGGGGGAGACATGGGAGAATTGGCGCGAGAATATTCAGCGCACCATCGATCTATCGCCGGAGAGCGTGACGATCTATCAGATGGAACTTCCTTTCAACACCGTGTATTCCAAAGATATTCTCGGTAACCAAATCGAGACGCCCGTGGCGGATTGGCCCACGAAACGCGATTGGGTGAAATACGCTTTTGAGACACTACAGGAAGCGGGCTACAGCGTTAGCAGTGCCTACACATTGATCAAAGATCCGAAGAAAGTTAGCTTCAGCTACCGCGATAATTTGTGGAAGGGGGCTGACCTTCTGGCTACTGGGATCGCAAGCTTTGGGCATGTCTCTGGTGTGCACTACCAGAATTTGCCGGAATGGGAAGATTATTTGCGAGCTGTGCTGGACGAAGGCCGTTTGCCAATAGGTAGAGCGCTAACGCCTACACCGCACCAACTGCTCATTCGAGAAGTTATCTTGCAACTGAAGCGAGGGTATCTCGATCCAAAATATTTTCAAGATAAGTTCGGTGTTGATATCCAATCGCACTGGGCGGGTGTTTGGCAGGATTATAGAGATCGCGGATATGTGCAACTCGGGACCGACAAGATTCACTTGACGACCGAGGGAATGTTGCGTGTCGATGGATTGTTGCCCCCGTTTTTCGAAGCGGAGCACCAAGGGGTAAGATACACATGAGCGATCCACTCATCTTTATGATGGGGAATTTCGCCGCAGAATTTCCACAAGATCTCTTGTACGCGAAAAACCATATGTGGGCGATGCCGCTTAACGATACGGAGTATCGTTTCGGCTTAACTGCCTACGCGGTTCGCCTGCTACAAGACGTTTACTTTTTAGATTTAACGATCGAACCACAAATGACTGTCAAGGCGCGACAGGAGATCGGTTCGATCGAGAGCAAAAAAGCTGAGAGCAGTTTGTACGCTCCACTACCTGGAAACGTTAAAGCGATTAACAAAAATCTGTTGGAAGATCCATCGGCGATCAACGCGGATAAATATGGTTTGGGATGGATGATGGAAATGCAAGTCACAACAAGCGAAGAATTGCTTTCGCCAAGCCAGTATTTGGAGCATCTTAAACAAGCCTGGGAAGTTGCTCAGCGCACGATCAAGGGACAAGTCAATGGCTAAGGCATTACTCACAGTTGTTGTTTCACAAGGCCAAAGCCGCAATCCGGAGAAAAGGGACTTGGAGCGGTTGATCTCCGAAAAGGCGGCTGCGCTCCCGGGAATTCATGTACTCGTCATTCCACACTTGTACGATTTAACTTTCGACGGAGAGACCTTTGCGAAGCTGAGAGAACTCGATGGCGATCTGGTCGTACTGAGCTGGCTGTATGATCGCGCCACGCATTGGGTTCTGGATCGCAATGGTGTTCGCGGTCAATTCGGTGAAGTATTGCTGAAGCCAGCTGACTATCAACCCGATGCGGAGGATGACGAAGAGGAAGAAGAGTCGTCTGAGGAAGTTACCAAAGATAGGGTAAGTCAAACTCAGCCGCGCCCCCAACGCAACATTTATTGCATCGATCTTCGCGCTTCAGAACAATCCGAATCGTTTATCAATGAAATAGATCGCTTGCTCAAAATCACTTTACAGTCGCAAGCCACTTCACATCCTGAATTAACCCAATGGCTGGCTGGCTCACCATCGGCAGAGTCGTTGCTGCGCTACTTGCAACCGAATAACGATGTTGGTCTTTCGGGAGTGCAAAATACAGCTCCCGCCACCCAAGAGTCGTCTCCCTTATCTTTTTTCGGAACCGGAGGTCTGACTAGGATCGATGAGCATCCTTCCAGACGCTGGTATCCGGTGATCGACTTTAGTCGCTGTACCAATTGCATGGAGTGCATCGATTTTTGCTTATTCGGTGTCTACGGAGTCGATCGCGCAGAAACGATTTTGGTGGAGCAGCCAGATAACTGTCGCAAGGGATGTCCTGCCTGCAGTCGAGTTTGTCCCGAAAATGCGATTATTTTTCCTCAGCATAAAACTCCTGCAATAGCTGGAGCGCCGGTTGAGGTTGGTGGATTGAAAATAGACCTTTCCAAACTCTTTGGAGCACCGGAAAGTGACGAAGATGCGCTGGCAGTTGCGGCTCGCGAACGCGATGAGCAATTGATTTTGGCGGGACGGGAGGCGGTTGGAACCGTCACTCGTACTAAGTCGACTACAACCACAGATAAATCAAATCAACCTAAAGACGAACTCGACTCATTGATCGATCAATTAGATCAGCTCGATCTTTAGCGCGGATGATCGCAGCGAAGTTATTGCACAACTCGCAAGATAGGTCGTTCGTAAATTCTCGGTTGCAAGGGTGGAAGTCGTAATTGCCTTTCGTCTGAATCGTTAGGCTCAAAGCTTGATGAACTCGTGTTTTGCCACCTTCCTATATCTCGTTAAATCTACCGCGAATCATCAATCGTGCTGCTAGTGCTCGCAGTTCCCGGGCGTTATTGCCGAGCAATGACCGCTTCGCTGGACAAGTCACCTCCCCTGCCCAGTTTGCTAGCTAATGCTTGCGAAAGGGAAGATGGTGGTTTGGGTGGGTTGGGGTGGTTTTGTCGGTCAAATAAAATTTTAGGAATGAGTGAATTCTAAGGATTGTAGGAGCCGATACTCCTTTTTAAGCGGCATTCTGGATTGCTATGTCGCGGACCGAGAGTATCGCAATCCCGCTTTCCGGGCAAGGTTTGCTTCGAAAAGTGCCCCCCACTATCCGAGTAGAAGGTAAGCCGTGAAACGTCCCACGAATTTCCTGGCACAAAGCGTATTCTTACTCTTGCTGAGCATATTGGCAGGAGAAGTCATGGGCCAAACTCAACGAACAGTACGAGGAGGCTCCAACGTGACTTGGCAGCCGAGTACTCGTTTACCTCGACCTCAGCGATCGATCTACGCGTCGACAGTTTCCGGGGTGATGAGTGACGAAGGTAAGGGAGTGGTTCCCACGCCAACCCCTGATCCAGCAGCAAACGCTGGGGAATCGATCGTCACCGAGGAAGTTCCCAGTGGCGAGGTGATTCCTGAATCGGGAGTGATCTACGAAGATGGTGGAATTTCTGGGGAAACTATCTACTTGGATGATTCTTACTCAGATGGAACAGTGATCGTTCCAGGTGAAGAAGTTTTCGAGGAAGGATTTCATGATCATAACTTCTACGGCTCAGAGGTTCATGATCCTTACGGAGTCGATCCTGCGTGCGAGACTTGTCATTCCCATGGAAGATTATGCATCTGCCTTCCGGAACATGGTTGGTTCCAAGCTGATTACTTGATGTGGTATCAAAATGGTATGTCTGTGCCTCCATTAGTAACGACCAGCGCTGCTGGTACAGCTCGCGCTAATGCAGGTGTCTTGGGATTGCCAACTACTTCGGTGTTGCTGGGGGATGAAGATTTGCTTGGAGAGGAGATGTCCGGCGGTCGCATTCGCTTTGGTTGGTGGTTCTCTCGCTTGAAGGGGTGGGGAATTGAAGGCGAGTTTGTTGGAGCTGGATCGATCACCGATACTATTCAGTTCCAATCCACTGGAAGTCCGATTTTGGCTCGCCCATTTTTCAACATGACGACCGGTCGAGAAGATGCTGAGTTGGTTGCATTCCCTGGGGTGTTGACTGGATCTATCAACACGACGGCTACTAGTCAATTCAATGGTGCGGCATTTCGTTTGCGACGCCAACTTTGCGGAAGCGAAGGTTGCGGAACATCTTGGCTTGATTGTGCCCCAGTTCCTGTAGCGAACAATACTGACATTACGATGGGATATCGATTCTACGAGTTAGATGAATCGCTATCGATCAATGAGCAACTGATCTCACAGGTGGTAGGCGAGCCTGGTTCATTTAACATCACCGACAAGTTCAATACGCTGAATCAATTCAATGGTCCAGAGTTTGGAGTTCAATGGCGAGGCCGCCGCGGATTCTGGTCTTTGGATCTTTTGATGCGAATGGCGATGGGAATTAATCACCAAACAGTAACCATTTCGGGTAGTTCTGCAGTGACCGATAACGGTAATACAACCACCTATGCGACGGGTGTATTGGCCCAGCGTACGAACATTGGGGAGTATGACCGAGACCGCTTTGCAGTGGTGCCAGAATTGGGGGCTACGTTGGGGTATCAGCTGACCCAATGTTGGAAGCTAAACCTAGGCTACAGCTTTATTTACTGGAGCAGCGTGGTTCGTCCAGGCGATCAAATTGACACCGATGTGAACCCCAATCTTTTTGCTCCGGAACAGACTCCATTTACTGGTCCACTAAGACCGGAGTTTCACTTCGTAGAATCCGATTATTGGATACAAGGACTGAATTTGGGGGCGGAGTACCGCTGGTAGTATAGTCTGGCGAGTTTGGGTAGGCTATGCGGGTTAGCGGAAGGCGACAAGAACCCTGTGGTTGTCGAACAGGGTTTTAAGTCGCCTTAACTCATTGCATTTGAGGATACAACCATGGCTGGTTTCTGGAGACGCCTTCTCTCGCGCTTAAGCAAAGCACCCCGACGCCGAACTCGGCGACGGTTCTTGAAAGTAGAAATGTTGGAAAACAGACGCTTGATGGCATCCGACCTCGCGTCGATCAGTGGTGTCGCATTCAACGATCTAACAGGAAACGGATTGACGGGAGACGACCCTAGACTTTCCGCCGTTACGGTCAGGCTTTATCGAGATGCAAACGCTAATAGCACGTTCGATCTCGGGACCGACACGTTGTTAGAGACATCGTTAACCAATGCTACTGGTAACTACCGCTTCGATAATTTGCTGGCAGGAACTTACTTCGTTCAGCAGACAACTCCAACAGGTTTTACGACCTTACCAGGCGCCGCGATTGCCACTGTAACTGTAAGTTCGGTTCAGGCGGAAGGTACCGCGGGACAGTCGATCGATAACTTTAACACCACGGCTCAATCAATATCTGTTTCAGAGCCTGGTACGACTACAGACTCATCCTTTGCGGTTGCTCCAGAGGCGATCGGTGGTGAGCGCGACATTCGTGCAGCTATTACTTCGCTGGCGAGCAGTTTGCAAATCAACGCCAACTCGACGGTCGCTGGAGTCTTAGCTTTTGATGCATCTTCAGGTGCCCAAGGTACGCGGTTGGTCACCTATGATGGTGTCGATAGCGATGGCGTGACTTTGAATGCAACAGGTTTAGGAGGTATCAATCTCCAATCGAGCAACGCTGTGGGCTTTCGTTTCCGCATCGGTTCCAATCAGTCGGGAACCAACTTAGTTGTGCGTGTTTATTCGAGCGCAACAAACTTTTCGGTAGCTAACGTATCTCTTCCTAACAACGGTGGAGTAGCAACAGGAACCGCGATTGTGCGTTTCAGCGACTTCTCTGTAGGAGGTGGTACTGGCGCCGATTTCACCAACGTGGGAGCGATCGAATTTGGACTTGAATCGGGTACGGCCGTCGACGTTCAGGTAGACACCTTCGAAACGGCATCCGTCGTGAATCAGACCGCAAACTTCCAGAACTTTGTCGCCTTATCTCTCGGTGACTTGGTTTTCCGCGACAATAACAACAACGGTGTGGCTGATGTCGGCGAGCCAGGCATCGCCAATGTCACCTTGCAACTCTACAGCGATACAAATTCCAACGGAACCTTCGATTCCGGAACAGATACGTTACAGGCTACGACTACGACCAACGCATCTGGAATCTATCAGTTTACGTCGCTCATAGGTGGTGACTACATCGTCGTTATCCCGATCTCTAACTTCAATGCAGGTGGAGCTCTCCAGGGATTGTCGACCAGTACTGGTAATGATCCCTCTCCAGATCCGGATAACAACAACAACGGTGATGACAACGGTAGTGCGTTGCTACTCGTAGGTGTTGTATCTCAAGCGATCACACTTGCCGCTGGAACGGAACCCACCACCGATGGTGACACGGATCCGAACACCAACTTCACGCTTGACTTTGGTTTTGTTCCTAATGTCGACGTTTCCGTCGTAAAATCCGATTCGCCAGATCCAGTTATCGCGGGCAATCAAATTACTTACACGTTGACGGTAGCTAATGCAGGGCCATCTGCTGCGGATAACGTTGTTCTTACGGACGTACTTCCTGCCGGTGTGACATTCGTTTCCGTTACCCCGTCGCAGGGCACAGCATCGAATGCTTCGGGAACAGTTACCGCGAATCTCGGCACGATCAATGCTGGGGGAACAGCCACTGTAACGCTTATTGTTTCCGTACCATCGGCCACTGCAGCGGGTACTTCGATCAGTAACACTGCCACGGTGACATCGAGTTATATTGATACCAATGCGGCTAACAATACCTCGACGGTAGCGACCACGGTAAACCGATCGGTTGATCTAGCAATCACAAAGACCGATACGCCTGATCCGGTTCTTGTCACCGGGCAGATCACTTACACTTTGACTGTGACCAATAATGGTCCGTCAAATGCCAGCGGTGTGACGATCAATGACGTTCTCCCAGCAACGCTGGGGGTAGTTTCTGTAACTCCGAGCGTTGGAACGGTTAACACCGTAGGCAATAACATTACGGTCAATGTTGGTAACTTAGCAGCAGCTGCTACAGCGACCGTAACGGTTGTCGCGTCGATTTCGGATACTACAATCACCACGGTGTCCAACACCGCGACGGTTACTTCAACAGAAACCGATAGCAACGCTGCAAACAACACTTCTACCACTTCGACAACCGTCAATCCAGCAATCGATTTGGTGGTTACCAAGACAGATAGTGTGGATCCAGTGGTAGCCGGTAACGCTCTTACTTACACCGTGACAGTGACCAACAATGGTCCATCGACTGCAACCAACGTGGTATTGACCGATGCACTACCTGCGAGCTTAACGTTCGTTAGTGCAACAGCAAGCCAAGGTACCGCAACCTTCGCTTCCGGAACGATAACGGGAACACTTGGTACACTGGCTTCGGGCGCTTCGGCAACCGTTACAATCAACACCACGGTTTCATCGTCGGCGACGGGTACGATTACCAATACAGCGTCAGCGATTGCAACTCAAACCGATACCAACGGTAGCAACAACTCGGCTACGCAGAACACAACGCTTAACAGCCAGGTCGATTTGGCAGTCACCAAGACCGACGGTTTGACCACTGTCATTTCCGGTAACAATTTGACTTACACGATTACCGTTACCAACAACGGACCTTCGGTGGCGACTGGTGTTACCTTGACCGATACGCTTCCTGCGACATTGACTCCTGTTAGCAACACGGTTTCGCAGGGAACTGCCTCGTTTGGCGGCCAAACGTATACAGCCAACATTGGCACCTTAAACCCAGGCCAAACAGTTACGGCGACGATCGTAGCAACGGTGGTTGGGACCGCAAGCGGGGTCATTTCTAACACGGCGACTGCGACTTCGGTGCAGACTGATTCCAACAACACGAATAACTCGGCGACCGATACGACCACGGCTCAGCGTCAGACCGATTTGCGAATCGCGAAATCCGATTCACCTGATCCTGTGATTGCCGGCAATCAGTTGACCTACACGATCATCGTCAATAACGATGGTCCTTCGACGGCCAGCGGTGTGACTGTAACTGACGTTCTTCCTGCTGGTGTTACCTTTGTCAGTGCTAGTACGACGACAGGAACGGTAGCGAACGCGTCCGGTACCGTGACCGGAACGATCGGTACCCTGGCAAGTGGAGGTAGCGCGACTATCACAATCATCGCTTCAGTCGATCCAGCAACGCGCGGCACGATTACCAATACAGCCACTGTGACTGGTGCTGAGACCGATACTAACACTGCGAATAATTCGGCCACGACAACCACGACTTCCAATGGTAGCGTTGATGTATCGATCGTCAAAACGGACAGTGCTGACCCGTCGATCGTTGGTAACACACTGACCTATACATTGACGATTCAAAATAATGGTCCTTCCACGGCAACGAATGTCGTGGTAACAGACATCTTGCCAGCGGGTTTGACGTTCAGTTCTGCGACGACAAGTCAGGGAACGGTCAGCAACAGTTCGGGAACTGTGACAGCCAACCTCGGTAACTTGTCTCCGACCGCAACAGCCACGGTGACGATCGTGACCAACCCATCGTCATCGATTACTCAGCAGACGATCACCAATACGGCTACGGTGGCGAGTGCAGAGACCGACACTAACGCGGCGAACAATACTTCGACACAGTCGACGGTTGTGTACGCGTTGGCATCGCTCAGTGGATTCTCTTACATCGATGCGAATCGTAATGGTGTGAAGGATACAGGAGAGTTGCCGATAGCTGGTGTGATCATCTCGCTTTCAGGAACCAATTTCCTAGGGACACCCGTGACAGCCCAAGCGACGACCAATTCGTCGGGGCAGTACAACTTTACTAACTTGGCCCCCGGTACCTACACCTTGCAGCAGACTCAACCAACAGGGTTCCAGGATGGTACATCTTCGGTAGGAACTCCCGCTACGGGCGTACCAACCAATAACCAGATAGCGTCAATTAATCTCACTGGCGGAGTCAATGCCGCGAACTTTAATTTCGGTGACGTTCGCCAACTGAGCAAGCGAAGATTTTTGGCTTCGACGACCGACTAAAGATCGTGGTTCGAAGTGAGTTAAGAGAAAAGAGTCAACAAGCCGCCTTCTGGGCGGCTTGTTGTGTTTGTCAGTTTCCGGACGGCCTGTGGTCCCGCTGGCCAGATGAACTTTCATTCGTGTTCGATTTAGGTTCGGTAACATGCTTTCTATGGCAAGCTGCCTAAGTTCATAAAGCGATATTCATCTAGAGCAGATATTTACCTAGCACGCTCCAATTCATGCCGTGTTATGTTAACCTGTTAATGAATTAAGTTGTCTTCGCCACTGGCTGTTGGAATTGATGCGGTTCATAAATTGTCTGTTGTGAATGGGTAAGCAATGAGTGATGCGATTCAGCAGCGAGATGAATTACGCGGATTGTCGCGGGAGCTCTTGGCTGAGCTGCAACTTGCTAAGCTCAGACGCTTACTAAGCCACGCTCAAGAACACAATGCCTTCTATCAAGCGAAATGGCAGGGGCTTCAGGGAGAGATTAATTGGGAGTTTTTTCAATCTCTTCCCTTCATATCCAAAGAGGATTTGGTTGTAGGCTTAGATACTTCGCACTCCAATCACTCTTCATCGATTAGTGTTTTGGGAAATCAAACATATAAAAAGAAAACCAATGCCTTGGAAGGATGGTTGCTAGCGGCAAATCATACATGGCGCACTGAGTTTTATTCGCGAGTACATCGCACCAGTGGTACTCGAGGCAAGCCGTTGGTTGTTCTGGACACACAAGAGGATTGGCACTGGTGGATGGAGGTTTGGCAGTACGTCCTTGATACCTTGGATATTGTTCCAGGGGACAGAGTCTTCCTAGCCTTTTCTTTTGGTCCATTTGTCGGATTTTGGAGCGCTTTTGAAGCATGCCAGAAACGTGGCGCGTTGGTGATTCCAGGTGGCGGCATGAGTTCCTTAGCTCGATTGGAGTGGATCCGAGATAGCGGAGCGACGGTCGTAGGTTGCACTCCTTCTTATGCGTTGCATTTAGCTGAAATCGCTGAGCAAAATGGTCTCGATCTTGCAGCTTGGAATGTGCGGAAGATGTTGGTTGCAGGCGAACCGGGAGGAAGTATACCCGCAACGAAATCGCGCATTGAATCGGCTTGGGGAGTCACAGTGGTAGATCATGCGGGTGCAACCGAAATTGGTCCATGGGGATTTGCTACCCAGGATGGGTCCGGCTTGCATGTGACGGAGACGGAGTTTATCGCGGAGTTTCTGCCTCGCCCGGATTTCGGCGAAGATGTTTCGGAATTAGTGCTTACCAATCTCGGTCGCTTCGGCTGTCCTGTTATACGCTATCGAACGGGTGATCTAGTACGACCACGTTGGCCATCCAATGGAGAGGAAGCAGGTGCTTCAAGCGGCCAGGACGCTTGCCGCTTCGTTAGACTGGAAGGTGGAATTCTTGGTCGGGCCGACGATATGTTGATTGTAAGAGGGGTGAATATTTTTCCTGGAAGTATTGAATCGGTGCTACATACCTTTCCAGAGATTGATGAATATCGAGTGACGCTATTTCAACAAGGAAATCTCGATCAGATCAAAGTTGAAATTGAAGGAAACTCTATCGATTCCAATCGGATTGCCAATGCGTTGCAGGTGGGAATTGGGTTGCGAATGGATGTGGTTGTCGTCGATCGTGGTGTGTTACCGCGGTTCGAAGGTAAAGGACGTCGCTTTTGTGATCAGCGATATCAAAGCTAAAGGCTGAGTTGAGGTAGTTGTGTTAACCAGTGAAAATGTCAAAGTCATACGTGCTCAGTTTCCTTCTCTTGTTCGCAAGCAGGATGGTTTGCCGGTAATTTACTTTGATGGTCCAGCAGGATCACAAGTACCACAGCGAGTTGCTGATCGTATTTCGCATTGTTTGATTCATCACAGTGCCAATCGATCAGGAAAGTTTTCGACGAGTCGCGAAGTCGATCAGATCATGGAAACGGCACATGGAGCAGCTGCCGATTTTTTTGGAGCAAGCGATGCAAAGGAGGTAGTGTTCGGAGCGAACATGACCACGCTAACGTTGCATTTCTCAAGGGCTCTAGCGCGGACCTGGAGCGAAGGTGACGAAGTCGTAGTGACTCGATTAGATCACGATGCAAATGTTACGCCTTGGGTGCTCGCTGCCCAGGACCGTGGAGTGGTTGTCCGTTACGTCGATATCCATCCACAGGATTGTACGTTAGATGTTGAGGACTTTTACCGTCAAGTCAGCGAACGAACCAAGTTGGTTGCCTTTACCTGCGCGTCGAACAGCGTAGGAAGTCGTACTCCGATTCGCAGGCTAGTGGACTTCGCTCATCAACGGGGAGCAATGGTCTATCTCGATGCAACTCATTTTGCTCCGCACGCGAGAATGAAGGTCAATGAATGGGATGCTGATTTCGTCGCTTGCTCGGCCTACAAATTCTACGGACCTCATATCGGTATGGTTTGGGCCAAGAGGCCTTGGCTAGAGCAAATCGCTCCCTATAAATTGCGTCCATCGCCCAACACCGTACCCGCTTCATGGATGACGGGAACGCAGAATCATGCGTGCATCGCCGGCGTTACAGAGGCGATTGATTATCTTGCGGATTTGGGGAGATCTATAAGCGGACAAGCGGATATCAGTCGAGCCGTGGCGCTGGATCAAGCCTTTAATCACATCGAACAGTATGAGCAATCATTGATTTGGAAGCTAATTGATGGATTGCAGCAATATTCACGAATTCAAATCGCGGGTATCGTTGATCCTGCGCGAAGTTGCGATCGAGTTCCCACGATTGCCTTTACTGTCGATGGAATGACCTCTGCGGAAACTGCTGAACGACTTGGTGATATGGGGATTTATGCATGGCATGGAAATTACTACGCGCTGCAGTTGAGTGAACGATTAGGGCGGGAACCAACTGGAATGCTCCGACTCGGGATGATGCACTACAATACACACCAAGAGGTTGAGCGTTGTGTGGAGTCAATCGGACGCTTGCTGACGCGTTAATATCGTAGGAAGTGTGTTTTCTCGCGATTAAATTTTCATCGCGCTACGATCAATAGAAGATATTCCTTTACCAGATTGTTGTTGATATGAATCCAGTCAGCCTTGCGATCGAAGATGGTTTGCTTGTGATCGGTTGGTCCGACGGCCAAACGACTCGCCATCGACCTAAAGATTTACGAGACGCCTGTCCCTGCGCTACATGCAGAGAGAAAAAACGTGGAGATGAGGAAAAGAAACCCAAGGGAATGTTCCCGATACTTACTGTCGCGGAAGCACAACCGCTGGCTGTGGTAAAAATGAGGCCAGTGGGTAATTATGCCTATAACATTTACTTCTCCGACGGCCATGACTCGGGTATTTTTAGTTTTGATCTTTTAAGAGAATTGTCCATCGATCAAAGTGCCAAAAAGATCTAGAGAGTAGGGACTTCAGGAAAGAGGCTTTTTGGACGCCTGTTATCAGCAGACGTTGTTCATAACGGTTGTGAACTTGCGATCGAGAAAGTTGCTCAAAGTTCTTTGATATAGCGTTGTAAATCGCGAGCAAGAAGATTTATCCCTCCGAATTGCTGCTCGAAATCTCGGAATCTTTCGTTGCCGGGATAGACGCTTCCCGGTCCACGACTGCTGGTTTGACGAAGTAGTGATGCGTACGATGCTACCGATTTCTCACTGAGATAAAACGTCAGAGCCCACGCCAAGGAATAAGCGCGGTCGGGGTCACGATCAAAATATTTATCATCCGTGATGAGGAGTGGTAAGGCTTCTGCCAATGAGTCTTCGTTGGGGAAATAATGCTTGAATGAATCGCGTCTCAGTTTATTGATACGCATCTCGCGCCGCTGGTAGCGGTCAGAGTCGTAAATGCCAGGAGCCTCGAATAGCATTGCGAGTCCTTCTACAACCCACAGCGGTTGCTCGGATAGACGATCGTGAATACCCGTATTGTATGCCGTTTGATGAGTTGCTTCGTGAATCAGCGTTGAGGCTGTTGAATAAAATGTTGATGTCGCATCCGAGTTAGGTAAGTCGTATAGCACGATTCGGTTGCTTAGCAGAGAGTAGTAGCCCAGGGTCGATGGAGAGACGGGATTGTTGTGTCTTTGAGCGTATTGTTCGAATTCCTCTCTTGTCCTAAGAACAATCGCTGGCATTAAAAAGCTTGGTTCTCTCAACGGGATTTGGCGGGTAGAGCAAAAACTGCGGAAACCGTTGTAGAGTTGCAAAAATCGGTCGCTCCATAACGGGATGGAATTACCAGGAGCAACGATCAAGAAAGGGCCAGCGACTGCGGATTGATACGAGCCACCTATTTCATCCAATAGCGTTTTGGCCATCTCATGCGCTACAGCGGGTTGGAAGTTGCGATCCAAAAGGCGATGGTGGATGACTTGATTCCGAGGGAATTGTGAGAGCCAACCATCGCTGCGTAGCATCAATACCTGATCGTTGCCCCACGATACCGGTAATCCGCTGATGACTCCCGAAGAAACCTGAACTTCTAATTCGGGGAAGCCTTCTGCAGAAAGGGGCTGAGAGAGCAACGACAAGACGATCGTTAACCAGGTGTAGCAGAAAGGCAGTATTATCGACGTTCGTCCTGAACGGTATGTGACCGGTCGATACGAATTGAGCCAGTTTAAGAAATGCATGCCCGGTGACCCACGAAATCAGACTAGAATCAGTAACTTATGGATTGAAACCCCGCTGCTGCTGACGGAAAAGCAATTGAAGTACATTCAATGCAGGGGCAAGCAACGATACCTCGTGGTGGTACGGTGGAGTCGCGAGTGGAAAGAGCCTAAGCTATACATAGCGAGGAATTCAATTCTAGGTGTGGACGCTAACGATGGTAACAATTTTAAGGGCTCAAGCACTCGGCATATTGGCGGTGATTCTGCTCCTGGCAACCGGTTTCAACGAGACTGTTGTTGCACAAGATGCCGGGATCGAATCGCAAAAGGTTCGAGGTTTGATTCGAGATTTAGACGCAGATACGTTATCTCGACGCGAGAGTGCTGAAAAAACATTGATCGAGTTGGGTATTGAAGTGATCCCCTTGCTACCACCTCTGGATGCGCGAGTTTCTGCTGAGGCGGCGATGCGCCTACAAAGAATACGTAAAGTTCTGGATGAGAAGTCGCTCCAAGCCAAGCTTGAGGGAAAGCGATTTCATTTCAAAGGATCGTATACCGTTAAGCAAGCTTTGAGCGAATTGGGAAGCGACCTTGGTATTGCGTTTGTACTATCGGATCAAGGCTCTACTGAAATCATGCTTGATTTGGAAAACTCTACCTTTTGGAAGGCTCTCGATCAGGTTCTTGATCGAGCGAGTTTGGATATCAATACCTTTGCCGATCGAAAAGAGTTGGTCGTGCAGGAGAGTTTGAGAGAGAATCCGCGTTCGCTGCATGCATGCTACGAAGGAGCGTTTCGCGCGGAGGCGACAATGGTTGAGGTAAGAAGGAGTTTAGTTCAATCGGAATCAGGCCGGATGGAGGTATCTATTCAGTTCGAATGGGAACCGGATACGATACCGGTCTATCTGCAAGTCGCTGGCAAGACGATGCAGGCTAAGCTGGATAACGGACAAGTTCTCAAGGCACTCAACGCAAATTCAAATCCTGAGTTTACGCCGGTTGCCGGATCGCTCGGAACCGAACTCGCTTTGCAGTTCATCGCTCCTCCGCGAACAGCACAGAAAATCGACGAACTCAAGTTCGAAATTCAAGCGATACTTCCAGGTTCTTTACAGACCTTTCGTTTCGATGAACTCGATAAAAAGAAGGCTGCGAAGCTGAAGCATGGAGATATGGTTGTCACGCTGGCTGTGCCAGAGAAAAGTGGTGAGCTCATGGAGTTTAACATGTCTTTATCGCTGAAAGATAATCTCGGTGTTTTCGAATCCTATCGTGGCTGGGTTTTGAACAACGAAGCTTACGTTGAAGGTCCTGACGGAAAGAAATATACCAATCAAGGTTTTCATACGACGCGACTGACCGAAGATGAAGTTGGTATATCGTACTTCTATGAAGTCCCGGAAGATTTGAAAGGTTTTGCTTTTGTGTATGAGGTCCCGGGTGGGGTGGTTCGGAGAAATATTCCTATCCAACTTAAGTCGGTTGCGCTTCCCTGATTGATCGGTTGATATTTTGTCCATAGCTCGTCTCGTTTTATGGGATTGTCCAAGAAAGAATCCTCGATGAAAAAGCGAATTGCCATCATCGGTGGTGGTATCAGCGGATTGTCAGCTGCTTGGCATGCGAAGCAACTGGGAATGGATGTCGAGCTATTCGAATCAGCCCCGAAGCTTGGTGGTGTTTTAGGAACTATCCAATGGGATGATCGTTTGATCGAAGGAGCGGCCGATAATTTCGCAACGCTCGATGAGGAAGCGATTCGTTGGTGTCGGGCGATGGGGATGGTGGAGGAATTCATTCCGCCTGAGGCTGACAACCGGAGAGCAATGGTTCTTTTTCATGGGAAGCCAGTACCGATACCAGGAGGCTTCAGTTTAGTACAACCGACTCGTATTTTGCCCGTGCTGACAACACCACTGCTGAGCATTACGGGCAAAGCAAGATTGCTTTGGGAGTATTTTGTTCCAGCACGTAGAGATCAGGCGGATGAATGTCTTCACGATTTCGCCCTGCGTCGACTAGGTAAAGAAGCTTTCGAGCGATTGGTCGAGCCGATTGTGGGAGGAATATTCACCGCCGATCCGAAGCGGTTGAGTATGCAGGCGACATTGCCTCAGTTTGTGGCAATGGAAAAAGAGCATGGTGGATTAATTCGCGGATGGCTCGCACAGAAGCGAAATAGAGGTGAGAAGCGTCACGGAAGTAAAACAGAAATTGAGCAACAAGCCAGCGGCGCGCGCTATGCGCAATTCCTTGCTCCCAAGAAGGGGATGGCTTGGTGGATCGATGCCATCGAGTCAAAACTGGATAATGTTCGAATTCATTTGAATAGCCCCATTCATTCCATCTATCGTGTTGCAAATCAAAACGCGACTCGAAGTCTTGAATTGAAAGATGATGATACTGCGACTGGAGGTGAAGGCTGGACCTTGGAAAGTGCTGATGGAATAAAACGAGAATTTGATGGAGTCATCTTGGCAACGCCCGCTTCCATATCAGCGAAACTATTAGCTGGTATCGCAACAGAATGCAGTGAGCAATTAACGAAGTTCAGGGCGGCTAGTTCGGTGGTTGTTGCTATGATTTTGGATCGCAAAGAGATTCAAAAGATGGCATGGTGTTTTGGTATCGTTGTGCCTGAGATTGAAAACCGACCCGTTTTGGCGATCAGCTTTTCGAGCTTGAAATATCCGGGGCGAGTTCATCAGGATGAGATCTTGGTGCGAATTTTTATGGGTGGTTCCTTGAAGCCCGAAATGCTGTTGCGCGAAGATCCCGACCTGCTGCAGATCGCTACGAACGAACTCAAGGACGTCCTTGGCTATACGGGTCAGCCACGATGGTCGAAGGTCATTCGCTGGAATGAGGCGATGCCACAGTATGACGTTGGACATCCTAAACGCGTTGAATTGCTGGAGGCTAGTTTAGTTAGAGAAGCCCCCTCGATTCAGTTGGCTGGGGCATCCTATAAAGGAGTGGGAATCCCCCAATGTGTACGGTCTGGCCGAAAGGCGGCTGAGGCTTTGGCCAGGTACTTTGGGCTTCAGGATCATGTTTAAGGTGCGATGTAAATTGCCTGATCGTCCCAATTTGGTAGCGAAGTTGTGAAGAATGGTTCATAATATCGGCTATCTTGTGGGGGGCCTTTCCCGCATTACGGTGGTCTCTATCGGTACGACTGGAATATTTTGAGTTATTTAGAGACTTTGCGGTTCTTTGGTTCGTAGATCAATAACCTATGCTTGACTGGGACACTATCGGTTCCTGGGCCAGTGTCGATTTCGTTAGGGCGTTATCGACAAGGCGTTTTGAGACTTTGGTATCGATAGAAAATCGTCTCGATAGAGGCCGAGAATTCCTGTCGCTATAGGTTAGAGGGAGCGTTTGCAAGTGGGCGTAAGTCGACTTGCGAGCGAACAAGTATTTGTCGGCAATTATTTTTTTCCTGTTAGAAGAGGTTTAATCATTCATGAGTCGAAAAGCTCCTTGGTCGCTGCTACGTTCATTGGCAGCAGGCCTAGCGCTGGCGGTCACAGGATGGTCGTCGGGAGTGCAAGCCCAGGAACCACCAGAATTTCCTCCGTTTGAGAAAGTCACAGAGGGTTTCCGAAAAGTTGAGCCCAAGAGCACCGACGGTTCGTCGTTGTTTAACCTCTGGGTTCGCGACAAAGATCAGCAGGTCTATGTCGAAATCCCGAAGGACTTCATGGCAAAGAAGTACTTCATCGCTTTGACGATCAGCAGCGGTGATCCCTACGCCGGTTTGCAGGCGGGAGATTTTTATGTTTACTGGCGTCAGTATGACAAGCGTCTGGCATTGATCGCTCCGAACATGGAGTATCGAAGCACGGGCGAACCAGAGTCAAGAAGTTCTGTAAAGCGATTGTTCACTGACTCGGTGTTGCTCGATGTGCCAATCGTCACGATGGTGCCTCGCGGAGGTCCATTGGTGGACGCTGATGCGTTGATGGTAGGTCAAGCTGGCAAGTTTTTTGGCGGCGAAGTTCGCAACTCCAATCCTGGCTTGGTAACCGTTAGCAAGGCTAAAGTGTTTTCCAAGAACACCGAGTTAGCCTTTGAGATTGTTGGCGAAGGTGGCAAGTTGCAATCTTTGCACTACTCTTTGAGCGAAGTGCCCGAAAACAACGGTTATCGACCACGTAAGGCAGATGAGCGTGTTGGTTACTTCACAACGGATTACACCGATCTAGGTATTTACAACGATGAGAAGGTTCGTACCCGTTTCGTGAATCGTTGGCGTTTGGAAAAGCGCGACCCCGCGTTGAAGGTTAGCCCACCGGTAAAGCCGATCGAATTCTACATTGAGCACACCACGCCGGTTCGTTATCGCCGTTGGGTGAAGCAAGGTATCGAGTATTGGAATAAGGCTTTTGAATCGGTTGGTATTTCTGATGCCATCGTGGTTTATTACCAGGATGCACCAACCGGCAAGTACATGGATCTTGATCCAGAAGATGTTCAGTACAACTTTATTCGTTGGTTGAACAACAACGTTGGTACTGCGATTGGTCCAAGCCGCGTTCATCCGTTGACTGGCGAGATTTTGGATGCGGATATCATTTTGACCGACGGCTGGATTCGCCACTTTAATTTTCAGTTCAATGACTTGATGCCAGAGTTGGCAAGCGAAGGTATGTCGGCTGAGACATTGTCTTGGTTGGCCGATCATCCTAACTGGGATCCACGAGTACGTCTTGGATCGTATGCTGATCGTCATCAGATCATGGACAAAATCGCTCGACAGAGTCGTCTTCCCTTTGCTGGTCACGCTTTAGGTCAGGGTGTAAGCAACTCGATCAGCGGAGCTTCAGCCAATACTTTGTTGGGCCGAAATCCTCGACCTGATCAATACTGCTTGGCAGCTTATGGCAAGCAGCTTGACATGGCGATGGCACGGCTTGCTTTTGAAATGGTTGCTGAGGGAGAGGGACAGCCACAGGCGCCTGCCAAAGAAGGTGAGAAGAAACCTGAGAAGCCGAAAGAGGAATTGCTCGATGGCATGCCTGAGTCGTTTATCGGGCCTCTGTTAGCCGACTTGGTGGCTCACGAAGTTGGGCACACCCTTGGTTTGCGTCACAACTTCAAAGCTTCCAGCGTTTACACGTTGGCTGAAATCAACAGCGAAGGTTTGAAGGGTAAGAAGCCATTGGCTGGTTCGGTGATGGATTATATCCCCGTGAACTTCAATTACGGTGGCGGAGCGATCCAGGGCGACTGGACGATGATCGACATCGGACCTTACGACATGTGGGCAATTCAGTACGGCTATGAGCCAGATGACAGCAAGTTGCCTGAGATTCTCAAGCGAGTTTCGGAACCCGAATTGGTTTATGGAACAGACGAAGATACCTCTGGTCCTGACCCATTGGCACGCCGTTACGATTACTCGAAGAATCCATTGGACTATGCTGAAAACCAGATGCGTTTGGTTAAGCTTTATCGCGAGCGATTGTTGGAAAAGTTTGTTAAGCCTGGCGATAGTTGGGCGAAAGCACGTCGCGGTTACGAGCTCACTTTGGGTGAGCAGACCAAGGCGTTGAGTATGATTTCCAATTGGGTTGGTGGTACGTTCGTCAATCGTGACAAGAAGGGCGACCCAGGCAACCGAGCTCCAGTACAGGTTGTGCCTGTTGATATTCAGCGAAAGGCTTTGGACTTTGTGATTCAGCAAGCGTTCTCGGATGACTCCTTCGGCTTGAAGCCTGAGGTCATTGAGAAGCTGTCGTTGGATCGTTGGATGGATGGTGGATTCCGAGCGGATGGTGAAGCGGCTTGGCCAATTCACGATCGCATCCTATCGATCCAAGCATCCGCGCTGACGATGCTGATGAACCCAACGACTTTACGTCGCGTGTATGACAATGAGGTTCGTACGCCGGCCGATCAAGACGCGCTGACATTGCCTGAACTGCTCGACAAGGTCACAGCGAAGGTATGGAGCGAGTTGGATGCCAAGCCAGAGGGCGAAGCCAGCAATCGCAAGCCTCGAATCAGTTCGTTGCGACGCAATTTGCAACGCGAGCATGTCGAGCGTTTGATTGATCTGACCTTGCCTGCATCGACGCCAACTTCGTCCTCGAAAGTAACATGCAATCTCGCTTTGATGCAGATTCGTGAGCTCAAGAGAAAGATTGACGCTGCGTTGGAGAACCGCCAGGGAATGGATACCTACTCGGTAGCCCATTTGGCAGAGATTCAGCAGCGATTGACCAAGGCGTTAGATGCTGACTACATCTACAACGTTCCAGCCGCAGGTGGTCGCCAAGGTGGACCAATTTTCATCGGATCGGAAACCGATCGATTGGAACCTGTCGTACCTAAGTTGCCCTAATCGGTTTTAACTGTTAGGGAAGTCAGGTAAAGCCTGACTTTGAAACTGGTTATCTAGAAACCCTGCCGAGTGAAGATTCGGTGGGGTTTTTTATTGCGCTGCGCGGGATTGGTGGAACTGGTTGTGTTGCCCCGTTGCTAACCGGACTAAGAAGCGAGATAGTAGAGGCCAAGTCACGTAGTTTTTGAGATGGATGAGCAGGAAAGCCATGAAGCCGATTCGCAAGTTGTTGGCCGCTAATCGAAGTGAAATTGCCACACGTGTTTTTCGAAGTGCCCATGAATTGGGGATTCGAACAGTTGCCATTTATTCGCACGAAGATCGTTATGCCCTACATCGATTTAAAGCGGACGAAGCTTATCAGATTGGACGAGCAGGCGAGCCGATACGAAGTTACTTGGATATTCCGGCGATTGTCGATTTATGTCTGAGGCAAGGGATTGATGCAGTCCATCCTGGCTATGGATTTCTCAGCGAGAATGCTGAGTTTGCCAAGGCTCTCGGAGAAGCTGGAATCACCTTTGTCGGGCCCAGCGTCTTGGCTTTACAGCAGTTAGGGGATAAGGTTGCTGCCCGCGAAATTGCGGTAAAAGCTGGAGTGCCAGTACTACCAGGTACCTCACAAGCAGTGCAGTCGATTGAAGAAGCGAAACAGTTAGCTCAACGCATGGGTTATCCAGTCATGTTGAAGGCCGCTAAGGGTGGCGGTGGCCGTGGCATGCGCATGATTGATTCGGAAGATCAATTGGCTAGCGCTCTGGAGCAGGCTCAGCGCGAAGCAAAGAATGCGTTTGGAAGCGATGAAGTCTTTATCGAAAAACTTGTTCGTCGAGCGCGGCATATCGAAGTGCAGATTCTCGGTGATTCCGTTGGTAATCTAATCCATCTCTTTGAACGCGATTGCTCCGTTCAACGCCGACATCAAAAAGTGGTTGAGTTAGCCCCTGCTCCTAACCTTGACCGTAAACTTGCTTCGAAATTGCACGAAGCAGCCTTGGCGATCGGTCGGAATGTCGGCTACTGCAACGCCGGTACTGTGGAATTTCTTTTAGATGTCGACAGTGGAGAATATTATTTCATTGAGGTGAATCCCCGAATTCAAGTCGAACATACGGTGACCGAAGAAGTAACAGGTATCGATTTAGTAAGAGCTCAAATCTTAGTGGCGATGGGGCATCGACTTGGCGACACGCAAGTTGGCTTGCCAGCGCAGAACGACATCCAATTGACAGGTTGTGCGGTGCAGTGCCGAGTCACGACGGAGGATCCAGCGAATCAATTCCGTCCTGACTATGGACGTATTACACATTACCGAAGCGCAGGTGGTATGGGTGTTCGGTTGGATGCAGGAAGTGCATTCAGTGGTGCGGTAGTCAATCCTTTCTATGATTCGCTGCTGGTTAAAGTAACTACTCGCGGGCGGAATCTGCGCGAAGCTTCACGGCGCATGGAAAGATGTTTGCAAGAGTTTCGTATTCGTGGTGTCAAAACCAATATTCCATTCTTGATCAGCTTGATTTCGCACCCAACGTTTTTGGAGGGTGCAGCAACAACTCGAATGATCGATACGACTCCTGAGTTGTTTGAGTTACCTAAGCGACGCGACCGTGCAACTAAGTTACTGCAGTTCCTAGCAGATATGATCGTTAACGGTAATCCGTCGGTTTCAGGGAGTGTTCGCAGCAAACGCAAAGAGCCTGCGCCCGTTCCAAAGATCAGCAAACAGTTGCCACTCCCTAAGGGATCTCGCGATATCTTCAAGGCCGAGGGTATCGATGGATTGAGAAAGTGGATGGCAGGTCAAAAGAAACTGTTGTTGACAGATACCACGATGAGAGACGCACACCAGTCTCTGCTCGCTACTCGACTGCGTACCTTTGATATGTTGCCAATTGCGGATGCTTATGCCTATCACGCAGCCGATTTATTTTCGCTGGAAATGTGGGGTGGTGCCACTTTTGATACCTCGATGCGTTTTCTGCATGAGAATCCCTGGCAAAGATTGATCAAGTTGCGCGAGAAAGTCCCGAACATTTTGTTTCAGATGCTGCTTAGGGCCAACAATGCTGTCGGTTATACCAACTATCCCGACAACGTGGTGCAACTATTTGTTCGCGAAGCGGTGCAGGCGGGGATCGATGTTTTTCGAATCTTCGACGCGTTGAACTGGACGAAGAATTTGCAACTAGCGATGGAAGCGGTGTTGCAGGAAGGAGCAATCTGCGAGGCTGCGATTTGCTACACGGGCGATATCCTTAATCCTAAACGATCGAAATACAGCCTGAAGTACTACGTGGATTTAGCCAAACAGCTCGAAAAAATGGGAGCGCAGATTTTAGCGATCAAAGATATGGCAGGGCTTTGCAAGCCACCCGCTGCAAGGCTTTTGGTACAGACGCTAAAGCAAGAGATAGGGATACCAATCCATTTTCACACGCATGACACAGCGGGGATTCAGGCTTCATCGATTCTCTCTGCATCGGAAGTTGGTCTAGAAGTAGCGGATGCTGCCTTCGCGCCGATGTCGGGAGGAACGTCGCAGGTTAATTTAAATGCACTCGTAGAAGCACTTCGGTTCACGCCGAGGGATACGGGGCTAGACACCGATGCCTTAACGCAAATCGCTTCTTACTGGCAAGCGGTCAGGGAATTCTATAGTGCTTTTGATGAACAGGTTCTGCCGGCGAGCGGCGATTTGTACGAGCATGAAATGCCTGGAGGGCAATACACGAATTTATTCCAGCAAGCCAAAGCGTTAGGTATGGCCGATCGTTGGCTAGAGATCTGCAAAATGTATGCAGAAGTTAATCAAATGCTGGGCGATATCGTCAAGGTAACGCCTACATCTAAGGCAGTGGGTGATTTGGCACTCTTCATGGTGGCTAATCAATTGTCCGCTTCAGACATTGTCGCAAGACAGCGTGAATTCAGTTTCCCCGCCTCGATTTTGGATTTGCTTAGTGGGCGTATGGGGCAACCGCCAGGCGGTTTTCCTGCGGACGTGCAAAGAGCTATTTTGGGTGATAAGCCAGCCCTTACCGAAAGGCCGGGTGAATCGCTACCAGCGGTCGATATGGATCGTTGCCGAAATCAAGTGACTCAAATACTCGCGCAGCCGGCGACCGATCGTCAGTGCGCTACCTGGTTGATGTACCCCAAAGTGTTTGAAGAGCACGTTGAGCATCAGAGAAAGTATGGAGATGTCAGTGTGCTTCCTACCCCGTATTTCTTTCACGGTCCAGAAGCGGGTGAAGAGTTTGCGGTCGACATTGAGGAAGGAAAGAGGTTAATCATCAAGTATTTGACGGTTGGACAGCCTCGGCCCGACGGTACACGGACGGTGTTCTTTGAACTCAATGGACAGCCGCGCGAGGTTGAGGTTTTGGATCGTTCTCTGGAGTCCAGCAAGGCAAAACGGGTGAAAGCCGACCCTGGCGACCCGACCCACGTCGCTGCAAGTATGCCCGGAATGGTTATCGGCGTGGCGGTCAAGCAAGGCGACCGAGTCGTTCGGGGCCAAAAATTAGTCGCTTTGGAAGCGATGAAAATGGAAACGAGCATCAATTCCGAACGAGAGGGCGAAGTTGCACAGCTATTTGCGCAATCAGGAATTCAGGTCGAGGCGGGAGACCTTTTACTGGTCATCAAATAACAAGTGACCAGTAAGCAACGATTATTTTGGCTGAAGACATTGCTTAGATCGTTGTAAAATCTTTGACTTTTATCCTTTTTAGTAGCCAAAATAGAAGGGTCGTGTCAGGCCTGAGAAGCGGACTTAACGATTGCTTTTTGGGCCATAACCGATTTCGGTAGATGAGTAGCGAGGATCTAATCTCCAACCACGACGAGTTCTACCTGTGACAGATAGTCGACTTCCAGCGGGCATTCCCGATTTAGACGAACTCAAACGCAAGGGAACTCCCTATCCAGCGTTAATGGAGAAAGAGGAGCCTGCTAAGCCTGTCGTGACGCTACAGCGCTATCAGGAACTTGAGCAGCATTTGCGTAACTCACCGGCAGATGCTGATGGCTATTTGGAGCTTAGCCGAATCTATTTGTCCCAAGGACGTTCGTTTGATGCCAAACGAGTGCTTGATCGGGCGATGGAGCACTTATCGGATGACGCTCGTATCGTATACGAATGGGAGGAAATGCAAGTAGCCCGATCGAGGCAACTGCTCGAACAAGCAGAGCAAACATTCCTGCAAGAAAAGACTGCTGCTAATCGGGAAGCGAGAGATCGTTGTACGATCGATCTAGCCAATACGCGGATTCAAGTTTGCAAAGCTCGGCTGGAACGTGAACCTCAGAACCTGGAAATCGCTTTGCCTCTTGCAAATGCTTATCGTCAGTTGAGTCGATATCAGGAAGCGATTGATGTTCTGCAAAAGGCCAAAATGAATTCGCAGATTCGAGCTCGCGCTTGTCTGCAGTTGGGAATGGTCTTTATGCAAATCGAAAAGCCACTCGAGGCCATTGCCGCATTCCGTCAGGCTGCACTCTATCGAGCCCCTCCTCCACCAGAAAAGATTCGAGATAAGGCATTGGAACTGGCTGCGGAAGTTGCTGAAAAGGTTGGATTGATCGCTTCTGCAAGACGCTATGTCCAATTACGCCTGGAGTCCAACCCGTCCGATCCTGCGCTATTGGCTCAGCAAAAGAGATTGTCCGAACGAACTATTTAAAAGCATCTTGGAGGTCTCGAACAAAATGGCTCAAGCGATTGTCGACCCAGAACAGTTGAGACGCTTCGCATCGATGTTACGGCACTTCAATCACGAACTGACTGAGGGTGCAGGAAAGCTCAGTCATGAAATGAGTGAATTATCAGCAACTTGGCGCGATCAAGAGCATCGAAAGTTTTCTGCAGAGTTTGCTGAGCAAATGAAATTGATGAGCAGATTGATTGAGAATTCCGAAAAGCATATCCCCTACCTTCTTAGGAAGGCGGAGTTAATCGAGGAATATCTTCGGCAATAGTCGACGAAGGTTCGAAAGCATCGGATTCGCTTTAGGGGATGTGTTGCCCACGCCAGCAACGATGATTCGATACATTGCTACAAGCAGATTACGCGACATAAGCTTGTTGGAAATTGGTGACAGCCCTTCCTTATCTTTTTGTCACGAAAGAATAAAAGTGTCAGGTCAATCGAATCTGGAGTCTCTGGCAAAGCTGAAACTGCTTGGGGACAGTCTACTCAAAATGCGAGAACAAACAGCCCGGGAATTGGAGGCTGCTAACATGCAACTCCGTTGTCTTGAACAGTGGCTTGAAGACTGGGTTCCAGGTTATTGGGAAGAGCAAATGCAGTTGGCAAAGCGACGTTTTGTTGAGGCGCGTCAGGTTCTGAGCGACTGTGAAAGTAAGATTCGCGAGGATGAACAACGGAGTTGCAGCGAACATAGGAAAAGGCTTGAGCGAACTGCAGAGAGAGTTGCTTTTTGCGAACGGAAGCTGCGGGTTTTGAAACAGTGCCAAAGGGACTGGAGGCAAGAAGTAGAGAAACTTAGACCTAGGATTGGTGCTTTAACGGAGTTGGTTGAAAGCGGTTTTCCTCTCGCGATTGCGAAATTGCAAAAACATATCGATGTGATCTCTAAGTATTCGGAGGTCCTATGAGCGGACTACATTGTCCACACGATCTACCTGGAAGTGTGCAACGATTAACCCAAGTGCTTAATAAATTGCGAGATGAGCAAAATTTTTTGAAGGAATTTTGGAAGGACTCAAAGGCAACTGAATTTCAGCATGATTATCTGGAGACGATGGAGCCTGTATTGATGGGAGCTATTGTTGCTTTGTCTGAAATCCATGAGCTCTATGGAGAGACTTTTAAAAAACTTCGTGAATCGGAAATGATGTTATGAATCCTTTTTTTCTCTCCGTGAAATCCCATCGCGCCGTGATTGAGTCTTTGCGAAAAAGATTTCAAGCCGAACAAAATGACTTGTCGGTTAAATTGCAGGCCTTGGCTGAGGAGCGATTGAAGACCGAGGCGCATGAGAATCGAGAACTCGCTGAACTTGCTGACCAGCTTAAAGCAAATGATGAGTCGTTCGTGACATCTTGGGACGACGAGTTAGAGAAGATTGCGGAGGCGGCTGATCGCAAAGTCTTTCAGTCGTTGGAAGTTCAACGAGACAAGCTACTCAAACTCGATAACGAATTGAAATCTCGCCAGTTGTTTTTCAAGCAGCAATATGAGCAGGCTGTGATTGACGCAGATTCAGAGTATAAAAAACACAAAGATGATCCGCGTCACGAATATGAACGTACCATTCAGCAACTGCAGGTAACGGCTAAGCCATCAGCGCAGGCGGTTGTGGATGCGAGAGAATTGGCGAAGTATCGTGGTATACCTATTCACCATGAAAAGCCCAATGAGAAGTTTGATCATATCAGTAATCTGCGAGAAGCAACGGAGCATCTAGGAGCGTTGCATTCCAATTTACATCGCGAAGTTGATCTGTTGCGTTATCATCCGATTGCTAAGATCAACGAGACCTTCTGGTTTTGGGTGCTCAGCGCGGCGATTGGACTGATCGCTGGGCTCGTCGTATTTCTGCTCAAACTACCGATACTCTACCCAGCGATTGCTGCAGCGGTTGGTTTTGTCGTTGCGGTATTCGTCCTTAAATTAGTACTAGGGAGCCCCCTCAAGACCTTGACGCGAAAGCACTATCCGGTGGTTGAAGTGTTGTGGGCTGACTGTCAGCAGGCGGTGCAGACGGCAGAACAGTTTGCTCGGCAACTCGCAGAACAGAAGCTCAAGGAATTACAGGAAAAGTGCGCTGCGACGAAGATTCAAGCTGAACAGCACTACAAGGATAATTCGGACAATCTCGAGAAACGAATTGCGAAAGATAAGAAGGAGATTGTCGAAAATTTGACGGACTTTCGAAACAAAGTTCAACTTGAGTTTGAACAGAAGAGTGGCCAATCGAATCAGCAAAATCAAGCTAAGCACGAGTTGCTCAAAAGGAGCAATGTCGAAGCGTTCGGGGCGCGTGATGTACTAAAGAGGCGACGACTTGCGGAAATCGATCTAACGGTTGAAAGGTGGAAAGAGCGATCCAAGTTCAAAGTATTACGGGGAATACAATCCGCTAATAACATTAGTCGAGCGACGCAGGCAGCCGTAGCAAAAAATTATCCTTCGTGGGATGCAACCTCCTGGGAACATGCTCGCTGGGAACGACCGACGATCGAGCCATCGTGGTGTTTGGGTTATGTGAAATACAAGCATCCTAAACTGTTGTCCGACGCGAAAAATGGAAAGGTCGTAGCCGATTCTAGCGATACGACAAAAGCTATTCACCATGATGGTGCAGAAGAGAGTAGCTCGCTTCGTTTTCCCGTATGCTACCGACCATTGGAACATAACGGGTTGCTGCTGCGTAGCGATTCGAAACAAGGTGAGATGTCTAAACGCCTACTGTCGAACGTCATCATGCGGGCGATCACTTCGTTACCTCCAGGTAAGCTTTTTCTCACCTTAATAGATCCCAGAGGTTTGGGAAGAGATTTTTCGTGGTTGATGCATTTAGGGGATTATGACCCGCGGCTTGTTCAGCATCGCGTATGGACTGAGCCTGTGCATATCGCGCATCATTTAGGAGAGTTAGTTCGGCACAGCGAGCAGGTGATTCAACAACTGCTGCGAGATCGGTATAGAAATTTGTTTCAATACAATCAAGAAGCGGGGAGTCTTTCGGAACCGTATCATCTGATTGTGTGGCCTGATTTCCCATTTGGTTGCGACGAGACGAGTTGGAAAAATTTGGTTAGCCTGCTGCAGGCTGGCCCACGATGTGGTGTCGCAATCTGTTTGCAATGTGACGAATCGCTGCACTGGCCAGCCTTTATGGAACGATCAGCCCTTGAAAATAGTGGTGTCAAGCTCAGTGTCAGCGAAGATGGAACCGTCGTCTTACTCGAGCCAGCCCTAGACTCTTTAGAGTTTGAGCCCGATTTGCCACCTGACGAAGTACTCAAAAGTCGTTTGATTCGCAGTTGTGGAACCGCAGCGGTAGAAGCAGGTAAGGTTGAATTGCCGATCAGGCAGTTGCTTGGCGATCGCTTTCAGATGTGGCAGGAAAAAACGGCGAAGCTCCTGGAAGTACCCCTTGGTCAAAGTGGCCCAGGGCGGATCATTCCTATGCGTCTTGGAATCGGAACGAATCAGCATGTGTTAATTGCTGGGAAAACGGGTTCAGGTAAGTCAACGCTCCTTCATACGCTGATCACAATCGCTGCATTACGGTATTCACCAGAGCAACTCCGCTTTGTGTTACTGGATTTCAAAAAAGGGGTTGAATTTCAAATCTATGCCGAAAGCGGATTACCCCATGCAGATATTATCGGAATCGAGAGTCAGCGGGAATTTGGTTTAAGCGCGTTGGAGTATGTCGATAGTTGTCTGCAAATGCGGGGCGAATTGTTCCGCGAGGCGGGCGTGCAGGATCTTGGAGGGTGGAGCGAAGTGAATCCTGATCGGCATATGCCTCGTATCTTGGTCGTAATCGATGAATTTCAGGAACTCTTCGTTCAAGATGACAAGATTGCACAGCAAGCTGGACTATTTCTAGACCGTATCGTCCGTCAGGGCCGGTCCTTCGGTGTTCATGCAGTCCTCGCCTCGCAAACGTTAGCGGGCGCTTACTCTTTACCGAGAACGACACTCGGACAAATGGGAGTACGCATCGCTCTGCAGTGCGATGAAGCAGACGCTGCGGTGATATTGAGCGATGATAACTTGGCTGCGGCACGATTGAGCTACGCAGGGCAAGCCATTTATAACAATGCAGGTGGTCGAATCGAGGGAAATCAGCCATTGCAAATAGCGTGGGTTGGGACTTCCGAACAGCGGGAGTGGATCAAGCAAATGCATCCGTGTCCGATCAACAATGATCCGACAACAAATCGTCTTGAAAAGACAGTTGTCTTTGAAGGACATAAGCCTGCTGTTTGGACAACGGCTGATATCGATAAGACGATCGAAGCCTTGTTGAAGCATTCGGGACGACGAGGAGAAATAGTCTTGCTTGGTGAAGCAGTAGCAATTCGGCCTGCGATCGGTTTTCAGCGAACCAGTCAACCGGGGCGGAATGTTTTGATGGTCGGTAACGACTCGCGATTGGCGAGCCGACTGACGGAGTTGGCTATTCGTAGCCAAGCGAGGGGGGCTGAGAAGATGGGCCGGCCAGCTGTGCAATGGAAAGTGCTTAACGGAGGAAGGCCTAACGATTCCGGAAGCGATCAGTTCATAGATGGCCTTAAAAAGTACTCGCCCCAAATCGATATTCACGATACGCGATCCGTGGAGCAAGTAGTTCGTGAGCTCGCGGCAGTGATCGAGCAGCGTCAAGGTACAGAGTCTGAGAATTGGGGTGTCATCTGGTTGATGGTTTGGCAACTGGATCGTTTTCGTAGCCTCAAGCGAAGCGAGGAGTTCTCTTTCGGAAACGATGACGATCAAAATTTGGAAAAGGCCTTCGCCAAAATCGTACGAGATGGTCCATCGGTTGGGATCCATGTTTGGATTTGGGCCGATAGCGTCTCGACCGCTTCACGCTGGCTTTCTCGTAATACGATGAACGATTGTGAAGTGCGATTGTTGATGCAAATGAGTGCAGCCGATTCAAATCAATTAGTAGATTCTAATATGGCCGCGCATTTGGGTAATCAACTCGCTTTGCTATACGACCATGGCAGCGGATTGCTCGAGAAGATTCGCCCTGTGTTGCTCAAAGAGTGAGAGAGCTCTTATTGGCGGGTATAAGACGAAAGCGGATTTCAGGCGACTTGCGGTAATGGCTTCACGGCTGTTCGCGATTGATTTTGCACGAGTTTCTTTAGAGTCGCAGCGTAGACCTTTTCAACGGTTAAATTCACCATACAAGCATGGTGACCTAGCGGACAGCTTCTCTTCCAACAAGGAGCGCAAGCTGTCGGTTCACTCAGCGCTGTCTCTGGTTCGTTGTAGGTCGTTGTCCAGGCGACATCGGTTGGTCCAAAAAGTGAAATCACCGGACGATCAAATGCTAAGGCGATATGCCGTGGCCCACTATCGGTACTGATGACTACATCAGCACGGCCTAGAACCGCTTTGCTCAAACCCATAGGGAGAGATGGTGCGGTGCCCATCGATTTAACAGCAGGATGATTAAGTCGGCTGGCAATGGAATTTGCTGACTCTCGTTCATCCGGACCACAATGCAGCAGTATTTGGATATCGTTTTGCTCAACCAGTTTTTTCGCTAGTTGAAAAACATGATCTTGAGGCCAAAGCTTCCCTCCGCCAAAAGCCCCTCCGTTGTTGATCACAACAGTAGATTTATCCAAAGAAAGTCCTATGTCATTCATCAATTGTTGGTAGATCGCGAGATCGTTAGCCGAGAGGGCAAGTTCCATCTTTCGATTGGAGGATTGAAAGCCCAGCGGTTCAGTAAGTTTCAGATAGTAATCAATCGCTGGTACAGGCAGCCATTTTCGGCCCGCTCTAGGAGCGTTCAAGCGATCTGTTAGCAAGAGGCTGCGACCATCTCGGGCGTAGCCGATCCGACGACGAACTCCACCAAGCCATGCCATCGCTGCCGTACTAAGCGAGTTAGGGAAAAGTAGAGCGACATCAATTTGAGATTCACGCAAGCGTCGAACGATTCCGCGGCGTCCAGGAAGAGGTCCTCGACTACGGGCTCGATAGGGCCAATAGCTATTGATCCACGGAGTTGATTCAAGAATTCCGGTCACAACCGGTTTACCAATGCCAATCAATTCCACATCGGCTCCAAGATTAGCTCGAAGGGAACGTAAGGTGGGAGTCGCCATCACTGCATCCCCTACCCAATTCGGAAGGAAGATCGCAATCTTTTTCATGACTCTTGATCCACTTGATTTGCTAGCATCGTAGTTCATAAACGGACTTACATTCGACGTGACTTATTACTTCACTAGCGCGAATGGTAGCGTTTTTGCACGAAGCCGTGAACACCGTTTTAATCGTCGCTGACCAGGGCTGGTTATGATAGCGGATAGAGAAAGGCGTAAAGAATTGCGCAAAGGTTTCATGACAATGCGCAGAGTATCTTTGACAGCAAAAGGATTGGCTGATACGGGCTGGATCGTAACCTTTCGCACTAGGCTGCGATACGACCCGCATTACCGATCAGATCCGAGCAGTTGACGACGACCATTTTACCTCCGTTGAGTGTGGAGGACGCGATCGACCCAGTTGGACTGGCGATGCGTTTTAACCATGGCCACAGCACGCTTTGCTGTGGATTGGTTGGATCGAGTAAACCTTCTGCGATCACAAGGTCGTGTGGCCCCAGAGTACTTCCAACGCGAGCGAGCGCGGAGACCAGATCACCGGGAACTAAACTACTTTTGACCCCAGCTTCGGCAAACATCTTGTGAGCTTGTTTTAGCGACAAGTGGTTTTCAACCGACTCAAACGCATCCGCGACTGTGTAGCGAATGGGAGTGTTTCCGTCGTGCATTTTCAAAAGTTTTAAAACTCTTTGAGTACGAGCCCCGCTTCCGATACCCAATTCGAGAACTGATGAAAATTGCTTTGACAGCAATAATCGGTGTAGTTCACGATCGGTCGATGGACCCGCGAAATGACGCCAGTACAAATTAGAAAACCAAGTCTGCTTGGACATGGATTCGCCAACGTCGCAAAAGAGCAATCGCGATAATGCTCGTTACCCTGAGGACTCGCCCGTGGCAAGGCTTCCCTGCCAGCCACAATCCTCAGCGAGCCTTTGTCGAGAATCGCCATCCTGACGTCCTCAGGAAAGAGGCCCCCTTCGCTATTTCAGCGTGCCCTTTCCGCGACAAAGATCACTGCTAACCCATGTGGGTGTCTCATCATAGAGATGAAGCAGCCCATCAGATTCGCATTATTTAGGATTATCGGCGCCGCTGGGGCGATTCGTGTAGCGATCGTGTCGAGTTCAGGTAAGAAACTTTTCGCGGCTCTGCTCACCCCCTAGCTATCGCGACGCCACTTTTGGGTGAAACTCGCTACGTGCAATGCGATGGACTAGCTCCATTGAGCGATGCCATAGATTGAATGCATTGGTGAGAGGTAACAGCTTGGCATGAACTCAAGTTCTGACTTACCTGAGCGAATTCGGTGCTTAACGTAGCGCTTCGAAAAGATTACTTCGATCGTCGGTCCAAATGGATTTCTTGGAAACCGGTACTGTCTGTTTTGGATCGATCAAGTGGATGGCTTCCAGGGTCGATGGTGAGGGGGATAGCAGGGCCCAAACGGAGCGATTGGCGAAGGGGCGGAGATTCTCAAAGTTATCGATCACGCGTGCTTGAAAACCACTGTATTCTGCGAGGCCGTGAGCGACCGGAGCGAGGTCGAAATACTGGTTGGTAATGTGGATCACCAAGATGCCGTCCTTTTTAAGGCAGCTGCGATAGATGTCCATCGCTTCGGTGGTCAGCAGGTGGATGGGAATCGCATCGCCACTGAAAGCATCCAGTACTAGAATGTCGAATTGGTCTTCTTTCTCGTTGGCTAAAGTGAGCCTTGCGTCACCAGGTAGGATTTCTAACTCAGCTGGGCAGTTACTTAAGTAGGTGAAATGTTCCTGTGCGATGCGAATCACGTCAGGATTGATTTCATAAAATTTCCAATGGTCCTGCGGCTTGCCGTAAACCGCAAGCGTTCCGGCTCCAAGTCCAACAACACCGATGGTGCGGGGAGTGTTCGGTTTATGATCCGAAAGAGCCAAACCAACTCCAGCGTCTTGCGTGTAGTAAGTCGTGGGCTCCTGCGCGATCTCTGGTTTTTCGAACTGAGATCCATGCACGATTCGTCCATGCAATAGAAGTTTTTGGGAGCTTTCCGCTGCTTTGTCGAATTGTGAGTTGACTCGTAGGACACCATAAAAATTTCTTACCGAGAAGGAATCAGGAGTATTGTTGTTGCGATTTGCAATTAGGGCGATAAGAGTCACGATGGTGCAAAAGGTGTAAAAGAATTGGCGCTTGGGTGATAGCTCAACTAAAGATCCGCGATGACGCATGAAATAAAGTGCGACCATCGTGACGCCGCAAAGAATGATTCCAACCTGTAACTCGAGAAATTCGTTAAACATGAAAGGCGCCGCGACTCCAACGAATAGTCCTCCTGCAGCACCTCCGATCGACATGGTCATGTAGAACGAAGTGAGAAATTTAGGCTCAGGTTTCATGTGCACAAGTTCGCCATGGCAAACCATGCACACAAGGAATAATCCGCCGAAGTAGATGCCGATCTGAACGAGGTAGTTTAATTCTGGACCTTCAGATATCGCGTATAGCATTCCCAGAAAAGAGAGAAAAGAGAGTGCGATGTAAGGGCGTCTGTAATACCATCGGTGTGATTCAAAGCAAAGAATGAAACTCAATAAGTAAATACAAAGCGGGGCGATCCAAAGAAACGGAATAACGGCAATATCAAGACAGACTTGATTGGTTACCGCCAGAAGCATCATTGATGGTAAGAAGGCGAGCAGGAACCAATGGCAAAAGTGAAGCACAGATGGCTGAATAATACTTGCTTCTTTACAAGGTGTGTTATTGGCGGCAGTGTTGTCGGTGATTCGATGTCGAAGCGATAGTAAACCAGCCAAGGGGCAAACGATGGCAAACGCAGAGAATAGCAGAGACCAGGTGATTGCTTGTTGGCCTGAGGAGAGCCAGGTTTCGATGAGAAAAGGATAGGTAACTAAAGCGAGTAATGAGCCAACATTGGAGAGAGCGTATAGCCGGTAGGGTTGGGAGATGATTCCTGACCGTGCGATCCAGGCTTGCAGAAGTGGTCCTGTGGCAGAGAGAAGAAAATAAGGTAATCCGACATTAACGAGAAGCAACGTGATGATCCAAAAAATTGGCGCTGCGTTGCCAGAAGGCTTCCACTCAGGTGATGGGTTGATTGGAAGCAGGAACAGCGAAGCGAGTAGCAGCGTAGCATGGAAGAAAACCTGACCTCGCCTGGTAGCATACTTCGTCAAGAAGTGCGCATAGGCGTAGCCCGCGCAGAGCAGTGACTGAAAAACGAGCATGCAGGTCGTCCAAACTCCGGGACTCCCTCCAAACCATGGAAGGATATATTTACCCATGATGGGTTGGACTTGGAACAGAAGAAAAGCGCCGAGGAAGACGGCGAGAGCATAGATCGAGACGATCGCCAATCGCTGCAGAGGCGATTGATTAGCAACGGTGTGGTTCATGTTAGGAAGGAAAAACTATGGGTGGGATAGATATTGCCTCTTATCTATACCACCCGAAAAAGCTGCCGGAGCGAACAACCTTATAACATTTTCCACCGATCGGCGGAAGTTTTCCGGTTGTTCACGTGGTAGTAGTTATGGCGATTTAGCGGGGGCTGCAGGAGATGTGGTCGAAGCTGCTGTGGTCGGAAGCGAGCTCCCTTCGAGGAGGTGTAGCAGTTCGTTATCGGTGCTGAGATAGAGAGTCGAATTTTTATCGAGCGATTTCTCATAGAGTTCAAGAGTTCGTACGAACTCAAAGAACTCGCCGGTCGACTGGATCGCTTTGGCGTACATGTCGATGACTTCAGCGTCCACCTTACCTCGTTGTTCGCTTGCTTTCTTCTTTCCTTCCCCTTCGATCTTTTCAACTTCGGCTTTCGTCTGATTGAGGATTTCCTGTTTGAGGCGTTCTCCTTCGTTGACGTTGAGGGCGGAGAGAGCTCCACGCTCAGCGATCCAACGATCGAAAGTTTTCTCACGCACGCTGGCGACGAAATCGATTTTCGACATGCCGACGTCGACAAGTTCGATTCCTCGCGTAGCACCTTCGTCACTGGCTGAAGAGGCTGCTAATCGTTTCTGAATATCCGCTTTGATCTGTTCGATGATTTTCAGGCGGCCAGTTTCGATTTTTGATGTGCCGCTTTCGATCGACTCTTTCAGATCTTCAGGCGGTATCGAAAGTCCTGCGGAATCGATATCCAATTTCGCGGTTTGTAGTTCACGATTGGAACTGCGTACAAGTTCAGCGAGTTCATGCTGTGTGATCACGTCACGGATCGCACCTCGCACGAATTGCGCGACTCGTTGCTCAGCATTATCTACCGTTCGCAGTCGCTGGACAAAGGCGATAGGATCGTTGATTTTCCAAATAGCCCAGGGTATCAGTTCGATTTTTTTGTCGTCTTTGGTTGGTAAGTCGGGGATTGCAAACAGTGGCGAATCGCCCCAAAACTGCAAGGTAGCAGGCAAAATGCGCACCGTTTCTACACCTGGAACACGCCAGTAAAGTCCTGGAGAGGTCAGCGCTCTGACAGGTCGACCAAAGCGAAGCACGACGGCCATTTCGCGCTGATCGACTACAAATGCAAACAGCGGCAGAGTGAAAAGAAATATTCCTGAGATAGCGATTATCTGAAGCGTTCTTTGAAGCCAGCGGGCCATGTCGATTAATCCTTTTTCAGTTCCAGAAGAGGAATTGGGCTGGGCATGTTTTTATCCAGAATGACTTTCGGACCGCTGTTGGTTAGAACGCGTTCCATCGTTTCTAAGTAGAGACGTCGCCGAGTTAATTCGGGAGCTTGTTGATAAGCTTGAAACTTAGCCAGCAGCGCAGTGATTTCACCTTCAGCTTCAGCCTTGCGTCGAGAGCTGTAACCCTCGGCTTCACGTATCAACTTGTCTTGCGAAGCAAGCGCGAGTGGTAGCATTTGATTTCGTTCACGTCGCGCTTCATTGATCAATTTATCCCGCTGTTGGATCGACGCATTGACTTCATCAAAAGCAGGCTTCACGCGATCAGGTGGAATAGCTCGTTGCAATTGCAGGTCGAGGATCTCGATGCCACATTGAAAAGAATCCAGCGTTTTCTTTAATTCATTCAGAGCAGCTAGGGCAATCTCTTCGCGTTTGCCTGTGAGAATTTCATCAGCCGCATAGTCTCCTACGACTTGATGCATGGTGCTGCGAGCGGCAGCGTTAATAATCGCTTCCGCTTCGTCTTCGTTGAGCTTCAGGATAAAGTCTTTCGGTTCAGCGACACGCCAGAATACGTTCCATTCCACGACTGCCGCATAGAGGTCACCGGTTAAGATAAGCATCTCGTCGGAATCCGAGCGTTCAACGTGTGGAGCTGAACCGCGGGAAGCTTGTTCCGACACACCCCAAGGAAGACGCAAATTATGTTCGGAGCAGTCCACCAGAATTCGCTCGTCGATCCAAGGAAGTTTGAAGTGCAACCCGGGCTCCGCTGTGGTCAAGTATTTTCCCCATCGCAGCACGACCGCTTTTTCATATTCGCGAACAGTGAAGAAGCCTGCCCAAAAAACGTACAACAAAGTGGCGAGAGCTACAGAAAGGAAAATACCGGAAATAACTTGCCCCACATCAGGCATTGGGGCTTGGTTCGACGATCGGGATGATGGTCTCAACGTTTCATTCTCCGTAGAAGTTCAGCATCACGGTATTAAATAAACACAGCAGCTCGAGGCAGGCGATCAGATTTGATACCGCTCCAGTGGCTCGGCTTTGGTTCCCAACAGTTACGAATCTTCACAATCTACAATCTTCACATTCACGCTGAGCTATCTAAACGATGTCTCAGACATAGGCAATAAAGCGTGCTAGGAAGGGCGCTCGGCTGAAGTGATTCTGTTTGGATCCTAGGTTAGCTTCTTATTCTGGGGGGATAGGTTGTCGACAGTAAAGGAGCAGAACTTTGCGGAAGGGTGGTGTTAGATTGGTTATGACAACTGGATATCGTTTCAGGAGGCAATCATCATCTTTTGTCGAGCAGCGATTGGCGGGTTCGGATGGCTAGTGGCCCTCTAAAATGCTTGAAGTTTATTGGGCTAGCATCGAGACGTTTAGGGAGAAGGCTGCTTGCTAGCGTCCTTATTTTGCCGAGTCACCGAAGCGTTTAGAAAATGGTGGGTTGCCGAGAAAAGCGAGAGGTTCGAATTGCCCCACCGCTGGGAATTCAGTAAAAGCCGGTTTTGTGTATCGAAACGTTTGTGTATCGAAACGATAGAACGCCAACGATAACCCCAATTGCGATCAGCTTTTATTGGGCAGTGGAATTGAGCTGTAAGGGTTAATTGATTTCAAAAGGCGAATTGGCATTCACCCTATACCCTCTTTCAGGCTTTGGAGGGACAAAGGGGTGGTCCATTTGGAGAAGAGCATGACGGAGTATGACAATTCAGCCGGCAACTCCTCTGGCGATTCGGAGTTGGATGCTGGTTTATCACTGGAGGAGTTGGGGGAAGCCTACGCGCAGATGATGCAGCGGGGTCGGACTCCGTACCAGACTTCCGAACCAGAAGATCCTGATCTCCTTCCGCTGAGTGTCGAGCCAATTGTTCCTGGACACAATCCACTTGAGGAGGAACTTCAAGAGACGGAAGATTGTCCAATCGCTCCCCGCTCAATCGTAGAAGCAGCTTTATTTGTTGGGCATCCTGATAATAAGCCGCTGACTCCGGAGTTGCTGGCTTCGGTGATGCGAGGGGTTCATCCCGGGGAGATCGAATGGATTGTCGAGGAGTTGAATCGCAGTTACGAAAGCGAGGGTGCCGCTTTTAGGATCGCGATGATTTCTGGCGGATATCAAATGGAATTGTCTTCCAGCTTGGAGTCGCTGCGCGATCGTTTTTATGGCAAGGTGAAAGAGGCGAAACTGACTCAGATGGCAGTCGATATTTTAGCCTTGGTCGGTTATCAGCCCGGTATTGAACGCAAGGAACTGTTCGACCAAATCGGCAAAGCTGCGGGTGGTGTGGTGAACCAGTTAGTGAGACGCAATTTGCTGGAACTGCGCCGCGAGGGCAAGGGAAAGGGTCGTCAGGAAAGGTACTATCCGACTTCGAGATTTCTTGCCATATTTCAGATCGAATCGTTGGAGGATTTGCCGAGGGTCGATGAGTTTCAATTGAGTTAGCGGGGTGATCGATGAAGGGTAAAGAGAGGTTTCAGCGAGCCTGTGCTGCAGGTGGGCCTTTGATTTTGCCATCGCTGCTCATGTGCGACTTTGCGAATCTTCAGAGCGAAGTCAGGAGACTTGAGGACGCGGGGGTGCGCATGCTGCACCTGGACGTCATGGACGGTCACTTTGTCCCGAACCTAACCTACGGTTTGCCTATCGTAGAGTCGCTCAGAAGGGTTACAAACCTCCCTCTGGACGTTCATTTGATGATATCTTCCCCTCACAAATACGTAGCTCGATTTGTGGAGGCTGGAGCGGATTGTATCACGTTTCACCGGGAAGCTGTTGACGACCCTAAGCCATTGTTAGAAGAATTAAGGGTATACGAGGTTGCGGCGGGAATCGCCATTAACCCGAAGACGTCGATCGATCAGATTGCGGACTGCATTGAGCTATGCGATCTGATTTTGGTGATGAGTGTCGAGGCCGGTTTTGGAGGGCAAGCATTTGATGCGAGTGCCCTAACCAAGCTACGGGCCTTGAGTTCACTTAAGCAGCCGACGACGAAACTCGAGGTGGATGGAGGTGTCAATCATACGACGATTGGCAACTGCTGTGACGCGGGGGCTGAGTTATTGGTGGTGGGTTCGGCGATCTTCAAACAGCCGGATTATGGTGAGGCAATTGGGCAACTCACGACTGCCATGAGGCTTCCGGGTAAGGTTTTTCCCTGAGGATATATGTTAACTGTTATTTTGGTTCGGCCTGGTGCTACTTCATTTGATGATGATGGGCGCATCAAGGGAACTTTGGATATACCGCTCAGCGATTGCGGGATCACTCAAGCAGAAAAGACCGCTGAGCAACTAGTCAAAACTCCAATCGAATGCTTATACGTTTCACCCTGCATGTCGGCGCAGCAAACGGCGCAGGTGTTGATCGACAAATGCGGTTGGAAGCACAAAACGGTTGAAGAGTTTAAGAATCTCGACCAAGGATTGTGGCAGGGAAAGCGAATTGATGAGGTGCGTCGCCAATTGCCGAAAGTGTACAAGCAGTATCAGGACAATCCTGGTGCTGTATGTCCGCCTGGGGGTGAAACATTGGAGGATGCCGAGGAGCGGGTGAAAAGGACTTTGGTGCGTCTGCTGAAAAAGCATCGCCAGGGAGTGGTGGGAATGGTGATTCCCGAGCCGATGGCTTCGGTAGTTAAGCATTTGCTGAGCTCGGTGGAAGTGGGTGATATGTGGAAGTCTTGTTGCGATGACGGGCACTGGGAAGCGATACAGTTCGTTCAGGGACAAGTCGCTTTAACCTAAAGTGATTTGTGAACCTTGAGCATTTCGTGGCACGATGGGTCGACCACTGAATAGAGAGAACTAGAGATGGCGATTGTTGAACGAAACGAACAGGCTGGGCGAGAAGTGAGAAAACGCAGGGAAATACCAGCGGGGTTGTGGATCAAGTGCGGCGGTTGCCAAGCCACTATTTACAGCAAAGAAGCTCAAAAGCTGCTTAATGTCTGTCCAAAGTGCCAATATCATTTTTATGTTTCAGCCAAAGATCGCTTGGCTCAGGTTCTCGATGAGGGAACTTTTGAAGAATGGGACAATCATCTTTTACCAACCGATCCCTTAGGATTCGCTGATAAGAAAAGTTATGCCGAGCGTTTGGTAGCCGAGCAAGAGCGAACCGGCATGACCGATGCTGCCATCACGGGTGGCGGCATGATTCGGGCAAGACGCGTTGCAATCGGTGTTACTGACTCAGCATTCATCATGGGTAGCATGGGATCTGTTGTCGGCGAACGTTTGGCTCGATTGGTCGAGCGAGCTACCCGCGAAGATCTACCACTGATCATCATCAGTGGATCGGGTGGCGGGGCGCGTATGCACGAAGGGATTCTCTCGTTGATGCAGATGGCCAAGGTGTCCGCCGCACTGTCCCGTTATCGCGAGCAAGGTGGTCTCTTCATCAGCGTGCTAACGAACCCAACGATGGGTGGAGTTGCCGCGAGTTTCGCGTCCCTCGGCGATTTGGTATTTGCTGAGCCCAAAGCCTTGATTGGATTTGCTGGTCCGCGAACTATTAAAGCGACCATCAAAATCGAATTACCCCCCGGTTTCCAGACCAGCGAGTTTCTGCTTGAGCATGGCTACATCGACCGAATTGTAGAAAGGTCGAAGTTAAAGTCTGAAATTGCCAGGTCGATCGATTATTGTGGATGGTAGGTAATCCTTTTCGCTTACTTTCCAATTAGCGGCCAGCGACCTCATGGGATGGTTCGATAAGTTCTCGAAAAAATTACGCTCCGACACGAAAGTCGACGTCGAAACTCGTTTCGAGCGTCTTCGATCCTCTGTGTCGGGCACGATGAGCAATTTCTTCGTGGCTCGAGATCGTGTTCGTAACGAAACGGTCGGCGTTAAATTATGTGATGCCGAGAAGGTGGCCTTCTTTGAGAACCGATTCAGAGGTCTCAATAAGCCTAGCGAAGGTGAGATCGCCGTGAAAATGCGGCATCCCAACATTGTCGTTACTTATGAGTATGGCACGACCACCAAGGGATTGCCTTATTTGGTGATGGAGTTTGTCGATGGTCCTGGATTGCAACAATTAGTTTATTCCAAGAGTGAAGAGTTACTGCATGGACGTCGCTTGAATCTAATTCGGCAGATGGCCGAAGCGCTCAGGTACGTTCATGATCAAGGTTACATCCATCGCGATATCTGCCCCCGCAATTACATCTGCTTCACCAATATGGAGCATGTAAAGTTAATCGATTTTGGTTTGACGGTTCCTGCCAAAAAGGAATTCATGCAACCTGGCAATCGCACAGGTACACCGCTCTACATGGCGCCGGAAATTGTTCGCCGCAAGGAAACGGATCAGCGAGTAGATGTTTTCTCTTTCGGAGTAACCTGTTATCACCTCTGTACCTTCGAACTTCCTTGGCCCGTTGGAGATGCTTCAGGGTTAGCAGCGTTGCAGCATGATACCAGTCCTCCGCGAGATATCTTCGAATATCGCCCCGATCTAGATCGCACATTGGGTGGAGCAATCATGCAGGCGATGCGTCCGCGACTTTCCGAACGCACACCAAGTATGGAGCAGTTCCTAAATCAGATTCGCAGTGTAAAAAGCGAATTCCGATAATAGTCGGCTTTGTATTTAAGCCACTCTAATGCATCGTCGCATGCCGTCCGCTGTATATGCCATGCTTACGGAAAGAAAACGAACGGCGTTTTCGTCTCCCAGAGGTTTATATCCTCACTCGCCTGATCGCTTCGACAAGGCAGGTCATTCAGGGTTGCTGGAAGGAGGCTTAAGACCGCTTCCCAAATCACCATGTTCCCACTCTCGTCGTATCTCTCGCAAGCCATATGCGCACATGTCGAATTGCTGGCTGAGTCGACGCATTAGTTCACAGGGAGAATCGGCTCTATTGGTTTCTATGGATCCTGCCAGATAGTAAGCTTTCTTTCCTTGTTCGCTGTAGCAAATGAATTGATCGCGGCTATCGACACCCCGCATCTCGCGTAATGCTTCAGGGTACATTCCGGTCCAAAACAGTGTGAAGTCTCCGATATGGCGATGCACTTCGCGTCGAGCTTCACCGACTCGTTGCTTTGCCTCCATCATCATACCAACGACTTCCGTAATCGGCTTGCCATTGATGAAACGAACACGATGTAGATTTTCGGTTCTGATGAAACGGCAAAGCAAATTGCTTACATAATCTACTAACTGGGGGTCAGCCACACCAAGTCTGCAGTGGAAGACATACTCGGCAACGCCGTTGAAGAATTGACCTAACGTGTTGTTCGGTGATTCGCCGTTCATGGAGTCGCTCCTAGAACCCTGGATTCACCCCATAGGACACTAGAAATATGGCGCTCACTGCTCATATAACTTGGTCATATGGCTGTGCGAAAAAAGACAAAGTCGAGTTCAACCACTTAGAGATGAGTCGAACCAATTAAATTATAAATCACGATCTTTAAAAGTGAAGAAGTTTTTAGCTATTACGCAGCCTTCGATTTTTTGCTGGCCGGTATTTTCAGATTGAAAAGTCCAAAGATATCGGATTGATTGAGCCCCAGACTTGATGGCGTACCGGCCTCTGCAAAGAGTTCGTTAAAGAGACTTCGCTTTTCATCGAGCACGCGATGGATGCGTTCCTCGATGGTCTGTGCGACAAGCATTCTTGTCACGGTGACCGAGCCAGCTGCACCGAGGCGGTGGGCGCGATTGATCGCTTGATCTTCCACAGCGGGATTCCACCAGCGATCGAAGAGGAAAACATATCGGCAGAATTGCAGGTTCAGCCCGACGCTTCCCGCTCCGTAACTCATTAATAACACATGGCGTTTCGGATCTTCCTTGAAAAGCTTCAAGACACCATCTCGTTTTTCACTTGGAATTCGCCCGTGATACTGCAACGGATTGAAACGCTTGAGAGAATCGGAAATTCGATCAAGGGTTTGTACCCACTGACTAAAAACGATCGCTTTTTGACCGCTGGCGGCAACTTCTTCTAAGTCCGCTTCGAGCCGTTCCAGTTTACAACTCGCTCCGGTAACTGGATCGAAATTGCAAATCTGTTTGAGGCGTAAAACTAATTCGAACACATGCTGGATCGTCAATTCCTGACCCATGTCAGAAAGCTGAATCACTCCTTCGTCTTCCGCCGCTCTGTAGGTCGCTAGTTGTTCGGGTGTTAAATCCAATTCTGCATCCCGGAACAGTTTCGGAGGCATTTCGGTAAGAACCTTATCCTTGGTTCTTCGCAAAATGTGGTCGCGCGTCGCTTGGCCCATTTGCTTAAGCGACATTCCATCCCTTAGGTAACCCGGCGTCAGAAATTCGAAAATGCTCACCAGATCCTCTGGTGTATTTTCGATAGGAGTTCCCGTCAATGCCCACGAGCGGCTGCGAGAAATTCCTCGAGCTATCTCGCTGGTGGTACTGTTGCGATTTTTAATTCTTTGAGCTTCATCCAGAATCACTAAATCAAAATGTAGGTTTGATTCCAGAAGGTCACGGTCGCGCATCAGCAGTTCATAGTTGGCAATGCGAACAGGTAAACCCGGTTGGCTCCACATCCACTGCCGCTTCGATTGATCACCTTCGATCACTGCAACAGGAATTTCGGGTGCCCACAAACGAAACTCCCTAACCCAATTCGTAACGAGCGGCTTCGGGCAGACCAGAAGCACCGACCGAAGCTGATTAGCCAGCAGCAGCATGCGAACCGTGGTGATCGCCTGCATGGTTTTTCCAAGTCCCATTTCATCTGCCAAGATTGCCGTCTCGCGCGAGAACAGGAACGCGATACCCTCAAATTGATAAGGGAATGGTTGAAACGCGAAGTCTAGTCGCGCGTTGGAAACGAGCGTTTCCAGCGGTGGTTGAAGCACGTAGTAGAGGCGATCCTCAAGCTTCACCAAATCCTTAGGTGGGCGGATGCGAGTGAGCGACGATGGTGGTTTAGGATTGGTGTTGTTCGATGAAGTGTCGCTCGCAGGTTTAGCAGCCGAGGGACCTTTGTCGGCTTGCAAAAAGTTTTGCCACTGCGGCGATTCAGGAAAATCAAAACTGAGAGTCGTGATGCGCGGCGTCGGTATTTTGATCGCTACGCAATTGAGGTCAAGCTTCTCAGCGACAAACGGTGAAGTCTCGATCTTGATATCACGTGCGATTTGACTTTGCCAGCCAGTTGCAAAGCCTTCGATGTTCCACTGAAGTCGTACCGGGTCTCGGGCGACCAAAACTTCAAGAGGATGATCTGCAGTCGACAAGGTTGATTGTTCCGAGATGCTAGGTTCAAAGCTCGGCCATGGTTCCATCGCTGCGGTCTCCTCTGCTACTGACTAGGCAGCTTTCGAGGAAGGGTGAGCTTCCTGCAATGCATCTACAATCCGAGTGAAAGGTTCTAGCAGATCGATCGGCTTGCTCAGTTCGCGCCAGCATTTAGCAACGATTTCCCAATCCTCTTGATGCTGGCTCGATACATAGATATCCATTCCCGATAGCTCTCCTCGCCTTACACCTTCATGTTGTGTCGAAGGAATAGCTAAATCTTTTGCTGGTTCGGAATTTTTTCCTGATGGTCGAACTTGGCAGACCGGGATATCGGTCACATTTCGTAAAGCAAGAACCGCAGGAGAGTCAGTCCAAACAATCGTAGGTTGTAGTTTGGCTTTTGAAACCAGCGTTCTGGCGATTTGCTCCCCGCACAAAAAATCAACCAGCGTTGGGCCGTACAAGATGCTTTGGGCTCTTGTTGGTTTGACTGGTAAGGTGCAGTGAAATTCGAGGGGGCGGGCCAATGAGTTGACCAATAAGTACCCACCCAAATAGCCTAGATCCGAGTGCAATCGCACCGTCAGAAATCCCAACGAAAAGTGGTCAGTTCCCTTGGACGTGCTCATGCTGCTCCAATATCAATGATAGCCCCTCAGGACTCCAGCCCGCTATGAGAACGCTCTGCGCCGCAGAACGTACAACAAGCGAGGTGTGTCAGGGCGACCCGGCAAGCCACCCTTTTGTTAATGTTTGACATCGGTAGTCCGGTCGTAACGACTTTAGGGAGGTAAAATCACCTGTCTATCACTGTCTGTTTTACCTAATTTGCCAAAAGTTCGTTCGTGAAACGAGATGCTCGACTTTTTCACAGGTCGGTGACTATACTCAAATGAGAAGTTTCGAAGAAGAAATGTCGGAGCGAGGTAGTAATGTCTCACGAGCCAACTCACTATTCCCCAGTGTTTCGTATTGATGTCTCCGCTGAACCAGGATCCGATAGCCATACTATGGGCGATACAGGAACTGCAATGGTTGCTTTGATGCGTCAACTGGTCATCGCTCAAGAAAGACAGAATCAGTTGCTCGAGCAATTGATAGCTTCTACGGTCAATGCTCAAAAACAGCGAGCCACTGAATTGCAGCAGTGGAAAGATGCCAATCCGCGGCTATCTCGGGCTTGCCGTCGTGCGGCCGAATCTTTGTCGCGCGTACAGGCTCAGTTCCTCGAGAACATCACTGAAGATGTCGAAGCTAACGAAGAAGATTTGGTGGATGGCGAGTTTGTCTTGGCCGAGTTTGTCGATCGTTATGGTCCGCGACTTGCGCATCTTAATGGGGTTCTGCAGGTTTTAGCACAGCTCGGAACTGGCGTACCATCACAGGGCTAGTAAGGGTATCGATTCATCCGTTACCGCTCACAGCGTTTCGAGTCTTCTCCATATAGATCTTTATCGAGCAGGATTCGGCGATGGCGAATCTTGACACTGAGATCTATTTGAAGTGAACCGAGCAGGTATCGCCATCGCACATTTTCCCAGCGATTTGATACCTTCTCTTGGCCACTTGCCCATAAAGCCATCGCCACATTGGCAAGCTGAATGGAATGTGCAGAAGAGGGGCTAGCCAATAAAGACGTGGCAGTTGTGTCGACAGATATCGAACCGCATCAACTCCTCCGTATCTTGTTCCTTCTGGTCTGATGACATACATCTGTTTCATCAAATCATCATGACTAAGGTCGGGGCAATGCTCCTGAACTCTTGGGTCGTGCAGCGAGATAAAGGCGAGCGTTTTTTTGGAATCCCAGCGATGTAGTTTTTCGACTTGTCCGAGACAAAAACGGCACTGGCCATCATAAATGACCACGTCTTTGTTCCAGCGTTTTTTGCCTTGGGCATCACTGGAAAACTGGTCTGGGTCAGGAAGTACGAGGGGGGCCATGGATTAATGTCTCGGATTGAAATCTCTTAACGCACTGAAGCGAACGTCCGCCACTGCGTCATTCTAGCATGAGAAAATAGGACGAATTTCCTGATCTTACACCTCTTTTATCGGGGAACGGGGCCAAAAACGCCACTGCTATCTTGATTTGGGGGGGCGATTTGCCTCATCATTAACTAACCCGCCTTTATTCTCCCACCTCAGTCCTTACCAGAACATACTTATGAACCGCAGAAACCGCCCGTGGTTAATCGTTCCAGTAGTATGCCTGCTTGGTTTTGGCAATTTGGCCATTGGCCAAGCTCCAGAAGCGAATCCAGTTGTCGCTGCACCATCTCCGGCTGCGGAAATTCCTTTGCACCAACGTATCGATGCGTTGTTGTCGCCCGGACAGGAAGGGCTCGGGATCACTGAAGTTGCACCAGCTCCTCTGATTCGTCGACTCTACCTCGACCTCATTGGCGTCCCGCCAACTTTGGGGCAATTGCAAAACTACTTGGCAGATCCTGCGCCGGACAAGTATTCCAATTTGGTCAATCAGTTGCTCAAGAGTCCTGAGTTTGTGGAGCACTGGGTCAAACAATTGGATTTGATGTTGATGGAGCGACGCGGAAATTCCCATGTGCCTCAAGAGTCATGGGAAGAATTTTTGCGCAACTCTTTGGCTTCTGGTCAGCCATTTCATCAGCTTTGTGCGAGTATCCTTGCCGCCGATGGACGCCCTGGGCCGACGCGTCCGAGTGCCAGATTTTATTTGGATCGAGCTGGTGATCCGAACCTGATCACGCGAGATGTTGGACGAATTTTCTTCGGACGCGATCTTCAGTGCGCTCAGTGCCATGACCATCCGTTGATCGATTCCTACTATCAGAGCGACTTCCAAGGGATCGCTGCGTTCTTTAGTGGCGGCTACATGGTTGAGGTTCCTGATGGCGACAAGAAGGTTCAGGTCTACGGAGAGAAGTCGATTGCTGAGAGCCCCTTTGAGTCGGTGTTTCACAAAGGAGAGCCTCATCGTTCGTTACCGCGAATTCCAGGATTGCCCGAGATCGCTTCACCATCTGCTGAACCGGGAAGTGACTACGAGATCGCTCCTGGTGAGGGCGTTGCTGCTAAGCCAAAGCATAGTCGCCGAAAACAATTAGCGGATCTAACGACTTCTGGTACTTCGACGGCGTTTAATGAAAACTGGGCTAATCGTTTTTGGTCGCTTATTTTTGGCCGTGGAATCGTGCATCCTGTAGACCTGATCCATGCAGAGAACGATCCATTACATTCGGATTTGTTACCCATGCTTGGCAAAGCATTGGCCGATTCACAATTCGATTTGCGGTCCTTTCTTCGAGAGTTGGTGATGACGCGCGTTTATCGTAGTGGTCAATCTGATCCCTGGGATCGTACAGATACAGCGGTAATCAAGCAGATCGTCTCTCAGATCGATTGGAAGAAGCGAGTGGCGGATTCCAAATCGGTATGGGAACAGGCAAAAGCACAAGGTGATGCTTTAGCGGAACAGTTTGAGAATACGAAGAATGAGTTAGCGGCGATCGAAAAAGAGCGAACTGGTTTGTTGTCTGCATTGGACCAAGCGAAGGGAGCGACACTGGCAGCCATTGATGCCGCGAACAAAGTCGGTGTCGAAGTTGCTGCTGGTCAGAAAGCTCTTGCCGATGAGCAGGCCAAGCAGGCTAAATTGCAGACGGCTTCGACGGCTTCTGCGGAAGTGAAGACTTTGTTACCACAAGATGCCGAGGTTGCTAAAGCTGCCGAGACGTTGCAGCAGCGCCTTGATGCGTCCAATGCGGCGATTGCATCCCTTCAGACCGCTTTGCAAGAAAAACAGAAGGCTCACGCGACCGCACTAGCAGCGATTGAGCCACCTAAATCTAATTGGAAGACAGCCGATCAGAATGCGGCCGCTAAGCAGCAACAGTATGCTCAGGTGGATCAGCGCACGACACTTGCACGAGAAACGTACGAGCGAGCTTTGATGCGAGCCGCTTCGTTGAAGAAGCAAATGCAATTAGCTGAAAAGATGGTGCTGTTGGGTGATTCGTTGCAGTCGATCGGCGACAATGAAGCGGCCTTGGCCGGTTACACAGCAAGCCGTCAGCAATTAGCAACAATGATGGAAGGTATTAACACCACGCTTGCTGGCATCGATCAGCAAATCGCTCAGACGGCGAAGGAAAAAGAGCAGGCCGATGAACAGGTTCGGGTTTACGGAGAACGAATGACGGAGAGTCTTGGAAAGAAGAAGCTCTTAGTTGAGGCAGTGGATTCGTTAGCGAAAGTTCCCGAAAGTCCATCGGATATTTTAAAGGCTGCTCAGCAGGAATTGACCCAGCGAATCGAGCAAGCTGATGCGCAACTAGGCGAATTGACCAAGCAGAGCCAGGTGGCTCAAGAGGCAGTGGCCGCGGTACTGGTTCGCCTTGCGGATCTACAAAAGAACCGTGTCGTTCAGGCGGATTCGCTCAGTAGGATCAAGATGCAGCAGCAAGAATTGGAAGCGAATGTTACCAAAGCAGAGCAGCAGCGTTCTGCAGCAGTCGGTTTGTTGGGAAGAACTTTAGAAGAAGTTCGCGAAAAGCGTCGACAGCGATTTGAGTATTCGAAGTTGGTCGCGCTGAGCCCTGAACAGTTTGCTTGGAGCTTGTTGAGCGTCACTGGGTTTGTGGAGCGGCAAGTTGCTGCGAGAGTAGCGGATCTGGATAAGAATTCGCCGCTTACGGAAGAGCAGAAAAAGGACGAAGCCCTTCTGAGCCAACGTCGAACTCAAGCTTACCTCCAGGCACGAAAAGAGCTGCAGGGAAACGTCAATGTTTTCGTTTCCCTTTATGGTGCAGGTCCGGGCCAACCGCAGGGAGATTTCTTTGCGACGGCTGATCAAGCTTTGTTTGCCAACAATGGCGGCGTGATTTACTCCTGGGCAGGTGCGAACTCCGATAATGTGACTGCGAAATTTGCCAACACACAGGATATCGCTGAGGGATCTAAGATCTTGTATTTATCCGTACTGGGGCGAGAGCCAACGGCAATTGAAATCGAAGAGTTGAGTCAATATTTAAATCAGGCACCGGACAAGAGAGCTGCACTTGCTCAGGAAGTGGTCTGGAGTCTTTTGACAAGTGCCGAGTTTCGTTTTAACCACTAGGTCGTAAGCGAGGAGATCTTCCGATGAAATGCGGTTATGCATGTGGATCCCAAGACCATTCGATGGCCCGTAGGAAATTTCTGTCGTTGTCTGCGACAGGCGCCATAGGGGTGGTGGGGGGACTTGGATTTCTGACCCGCGGCCAAGCTGCTGAACAAGTGCAGCAGAAACAAAAACGTGTTGTTGTTTTCAATATGCATGGTGGTTTAAGCCAACTTGAAAGTTGGGATCCCAAACCAGGCACGAGAACTGGAGGCCCCTTCCGCGCGATCCCGACTTCGGTGACCGGCTTGCATATTAGTGAGCTTCTGCCGCATACCGCTAAGCAAATGCACCATCTCTGTTTGTTTCGCGGGGTCAACACCAGCGAAGATGATCATGGCAAGGGGGCTTACATGATGATGACAGGTCGCCGGCAAAGTCCAGCGGCTGATTATCCAGAGATTGGCGCGGTAGCCGCTAAGACATTGATGCCCGATGATAGTTCGCTGCCAGGTCATATACGGATTACTCCATCAGGCGGTGGTGGACGTGGCTCGGACGCTGCTTATCTCGGTCCCAAGTACTCGAGCATTCAGTTGGGAAATGGTAATCCCCCTCAGTACACCAAGCGACCTGATGGGATTACCGATGACGTTGAGCTTCGGCGCCAAGCCTTTCGTCGGCGTTCCGATCAAAGATTTTTGGAAGGTCGTCGGACAGCGATGACGGATGTATTCACTTACAGCTTCGAACAAGCTGAAAGTTTAATGCAACAGCGGGAGATTTTTGATGTCTCCAAAGAGCCAGCGCACGACATAGAACGATATGGCAGTCACGACTTTGGTCGCCACTGCTTGTTAGCACGACGGTTGATCGAGCGAGGTATTTCTTTTGTGCAGTTGTCGCATTCGAATTACGACACGCACAACGAGAACTTTGATTTTCACTTTGAGCAGGTCGGCGAATTTGATCGTCCTTTTGCGACCTTCATTGCTGACTTAGCTGATCGCGGTCTACTTGATAGCACCCTAGTTGTGGTGCTGTCAGAGTTCGGTCGAACGCCGAATATCAATCTTTATTTAGGTCGTGATCATTGGTCGCGAGCTTGGTCGGTACTGGCTGGCGGAGCGAAGTTAGCTCGCGGTGCTGTGATCGGTGCGACCAATCCAGAAGGTACGGAAGTGATCGATGGTCAAGTTGATCACGCGCAGTTGTTTCATACGTATCTGCAAGCGGTAGGTGTTGACTCAACGGCTTCATTCCAGATCGATGGTCGCGAATTGCCGGTGGCTGATCCAGCGGCAGAACCTGTGTGGAAAGCCATCGTGTAATTGGCTTGAAAGTTTGCATCAGCGATTTACGGCTGCCAAAGAAAGCGAACGATGTTGGACGTTTCGAAAGCTAGAATTCTCCACGACTTTACGCACGACCGTCCCTTATTGGCGTGCCGATACGATCCCAAAGAAAGGTTCGTTGTTACCTCGTCGGAAGACTTCAAGCTACAGAAGTTCAACCTGCCGGGAGGAGAGAAAACGATCCTTCCTGAAGTCCACAATAGTTGGGTTCACGCTTTGGGGTTTTCGCCTGATGGAAATATTCTTTTCAGCGGTGGCTGCGACGGGAAGTTAGTGTGGTGGGGAATTGCAGAGGCAGAGGTAAAACCGATTCGCACCATTGAGGCTCATCAAGGTTGGTTGCGAACGTTAGCGGTGAGTCCTGATGGGAAATTGGTAGCCACCGGTGGCAACGATCGACTTGTAAAAGTCTGGAATACTGAAACCGGAGAACTCGTCAAGCAATGGTCCAGTCACACGAAAAATGTTTATAGCGTTACCTTCATGTCGGACAACAAGCGGATTTTGTCGGGCGACTTGGGGGGAGTGATCCAGTTGCACCAGATTGATTCGGATGATGTTGGTGCTACTTTTGACGGCAAGCCGCTGCATACCTATGAAGGTGGTCAGATGGTGGACTTCGGAGGTGTGCGCTGCTTAGCCGTCCGAGGAGCTGGGGATCAACTTGCTGCAGGCGGTCTCCATAAAGCGACGAATCCTCTCGGTGCAGTCCATGAACCGATCTCGCTTCGATTTGCATTCGAAGGAAGTAAGTTGCTCAAAAGTCACGTTACCGAAGGGATACCGGGGGGCGGTTTATGGCGAGTGCAGTGGTTGAGCGATGGAACGTTGATTGGTGTGAGCGGTGGAAGCAGTGGAGGTTTTTTGTTGTTCTGGAACGATCAGCAAGACAAAGATTTCTTTCGCTTCAAACTTCCTGCCTTAGCTCGTGATATGGATGTAGCAGCGACTGGCCTAAATGTGGTAACGTCGCATCATGATGGTCACGTGCGAGTCACTCGGCTTTCGGCGACTTAAACAGATCTTGCATGTGACTTCGCAGCCAGTCGGATCCTGATATTCTCAAGCGATCTTTTTTCTTTTCTATAGCTTGATTGAGCTTTTCAGTAAGGTTCTCGTTTTTGTCTTCAACGAATTTCTGAATGAAGAATTCCATCCCTTCGCCAAGGTGTTTCGCCATCGGTCCACCGATTTGACTCAGTCGCAACAACCGAAAATAAGTTAACTTCAAATCGGAGTTGACGACTACAGGCTGGATGAGAACGTCTGGGGGAAAGGTGAGTGGATGAAGCTTGATCGATACCTCGCAGTCTAAATCCACTTCGACATCAGCTTCCGCATCGGCGTGAAGACTAATCATCTGGACATCGTACTGCCAAAGACTCAGTCGACCATCGAGATCGAGTGGCGCTTTTACTTTAGCATGAAACCGCATGCGCCCATCGGGCAGAGTTTTTAGATCACTTAGGTTGATTTGAAAGTGAGTGTGTGGCTCTCGCACAGTGAGAAAGTACTTCGTCCAAGTACCATGATTGACGTCTTTCCAGCGGCGTTTGGTTTCGAGTTTTATCCCCTCACGGCGCAATTCCCAGCCATCAAAGACCGTCTTTTGAATGCCCCATTTCTTTTCGTTGTTGTATTCCCTCGGCATGTAATTCTCTGCCAGAAATACAATCCAAGATGCGATTTCCTGTGAGGCGTCACCTGATGCTTTTGGTGTAGGCGATAGCTCCTCCGCACGACTTGCGTTCGACGGAAGTGCGATCGCAAGCATGCAGAGAGAGATCAAAAATAATCGGTATGAGTTGTAACGGAGTAGGCAAATCCGAACGGCCGAACTGGTGAGCTTAGCACACGGCTTACAGGACGTTCGAAGCATTCGACAAGTACCTACTTCACGTTGTTGCTTGAGGATGAGGTTTCCTTAGGTAACGACGAAACCTCAGCTTTGGGCTTGGTTGCTGGAGTGGGCTCATTTTTCGCTTCGGTAGGAAGTTCTAGGAAGCGAAGTGATGTGGCGATTTGGGTGTCAGAGCCTTCTAGCTTCTCGGCGAGTTCACCTCCGGCGGTGAAAACCATCGAGAGCCGACGGCCACTATCATCGGAGAGATGGTAAAAGATCCATTGAACAGGCAGGTCGGATGTCTTGCCAATCGTGGTGATCCGCAGCATTCGCAAGCCCGTCTCACTGAGCTTTTCCTCAGAGGTGATGAACGACTCGAAATTTTTGTCGAGAGATTTGCGGACTTCGGCCTGAAAGGCTTCGAGTGTGACCTGTTGACCAGCATCAAGTTTAGGCAACTGATGTATGTTGCACTGCGAAATGATTCGGTCGTTTTCGATAAGTCGCATGATCGCCGTTTCACCGTTGTCATGGATCAATCTCCAGCGGCGATCGGCGAGCATTTGATAGCGACCACGTGTGGATTCGATCCGCTGCATCAGCAGACTCGGCAACTCGGTTTCGCTCGGATTTGCGAGACTGAGATCCATCGTTTGACTAGCTTCCTGGAGCGGTTTGCGAACCAGCCGAACTCGGGCGGTGATATCGAATCCTGGTTCGGACTGACTGATTTGCCGTTTCTCTTTCAAAACCATCGCCAGCCAAGTAATTGTAGAGGACTTCAAGTCGGCCTGCAGGTTTCCTTGAATCTGGATCGCGGTAGGTACACTTGCTGCCGTACCGGTCAGTTCGCCACTGAACTCGATATCAATTTGATTGCCTTGATGAGTTTTAATCAGGGCGGTTACTTCCGACTCATGAACCGCTTCCAGGGCTAGAAGACGCTGAAGGGACTGCGAAGGGATTGTCCACTTCTCCAGAATTTGGACATTCTTTTCGGGAAGTATTTCATGGATTGCCAGCGTGCTGCAGGGGGTTTTCAAGAGATCAAGTTCTGCCGGAGTCAGCGGGCCATCAGGGCTATGAAGTTGTAGATCGGTATCTACGTAGCGAACGACAATACGGCTGAGATCTTTATTGAGTTGTAAACTGCTACCGTTGGTGGCGACGCTGTTTTCTACCTGGGCTTCATGGAAATACCGAACCGAAGAGTTGATCTGTGACTTCTCATTGGCGGGTGAGAACTGTTCTTCGAAATCGAGAGAAGACTTCGCTTCGATGGCTGCGGATCGAGTTTCTTTTTTCTTCCCTTCGCGAAGGGGTTCGCGAACTTCAATGGTCCCCCGCAGTTCCATGATCATTCGGTTGCGGTAAAGATTGGTGCTCTGGAGGGTTTGGGTGGAGCGGAGGGCTTGGAGGTTTATTCCAAGATTCGAAGTTGGTTCGACGGCTAAAAGAGTTGGAGCCTGGGAAGACGACCAGCACAAACCTACTGCACAACCAATTAGCCAATCTCTGCGACCTAAAGTCCCCATTACGGCTCTCCCTGCCCTATCCCAGCTTCTTGCTTTTGGTACGAAAACCCTTGATCAGTTTTCGGCATTCGTCGCCGGCGGGGTTAAAAGCAGTTTGCCTTTATGGTGCGTTCTTTTGCACGTGGGTGTCGTGGAACCGCACAACGCAGCTTCTCAAAATGAGACATCAATGTAAAAAGGATGACATTTTGGTAGATTGGTGACAAGATGGCAGGCTCTACGGCGACTATCTTCTAGGCGTGTCGAAAACTACCGCGCGATTCTAAATTGACTATTAGAGTCAAATTCATCGGGTAGGATAATCAACTTTTTATTGGCACTTAGGAGGGGTGTAGTTTCTTGGCGAGAGCGTGGAAGCGATTTCTTAAAAAACGGTACACCGTTTGCGACAGTTGGTGGTTAGGCGTGTTGGTGAAGATTGCTGCGAAAGAATCCGCCAGGAAATTGCGGCGAATGGAAAACAGAGCGAACCAAATCGGTTTATTCTGCGTCAACACCTGAAGATGGGCAGGCAATTGAAAAGGCTCGGTCGACGGCGACCACGGGGAGGGTCTTTTCGGGTGGCAGGGCAGAAGGTCTTAGGACAAGACCGCTACCAAACAAGAGTCAACGGGACGGCGGCCGGAAGCCGCATGGAATGCAACGGACTGTGGCTCAAGCAGGGTATGGGTGGAAGAATGCATAATGATTATCGAATCGCAACGCTTCGTGAATTACGCGACCAGCAGGTTCGTTTTGCGCCTCGTTCTAAGCGCATGGAACAAGTCGGCCGCGCCGAGCGTCTGTTGGTAGAGTTGGATTCGGAACGTGAGTATCCGTACGACTTTATTTTTTACCGTTTGACGGAAACGCGTTCGGAGTCTCATCCTCGGCAGTTGATTAAAGGTGGGGATGCTGCGCACGACTTGCGTTTGTTTGTGGAGGATGTGTCGAGCTCGTTGAACATGACAGTCGAAGAGGCTGCCGAACCGGTTCACACCGTCGAAGATCTCAGCAAAATGTTCAATGTCTCCACCAAGACGATCTCTCGATGGCGAGATCAGGGCTTGGTCAGCCGTAAGTTTGTGCATGAAGGACGTAAACGGGTTGGTTTCTTGCACAGCAGCGTCGAAAGATTTTTAAAGAACAATCGCGAAAAGGTCCGCCGTGGCGAGCGATTTAGCCAGCTGACCGAAGATGAAAAGTCGGAAATACTCGAACGAGCACGCCGACTTGCAACGATGGGATTGAACCCATCGGAAGTCGCTCGGCGTCTCGCTGAGCAACTTCAGCGAAGCGTGGAAACGATCCGTTACACGATTCGAAATTTTGACACACAACATCCGGATGTGGCGATCTTCCCAGATCATCGACCGGTGCTGACGGAAGAAGACAAAGCGGTAATCTATCAACAGTCTCGTCGTGGCGGCAGCATCGCAGCCTTGGCGAAACGATACGGACGAACCAGGAGTAGTATTTTGAGGATTTTGGGCGAACAGCGAGCTAAGAAATTGATGGAGCTACCCTTGGACTTCATCTCCAATCCGGAGTTTGAAGATTCTTCGAAGGAAGCTGCTATCCTTGGCGCGTTGCCAGATGCATTGATTACGCCTCGCAAGAGCAAGCCGCCGGCAGGTCTGCCGCCGTACTTAGCATCCTTGTACGACGTCAATTTGCTGACGCGCGAGCAGGAGTATCACTTGTTTCGCAAGATGAACTACTTGAAGTACAAAGCCAGCAAGTTGCGCGAAGAGCTGGATAAGAAGCAGCCGAAATCGTCGGATATGGATCAGATTGAGGATCTTCATCAGAAGGCGGTTGATGTCAAGAACCAAATCGTCCAGTCAAACCTTCGTTTGGTGGTTTCGATCGCTAAGCGACATGTCGGTAATGGAGGTGAATTGTTTTCTTTGATCAGCGATGGAAATATGTCGTTGATCCGAGCCGCTGAGAAGTTCGATTACTCGCGCGGCAATAAGTTTAGCACTTACGCCAGCTGGGCGATCATGAAGAACTTTGCTCGGACTATTCCTGATGAATTCAAACATCAGGATCGCTTCCGAACAACCGGTGAAGAGGTGTTGATGACTCAGCAGGATAGCCGTGGCGATCATTTTGCCCAGCAGATTGCTCAAAGTCAGCGTCAGACGCAGATCAATCGGATTTTGTCGAAGCTCGATGAACGCGAGCAGCAGATCATTATCCGCCGCTTCGGCTTGGACCACAAAGAGGAGCCTCAAACGCTCAAAGAAGTCGGTGAGCAGATGGGGGTAACCAAGGAGCGAGTTCGGCAACTGGAAGCGCGAGCTTTATCGAAGCTTCGCGAAGCCGCTGCCAGTGAGCACATTGAGTTACCTGATTAAGCAACTAAGGGTTCTTGCTGAAGGCTAGCAACCATAAATTGCTCAATAGCGCGACTACACTTTTAAAGGACGACACCCCGGACTATCTTTGGATAGCCGGGGTGTTGTTGTTATGTAACCTCTCATCGATTAGCCTGTCAGTCATGCAAAAAATGCGAACGATTGCCCGCTTCGATCGATGAGTTTTAGTGAAACTTTTTCATCACAAGGTGGTATCGGCGACGAAGCTATGCTGCCAATGCGCTCTGTCGTGAGCGGGTGTCATAGATGCTGCAAGACGCTGACATGATTCTTTAAAATCGCATCCATTTAAAGGATCCGGATCTGTTTTTCTTCCGATGTAGGGTCATCACGATTCTGCGATCGATTTTTATGGAGTTAAACTTGTGTTTCCAGTTAGAGACAATATCCCGTCGCGTTCCGTACCTATCGTGACCTACGCGATCATAGGGCTATGCACAGCAGCTTTTATTTTGCAGCTACTGTCGGGGCCGCAAGGAGAATTGTTGCTGGAACGATATGCAATGGTTCCCATGCGAATCGCTAAACCCGAAGAACCGATCCTCATACCGGCTGTTGAGGTCGTACAAACTCCGTTCGGTCTCCGAAAAGCTGAAGTGGTGCGCGAGTTACTTCCAGCAGCCGTTCCCGAATGGGCTACGCTGATTACTTCAATGTTTCTTCATGGTGGATGGTTGCACTTTCTCGGGAACATGTGGTTCCTGTACATCTTTGGCGATAATGTTGAGGATCGTTTTGGGAAACCACTGTATGCTTTGATGTACCTATCCAGCGGGCTGATTGCAGGTTTGGCGCATATTATCACCAATTTTGACTCGGTCGTGCCGACGATTGGCGCTTCAGGAGCGATTGCTGGAGTCATGGGAGCTTATCTAGTTCTCTATCCACATGCGCGAGTGCTTACGGTGATTCCTATGCTTATCTTCTTCCCAGTTTTTGTAATACCAGCTCCGGTATTTTTGGGAATATGGTTTGTGATGCAACTTGCCAACGGAGCTTTGATGTCGATGGAGAGTGAAGCGGGGGGCGTTGCTTGGTGGGCGCATATCGGAGGCTTTGCTGCTGGAGCCGCTATTGCGTTGGGGCTCAATACGATCCATCGGCTGAATCCTCCGGTCGATACGATTTTGCCTGGAACGGATCATAGTGGTGTTTACCGGCGGTTCTAGTACTCCGTTTCTATTTGGGTTGTAAAAGGTCGCGCATCAAAAAAGGCTACGTCGAAGAATCTTCGACGTAGCCCTTAATCGATTTTTGATCGCGTTACTGCGATCTGTTATTCCCTGGTGCTTATAGACCTGGGTCGATCTTGATCAGCTTGCCATTTTTCTCGGTCGAGATGATGGTGACATAGAGCGAGCCATCAGGACCGAAAGCCATCGCGGTAGGTTTATCCAGAGCGAGGATCTTCTTGGTTCGAACGCCCTTAGCGTCGTCCTTGAGCAACTGGAACAGTCCACCTTGATTGGTATCAAGCCAAGCAAAGTCGAGGGCATAAAGCTGTCCGCGTGGGCTGTAACCTAGAGCGGTGATGTCATGAAGTTCTGTCTTCAAGTTCAGAAGCAACTTCTTGCTAGCCGGGTCATAGAATGACAGTAGGCTGTCATTGCCTACGTTGATTTCTCCCATCTGTCCAACGACCAACTCACCTCTTGGGCTTACCGTGATACCAACTGGTGCATCGACGTTAACAGCTTCTTTGGTGGCGAGATAACGCTCAAAGCCGGTTACATCGGTGCCATTTCGAGCTGCTTTGGAAACCCAACCTTTCGTGTCATCGCCATTGCAGGTTACGTAGATACCATCGGCAGTGACACCCAAAGCATAGAAGTTGCCTTCACCCTTGATATCGCCGTTAGCTGCCAAGTTGTAGGTCTTCTTCGCTTGCTCGGCTTTCAGTGGAAGTGTGGCGTCTTTGAGGTCGAAAACAAAAATTTGATCTTCTCCGTCTGGCTTGCCACCGCCACCAACCACAAGCGTATTGGTGTCTAGAAAAGCTAAGCCCATTGGACCGACCGAATACTGAGGGCCTTTGCCGTAAATGTCAGCGGTGAAGTCGGTGATCACCGGCTCAACCTTACCATCGACGATCTTTACGATTCGTAGAGCACCGCTGTCGGCCACGAAAACCACACCGGTTTCAGGCTGCACGGCAATACCGGCTGGGTTATCCAAACCTTCGACTACTACAGAAACTCGCGGACCGTTAGGGGAATCCGCTTTCGAAGCGGTTTCGACCTTCGGTGGTTCTGGCTTAGGCTCTTCAGGCTTTGGCTGATCTGGTTTCGGTTCAGCTGGCTTTTCTTCAGGCTTCGGTTCCTGCGGCTTAGCTTCTTCGGGTTTCGCATCAGCCTTGGGAGCTTCAGCGGGTGGTTGTTCAGCCTTGGGTTGCTCGGCGGCAGGTTTATCAGCCGGAGGGGCTGCTGGATCTTGAGCGAAGCTGAGGCTAGCCAGCAAAGTCATAAGCAACGAAAATTGAAGCACAGTTTTCACTGCGAATCTCCTTGAAAAAGGTTTAGAAACGGTCGTGCGCCGACAACGGACACGACCTGTTTATTGATCGAAAAAACAAAGAAACAAAATCGAAGTGAGTGTTAGGGAAGGGTTGGAGGTTGGATGTCGGGATAACGGGCACCAGCAAGACCTTCACGCAAGAAAGTTGCCAAAGCTTTCTTCTCTTCGGGAGTCAGCTTGAGAGCGTAGATTTCTTCGTCAAGAAATTCATTGGTGGTTCCACCTTTGTCGTAGTAGTCGATCACTTCCTCAAGCGTTGCGAATCGACCGTCGTGCATGTAGGGAGCACCGCGAGCGATATCGCGCAAGGTTGGTGTTTTGAATGAACCGCGGTCACCACGTAGTTTGCTGTGCACTTCTCTACCGAGATCCGGTTCCGGCTTGTCCATTCCAACACCGACATTGTGGAAACCGTTGTCAGTAAAATTCGCGCCGCTGTGGCAGGCGGAGCAATTGGCCTTACCAAAGAAAAGCTTCATCCCTTGTTGCGCTTCGGCAGAGAGTGCATTGGCATCGCCTCCCTTGTGGCGATCGTATGGAGCATCGCCGGTGAGTACGGTTCGTTCGAAAGCAGCGATCGCTTTGGCCACATCAGCCGCCTTGGGAGCGGAGCCGAAGACCGTCTGAAATTGTTGACGATAACCTTCGATTTGATTGAGCCGTGACTCTAATTCCTCTAGAGGTAGATTCATTTCGATTGGATTCTGGATCGGCCCCAAAGCCTGTTCTTCCAGAGAGCCTGCGCGGCCGTCCCAAAACTGGAATTTCTGATACGCTGAATTCAGGATCGTTGGAGCGCTACGTCCACCGCGGGAGCCACCCACCCCAGCAGCCGTCGGTTCCGCATTCGACCAACCCTTGGCTGGATCATGACATGTCGCGCAGCTGATCGAATTATCTTTCGATAAACGCTTGTCGAAGTAGAGCTGCTTACCCAAGGCAATTTTCGCTTCGGAGGAAGCATTATCGGCTGGCTCGGTTAGTGGTGGTAAGCCAGCAGGCACCTGGCCATCTGCCGCTAGAAGAGTGTTAGGCGTATTAATCAGGCTACCGATGGCGATAGCGAGTAATTTACAAAGAGACTTTGGATGGAACCGGGCAATGTGTTTCATAGTCAAATTCCTCCGGGCACAACGTTATACCGTTTCGATTCAAACTTGAATGTAACGCTTAGGCAGGGGGTTTTACAACCCGACCAGCATGCAGAAGGGGGGAAACCGGAAGGGTATCAGTGTGCCAGTTCCCCAGCGTTTAGAGAACGAGAAGGAATACGCAGGGGCACGGAAAGGGGTTTCGCCTCAGGGATTTCCTAGGACGATAAAGCCATTCCCATGGATGGGTATTCGGCGACGGGCTGTGAAATAGCCCGAATCAGACGACTGCGATGCTACGCCGTTTTTCATACTCGAGGATTTTGTCTTCGTTTTGAAGCGTCAAGCCGATATCGTCCAATCCATGCAACATGCAATGTTGACGCGAAGGTTCGATTTCGAAGTTTGCTTTGAGCCCCTGATTGTCGCTGACCGAGCAGTTTTCCAGGTTGACCGTGAGCTGATAGCCAGGGGTCGATTTTTGGCGATTGAAAATCGTCTCGATCGTTTCTTCCGAAAGAGGGATTGGCAATAAACCATTCTTAAAGCAATTGCTGTAAAAAATATCCGCGAATGATGGCGCCAGCACTGCACGGAAACCATAATCCGACAGAGCCCACACCGCATGTTCGCGACTTGAACCGCTACCAAAATTTCGGCGAGCTACCAAAACAGTCGCACCTTGAAATTTAGGTTGATTTAACTCGAAGTCTGGGTTGGGCTTTCCATCTTCGAGAAAACGCCAATCGAAAAATAAAAATTGACCGAAGCCTGTACGTTCGATTCGTTTAAGAAACTGTTTTGGAATAATCTGATCGGTATCGACATTGGCTCGGTCCAGCGTCGCTACTAATCCGGTGTGAGTTGTGAAGGGCTGCATATGACGTCTCTATCTGATTGGTTTGTAAGTTGAATGGAATTGGCGTCGAAATGGAGGCTAACGAATCAGTGCTGTCGATGCGTTACCAATGATTCTCGAGGAGCCTTGAAAAAACTTTTTAGGATCGATAGTCCCACTGGCGAATATCGGTAAATCGTCCTGTCAGCGCTGCGGCAGCTGCCATTGCAGGTGATACCAGGTGGGTTCGACCGCCACGTCCTTGTCGTCCTTCAAAATTTCGATTGCTTGTCGAAGCGCAGCGTTCCCCTGGTTCCAAGCGATCTGGATTCATAGCAAGACACATGCTGCAGCCCGCTTCGCGCCACTCGAATCCAGCTTCTTTGAAAACGCGATCTAGCCCTTCGGATTCCGCTTGGCGTTTTACCAATCCACTACCGGGAACCACCATAGCATGCACTTTATCGTTGACTCGATAACCCTTTACCACTTTGGCAGCGGCTCGTAGATCTTCGATACGTGCATTGGTGCAAGAACCGATGAAAACCCTTTGGAGATGGACTGAAGTGAGTGGCTCTCCTCCTTGCAGTCCCATGTACTCCAACGCCTGTGCTGTAGACTTTTGTTCGGTAGGATCTGCAAAGTCAGCGGGCTGGGGGATGCGTCCACCGATAGAGATCACTTGGCCTGGATTGGTTCCCCATGTGACTTGAGGTTCGATATCGGCCCCTTTGAAGATTTGCACAGCATCGTATTGAGCGCCAACATCGCTCGGAAGTTGTCGCCAGCGTGCAGCAGCAGCTTCGAAGTCTTTTGGAGCGAATGGGCGACCGCGAAGATAGTCGATCGTCTTCTCGTCCGGGGCAATCATACCCGCACGAGCACCCGCTTCGATTGACATATTGCAAACGGTCATTCGCTCTTCCATGCTCAAATTGCGGATCGCTTCACCCGTGTATTCAAGCACATATCCGGTACCTCCTGAAGTCGTGAGCTTACCGATTAGATACAGAATCAAGTCTTTGGCAGTCACACCTGCAGCCAAAGCTCCATCGATACGTAGCTCCATTGTTTTGGGCTTGTACTGAAGCAACGTTTGGGTGGCCAGGACATGTTCCACTTCGCTAGTGCCGATACCGAACGCCAAGCTACCGAAAGCACCATGCGTCGCTGTGTGACTATCGCCGCAGACAATCGTCATGCCAGGTTGCGTGTAACCTAACTCCGGTCCAATGATATGAACAATCCCTTGATGGGGATCGTTGAGGTCGTACATCCGAATTCCGAACTCTTTGCAATTGGCTCGAAGCGTATCGACCTGTTGTCGCGAGATGGGATCAGCGATGGGCAATCCGCGATCCGTGGTCGGCACATTATGATCAGGGGTAGCAATGGTACGCGATGGTTGACGCACTTTGCGTCCCGCAATTCGCAATCCCTCAAACGCTTGTGGACTGGTTACTTCGTGCACCAACTGCAAATCGATATACAAAATGGTCGGCTTACCAAGTTCCGCGAGAACGACATGTTCGTCCCAGATCTTTTGAAACATGGTCCGAGGTTGATTGCTGCCCGAGGAGTTCGCTGATGTCATGAAACTTCCAAGCCTTGATTCGTTGACTCGACTACCTGCCAATTCATTCTTTGTTCGCATCGGATCAAATGACCTTCCAGCTGAACGAAAGAAATGTAGTATAAGTAAATCTGATTTGGGTTGCCGAAAGGTTAAATAAAACTTATTAAGGTAAAAGTTTGTCAGGTGACGCCAAAGATGTCAAGGGAAGGGGCTAAGGACAGTTGCTTTGCCTGATGTTTTGGCAAGAGAGATCGTAGCGATTTATGCCCGCTGACATCCGATTGCTGGATGGCTTTTCGGAAAAAGAGGTAAGCCTGCGCAGCGTGAGCCTTTAATAGACGTAGCGTGAGCTTGTAAGAGATAGGGTGTCATGATCGACCCCTTAGAGTCTTGGTGGATCGATGGAAGTAAAAGTGTATTCAACGTGATCAGAACCGACGGTGGCGATCCTATGCGAGAGATTGTCGCCGCCTGTTCCCTGTTATCTCGAAGATGCCAGCGATCGTTTGGTTGAAAGATGTGATGATGACCTGGATCGTATCGAGGAATGGCTTATGAGGTGATCAGCGACAAACCTGTTCATTTTGAGAGAGTTGATTATGCGAATGCTGTTCTAGGTTTGTATAGCATGGAGCGAAGGAGTCGCAAAAACGTTAAGATGCATCTTTTCATCTATGGATCTATAGAGCCAATCTTTTTCTGCGACGAATAAATTCTCATGGCGGAGACTCGACCCTACGGCAGGCTTGATCGATCGTTCGGCAGTTGGTTTAAGCCAATTCTAGCCCTGTTGGTCGGGGGGCTGTTTATCTTCTTGATGATTCGCGTCTTCGATGCGAGAGATTCATCGCTCGAGCAGGGAGAAGGAAAGCTAAAGACGGCTCGCGTCTTCGGCAACTCTATGGCACCAACTTGGTTCGGGAAGCATTGTCAATTGATCTGCCAAGAGTGTGGCTATGTGAATCGATTTGCGGACGAATCCTTTCCGGCACCGAGAATTTTTTGTGGCAACTGCGCAGAAGAGATCGCAACACAGCAGGTTCAGCAGCGACCTGGAGATGACGTGGAATATCGAGAGGGTGTTGAAGTCAAGCGTTGGGACGTCGTGTTGGTTCGCGAACCCGATGAACCGTTACGAGTCATCAAGCGTGTCATCGGTTTACCTGGCGAAAAGATCAAGATCTACCGCGGTGATGTCTGGATTAATGGAGAGCGAATCGAGAGATCGTTAGAGGATTTGTGGCAGACCAAGGTTCTGGTGCATGATGATTCTTCGAAAATGATCGAGAGTCGATGGCCGAGTTGGGAAATCCCGGGGGATGGAAGAGAGTGGATTTACTATCGACACCGAGAGCCTTGGAAACCTAGTGGAAGCGAATTGGAAGCTGCAGAAGAAGATGCTTCTCATTCAGGGAAGGTGGATAGATTGACCGATTGGATGGCGACAGATCCAGCCTACAGTGGGCCGCTGTGGCCCACCTCAGATACGATTCTTGAAATGGAGTTTCAAGTGGCTGGCGAGGGTTCGCTGCAGTTATTTCGACCAGCGAGGAAGAGGCTAGTATCGCAGGACAATCGAGAGAGTGATTCGGAATCAGACGTGCTGCAACGAGCGCGTCTTTGGGAGCTACGCTGGCGAAGTGATTCGTTGGAGTTGGGTGGTAAATCTTTGAAGATTCACAATGGAAAAAATGTTGAACGGCGTCAAACGATGGTGCGTTTGCGATGGATTGTAGCTTGTTGTGATGATCGCTTGTGGAGTCGCCTCTTTGTGGAAGATGCTCAGGGGAGAAGGTCTGGGGAGTTGCGAGAGGAAATTGCCGAGAGCGAGGCGACTTGGGAAAATTTTACTTCGAAGTCACCCGCTAATGCACTGTGGTTGATCGCTCATCGAGGAGAGCTTCAGTGGGAACAGAAACGGCTCTATCGAGACATTTATTTTCGCACAGCAGCCCGAGAATCTGCGCGACAAGAATCTTTGGAGCGGGAGTTGAAGGGCTATTTCTTGATGGGAGACAATCAGCCTATTTCGCTGGATAGTCGCGAAAAGAAAGGCTGGGAATTTGGAGTCCCGCAACGCTGGATTGAAGGCGTTATTGAAGCGCGTTAGCGGTCGTCGAAAGGCGCTTTCTCGTAGATTCTTTCTAGGCTTCTTATTGCAATTTGAGTCGGTGTCGCAAGTGTATGATGGGTAACGACTTATGGCGTTGCTGGGGAATGGTAGGCCGATTGTGGACAAAGTCAAAATATGGTATTCTGACGCGGTTCGAAAAGGTCTCGAAAGAATAGGTTGGAAAGGAAAATAGCTTGTCTAATATCCCCCCTGATGAGCCGACTTCTGGTGACGGTAACGACGGTATAGATGGAGGCTCGATCGGCAAGCCGCCGATTGGTGATCGATTGATCGATCAGCCGATCGAAGACGAGTTAAGGGATAGTTATCTGACGTACGCGATGAGCGTTATTGTCAGCCGTGCGCTCCCGGACGTTCGTGATGGATTGAAACCGAGTCAGCGCCGAATACTTGTGGCGATGAACGACTTGAATCTTCGCCCCACGTCATCACGAGTGAAGTGCGCCAAGATCTCTGGAGATACTAGCGGTAACTATCATCCGCATGGTGAGGCTGTTATTTATCCAACACTGGTTCGTATGGCGCAGGAATGGAATATGCGCCATGTCTTGATCGACAAACAGGGGAACTTCGGATCGATCGCCGGTCTACCTGCTGCTGCGATGCGATACACCGAAGCGCGATTGTCATCGCCAGCTGCAATGATGCTGGATGATTTGGATTTAGATACGGTCGACATGGTTCCGACGTATGACCAACGTCGAACGGAACCTGTCGTGTTGCCATCAAAATTCCCGAACTTGCTGGTCAACGGCGCATCGGGGATTGCTGTTGGTATGGCAACGAGCATTCCTCCGCATAATTTGCGCGAAGTTTGTTCGGCGATGATCCGCGTGATCGACGATCCGCACGTCACTGTGCACGAACTGATGGAAATTGTGCCAGGCCCCGATTTCCCAACGGGCGGGATTATCTGCGGTCGCGGTGGAATTCGCCAAGCTTACATGACGGGGCGAAGCACTATTGTGATTCGCGCACGCGCGAAGATCGAAGAGGATAAGCGCAGATCGAGGATCGTCGTTTCGGAAATACCCTTCCAACAATTCCGTGATAGGGTTATCGAACGAATTGCAGCACTCGTCAGCGAAGAGCGAATCAAGGGTATCTCAGGTATTCGCGATGAAAGCGATTTGAAAGAACCTGTTCGCTTAGTGATCGAAATCAAGCAGGGGCATGATCCGGAAGTTGTTCTCAACCAACTCTACCAGTTCTCTCCATTGCAAGACACGTTCTCGATGATTTTCCTCGCGCTGGTCGACGGTAAGCCGCGCGAATTGAATCTCAAAGAGTTGCTGCAGGAATTTCTGCGTCACCGAGTCACGGTGATACGCCGACGATCTCAGTTCTTACTCCTTCGCGCTCGACGACGTAAGCACGTGGTCGAAGGGTTGCTCATCGCGATGGCGGATATCGATGAAATCATCCGCATCATTCGCAGCAGCCAGTCTCAGCAGGAAGCCAAGCAGCGATTGATGGGATTTGCTTGCCCTGCGTCCATGCTCTCTCGCGCTTTGGGTGAAAGAGGCTATGGCGAATTCACTCGCGAACGAGGAGGAGAAGCCGAGGAGTATCGACTGACGAGCGTGCAGGCCGATGCGATTTTGAAACTAGCGCTGGGACAACTCGCTAACCTAGAACAGAAACGATTCTCCGACGAGCACTCGCAATTGCTCGATGAAATCCTCTACCTGCTCGATATTCTCGGTAATCAAGCCAAGATCGAGCAAATCATCCGAGGTGAACTTGAAGAGATCGCCAAGAAATTCGGTGATGAACGTCGAACCGAAATCAGCGGTGAGGAACTGGGGAATTACAACCTCGAGGATCTTATCAACGAAGAGACGATGGTGGTAACCATCAGTCATCGTGGCTACATCAAGCGAACTCCTGCAACCACTTATCGAGCGCAGCGTCGCGGTGGTAAAGGTATCAGCGGTGCTAAGAGCGAAGATGAAGATCCCATTGAGCATCTCTTCGTGGCCAGCACACATGCGTACTTGTTGTTCTTTACCAGTCAGGGCAAAGTTTATTGGCAGAAGGTGTATGACTTGCCGCAAATGGGGCGAGACAGTCGCGGTCGCGCTGTGATCAATTTGCTTAACTTGGCTCCTGAAGAAAAGATCATGGAGTGCGTGCCGGTTCGAGACTTCAACCTCGAAGGACACTTCCTGTTGATGGCGACTCGCAAGGGTATTGTCAAGAAAACACCTTTGGAAGATTACAGTCGTCCCAAGAAGGGTGGCATCATTGCGATCAAGTTGCGTGAAGATGATGAATTGGTTGATGTGGTTGTTACCAAGCCCAACGATCAAATCATCCTATCGACTGCACGTGGTATGGCAATCCGATTCCAGGAAAGCGATGCGCGTCCCATGGGAAGAAACACTTCCGGCGTGAAGGGAATCTCGCTAACTAAAGATGATACGGTGGTTGGTATGGTTGTCGCTGATCCATCAGCTACTCTGCTCACGCTCTGTGAAAATGGTTACGGCAAGCGAACCTACTTCGGCGCAGGTGAAACATTGGCACCAGCCGCCGACGAGGGCGAAGGTGCTGAAAATGGTGAAGCCGAGGCAACGGAAGCAGTCGTTTCAGATCCTGCGAGCGATGCTACCAACGGTGACAATGGTGATGAGCTCGGCTCGGCAAATACTTACCGTACCCAGCGCCGTGGTGGTAAGGGTGTGATTGACATCAAGACGACCAAACGCAACGGTCGCGTGATCGGTGTCGCACCGGTGACCGATGAAGATGAATTGCTGATGATGACAGCTCGCGGAAAGATCCAGCGCGTTGCAGCTAAAGAAATCAGCATCATTTCACGCAACACCCAAGGCGTAAGGATTATGTCCTTAGATGAAGGAGATACCGTAGCAGCGATTGTACGGGTTCCCATCGAAAAGGATGCGGAAGAAGCCCCTGCCTTACCTGCTCCCCCTGCGACCTAATCCCCTGCCCCACTTCAAGCTTATGAATCAACCGGATGACCGGTGATTGAGAATTTCGTTTATGAAGCTCAAGAGCCTTCCGGAAGACTTTCAGGTCGAAGAGGTGACCGATTTCACCTCTTCGTCCGGTCCGTTCGCGCTGTATCGACTTAGCAAGGAGCATATCGGTACGCTCGAAGCAGTGCAGGCAATCGCAGAGGCGTGGAGTTTGCACGAACAGCAAATTGGTTTTGGCGGCCTGAAGGATAAGCACGCCAAAACAAATCAATTCTTGACAATAAAAAATGGTCCAGCCGGCAACTTGCTGCAGAAGTCATTTAATCTGCAATATCTCGGACAAGCACCGCGGGCTTTCTCATCACAAGATATTCGTTGTAATCGCTTTCAGATAACATTGCGTGGTGTGGAATCGTTGCATCGTCCGACTTTAATGGCGGCGATGGAGCGATGTCGCGAAACAGGTGTTCCCAATTATTTTGATGATCAACGTTTCGGATCACTGGGGCAAAGTCGGCAATTTTGCGCAGAGCCTTGGTGTCGGGGTGATTACGAACGGGCGCTGTGGTTGGCGATCGCAGACTTCAATGAGCATGATCGACCTCGAGAGCGGGAGCAGAAAAAGATCCTCCAAGAGCACTGGGGAGATTGGGAACTGTTATCGCGCAAGTTGGATCGTTCGCATCGACGGCAAATCGCGGAGATCTTGTTGCGTAACCCTCGAGATTTCCGAGTTGCACTTACGGTGATTCGGCATGATCTACGCAGTCTTTATCTAGCAGCTTTTCAAAGTCATCTTTGGAACGAGTTGTTGGCAAGATTCATCGAATCGATGAGCTCTACAAGCGATCTTTGCAAATTGGAAGGGGCTGCCGGAAATCTTGCTTTTCCAAAATCCGCTGATTCTTCGGTGTGGGCTCAGTTGATGGACTACAAAATCCCACTTCCCAGCGCCCGCGTTGCAGAATGGAAAAGTCCAATCGATACCTTGCTCCAAGAAATACTTCAGCCGATGAATTTGACAGCCAAGCAATTGCGAGTGAAATATCCGCGAGATACTTTCTTCTCCAAAGGCGATCGAACTGCATTGATGCGGTTACAGGAATTTCAGTGGGACTGGAACAACGATCCGGAATCGAGCAAGTTCAATCTTCAATTGCGTTTTGAACTGGAACGCGGATGCTATGCCACGATCTTTGTGAGGTGGCTTAACAGCATTGTAGTGGATCGCTCTGTGGTCTAACTCTGAACGTCGCTATGCGGAGATCGGTTAGGCGGAGGTTGAACTCCTCTTAAGCAACCGATAAAAAGTCTTTTTTCACCGATATCACAGAAGACTTGAGGGGAGTCGCTGAGGTACAATCGAAACGTGCTTTTGCCGCACCGTTTCCGTGGTATGGTTCCAGGTTCTATGGTCCTTGCCCCATGAAAATCGCCTCCCTAAAAATACTCACCTTCCTCATCGCCTGCTGGTTGCCCGCGCTGTTTGTTGCTGCGCAAGATCGTGAGGCTGAGCGTGAGTTCTTCGAACAAAAGATTCGACCCGTTTTGATTGAGCATTGTTTTGAGTGTCATTCTTCGGCATCTGGGTCAATCAAAGGTGGATTGCAGCTTGATCATCGAGATGCATTACTTCAAGGTGGTGAATCGGGGCCGGTCATTATTTCTGGTAAACCTGCCGATAGCGAATTGATTAAGGCTCTGCGGTGGGAGTCTGTCGAGATGCCTCCTGCAGGTAAATTGCCCGAATCGATCATCCGCGATTTCGAAAAATGGATTGAGAAAGGCGCTTTTGATCCTAGAGATGCTCCTCCTTCGGCAGATGAGGTAGCAGCTGAGAGTTGGAAAAAGAAGTTAGCGGAAAGAAGTCAATGGTGGAGCTTGCAGCCACCTAAGAAGCCGCATCTTCCGCATACTGCGGATGATGAATGGATGAAGGAACCTGTTGATCGATTTGTTCGTTCTCGACTAGACACCGCTGGACTGAAGCCCGCACAGAAAGCTTCACCAGAAGTTTTGCTTCGGAGGCTATCTTTTACATTGACGGGCCTGCCACCAGCGCCGGTGCAAATCGAGAGTTTTAGCAAGGCTTGGAAGCAGGATCCTGATGCAGCTTATATCGCACTCGTGGATGAACTGTTGGAGTCGCCTCATTTTGGCGAGCACTTCGCACGGCACTGGATGGACGTGATTCGATACACCGACACTTATGGATATGAATGGGATATCCAAGCGAAAGGATCGTGGGAATTTAGAGATTATCTGATCCGCGCGTTTAATCGCGACATCGGATTTGATCAATTAGTTAAGGAGCAAATTGCAGGTGACTTGCTCCCTAGTCCTCGCATTGATACTGAAGCGGGAGTTCAAGAAAGTCTGATCGGTCCCATGTTCTTTCACTTCGGTGAACGTCGACATGGTAGCAGTCTCGATTTCAATGGCGTTCATCAAGAGATGGTCGATAGTCAAATCGATGCCTTCTCAAAAGCATTTCTCGGAATGACGGTCGCATGTGCGCGTTGTCATGATCATAAACTCGATGCGGTATCCCAGCGTGACTACTATGCACTAGCTGGAGTATTCATGACTCCGAGATGGACGACACGTTGCATCGATACGCCCGAGAAGTATCAAACTCAAATTCAAGAGCTAGTTAGATTGCGAGATGAAATTCGCAGGAAGATGGGTGAAAGGTGGCTCCGCGAATTACAGCAAGAGAAAAGTGAATTCTTAAATTTGGTTCGAGCCTCATCGGCCGATCGTTCGATCGATAGTGTGGGCTATCCATTGGCAACATTATTTAGCCAACAAAACGCGATATCGCTTCGGAATGTAAAGGCTTCCGCGGAGCAAAGTGTCACTCGACTGGTTCCGGAGCCCGATGGGCAGACGATTAAAGCAGAAGGTACCGAAATACCTCAGGTCGATAGCTACAGTATCGAGTTTGAAAGCGCGGCCGGACGTTTTCGAGGTTTTCAACTGGAAGCACTGACGGATAGCAGTTTGGGAAGCAATGGTCCGGGACGGACTCCACATGGTAATTTCGTTCTCTCTCATATTCGTATTTTTGCGAAGCCCCGTAACGATACTGAGAAACGCGAAATAAAAATCGTGTCTGCAACGGCGGATTACGAGCAACCTGGATATCCGGTAGCCGATGCGTTAACCGAAGGAAGTGATGGCTGGGGTGTGGGTTTAGGTGGAAACGTAAATCGCACTGCATCTTTTCTTTTTGACCAACCGGTGACCGCGACGGAAGGGACGACGTGGACGGTTGTGATGCAGTTCAAGTTCGGTAGTAAGCATACTCTTGGAAAATTTCGTCTTTCGTTAGGAAGCGACGATGTTTCTGCAGAAATATCTGCTGAGAAAATCCGCGAGAGATGGACACGGCTGTCGGAGCAATGGTTAGAAGAGCGAGAGCGACGACGGTTACACAACCAAGCATTTACATCACTTGTCGATTTGGGGCGACCTGGATTACCTCAAGGGTGGGCTACCGATGGGAATGGTATCGCATACGGTTGGGTCTCGGAAGCAACACCATTAATTGCTTTAGAAAGCGACAAAGTTATTAGTCGGGTATTGTCGCAAGGTTATCACACTTACGCATTGTCGCCAAAGTTCTCAGGAGCAATTCGCTTACCTGAACCAGAAAGGTTTCCTAAAAAGTTTGTCAGTCTACAGGTCGATGGAGGAGAGTGGGCTGGCTATCGCAGTATTCCACAAAATGCATTTCTCAATGAAGGTCCAGCATTTTTTGATCCGAAGGCGGGGGCCAAATGGTTATCTTTCTCAAGTACTCCGCTTCGATATGGAGTCACGAGAATGCTTACGGAAGTTTCGACAGCAGATCTCAATGCTAATTTCCCGCCACGCACTGGCGTTGCTCGGATGGGAGATACCACGCTTCCCAATGAAGACTCTGGTTTCGATAAGCCGAGTTGGTTCAGTTTGACTGGGGCAATCGCCCACGATCAACCAGGAACGCCGCTAGAGGATCTCGATGGTTTTGAGATGCTTTATGCAGGCTCACCTCCGCAAACAAATCAAGAAGCGAAAGATCGTATCGTAGCTTGGTTCGCCAGTGCGATCGAACGATTTGCTCGTGGGCATTCTCAGCAAGGTGATACAAAGTTGCTGCGTTGGTTGATCGATCACCAATTATTAGCGAACGATTTAAACCAAGTGCCTGAAGTAGTGCCGCTGTTGAATGAGTATCGTCGAATTGAGAAAACGATCGATTATCCACGCAGTGTTAATAGTATGGACGAGCGAGGAGTTGAGTCGATCGATTACAAGCTGAATATACGAGGAGACGTCCATCAAGAAGGGGCGGCGGTGCCCCGCGATTTTCTTGAAGTGTTTTCAAAAGGCCATGAGGTTCGCGGTTCAGTGGGAAGCGGACGTTTGCAGTTGGCTGAGCACCTCGCTTCCAGCGACAATCCGCAGACGGCGCGAGTTTTTGTAAATCGTGTTTGGAGTTGGATCTTTGGTAAAGGTATTGTCGAAACGCCGAATGATTTTGGGAAACTCGGAGGTAGGCCATCTCATCCTGAACTGCTGGATTGGCTCACCTTACAGTTCATCGATGAGGGTTGGTCGACAAAGAAACTTGTGCGGCGCCTTTTGCTCAGCGAGACCTTTCAGCAAGCGGGGGATGTGGTACCGCAAGCGAAAGAAATCGATCCGAATAACCGATTGCTGCACCACTATTCAACGCGACGCTTAGAAGCGGAATCGATTCGCGATAGCATCCTAGCGGTCTCGGGTCGATTGGATCGATCTTTCTTTGGAAAACCTATCCGTCCGCATCGTTCGAAGGAGGATTCGCAGAAGCGACTGTTCTCCGGACCATTGGATGGAAAATCGCGACGATCGATCTATCTAGAAATGTCCGTCATGCAACCTCCCGAGTTTTTAGTCGGCTTTAATTTGCCAGACTTAAAGATTCCTGCTGGTCAGCGCGATGTAACCAATGTACCCGCTCAAGCCTTGATCCTATTGAACAATCCATTTGTGATGGAAATGGCAAAGGATTGGGGATCGCAGTTAGTGCGAGATGACGCCAAGGATCCTGCGGAACGAATTCGTAAAATGTTTATTAGGGGATTAGGAAGGCAACCTAGCGAGACGGAATTACAACAGTGGTTACAAGCCGCTCGTGATCTCGCAGGAAGCGATAGCGACTTACTGCAAAACGAAATGGCTTGGCGGAACCTGGCTCACACCATGTTCAACACCAAAGAATTTATTTACTACAGGTGATCTTGTGGCAGACTACTTTTCATCATGTACCGAAAAGATGACTCGCCGTTCTCTGCTACAGGGAGCATCCGTAGGCTTTGGATGGCTTGCCTTTTCAGGAATTACTCGAGCAGAATCGAAGCCCCATCATACACCTTCGATCAAAAATGTGATTTTGTGCTTCATGGATGGTGGGCCAAGCCACGTTGATACTTTCGATCCGAAGCCGATGCTGATGAAGCATCAAGGGGAGAAGATTGGAGATGGGGCTGTATCACTGCGTTCGCAGTCTGACGCCAATCGAGTTTGGTTAGGTTCGCCATGGGCTTTTCGCCAGCGAGGGGAAAGTGGTCTCTGGGTAAGCGAATTGTTTCCCAGTATCGCTAAAATTGCGGATGAAATCTGTGTTGTTCGCTCCATGGTGGGAGAGCTTCCTCTGCATGGTCAGCAGAATCTCTTGATGCATACAGGAAGAATTCTAGGGCAGGCACCAAGTTTAGGTGCATGGGTCAGTTACGGTCTTGGTACGGAGAATGCAAATCTACCTGGTTACGTAGTGCTCAATAATGACTGGGTACCCAATGGTGGTTTAGAGAATTTCGGTAGCTCCTATCTACCCGCATCCCATCAAGCAACGATGATTCGAGCCAATGGTGTTCCGGTCGACAATGTAATTCCTGGTAATGCATCTGCGGTACAGCAGCGAATGCTCAAGTTGCTGGCTGAGCAAGACCGTCGATTCGCAGCGGAAGTGTCAGATCGTAATTCGATCGATGGTGCGATTGCCAATTACGAGACAGCCTTTCGTATGCAAAGCGAAATACCGCAAATTGTCGATATCGCTTTAGAGACCGAGTACACGCGAAAGCTTTATGGTGTTGATTCGCCCGACGAGCATCAGCGGTACTATGCTACACAAGCCTTGCGTGCTCGAAGATTGGTCGAGGCTGGTGTTAGGTTTGTCGAGATCACTTGTCCAAGTTTTGACGGGAATAATTCACCATGGGATCAGCATGGCCAATTGAAAATCAATCATGAAAAGAATGCTCGAATTACTGAGCAGTCGGTGGCGGCATTGATTATCGATTTGAAGCAACGTGGTCTCTTACACGAAACCTTAGTGGTATGGGCTGGAGAGATGGGACGAACTCCTCATACCCCTGCCGTTTCCGAAGGTTGTGGACGCGATCATCACGTCAATGGTTATTCCATTTTCATGGCAGGTGGGAGAGTGCGTGGCGGGTTTGCCTATGGACAAACCGATGAGTTTGGAAACTCAGTGATTGAGAATCAGGTCGATATTCATGACATTCATGCAACGATATTACATCAACTGGGTATCGATCATAAACAGTTAACGTTTCGATATGGCGGTCGTGACCATCGATTGACTGATGTGCACGGTAAAGTAATCAATGAGTTACTGGTTTAGGTCGGGGATCGATTTCCACTTCGGCAAGGTTTGCCATAAAGTACTCTGGTCGAGTGCGTGACGGCGTACTGGTACGATCGCATTCGCTATTTGAGATCTTCAAGAACTGCGAGTGCCGCTCTTTCGCCGCTTGCCATGGCGCCATCGATAGAACGCGTATCGCAGTAGTCACCGCATCGGTAGACTCCAGGTTTTATCCGCGCTGGCTTGCGAACCGGTTCCATGGAGTTGCAGCTTTGGTCGGGGAGTGAGTAAGGAATATGGTAGGTGGATAGATGACGCCAGCGGTCGACTTGGCTTCCAAACCAATTTTTTAATTGGCTGCGAATATCGGCTAGCCAACGTTCAAGATCGGTAGGTTGATTTCGGATTGATGAGACCGAGATGAGTGCACGATTGTTGGGCGCATAACCTGATTGCACATTGCTCGGGCAGCAGAGACTGTCGATCGGTCCATCTGGATCGCGATTGAGCATGAGAATAGGGGCAGCAAAAGGAGCGTGAGACGCTTCGAAGTAAGTGCAGTTCGTCTGACGAAAAGAGTAAGTCTGATCGATTTTGAGAAGTCGATTGGCAGCAGGCATTTCGAGAGCGACGATAATGTGATTCGCGTTAATCTGCTCGCCATCATCGAGGATAATATTTTTGTCTTCGATTGCAGCCACGGACGAGTGAGTCCGAATGTGAGAGCTGGGAAGTTGCTCAGCAAGTTGCCGAGGAATCGCTTCCATACCCTCTGCTGGTAAAGTTGCCGAGCCTTGGCTAAACATGCGAAAGACGAAATCCAGCATTCGGCTGCTGGTATTCAATTCCTTTTCTAAGAAAACATTTCCGAAGAATGCTCGGAAGAACTCATCAATCATCGCTTCAGAAAAACCGCTTTGTTTCAGTCGCTGCAGGGCGGTGGTCTGAGGAGCGCTTAGGCACTCATAGGGATCCTTCGAGCGTAATACACGGCGACGAAAGGCGGCCACTTTCAGCAAGTCAAAATAGGTTCCAGGTGGTGAGAGGAGCCCTCTTAAAGCTTGTATCGGAGCACGCCATGGATCGGCAATATGCGATGTGGCTCGATCGCCACGAAGAATGCAGCCATTGCGAAACGGTTTGAGGTCGAGTGCTTTAATGTCCAACCATTTCCGGGCGGTAGGATAGCTATCTTGGAAAACCTGAAATCCACGATCTAAAAGAAAGCCGTCGACTCGGTCGGTTTTAACTCTACCGCCAATTCGGTCAGAAGCTTCGAGAATCAGCGCACGGCGACCGGCTCGATGCAGGGCCAGGGCAGCGGTAAGGCCTGAGAGTCCACCCCCGATAATGACAATTTCCTCGGCGTTCGAAGGCATTTCTGTACTCGTCGATCGTGCTGATATCTAAGATGTTAAAAATAGAACAGACTTTTAGTGGCCAAAAAGATATATTTTAGGCTACCAGAATCAAGCTATCCGGAAAGTGATGTCGGCATTGTAGTTGCGAAATTTATGGGTACTCCAATTTTTGGAATCAAGAAAAATATTTTTGGGGCGGTCTTCGCGTTATTGAATTTGTTGTTCGGAACTTTTGTTTTGGCACAAGATCCTGTCGCCGAACGGAAGAAGTTTTCGAAAACGGTTGCGATTCGGATCGAAGGCCCAATTACGGGACTCACCGAGCAATTTATGCGGACGTCTCTTGAGGCTTCGCGAGAAATTGGGGCGGATCTCATTCTTCTGGAGATTAATAGTCCAGGAGGTTTGCTAGACAGTTCGCTGAATATCGCGCATGCACTCCGCGATATCGAATTTGCAAAGACGGTTGCTTACGTGCCCGACGAGGCGATCAGTGGCGGGGCTATTATTGCTCTTGGTTGCGATGAAATATGGCTAAGTGAATTCGGGCAGATCGGTGACGCTGGACCTGTCGCTTTTGGTATGGATATGCAGTTTCGCCACGCACCTGAGAAGATTCGCAGTTATTTAGTGCAACAGGTTCGGCAATTAGCAGAGGCGAAACAGCGTCCACCAGCAATCGCTGAGGCGATGGTTGAAATGAATACAGCCGTTTACAAGGTTTTACGGCAGCCCGGTGGCGAAGTATGGTATCTCAATGAAGAAGAGCTCAAATCATTAGCTGATCCCACAAAATTCGAGAAGAAGGAGTCGGTTCTAGAGGCTCGCAAAGATACGTTTCTCACAGTGGGTGGCCAAAGAGCAGTGGATTTGATGTTGGCAAAAGGGATCGTAAAGAAGCCACCGGAGTTATTGGAAGTACTTGGAGCTGAAGAGCCAGTGAAGTTTTTTCGTGTTCGCTGGATCGAACGCTTGGTGTATTTTCTCAATAACCCATTCGTGACATTCCTGCTCCTGGCCATTGGTTTGATTGCCCTGTACATCGAATTTAGTATGCCGGGTATCGGTTTGGGAAGTCTCGTTTCAATAGCATGCTTTGGAGTTTTCTTCTGGAGTCATTTTTTAGGAGGTACAGCCGGCTGGCTTGAAGTTCTGATCTTTGTGCTAGGTATCGCATTTATTCTTGGCGAGATATTCGTGATTCCAGGATTTGGGGTGGCAGGTATCAGCGGATTTCTGTTGGTATTTGTCGCGCTAATCATGTCTCTACAGGATTACGGTTGGCCTAAGGATATCACTCAGTGGCGAGGAACAGCACGTGGACTCTCCATGGTGCTCGGGGCATTCTTCATCGTAACTTTCGTCATTCTAGCTTTAATGCGCTACGCCAAGATGATGCCCACGTTTTTGGGAATGGCATTAGAGCCTCCGAGTGCAGAGGACATCGCTCCCGTCGATTCGTTGTTAACAGCCAGTTCATCCCATTTCGAAAATGTTGCTGGAAGTAACTTTCCTGCGATCGGTGAGGTTGGTATCACCGAATCCATTTTGCGACCATCGGGAAAAGCAAGATTTGGAAACTCCTCGGTTGATGTGTTGACCGAAGGAGATTTCGTAGAAGCTGGCGCGAAAGTTCGCGTTATTCGCCATCAGTCTTACGCAGTTATCGTGCGGTTGGAAAAAGATATTTGATCATAGGCACGACGAAAAATGTCAATTGATCTGTAGACTTAAATGAAGAGAGTGTTAACCGATTTCTTTGCGTTGGTGTCCGATCGTATCGCAATGAGAACCAAGTCAATAAAAAAGGAGTCGAAAATTCGACTCCTTTTCCTGCAGTTTATGTTCTTAATCACGTCGACCTAATTACTTAGGCAACAAGACCTTGTTGATGACGTGTACGGTGCCGTTGCTGCAACCGATATCGGCCTTGATCACTTCGGATTCGTTGATGAAAACCTTGCCGTCTTTGACGGTGATCTTCACTTCGCTACCTTCGACCGTCTTAGCTCCCTTGAGCTTTACAACGTCAGCAGCCTTTACATTGCCAGCAACAACGTGGTAGGTCAAAACCTTGACCAACTGAGCCTTGTTCTCTGGCTTCAGCAAATTTTCAACAGTACCCTTTGGCAAAGCAGCAAATGCTTCGTTGGTTGGAGCGAAAACAGTGAATGGACCTTTACCCTTTAGGGTGTCGACCAAATCGCCAGCCTTAACAGCAGCAACCAAGGTCTTGAAGATATCGCCTTCAGCCTTGACAGCGGTGTCGACGATGTCCATCGACTTGGTGCCCTTCTCATCGGCGTTCGCAGAAGAGACGAACAACATAGCAGCAACACTCAATACAGCAAACAAACCAAAGCTCTTCATAGCATCACCCAAATACAAAATACTTATGCACAGATCGTTTCGCGACCATCGCGATACCGCCTTCGCATTCACGCCATATGGTAGGAAGGGTGGCAAGTGCTTATGGATAAAAAAAGAGATTTGGGTGGCAAGAAATAATAATTGCTAAAGGACTTGACGCTCTGCTAGATGATAAAAACGTCAGGACAAAATGCGTTGTAGCCACGTATAACTCAGATGCGCGACAAATGGTATGTCTTCAGGGTTATCGATCAACAAGTGATCGGATCCTGGTAACGATATTAAACTCGTTCCACGTTTCATAGACGATACGGAATAGTCTGCTGTTTGTGTCAGCGATTGGATGCGCCAAGCATGTTCCATGCTGACAGTTTTATCCGCGGGTGAGTGAAAAACTAGGAGAGGCTTTTTTAGTCCGGATATTAGCTTAGGCAAATCGAAAGCTGTAAGGTCATCGATCATTTGCTGACGAATGGTATAGGTGCGACCACCGATCTCGACCTCCCCCACACCCTGCTCAGTAATTTTGGGATCCTTGTTCACTAGCAGTCGAGCGAGATGTTGAGTGTCACTGGGCGCGGCAAGTGTGATAACGGCGGCTATCGATACGAACTCTTGCGCTACAGATAAGCAGGTTGCTCCACCAAGCGAAAGTCCCATAAGAGCAACAGGAGCAGCGTAGTTATTCGAGAGAAAGCGAATCGCGCAACGAAGATCTTCGCGTGTCGTTGAAAAATTCGTAGCGCTAAAATCACCCTTGCTATCTCCAAGTCCGGTGAAATCAAATCGTAAAACTCCAAACCCATGTTGGGCGAGTAAGCGACTTACTTTCACAACCGCTTTGATATCCTTGGTGCAGGTGAAACAATGCGCGAAGATGATATATGCTTTTGGGTCTTCCTCGGGCATGTCGATGATGCCAGCAAGCGGTTGCTCGGAATGACCTTGAAACTGCACACGAATGCTACGACGAAGTTGCATGACGACTTTTGAATTTTCCCGTGAAAGAGATGCTAAGAAGGTTATTAATGCCGTAGTAGTGGACCGCTCAGCGATCCAACTCGGACTTCTTAATAGACTGGCTATCTCTTGGTGCTTCGTGTAAGACCGCGGAGCGGTCAACGACTAAGTTCCAAATAATCAGCTAGCAGCAGGAGTAGCCCGGGTGATACGACCACTACGGAAAGCCTCGGCCATAGCTTTGGGAACCTCTGCTTCAGCTAGCACTAGACCTGCACGATTTTCCGAAACTTTAGCTCGCATTTCCTGTTCGGAGGCAATGGCTTCGGCACGACGTTGTTCAGCATGGGCGCGAGCAACGCGAACGTCGGCTTCTGCTTGGTCTGCGCGAAGTCGTGCACCAATGTTTTCACCGACATCAATATCAGCGATGTCGATCGATACAATTTGGAAGGCGGTTTGAGCATCGAGGCCACGCTGCAGAACTGTTCGAGAAATAACGTCGGGATTTTCCAAAACAGCTTCATGATTTTCCGCTGAGCCGATGGAGCTAATGATGCTCTCACCGACGCGTGCAATGATTGTTTCTTCGGTTGCACCACCGATCAATTGCTCGAGGTTGGTTCGCACGGTCACGCGAGCACGGACACGCAGTTCGACGCCGTTACGAGCAATGGCGCTGATGGTCGTTTTGCCACTCTTCTTCGGATCAGGGCATTCGATGACTTTGGGGAGAACGCTCGTTCGCACTGCGTCTAGAACATCGCGACCTGCTAAGTCAATCGCTGCCGCACGATCGAAATCCAATTCGATACCAGCACGCTGGGCCGCGATGATGGCATTGATGATGTTCATCACATTGCCGCCTGCGAGATAATGTGCTTCCAGACGCTGTGTTGAGATACCATTTTTTCGACTGATATCGAGACCCGCTTGCGCAGCCATGATCTTGGCATTCACAATCACTTGTGCACGAACTTGTCGAAGGTACATGCCGATCAAGCTCTTCATAGAAACATCGGCGCTCGACATGAACGCTTGAAACCACAAGGCGCCAAAAGCTGCGAAGAGAATGATCAACAAGAAGATGAAAAACAATCCACCGATGATCAGCCCCATCCACACCAGTTCCAGAACACCAAATTGGCTGAAGTTCAACATAGAGGCACCGAAGTCAATAAAGTGAATTGTGCTCAACTCAAAGCGAATTACGATAGCCTGGAGGATGTCGAGCGTTTTGGGTCTATCACGACTGAGATTTCTACCGTTGCGTCAGCGGACTCGCATCGCTCCTACCAGGTTTAAGACCCGGATTATAGCACATCTTGGGACATGTTTGCTAAGGCGGGAAGATGAAGCGAGGTGCTTTAGTCGATCCATCCCCCCCCAAGAACGCGGTCCTGTTGATAAACCACAGCAAGTTGTCCAGGTGCTACGCCGAGGCAAGGGGTTTCAAAACGGACCCGAAAACGGGCATCGCGATCCATAGAAGATGATTTACTCGGAATTTCTTTAACGGAAGAAGGTGCTGCGGGAAGGATTGAGACTGACGCAGGTTGAGCGTCGCTGTTGTAGCGGATCTGAACAAGTGCCGGGAACTCACCGGAGTCTGGATCAATCTGTGTCGGAGTGGCTATCCAGTTACAACGGCTTGTGGTTAGCTCGGAAATCCCCAGTTCCTCTTTTTTCCCGATGACCACCCTCCCCCGCTCCGCTTCGATACGAACGACAAAGTAAGGTTCTCCCATCGCAACACCGATGCCCTTGCGCTGTCCGATGGTGAATTGCTCAATTCCTTCATGTGTACCAACGACTTGCCCTTGAGTTGTCACGATTTGACCAGCGGTGCTCCGCTGAGTTCGGCGTCGGACAAACTCTCCATGATGACCGCTGGTAACAAAACATATTTCTTGGCTGTCTTTCTTGTCCGCAACACGCAGACCAACTTCTGCTGCCAGCGCTCTGATTTCCGATTTGCGGTAGCCTCCGATCGGCAGCATCATACGGGGAAGCAATTCGCGAGAAATACCTGCAAGGACATAAGATTGATCCTTATCCTCGTCGATACCACGAAAAAGTCCTATTCCATCCGGTGTCTCTAAAAGTCTTGCATAGTGTCCCGTTGCAACATACTGCGCATCGACACTATCCGCGTAATCGAAAAGCCTACCGAACTTCAGCCAGTTGTTGCACTGTACGCAAGGATTGGGAGTACGGCCACGATGATATTCGTCGACGAAGTAGTCGACAATGCGTTTAAAATCGGATTGCAGATCCAATGCGTAAAACGGAATGCTCAAACGATCTGCAACTTTCCTGGCATCGGCGGCATCGCTGGCACTGCAGCATCCCTGTTTATGATCTTTTCTTCCCTGCAGGATAGGTAGAAGTGGATTGGGAGATCCATCATCTAGGCGACAAGCGGCAGCAGACTCTTCGCCGTGACGCATGAAAACGCCGATCACCTCGTATCCTTGCTGCTGCAATAATAGAGCAGCGACGGAGCTGTCGACTCCGCCACTCATTGCCAATACGACGCGATTGCTTGATCCCATGAACTGTGTCGACTGATGTTAGAGAAAGTATTAACTACTGACAGCTTACTTGAATTATTCAATTTTGCGATGTGTAAAATCAAACACCTAGTTTTGGAAGACTTTCTCATCGTCCAGGAGTGCGAGAGGAGTGTAGTTTGGATGTCGAGATTCCTTGTAGGGATCGTTTCGCTTGGTGTTATAACAGCAGATCAGGCCCCAGCGAGGAAAATCGCTCGTGTTTTGATCCGATCGATGTAACAGGTTGCCATGAAAGAACAGTCCATCCCCTGGATCCATTTCTGCGTAGACAATCGGTAGTCGCTGGAGAATCGCGGCGATTCTTTCTGCATCGGCTCCCGTTTGCCCCCCCACTTTGCCATGGTCGATGCGACCGAGGTGATGAGAACCTGGGATCACTTGTAGGCAGCCATTTTCTTTTGTTGCCTTATCGATCGCAATGTAACAACTTGCCATCGTCGGATAGAGACAACCGAAGTTGTACCAATAGCCATAGTCTTGGTGCCACTCCCAAGCCCCGCCAACTTTAGGCTCCTTGAGCATCATTTTGTGATGGTAATGGTAGACTTCATCTCCCAGGAATCGGCTCATGTTCTCTGCCACTCGACGACTTGCTACGATGCGGCTGTAGATATCATCTTCCAATGCATTGCTCAACGAAAGTGTCGTTGTCCCTCCCTGTGCATCCGATCTGCTAGTCGCTCGTTCCTTCACTCGCTGGTCACCTCGGGCGATGCGGCTAAGAGAACCCACCTCCTCGGCACCAAAGAGTCCACGCACAAGTACGTAGCCCTCCTGCTGAAAGGTATCAATATCGTTTGCATCGGCTCGGTAATAATTCATACATCCAGTTCTTATCAAAAATATTGCCAACTCAGGTTATGGATCTAGCACTTTGATTCATGGACTGAAGCGAGTCATCTTTCGAAAAACGCCGCCCGAAACCGAAGTAACGGGCGGCGCCTTCAAAAGTGATCTAACTTTAGCGGATCTCTGTGTAAAGCACTATCACTATGCGAGGTGTGTGCCTAAAGATACTTGATACTTACTTGCAATTGCCGCCATTGCAACCACTTGTGCTGTCACATTTACCAGCCTTTTCACGACTGACAATCTTTTCGCAACTTCCAGCGCTGTCGCAGCAACCTGCGTCATCACAGCAGTTTGGATCAGTGCAGCTAGTGCAGTCAGGAGTACCGCAGCAGCATTCACCTGCTGAGCAAACACAAACACATTTATCGCAAACGCAAACACATGAAGCGTTAGCTCCAGTTGGCTGCGACGATGACGACAAAGTGCTGCCAGAAAATGCTAAAGCCGATACAACACAGATCAATGCAGAGGCGGAACCGAAAATCAATTTAACTAACATAGGGTATTCTCCGAGAAAAAAGAAATCTTTAGATAGAGATCAGTCATCAACAGAGAATCATTTTCGCCATACAGAAAGCAGCGATTGCCGTCTATTGTGATCCGGCGGCAAAGAAACTGCCGGCAGACGATTCGCAGGGTTAGCAGAGCACTTCGATGTATCTAATACCGGGCACAATGCAGGTACATAAAAGCAACTGTTAGCGACAGTTTCCTGCTTTGAAAGAACCGCAGGGCCCTCATCCACCATCACATAGGGACAAGGACAAGAGGATGACCAAGTTTCTGCAAGACAGACATCGTTCGTCGAGCAGACGCACCTGCATTCGCAAGGAGATTCTTGTGAAACGGCAAAATCCCGCATATCGCTCCCCAAGCAAACGCATTGAGGAACTCCTGGCAATGATAGTGCCAAAACCAGAAGAATCGATAGAGTGGATTTGAACTTAAACATGACACGTTTTTAGTCAAGAGAAAGATCTGAGGCAACGGGAATTCCCAGTGACAGCGGATTGCAATTATCCGTTTCACTTCCACCTTTTCAATTATTACTACGCAATTACTGTACAGACAACTGCCGTTGTCTGAAGTATTTTAAGCCGGGAACGAAAAAGCAGAGAGCTGAGACGACACCAAAGATCAGATGGGCATAGTTGGGAAACACAGCCATAAGGACACTGGTCAGAAACAAAACCCCGGCTTGCACATAGAAGGCCCCCGATAGCATTCCAGCCTTAACGAGAAAGACCATACCGGTAATAACGCCAAGCAGCGGGGAGAGTGTTAATGGTTTTAGGTTAAGCCACCACTCAAAGGGAAAGAGCATCGCGATAGCGATCATACTCGCTCCCCAGATATGAGCGATTTGCCTTTCCACAAAAGTGACCGGTCCCATGCGGCGGCGCATCACCCAGAAGACAGCGGCCCAAGCTCCAAGTCCTACCGTCCACAATCCGGCATACGCCATTCGTGACTTAATACCGTACCAGTCCAGAGTTTCGGTTAGGATGCACCAGATCAGGAGCACCATGGAATGCCACATCCATAGCAAGCCCCAGTTTTCTAGGACGGTTGCATGATGAGTTTCTCTAAGAACTCGAGCTAAAACCTGCGTGAAGTGTCCGCTGCGAGCTGTGATCGGTTCGTCACGCAAAAACGCCTCAAGATCATCCGCGAGATCTCCGGCTGTCGCGTATCGTAAGTCGGGCGGTTTTTGGAGGCAGCGCACAACGACCATTTCCAAATCGCGATCGATCTTCGGTTCCAGGACTCGAGGAGGGACTGGCTCCTGCTCTAAAACCTTTAACGCCAGTTCCAGCGGAGAATCGGCGACGATCGGAGGTCGACCGGTTAAGAGGTGATAAAGCACTGTACCCAGACTATAAACATCCGAGGTAGGACCGAGTTGATTGGATCGTCCCGAAGCCTGCTCGGGCGACATGTAGCTCGGTGTTCCAAGAATCGCACCGGTGCGAGTGAGGTGATCGTTGGTGCCGAAGAATTTCGCCAATCCGAAGTCGGTCACACGAACCGTACCACCTTCGTCCAAGATGATGTTGGAAGGCTTAATGTCGCGATGCAGGATTCCTTGTTTGTGAGCGTAGTCGATGGCCCGCGACACGGCGGCCATAAGCAAAGCGGTTTGCCGCTGCGGGAGTGGTCCGTTTTGAAGTCGCTGAGAAAGCGTTTCTCCGCGAATAAACTGCATACTGAAGTAAGGCGTTCCTTCAAACTCACCTACCTCATACACTTGTACGATTCCAGGATGTTCTAAGCGAGCTGTAGCTTCCGCTTCTGCAAGAAATCGTTGATGATCTTCCGGCGAGTTGAGACGATTCCTTTGGATCATCTTGATGGCAACTTCGCGTCCCAAGCTGATTTGCTTAGCGCGAAAGACGATTCCCATTCCTCCTTGCCCGACGTGCTCTAGCAATTGGTAATCGCCCATGCGAAAAGGAAGCTGCGGTGGCCATACCGAGGAATCGCTATTGGTTTCAGTCTCTTGCCAGTTCGCTCTGCTACCGATCGCTTCGGTGACTAGGACAGTTCCCCACAAATATCGCAGCTCGTGGGCAAACTGAGGATGCTGCTGACAAACTTTCTCTAGATCAACTTGCTCGCCTCGTTGAGCTCGATCGGTCAATTCGGAAACCAGTTCCGCCAATTGCTGCTCAAAAAGATCCGAAGATTCATCGGTTTCAAGTTGTTGAGACTTCTTCGTTGGGTTCATTAGCTGGCAACTCCGAGCGTACGATCAAGTTGCTCGCGAAGAAGAACTCGATTGATCAATCAGTTCCCGCAAACGCCTCAGCGCTCTTAGGTACCGCATGCTGGCGGCAGGTTCAGAGAGTTGCAGCACGGCAGCGATGTCTTGGTTGCTCAATTGTTCGTAGTGCCGCATTAAAATGATCTCGCGATCTACATCAGGCAGCATGCCGATCGCCAGTTCAACTTGTTTGGCGATCTCTCGCTGTGTCGCTGCTGCTGCTGGTGTTAGCGAAGGATCGCATAACTTACCCGCTAGTTCCATGGTCGAGTGATCGTTATCGCCTGGGACAATTAAAGCTTGTTCGCGGTCGATACTTCGCTTGGCAGAAACGCGATGTCGTCGATGCGCATCGATGATTCGATCTTTCGCGATTTGCCGTACCCATAAATGAAAGGCCATTGCTGGGTTGTCGAGATAGTCTTTAAGGCGACGGTTCGCTTCAATGAGAACTTCTTGAACCACATCGCTGACATCAACACGACGCTGGATCTTTTGATCGAGTCGCAATTGAATCATGCGTCGTAACGCATCGCGATGACGATCTAGTAGGGACTCAACCGCATCCGGGTTGCCCTCTTTCGCTCTTTCGATCAGAACTGCCGTCTGTGTTCCATCCGGCCAAAGTGGATTATTCATGTCCCTATTGTAGCACGAAGGTAATCCTGCCGCCCTGGATCAGCCCTCCAACTGGCGAATCGACCCCGAAGAAATCGTTTTATGGCCGACTTCTGTCGCTAAAATCAGGTGCCCCGAAGTGTCGATTCCCTGGCAGATGCCTCGATGCTTCTCCCTGCCCTGTTCCACCTCGATTAGTTTGCCCGTCAAATGGCAGCGAGTGCGGAATAATTCGAGGATTTCCTCAGGATTCGTACCCCACTTGGTTAATATCTGATCCATCGTTGACCAAAGTCGCGGCAGAAAATCTTCCAACGAGAACGTCACGCCCGATTCGCTAGCTAAGCAAGTCGCCCGCTCTCGAACCTCCACAGGCGCGCGTTCCCAATCAATCGCTAAATTCAACCCAACCCCTACGATCCACCAGAGTCCTGGTAACTTATTGCTGGTTTCGAGTGTTGTCGGAGCGATTCCTTCAACAAGAATTCCAGCGACTTTGCGCCCTCGCAAATAAACATCGTTAGGCCATTTTACTTGCACTTCCTCAGATGGAACCCACTTGGAAAGTTCCTCCGCTAAAGCCACTCCAATTGCCAAAGCGGCTTGCGGTACAGAAGCTGCCGTGGGAGCGTATCGAGCGCTATCGAGCAAAGCGGAAAACATCAAGCAACCTTCAGGTGACCACCATGAATTGGTTCCGCGACCTCGACCGGCGGTCTGCTGACGTGCTGCAACGATCCAGGGCGGAAACGCCTCACCCCTTTCGACCATCCGGCGACAATAACTGCTGGTCGAATCCAATTCCTCAAACCACTCGATGTCCACCACTTCACTCAATCGTTTTTTGGGTTGTGTTTGTCTGTCCTTCGATACTTTTTCTGTCCTTCTATACAGGATCCATCGTAATCGTTACCTCAGCAAAATAAAAATCGCAAGAGCATTGTCGTTGATCCCTCCACGATCTAACGCGAAATGAGTGAAGACGTTTTATCTTAAGTTGGTCATGATCTGGAATAGTTTCATGGCGCTTTGCGAGGTAGGAGTTGGATCGCGGAGCGATCCACTACTTAGTGCGTACTTCGACGCTTTCGATTGCGCCGTGAAGATAGTTCTCTAAACCGGTGGTGGTTAATTTCCCGCTGGTTGATTGCTCCTGTTTAAGATGCAAATCAAAGAACATCAAACTGGCAGCCCTAACAACTTTTTGCACATCATCTCGATTGGCAGATCGTATGCCTTGCTGCTCGCCGCCAGTTGAGTCTGTGAAGTCCAAGTGATTCGCATTCGATAACCAAATGAACTTATTGAGTCCTCGATTCTCAGGCCACAGCGAAAACGATTGATAGCGAGTTATCGGCGGCAAGCCACCTTGCTGTTTGTCTTCGCTTCCTGATATACCCATCAGTGGCTTGCTTAGAGAACCCATGCTTTTATCTATAAAAAAAGGTTCGTTAGCTCCTTGCGGCGAAAGAGCAATACCACAGCTGATTCGAGCATCGCTTACATCAGGTCCGAGACCTTTACCAGGAGCGACAGGTGGCTCTAACCAGTCCAGTGCGGGTCGCATGCCGCAGACCACCATGGTCGTATACGCTCCAAATGAATGTCCTAGCATACCGATGTGATTCAAATCCAAACGCCCTTTCAGCTTTTCATGTGAGCTATTCCAAGCGGTGGCTTGATCGATGGCGAAGCTGATATCTTTAGGTCTACCGAGCACTTCACCGGAATCCCGAATCATTCGATTTACGTTTTCAAGAAGGCGAAGTCCACTTCGTAGACGCTCTGTATTGCTACCGACATGTTCAATACAGAGAACCACATAACCATGCGATGCGAAATGTTGTGCCTGAGCATAATGCGTATCCCAATTGCCACCCGCTCCGTGGGAAATAACAATCAACGGATAAGGTCCTCCATCAACGGGAGCATGTACCTTGATGGGTACGCGACGTTCGTTGATCTTGGTTGTCGTCGCTGCGGAGTTTGAACCGCGACGTAATCTTGGAAAACGACTAGGTCGCGATGGGGGTTCTACCGACTCACTGCTTACTCTGCTTTTGTCGACGATGTCTGCAAGTTCGATCGTTTCAACCTTCAGTCGTCCGGGGACTGAGAAATCTTTATTTGCTTGAGCGAAGAGCCTAGCTTCCATTGAATGGATTGCAATCAAGAAGGCCACCGCCGCAATAAAGTTAACGATCTTGTGGAAAGGTGAACTGCAAGCATACGAACGCTGCTTGAGCCGATCTTCTATAGAGTAGATGTTGTTGCTGGGGATTTGTTTTTGAAACAACATAAGATTCTCGACATCGAGATTTTAAAAGCAGCGAAGATCCAACTTATTAGATCGAAGCTTCGCAGGATTCTCAACTTCGTTAGTGTAATTTCGATGAATCACTCTGTTCATCGCTTACAGATTTAGCTTGGTGCAAATCGGCCCTCGCGAGTATCAATTGATGTAGTCTCTCTCGATGTTTTAATGCGATTTTTCGACGGAGTCCTCAAGTGTTTGTGCTTCAAAAGGATCATAAAAAAACTCTGGATGACACATTGGAGTGAACATCCAGAGCTTTGGTAACACCAATTGTTTTCTGTAGTCTAGCTAACTTGAAACCAGCGAGCGATTCTAAAAATCGCTGCCTAATCCAGCGTATCTTTAGCGACTAGCCAATTCGTAGCACATCAGTTTTCCCTGCTCGCGCAAGTACAACTTGCCGTTAGCGATCACTGGATAGGCCCAAGACTCTCTCTCTTGGTAGGTTGGTTTAAAGCTGAATTTGAGTTTGTAAGCTTTGGGATTTGCTTCAACCACAGCGATGGTTCCGTCTTGGAAACGGTAGAGGATATGACCGTCAGCGTAAATAACGCTCGACTCCCCTTGTCCAACACCACGGATAGGCCCCCAGGCTTTCTTGCCTGTTTTGAGTTCAATGCAGATCGGCATTCCTTGGCCGTCACCATGGCCGCAGTAAATATGGCCATCAACCAACACCGAGCCACCCTGTTTGTTTTGGAGATTCTTTCCCTCTTGGAAGTACACTTCCTTCATGCTGACTTCATTGTTGGTGGCTGGCGAAAGTTCTAGCAAGGCAGAGCCCACGCCATAGGCTGTGGAGCAGAAGATGTAATTGCCATCTGCAACCGGTGTGGGGATATTGGCAACTGCATTGGCGACTCCGTTGTATCGCCACAGTAGTTTGCCATCTTTCGCTCGCACGCCGATGACACCGCGGCCAACCAATTGAACATATTGCTTCACGCCGCCACCATTGGAAACAATGATCGACGAGTAAGCTGCACCGTTGCCAAGGTTGCGACCTTGACGGTCTTTTTCTTCGCCAGGTGGTGGAACGGCACTGCGCCATATCTCTTCGCCTGTCATCTTGTTGAGTGCAACGATGATCGCATCCTCACCACCGGGTGTGCAAAGAACCCAGTCGCCATCGACAAGCGGTGATTCGCTGAAACCCCAGCCCGACATCATTCTTCCTTTCCAGTCTTGGAAGGATCGTCGCCAAATGACTTTTCCACTGGCTGCTTCTAAGCACGCGATCTGTCCGTCCGATGCAACCGCGTAGAGTCGATCGCCATCGACCGTTGGCGTGCAGCGAGATCCTTCGTAGCCGTGCTGTGGTACCTTCTCGGTTAGCGGAGTGGCCCACAGTCGTTTTCCACTTTTGGTATCGACAGCGACAACGGCTTGAACACCTTCTTGATTGCCTGTGGTGTAGGCTCGATCACCGACGACCGAAACGCTCGCGTAGCCTTCCCCAAGCCCTTCGGCCATCCATTGCAATTTGGGGCCTTCACCTTTCATGTTTTCCCAGATACCGCGTTCGGTCGAGATCGCATTGCGATTAGGGCCGCGAAATTGAGGCCAATCTTCAGCTGGCAGTTGGGTACCACAGGCAATTAAACAACCAGCGGCCATCCATTGGCCGATACGCGTTGAGAAAATCATTCGATGTACCATCGAGAAAATCCTTGCATTCAAAGGTGGGATCTAATTTGGCAAGCAATTCACTGGACAAACGATTGCCAGCGGAGAGTTCAAGCGAAGTCCTAGTAATCAATGATCGCGATAAGGTTTTATCGTCGGACCGATTCACTGACCTATCATGAAATGGTGGACACCAACGACGGTGCAAGTCGATTTCAAGGATCCAGGATAATTCGAAAGAGACCTCACATAGTATCGCGGAAGATGAAACGTCATCCAAGAGTGGATAGGTTAATTCCGGTGGTATCTTCGATCGGTGTTTTGCACGGCTGGCCGGCGATTTCCTGCACATAGCGGGGTACGGCGTATCCAGGTAACCGCTGCCGCAGTTCGGCAATCAACGCTTGTCCAGTCGCGATTGGCACTTCAAAGTGAGCAGCTCCTGCAACACGATCCAGTTGATGCAAGTAGTACGGGAGAATCTGTTGATCGACCAACCGTTCGCACAGTTGCTGTAAAGCCTCCACTGAATCGTTCACGCCACGAAGCAGTACGGCTTGATTGAGAAGCGTAGCGCCGGATTGCCTCAGCGATTTCAGGGCATTCTCGGTGGCCCGATCGATTTCATTGGGATGGTTGATATGCAGAACGATCCACACAGCCAAGCGAGTTGATCGCAACATTTCTAGCAACTCGACAGTAACTCGCTGTGGTATCACAACAGGCATCCGCGTGTGAATGCGGAGGCGTTTTAGGTGAGGAATTTCTTCCAGTTTGCAGACCAAGCTTTTTAGCGTCTTATCGACCAAGGTGAGTGGGTCGCCACCGCTTAAAAGAACCTCACTGATCGAGGAGTCGCTGGCGATCTGGTCTAGTGCAGGCTCCCATGCAGCGGGAGACTTGGGGGTCTCTTGGTAGGGAAAATGCCTGCGAAAACAGTAACGGCAGTGGATGCCACAAGCTCCCGTGGTGATCATTAATGATCGGCCATGGTACTTTTGCAAAAGCCCAGGGGAGGATTGCGAACTCAGATCGCCTACCGGGTCGGCGGAAAAACCTTCGACCAAGTTCATTTCCTGGGGCGTGGCCAGAACCTGCAAAAGCAACGGATCGGCAGGGTCACCGGGCCGAATGCGCGAGGCCCATTCCCTCGGTACAAAGAGGGGGAAGTCGTGCGTTATTTCCTGAAAGCAACTATCCCAAAGGCTCGCTAAACCGAGATCTTGGCAGAGAAGTCGGCCATCGCGGTAGGCCCGTCGCATCGCTTCTTGCCACCCCACCGGTCCGCCAATATGGCCTTCGACACGATCGGGGTCTGTGGTTACAATCTGGTTCATTAATGGGTCGCCCATTCCGCAGACTAAATCTACTTCGAGTACTCAGAGTATAGCGAGAGAGTAACGTGGCTACGTACAAGACAAGCGATTTCCGCAAAGGTTTAAAAGTACAAATCGATGGCGAACCCTACCTGATGACCGAAATGAACTTCGTCAAACCGGGTAAGGGAAATGCGATGTACAAGTGCAAGCTTCGCAACTTGATTCGCAATACTCAGCTCGAAAGGACCTATAAGGGGGGTGATGAGCTCGAGTCTGCGGACGTCGAAGAAATCGATGTGCAGTATTTATATCGCCAAGGAGACGCTTTCGTATTCATGGACAATACGTCCTTCGAACAGTACGAATTGCCAGATGAAAAAGTGGATGATGCTTGGAAGTATCTCAAAGATGGCATGGTTTGCAGCATGCTGCTTTTTAATGGTCTGCCCATCGCAATGGCTCCACCGAATCACGTCGAATTGAAAGTGATCGAGTGCGAACCGGGCGCCAAGGGTGATACGGCGACCAACGTCACCAAACCAGCTAAGGTAGAAACCGGTGGCGAGTTCATCGTGCCTGGATTCATCAAAGAAGGTAACGTCATCAAGATTGATACCCGCACCGGCGAATACGTCGAACGCGTTAGCAACTAAAGCAAATCTTAATGGACTTGTTGACCTAAGTCGCGGATCGCTCCGCTATCTATTGCGTCGTTTGCAAAGCGAATCTATCGCTTTGCAAACGGACTTCTTTCGACCGCTCTAGCCGGTGACCACTTTAGGTTCACGACAGTGGTACTAAGAATGACTTCACAGAAGCTTGGGCAACAGCAGATTTTTGAAGCAAACTAACGGCTGTTGCCAGACAAGATGCGTTCGATTTGTTTGCGGTGAATGCCCATGTGAATACCCATCAGTGCATGCCATCCGGCAGCGTTCAGTGGACCAAACCATGGATGTGGAAAACGAGCCTTGGTATTTAAGTTGGGTGAAGCGGCCACAACGGTTGAGAGATTTTTACAGGATGTTTCAAACGCGGAGATCACTTCACGTCCTACGTCAACGTTTGGTTTCACCGATGCAGTGCTCGCGGCGCCAGGTGGTGTAACTTCCTTGACCAACTCACCAATTAGCTCTGCAATGGCCAAGTGTACGATTCGCAAGTGATCGAGCGTCATCCATACAGACCAGAAACGACTACTGTCTTCAAGCCCTGGAAGTCGCGCGATGAGAACTCGGCGTGATCCTTCCTCTTCATCGCATTCACGGATAAGTCTTCGGATGCATTCAAGTTCTTGAGCAAACAACGCATCAAACGAACGTCTCGTTCCCATTCGTCGACGAATGGAAAAGAGTGCCCTCGCCAAAAGTAATTCGGGCCAAGGGAGTCCTCCTCCAGGTGGTGCTAGCGTGGGCTCGGACGAATGATTCATGAATGGTACTTTTGGTTATCTGAGGCACATCGATCTAGATCACATCCCCACCGATTACAAACGATCGTTCGTTTAATACTCAAACAGATTTTTCGCGATAAGCATGTTTTGTTTCTAACTTGATTCCGCTGAGGTTCTACAGACGACTTTGGGTAACGCACGGTAATCGCAATTGCCAACCAGCCCAGCCTGCACAGGCAAGTCCCATGAAAACCAAGTTTAGGGGACTTTTAGCTGGAACTCCGGTGTTAGGTCTATCGGAAAAGAAGACCAGGAAGCCTCCGACAGTCATTGTGATTCCCAGGACGATAATACCAAGATAAACCCAACCAGAATTGCGGTTTCGTAATTTCGATCCACAGCTTCGACAAAGGTAACCAGGTTTTCGAGAAAACTGATTCGGTGGTAATACAGATAATTCACCACTCTTGCAATTTGGGCAATAGCCAATCGAGTTGTGCATATTCGTCTCTTTTATTGCCAAGTTACTTTTAGTAACAAGTTATCAGTTGAGGATTGTTCATATATACGGGTTGTAACCAAGTAAGTCTTACAAGGGGCAAGTTGCAACCAAGCTAGATTACATCTGATGGATGCTTTCTTGAAGTGATATAAGAGTGACATATTATTGCTGATTAGTAACTTGACCATCGTCGTTAATCGCTAGGCAGTCTTATGAGTAGAGTGATGCGAAAGGTCTTGGTGATGGTTTTTGATTGGGTAGCTTTGAGTGCTTTGCGTCGTTAGCGTTGACTCGCGGAGCGATTGACGAAGATGGACTTACACAAATTGGAAGACGTGCTTATGTCTTCGAAAAGATTGGTTCGCAGCGAACGTCGGTCAGTACGGAGTTTGCGATGAAGCATTCCTCATGCGATTGATGATGCATTTCGTCGATCTGTTGTTGCGTTGGTGAATATTCCCCAGAGAAAGTAACTTCTGGTCTCAATGTCACGGTCAGCATTGCCATTCTTCCCTTTGGGTTCAATCCCATCACTCCCACTGCAGCGTCGTGATAGCGGTCGATGCAAAATTTGCGTTTTGCCGCGATCGACAAAAACCAAAGCATGTGGCAACTTGAAAGCGAAGCAACAAAAGCTTCCTCGGGATCTACCGCTGTAGGGTCTGAAAGAGGTATCGGCACGATATGAGGTGATGACGAACCGAAAAATTCGACACCTCCATCAAATCGAACGATATGTTTTCGACTATATCGGCCACTCAGAAAATCCTGATTATTGCGAAGCCAAATGATCTCAGAAGTGTACTGTGCCATGGATCGCTTACTCAAATTTAAGGAAAAGTAGTGAGATGACGGAGTCGCGTAGTCATCATACCAAACACGCGAAAAGGTTTATACAGAAAGGGTAGCTATAGTCGTTGGCCACTCGGCGGTCTTACGTGGAGTGTCACGCGACTGGTTTTGATGATGAGTGTTAATCAAATAGTTTTGAGTGATTTGCAACACTAGCGTTGGATCGCAGAGCGATCCACAGCACTAGTTTCAAAAGATTTAATTGCACTTCGGCAGGTTTCCGAAAGCTGATTGCACTGATGATAGGCCTTCCAAGATTGGGGTCAGCACCAGGCTTGATCAACCATTCGGCTGCATCGATACGGTCATCTCGGACGGCAACTTCAAGGGGGCGAGTATTGACTGGAGACTTGGTTCCGGTATTCGGATCGCATCCACACTGAAGCAATCTGTTCAGAACTTTCTCGTGGCAGTTTCGCGCGATTGCTACACCTAGCCAAGTCTCCGCTGAACTCGGGGCTTTGTTAAGGAAATCGGTATTCCCTGAAAGCAATTCGTCGATTCGATTCTCATTTCCAAACCATATAGAGCCTGCTAGCTGATCTCGCTTTTGACGATCTGTAAGTTGCGAAGCGGGAGTCCTCAGCAATGTTTTATAGGGACTTTCGGTTGCTTGTAGCGGCGCTATTGTTTTTTGCTGTTGATAACACTTGGCACAAAAGCCGCCTTGATCCATTGCGCTTTGTTCAAGGATAAAGCGAAAGCAAAAAAGGCGTCGGCATTTAACTGTTTTGGCCATGAAAGCCTCAGCTTGCAGGGGTTTCGCCGACAAACAAAAGTTTAAGGTAAGTGGAGTTTGAGGCGTTATTGAATGTGCTAACTTGAATTCGTCGATGGTCAGTGAGCTTGTCCGATTTCAAAAGAGTTTATTGACTATCGCGCTCGCTTTCAACAACGAGTATAAATCCGTTGTCCTGAGTGATACTAATACAGTCGGAAAAACGCGAGGTAGTAGAAAAGTAAGTAAGCTAGAAAAAATGGAAGGGCGATAAAGAAAAAGATTTCAGCGCCGGCGAATGCTACGCTCAGATTGACCAGAATATCAAACAGAAGCAAACAAGCGATGGAGAGGATCAAGAAAGATTTTCGCCACCAAGCTGGCTGACCGGCTGTCAAAACAGACAATCGCCGCTGCGAGAAATCAAGTCTTATCATCGTCACCAGAGCCATGGCAATCATGCCAAGTATTTCCAAAGCGACGAAGATCAAGATCCAGGTTGGCGCGAGGGCTCGTGGGTTCAGGCCACGATTGAAGACGCCTATCAACCTGAAAATGCAAGTCGGAGCAATAGCGATGGTCAGTGGGAGAACAACGTCCCAGCGAAATGACCGCAAGGAATAATTCGGCTCTTCTGATAAGCGTGGATTCGTTGTTGTCATGCCGACCGACATATCGCTCTAAATAAGGGAAAGGCTCTCCGCTTTCGCTTGTCGAAATATTCTAATCCATGGTCAGCGTTAGAGAGTTGTTTAATGATTCAATAGCAAGTCCATCAGGTCGTACAGTCGAGGTCGAGGTTGTGAAGTGTCTCCCGAATTTCGATTTATCTTAGGGTCAGGCGGAAACATGGCAAAATCCAATCTGAAGGGCTAAATCGTTAATTTTCCCCTCGCCATGCGGTAGGACCGACAAAGCTGGACTATCTACTGCGTCGGATTCCCCCGATTTCTTCGCAGTTGTTGATTGTTGGCCATCGTGCGGGTAGTCTGGAGTCAGGGAAATACCATTCCATTCCCAATTTTTAAGTGAATGCTCCCACCCACAAAGTCGCCTATGAACCGCTCAAACCTTCCCACCCTAAGCAATCGCTTGTTGACCTCATTGGCAGTCATCGGTTGTTCGTTTTTCAGTTCGGCGATGGCGGATGAAAAAGAAGCTAGCCCTGTTGCCGCTACGAAGGTTGATTACAAAACTCAAATCGAACCGATCTTCCGGCAGCATTGCCAAGGCTGCCATCAGCCTGCCAAGGTCGAGGGTGGTTTGATCCTAACAGACCCGCGTGTGATGCTGGAAAAGGGTGGTGATAGCGGTGCTGTGCTTGTAGCAGGCGATGCAGCCAACAGCCCTTTGATGAAAGAAATCATCCCCCATGAAGGAAAAGCGGAGATGCCCAAAGATGCTCCGCCATTGTCGGATCCTGATATCGACTTGATCCGGCGCTGGATCAATGAAGGTGCATCGGTAGGTAATTGGGCCCCTCCCGGCCCTGTCTATTCGGCAGAAGTTCCACCGCAGTATCAGTCGTCTCCGTTCATCACCGCGATCGACTACTCGCCCGATGGTAAGTGGCTTGCTGTCAGCGGTTTCCATGAAGTTCTGCTGCTGGATGCGAACACTAAACAGTTGGCGAAACGCTTGATTGGCCGCAGCGAACGTATCGAAGATATCTCTTTTTCCTCAGATGGCTCGCGTTTAGCAGTCGCTGGTGGAATCCCAGGGATGATGGGCGAAGTTCAATTGTGGGATCCAGCCAGCGGTGAACTGGTGCGAAGCTGGAACCTCGGCGGTGATACGCTTTACGGTGTCTCTTGGTCGCCGGATGGCAAATTACTCAGCGTGGGCTGCGCCGATAATTCGGTTCGAGCGTTCGAAGTCGCCAGCGGTAAGCAAGTCGTCTTCAGCGCAACGCACGAAGATTGGGCGCTCGATACGGTTTTCAGTCTCAAAGGAGATCATTTGCTGAGCGTCAGTCGAGATCGATCGATGAAGCTGGTGCATGTCGAGACACAACGATTCGTTGATAATGTGACGAGTATCACGCCTGGCGCCCAGAAAGGTGGCTTGATGTCCATCGATCGCCATCCATCTCGCGAAGAGGTTGCTTGCGGTGGTGCGGATTCGGTACCGAAGATTTATAAGATCTTCCGTGACAAACAGCGTCAGATCGGCGACGACTTTAATCTCATTCGAGCTATGCCGGCGATGGAAGGGAGAGTGTTCGAAGTGCAGTTCAATCATGATGGTTCACGGCTCGCTGCCGTTAGCAGCAACCATCGCTCTGGGAAACTTTCCATCTACCAGCCCGATGAAGGAAAAGAGATTTCCACATTAGCCATCCCAACTGGAGGTCTCTTTGCCGTCAGTTTCTCGCAAGATGGATCGCAGGTCGCTGCAGGTGGTGCCGATGGGAAATTGCTCATTGTCGATGCCGCCTCTGGAAGCATCTTGCAAAGCATTGAGTTGGCCCAGATTGTCCAGGCTGCGTCCCCTCCTTCTAAGGACGCTGCAACCAACTGAAAAGAGGCTTTTGTTCCCTCTTTGGGGTGGTTTTGGTGGGGGTCTGAATCGCTTTTACATTTCTTTTACAGAGCCGTGACGGTGTTTGGACAAGCGGTAACGCGAAATTCCGTAACACTTAAGAGCATCAGTGAAAACTCACTGAGGCAGGCAAGCGTTGGCATGCCCCTGCGGGATGCCCGTTCAGCGAAAGCAGAACGCAATAGCACGAAGCGCGACGAGCTCTATAAAAGAAAGAAGATTTATGTCCTCCCAAATATCTCGCTCCCACCAACATCACGTCGAAACGGCCAATGCCTCAGCGTTGGAGGAGGCAATACCTGCTCCAAGCATCCGTGGTGGCGGTGCCAGCGAAGCGACTTCTCGATCGAGCGATGTTTATGCAGGTCGCAAGTATGTGACTGAGCACAATCTGTTTTTCCCAGCGGCTATCATCTGGATTGGCTTGCTACACATCGGCGCCCTCTTCGCTCCTTGGACGTTTTCTTGGAGTGGTTTGGGATTGGTTCTTTTCTTGCACTGGGTTTGTGGCGGTTTGGGAATCTGCCTAGGTTTCCACCGACTTCTGACTCACACTAGCTTTACAACCTATCGGCCAGTGCGTTTTATGCTCGCCGTTTTTGGAAGCCTTGCTGGCGAAGGTTCACCGAGCAGTTGGGTGTCCAATCACCGCTTGCACCACGCTTTGAGCGATCAGGAGGGAGATCCTCATACGCCGAACGATGGATCTTGGTGGAGCCACGTTTTTTGGTTGGCCTACCGCGCTGACAATGGTGACGAGAAAGGTCACCTGAAGCATTGGGTACCTGATTTGGCCAAGGATCCATGGTTGAAGAAACTCGACGCAGCCTTTCTACCTTTGAACATTGGTTTTGCTGCTGCCTTGATGGCCATTGGTTATGCGATAGATGGTTGGAGTTTGGCCTTGAGCTGGTTGGTTTGGGGAACCTGTGTTCGCTTGGTATTTGTGTTGCACTCGACTTGGCTCGTGAATTCCGCCAGCCATATCTGGGGCTACAAGAACTACGAGATCCGCGATAACAGCCGCAACAACTGGTGGGTTGCCCTGCTGACCTACGGTGAAGGCTGGCATAATAACCATCACGCTTACCCACGTATGGCCAAGCATGGTCATCGATGGTGGGAAATCGATGTTACTTTTATGACCATCCGATTAATGCAAGCATTAGGCCTAGCATGGAACGTGGTGGACTATCGAAACGCGAGTGAAAAGCGAGCTTCCGCGTAGAGTTCTATTGACCTCTAGCTATAAATCACCGTATGTTCGTCAGGGAGCGAAGTACCTCAACTTCGCTCCCTATTTTTATTGGCCAAGAAATCATTGATGCATGGAAGCAGATATTGATGTCTCCAACCCCTAATGCCGGTGCTAACCGGCCAGTCCCGTTATTGGATGTCAATCGAGGTAATTGGGAGATTCGCGACGAGATTCGTGAAGCGATTTCCCGAGTGGTTGACAGCGGACGTTTTCTACATGGTCCCGACGTTGAAAAGCTGGAAGCTCGAATCGCCGAAGTATGTCAGACCAAGCATGCGATCAGCTGTGCATCGGGTAGTGATGCCTTATTGTTGGCATTGATGGCCTTGGATTTGGGGCCAGAGGCAGAAGTCGTCGTTCCGAGTTTTACATTCTTTGCGACAGCGAGTTGCGTTTGGCGATTGGGCTGCAAGATCGTATTCGCAGACATCGATCCACGCACCTACAACGTGACTGAAGAATCAGTCGCTGCGGTGACAACTTCGCGAACGCGAGCGATTATTCCCGTTCATCTCTTTGGTCAATGCTCTCAGATTGATCGCATCTGTCGCTTTGGCGCCGAGCGTGGTATCGCTGTGATCGAGGATGCAGCTCAAGCGATCGGTTCGGCTTACAACGGTCGCTCGGCTGGAAGTTGGGGCGACATGGGATGTTTAAGTTTCTACCCGACCAAGAACTTAGGTGGTATGGGTGACAGTGGGATGATGACTACCAACGACTCTAAGCTTGCCGAGCGTTTGAAGTTATTCGCCAACCATGGTATGCAGCCTCGGTATCACCATAAACTGGTTGGAATCAACAGTCGTTTGGATACGATTCAAGCAGCAATACTGAATGTGAAGTTGGACTACTTAGCAACTTATACTCAGAAACGCCGCGACAACGCGCAGCGATATTTCGAGATGTTTGAGCAGAGCGGCGTCGCGGGTGAAGTTGGATTGCCGTATCGCGATCCAGCAGCCTATCACGTGTGGAACCAGTTCTCGTTGAGGATCGCAGGTGGTCGACGCGATGCACTGCGACAGTATTTGACAGAGCAGCAAATTGGTTCAGAAATTTACTATCCAATTCCATTGCATCGACAAGTTTGCTTCACTTCACTCGGAAACGCTGAGGGAAGTCTGCCAGAGACAGAGCGTGCAGCAGCAGAGATTCTTCACATCCCAATTTATCCTGAAATGACAACCGAGGAACAGAATCGAGTTGTCGAGACGATTACCAGGTACTATCGCGAAGGAACTTATCGTCGAGCGGCATAGTCGCCAGTGGTATTACAGTGTAGAGCTCTTTTAACAATCTACCTGTAAAGAACTGTTTCAGTCTAGAAAAACTCTTAACCTGCTTCGGCAACAGCTTGCTGGAGCAGGTTATTTATTTCTTCGGGTTGATTCATTCGCGGTTTGAGGTGGGGTGCGACAAAGACGCGAACCTTCTTGACGTAATCATCAAATTGAGTGGTCGCCAAGGTTTGTACCACCGGAGAGACATCGCCAAGTTGTTGATAGCCATTGGCTGTTTTGACTTGGACTTTGAATTGCACTTCAAGTTTGATTGGAGGTGCATCGATCAGAACTTCGTCCGGGGAGATAGGTAACTTGAAGTGAGCGGCTGCAAGTTCAGCAAATCGTTCAGCGCATTGGACTAAAACAGCGAAGGGTTTGCGAGCTAGATGGCGATGCATGTCTGGACGTTCGACATAATTGAATTGGCAAAGCCGCTTGTAGAGTTTTCGCTGTGGTCCGAATAATCCTTCGACGAGCGGTTCGCTTGAGCCGCCGCGAGCTAATTGGCGAAGCGAGTCGATCATGGCGTGCTCGGTCATCGATTGCCACGCTTCGAGCTGTGCGGCTGATCGGAGTCGGAATACGGCTCGCTGTAGCATGGCGGTTCCGCTGCGCACGGCATGATGCCAGTACACTTCGCTGAACATTACATAGCGCGCAAAGACCATCATTTCAGCTGCAGTTCGTCCTTTATCGACAATGGCCAGTTCATTCTGATTTTCGCTCAGGCACATGCTGGAAATCAAACGCTGTTGATCGAAGTTACGACCGTACGGTACTCCAGCGTGAAAGCTATCTCGCATTAGATAATCCATTTTGTCGATATCGATTGGACCGCTGAGCATATTCGACAAAAGATCGCGAGGTTTAGTCTTGGAAGGAGCGAGCAGGTCGGCGACTGCATCGGGCTGAATATTCCAGTCTTTGTAAATCAGATCAGCGATCGGACCACTACTGATGAGACGCCTCGCGAGTGCTTCATGGCGAGGTACTTCGGGGAGTGCCATGTCTTCCAGCGGATGACAGAATGGCCAGTGTCCGATGTCGTGGAGCAAGGCGGCGAGGATGAACAATTCTGCCTGTTGGTTAGAGATTGATTCGCAAAAGGTACGATCGGAGGAGAGGCGATTGAGCAATCGAAGGGCGAGGCGGTAGACCCCTAGTGAATGTTCCCATCGGGAATGATTGGCTCCGGGATAGACGAGGGACACCAATCCGAGTTGCGAGATTTGGCTGAGTCTTCGAAAGGGAGCCGAATCGATGATGCGCATAACGCGCGAGGTAACTGATACGTCCGTTTCTGGAGGAAGTCGAATCAGTTGTCGTTGTTCTTCAAGGGCGCCAAGCTCGGGGATATCGTTTCGATTCATTGAATGGTCGCCTGTTATATAAAAGCTGTCCCACGCGCGAAGTTACTTCGTCGCTTTGGCGGGAGGTGTAGCCGGCGCAACCTGTACAGCACGTTTACCGCCTTTAACGGGGGCGGCGCTCTTGCCCGACTTAGCCAAAGGTTCTGCCAAGGCGAGTCCAGAAACCACTGCCAAGATGATTGTAGCTGTCAGGTACAACAGATAATGAAAGACTGCGGCGCCAGTTTCCAATTCTAACGCTAATACCGCAGCGATCGAGCCGATGATGAGCATCACGATCAGCATGATGCTGGCCATAATCAACGTCGTTTCACCGAGACTTCCTAGATCCATCAGGTATTTGGGGATCAACCAATAAATTCCCCAGGTGAACGCATAGATCACGCCGCAAATAGCAGTGCGAACCAGAAGTTCGCGCCCAGAGAAGCCTTGCAATTCCGATTCGCGCAAAAACAAATAGCCCCCAAAGGCGAGTGCAGGCCCGAGCAAAAATGCGGCAAGGGTTAATACTGCCGTTGAAGGTTCATTACCGCTGGAACGGATCATGATGGCGATGCCCAGCAGAACGAGAGAGCTTACGGCAACGCCTATAGCGATAGGCCAACTAAAGTTGGTCTCGATGCGGCGAAGCGGCTTGAGGACAGGGCTACCTTTAGCGTCTTTGGGACCTGTTGTTTCCGGCGCATGAATGACAACCTGTTCGGTGGCCTCAGGAACTTGGATTTCCTTGCGGCATTTCGGGCATGGCCCCTTCTTACCAGCGAACTTCTCACTGACTTCGAATCTCGTGAGGCAACCGGGACAGGTAACAGCAATTTTCATAAGGAGTTCAGTGGAAAATATTGATAAGGTCGAAGTTCGCTAAAACGGACAGATGCGGGTCTTGGTATGGTCGCGTACAGAACGCTGCTGAAGCTGTAAATTCTACGCGCTGACTCCAGGATCTTTGAGTTCGTCAGATTCGTTATGAAAAAATCGCGATCAAAACAAGGCAACGACCTGCATCCAACAATCCAAAGAGTCCTGCAGTCCTCGATTCGGACTAGCCGTCAGTTTCGATGGCCTAATGCAACAAGTCAATACATGGTAGTCGGCATCAAACGCGTAAACCCACAAGGTTATCGAGGGTGGATCGGTGAAATCTAGGCTACAGGATTTAGCTGAAATGGTTCCAAATTTGTTAGGGAAACACGCCAACGCCCCATCAAACAAGAAGATTTGCTGTGCCGAGTCGAAAGGCAACGGTTTTCCGGCTAAATATCGCGACCAAGGCAACCGGTTACCTGTAGGTTTAATACTTGAGGGGTTAAGCAGATCGCACACGTCTCGGTCGTTGCCTGAGCTTATCTTAAAAAATAGGAATATCGACTTGGCAGAGCAGTCGACCAAGGAGTGGTCTGCTATTTCTGTCAAAATAAGTCTTGCTAGGAAACGTGATGGGTGCCAAGGCTTTCCGAGAAATGCAGGTTCTGTAAAGTTAGTGTCACGAACGACTTGGTAGGAATTTGGGAGTCGTTTGTAGCAAGTTGCGTGTTTTCATGATAAGTGTTCTTGGTTTGCTTTCGGGTACGGCTACATCAGCATGTCAATCAGCAACGATGTTATGGAGTGTGTTGCAGGGCTTTTGGGGAGAACGAAAAATTGGGACCTCAGGAAACGGAACCAGGTAGTTTAATGGGGAATAATTCAGATAGTTCGGCGAATGAACCATGGCTGCATATCGCGCTTTATCAACCAGAGATTCCACAGAACACGGGTAATATCGGGCGAACCTGCGTTGCTCTTGGGGCGAAGCTTTGGATTATCCGTCCCACCGGCTTTCGGCTTGATGCTCAGCAATTACGTAGGGCGGGTTTGGATTATTGGCAGCACTTGGTTTGGGAAGCCGTCGATCATTGGGACGATTTTCTGACGCGCTTCAGTGGGCGTCGTATTTGGATCATCACCAAATTCGGTAAGGCGATTTACCATCAAGCGAAGTTTCAGAGGGGCGATGTTCTGTTGTTCGGATCTGAGACTTCAGGGCTTCCACCGGGAATCCATGCGCAGTTCAGTGATCACTCCATACAAATCCCTATGCGCGAGGAAGCGAGGAGTTTGAATCTTTCTAATGCCGTTTCGATTGTCGCTTACGAGGCGCATCGTCAACTTGCCCCAACAAACTAGAATTTTCCTGAAGAGTGAATCATCAAGGGTAAGTTAAAAAAACTGAGCTAAAAATTAGCAGCCGAATGAACATTGTCTCGCGTCGAGGTTTCTTGTCTAAAGCCGGCACGAATCATTCGGATAGAAATGAGACGATGTTGCTGCCTGAAGAATGTCTCTTAGAACAGGATTTAAGTTGTGATTGAGAAATCTGATTTTTGGCAAAAGAAAATTGTGCCAGTAAGCGAGGCGATCGCAGAGCTTAGTTTGGGAGATACTGTTTCGCCTATCACGGTCATTGGAACGGAAAAGATTCGCGAAACTTTTGATAATGGTTGTTTGCAGCAAGCGGTCAATTCACGTTTAGCGCCTGGTGTTTCGCAAGTGGTGCTTAATCCTGATGCGCACATTGGTTATGGCGCTCCCGTCGGTTGCGTGTTGGTTTCGCCCAGCCATGTTTATCCTGGACCGGTTGGGGTGGATATCAAGTGTTCCATGAGCCTTTTGCAAACCGATATTCCTGAAGATGCTCTCGCTTCGCCGCAAATCCGACGTCGTTTGATCGACGCGATTTGTGAACGGACGCCGACGGGTATGGGAAAAGGCAATCGCCATGTCAAGAAAGCTCGGTCCATCTCCGCACAGGCAGGTTGGGAGGCATGCGTGGCTGGCGCGTCACCCAGTGTTCTGGAGGCTTTAGGAATTCCTACGTTTTGGTCGAGTCGTTGCGAAGATGCGTTTCATGTTGCTGCCGATGGAACCAGGAAATCACTAGAAGATCGTTTGGATCATTTGGTCTCAGGATCCTTGATTCCGAACTTTGTTGAAAAGTGTCAGCAACTTGGTTCGTATGGTGGTGGTAATCATTTTGGTGAGTGCGAAGTGGTGCGTTTGGTGGCAGACGAGGCAAGTCGTAAGGTGGCTGAGTCGTTTGGGCTGCGCGATGGACGCATTGCCTTTTTGTCTCATTGCGGCTCAAGAGGACTTGGGCATCGATTGGCCACAAACCAATTCCAGGTGATGCAGAATCTTTTTCGCCAGCGAGGCTGGGAGTTTCCAGGTGGAGATAAGGAGCTTGTGTACGCGGAACTAGGTTCCGAGGAAGCGGATCACTATTTGAGTGATATGGCTTTGGGAGCGAATTTCGCAACGGTCAATCATCTTTTGATCAATGCTTTGGTGCTGGATGCCTTCCGAGAAGTTTTGCCAGGAACTGAGGGTGAGTTGATTTACTTCATTAGCCACAACATTGCTCGTCGCGAATTGCTTCACGGAAAAGAGCAATGGGTTCATCGCAAGGGAGCGACACGCGCTTTCCCAGCCGGCCACCCCGAATTGGCAAATACACCGTATGCACAGACCGGACATCCTATTCTTTTGCCAGGAAACCCGCGCGATGGATCCGCTGTCATGGTGGCCAAGCCGGGGGCAGAGGTGGCATGTTTCAGTATTAACCACGGCGCAGGTCGAATCCTTGGTCGCAAAGCGGCTCAGAGAACTCTCGATCAAAAACTTGTTGATAGTGAGTTGCGGTCACTTGATATTTTGTCCAATTGTCGACAGTACCCGCTGGATGAAGCACCTTCGGCCTATAAGGATTTTCGAGAGGTGCTTCGGAGCGTCGAGATGGCGGGATTAGCAACGGAAGTCGCTCGACTAGACGCCCGCTTTGTCATCAAAGATGGCGGACCGGCCGATGATTGAAATCGAGCTCAGTGGGCGGTGAATGCAGGGTAAGCGGTTCACTTTCGAATCGCCATCCGCTGCCCTGTGACTACCCAGGGTTGTATAATTCACAGTGCGAGACAGCCGAGCCAAGAAAGCAGACGTTTTTCGCAGAGCGGACTTGGTTCGGAGTCGCGAAAACTGCTAAAACATAGAATGTGCAAGATCGGGTGTGCTCCGTGTGGTGATATCTTTATGCATCGCTCCACGGCTCACCAATGGCGAAGTTTAAATCAAAGTTGATCGGTTAAGAACATAAAGTTGGAGTGGGATTGATTATGGCAAGGTCGTTAAAGATATACCGAAAATTGCCTTTGGCTATTTCGTTATTGAGCTTATTGCTGTTTTGCTCGCCTAGCTTCGTGTGGGCCCAATCGGCTGGTCAAGCTGATTTGGACAAGGCAACCGATCTGAAGATTGAGGCAGATTCGATCGAGAAGTTGGTTGAAGTGATCGATCTTTGCAAAAAAGCGATCGAAAAGGGACTCAGTGATGAAGAGAAAGCACTTGCCCAGCAACTGCTTTCATCCGCAGCGTTTGAGCAGGCTGAAAAAATGACGCAGCGAATGGCTCAGGGGCGACTCACGCCGCGCAGTCTCTCTCGTCAACGAGATGAAGCAATCGCAGCGCTCGAACTAGCGCTAGCTAATAATGATAAATTCCCTGAGGCTTGGATCCTAAAGGCCAAGCTGTACACGATTCCAGAAGCGAATCAGGAAAAGGCCGTTGAAGCAATCGGCAAGGCTATTGAATTGCTGCAGGACAAGCCGATGGAACTTGCCGATGCGTATTTGCTGCGAGCTCAATTGGTTCCAGATATCGAAGATAAATTAGCCGATATCACTAAAGCCACCGAAGCTAACCCTTCGAATATCAACGCTTGGCAAATCCGCATCGCTTTGTTGGATCAATTGGGAAAAAGCGAAGATGCTTACAAAGCGAGCTTGCAGCTGATCGAACGTGAGCCGGAAAATTTGGTGGCGTTAGAAGTTGCAGTACGTTCGCTTTTGAAAATGGAAAAGACAGATGATGCCGTTGAGTTTTTAGGAAAACGCATCGAGCAGAATTCGAAGAACAGCGCAGCTTATCGTATGCGTGCGCAGTTGCTGAGAACTCAAGATAAGAAAGATGCGGCTCTGCAGGATCTCAATAAAGCGATCGAAATCAATAAGAAAGATGCGATCTCATTGTTGATGAGAAGCGAGATTTATCTTGAGCAAGAGAAGTTAGAGCAGGCTCGAGCAGATATCGACGAAGCACTTTTGGTTGAGCCCAACTTGGTTCAAGGAATCTTGATGCGAAGTTTGGTAGCGGCTCAGGAGAAGCGTTACTCTGACGCGATCGCTGACATGCGTAAGTTGGTTCGGGCACAACCGGATAATCCAGCTTGGATGTTGCAACTGGCTTCGTACTATCAACTGGACAACCGTCCGAGAATGTCGATCAAGGTTGCTGATGAAGTGATCAAGAAAGATGAGAAGAACTGGCGAGCTCACCGGCTTCGCGGAGATGCATTGCTCAGTGTGGGCGATCACAAGCTTGCAGTAGGTGATTACGAGAAGGCAATCACTTTGCTGGATGCCTTCAAGAGCGAGCAGGCTGCACAGAAGGATCAGAATAAGCCAGAGGCTGGCAAAGATGAGACCAAGACTGAGAAGCCTAACGAGGGAGAGAAAGAAGAGCCAGCCAAGGAAGAAGGTGATGAAGCTGAGGCTGCCGAAGACGACAACTCTGACTTGGCAGGGATTCTCAATAATTTGGCCTGGGTTCTCGCAACGTCGCCGAAAGATGATATTCGCAATGGAAAGCGTTCGCTTGAACTGGGCCTAAGGGCTTGCGAATTGACCAAGTACAAAGAGGCTCACATCTTGAGCACTTTAGCTGCCGGTTATGCTGAAAGCGGTGATATGACAAATGCCATTAAGTGGTCTGAAAAAGCCGTTGAAGCTGGCAAGGAAGAGAAAGCCGAGCAGCTTGAGCAGTTGGAAAAGGAACTGGAAAGTTACAAAGCCGGCAAGCCTTGGCGCGAAGAGCAGAAACAACAAGAGAATGAAGTTCCTGTAGGAAGCGCGGACCGAGGAATCGATTCTTAAACTTCGCTTTTGATATCCGCCCAAGAGGTTAGTGATTTGCGGTACTAGTGCGAGCGTCGTCTCGCACTAGTACCTTTTGTTTTAAAGCTGGCGTAGCGACGTTAAGGACCTGTCCAGGCTCGATCTCGCCAAGAATTGTTGTCAGCAGAGTTGCAATCGGATTTGCCAACCGTTGATGCGGCCGATTTTGCGTAGCCTAGGGTGGGGTAGTCATCGGTTTAAGGGCAATTGTTCGACTCCCAAGGTATCTTGGGTCAGCTCGGATGAATCGAGTGCCTAGAAAACCGAAAGGGTTGTACAGGATAATCCCAATCAAAAAAGGGATAATTTGGGAAGGGTGGATGGATTTGGTTGACCCTGAGCTTACAGGGTAACTATACTCGGTCGTAGGTTGTCATCCGTAGGGCTTCTGGCCGCTCCCGTAAAATGCTTTTCTTGAACCACTGCAGAGGTTTCCGAAAGGCGGATTTTACCCTTTTCAACTGATTGACCTAAGTATATGTCGCTTAACAACTTGCTTCGATTCAGTAGTCGCTTTGCCGGTACTTCTGTAAGGTTTGTTGCCTTGCTTGCGGCTCTGGTCGTGATCGGTTTTATCGGTCAACAGAATTCGGTTGCTCAAGAGCCCGAGGCAGCAGCACAAGAGGCAGCAGCGCCAGAGCAACCGCCACCGGCAGACACAGAAACGGAGGCGGTTTCGCCATCGGATGCAAAGCCTGGGGAAACCAAGGGGAATGCTCCTGTTCCAGTGCGTTCTTCTTCTTCCAGCCGCAAGTTGGCGCCTGGTGTTTTGCAAGTCATTGAGCCAGATCTTCGTCCAGAAGATACGTTTGAAGGGCCTTTGCCCTTGGATTTGGTTGCCGCTCATCCTGAATTAGTTTGGCAAGCTCCCGATTTTCCCGACGGTCGTCCCCTCGAAGCTGCAAAAAGCGAGACGCTGATTGAAAAAGCGAACGCAACCATGCTTCGCCATTCGGTATACGGCTTTGAAATCGGCTTTAAGCCAGTTCGCCAGATCGAAGTGGATGTTCCGCAGCCAAGCGGCAAGCTGCAGCGTCGGCTGATTTGGTACATGCTGTATCGCTTACGTTATACGGGAGGAGATTTACAGCCCAAGCCTGAGGTAGATGCGTTTGGCGCGGAAACTTTCCCCCAGCCACAGCGTGTTGGATATCAAAGTCGCCGCATTTTCCCTAGCTTTGTGTTGATCGAAAAGCCAACGAACAAAGAGTATTTGGATCGAGTAATTCCTGCGGCTAAGTCGGTCATTGCAGAGCGCGAGAAGGTGGGACAGCCTATCTACGATTCGTTGGAATTGCAGACCATTTCGATTCCTCGCAGTACGGACACCGAGAACCATGAGGTTTGGGGCGTCGCGACTTGGGAAAGTCTTGACCCCCGAATTGACTACTTTGCAGTTCAAGTTCAAGGTTTGACCAATGCGTTTCACATTGAAATCAAGGATGGAGCAAAGCGATATTTGCGAAAGACCTTGCAGCTTCATTTCTGGCGTCCGGGCGATACAATCGACATGATGGCTGACAAAATCCGCTACGGAGTTCCTGCTTTGGCGGATCCAGTGCGGCAAAATGAAGTCTTAGCTGCTTATGGGTTATCAGAACGCCTTGATTATCTCTGGATTTACCGGTAATCTGGTAGGTCTGGAAGGTTCTCGAAAGTTTCCTAGCCTCAGCCCCGATAAGCCATTTGTGTGTATCGAGGCAGCGAGCCAGTTTTTAACGCGGATAAACCTAATAAAGGTGTAAATCTGTGAACTGTTCGCGGTGGGAGTAGGGTGGAGTCAATGCCTTTGCTTTAAACAGCAATTCGTGGCGTTGATTTCCTCTGGTTTGGAACGTGGTATTTCTCCGGAATTTGATTCTGGGGTTGCTTCGTTTTGCAGCCGATAGTTTCGAGAACTTGGAAGCGGTGTTGGGGTGGTGATATTCGGCCCTTCACACAGCTTTGATAACGCCAGTTGAACGCCCTGTTGGGCTAGCATCCGTTGGTCAACAAAACACGAAGCGCCTTGTGAATGGGCAAATTCACAGGTAATTGAGATAGACTATTTGAAAGGTTGTGATTGTCATGGCACATAAAAAAGGTCAAGGTTCATCCCGCAACGGTCGTGAAAGTAATTCACAGCGTCTTGGTGTGAAGCGATTTGGTGGCGAGCTCGTTCAACCAGGTTCGATCTTGGTACGTCAGGTTGGAACCAAGTTCCACCCTGGAAAAAATGTTGGTATGGGCAAGGACTACACGATCTATTCTTTGGTCGATGGTAACGTCCAGTTCGATCGTGATGGTCGTCGGGTCAATGTGGTTCCAGTTGCCAACAGCTAGTTGTCGATGATTGGCTCGATTGCTTTGCGATGCCATTGTGAAAGGATCGCGAGTAAAGGGCCTCTGAGAACAGCTGTAGCCAGGACCGGTTACCTCATTTAAACAACCGTAAATCAGAATTGAATTGGGCGAGCACTCTTGTTGAGATGGCTCGCTCTTTTTTTTTAGAGGCAAGATATGTTTGTTGATCGCGTCGAGGTGGAGTTTCTAGCGGGCAAAGGGGGTGACGGTTGCGTTGCCTTTCTGCGTGAGAAGTATGTACCGCGAGGTGGTCCATGCGGCGGCGATGGAGGTAATGGCGGCAGTATTATTCTGCGTGCCCGAGAGGGTGTGAACTCGCTCGTCAGCTTCGCTCAAAGTAAGCAGTGGCGAGGAGAGCGGGGCGAGAATGGACAAGGTTCAGGCTGTCATGGTAAAGGTGCCAAGGATACGATTCTGGAAGTTCCTCCAGGAACCGTATTGATCGACAAAGAAACAGGGATGGTGCTGAAGGATCTGGTCAATCCAGGCGATGAGGTTGTTGCAGCGCGAGGCGGAAAGGGTGGTAAAGGAAATACGCATTTCAAAACATCCACCAATCGTGCTCCGCGCGAAGCAACGCCTGGTCAAGAAGGCGAGCATCGTCGAGTGATTCTCGAATTGAAAGTGATTGCCGATGTGGGATTGATCGGTAAGCCCAATGCGGGCAAGAGCACGATGCTCAGTCGTCTTTCGCGAGCTAGGCCGGAAATTGCAGATTATCCATTCACGACCAAATATCCGAATCTCGGCATGGTCAGGCTCGATATGGATCGCTCCTTCGTACTGGCTGATATACCCGGATTGATCGAAGGGGCTCATCGCGGTGTTGGATTGGGACACGACTTTCTGCGACATATCATGCGAGCCGGAATTTTGGTGCATCTTGTGGAGCCAGAGCCACAGGATGGTACCGATCCGATCGAGAATTACGAAACGATTCGTCGTGAGTTAGAGCAGTACAGTCGCGAGTTGGGTGAGCGACCTGAAGTCATCGTAGTTACGAAATCAGAATTACCCAATGCGGAATTGGTTCGCGATGAGTTGTTGGAGAAAACGGGTAAGGAAGTTCTTTTAGTGAGCGCAGTGACTGGGCAAGGCTTGAATTTGCTCATCGGGAGAATCGCTGAGCTCATTAAACAACGTGATCAGAACAAGCCCACTCGCCCTCGCTGAAAAGGTCGCTACCTTGGCCTCGGACAGAGATTTCAGGAATTGCAGTTCGACTTGGGTGATCGATATCGGCAATAGCGGTATCAAGATCGCTCTAGCAGATTACTGCGGAGAGGCATCGCCGAAATCTCATCAAGTCTTTCAGCATCATCGTTTTGATTGGAACTCTTCGCGTGTGAGTCGTGTTTGGCAAGCGACCTGGAGGCACGCTGATCTTCGAGCTTTGGCAGAAGCGGATTCGGGTGAAGAAGGACGTCATCAGCGCGAAGTCTATCTCGATTTGAACGATACAGCTTGGCCTGAATTGGTTCTCGCGCAGCTTCAGGAGCATTTCTCGGTTTCAATCGCCAATCAGCGACAGGGGTGGGTACTCAGCAGCGTTCATCGGCAAGCATCTGCTCATTGGATGCAGGTGATCACTCAAAACCGTCCGCATGATATTTGCCGATTGATGGATTATCGCGATTTACAGTGGGTGTTAAAAGTTGATGCGCCGCAGCGGGTTGGGACTGATCGTGTCATAGCCGCTTGGAGTGCATGGCAGTTGCTGCAGAGGCGGTCTCCGTGCGTGGTCATTCAAGCGGGCACAGCGATTACGGTTGACGCTGTCGATAGCAGTGGAGCGTTTGCGGGTGGTGCGATCATGCCAGGCTTGCGTTTAACCTTAAATGCTTTAGCTGGTGGTACTGATCTGCTTCCCCATCTTACCACTCCTGCCTCGCCATCGGAGCTTCCCCGCTTGCCCGGAAAGAATACGGAGGATGCGATGTTAGCAGGTGGAGTTGCTGCGGTGATCGGTGGTATCGATCTGTTGCTGAAAAGGTATCGAGATCTATACGGAAACGATTTACCGATTTTAATCAGCGGTGGTAACCGAGCCTATCTAGCACCATTGCTTTCGTATCGAGTTCAGGTGGTCGATCATCTTGTTCTGTTAGGATTATCGGGGTTATTGGATTCATGGATTCAATCGGATAGTTTGAAGGGACATGGCAGTTAAGGCTTTAGAAGGTTTTTGTGAGGTTTGTTGTCGTTGGTGATACGCGATGGATCGCGAGGAGTATGGCAACCAATTATTCCAGTTTGCTAATAACTTCGTTTTCGATGACATCTGTCGAACAGAGAGAGAGTAGAGAATTTTTGTTTTCTGATGAATCATTGCTTCCATGGCGATGATTCTTTTGATTTGGATTGGGCGTTAATTGTTATTGAGTTACCTATCGCCGTTTCGGCAGGAATCTAAGATAGGGACTCAGAGGAGTCGGTCTGTCCCCTGAGACAATTTAGTCGATGTCTAGACTCAACGTTTCCGAAATAAGAAATCTACTGACCAGTCGCAGCGATTCGTGCGCTGCGGTCGATCAATTATTTCCGGAAGTGAAGCGGTTTAGTTTTTCCGAAGCCTTGAAGGCTTCATCGGATTTTTTGCCGCGATCATCAGCGTTGGCGAAGAGCGGAGATACATCGACGGAGATCGATCAATTACTAACGCAACTGGACAGTGTTCATCAAATTGGTCAGTCGCCGCTGGTTGCGGTAAGCGGTTTGCTGAACGCGGGTAAGAGTAGCCTGATCGCGAGTTTTTTGAGTCCAGCCAATCGCAATCGGGTTCTCGTAGGAAGTGGCAATCAGCAGGGAACCCATCGATTTGTTATTTGGTTGCCGGCTAGTTGGCAGCAGCAGTCTCAGGTGTGGTACCGCTGGCTGGAGCAGCTCCGCAGTACATTTGGTCGCGCGCCGGAATGGTTATCGACTGAGCCATCGATTGCCTATGCACAGTACAACGGGCAGTCTTATCCCGAGCTTAGTACGGAGAGAAGCGATAACTTATCGATTCCATCTTCATCGGCATCCAGTGATGAGATCGCTACGGGTGGTTCTGTTCAGTTTAAAAGTCTAGAGGTTCCACTGATTGCAACGGATGCGGCGCTCGACTCACTTGGTGTGGGGTTGATTGAGTGCCCCGATATTCAGACAGGCATATTGGGGAGTGGTAGTTCGAATCCTTGGGAGGATTCTAGCTTGCCTGAGTATCGTCGGCAGATATTAGCACGGGCCGCGCGACTTTGTTCCGCCTTTATTGTGGTCACCAAGCTGCGTGATTTGCATGATCAGCAAACCGATAGACTGCTGACCACATTAAAGGAATCGATGCCTGGATTGCCGCGAATCTTAGCGATCAATTTGATACGCAGACGTTATGTGCCTTCGGAGATTCTCAGTGAATCGCGAGGAATCATGGATCGATTCGGTATCGATCGGCTTTATGCGGCTTATGATTTCAGGGGTGAGTCTTTGCGTGAGCGACTACCACCAATCCCTGAAGAATTCGCTTCCATTGCGAGCCGTGGAGAGGTTGTTACTCACCCGATTTTTTTTCGTTTGGATCGAGTCGCTCTGTCAGATACTTCACCGCGACCGGCGCCGGAGGATTATCTACTGCGACTTGGCAAACAGTTGAATCAAAGCGAGATGTTTCAGGCATGGCAGGATTCGTTAGTCGGTCAGTTGCGCCATTTGGTCGTCGCGGGTAAAGATACGCTTGTAGCCGTTACATCGTGGCAGGAGAAAATGCAGGATGATTTAAGACAAGAAGTTGCGGAAGCGATTCTTGGTCTGATCGGCAAACGGGATGAGCATGGCGAGGTCGCTGAAGTTCGCTTGCAAACATCCAAGCAAATAATCGGGCAGATCAATGCGAGTTTACATCGCACTTCACCATGGTGGTCGTGGCCCAGTTTGATGGTCGATAAGACGGTAGCTTGGACAAAAGATTCGGTTTCCAATGCTGCGAAGAACTTGATGCCGATGACGTCGATCCAGCAGTCGTTGAAAGGGGTGAAGGATTGGTTTCGCCAATCGGATCGCAGTCAGATTATGACGGCGGATCGGTTAAGAAAGGAATTGCGATCGAGGCTACCTGAAAAAACTTGGCAAGCTTGGAATGATGAGCAGTGGTTAGATGTTTGCCAGCGTATTTTGGATCGATTTCAAAATGAAAATCAAACATTATTGCCTATAGAGCAGCTCGATCAGTGGTCCAAGTCGGTGTGGGATAACATGCCGCTTAGCAAACGACTTACAACGGGTTTGGTACCAGTCGCTTCAGTGTTTGCGCCACTCGCAGCCGTATTGTTGATACCGATCGATCTTGGGGGATCAACGGTTTTAGTATTTGCTTCTCTCAAGGAGCTTGTGGCGGCAGCAGGTATTGCCGGCGCGTGGGCTGCAATTTCGGGGAGTCCTACCCCAGCAGTTGCCGAAGAGGAGGCGGCATGGCAGCAATTTGGCGATCTTGTCGCAATCACCCTGGATGAATTGGGGCTTCCCCGCCCTTCTGCTGCGAATGGGTTGCCACGCCTAAAGATTGGTAGGGTCGTTCGCGAATTACCGGCTAGTAGATTACCAGGGCGAGTCAGGGAGAACGCCAGTCAGCTTCCTATTTGGAAAGTACGAGCGGAATTCCTTCGGCAAGTTGAGCTGCTGAAGCACGTTGTTTTAAATGGGCAGTAGTCTTGTGGTTTTCATTTACCTTTAGAAAAGCTTGATCGAATTGTTATGCGACAAGACATATCGTCACAATCAACGGGGGCTTTACGAACCGATCTGGGACAGGTTTATTCCGATCGAGTCGCTTCGGCGGTGACGCAGTTGTTTGGAGATCAACCTGTAGCGCAGTCGGTCTTGCATGCATGTCGCGAATTCGATCGACAACGCGACAGTATTGAATCAAGTCGCGGCGTTGAATTGCTGACGATTTCGCTGGTAGGGGCGAAGGGGCAGGGAAAAAGTTGGGTCGCGCGACAACTCGTTCGTGATCAGCGTGTGATTCAGGAATTGCGAAGCGGTGACTTAGCAAAAGATGCGACGGCGCAGTTGACATGGATCGGCCCGCGCAGTCCCGAGCAACTGAATCCGAATTTCGAGCGATTCATTTTCTGTAATTCGGAGCAAATGGCAGATATTTCTCGCCCCTTTATGTTGCTCGATACACCTGGATTAACGGATGCTGATGCGCAGATAGCCGAAATTGCTCGACAGGCATTGAGTCTCTCTCCGATCAAGTTGATTGTGATCGCTCGTGATCAAATCCGTTCCGCAATCAATACTCATATCGCAAGACAAACAGCGGGATCGGTTTGCTTACCGATCATTACGATGGTGGAGCCTGGGGATTTAGCTGCATCTGGCAGCGGCGAATTGGCAGATGATCTTCGGCAACTAATGGCGCATCTTGCGCAAAGCGCGCCTCAAAGCGATTGGTTGGAGCCGATCGTGGTAGAAGATTTCGATCTTGCTGGGGGCGAGCAGGTTGTTGGTGAGCGGATCGCGCAAACGATTATCGAGCGGCTGAGAAGTCGTCCTCTGGATGATATGAGTTTATCACGTTCGCGCGAGCAAAGGCTCCGCGCGGCACAGGAGCGATTTCGTATTCAGGTAAGTCGACTTGTGGGAGATCAGATTCCACAGCTTGCCTCTGCCGTGAAACGTTTGCACGAGGAGACAGAGAGAATTCCCGAAGAGGTGATATCTTCGATGTTAGGCAGCCCATTGATCCTACAAGCTGCCGTCCGTAGTCGAATGCGAACGCAATTGGTGGGTGATACCAGTTCCTTGTGGTTTCCTTATCGATCGATTTTGACTCTGTTGCATCTGACGCATGGAGCTTGGGATCGTGTGCTGATGTCGTTGACTGGGAGTGTTCCTTCGCTCTTTGGGACCCTAACTGCCTGGGCGAGAAATTTACAGCAATCTCGGCAGATTCGCTGGGAGTTACAGCAAGGACTACGCGATCGAATTGAAAGGCAGATCGATGATCGTATTCAGCCGTTGTGCGAGCAATTTCAGCGTGTGATCCAGCGCTTGCAAAATCGCGATCGGAAAAGTGTGGCAGCGCTTGGTGAGGATAGTGTGTCAACTTCGCCTGGTGTTAAATTGACTGGGATTGAGCAGCTTCAAAGTCGAAGTCAGGATATTTTCGAGAACACATTGGCGGAAAATGCTTTTGCATCGTTCCCGCTTCAGGTGGCTGGGTTGGGAGGGACGGTTCTTTTTTGGAGCATGCTTTCTGGGCCGATTGTTTCGGTTTATCGCCAGTATTTTCAGGCGAGTTATCATGCCCTAACTGACACGGTGGCGCATGTGGACGGGTTTCCACATCCGCCGGCCAGCATGATTTTCACCAGTCTGCTGCTGTCTGTTTTACCCCTGCTCATTTATTGCATGCTTGTGTTGACCGTTTATCTGCGGCGATCTCTGGTGGAACGGGTATCTGCCCTCATTCAGCAGCGTCATCATCAGGCGATTGAAGAGCTGAAATCTAGCGGTGCTCTGAAATTACATTTCGAAAATCAGCTTCTAGATCAGGCTCAATTTCTCATTCGGCTCGATGATCAACTGAAACAGCCTGCGAATCCCATGAATATGGGCTCGGTCGCCAATTAGGGGTATCGACGATTTCGTCTGATTCGATACCCTAAGAGAGTTGTAGTTGGGGCCGAAATGAAGGTTTTTGCCCCGTTTGAGCAAAACTCTAAACCATCTTTCCGTGGAGTCTTCGCAATGTCTTCCGGTGTTGCTAACCCGCCTTCTGCCGATCCTTATTTTCAGCAACTCTTTGCGGAGAGAATTGGTGGAGCTCAATATGGCAAAGGGACGGAAATCTACAAGTTTGAAAAGATCAAGCGAGCTAAACGGAAGGCGTTAGCCGATTATCCCAATCGCAAATTGGTTGATTTCGGCATCGGCGAGAACGACTCGATGGCAGCGAGTTCCGTTCGTCAGGTGATGCATACGGAAATCGATAAGCCCGAGAATCGTGGCTACGCTGATAATGGTGTTGCTGATTTCAAGCAATCCGTCGCCAATTTCATGCGACGGCAATTCGGGGTTGAGCTTGATGCCGTTACGCAGGTCAACCATTGCATCGGAAGCAAGACGGCTTTGTCGATGTTGCCTGCCTGCTTTATCAATCCAGGAGACGTTACGCTGATGACGGTCCCCGGATATCCAGTGGCAGGCACCCATACAAAATATTACGGCGGGACAGTCCATCGCTTGCCACTGTTAGCGGAGAATAACTTCTATCCAGACTTTGATTCGATTACTCCTGAAGTCTGGGAGCGAACGAAATTATTGGTATTGAATTATCCCAATAGTCCGACCGGACAAGTGGCGACCAAGGATTTCTACAAGCGAGTCATTGATCTGGCGCATCAGCATCAATTTGTTGTGGTGCAGGATGCAGCACATATACTCTTGACGTTCCGCGGTGAGCCTCTGAGTTTCTTGAGCGTACCCGGCGCGATCGATGTTGGAGTTGAAGTGCATTCGCTGAGCAAAGGCTTTGATATGATCGGCTGGCGAATTGGTTGGGTCTGTGGTAACCCACGTATCGTACAAGCTTTTGCGGATGTTAAAGACAATTGTGACAGTGGGCAATTCGCAGCGATTCAAAAAGCTGCGGCTGCTGCACTGAGCGATCCTTCGATTCCTACGGCGATTCGTGAGAAATATCGTCGCCGCTTGAGCAAGCTTGTGGCGGCATTAAAGAAATGTGGTTTCCAGTGCGAGATGCCTGGTGGAAGTTATTTCCTTTACACTCGCGCCCCCAAGGCTTCCCAGGCGGGTAATGTATTTAAGAATGCTGAGGAAGCGAGCCAGTATTTGATCGCACAACACTCCATCGTCACTGTACCATGGGACGATGCAGGGGCGTTCTTGCGATTTTCGGTGACGTATGAAGCTGCCGATGAAGCCGCTGAGGATCAATTGATGGAAGAGACGGTCAAGCGTTTGCAATCAGATCCCCTATCGTTCTGATCGCCGAAGGTTCTATGTACCGAATAGCTCGTTAGGCGAATGAATTCGGTACAAAATTCAATAGGAAATCGCGTCAGTGTCCAGTAAGTCTTTGCAACCGATCATCTGCTGCCTCGGCGATAGCGTTGGAGGTAATCCAACGCAATTCGTTTTCGAAAGAGCTTTGATCGATCGAGGATTGACCGATTGGAAACTGTTTACGGCGGAGGTGAAAAACGAAGAGACTCAAGCCGCTCTGGGAGCACTGAAGCTGTTAGGTATTCAAGGTGTTTGCTTGATTACTGAGCAGATGAGGAAGTTGGTTTTAGGACCGCAGGTTCAGGCCGATCCCGAGGCGGTCTGGTGCGGACGTGTGTCATTGCTGCTGCGAATCGATACGATCGAACCAGAGACTCGCGCTGCAGGGCCGGTTGAATCGCTTTTGCCCTCACAGCCTGTTTGGGAAGGAACCTTTACAGTGGGCAACGCCGTCCTTCAGGCTCTCCTGCAACTTGAGGTTGTCGATCCGCTGGCCATGAATTGTTTGGTTTTGGGGGACAGTCCAGAGGCGAGATCTGTAGTGGCCTCGGCCTTGAAAAAAGGGACCGGCAAAATCTTTTGGTTAGTGGATTCGAGCGCACAGCCACTTGAGGATACATGTCCCGATGGGTTAAAGGTTTTCCTCCAAGAGGCTTGTCAAAATGAGCGCCTAATGCTGGTGCATGACTTGTCTGAGGCGATGGGGCCGGATTTGCACGCTACGATCGTTTGCGAGGAAAAGTTCGTCAGAAATTTCGAAAAATGGCTTAATACTCAATCTTCTCCTGAGCAAATCCGTGTCGTCGACGCTCGGAGCAGCGTCATTAGCATTTCGGAACTGTCCCTGCCGTTACCAGTCACGGTTGCCATTACCCGTACGACTGATTGGCACGCCAAAATGCTGGAAGAAGACTTTCTTCGGTTGACAGGGGTTGCCCCTAATTCGGTGGTGGTCAGAGACGCATTAGACGAATATATGGAATTATAGAAATCGGGAACTTACGAAGTTGAATTCTTGAATTCAATTTCTTCTAATAGCCCCTCGGTTGGTCTCCACTTCCCGAGTCGACTATAGTAATCTAGTACGGGGCTGGAACACATCTTGTAGGGGAAGTGCGATGTTCTCACAAACTGTAGAGTACGCTTTGCGCGCCGTCGTTCATTTGGCCTACTGCTCTCCTGCTGCAAGCACTACAGAGCAGATCGCTCTTGCAACTAAAGTTCCACAAGCATATCTCTCCAAAGTTCTTCAAGGCCTTTCGCGCACCGGAATTGTTCGTTCTCAGCGCGGTATAGGTGGAGGAGTTGCTTTGGCTTCTCTTCCACAAGAGTTAACGATTCTGGATGTGGTTAATGCTGTCGAGCCTCTGCAGCGAATTCATCAATGCCCACTCGGAATTTCCTCGCACGGCAAAGTTCTCTGTCCGCTGCATCGTCGAGTCGATAATGCTTTGGCTATGGTCGAGGAGGCATTTAGCAAAACGACGCTAGCGGAAATTCTGGCGGAGCCAGCGTCCAGCAAGCCCCTCTGCGATGTTCAGGCTGCCATGGAAGTTCTTGCGGCGAAAGCGTCCAAGAAAAGCGAAGAGGCCTCTGGGTCTGCCTGCGAAGTGAATCCAGAGTGCCAGTGAACCGGTGCCAGTGAACCGGTGCCAGTGAACCGGTGCCAGTGGTTCTCAAAAAGGTTCTTGCAATGACTAGCTGTTTGCTTGCCTTGTAAAGCAAGTTGAAAAAGTCTTTAAAGGATTCGTTACGTCGGTGCTAAACATCGTCATCGATCTTGAAAACCTTCAGGTTCGTTTTTTATTCCTTAGTTGGTGTTAGCAAGACTAGTCCTTGAGTGATTGTTTCGAGCGACGCACGTATCGCACTCCTGCCTTCACAAGTTATGACTCGATAATCGCCGGATTAATGCTAGCAGCCTCTACCTGCATCTGCCCGTTCCCCTTCCGGCGACTGCTAGCTTTATCCTTCTCGCATCGATGCGGCGGCGACTTTCATATCTTTTCTTCAGTAGCAGTCCATTTATTGCTCGTTTTTTCTGTGGGTGAATATTGGGGGGAGTGATTGCTCTTGCGTCCAAGGTTTAATTCGTTTACCAGAACCTCGTTGAGATTTGTTCACGCGACTTTTGAACTGCGTCGTAAACATTGGAACCTCATCCATGAATCACCGATCGTGTTGCAGGTGGCAAGCGAGCATCCAACACCTTACCGCTAAGTTGATGGTTTTCGTATGGCTTTTGTCCAGCACTGTTTTGTGTGTAGGGACGATCGTTGCTGGTGAGGAAATCGCGGTCATCCGTTCTGCTAAAGCAACAGTCCATTGCGGTCCAGGCAACGAATATTATGCCACTCAGGAATTAAAGAAGGGTGAGCGTGTTTGGGTTGTCGACCGCGATACCAATGGTTGGGTTGCTATTCAGCCTCCACTGGGAAGCTACTGCTGGTTAGCAGCCAAAGAAACAAAGCTTTTATCTAACGGCCGCGAAGTTGAGATCGTTGGTAACCAGGCAGTTTGTTGGGTCGGTAGTCTAGTGAAGCAGACCGACTACCGTTGGCAAAGTCAATTGAGTGTTGGAACTAAGGTAAATATTCAGGGTGAAACACAGCGCACGCAAGCTGATGGAACGGAGCAGTTGTGGTATCAAATCGATCCACCGGCAGGCGAAATGCGTTGGATTCGCATCGAGCATTTGGGAGCTATTGATGAGACGACCGACAGTGTTGCGACCGCCACGGAATCCTCCAGCAGTCCCAAGCCATCTCTTGGCCCGAAGGATTCGGCCGTAAAAACAGCTTCGGCAACAGAGGTTGTCGATTCGAAAGCGAAGGGCTCTGCGCGAAAGAGCGACCGCAAAGTGCAATTGGCATCTAATTATGAACCAGTGGCGGCTCCAAAGCCTCCGCGTAAGCTTTCGCCTAATTCTATGAACAATAGCGAAATGCGTGCTATTCAACCAGCGTCTGCTACGTCACCGATTGCTGCGAGACCAGCACCTGCCGCGCAGCGTCCCAGTTCACGACCTAGCTCTCGTCCATCGCCGGATGGAGAAGTGAATTGGGGGCAGTGGCAAGCATTTCCTACATCGAATCCCCGCGGTCCAAATCGTCCTGTTCCTCAGCAGCAATCATCCAGCGCGATGAGTCCTATGGAATGGATATTTTCCGACTTCGTTCATCGTAATGAAGGTTCTGGTCAGGTAGATCCAAATGACATGAGACCAATTGCGAATTCTGGTTCAACGCTGAGAGAATCAGTAGCGGATGGTCGAGATCAGGCTCAATTGGGTCCTTACCGTAATCGGACATCAGAGCTTCCGCGACCTCGTCGACGTACTGGTGGTGAACCGACTTTAGCACGCCGTAGTCCCGAATTGATGGAGGGTACTCTCGAGAACAGGAGACTTGATTACGGTAGCAGAGATTACCGGAACGAAGCATCGTTGGCATATCAAAGAGACCCGCGTGAACCTTTTCGTCCTTATGGTAGTGAACGATTTGCAACAGCAGCCTACAGCGATTCTGCAGCGCAGAGTGATTTGCCCCAGCCGTCTGCTTGGCATGGTATTGAATCGATGGCGAATCCATCTTCCGAGTCGGCACTAGGCGTTGACGCATACGCTCCGGTCAATATTTCTTCTCCATCTCTACAGCAGCAGCAATTGGAGCTTTCGGCTGCCGTCGCAAAGCCTATCGAGCAATGGAATTTGGTGGCATTCCGAAATTCATTAGAAGAGCAAATTGCACAAAGTGGTGATCCGCTCTTTCGAGGTGAAGCGAGATTGCTGTTGGATCGAGTTGAAGCTTTTATTCAACTCAAGAATCGTTCTCTCAGTGGCAATGCGACTGCAGGTTTATGGCGTGGAGCGGCACCGGAGCAATCTGGGCAGGCTGCGGCGCCTGTTTCTCCGGCGTCTTGGGTGAACGCTTCTCAGTATGATGCAACCGGTTGGTTGGTGCCCGTTCATGCGACGCATCCGGGGCAACCAGAGTATGCATTGAGCGATGATCGTGGGAATACGATCGCCTATGTGTCCGCGCAGCCAGGAGTTAACTTGCGTCGGTATTTGCGTCAGCCAGTGGGGCTCAAAGGAAGACGCGGATTTCTATCTGAGTTATCGGCCAATCATATTGTGGTAGATCGCGTTGTTCAGCTCCAGCGCTAACAACGCTTTTTACAGTATCCAGCTACATCGCGTTAGTTTTTCGACGATACCCAATCTATGCGATCGATCACTGTATCTGTCATCAGATCAGCGAAGTAATGATACGCATATTCTTGCTTGGGACATCGTATTAATTGAACAAGAAATGGCAGATATCGCCATCCTGCATGATGTAGGCTTTCCCTTCGACTCGCAGTCGTCCTGCGGATCGGATTTCCTTCTCGCTGCGATATTTTTCTAAATCTTCAAGCGTATATACTTCGCATCGAATAAAACCCTTTTCGAAGTCAGAGTGGATAACTCCGGCAGCTTGTGGAGCAGTGGCTCCAATCGGTACGGTCCAAGCTCGCACTTCCTTTTCGCCTGCGGTGAAATAGCTTTGTAATCCGAGAGTCCGATAGGCTTGTCTAGCAAGTACGGCGAGTGCTGGTTCCTTGAGTCCAACTGAATGCAGCATTTCGGTTCGATCGGGCTCGTCGAGTTCCGCGATTTCCGCTTCGAGTTTGGCGCACACAGGAACAACAAGTGCTGAAACCTTCTCCGCGTACTCTCGAACTTTTTGTACCAGCGGCGCTTTGCCATCGAGATCGTCCTCGCTAACGTTAGCTACGAACAAAATAGGCTTGCGAGTCATCAGTCCAAAGCTGCTGATCGCTTCGGCTTCGGCCTCGGGTAATTCGAGGCTGCGAAGTGGAAGGTCTTTGGCTAGATGAGCCATGCATTTATCGATAGCAGACAAGCGTAGTTTCGCTTCGCGATCGCCCGCTCGCGCGGTCTTCTGAGCTTTCTGAGTTGCGCCTTCAAGTACTTGGATGTCCGAAAGCATCAGTTCGGTTTCAATCGTATCGATGTCTTGCATAGGATCGACGTTCCCAGAAACGTGGATCACATCGGGGTCGACAAAGCATCGGACGACTTGGATGATCGCATCAACTTCGCGAATATGGCTGAGGAATTTATTTCCGAGTCCCTGTCCTTCGCTGGCGCCTTTGACGATACCAGCGATATCGACAAGCTTTAGAGCAGCAGGCACAATTCGCTGCGGCACGATGATTGAGGCGATCCTGTTAAGCCGATCATCAGGAACCGAGACGATACCTTCATTGGGCTCAATGGTGCAAAAAGGATAATTGGCGGCTTGTGCGGCCTTGGAGGCGGTCAAGGCATTGAACAACGTGCTTTTGCCAACATTAGGCAGACCAACGATTCCAGCTTCCATCGTAAACTCATCTTCAAATTAGTGGCTCTATAACACCCAGCAGCAGTGTCGCCTCTCGGCTCGTTTTCTTCAAGGGACACTTCGTTTTTAGTAGCCTTTCTTAGCCCCTTCGACAATCGCTAAAACGCCAGGGTGCTTTAGTTTTCGCTCCAGGGAGATCGCATAAAAATTTTCTCGAACTCCCGATATTTTTCCCAGTGAAGCCATGCCGTAGAGTTCTTTGAGATCCTTGACGACAACGCCTGGAACGACCATCAATCCATCCCCTGCCCTGCCCGCCACTTCGAGCATTGCACTGTCTGCGAACTCGCCTCGGACTTCCACTCGAATTCCTCGGTCACCGAACCATTTATCTACTTGCCGTCGCAGAACGGTATCTTCGGTTGGTAAAACGAAGGGTGACTGGTTCAGGGAATGGGGGAAATCGCCCGAATATCGCTCGGCCAACTCCTTCGTTCCCACGACGTGTACTTCTGATTCCCAAAGCAAGTGACTGTAGGCTTTGACTCCCAGGGAAGGATCGGGAGGGCGATCCGTTAAGACCACATCCAGCTTATGAACCGATAGATCGGCAATCAGGCGATTCATTTCTCCTTCGTGACAAATCAAGCGGCATTCCTGCTCCGCTTTCATAGAGGGTCTTAGCAGTTTGTAGGCTACCAATTTAGCCATCGCGTCCCGCAGTCCCACTCGCAACTCCAAGGGGCGGCCTATTGGATTTCCATGGATGCATTCCACCATCTCTTCGCCCAAGGCGAAAATGTCCTGCGCGTAACGCTGAACGATTTCGCCCGTTTCCGTTAACGCTAAGCCACGCCCTTGTTTCTCAAATAGCTTTGCCCCGAGCGACTTTTCCAGTTCCCGGATCTGAATGCTTAGCGTGGCAGTCGACAAATGCAGTTCTTTGCTTGCAGCCGCCAAGCTTCCCTCGCGGGCTGCTGTGTAGAAATAAAACAAATGGTGGTAATTCAGCCACATCGGGAAACCTTCGGGCGGGAGAACGGCGAATCGTTTGGTTTATTCAAACAATTATAGCTCCATTATTTAACAATGTCGGTCCCTAGAAGACGTAGTATTCAAGAAGTTGGGTTTCTTAAGATTTTCGAAAAGGGTTTTTCCATGATGCAGGTTGCCGTCCATACCGACCGCCGGATTATTTCAGAAAGCCATTTGGAAGTTCTTCATACGCGCCTTGAGTTTGCGTTGTCTCGATTCGAATCGCAGCTGGGGCGGGTGGCTGTCTATTTAAGCGATGTGAACGCGGATAAAGGTGGCGTGGACAAGCAGTGTAAGGTCGTGGTTCCTATCAAACGCGGAAGATCGATCGTGATGCAGGATCGCGATAGTAATTGGTTGGCCCTGTTCGACCGAGTTGCTGAGCGACTTGGCTATAACGTTTCGAAACAGATTGCCCGCCGACGCGACCATTGACCAAGATGTTGTCAAAGTCTTGGAGCAATAAACATTTCCTAACGCCGAAGGGCATTTTTGCTCAACTATCCTTCCCTCCACTTCATTTTGGGTGGAGAGAAGGATGGCCTCTTTTCAACGATTGAGATATGAAAGTTCTCGAACGTTGCTCTCGGCAACCTCTCGTGTGATCTTGCCGTCTCGATAGAGCGAACGAACGCTTTCGTCAAAACTTATCATGCCATCATCACGCCCGGTAAGCAGATAGTTGTCGATGCTCTCGAGTTTGTTGTTGCGGATGGCGCTGAAGATAGGGTTAGTATTCCAGAGGACTTCTATTGCGAGGTGTCGTTTTTCACCTTCTATTTCATCCGGTAGCAGGCGTTGGCTAACGATGGCGCGAAGGCTCATCGCGAATTGATTTCTCATATCGCGTTGAGTCTCTAGTGAGAAAAAGTCAGCGTATCGACTGATAGCTCCCTTGGCATCGCGAGTATGCATGGTTGCCAAAACCAGATGGCCTGTCTCTGCTGCACTCAATGCCATTTGCGCAGTTTCTGTATCTCGTATTTCGCCAACGACGATGACGTCAGGATCTTGTCTCAGGCCCGATCGTAAACCTTCAGCAAAGGATACAACATCAACTCCAACTTCCCGTTGCGATACTACGGAGCGAGGTACTTTCGGATAGCGATACTCGATAGGCTCCTCGATCGAGATGATACGATAGCCACCTCGTTGATTGAGGCTATTGGTCAGCATGGCGAGTGTCGTTGATTTCCCTGCGCCAGTCGCACCGGTAATGATGACTAGTCCATCGGTCTGTAGCAGCAAGCGTTGTCCGAGGGCGACCGGGAATCCAGCCCATGACCAATCAGGGATGGTTGAGGGGATAACGCGAAAAGCAGCTGATAGCTTGCCATCTGCATAATAGAGGTTTACGCGCAGGCGTCGTGTGTCACCTTCAATTTGCAATTCATGAGAAAAATCGCAACTCCGTTGTTCTTCCAGGGCAATGCGTTTGGTAATGGGACAGATCGATATCAATTCGGCCGACAAGTCAGAATCTTCTAAGAGCGTGTTATCGATTTCAAGTAGTTGCCCATGCAACCGCATGGTAGGGTGGCAATCCGCAAGTAGGTGAATATCTGATGCACCACGGCGAATCGCGTCAGTTAAATATCTCGCTAGCACTTGCAAGGCTCTCTTTAGAAATAACGACTTACAGATAACACGGCGGAGTCGGCTTAGCCGAAAGCTCACACCCACCGTGGTTTAAAAAGGTGAAATTCTTTTTTTGATACTAGCGAAGAAAAAGTGACTTTCCTAGTGAGTTGTTTCTTACGCAATGGTTGGCTCAGCAGGTGCTTTGTGTCCAGTTCCCAATTAAACGCCGGAGAAGTACAAAGGTCTCTGACGTATCGAGTATTTCCAGATGAAATTTCCGCAATATCAGAAGTGTTCCTTCTGTCTCTCTGGAGTCATCTCTGCTCGCAAACGAGGCTGCCAACTGCCCAATGAAAATCGATTGCCATCGCTATTTCCCGCGAAACGCATCAAGAAAAACTCGGGAACACGAGAATTTCTGAAATGAAGATGAGGGAATATCATAGCGGAGGTGATGATCAAGCCATACCGTTTCATCGAAATAGCTTCATAGACTAAAATAGCTTCTGCGGAATTGTTGAAACGTTTTGGTTTATCTTCGCGAGAAGAAACTAGGCTTGGATAAACCTGAGTCAGTTGAATTCCAACGAAGCGGTCACTTCGATACGATGCAATGCGGTACGTTGCCATATTTTGATGGCAATCAACGACGGCAGTCGTGTGTCTATTGATACCTTGGAAGTTTTATGAAAACAGCATTTGCGGTGATGGTACTATTTATCTCGCCTTGGGCTTTGTGTCAGGAGTCGAACGAAAAAAATGGTTCAGTGCCGGAAGGTCGTTTTGCTGACATGGATTTACCGGAAGGGCTCAGCTTTCACGCTTATGAGCGTTCGGAACCAAGACCTCTGAAGATTTATCGCCTCGATTATGATTTGAAATCAACGACGCTAGAGCTAGGTGTTGCTGTCGGCGAAGATCCTGATGGAGATGGCCCGGCGGAAACCGAGTTGTCTCCTCCTAAAGCTCTTGCTAAATCAGAAGATTTCATTGTTGCAGTCAATACCAATGCTTGGGAGATGTTGCCTGATCCGCAGACCGGTGAGCGACCAGGCTACATCGCTGGAGGGAAGGCGGAAATTCTTGGTTGGGTTGCTTCCGGTTCACGCACCGCAAGTTTTCCGCAGCCGGGAATTTGGTCGTTTTGGTTAGAGCCATCTGGGACGCCAGTTATCGGCGATTTTGAAAGCCAGAAAAAGGCGAAACAGCAAGTAGATCAGCAGGCTAAAGATAAGGTGGTCACCGTGGCGGTGTCGGGGTTCGGAGGAATACTGAAGGATGGTCAAGTCCTTCCAGTCCCCAGCACTGTTTTGCATCCACGCACATCGATCGGCATCAATTCGGAGAAGTCAACGATCACATTGGTCGTCGTTGATGGAAGGCAACCGAAGGTAAGTGAAGGTGTTAGCGAAGAAGAGTTAGCACGCTTGATGCTCGAGTTTGGATGTCATGATGCGATCAATTTGGATGGCGGTGGAAGCTCGATCTTATTAGCGAGACAAAAGTCGGGTGACTTGCGTATCACGAATCGCCCGTCAGGAATTACGGGGGCTAGGCCGATTCCGGTAATGATTGGAGTACGACTGCGTCACTAGGCCATCTTTGTCTTAAATACGTTAAAGCAAAAGCTGATAGAGACGCTAGGCAACTAGCCATTTCGTCTTTTCGCTGCGAAATAAAAGATATGCGATTGCAATCGAACCGAGCAATGAACCGGTGAAAAGAAGTAAATCGGTAGCTTCCGGATGGAGGAGGAAGAAGCGGTTGAAGACAATCTCGCCCACTTTCACCAGTAGTAAATGACTGAAGTAGATCCCCATCGATAATCGTCCTAATTGAGTCAGCCAGTTGCAGGATTCGAGTTGCGATGGTGCGTTTAGGATCATTGCAAAGAACATTAATCCAGCGATTGTTTGAAGGGCGAGCTGGTCAGGCTCAAGAATCGACAGCAGTAATGCTAAGCCTCCGGTGATGCATGCCAATACGCACATCTTCGGCGATAATTGAAACGCTGAAGCATGGGTACCCGAGCAGTTAAACAGTGCAATTCCTAGCAGAGCGGAAGGCGTTGCTCGCCACATCCATTCGAGCCCCGGATCCAGGTGGACAAGCGGGAATTCCGGAAGAGCGAATGCGATAACAAAGGCGGTTATTACCAACAGCCATGATATTCCTCGAATTGATCCACTTGTCTGAAGCGTCATTTTCCTGAACATGAACGTGGCGATGCACACCGCAAACATAAAAGGAATAAACCATAGGTGATAAGCTGTGCCTCCCCATAGAAATGAGATTCCAGGGAAGTCGTTGGGTGCATTGGGTTGGAGAATGATTTTCATGCATTTCAGAAGTAGATAGGCAACACTCCAAAGAATCATTGGAAGATAAAGTCTTTGAAACTTCTGAGTGATAAACTCTTTCAAGCTGCGTCTCGGTGCACGGTCTACTCCTTGCATCGTCAAAAGAATGGTAAGTATGACAAAGAAGGGAACCGCAAATCGCCCAACTTCCTTAAGGGGTTGAAGGGACTCGCTTCGGAGTGAGTGAATCCACACAACTCCGGCAGCGGCGAGAAATCGTGCTTGATCGATAGCATAGTTGCGCTGCATCTGATTCTGTTTCCAAATCAAGGGGCACGAAGAGCGACAGTAGCCGATGGAAAGCGATGGTTCTTCTGAAGTTCAGATGTGATCGCGATACTTTGCCCTTCTAGCGAATGATTCAAGCTACGAAGAACCCCGGCGAGAAAGAGTAAGAAGCTGTTGATCATGGGGATGATCAGCACATCCTGGAACATTCCATTGCAGAAATAAGTAGCCAAGAATCCGAAGAATATGATGACCAGATAGCGCCCTTCACGCGTAACAAAGGGATAACGCCATACCTGCCGAGCAAAGAGGCAGAGCTTGGTTATCAGTAACAAAAATAGGCTTAGGCCAACCGCGCCATTTTCAGTGAGCATCGAAAGAAAGACATTATGCTGCACATATTTGGCGGCTTTCTGTAATGGCATATCGATATCTCGATCATGGGCATAGTCCATACTGTATTGAAGATAATGCCCCAGTCCAACTCCAGTGAGTGGATGATCCTGAGCGATCTTCCAGCCAATGATTGCCAACATAGGTCTTAGTTTGGCCGACTCTGCCATGTCTTCAACGCTAACGTTTTTGTCTCTTTTGAATTTGGTGAGATAAGGATACGCAATCGGAATGACAAAGACTGCGACGACAATCCCATAAACTAGCCCAGTCCATTTCAATTTTGGCGGTCCGTAAGCCCAGAAGACTATCGATAATGCAGCGAGTCCACCTAGCCAGACGCATCGAGTGAGCGTGCTGTAGATGCCCAGGGAGAAGATTGTCAAGACAACTGCTAGAGCAAGACGGTTGTATCGTTGAAGATCTTTAGCGAGAAGTAATGCACAAACCATTCCTAAAGCTATGAGGATTCCATTGCCGGATGGGTTAAGCAAAGGTCCGCGGCCTCGGCCGAGAAACTCCGCATAAGTCGCATTGACGATGTATCGCGGAAAGACAACATAGTGAAGTCCAAATCGCTCTGCTGTAGCTGTTATTGATAGGTAGAGTCCAAGTGCTGCAAAGCTGAGCATTATCCAGCGTATCTGCACGGTATTAGGTCTTAGGTATCGTCCGATGATATAGCAGCAAGATGGAATCAAATAAAAGAAAAGAAGAACGGGAACGCCGGAGTATTTATTCATGCGCCAGTCATGCTGGAGCGTATTTAGAGTGATCCAGCCTATCCAGATCGCCATGAGGACATCGATCATATTCCAGCGTTCACCCTCGATTTTACCGTGAATTCGAAAGATGGCGATCGCGCCGACCAAGATGCCAAGTAAGAGACGGTCCAGGGTGATGATGGATAAATGGAAAAACGAGTGCCCAAAAACGGTACCGGCAATCAGCATTGTTAATGCGATTCCCAGCACACCGAAGGTGCGTACTGCTAGCGCACCGTAGACGGCAATCGGTAATAGTCCAATAAAAAGGAAATCTTCCATGTCCTACAGTTCAGAATCTGATTCGTGTTTACGGATTTCAACACCATCAAAATGTAGGTTGCGACTGCAGGCAGAAGCGATTTACTGTAAGGCACAGTTCGGAATCAAACTTTCAAGCTAGTTTGCTAGTCGACTTGTACGGAAAAATCGTTACAAACGTAACTTCTTCATATCGATAATCCATGCCGGGTGAGGATTCTCCGGGTAGAATAACGGTCTGGTTTATCGGCTTTGCTTTGTACCAACCATGTCTTTACACAGCCTCTATAGGCAATAATTTATGATCGCTAAAGACCTCTCCACGACGCGATATGGCTTCAGGTACTGTCCCTTTCGATGCGGGAATACGATCAGCCTTGCATCACTATTGGTTCTGTGCCTGGCCAGAGTCGGAGTCTCGCAGGATGCGAATCCATCGGAAACTCTATTCTCTGGACCGCAAGTCGGGGAGAGCGTCTCCAAATTTACGATCATGGAGGTGTTTGATGATCAAGCGGGAGCAAAATTCGACCCTGTAAGTCAAACAGGGGAAAAGCCTCTTCTTCTACTGTTTGTTCATCAGGCGAATCGACCTTCTATCGCCATGACTCGAGTCTTGATGAACTATGTTCGCGATCGAAAGGAGAAGGATATCGAAGGCTGTGTTGTGTGGCTTACGGCCGATCCTACGCAGGCGGAGAATGATTTAAAGCGGATGCGTCATGCCCTTCCAGATAAGACCAGGATAGGAATCTATCCCGATGGTGTAGAAGGTCCTGGTTCCTACGGGCTGAACCGACAGATGACACTTACCATCTTGCTATGTCACCGTGGCAAAGTAGTTGCGAATTACGCGCTCATTCAACCAAGCCTTCAGGTGGATCTTCCCAAGATAATCAAGTCGATCGTAGATCTCGTCGGAGGAGAAATGCCGGATATCAAGCAGTTGCAGGAGTCTCAAATGGGAGATAGAAATTCGCGGCCTATGGCTAACGAAAATGCGAATTCGCAAATTGTCGAACAATTGCGTCCAAGGATTCGTCCCTTGATTCAACTCGACGCTTCGGAAGAGCAGGTGAACCAGGCAGCGGAAGATATCGAAAAGTGGATTGCTGATAAACCAGCGGCGAAAAAGGAAATAGGTCGCATCGCGCGGACGATTGTGGGGAGCGGCAAACTGGAGAACTATGGAACAGCTCGGGCTCAAGCCATCTTGCGGCAATGGGCGAAAACCTATGGTGAGTCGAGGGAGGAATCCGAGAAACGATAACCGTTGAGCTCGTAAATTTTTATGATCTTGTATCGAATCCTTTTCGTCGTTGTTCTGTTGGGCTCGGCAGCGAAGTCGAGTGAACCTCTTTATTTCGATACGACAGTACTACCTATTCTCACCAAAGCAGGCTGCAATTCAGGTGCGTGCCATGGTGCGACCGCCGGCAGAGGCGGTTTTCGATTGTCGCTCTGGGGTAGTGATCCTTTGGCAGACTATTCAGCAATTGTTCATGAGTGGGAGGGGAGGCGTGTAGATCGCTCTATCCCCACAAATAGCTTGCTGCTCAAGAAGCCTTCAGGACTCCTCGATCATGAGGGAGGAATTAAGCTTCCCGAAGACTCCGTACACTGGCGCAGAATCGAAAGTTGGATTCAAAGCGGAGTTAAAAGATCTGAAAAGGTGGTGCTTGAGCGACTCGAGATGACGATCCAAGAGGCTGAGATTTCTCCAGAAAAATCTCTCCGTATCCCTCTTAATGAAAATCGGAAGCTGAGAGTTCATGCTTGTTTTGTTGGAGAGAAAGATCGAGACGTGACCGAGATTGCGACGATCTCGATTCCTGATCCTTCGGCTCTTCGGTACGATGAGTCCTCTCAAAAAATCGAATCTCTCCGACCTGGGATTCACTCGTTGGTGATTCGTTTTCTAGATCAAGTTACTTGTGTCCAGATTATTACTCCTTTCGCGGAATCGATAGCGACTAATGCTGAAGTGGCCGCGACATCGAGTATCGATTTCGAGATCGATAAAAGGCTTGGTGAATTGAACCTCACTCCCTATCCCGAGGCGGATGACGTGACACTGCTCCGTCGAGCCTCGCTGGATTTAACGGGACGAATGCCAACAGAGAGCGAAGTGCTTTCCTACTCTGAGGATGCTGAGGAAAATAAATATGAACGTTTGATCGATCGCTTACTTGCTTCACCGCAGTTCACTCAATACTGGACGTACCGCTGGAGTCGCATTCTGGGAATTCGTGCAATCGCTGCGTCTCCCGAGGGCTTAAAGGCCTTCTATCAATGGTTGCAAATCCAGATCGACAATGATGTACCCTGGGATGAAGTCACCAGCAAGCTGTTGACGGCCAGTGGAGATAGTCACGAGGTTGGGCCTGCATTCTTCATGCTGGTATCGCCAGACGCTCGGGGTCAGGCCGAGCAGATAAGCAAGATTTTTATGGGTATACAAATCGCTTGCGCTAATTGTCACGACCATCCTTTGGATCGGTGGAAGCAGCAGGATTATCATGGTTTAGCTGCGATTTTTGCACGCTTGCAGCGAGATCGATTCGTCCGATGGGATGATCGCGGTTTTGTAACTAATCCTCAAACCGGACTACCGGCGCTTGCTCGGATACCAGGAGATGCAGAGATTTCCACTAGCAGTGATGCTCGCGAGCAATTAAGCCGCTGGCTGTTCGATACAGCGCATCCTTACGCGGCGCGTGCTTTTGCGAATCGTCTCTGGGCGCATTTCTTCGGCCGAGGACTTATTGAACCGCTCGATGATATCCGCACAACGAACCCTGCTTCTCACCCGGCGTTACTAGACAGATTGACCGAGGAGCTTACTCGTAAGCGATATAGTCTCAAGCATTTCATGCGGGATTTGGTGATGTCGAATACTTATAAGCGCAGAAGTGCTCCGGTACAGGATCGAAAGTTCCCCGATTCCTTTTACGTATATGGACCGAGAAAGGCTCTCTCTCCGGAAGTTACTCTTGACTTGATCAGTGACGCGACCGGTACGCCAACATTGTTCCCCGATACATCGCTAGGAGCTAGGGCTATTTCGTTAGCTGATCCGAAAACGCCTTCCTCTTCTCTCGATTCGCTCGGTCGCTGCTCCATACCAGGTTCTTGTGCGAGTGAAACAAGCCGACCCTCTTTGGCGATGATGCTCCACTGGATCAATGGCGACACATTGAATGAACGCATCGCCGACAAAAATGGGAAGTTAGCACATATGTTGGCGTCTTCGCAAAACAATCAACGGATCTTGCAGGAACTCTATTTGGTGACTTTAAACCGACTTCCAACGCGAAACGAGGAATCTTTTTGGGTCGAGCAGGGACTGGACGAGAGCACTCTTGATCGAAAAGCATTTTTCGAGGATCTTTTCTGGAGTTTGCTGTCGTCGAACGATTTTCTCGAGAATCACTAATTCTCGTTGTGAATAAATACTTCAATAAACTTGGAAAATGACGATGGCGATCAGCGGCTTATCGAGGCGCAGTTTTATCCGACTCGGCACCATTCCCATGCTGGGGCTAGGTTTGCAGCAAGTTTTTCAGCAACGCATTGCTTCTGCTGCTATTGAAAAGTCAAAAGCGAAGTCTTGTATTCTTATCTGGCTGGATGGAGGTCCAAGTCATCTTGAAACCTTCGATCCGAAACCGGAAGCTCCCGCTGAAATACGTGGGCCTTTCCGATCGGTTTCGACAAAGGTCGATGGACTATCAATCAGCGAGGTAATGCCGAAAACTGCGGCAATTGCAGATCGTTGCTGCATCATTCGTTCGATGACATCGCCGCTAGGTGAGCATAATATTGCTAATCACTATCTATTAACGGGCTATCAACCTTCTCCCTCGTTAACTTATCCAAGTTTTGGATCTGTAGTTTCTCACTTGAATCACTCTTCAGCAGAACTGCCCTCGTATATTGCGCTTCACGAGTATCGTCCTACAGCAGGTGCCGGTTTTTTAGGGTCTCAATTCGAACCCTTTCTTGTTCCTCGCGATCCACGTTCTGGGAAGATATCTCCTCGCGATCTCACGTTCTATCCTGGATTAGACGAAACGCGATTGAATCGAAGACGAAGTTTTGTCCAGCAATTAGAGAATCTCGAAAATCGATTGCAACAGTCAAATCTATCCGCTCAAGCACCGGAAGGGTCATTGCGTTCTGAGGATAAATCCCTACTTCATCAGGCGTATGAAATCATCTTAAACCCGGCGACTCGAAATGCATTCCAATGGGAGAGTGAACCTGAATCGATTCGTTCCCTTTATGGCGAGCATACTCTTGGGCAATGCTGCTTACTAGCGAGACGCTTGGTCGAGCGAAATGTCCCCTTTATCAACATTCAGAACAACGACTGGGACACACACTCTGATCTCGTGCTACGACTGAAGCAGGGATACGCAGGCGCCAAGGAAGGAGTCGGTCTGATTCCAAATCTCGACAAAGCTCTTGCAGCGCTAATTTCGGATCTGTCTCAGCGAGGGCTTCTTGAGCAGACGCTTGTGATTGTGATGGGAGAGTTTGGGAGAACGCCGAAGATTAATACGACTGGCGGACGCGATCATTGGCCGCGCGTCTTCAGTATCTTTATGGCGGGTGGTGGAACCAAAGCGGGCTACGTACATGGAGCAAGCGATAGAACGGGTGAGAGCCCTAGAGAGGGAGCGGTCACACCTGCGGATTTAGCTTGCACGATTTATAGTCTACTGGGAATTTCACCGGAGACTCGACTCATGACTCCCGATGGGCGGCCGATATCGGTCAATGCGACAGGTCGTTGTATAACTGAGATTATCGCATGAAGAATCAGCTTGCACTGAGATTCAATGTATTGCAGTCGGTAGCAATAGGAATGTTACTAGTCTTCGCGTTGCTCACATTCGTGTCAGCAAGTACATCATTTGCCTACGAAAAAGAAGTTGGTAACTCAGTTGCCGCTGATTCACCGGTGACAGCGATGCATTACGTCGCTGGTTCGCGAGAACTCATTGCGACCAGCGATGGAGATATTACCGTCCACTTACCAGAAGATATGCGTGTTTCACGCAGTTTACGTACACAAGTTCAGACCATTCACGATATCGCTTTTTCTCATGATCGAACAAGAGTTGCGGTGGCGGGAGGTACTCCTGGTGAGACAGGGAGAATATTGATCTATTCCTGGCCAGAGTCAGCCTTGATTCAGGAAAAAACAATTGCTGACGATGTTATCTATTCGGTTGCCTGGAATCCTGACGAAACATTGATTGCAGGTGCTTCGTTGAATGGAAAGATGGTTCTCTGTGATGCGAAGACGCTAGAAACAAAACAGGTTATCGATGCGCATCCTGGAGGTTGTACTTCTGTTGCCTTCTCACTTGCTAGTGGTCATGTCATTACCGGTGGAAGGGATGCGGCGATTCGATTTTGGGACGTCGATTCAGGGGCTGCTATTCGGACGCTTTCCCAACATGGCAAGAGTATCCTGAAGTTAATGGTTTCTCCGAAAATCGCAACGCAAAATAGTCTAATTGTGTCGATTAGTCTCGATCGTACCGTTCGATTATGGGATAGCGTTACAGGACGAATGATTCGATTTGTTCGATTGCCAGCCTCTCCTGTCGATGCCGTATGGGAAAACTGTCAACAAGGTGAGCTTTTGCTTTGGGCTGTTTGCGAGGATGGGCGAGTGCGGCTTGTTGATCTAGCAGATGCATCTATCGAGCAAGATATTTTTGTGACACCTCACCACCCTCACGCCATCGCTTCTCTTGAGGATCGACTTGTGGTAGGAGGAAGCGATGCATCGATAGTTGTCGCAAGGAAGGGTTCGCTACTTAGTCGTATCAAACTCTCTGACAATGGGCATGACTTTGTATTGTCCGATACAGGGGAGAAATTTCGTGTGCGAGGGTTCAACTACGATCACGATGCTAATGGAAATCTTTTAGAGGACTATTGGGATCAGCAGTGGTCGAAAGTAGAAGAAGACTTCGGAGAGATGCAGAGATTGGGAGTCAACACGATTCGGATTCACTTGCAGTTCGCGAAATTCATGAATTCGGCCACGGAACCCAATGAACAGAGCTTACAGAAATTCGAAAAGCTGGTTCAATTAGCCGAGCGTCATCGGCTTTATCTCGATATCACGGGACTAGGGTGCTATCACAAAAAGGATGTTCCCAAGTGGTATGACGAACTGAATGAAGAAGCTCGATGGGAGGCCCAGGCGAATTTTTGGCGAGCCATTGTCGCGCGAGCAAAGTCATCACCTGCAATTTTTTGTTGGGACTTGATGAATGAGCCCGTTGTACCAGGTGGAAAACGGAAAAATGGTGAGTGGTTAGGGCCTCCCTTTGGCGATAAGCACTTCGTGCAGTTCATCACCTTGGATCAAGCGGGAAGAGATCGTACGGAAGTAGCTAAGGCGTGGATCCGGAAATTAGCAACAGCGATCCGCCAAGTCGACTCGCAGCACCTGATAACTGTGGGGCTAGTGGATTGGAGTTTAAATCGTCCGGGATTAACCAGCGGATTTGTTCCCGAGACGATCGCTTCGGAAGTTGACTTTATTTCGGTGCATCTCTACCCGGAATCGGGTAAGGCGTCGAAAGATCAAGAAACGTTAAAAGGATTTCAAGTCGGTAAGCCCGTTGTCATCGAGGAATGCTTTCCGCTGCGTTGCACCATCGCGGAGCAGAAAGAGTTTCTCACGACCAATCGCGAACTGATTGATGGCTGGATTAGTTTTTACTGGGGTGAAACGCCTGAGGAACTGGAATCGAAGAAAACAATCCCGGCTGCGATTTTAAAGGAATGGCTGACTCAGCTTCCCGAGTGAAGCTTGCCGTCAACGACAAGCTATCTCATAGATCATAGTAGGTAGCTTAATCGGTAGACTTTGCAGCTTTTGTTGGCCATTTCCCTTCAAGCAAGTCGGAAAGAGGATGGGTTAATTCAAATTTCTCAAGCAGGATTTTTGCTGCTGCCGTTAGTGGTACGGCTAGAAACATTCCTGGTATGCCCCATAACATTCCCCAAAACATAAGCGTGATGAGGATGGCGATGGGATGTAATTCGAAGGAATCTCCCATGATCTTTGTCTCGATGATATTGCCACTGATGAAGTGGATAACGCTGATAATGATCAAAGCGAAAGCCATCGAAAAATAAGAAAGGTTCGGATCGAAGAAAATCATTGGAATTGGTAGCACAATGGAGATCAGCGGACCGACGTTTGGGATGAAATTCAAAAGAAAAGCGAGCAGCGCAAAGACAACCGCCAGGGGAATTCCATAGAACCATAGGACAACACCAAAGATGACGCCTGTGATAAATGAGATGACCGTTTTTGTTACGATATAATTCCGGATCTTTTCTTCGATCTCGCGCCAAGCGGGATGCTGATGGACATTTTGAGAAGTGTTGCCGAGCAACAGGAAAAACATAAAGATGCTCACCATAACAGTCATACCTAAAAGATGCGATAGACTGTTGTAGAGTTGACCCATTGCATGGTTAAGATATTGGCCAGTGTACTTGGCCATTTTATTAGCGCGAGGAGTTTTAGCAGGATCTTGGTGAACCTCATGCTCAAGGAGTTCTACATCTTGCAGAAGATCGGAGGTTGCCGAATCAGTTTCGGATTTTGCAGCGTCAACTTGTGGAACTGGATTGGCGGGCTTTTTGGGCTCGGTAGCATCTTTCGCAGTTTCCTCGTCATTGTCATCTGGCAGCCATTGAGTGAGTGTTGCTGCGATCTCGCTAAATCGCTTGTTGTAAGTAGAAGAATCTTCGAGGAGTGAAGCGATCGACAGCCATAGGACCAACCACAAAACCACAGTCATGATCAGACCGCAGATAAACGTGATGGCAACTGCCGTCAAACGTGAAACGCGTAGCGTGGCTTGAAACCAATCAAAAATGGGAGTTAAGCCGACAGTAAAGAATAGCGCAAGAACAAATGGAAGAAGTACTGGGCGGAGCCAATAGAGAACTAAGCCTACCGTCGCAGCGGCAATAATCATCAGACTTATTGTCTGGACTCGGTGTTCCATCGAGATCCATTTTTCATCTACTGAATTCATGTCGTTGTTCTCGAGCGTTGTTTTCACGGTGTAAAGTCTTTTAGATTGTTTGGCTGGGGTGGATCGATCAGATTGACTAGCGATTGAGTCACTGTTGCAACGATTACAGTGATGGTTGCGGTCGTAAACGCTGCGAGAGTACCTACTATTTTAAAGTCGCTGTCTTTCGGAGCGAATACAAAGAAACTAGTTAAGCCGACCGCTGAAATCATAGCGAGCGTTAAGCTGGGAGCGGTTATCTTTCGGCGACTGATAGTAAGCAGAAAGATACCAAGCACAATTCCAGATGCGAAACCAGAAAGAGTAAGGACTTGGCTGATCACCGATTGCACTTGAAGAATCGGTAGCCAAGCAACTGACAGTGCTACAATCGCTTGCAGCAGGCCAAAGACTGCTGTGGCGATGCGACACAACCAAGTCATCGTCGCTTCGTTTTTTCCAGCGGAAGAGCCCCCTAACCATAAATCGGTAACAAAGGTCGATGCACTGCTTCCCACCGAACTTGAAATCGTCGACATCGCGACACTGAGTACGGCAGCTAACGTTAGACCCGACATACCGACTGGCATCACATGAACGATGAAATGGGCGAAGACTTGATCATTTTTTAGATTTTGCTCGATGGGATACGATTGATAGTAGGCCCAAAGTGCAACGCCAACCATAAGGAAGAGCATAAACTGAAGTAGCACGCAAGGGCCGCTAAGTAGCAAGGCGATGCGAGCATCTTTCAGCGATCGGGCGCTGAGATAACGCTGTACCATCATTTGATCGGTGCCATGAGTTGCCAAGCTGAGAAATGCTCCACCGAGCAAACCGGCCCATAGGTTTTCCGTTTGCCACGAAGGTTGTATATCTAGCCAAGTAAACTTGCCAGCATCGTTAGCTTTCCAGAGCCAGTCAGCAAGGGATCCCTCGCAGCTTTGGACAATCAGCCCGAGAGCCAGTATTGCACCTAGCAAATAGATGATCAGTTGTAGGCAGTCGTTCCAGATGATGGATTTGATACCACCAGAAGCAGAGTAGATCACTGTGACTGTCGCCATCACGATAATTCCGAGAGTCATACTGCAGGAGAGCATTTCAGAGATGACGATTGCCGTTAAATAAAGTCGCAAGCCATCTGCGACGGTTCGAGTGATCAGAAACAGAATCGATGCCATTTTCTGTGCGGAACCACCGAATCGTTCCCGCAATACCTCGTAAGCGGAAAACCTGTTTCCCTCAAAGAAACTAGGAAGTAACCAATATGCCGCTATCCACCTGCCGAGAATGAAACCGAGCGCGAGTTGGAGGAACTTCATGTTTCCAGTCGTGGCGTAGACGAGTCCTGGAACGCTTAGAAAAGAGACGGCACTCGTTTCGGTTGCGATGATAGAACCGAGCACGGCATACCAAGGCAAACTCCGACCGCCAACCAAGTAGTCGCTTAGTGTGTTGGTTTCCTTGGTCAGCCAGAAACCTAGCATCAAAGTCAGAACAAGGTAGATTCCAATGATCGCTCCATCGACCAAAGAGATTGCCAAGCCCGGCATGATCCTACCCCACTGCGTATCGCAAATGCTCATCAGGTAACATGACATTGAACGAGGCCACAGTGTAAACTAAGTCGTCGGCAGGCTGCAATGAAGCCTAGGGACTCGGACGCCTATCTTCCTATCACTTCTACGGAATATCTCCCCAATATCTATGCTCGAACGACTAACGACTGAAGGATTCCTGCCGGAAAGTGCCAATCTGGACGAGCTTTCGCCGCTGGAAATCGTAGATTTGATGAATCGTGAGGATGCGAAAGTTGCTGTCGCGGTAGGCTTGCAACGAGAAGCGATTGCGAAATCGATCACGCTGGTCACGCAGCAACTTCGCTCGGGTGGACGTTTGGTTTATATCGGTGCGGGAACAAGTGGGCGTCTGGGTGTTTTGGATGCCAGCGAATGCCCTCCAACTTTTAGCACTCCACCGGAACTAGTTCGAGGTATCATCGCAGGTGGCCCATCCGCGTTAACCAATGCGATCGAGGGTGCCGAAGATCGTACGGATGAAGCGGAGTCCGACCTGAGGAAGTTTGGATTAACGAGCCGCGATGTTGTAATGGGAATCGCGACCAGTGGCCGAACTCCCTATGTTCTCGCTGCGGTAAGATTCGCGCGGGAATTAGGCTGCGCGACAATCGGTTTCAGTTGTAATCAGCCATCGGAGTTAAGTAATTTTGTTGACATCTCGATCGATGTGGTTGTTGGTCCTGAAGTGCTCGCTGGTTCAACTAGGCTTAAAGCTGGCACTGCTACCAAGATGGTTCTCAATATGCTTACGACAGGTACCATGATTCAGCTTGGTAAAACTTACGGCAACTTGATGGTGGATCTCAAAGCGACCAACAGCAAGCTCAGAGCGAGGGCGGTACGACTGGTGACGACCGTTTGCAAGGTCAATCATGAGATTGCGCAAGAAACACTTCAAAGGGCTAATGGTGAGACGAAGACAGCGATCGTTATGCTGGCTCGAAATGTTGATGCAATTCATGCGCGTCAACTTATTGAGACCGCCGGTGGTCGTTTGCATCCGATTCTAAAACCTGGTTCATAACCAAGAGTGCCAGGAGGCTTGGGGCTATAAGATGGCCCTTGAGATGGATCAACACGTCTGGATACAGCGATGTTATCGTGGCTTCATTCGAAATCAGACGGCATTAAGTATCGTCGTAACCTAGTAGCAACGGTCTGGTGCTTGGCAACTGAGTGTGCTGCGGAATTGGACGGCTTCGTAGAGCGACAATTCTCGATGTTTTTTTGCAGATCAAGGTGATTAGATTAACGGCATCAGATAAGCGAGAGCAATCGTGACGATTAGTCCCACGATGCCCATCACGGAGAGGACAAGAGTAAAGCTTCTCAGTGTCTGGATAGGTGTTAAGCCTGCCATGCGGCCGACTAACCAAAATCCGCTATCGTTCATCCATGGGCACATCTTAGAACCGCAGCCGATCGCCAGAGCTAAATAAACAGGGTGGAAACCTAGAGAGCCGGAATCAATCCAGGGCTGAACCAAGCCAACCGCTGTGATCATCGCTACCGTTGCGGAGCCTTGCAGCACCCGAATGACTGCGGTGATTGAGAATGCGATGAGTAAAACGGCGAAACCATTTTTAGGAAGGAATGCTTGGTCAGCCAGCATGCCGGAAATATCGGTTTGCCGAATCATATCACCAAAGGCTCCTCCTGCCGATGTCACTAGCAGTACCGTGGCTCCCATGGCCAAGCCTTCTTGGACAACTTGAGTCATTTTATCTTTCGTTGATCCGGTGCGTGCGACAGCATAAACCGCGATGGCTGTGGATAGACCGAGAGCCACTTCCTTTTGCCCAAACCAGCTGACCGCAGAGGCAAGCGTACCAAATGATTCACGTTGACTAGGTAAGGCATCGAGCACCGCATCGGCGCCGAGTAGCAGCATGGGTAAGAGTATTGGAAGTGATGCTAAGAGTAGCGATGGTTCTTTCTCAAGTTTTTCATTCGCAGTTTTAGAAACGGTACTCGTCTCATCTTTGGGAACGATCGGCCAAATGTAATTGAGATATTTGGATGCTAACCAGCCCGATGCACTGGTTGAGATGCCTACTAGGGAGCCCATAAGCATTGCCGTTCCGATATCGATATGCAATGCATCGGCGACCAGTAGTGGCCCGGGGGTCGGTGGAACGAGCGAATGAGCCATTGTTGCGCCGACAACCACCGACATGATTACCAGTAAATAATCCTTGCGAGTTGATTGATAAAAAGAGATTGCAACGGGGAGCAATAAGAGAAATACCGTATCGAAAAAAACAGGGATGCCTAGGATGAAGCCGGCAGTAACCATTGCTAGACCTACTCGTTGAGTTCCCATCGCTCGAATGAGGGCTCGTACGATGACTTGAGCGCTGCCGCTGGCAATCAAGCATGAACCGATCACCGAGGCGAGTACGATCATGATTCCGATGCGTTCGCAGGTGCCGCCGAATCCTTTACTGATCCTTTCGATTGCGGATTGGCGACTGTTGCGTTGGGCTGTGTTAAAAGTGGTTTCTTCGATCAGCCACTGCGTGGGGGCGGCGGTTCCATCGAGAGTTGTGGGAAGCTGAGTGGTCGAGTTAGTGTTCGGTGAGTTAGCGTTCGGTGAGTTAGTGATTTGGAGTTTCCAGACATCCTGACTTGAATCGTTGGAAACGGTTTCAATGTCTAACTTGGGAGGGATCACATTAGATTTAGATTGTGGTTCAGTTAAATCCGGTTCGGAGTAAATGACATAACTACCTGTTGATGGTCGTCCGCGGGTGGATCGCACGCTGATCTGATCTTTGGACCATTGAGATATTCGATAGCCCTTATCTCGGATTTCCGACATGAGATACGAACTGCGTGGAGTGAGACTGGCAACGAAAAATGCGCAAAGAAGTAAAGCCAGCATCGGGTGCCACCGAAAATAGGCGAGGGCGACGATCATCAGAATCATCGCCAGAACCAACACGACGGGGATGCTAAGCATCGCGCTCCTCGAATTTCTAGGGCTTCAATAATGGACCTGAGGTGGCGAAATGGGGCATTCCACCATTGAGTGACGACCGCCTTTCACGTAGGCTCTCGATTATACACAGCGAAGGTAAGATCACTTCGGGGTGGTAAGCTTTTCGTTAATAATCTTTTTGAGACGAAAGCAGCGTTGCTTGATCGATCCTAGGTTCTTTCATTCGGTAAGCTAAGCCCATGTCTACTGAGCCTGATAATAACGTCAATCCTAGAAGTCAGCGGTGGTTTGCGCCGGATGATTTGCGATCTTTTGGGCATCGATCGAGGCTCAAGGGGATGGGTTGGAGTGACGAGGATTATCAAGGCAAACCGATCATCGCTATTCTTAATACATGGAGCGATTTGAATACCTGTCATTCGCATTTGCGCGAGCGAGCCGAATCGATCAAACGTGGTGTCTGGCAGGCAGGTGGTTTCCCAGTTGAAATCCCGGTGCTCTCGTTGAGCGAAATGTTGATGAAGCCAACGACGATGCTCTATCGCAATCTTCTGGCGATGGAGGCGGAAGAAGTACTACGAAGTCATCCGGTCGATGGTGCCGTCTTGATGGGTGGATGTGATAAGACGACGCCCGGTTTGATCATGGGTGCGATCTCGATGGATATTCCATCGATCTATTTTCCTTGCGGCCCGATGTTGACTGCCCGATGGCGTGATCAAACTCTGGGTAGCGGTAGTGATGCATGGAAGTATTGGACAGAACGTTGCGCAGGGAACTTTTGCGACGAGCACTGGAAAGAGTTGGAGGATTGTATTGCCAGATCGCCCGGGCACTGCATGACCATGGGAACCGCTTCAACGATGACAGCGATTGCCGAATCTTTAGGTCTATCGCTGTCGGGCGCTTCCTCGATACCTGCGGTCTTGTCCGAGCATTCGCGTATGGCGACCGAAACGGGAAGACGAGCCGTTGAATTGGTTAAAAAAGGTATTCGACCATCGCACATTCTCACGAAAGAATCGTTCGAAAATGCAATTACCGTCGATATGGCGATTGGTGGTTCGACGAATGCAATTATTCATGTGTTGGCGATGGCACGACGGGCGAAACTCGATATCACTTTGGAGGACTTCGATCGAATTTCACGCAAGACTCCCGTGGTCGCGAATGTTCGGCCTGTCGGAAAGAAGTATTTAATGGAGGACTTTTATAACGCGGGGGGGCTGCGAGCCTTGATGAATGTCATTCGCGATCGGCTGCATCTCTCTTGTCGTACGATTGAGGATCGAACCCTTGGAGAGTGTCTCGATGGAGCTGAGGTGATTGATTCGGATGTCATTCGGTCTCTCGATAATGCGGTCTCTGACGAGGGTGGAACATTCGTACTGCGAGGTAATCTTGCTCCGGATGGATGTGTCATCAAACCTGTAGCGGCTGATCCCAAATTGCTCAAGCATCGTGGGCAGGCGGTGGTCTTTGACAGTTATGACGCACTGAAGAAGGGACTGGTGGATCCAGATCTTGAGATCACGGCGGATTCCGTCATGATTCTGCGTAATGCCGGTCCCCAAGGGGCTCCTGGATTTCCGGAGTGGGGCATGCTTCCGATTCCCAATAAACTATTGAAACAGGGGGTCCGCGATATGGTTCGTATTTCGGACGCGCGAATGAGTGGAACAAGTTATGGGACCTGTGTGCTACATGTGGCCCCTGAGTCGCATGTGGGTGGTCCGCTAGCGCTGGTTCGGCAAGGTGATTGGATCGAGCTTGATGTTAGCCAGCGTCGTCTTGAGTTGATGGTTTCTGACGAGGAGTTGGCGAAACGACGGAGCGAGTGGGTTGCACCTGCTCCGAAATATCAGAGAGGTTATGGTCAATTGTTTATCAAGCATGTTAGCCAAGCGAATGTTGGATGCGATTTTGATTTCCTAGAAAGCGGTCCGGAAACTTCCGAACCTGTCATTCACTGAGAGTTTGATTGCGAAAAATCATGGAATCGGTTTACTGCGACCAAACCTGAGCAAGTTGATCGAGTTGAGTCCATTGTGTCGAGTTCCATAATCGCTACTTATCTTAGTAAATTGTATTCACCAAGCCGTCGAGGCTCGAATCGGTTTGTTACGATAAGTGATCGAGTGATAAGACGCTAAGTCATCAAGATTATTTGCAAACTAGTTTTTCGACTGCGGAAGTTTAACTATGAATCCTGAGATGGTAACGCCCGAATTATTAGCCCGATCTGTGATCGCGGTTCCGCCATTAGCTCGGCATGAAGATTTGCGATTGAATCACCAGGCGAATCGGAAGCTGATTGGCTATTTGGAGTCGGGAGGAATTTCTACTTTGCTTTACGGTGGCAACGCGGTTTTTTATCACATTTCCCTCAGCGAAATGGAAGAAGTGTTGCGTTGCTTAGCAGATTCAGCATCAGCCGGTACAACAGTCATTCCATCGGTCGGACCTGCATTTGGTACGATGATGGACCAAGCGATCATCGTCCGCGAATTTGCTTTTCCGACCGTGATGGTGTTACCTCAAGCAGAAATCGCGACCTCTGCGGGGCGTGCTCGAGGGACCAGAATATTTGCTGAGAGGTTCGGCAAACCGGTTGTGCTTTATTTAAAGCATGATGGTGCGATGACGGTTTCCGACGTTCAGCATCTGTGCGATGAAGGGATCGTCAGCGCGATCAAGTATGCGGTAGTCAGGAAGGATCCAAAGCAAGATGATTACCTGAAGCATTTGGTTGATGAAGTTGATCCTCGGCTTATTGTTAGTGGTATCGGTGAGCAACCAGCTTTGGATCACATGAAGCATTTTCAATTGCAGGGCTTCACGTCAGGATGTGTTTGTGTCGCACCTGGAATGAGCCAAGCGATTTTGTTGGCGGCCCAGAAAGGGCAATGGGAAGTAGCGGATCGATTGCGAGTTAAGTTTGAAGCCTTGGAAGATCTGCGCAATGCGATTAATCCTATTCGAGTACTGCACAGTGCGGTAAGGTTAGCGGGGGTTGCTGATACAGGAACCATTTTGCCCTTGCTAAGTCCCACTTCGAGTGTCGAGGATCAATCGATCGGCGAAGCTGCACAGAAATTATTTGACCAAGAGGTGGAGTATCGCCATCAGAGGGCTTGAACAGCGAGTTCAGGTTGCAGGATTGGTTTTATGAACAATTGATCGCTCTTTAGTGTGGTGAATTTCGGAAAAACAGGTCTTGATCGGGCTGGTTCGGGATGACGTATCTGACGAGATACCGTAACTTATCCCATGTCTAGATAAGGGTTTGCGGTCTGCGGGTTGCCGATCGCCTATGGTAATAAGGGAAATCTGGACATCATGGTTAGCAATTTGGATGTTGATTGTAGGGGCCTAAGTAGGGTCTTCAATTAATGGACCAGATGCTTAGTCCGAGTGTTGTACGAACCCCCTGGCCTCTAGCGAGATCCTGTCAGATCCTGACGCGGATTGCGGCTAAGGAGGGAGGGTTATGGCCCACTGATGTTCAATCTCAGAAACGTCAAGTTTCCCTTGTTTGGCAAACACCCATATCTAAGTTCAGGAATTGGTAAGGAAATTGAGTATGGCAAAACGGCATGTCGTTGTAATTGGTGCTGGCCCAGGTGGTCTCGCCACTGCTATGCAGCTTGCCCATGCCGGAGCAGACGTGACGTTGCTAGAAGCGCGGGATCGCGTCGGGGGGAGATGTAGTGCGATTGAAACCGAAGGATTTCGGTTTGATGTTGGCCCAACCTTTTTCTTGTACCCTCGCATTCTCCAAGAAATCTTTCAATCAGTGGGATTGGATCTTCGAGAAGAGGTTCCGATGCGTCGCTTGGATCCTCAATATCGAATCACGTTTGGTGCAGGTGGAAAAATAGATGCCACTCCGCAGCTAGAGAAAATGGAGAATGAAATCGCTCAACTCTCTCCGCGGGATGCTGGCGCGTTGAAGAAGTACCTTGATGACAATCGCGTCAAGCTAGCGAAGTTTCGCCCCATCTTGGAATCACCATTTAACAGCGTGCTAGATTATTTGCGTCCATCCCTTTTGGCAGCAGCTCCTTTTGTACGTCCTTGGCGTACCTTGGGGGACGAGTTGGAAGCATATTTCAAAGATCCTCGATTGACGATTGCGTTTTCTTTTCAATCAAAGTATCTGGGCATGTCTCCGTTTCGATGCCCGAGCCTCTTTTCGATCCTGTCGTTTCTTGAGTATGAGCACGGTGTCTTTCATCCGATGGGTGGATGTTCGCGGGTGAGTGAACGGATGGCTGAGATCTGTGAGCAGATGGGGGTTCGCGTAAAGACATCGACTCCTGTGACCGGCTTGGAGTTTTCTGGCCGCAAGGTGACTGCCGTTCGCTGTGGCAGTGAGAAAATCGAAGCCGATGCATTTGTGATCAATGCCGACTTTGCACATGCAATGACGAAGCTGGTTCCCGATTCGTTGCGACGACGCTGGACCGATTCGAAGATAGAAAAGAAAAAGTTTTCTTGTTCAACCTTCATGCTTTACTTAGGAATCGAAGGTCGTTACGACGATCTACCGCACCATAACATTCACATATCAACCGATTACCAGCGGAACTTGAAGCAAATTGAACAGGATTTTCAGTTGCCTGACGATCCATCTTTTTATGTTCAGAACGCGTGCATTACGGATCCATCTTTAGCACCTGCAGGACATAGCGCTATTTATGTTCTTGTTCCTGTCCCTCATCTGCACCCAAATATTTCCTGGGACGCGGCGCAGCGATCGGCTTATCGCGAACTAACGTTAGACAAGCTGTCAGCGATTGGTTTAGGAGATTTGCGAAAGAGAATTCGAGTTGAAAAGATGATTACGCCCGCTGATTGGAATACCTCTTACGATGTTTATCGCGGAGCTACTTTCAATCTGGCTCATGGTTTAGACCAAATGCTCCACTTACGACCTCATAATAAATTTGAGGATCTTGATGGCGTTTATTTGGTCGGAGGAGGAACTCATCCAGGAAGTGGATTGCCCGTAATCTATGAGTCAACAAGAATCACTTGTAAGCAATTATTGCCTAAGCTTGGGTTGTCTTCCGATTTCATTTCGCAAACAAATACATCCCTTTCTCAACCTGCCCTGGCAGGCGTTTAGTCCTTTGATCGGGGATTGTTGATGGCAGGGAACGAAAACGGAGCGGCACCAGTTCTTTTATCGAAAGCCGATTTAGATCGTCTGCGACTTGAGCAGCAAGAGTGGAGTCGGTTGTCGGTGCGTCGTCGCGTTACAGTGATTGGGCGAGCTGCTGGTTGGCTGGTTGAAAATTTTGAAACGATAGCTGAAGCGATTGAGGTTCCGCATCCACGACCCGTAGAGCAAACTCTTGCTGCGGAACTGCTTCCTTTAGCTGATGCGATTCGCTTTGTTGAGCGGCAAGCGGCGCGGATATTGTCTACCAGAACCCTGTCCAAGGGTGATCGTCCTCTTTGGACCGGCAACGTGAAGGTGCGAGTAGCAAGAGATCCTCTTGGCATCGTCTTGGTGTTAGGGACATGGAACTACCCACTTTTTCTAACAGGTGTGCATGTCGTTCAGGCGTTGGCTGCTGGCAATGGCGTGCTACTGAAGCCGGCGCCGGGGGCGGAACGAGTCAGTGAACTCTTTTGCCGTTCGCTGTGGGAATCTGGTGTGCCGAGAAGACTTTTGCAATTATTGCCTTCGGGTGTTGAGCATGCTCGTAATGCAATGGATTTGGGAGTCGATCGCGTGGTGCTGACGGGATCGTCGCTTACAGGTCGTAGAGTGCTCGGGCAATTGGTCGAAACTCTGACGCCAGCCACGCTGGAGCTGAGTGGCTGCGATGCGATGTTTGTGCTATCGACGGCCGATTTGAATCGAGTTTGCGACGCGATACTTCTGGGGCTGAGACTCAATGGAAGCGCGACTTGTATTGCACCGCGTCGAGTCCTGATTATGCCTGATCAATTAGGACCACTGCAGACTCGATTGAAAGAGCGATTGCAGTTTGCGACCCGGATCAAAGTGTTTCCTGCAGCCTTTAAGCTACTCAAACAGCTCGCACATGAAGCGATTTCTGAGGGAGCTGAAGTGCTTTGTGGTGATGTGAATGATTTTGACCGCGATAGCGAGATGCTGCCGTTAGTGATGACCGGTGTACGGCCTGAGATGCGTTTGGTGCAAAGCGATTTGTTTGCTCCAGTGGTTTCCTTGATCATGGTGAATGATTGGGCAGAAGCCATTGCTGCGGACAGACGATGTCCTTATGCGCTTAGTGCTTCGGTGTTTGGTGCAACGGATGAGGCGGAACAACGAGCGATGCAGGTTGAGGCGGGCTGTGTGGTGATCAACGACTGTATCGTTCCTACCGCGGATCCTCGAGTACCTTTTGGTGGACGCGGCGAAAGCGGTTACGGAATGACACGGGGCGCCGAAGGATTACTGGAAATGACGCGACTTAAATCGATTTGTGTACGCAAGGGTAATTGGGTTCCTCATTTAGAGCCTCCGCACAAGACCGACAGATCGATCCTAACCGGCTTATTCAAGCTTCAGCATGGTGCCACTTGGCGCAAGCGATGGGAAGGTATGAAGGAAATATGGAAGTCGATACGCGAACGGCAAGCGGAGTGAGAGCTTCGATTTTCCAAAGATGCACTGAAAAAACAGGGAAGTATTAGAAAAATCGGTAATAGGAAAATGGTACTTAGGAATCGGTATAAGAAACCGAAAAGGGCTGTGCCCATTCGGCTGAAACACTGGTACCATACACGTAACTGGAATGTGCCAAACCAAATGGAAGAACGATTATGATCCAAGCATCCAAAACATCGTTGTCGGTCGGAGTTGTCGGCGGAGGTTTAGCGGGGCTTGCAGCCGCCTGTACTTTGGCAGCGCGAGGCCATCGCGTCACATTGTTGGACAAGAACCCTTGGGTTGGTGGTAAGGCGGCCGTTCATAAGCAGGACGGATTTCGCTTTGACATGGGGCCCACCATCTTAACTCTTCCTTCCGTCTTGAAGCGGATCTTCGAGGAAGCTGGTAAGCCTATGAAGGACTACCTGGATCTCGTTTTGCTCGATCCGCAATGGCGATGCTTCTTTCAGGACGGCTCTGTGCTTGATTTGGTAGCCGACGTTGAAAAGATGAAGGCAAATCTGAAATCTTTCAGCAAGAATCCTAATGCAGCAGCAGGATACGATCGCTTTCTGCAAATTTCGAAACGTCTTCATCAAGTCAGCAATAAATTTTTCTTCTGGCGTAGCATTGAGAGTATTAGTGACACTTTCGAAACCTCCGGCGCATTTTCGCTCGAAGTGTTATCCGATGTGATGAGTCTTCGTATGGGGCGATCCGTCGCTGGCTTGGTGCGCGCTTGCGTACCGGACGAAAAAGCTGCACAGATGATCGACCACTTCACGCAGTATGTCGGATCTTCTCCTGAGGCATCGCCCGCGGTACTTTGCGGTATCGCTCATATGCAGACCGAAGAAGGTGTTTGGTATCCGATGGGTGGTACCCGAGCTGTGCCTGAAGCGTTGTACAAACTAGGAACTGAACTGGGTGTTACTTATCGTACTGAGGCCGATGTTGAGAAAATCCTCACAACAGGCAAGCGAGCCGAAGGGGTTAAGTTGACCTCAGGCGAAACGCTGATGTTCGATGCGATTGTATCCAATTGCGATTCGGTGCGTACTCATCGTGAGCTGCTGCAAGGCACCGAAGCACAGACGAGCTTCGAGAAACGACGCAAGTATGAGCCAGCATGTTCTGGGGTTGTGCTCTATTTAGGTCTGAAGCAGAAGTACGATCATATCTTGCATCATAACTTCGTCTTTTCGCGCGATCCGCATGAAGAGTTTGAGTGGATCTACAACAAGGGTGAGCCAGCACCCGATCCAACCTGTTATGTTTGTGCTCCTGCGCAAACGGAACCGGGCGTTGCTCCTGAAGGTGGCGAAGCGCTGTACATTTTGGTGCACACGCCATTCCTAAGACCGCATCATGATTGGTCCAAGATGTTGCCTGATTACCGCGAAGTAATTCTCAATAAGCTTGAGACGACTGGTGGTATGAAGGGGATTCGCGACCGAATTGTTTCCGAAGCATCGTTGACTCCCGAAGGAATTCATAAGCGTTATCGTGTTCTCAACGGCGCCATTTATGGGCTAGCGAGTCACGGTCGCTTTATGGGAGCCTTTAAGCCGGGTAACCGGAGTCGTGATGTGAAGGGGCTTTACCTTGCCGGTGGCGCAGCCCATCCAGGACCTGGCATGCCTATGGTGATGATGAGCGGATGGATTGCTGCGGATACGTTGGACAAGGACTTAGGGACTGGGAAACTTGCACCCAAAGGGGCTGCGAAGGTTTAATTCTTTAGGTTTGCAAATCGTCTCCTTCAGGAATCGCTATGCCGTCGCGCCAAGTTGCTCAGGCCGCTGCACCGAATTCGGTAGCTTTGCCTACGATCAAACCTTGGTTGGTCGACGGTTTTTATCGCTTTTGTCGATACTACATGCGAAAGCATTTTCATGCCGTGGCAGTGGATCAGCGAGAACTGAAAGCGAGTCCTGTGCCGGACGATTGCCCGATGATCTGCTACGCCAACCATCCAGGTTGGTGGGATCCTATTCTTGCCGTTCATCTATGCAAAACGAGTTTTCCTGGGCGAAAGCTTTACGCTCCCATCGATGCGCAAGCGCTGAAGAAATATCGCGTCTTTGCTCAGATGGGTTTCTATGGAATTGAGTTGCACAGTTTGCACGGAGCGGCGGATTTTCTACGAATCAGCAAACGAATTTTGGCGGAACCTAAGAGCTCTCTCTGGATCACTCCGGAAGGAAGGTTCGCTGATCCTCGCGATCACACGGCGCCGCTAATGCCCGGCCTAGCGCACCTCGCTTTGCAACATGAGAATCTCTATTTAGTCCCGCTGGCTATGGAGTATGCTTTTTGGGAGGAACGCTTGCCCGAAGCACTGCAGAGAATTGGAAGGCCGATCCATAGTTCCGAGATCAAGCATCTCAGTAAAACTCAGGCACTTGAGTTTCTCACAACTCGACTGAGAGATAATCAAAAGCATTTAGCTGATTCGATTATCGCTCGCCGCAGCGAGGACTTTGAAGTTCAGATCAGCGGTAAGTCTGGCGCTTGGGGGTTCTATGATGCACTGCGGAAAATGAAGGCTCGCTTCTCGGGGCAAAAGCTGGATCTTCACCACGGGAGCAAGCTTAACTCATGACCTGGCTCGTTTTGATCAGCATTGGCTTGATCCTGCTTGTATTGCTTCCTTGTTTGATGTTTATCGGAAACCTACAAGTTTATAAGTGCGCTCCGAAAACCGGTGAACTCATCCAAAAGGCAAAGCTCACTGGTGTAAGCGTTTTGATTCCTGCTAGGAATGAAGCGGAAGGTATTAGAAAAACACTTGGATTGTTGTTGCAAAGTGATCACGCCAACTTTGAAGTCATCGTTTTGGATGATCATTCCGAAGATGAGACTGCAACGATCGTAAGTGAATTGGCTGGCAAAGATAATCGTGTACGGCTCGCGCATTCCAAGGAGTTGCCAGCGGGTTGGAACGGAAAGCAGCATGCATGTTGGCAGTTAGCTCATTTGGCCAATCATTCCTGGTTGCTGTTTCTGGATGCTGATGTGCATGTAGAACCCGATGCGCTAACGCGAGTTTTGTCGCAGATGATCGATCGACCCGTGAGCCTTCTGAGTGGCTTTCCGAGGCAAGAGACTGGAACGTTCAGCGAAAAGCTTCTCATCCCGATGATGCATTTGGTTTTGCTTGGTTATCTGCCGGTAGCACGTATGAGAGCTACGACCGATCCAGGTTTTTCAGCAGGCTGTGGACAACTCTTTCTCGCCTTAGCGGAAGATTATTTTCGCTGTGGGGGGCATGAGAAGATAGCCGGTTCTCGGCACGATGGAATTAAACTGCCGAGACTTTTTCGACAAAATGGTATGAAGACCGATTTATTTGATGCAACGGATATCTGCAGTTGTCGTATGTATCGCAGTTGCCGACAAGTTACGACGGGTCTGCTGAAGAACGCAACGGAAGGAATGGCTAATTCGCGATTGATCTTACCTTTCACGATCCTTTTGGGTGGAGCTTACGTTCTACCGCTACTGCTGCTGGGAGTGGGATGGTTGAATCAATGGCCGTCAATCGTCATGGTTCTTCTGTCGATAGCGACTCTATTAGGTTTTATCCCACGCTTGTTATCGGCCGTGACATTTCGGCAGTCGTGGATGGGAGTGCTGCTAAATCCTTTTGCCGTCGCTTGGTTTCTCTCGCTTCAATGGATCGCTTTGATCCGGCATATCCTTGGTCGTCCTGTGCTGTGGCGTGGTCGAATTTAGGGGTAATAGGCCGGGTGATTTCTTCCTCCCCACGAGAGATGCATTGGCTTGTTAGTGATTCTTGGGGGCCTGTTTATAGCTTTTGGCGGAACAGGTTTCTCCAGCCAAGCAGTTGGGGGCACTGGACTCTGTTTACCTCTGGTTACTTTGCCAATTAGAGCGTTCTCGAAGATGAGCCACGGTTTCAGTATCGGTTTACAGCGGTCTATGTTACAATCTCTTTAGCGACTGGCTTGTGGCGTGAGAGCACACTAAGTCACGTTCTCTTTTTGATCTTTCATGTTTGAAAATATTTTTCCGGGAAGTGATCCATGTCCGATCTTGGAACACCCCGAACGGTTGCGGCGCCCGAGCTGCTGTCACCGGCGGGGAATTGGGAGTGTGCTGTAGCCGCAGTTGAAAATGGTGCTGACGCAATTTATTGCGGGCTTGATTCGGGGTTTAATGCGCGAGCACGCGCGGCGAATTTTTCCCCCGAACGTCTACCTGAGTTGATGCAGTTTTTGCATCATCGTGGCGTCAAGGGTTATGTCACGCTCAATACTCTTGTGTTTACCGACGAGTTGCGATCGTTGGAAAAGAGTCTTGAGTTGATCGCCGAATGTGGAGTGGATGCAGTCTTAGTCCAGGATCTGGGGGTTGCGCGACTGGTTAGAAAACTTTGTCCCGATTTGGAATTGCATGCCAGTACGCAGATGACGCTTACCTGCGCGGCATCGATTCAACTTGCTGAAGAGCTTGGAGTGAGTCGAGTTGTTTTAGCTCGTGAATGTTCGCTGAAAGAGATTCGTGCAATAACAGCCGCAACATCGATGCCTGTCGAAGTGTTCGTTCATGGAGCGCTTTGTGTAGCTTACAGCGGTCAATGCTTGACCAGTGAATCTTTGGGGGGGCGAAGTGCTAATCGTGGCCAATGTGCGCAGGCTTGCCGCTTACCCTACGACATGATTTGTGATGGTCGCGAGATGGACCTTGGTCCTGTGCGGTATTTGATGAGCCCACAGGATCTGGCAGCTTTCGAGTTGATTCCGCAATTGATTGAGGCGAAGGTCTGTTCACTAAAGATTGAAGGACGCCTCAAGACTCCCGAATACGTTGCAAACATCACCAAGCATTATCGGCAAGGAATCGATCGTGCAATGCGGGGTTTGGAAGTGAAGATGGGAGAGAATGAACGACGCGAGATGGAGCTTTCTTTTTCAAGAGGCTTCTCGCCAGGTTGGCTCGAAGGTTGTAATCATAAACGGCTGGTGCCCGGTGAGAGTAGCGCCAAAAAAGGAGTGTTGGCCGGCGAGGTTCTTGGTAAGCGTGGGGATCGACTTCTGGTGAACTTGCACGTCCCTTTAGGAAAGGGAGATGGTATTGTTCTTGAAGGTGATCGCATGGAGCAGAAAGAGGTTGGTGGACGAATCTTTGATATTCGTTCACGAAATACTCGCAAGGGTTTATCGCCAGGAAGTGCGAATTTGCAGCGGTCTAGCTCACTGAACGAGGGAAGTGATGGCAAGCTCGATGGAGAGGTCGAGATCAGCCT
>Ga0315904_10000041_pt1 | contig 196754 bp, 187 predicted proteins | sample LakEriMetagenome_6_FD_203529 | JGI IMG/M metagenome (GOLD analysis project Ga0315904, IMG submission 203529) | Freshwater fungal communities from buoy surface, Lake Erie, Ohio, United States - Buoy 12 MA120 | ecosystem: Environmental > Aquatic > Freshwater > Lake | place: USA: Lake Erie, Ohio...
AGGTGTATCTCCCATACCCCCCCCTCGGGGGGAGGGCATCCAAAAAATTGCTGAACGACAAAATATTTATATTTTGGAGGAAAGGGGTTTCTTGGATACCCCCCCCCTCGGGGGGAGGGCATCCAAAAAATTGCTGAACGACAATGTTTATATTTTGGAGGAAAGGGGTTTCTTGGATACCCCCCCCTTCGGGGGGAGGGCATCCAAAAAATTGTGGAACTCCAAAATATTTATATTTTGGAGGAAAGGGGTTTCTTGGATGCCCCCCCCTTCGGGGGGGAGGGCATCCAAAAAATTGAAATCAGTTTGTTTTTATCTTTGGTAATCAAAAATATTCCAAAACAGTTCAACAAAGTATTCGCAAATAAAGTAAACACAAAGCAAAAACAAAATGTCATCTGCTGCTAAATCCCAAAACAGAACCACCCCCGTAAAAAAAGAATCATCCCCCTTCTGCGGTTATTGCTTCAAAAAGGGACAGGAACCCAGTGTATTCAATTCGCATTTTATCCACAAAACACCCAGTCAAAACAGCAAAATTGTATGTCCTCTATTATTGCCATTTGTGTGTAAAAATTGCCCTAGTGGCAACCACACCTTTGATAGATGTAAGAAACAGCAGTTTGAACAGAAACCGCATGTTGTTGCCGCTTCTGTTGCGGTTTGTTTGCCTGTTAAAAACAGATTTCAGATTGATGACGATGACGATGCGGAAGAAGAAACCAAAGTCAATTTGGTAGAGGATAATACTAGCGACGAAGAATGGATAGAGATGAAAGACCCCCAATCAGGTAAGCCATTTTGGATGAATATTCAATCGGGATGTGTACTGTCATTTAACCCGGTGACGCGAGGCGTTGCTACTGACAATGACTGGTAAGTTGTATAAACCTTGTATAAACCTGTGTATAAACCTGTGTATAAACCTGTGTATAAACCTGTGTATAAACCTGTGTATAAACCTGTGTATAAACCGTGTATAAATAAGAAAGACGCAAGTCTTTTTTTTCGAATAAAATAATATGCGAGATTCATATTATTTTATTTACATAATTGATGAAATAAACGACCCCTTATAGGTTTCAATACCCGTGTGGTCCAAATTAATACTAACATCGGCAAAAATAGACCCGCCCATTTTTGACCAACGATGACAAAACAACCAGTCTTCCGAGAAATAATGCCCCTCTTCGACCCCGCAATCAAACAGGGCAAAAGCATGGTCGTTTTCTTTTCCCGATAAAAATCCGACATCGTCGACATATTTTGTCTGAGGGAACGCACGAGCCATAGTTTCAATAACTGAGCGTTTAATCATCATAAACCCGGTTGCCAAGTGTTTTACTGTGGTGAGATTATTTTGAATAGAAAGCATATTTGAAACATAATTAATGTTATAACGCACCATATTCATCTTCACATATTCATCATTGGATACTAGACTGTCAATCTGCGATTTCTTCTTTCGGTCAAGTAATTGCCGAATCATGTCGGGATTTTCAACGACTTTCTCCCATTGATAGTTTTTGATGGGATATATGCCCCCGACAATGGGTTTGTCCGACAATAACAGTTTCAAAATATCCTGCGGGTCCCATGTAATATCGGCATCAATGAACAAAAAATGTGTGGCATCGAGGATATTCATGGCCTTTGCGATTAGGTTGTTTCTGGCGCGACTCACCAAACTGTCATTGCGGCAAAAATAAACAGTTGTTGGAATATTCAGGTCTTTACACATAAACATGGTCTTTAACAAAGACTCAGTGTATCCGGCATACAAGGAGCTGTTGTAGCAAGGTGTGAGTATAATAAGTGTGGGTTTATTTGTTAATAAGTATTGCTGAATGTTGTCGTTCATGTTTACTTGTTGTGTTTGGGTTTGAGGTAGTGGAGGTTGTTCAAATGACCAAACATTGTTTTCTGACATGGCTGATTATGTAATATTGTGTTTATAATATTTAAGTTGTTTATGGATAAATAACAAAAAACGATTATGTTTGTTGTTATTTTTTATGTTTAGTCGCGTGTCTTTTAGACACGCTTTTACAGTCGTTTTACCTTGCGGTAAAACTTATTAGTCGTTTTACCTCACGGTAAAACTTATTAGTCGCGTGTCTTTTAGACACGCTTTAAGCCTTGGCTGCCTTGACAAAGTGAATCTTCAAGTATCTCTGTAAGTTGAAATAAGTGAGGACCTCACCAGCACCAATCTGTAAGAGCTTGGTGAGCTTGGCATCGGGGTTAATCTGTCTGCCATTCTCCTTGTCCTTGAGGCCATTCTTCTCAATGTAAGCAGTAATCTCCTTACTGACCTCAACGCGGGACATCATGGTGCCCTTCTCCTTTCCAACAAAGGCAAGGAGGTCATCACTCACCACGGAGGGCTTGACAAAGCCGGAAAGCTGTCTGTTGGGGTTGGGGACAGAAGACTTCTTCGACTTCTTGGACTTACTGGCGTTCTTCAAATCTTTGGCAATGCTCTTCTCCAAAGACTTGTAATCAGCCTTCATTGCGGCAAGTAAAGTGGAAACCTGGTTAATCTTGGAGCCAAACTCGGCCAACTTGGCATTGGTGTCAACGGTGGTATCAGCAGCGGGGGTCTCGGCAACAGGGGCGGCAGCGGGGGTCTCAACGACAGGGGCAACAACGGCAGCAACCTCGGCAACAGGGGCAGGGGCAGCGGCAGCCTTGGGCTTCTTGGCAGCCTTCTTCTCGGCAACAGGGGCAGCAGCGGGGACCTCAATAGCAACAGATACAACGGGGGCAGATGCGGAAGCAGATACAGTTTTGGAAGTTCGGACCATTTTATATACCTTACTAGCCTTTCGTTTTTAAGTAGTTTAACGCATTTATATATTTTTTGCCCGTAAATGTGGGTTTACGAGCAAAAACAGGGGTTAGGCGCGATTATGTATAATAACAAAATAATTCTCATACAACCACGGCATCTGATTTCGTGCTGCTCTGGAAACCAGTGTCATTGCCGTCAAAAAATACATCGCCGATAAATTGCGGTATTCTTCGGCGGTATTTGATGAAATCAGGGATTCGCCAATACGAATGGCAATGTCGCGATTTTCGTTCAAGGTTTGGTCGCGCATATTGATGTTTTCAGCAAACGCAAATGGATTCCCCGAATTATATATATTGTATCTCAAGTCGCGGGGAATAGAGCACCAAATTGTAAAGAGGAATCCGACAAAGGCCCCAATTTCACTGTTTGACAACCGATTAAACCATTCAATGTTGGAATAATGTCCGAGCGCGTCAATTTTCATAAACAATTCGTTGGTTCGGCGCGTGAGAGAATCAATACCGGCATTTACTTGCGCACATATTTCCACGTCATCATCTTTTGACAAAATCTTGTTTTCTGGGAACACAATACTTGTTAGTCGCATTGCGCGAATAAATCTGGCGCCAAATGCGGGTTTCATGTCTTCGCGGGTATATGGGTTATCAAACTTTTTCATTTTGGAGAGCAGATGATAGAGGGACCGCATATGGAAGCCATATTGGACCCCGGTGCTATCCTTGTGTTCAATGTATTCGGAGAAGGGGATTTCGTTGAGTGGGTCCAGGGTATAGAAGTCGGCCTCGTTCACACACAGTTTGGGTGCGAGTTTGCCTTTGATTTTGAAAAGTTCGCGGACAAACCAACCGCGACTGGCTTGTTGTATTTTGATTGCGGATTTTTGTTCTTGGCGGAAGTTGAGTATGCGATTTATCAGGTCGACTTTTGTGCCTGAAACACGGAGTTTGAGCTCACGGGCAATATCTTTTAGTTCGGATAATTTACATTTTGTTAAATCTGCGAGTAAATCTGGTTGAGGACGTGCCATTTTGGAAAGCATTATATGTTTAAAGTATACAATGTTTTTATACCCTTGTATAAATCTATGACTGAAATGACAATGACTATGTCTTCAACAAAATAACAATATCCCCAACCAAACACACTGACCTACGAGCCAAAAAATTGAAAACACATAAATGATTATTCAAATCAATATAAAGATTCCCCCAATAATAAGCTATACCAAGATGACCGCCAAAGCACAACCAATCGTATTAGACAACACCACCTGGACCGCCGATGCGTTCAAGTTCATGCCTCCCAAGGTCAATGACAAGGGTGGAAAGTCCATTAATTTAATCAGCACCCAAACCAACCGCTCTCTACACATCACGACTCCTCTTATGACTACTTGGGGAATCAGTGATTTCATTGACCCCAACACTGGAGTCAGTGATGGAAAGCACAGCATTTCGCTCACATTCCCCAACGAGGGGTTTTCCAACAAGAACACGGACGCCTTCTTGGAGAAGATGAAGGCATTTGAGAGTGCAGTCATCGATGCCGCCGTGAAGAATTCCGAGATGTGGTGGGGCGAGCAATTAGAGCAGGGCATTTTGAAGCACACCTTCTTCCCTGTTTTGAAGTATCCCAAGGTGAAGGGAACCAAGAAGTCCGATTTGACCAAGAGTCCCAGTATTAGTGCCAAGGTGCCCTATTACGAGAGAGATGGACGCTGGAATGTGGAGATTTATGATGTTAATCGTACTCTGCTTTTCCCTTGCGACAACGAGGAGCTAACTCCTGCGCACTTTGTACCCAAGCTCAGCAATGTTGCTTGTGTTATTCAGTGCGGCGGAATCTGGATTGGAGGCAAGGGATGGGGAATCACCTGGAAGCTTGTTCAGTGCGTCGTCAAGCCCAAGGAGGTTGCTTCTGTATTTGGAACTTGCCACATTAATTTGTCGGAGGAGGACCGTTCTGCTATTGTGAATGGCAGTGAACCCGCCGAGGATATTGATGATATTCCGGCACCGAGCAAAGTTGAGACCAAGGTTTCAAACAAGGTCGAAGCGCCTAAGGCAGCTGCTTCTATAGTGAAGAAGGTTGTTGCGCCACCTGTCGTCCAAGCAGCCGTCCAGGCAGCACAAGTAGATGACAGTGATGAGGAGGAGGAGCCCGAGCCCGAGCCCAAGGTTGTCGAGGTACCAAAGGTTGTTGAGGTTCCAAAGGTTGTTGAAGCCCCTGCTGTCGTTGCTGCCCCTTCGGAGCCAAAGAAAATTATTAAGAAGGTAGTCGCCAAGAAGTAAATGCTCCACATACTAAGCATTCACTTAAGACCTTCTTGTTTTTTATTATAACTATATTTGTCAAATACTTATTTGTCAAATATATAGAATATGCGCGTGGCACGTAAAACAATAAAACACCGCAAAATCAAACCGCTCAATTGTAATCCATCCGTAAAAGCACCGATTCCGCGTTCATGTATGACAATTGAGGCACTCATGTTATTGCGCGACAAGTACAATAAAGACCATCCAACCAATCGTATTATTGCGGAAAAACCGGTGCTTATCTGGTATGAACTCAAAATGCGGCTTCAATGTGAAGATGAGAGGTGCTGGCTCGGCGAAATCGACGATGTTGCCAAACGCAATATGATGAAAGACCAATTATTTGCCCCCGACCATCCACCCGAATGGATTAAGAATCCGCTTGAATGGTTGACGAATATTGACATCGATAAAGTAATGGCACAATATGAGCAAAAATACGCGGACTTTGAATATTTAGGCACTACCTCTATTGATTATGATTTTATTGTTGACAAAACACGCGGAACATGCGTCGAAGATATGTTGTGTAAGTTTGATTTGGCGGCGGCTGGCAATAGAGGCAAACAGCGGTTTGCGGCGGTTTTCAATTTAGACAAACATGATGAGCCTGGTTCACATTGGGTTTCCATATTTATTAGTGTGCCCAAGAAAACAATCGTATTTTTTGATAGCGCCAATGGCGGGGTTCCTAAGGAAATCCGGCGATTTGCGAAGCTGATTCAAAAACAAGATAGCAAGTATATATTCATCGCGTCCAAAAAAGAACATCAGAAGAAAAATACCGAATGCGGTGTGTATTCTATCCATTTTATCATTGAAATGCTCCATGATTTTGACAAGATGTTAGAGATGGTAATGAGAGGCAATATATCGGACAAGGCAATGACACGTTATCGGCGCAAGTATTTCAACCGACCGGTATAATCGTATTGGTATATAATATATATGCCAACACGGAAAAAAAGAAGGCATCGCAAACGAAAAACATACAAACGCGGTGGCAGAATATTAAAAAGTGTACAAACAACATCAGATGGATATGTAGATTTAAAAATAATGCCTAGTACTGATAATAAGGTATTGTTGGAAAAGGACAAATTTGTTCCATCGGTGAACACCCCGTGGCTACTCAGTTCAAATGAAGCAAAATATGCTAATAATATGTTATTTGGGAAAAAAGGGGAAGTTAAACCAAAAGCAATGTTTATAGTATTAAATGATGAAATGGAAAAGCAACAAGCAGATTTGTATAATGAGATTAAATTAAAATTAAATCAGGTAAAAACAGGCGCAGAAAAAGCAGCAGAAGCAGCAGCAAAAGCAGCAGCAAAAGCAGCATCCGATAAAATCATTAATAAGTTTTTACAAATATATTTTCCAACACCAGGAACAGTTGGAGCAGCAGCAGCACCAGTAGCACCATCAGCAGTAGCAGAAGGAGATAAAGCAAAAGAAGGAGATAAAGCAAAAGAAGGAGATAAAGATAAAAAACCCCTAATACCAGCAGAAATAGAAAATTTATTTAAAAAAGAGACGCTTTGGCCAAAAGTTATGGACAATCGCAATTTTTACATGCCTAAAACATTGTTAAACACTCTTCAAAACGTTTATAAAAAAGAAATAAACCAATTAAATGAAATACGCCAATTAATGTACGAACACCGAACTAGTATTTATCATTTAATTGATGATAAAATGGTAGAAACATTTATGGATGCAGTAGACAATACCAACAAAAAATATTCAAGTATTTATAAAAAGGGCGATACAACCACATACGATAATATTCGATATGTCATTATGTGGATATTGTTTAAAATTGATATTATGTTTTTAACCTAAATGCTCCCTCTACAAACTGGACATCTTGAATCGCGTTGAAACCATCTTCTTAGCGCGGCTTCTTTGAATACATGTCCACATCGCGTTATTTTCATAACATTAGTACCCACCTCTATTGGTTCTAATGTTATCGGACAAGTTGCAAGTTCTGGCAACTCCGGTTGCGCATAAATAGTTGTATTGTTTGATATATCAAGTTGTGTTGGAACACCACCTGTTTGGCCAGAAGCATCTCGTAATAATGCTTGGCCAGAAACATCTCGTAATAATGACAAAATAGAGGCTGGATTCAAAAATGATACAAACTCAAATGACAGAGTGTCTTCTGCAGGTGCTGCAGCAGCAGAAGCAGTAGCAGCCGTCGTCCCTCTATAATCATTCAAACTGCGTCTGAATCCACCAGTTGGAGTGGTCTGCGTACTAATAATGTCCAGTGCGTCCGAAACAACTTGTAAATACCGTCGCTGATTATTTTGTAAATCTCTCAAAACATTGTAAATATTGTTCGAACCATCCATAATAAAGTTGAAAGGTATAAAGAGTTTTGCTACTTTTCTATATATATATTTTTTCAATGAATATTTCTCCCGCGAATTATAAGACAAACGGATTCACCGGATTGGCAAATCTAGGTAATACATGTTTTCTCAATTCGTGTTTACAAGTCCTCTCACATACCTATGAAATCCATGGGTTATTCGATAAACCCGCGGTCCAAACAAAAATGGCTATTAATTCGCTTGATGTCCGCATATTCAATGAATGGAAACAGCTCGTTCAATTAATGTGGTCGGGAAATGGTGTTGTGAAACCTATTCGATTTGTCTCGGCCGTCCACGAAATTGCGCAAAAAAAAGACGTGGATGTGTTTACCGGATTCGCACAAAATGATGTGAGCGAATTCTTGCGATTCATTTTGAATTGTTTTCACAATGCAATTGCGCGACCAGTGAAGGTGAATATTAGTGGCAAACCCAAGACAAATACAGATACACTTGCCATCAATTGCTACCAAATGTTGTCGTCGTCATATTCAAAAGATTATTCGGAAGTCATGGAACTGTTCTATGGCATATCGGTGACGGAAATAAAGTCGGTGTCCTCACCAACCATTGTGGTACATTCGCAAAAACCGGAGCAATATTTTATGGTGGATTTGCCGATTCCGAGAGCTAGTGCCAATAGCACCAATATATCTCTCCTCGATTGTTTCGACTTATTCGTCGCGCCCGAACTCCTGACCGGTGACAATATGTGGTTCAATGAAAAAACGGGATATAAAGAGGTCGTGGAAAAACGCACCCTCTTCTGGTCATTGCCGCCCGTGCTAATCATCACGCTCAAACGTTTTGAAACGCGCGGATTCCAGATTGGGCGCATCAATGATGTAATTGATTTCCCGCTTATTTCGCTTGACCTATCCAAGTATGTAGAGGGATATCGCGCCAATAAATACGTGTATAATTTGTACGCGGTTTGTAATCATATTGGCGGACCCTCGGGTGGACATTATACGGCGTATGTGAAAAACGAATCGGCCAACAAATGGATACATTACAATGATGATGGAGTGTCAATAATAGAGGAACCCGCCGCCTCTATTGTGAGCCCACTTGCGTATTGTTTATTTTACAGAATCGTGTCATAATATTTTCACTGGAAGTAATATAAGAATGTCTTCATCGGAGAAAAAAGTGCCCGATCCGGCAGACAATTATTTTGATACAAATACGACATTAATGACATTGGGGTTTTTAGCAATTTATTTTATTATTTACGCAATTATGAATGTGATTTTTGATGAAAATAACCATACTACAAAAGCCAGTTTTGTGGATGTGGTATTTCTTGTCGTTTTCTTAGGAATGTGCGTATTATATTACTATTCATTGAGCGAAAAAGACCAGGACACATTTTGGTCGGACTTGAAAGAATCCACGCGCAAATATTTGAATAATGCATACTCGGTATTACAGGTACTCGGGTTTTTAGTATTATTAAAAATTGGAATTGCCATTTTTGGAATCCCGACAGAATTGGGGATGAAACCTTGGTCTGTCGCCTTTTTAGAATCAGTTGCCTCTCTGTTTTTGACGGTTTTGGTGCTTATCCAGTTTTTCAAATACATATTCCAAATTGATATTGTGGGTGTGATATTTGGAAATGTTGATTGGGGTAGTTTATTCAAGACGAAGCCGACTACAACGACAATATCCGAAGAGAAAGAGTCTTCCGGGCCTAAAGAAGAGGTATTTAATGTATCGAACAACCTCTATACATATGATGACGCCCAGGCCGTTTGCCGAGCAATGGGGTCTAGATTGGCAACCTATGATGAAATAGAGGCATCCTATATGGGTGGAGCGGAATGGACGAGTTATGGGTGGAGTGAAGGCCAACATGCCTACTTTCCCACGCAGAAGGCAACATGGGCGAGACTTCAAGAAATCAAAGGACACGAACATGATTTAGGAAGACCGGGTGTCAATGGAGGCTATTTTGCGAACCCCAATGTGAGATTGGGTGTGAATTGTTATGGCGTCAGACCCCAAATGTCTGCGGCGGATAGTGCGCTTATGAATGCCAAGAAGAATAATCTTGTTCCGCGAAGTAAAGAGGAAATTGAATTGGACAAGAAGGTTCAATTTTGGAAAGAGAATAAGGACAAACTCTTGGTGTTGAGTGGGTTCAATAATGACAAGTGGTCGAAGTATTAGAAATACTAATGAGAGGCATTGATAAATATTTTATCAAATAAAATATGTATTGGTGGTACCAAAAAACAAGTGGTAATATATATTGTTTTATAACTATGGATCCAACTAATAACTCATTGGATCCACTAAACGACCCCTCTCTTACAGAAAAACAAAAAGCACGAATAATACGAATTCGTGCGGAAAGGGCAGCGAAAAAGGAAGCGGAGAGGGAAGCAGAAAAGGAAGCAAAAATGGCTTTGCCCACAGCATCTGATTTGCCCATACCTGTGCCCAAGGCTTTGGTCACAGGTTTACCCAAGGCTTTGTCCGAGGCTTTGGTCACAAGTTTGACCAAAGATATCATTATGTCAGTCGCAATATTTGGTCATGGATGCGAAGACTACGACAAACCTCTAACCAGCGATTTAGCAGATTATTATAGAAACAATGTGCGCGTTTATAGTAGAGCTTGTGTTCCTGGTATAATAAGTATTGGAAATATTCTTCAAAATGAAGACATAATAAGTGATGTTCGCAGTCGTTTTTCTAGAGAGTTCATCGGTGGAACAGAGTTCATTCATGGAACAGACCATGTTATCAACAAATATATCACTGAGACAAAACCGGAATATTTAGATAGAGTGAGAGGCTTTCACGAAGGTATTCGCGAGAAAACAGATGCCAAGGCAGCCAAAGCCGCTGATGACCGACAAAGGTCATCAGGACTAAGTACGTTTATATTTGAAAAAGAGTTTGGATTCTATGAAGACAGACCTGGTGAAAAACTGTCTTCACTCCCTATACCGGTTCAACAAAAATACCCGACACTTGGTGTACACGTTGTCAATGTTAGTGTGAAAATAACAAATGATGACGGGTCTGTTCACTATGAACCATTATTTGACCCATCAAATAGACGACTCGATTTCACAATGTTCAATTTAATCTACAAAGATGGACTAAAACAATTATTACATGAATTAGGGCAAAAAACATTGGTAAAAGAGGCACACAAATGTTTGGGGTTTACCGGTAGTAAACCCCGCGTATCAACCCTCTCATTATCACAACTCTATGATTTTTTTCGACTATTGGGTGTCCGGTATGTCAATATAATGGATTATACTTGTCGGACTTGTGCAGTCAATATGAACCAATCTATCTTGGAAAATTTTTATAGAATTGAACAAGAACACGTGGGTGTCAAGAGAGGCTTGTTTGGTGGAAAGAAACCGACTGCTAAGAAACGGAGTTCTAAGAAGAAACTCGACACTAAGAAACTCGACACTAAGAAACTAGACACTAAGAAACATGGCACTAAGAAACTCCGAAAATAAATATTTTATTTGATAAAATATGTATTATGAGTGTAGTAAGATATTTATTTTTTGGGAAGATTCGAACGTTCTTCACGAAAAATATTTTTTGGGAAGACCCGAACGTTCATCACGAATTGAACTCTCATTTTCCTTTAAATAATCTACATGATTTTTATATTTGTCTTCTAGTTCTTTCTGGATTCCTGCTTTTTGTTCGTCAGACATAGTATCCGTATTATTATTGATTCGTTGAAATCCAGGGGGTGTAACTTGTCTCGAAGGCATTAATATATTCGACTGGCCAGTTTTTTGTCTATTAAAGTAATTTGTTATTTTTTTTGCTTTTTTAGAATTACTTGTTGTACCCTTCCCTCCCCCTCTCTTCAAGGTTGTCCGGTTCTTGTGTCGAAGACTCTTGCGTCGAATACTCTTGCGCTGTTGTGCCATTTATATATTACGCCAATATTATTTTCTTGGCACAATTGTCGCCGTCATTCGGCGCGCATCCAATTCCTCTCTTGTCAAGTAAATCGTCTTCAAATCACTCTCCGAATACCCCAGTGGTCTCGCCTGGTCTTCGGTGCTTGAATACGTATATGGTGAACCCGACGCCGTCGGTGCCTGGTCCGCGCGAATATGGTCCGAAAACCTCTCATAGTATCCAACATCATTACTCGCATTGCGAAAATCCGTCTCCATGATTTTCCGCGCGTTCTTCACCATGTATTCGCGGTACTGGGCATTGTTAATACTGGCATTGGTAGTATTGCCAGTGAGCTGTTTCAGAATTGTGTTGTGGTGTAATGTCTCGGAACGAGCACTCGCCATAATTGACCTGCCATCACTCATGAGAGGCGGAAATCCATCATAACGATTATTTGTATGATATCCTAAATGTGATGCGGGTATGGATTCTTTGACTTCGGGGTATGCTTTATCGATGGGTTCTCCTCCAAATAACATATGTATATGTTGTTTAGATATATTATTGTGCGGGTCTACTCTATTCCGACTAAATCCTTGTTATAATTATAAACATTGCGGATTTCGTGTATCAAGAGAGGCCTCTCATAATAGACAACTTTCGCAATCCCGCCTTGGAGACCATTGTCTTCTCCGATTGTCAAAATATCGCCGACTAAAAACTCGCCAGTCTTATACTCTCTTGGAATAGTCGTTTTCAATTCGCCGTTCAAATACATGTCCACCGTATTCTTGTCATAATTGACAAAAATGTGGTTCCATTTCTCGTGCGGGGCGTCAAACTGGTCGCTCTTGTCCGCACTGTAATAAATGCGAAAGTTCCTCTGTGAACCATCGTATACGATGCGCGGATGTTTGGCAAAATCAAGGATAGTTGCCTCTTTGTTGTACGGATTATGATTTGTCGGCATCGGAACAATATATACCCACAACGACATAGCAAACTTCTTGCGGACATTCACCGTCAATTTTGAGCCAGTTAAGGGCTGTGAATCTGTGGGTATTTCGGCGGACTGCATGTCAATGTAATTTGTCGCGTCTTTTCGCAAATTGATGCGCTCCGGTTTATCCACAATCACTTTTCCAAATCGTTCGTTCATTTGTTTCATTATTTTTGGCAAGTACAAATAGAGGAGAATCAGAATGAGCTCGATTACAAACAATATGTATACGATTTTGGGTGTAGTGGCAAACTCGCCGTATAAATATTCCACAAAATCTGATATCAAACATGGGATGAAAAGTATAAAGTTCACAATAAACCCAGTTATGCCAGTAAGGTTGTAAATATACGTCTGGTTCATCTTGTACAATATTGACAATCCAACAAGGCCAATTAGAATTGCGAGAATCATAAAACTATATTCCGCGATGTAAATACCTTCGGCAGTTATGGGGACTTTGCTAATACCCCATAGTACACCAAATGCGACCAGAGCTATTAAGACGTTCTTTGGAGATGCCATGGTAGCGCCCCATGAGAAAAAGGTAGTGAACATCTCCATCAATTCTTTTGAATATGTGTATCCAATGCTAAATAATAGAGGCACAACTATAATCAACACATAAAACCACGGACTTTTTTCAAACTTGGTTTTCAAGAAAAATGACAATATAAAAAGATACGCAAGAGCACCAAACATGATTGGGCTTGATGAAATAGCATTATATGCGCCGTCTAAAAACGCCATTTATATTATACCTCTATTTTATAGATTTTCCATCGTTGTTTTGCGGCCGTGACATTCGCGGCAAAGAGCGACTAAATTGTCGATATGGTTGCTTCCGCCATATTCTAGTCGGACTTTGTGGTCGACTTCGAACCATGCCGACAGTTGTTCACCACAATCGCCGCATTTCCAGTTCTGGCTACTGGCGACAAACTTCTTTTTTGTCTCGCTTACAGAACGCTTGGTAGCTTTTGTGCCGGCGGCGGCGGAGCCGCCACCACCAGAACGGGCGAGTCGGTCAATTGACCCCGGCGGCGCAGCCGCCGTTGACGTAACCGGAAACATCAAATCCTCCGTATCATTGTACAGATTCTGCTTGGCAGTGAAGTCCAGGATGGGACTCAACATACTCGTGGTTTCGCGGTCGATGGGCAAATACTTGATGTACTCATTCGACCCGCGAATGATATCCTGGGCCTTCGATGGAAACTTTTTGAACAATACGTACATCATCAGTCCGCCCAGCGCAATTCCGGCCATCTTGTAATATTTTTGGTTGGTTTGTAGGAGTTTCCAGTATTTGCCGTCCGTGTATACATTGGCAATGAGGAATCCCGTGACCAACATTATCATAATTTCAATGCGCATAAGGCTGTCCTATATATTTTAGGTTCGGTATATATCGTGTTCTTACACCTTTGCACATTCTAAATGCCGACCTCTGGTGCTCGGGAGATGCCCAAAATGGGCATCGACCACAGAGCATCTTTGAACGTGCTTAGGTAACTGTCACTAAGCCCACCTCCCGAAGGGAGGGAGGGCGACGGTCGGCCACCTACGGTGGCCTTTGCAACTGATAAATTACCTTTTATATCCAAGAAATCACCTCCCTTCGGGTAGCGATTTCAGGTTATATAATCGGCGTTTTACCCTTGCGGGTGCAAAGGTTTAATAAAGCCAGTAAATAAGACAGAAACACAACATAATGAATGCCACATGTATCCAGTATCGGCGCATCCGGAGTTGGTGGTGTAAATAGACGGGTTTGGGGATGAAATGGTCATAGTAAGCGGCCATCGCGGCATCCAACGAAATCTCGTGTTTGCCCAGCATTTCGTTGTATTTGTTGTGTATGAAAACTACCCAGCGAATGAGCGAGTCTTTGCTGCCTAAATATGGCGAAATCGGGTATTTTTCCAACATTCTGCTAAATTGGTTGCCCATTTCTGGGTCGGGAATAAATATGGGGAGGTTCATGAAAAAATCGTAATATTTGCGCCGGGTTGTGTCATTCGGAAAATCTGGGTATGATATTGCGACGGACATCATGAAAAACCAATAATGGGGGCCCCACGTAGCGGCGGACATCAATAATATACGTCAAGATTTTGATTGGTTTATTCTTTTGTATAAGTATTTAGAAGCATTTTGACAATGAGTCATAGAGACAACACCCTAAATGAGCTGTAATAATTGTGGAAAACGCGGACATACCTTTTATAATTGTAAGATGCCGATTATAAGCAATGGAGTTATTGCTTTTCGTAAACACCCGGAGACAAAAGCAATTGAATATTTGATGATTTGTCGCAAAGATACACTGGGGCTTATGGATTTTACTCGTGGTAAGTATTCAGTGAATAACAAATATTACATCATGAATATGATTGCGCAGATGACGAATGCTGAAAAGCAGATGATTTTGACCGAGTCATTTGACACGATTTGGAGGCATGTATGGCATAAACATCTGGGAAAGCCCTTAGCGTCGGCAGAACCTTCGCCGTTGAAAGAAGCCTTGGCGTCGGCAGAACCTTCGCCGTTAAAAGAAGCCTTAGCGTCGGCAGAAGCCTTAGCGTCGGCAGAAGCCTTAGCGTCGGCAGAAGCCTTGGCAAACACTTTTACTAAATATGGCTTGCCGCCTGGCCTGGATATTTCTGCTTCGGGTTTGGCAAGATGGGGACCAACCAACAAAGATGTCTTGGAAGGCAGCTTCACTTCAGAAGGCGGCGATTCACATCTTCATCGCTTTAAATCCGAAGAACACATATCTCGCGACAAGTTCAATCAATTGCGCAAAGGCATTTATATAAACAGTCGGTATCATAACGGCAACTCCACATTATCTCTAAACTTTACGCTCGAGTCTTTGATAAACGAATGTCCTAATTCATGGATTGAACCCGAATGGGGGTTTCCTAAAGGTCGCCGCAATTATAATGAAAATGATATCGAATGTGCTTTGCGCGAATTCTACGAAGAAACCGGGTTCAAAAATCGGAATATGGGGTTTGTAGTCAGTAATTTGGCGCCTTACGAAGAGGTTTTTATGGGGTCCAACTACAAGTCATACAAGCATCGGTATTTTTTAATGTATGTGGATTACAACATGAGTTTGGACGAGAAAATGACGGATTCTGACAAGACTGAGATTAGTAAAATAGAGTGGAAGTGTTTCAATGACTGTTTGACATCAATACGACCATACAATTTAGAAAAAAAACGCGTATTGTCAAATGTGAATATTGTGTTGAAAACATGTACAAACACTTTTGCGTAAATAATATATGTATCTTTGTATAATATACATATATGGAATCATCACCACATCGACCTCGGTGTAAAAATGGCACACGAAGATATCCTAAATATAAAGATGAATGTTTGACGGAAGAAGAATATAAGGCGCGAATTGCCGCCGAAAAAGAACGGAAAAATGCGGAAAATCGGCAAACAAAGAAACGAAAACCAAAACCGGACCCCAAAGTTCAAGATGTTGTGGAAGAACCGTCATTGTATAATTCGATTGTGAATGTGGTTAAAACATTGACGGCACCGGGGAAAAAAGAAGATGTTGTCGTTGAAGCTGAGAAAGTAGACAATGTTGTCGGTGATGACGGAAATGTTGTTGAAGAAGAAGGTTTGGATGAGGATGTTGGAGAAGAGAGGAAAGAAGATGTTGGAGAAAAGGTCGGAGAAGAGGGTTTGAATGAGGATGTTGAAAAAGAGAGGAAAGAAAATGTTGGAGAAAATGTCGGAGAAGAGGTTGGAGAAGAGGTTGGAGAAGAGGTCGTTGTCAAAGATGCGTCAACCAAAGATGCGTCAACTAAAGATGCGTCAACTAAAGATGCGTCAACTAAAGATGCGTCAACTAAAGATGCGTCAACCAAAGATGCGTCAACTAAAGATGCGTCACCTAAAGAGGCTCGTGATTATTTGTATCCCTCTCTTGATGACCCCTATTTCAATCAAAAAATCGCCCACAGAAACGAGTTCAGTTCATTCGAATACTCCGCCGATATTACTAAACCACTCAAAAAAACCGCGGACTTCATTTGTAAAAACCCTGAGTTCGAATTGCTAAACCACCAATTATTTGTAAAATCGTTCATTTCACAGAATACCCCGTATAAAAGCATCCTCCTCTATCATGGTCTCGGTTCTGGCAAAACATGTTCGGCCATCGGTATTGCCGAGGAAATGCGCGAATACATGAAAAGCATTGGAATTACTCAACGAATTATTGTGGTCGCCTCTACAAATGTCCAGTCCAATTTCCGTTTACAATTATTTGATGAACGTCGTATTGAAGAAGACCCCGTGACAGAACGCTGGACAAGTCGTTCTTGTATCGGCAACAAACTGATTCGCGAAATTAACCCAGTCGGCGCAAAAATGACACACGAAAAACTGGTCTCCCAAGCAAAGATGATTATCAATACCAGCTACGAGTTCCGAGGATACCAGCAATTCGTCAACAATATCTACGAACACGTATACGAATCCATTGATGAAAATGATCCAACGAAGGAACACATAGAGGTTCAGAATATTCGCCGATATTACAACAACCGACTCATTATTATTGATGAAGTCCACAATTGTACGAAGGAAGACAAACGACTTGCCAAATTATTGTTGAAACTTGCCACCCATGCGGAAAATCTGCGCTTCGTGTTGTTGTCGGCCACACCCATGTACAATTCCCCTCGCGAAATCATCTGGTTGGCCAATTTGATGAACATCAACGATGGACGGGCTCCCATCGCATATGACGACGTGTTCACGGGGGAAGGCGAACTGAAAAACGCGGATTTGCTCCGGCAAAAACTCAATGGATATGTGTCCTATGTTCGCGGCGAAAACCCGTACACATTTCCGTTTCGCATATACCCGGATGCCTTTGCGCCTGCCAATGTGGAGCTTTCTCGTGGTCAGGCCGCCGATATTATTAACAAGCTGTATTATACAAACCTCGAGCCATATCAACAAGAATCGTATGACATGGTTGTGCGCAGTAAAATGGGCGCCGGAGAACCCAATATCAACATGGATGACGAGAGTTATGGCTACGCCGAGCTACAAATGCCTCTACAAGCCCTGATTATGACATTTCACAGACTGAATGCCACCGACGCGTTCATCGGCAAAGAGGGCATGGCAAATAATATGTCGTTTGTGGAAAAGAATGAGAGGGTGGGAGATACTTACGAGTTTCGTAAATACAACTACGAGTATAAAAAGGGGGTTCCGCGCATTTTCCATCATTCCGAATTGCCTAAATATAGTTCGAAGATTGCGGAGATTTGTAGGTGTGTTCAGAAGTCGCGCGGAATTGTCATCGTGTATACTCAATACATTGATGGTGGAATCGTCGCGGTTTCATTGGCACTAGAGGAAATGGGGTTTACGCGATATGGGACTTCGCAAATGGCGTCGCCTCTCTTCAAACCGGGTGCGATTGACTCGCCGCCCATTGATGCCACCACGATGATGCCTGCCGACCCGAGTGCGAAAAAGTTCAACCAGGCCAAATACATGATTCTGTCGGGTGACAAATACTTTTCACAGAGCAATGCGGCGGATATTAAATATGCGACGAGCGAGGCAAATATGAATGGTGAACTGGTCCGAGTTATATTGATTTCTCGCGCGGCGTCGGAGGGACTGGATTTCAAATATGTGCGGCAAGTCCATATTTTGGACCCGTGGTACAACTTGAATCGTATTGAGCAAATAGTCGGCCGTGGAGTGCGAAATCAGAGTCATTGTGGATTGGAGTTTGAAGAGAGGAATGTGGAAATATATTTACATGCGGCCGTCCCGGCCGCGGAGACGTTTTCCGCGGACCTCTATTTGTATCGGTATGCGGAGAGGAAGGCGCGGATGATTGGCAAAGTGACGCGGCTTTTGAAAACGGTTTCCGTTGATTGTGTTCTCAACCATGCACAATCCGATTTCACCGATGTTAATATGACCGCCGTTGGCAACGTGTTGATTCGCTCCTCTACTATGACAGAACCGCAATACTTCCAAGTGGGAGATAAACCGGAATCGTATGCGTGTGATTATATGGAAAGCTGTGAATACACGTGTTTTCCGGAAGATAAAATAGAGGCACCGCGAGAAGGCGCGATTATCACAAAACCCAGCTCGTTCATGATTCAGAAAATGATGGACCAAATTGTTGCGATTATCGGCCGCGAATTAGCATTACATTTTGTTGTGCTTGAGAAAATGCTGGGCGCGCCATCCAAATACAATTTGTATTTTGCGCTTACGGAACTCATTGAGAATCCGATGATGACATTCACAGACAAATACGGCCGCGCTGGACGACTCATTAATCGCGACAAGTATTATTTGTTCCAACCAATAGAGGTGACCGACAAACATTCGTCGGTGTTTGATTCGATGGTGCCAGTTCAAGTGAAACCGGAGAAAATACGCATGGGGATTCCTAATGTTATTAGTGAGCCGATTAACGTAAATGTGCTCGATATAAAAGCGCGGGCTGACAATGTTGCCGCTGCTTCTGTTCCAACAGAAAGTCCTATGGTGGTAGCAAGTCCGAGGTCGTCAACAAATGTTGATGCGTTGTCAAGTCCGCATTCGACAAATCTTAGGGCATCAAGTCCGAGGGCAGCAGCAAGTCCTAGAGCAGAAGCAAACATTGACGCACGGCGCATTATTGCCGAAATTGAAATGGTTGTTAGTCAGGCATTGGCTCCATCTGCCGAAATAGAGGCAAATGACGAGGACTGGTATAATCACATGAATAACTACAAGGCGGTTCCAAGCAAGAAAAAACCCAAAGATTTCGCGGATAATACTGCCTCTAAGTTATTGACAAAAATCCATAATATCGGAGAGGAACAACTGATGCGTTATATTTGGAACCATGCGCTAAATACGCTGGAATACAAAGACCGCATATCACTGGCAAAATGGGTATTTAGTGATTCGCCCAAGACAACTGATTTGGAAACCCATATTGCTGACTATTTCCGGTATTTAGTATTTACAACGGATGATATCAATGCCATCATTATTGCCAACAACGACGACAATGTATTGATTAATTTGGCGGATTGGTCGGAGATGCCATATAAACATGAAACCTTTGACCCAGTTATAAAAGAGAGGTTCTTTGTTGACCCCACCAAGTTCCCTAAAATTGTCGGGTTCTTCGGCGGATTCAAAACGGGAATGCCCGTTTTCAAAATAAAGCAGTTGTTGTTAAAACGCAACAATCCTGGCGCATACTTGATGAACGAGGCGAAAGGCGATATTATAAGTATTCTGAATAGTGTTTTGAAGTATGCTCATATAGAGGCACGGTATGAAACCGAATTGACTACAAAGATGACGAAAGTCGCACTAGGAATTATACTGGAAGTGATTATGCAGAGTATCACGACACAGGAAAATGTCTGGTATATGCGCCAAGAAATGGCAAATTACAATAAAATACAGAAGCTGAAGTTATAGGTTGCTTTTGCGTCGAATCGAAAAATTGATTTTATATATTGTTTTTATTAAAATATAAAATTATAGTATACTACAATAAAATGGAACAGCAACAATATAAAAAAGATAGCCGGTCGGAATATGGCGTATATATCAAATCATTGTTGACAAAGAAAATCGCGCTCAAAATAACCGAAGTGGGGAAAAACGTGAAAGGCAATTTGACAAAGAAAATCATCGCAAGTATCGAGGGAAAATGTATCGATGAAGGATATATTCGGCCTAGTACGGTGGAGATTGTCTCATATTCGCCCGGGCTCATTAAAGATGACCATGTCGAGTTTCAAGTTGTGTATATGTGTTTGGTGTGTAATCCCATCAAAGATATGGAGGTAGAATGCGTTGTTCGAAATGTGACCAAGGCGGGTATTCATGCTCATGTGATGGATGACGACGAGAATGTGCCAATCATAGTGTTTATTGCGCGAGACCACAATAATACGAACCCGCAATTTGAGACAATAAGAGAGGCAGATGCGATTAAAGCCAGAATTATTGGAACGCGATTTGAACTAAATGATACGTCGATTACTGCCATTGCGGGATTAGCATAAGACGTGTTGATAGAACATTTGATTTAACAAAAAAGCATAAACCTATAATGATTATATTAGTAAACAACATGACCGAAGCATTTAAAATTACCACCGAGTCTTTGACGGATATTAAGGACAAGATTGAAAAAATGCCCAAGAACAATCAAATTGAAATATTGCGAATATTGAAGCAGAACCCGGCAACCAAATTGAATGAAAACAAGAGCGGGATTTTTGTGAATATCTCTTTTTTGCCGAAAGAGACGATCGATGAGATTGTAAAATACGTGAAATATTATGGAGACCAAGAATTGGCAATTAATCAAATAGAACAACAGAAGCAGGAGTTCAAGAATACTTTTTTCACAAATGACCAGCAATTAGTGTCGTAGGCATACTAAGGTGGTGGTGATGATAACATACAATATATTTTTATAAACCAGTTAAAAATATATTATCTAATAACATAGAGCAAATTATGACTGAAATGGATGAAAAAATATACCGTCTCTTTATTGGACAGAAAAATTATATGGATGATAACAAGACGTTGGCATCTTTGGAACAATTTATGATGACGCCGGATTTTTATGACAAAGTCCAAATAACGGTGCCTTCTGACAAAACAATAGAGACAAATGTCTTGGATATCACTGATACTAAAAATATAATCGAGACCAAGGATATAATCGAGACCAAGGATATAATCGAGACCAAGGATATAATCGAGACCAAAACCCCAACTCCGGATTCCGTTCGAAACTACCATTTCTACCCCAAATCCAAGGATTGTATATTCATGTGCGTTTATGTCGCTGTTTATGGCGAACAAACCCTACATCAAAAGGGTGTTAATATTACCAACTTAATAATGAACGAAAAAAAACTGATTTCCGATCACTGTAATTCATCCCCAGGAGTATTGAAAATGTCCAATTACAAACTGACAATTGCCAAAATGAACGAAATCCGTTGTGAACTTATGACCCAGCCATTCATGAATAAAATCGGCGGGGGGTTAGTTGCTTGTTCTATTTATTATAAGCGGCCTATTTATGTGGTATGCGAAGACATCGGGGCATATTTGCGATTTGTATCCAAGGAATATGTAGACGATGAAGGTGAAACGGATGCCATTATTTTGCGCATTGAAGGGACGCGTATTTATTTGGACCAGTCGGGCAAATCAGCGGATGTGCGTTCCAAATACATGGCATTGCCGCATTTTGAAAAACCAATGTTGGGAGCGTCGAATTACAAATTGGATGAATTGGTGAATATGTATGGACGAGTAGTGAGAGGACCGGTGTCCAATGAAAAAATGTCTAAAACCGAGTATTATGAAAAGATATTGGTTCGAATCAGCGAATGTATCTCGGCAAAATTATTTTAAACCATCAATAAATATATATGAAACTCACAACAAATAATTTGAGTCATTATGGTGATATTTTAGCAATACCATTTTTTGCGCTTTTGGCATTTTATTTCTACAATAAAGAACAGAAAACATCAATTGAATATATTTTGTTTATTTTTTCACTACTTGGATTTATATTGGATATTTTTTATACTATAATATTTTTACGCCCCCGCCCTCCGGGCGGGAGGGCGGGATGACAGTAGGATTCTATAAAATCTCAATACCAATATATAAGAGAGGCATGACATCCGAAACAATAAAACATTTTGTTCGCGGTGATGGTGATATTAAGTCAATGATAAAAAATGGTCAAATATCGGATATTGACGTGAGAGACAATTTCAATCGAACAGCATTAATGAATCAAGCAAAAATGGGAAACCTTGAAAATGTCAAATTTTTATTGACACATGACCCGCCGACCGATATTAACGCGGTTGATAAACACGGAAATAGTGCGCTTCATTATGCGGTATTAGATGACGATAATTTGGCTATAGTCCGATATTTGTTGAAAAAAGGCGCAAATAAAGAATTACAAAATATTGATGAGAAAACCGCGCTTGAAGTAGCAACTGAAAATATGCGGAAAAAAAGCGCCGCAATATTGGGTATGGATTCATTTGATAATATTGCGTCATTTGTTCAAATGGACGAAGAAAATAACACACAGTTTCGAGAAAAAATTAAATATATGCTGGAAATGAAGAAAGTATCTAGCATTGATGTTAAAGATAGTGATTATTATAATTACACGGCATTGATGTATCAAATTGAACATGGCACACTTGAAAATATGAATGCGTTATTGACTCTTAATCCTCCGCCCAATTTAAATATAAAAAACATTTATGGTCAAAATGCGCTACACTGTGCTGCTGTAAATACAAATATGCCGCGGAAAGTTGAATTGTTAATCAAACATGGCGCAAATATATTGGCAAAAGACGATAATGGACATAATGCTTTGGAACTTGCTATTAAAGAAAATAATAACAAAACCGCAAATCTTTTGAAAGTCGCAATGACAGGCAAAATAAACATGCCAAAATCCGCGTCAAGTGAACACAAGGGTACATCTAAGAAAAAGTCTAAGGACAAAGACTCAAGCAGTGATGAATCGTCGCCAAAAAATAAATCGTCTCGTGGTAAAACAAGTAAGAATAAGGCAGTAAGCAGCAGTAGTCGCAGCAGTAGTCGCAACAGTTCACCTTCTGCTTCTAGTAAATCACCCAGTAATTATATTCGACAATTTGTTCAAAATCCGGATAATTTGAATATAGTACGAAAACGTAGACAAATGCTTACTATGTTGGAAAAACACAAAGTAGATATCAATGTTCAAGACCCAACTTATAAAAACTATACTGCTCTAATATACCAAACCGAAAAAAACAATATAATTTTGGTGAGAACGCTTCTTAATGCCGGAGCCAACCCAAATATACTCGATGATTTGGGAGAAAACGTGGTTTTCAAAGTATTTAACCACCCAGAAGTAAATATTGATATACTTGACCTTTTAATGTCAAAAGGCGCGCGAAAAGATATTAGAAACAAGTTTGGGCAAACACCGCTTATGATAGCAAAAGATACTCATTCTGCAGATAGCCTTGTTGTTTTATTGCTACAAGGAAAGGTAAAACCGGGTATTACTTCGGCAATTCATACTGGGATAAATGAAAAATATATATCCGAATATATATCTCCAAACTCTCCCGATAAGGAAGATACGGGAGAAACAAGTCCAAGAACGCGCTATCGGGAGAATCTGACCCAAGACAAAATAACCATGATGAGTTCAGAGCCCGGAAAAAATAATTTATTCAGACTTCATATTCCGGATATAATGAAAATATTTGGCACTTATAGTAATTTGTCGAGAAACGCACAAAGTGATTGTGCATTTCAAATATTATTTGCGATTGGTATATTAGATAGAAATCCCGCGCTTTCAGGGTCAAAAGGTACAAATATTATTAAGCATTTCAAAAAAGAAATTGCTGTATCAATTGCGCAACTTATAAACCACATAACATCTGTCTTTCAAATTAATGCGGATGATTTAAACCCCAAATTTTTAAAAAACACCGAAACGCCAATAGTATCAATAATGGAAAGGTATTTAAAAGTACATCTTGATAATGATATGTGTACATTTGTATTGATTAGTTTTGATGGCGCAGATATTGGACATTATATAATTGCATTTAAACATAATGATAACATTTTTATATTTGACCCACAACTAACGGCATTTGATAAAAGTAGTAAAACTATATCAATATTTAATATTGTATTAATAGAAAAAATATATTCTATGACTTCAAATACTACAGTGACTCTTAATCAGTTTGCAATTTTTTTATTAAATGCGACTAAACATTTTCCAGAGAAAAAACCCAAAATGGAATATTGCGCTTCATATTTGCCAATATTTGCTAGGGGTGGCAAAACGCGGAAAATGCGAAACTGAATACATAAAATTGAAAATATAATAGGTTTGCCTCTATTATACTAAAATTATAAAATGGATATTATAAGACAAACAACTCAAATAACATATTCCCCGCAACATCTATTGTTGATTATGCCAATTGAAATATTGATAGAGCAACTAAAACCAGTTCGTTGGATTCATAATCGCCCAGCAGATGAAACACGTGTTGTTCAAATGGCTGCTTCAATATATCGAAATCGCTCTGTATTTGACACTATTATTTATTTACATTATAATAGTGTTGATAATCGGTATGAAATATTAGATGGCTTACATCGTTATAGCGCGTGTAAACATATTTATGACAACAATTCGAAGTCTAGTCCAGATTATATAACAGGCGACGATTATGGACATGGACGCAGCGCATCCTGGTTCTATAATGCCCCAATAATTATTAGTTTACATATTGACAAAACGCCCGGAGAACTTCATGTCATATTTGAAAACCTAAATAAGGCAGTACCGGTGAGTGAAATATATATTCCATCGGCAACCAACATTGCTACCGGCACAGATTTGCGTAAACAAAAGGTTATGGAGACGGCAGTTGAATGGCAACGACAATATCCCAAGCATTTTTCGGCAAGCAACATGTTTCAAATACCAAATATGAATCGCGACCGTTTTATGGATATTTTGGCAGAAATATATGATATAATTGCCGGAGAACTAGATTTGAATTGTGTTCTTTGTACTGCGAATGCCTATTTTCATGAAAGTTATGAACAAGGAAGAATTAAATTATCAGAATCTGTATCAAAAAAATGTCGCGAAAGTGGTTGTTGGTTGTTTATATACAAAGGCGATGTGCTAATACAGAAAATTGTAAATGTCATTCAACTAGATAACTAAATGAGCAATTGTTTTTTCACATCCCGTAAAATTGAATATATTTTGGATTAATAATATCAATATAAAATATATTTGCCTATAATAATGTCAGACAACCCTTCGAACAAAAGAGAATCGCCATCCAACTTCCGAGGCGACTTTGTAAAAATAATAAATCATTATTTAGCCATCAATGGCAATTTACAAACAAAAGAGTTCGAGGTTCGTTTCAAACCAAACCGCGGACGCGCCTTTACCAAAGTGGATTACGATAATGTTGTTCGGCGTATGCGGGGTAGCGGGTTTGAATGCGAAAACATGTCGGGTGTCAATATGCTGCGCATCCAGTCCCAATACACAAATACAGCAACGGGGGTTATTCAAATGTCGAATATCCGCACGGAATTGTTTGGCGCAGAACTCATCCAGCAATATTGCCGTTCGGACAACAATCTCAAAAAACTCGCAGATGTTCCGGCCAATTTCAAGAAAATCAAGTTCACGCAAAAGTCGAGTGCCAAGGATAAATTGGGCCATTTTATCCAGAAAATCACCAACGCGGATTTCGGATTCAATGTGTCATTTAATATGGAGACAGACTACAATTTGAAGTCCAAGGCCGCCGCCGATATTGTTGGGTCGTGGCGCGATTATCGCAAAACATTCCGTCTTATTAATCGTATTCGCCTGGCTAGTCGAACCAGTCCCGTTGTTGCCGACCTCAGTATTATCCGTACATCCAAGACCTCGGGTGGAGTGATGAAACCAGAGTTCACCATGGAAGAATCCGAGTTGTTCACACAGCAGGAGTTCTGCGAAATTGAGCTGGAATTGGACAATGCCCGCGTGGGTGTCGGAACCGCATTTGACAGTGCCGAGGCAATTATTAAAGAATTGGAAACGGCAATTCGCGTGGTTTTATCGGGACTCCAAGATACCAAATATCCGACACCCTATGCTGAACACGACCGCGTATTACAATCGTATATGCGAGTTGTTCATGGCGATACATACGAGCCCCGACGCATTTTCCCGGACGATTTTATTGGACCCAATTCGCACACACTCCAGTTGAGCAATATAGTTGAACCGGACCAGACATCAAGTGTCCCCAATATTCGCACCAACTATTGTGCGACAGATAAGGCGGATGGCGAGCGCAAACTACTGTATATTGATACACATGATGGACGCGTGTATCTGATTAACACGAATATGTTGGTCCAGTTTACCGGTATGACGTGTTTGGAGAAGACGGACTGGGGAACGATTTTGGATGGAGAGCATATTATGTATAGCAAGTCGGGCAAATGTATTAATCATTATGCGGCATTCGATATTTATTATGTCGGCGCAGGAAATGGTCGCACATCATCAGTGCGCCATCTGGATTTTGCGTGGTTTGAAGAGCCGACGACAAAAGAGGAATTGGCAAAATATCGACTTCTCCTCATGAAGATGAAAATCAACGGATTAAAACTGAAACGACCCTCTAAAGTCGGCTCCGAAGAGGACTTGAAAATAGTTCCGAAGATGTTTTACTTGCCCGACAACACGACAAACATATTTAGCATTTGTTCGACGCTCTTGTCAAATATCAAGGATGGGTCGTATCCGTACAATACGGACGGCATCATCTTCACGCCAATCAATATTGGTGTTGGTGGCAGCGCACCCGGAAAAGCGGGTAAACTGAAGAAGTTTTCGTGGGCTCTCTCTCTCAAATGGAAACCGCCTGAATACAATAGTATTGAATTCTTGGTGTCATACAAGAAGGACAAATCGGGGGCCGATGCTGTTTATACCGAGTTTGAAAATGGTACCACCAATTTGCGCCAATACAGGACACTCGAACTGCGATGCGGATTCGATGTCAAGCGTCACATTTCGATGGACCCATTCATGGCTTTGTTGGAAGACGAGGTGAAATATGTCGATGATGAATTGGACAATGAAGACGCATACCAACCCGTGCCATTCAAACCGAGTTTGCCGTATGACCCCGACGCGTGTTATGCTAATATCATGTTGGTGAAAGACGCCGAAAACCAAGAGGGCAATATGATGACATTGGAGGGGGAGCGATTTGAGAGCAAGATGATTGTGGAATTCTCGTATGATTTGACAAAAGAGCCTGGGTGGAGATGGGTGCCATTGCGCGTTCGCCACGACAAAACGTACAGTTTGCGCGCGGGAAACAAGAATTACGGCAATGCTTACCACGTCGCCAATGACAACTGGAAGTCGATTCATTTCCCCGTGTCCGAGCAGATGTTGAGCGGAAACGAGGAAATTAAGCAGGATACTACGGATGATGTGTATTATGATAATGCGCATAACACGGAGGAATCGCGCACAATGGGACTCCGCAATTTCCACAATTTGTATGTGAAAAAACGCATTATCAGCGCTGTTGCTAATCGCGGCGATTCGCTCATCGATTATGCGGTCGGTAAAGGCGGTGATATTTCCAAATGGAAAGGGTCGCGACTCGGATTTGTGTTTGGTGTGGATTTGTCGAAAGACAACATTTATAATCAAATGGATGGCGTTTGCGCGCGATATTTGAAAGAGAAGCGCGACTCGCGTGGACTATTTGATGCGATTTTCCTCCCAGCAGATAGTCGTCTTAACTTGCGAAATGGGGATGCGTTTTACAATGAGAAAGAGCGCACAATCGGGGCGGCAATATTGACTAAATCGACCGGACCGAAACCCCAGTTAGGCAAAGCAGTTGAAAAGAGTTTTGGTGCGGGTGTCAATGGATTCAATATCAGTTCGTGCCAGTTCGCGATCCACTATTTCTTTGAAAACCAGTCTGTTCTCCACAATTTCTTGAGGAACGTATCGGAAAACACCGCAATCAATGGATACTTTGTTGGTACTTGTTATGATGGCGAGACGGTGTTCAAGAAGCTGGCGAAAACCCCGGAAATAACGATTTATTCGGATGGTCGCAAGATATTTGAAATCCAGCGAAAATATGAGCAGACTGGGTTTCCCGCCGATGAAACCAGTGTCGGGTACGCAATTGATGTATTCCAGGAGTCAATCAATAAATACGCAACTGAGTATTTGGTCCATTTTGGATACTTGGTGCGATTGATGGAAGACTACGGATTTGTCTTGGCGGGGGCCGAAGAGCTCCAAATAAACAATTCGGATATGTTTGAAACGTTGTACAATAAAATGATGTATGAAGTGAAAAAATATCCAGAATCCGCGCATAATTATGGAAAAGCGCCTCTAATGACGGCCGAGGAAAAGACGATTTCGTTCATGAATCGGTATTTTGCGTTTAAGAAAATCAGGTCGGTTAATGCGTCGAATGTATTCAAGGAAATGAAAAGTGCCAAAGTTGAAAAGTTGTCGGTAGCAGCAGCAGCAGCTGATAATGAGCCGAAACCCGAGAATCGCGTTCGACGTATATGCCAAGTCATTCTGGAAAAATATGAGCCGATTGATTTAGGTGAAGTTGCTCTTGCTGTTGCTGAAGACAAAGGTCCGGCCGATGTAAAAGAGGTTTTAGTCGAAGTAAAAGATGTTCCTGTAGAAGAGGTTATAGAAGGCGAAGCAGTTCTAGAAGGCGAGAAAGAAAAAAAACCCCGTTGTAAAACTGGCACACGACGATACAAACCTCTCGGACCCGATTGTTATACAGATGAACAAATTGCCGCGCACAAAACGCGCAAACGTGTGTAATTATCTGCGATAAGGCACATTGATTATATATTCAGTTTCTGGATATTTCCACAGTCTGAGTACTTGTCTTCGTTGCGCAAGTGTTTGCGGAGTAGGTACTTGCCCTGGCACAAAGTTATCGGCAAACACATTGTCTTTTAAACACAAGTTATCAGGATTCTCGTTTTTTAAATGTTTCGTCCAAAGCACGCTGCCAAACTTATTGTGATAACGCTGGTCGTGTGAATATTGAATGTAATCAAACATATCTTGTATCGTTAAATTGGGATACAAGATGTTCAGTACCAGTGCGACAAAGGTTCCAGTCCTTCCATGTCCGCCACTACAATGAATATATACGCGTTCACCCGACAATATCATATGTGCGATGTCGCAGCATTTTTGCCGAATAATATCGTCATCAGTTATGTTCATATCTTTGACGGGAATATGTATGAATGATTCGGCCGGCAATCTACGCGCATACTCGTAGTAATTGAATGAACTGGTTCCATATTCGGCGTTTAGGCAGACAAATCGCGTGATTCCGGCATTTTTCAATAGAGTTAGATCGGCGTCTGAGTAGATGTATCCGCCGCACAATAATATTTGGGGAATTATCCAGTTGGATACTTGCGTCGGACCGGTGAACTCTGGGTCTTTTTTTTCATTAAAATACAAAATTGAATCATTTATCCAGCTGCTGCTTTTTTCCAGATTGAGCGGTGGCAAAGTTATGGTCTGCTGTGGAGTATCCGGAGTTTTTTTCTCGAGTGTTGCTTTAATGACAGATTTTGGTTCCTCTATTGTAATTTGTTTTTGAGCATCTGACAAACCCAATTCTTCAATAATATCACCAAACAAGAATATGTTATTTGGAGCTGTGTCATTTATAAAATTGTTGATTGGTAGAGAATTATCAACATCTGTCCAGTCACATGAAATGCTTTTTTCTGAAGAATTGATTGGGTCCATTTTACTATATATATTTTGGTGTTGTTAATATTTATTAACAAATATTTCAATTTTTTATGAACCTATTTACTTGTTTTGTCGTATATAATACTTTTTGTCGTATATAATACTTTTTGTCGTATATAATACTTATAAATCTACATAAACGCATTTACTAGTAATTACTAGACGAAACACTCCATGATGATTCATACATTACCCCAAGTATCCGGCGTTTATTGGAACAAATTGGCATTAAATCAAAGCGATACCATTCCACCGCAATATTTATCATATTCATTATACAAGTTTGTGACAGAAATCAAAGGGAAGATTGATGAATGTGTAGATGACTGGGATGCGTATAAAAAACATACAAATCCCTATGAATATATTCATAGCAGCAGCAGCAGCAACCGCATCAGTGTTTGTAAATATCGGCCAATATCGCGGGCATTTTTCAAACTGGTTGAAATCATTGATATTTTGAAAATACCCCAATTTGATACATCGGCAAAACAAATTACCATGTTTGGTCTTGCCGAAGGACCCGGTGGATTTATTGAAGCCGCGCATTATTTCAACAAGAATCCGCAAAGCCGTTTTTACGGGATGACTATCGAAGACCCAACCAATCAAGATGTTCCCGGGTGGAAGAAGGCGCGGGGGTTTCTAAAACATAACGAAAATGTGATTTTGGAGAAAGGCGTGGATGGAACGGGCGACCTCCTGAGTCCTGCCAATTTCCATTATGTTGTGGATAAATATTGCGGGTCCATTGACTTCATAACTGGCGATGGTGGGTTCGATTTTTCCATGGATTTCAATAATCAGGAAATATCAATGACCAACTTACTCTTTGCGCAAATTGCGTATGCACTATGTTTACAAAAACCTGGTGGCTCATTTGTTTTGAAATTGTTCGATTGTTTTTACAAACCGACCACGGAGATGCTTTTTTTATTGGCATCCATGTATACGCATGTTCATATTGTAAAGCCAAATACGAGCCGCGCTGCCAATTCGGAACGATATGTTGTGTGTACGGGCTACAAATTGACGGCGGACGCAATTATAAAAAACGCATTTGGTGCCATAATTGCCGAGATGAATCCGGCATTATATATTCGCAGCTTGCTTTCTGTAAAAGTCCCGCTTTATTTCTATAGTAAAATAGAGGAAGTGAATGTGATATTTGGGCAAAACCAGCTGGACAATATTTACACGACACTTGGATTAATTGAGACGCGCGCGAAAAAGGATAAAATCGACCACTATGTCCGGCAAAATATACAAAAATGTATTCAGTGGTGTATTCGGCATAATTTCGATTACAATGAACCCGCACCGGACAACACTGGCGCAAACATTTTTTCGCAGAAAAAATATGTACAACTACAAGCCATATAAAAATATGCGCTCATGAAGAATAATATACAGATGAATATTATTGTTCAAACATACAGCGAGAAGAATCCGGAGAGAGCTGCCGAGTATGAGACTTGTCTATTAAACAACTTGAATCATTTTAATGTGAAGATGGTACACAATTTGTACGAATCAGAAGATACAATTAGTAAGAGTGTGCGGAATCATCCAAAATATCGCGGTGTTCAATGGGGAAAACGAATGACCTATGCTGACGCATTTGAGTATGCCGAAACCCATATTCCTGTCAATGAAATTGTGGGGGTCATCAATCTAGATATTTACATTGCTTTGGCATTTGATTACCAGCAAATGACATCTGTGCTTTGTACAAAAAACCACTTTTTGGCATTGTCAAGACACGAACATGGCGCGGAAATACGTATGGACCCGGCGTTTGCTGGTATTTTACATTCGAATACGCAGGATGGCTGGTTTTTCAAGAATCGGGTGCTACAAGGCAATTACAATATAGAACTGGGACGCCTTGGATGCGATAATGCTATTGCGAAGAAGTTGAAAAATGCAGGATACGCCGTGCTGAATATTCCGGAACGATTTGTGATTGTTCATATTGACAAAGTTCGTGGTAAAACTGGCACCAATTTTATGGAGCATCATAAGGACGATGCCGTTATTTACAATGATGGGTGGCTGGTTCCCAATTATGACGCAATCAAATATAGTTCAGCGGACACCATAATGAATGAAATGAAGTTTAATGAAACAGAACGCGTATTGATTCTTAGCGAAATATTTAACTACCGAATAAAGCTTAATAATAAACCGAGTGCTAATGGCAATAGTAAAATATAGTATGTTGGTTTGGGGGATAGTTTAGACAATCGTCAACAACACATCAATCAATTCGTTTTTGCGCATTCGGGGGGTGCTTTCTGTTGCCAATCCGCGACTAACAACTAGTCGTCTGAGAGATTTAATATCCATCTTTTTATATGACTCTTTTGTTTCTGGGTTGAATAAATCGCGGAATGACTCATTTGTTTTTGTAGTGGACATTTCACTATCGGATTCCAAATCCGATTCATTCACATCAATTTTAGTGATTGTTTCGGGTTGATTGTCCAGTTCGGTTATTTCAAAAACGTCGGGTTCTTTGGCGTCCAATACTTCAAATGTGCTTGTTTGCGGTGCATCTGAATCAAATTGGTCGTCAATTTCGTCGGTGATATTAATATCGGAATCAATAGGACCGGATAAATCAACATTTACAATTTTAACATCATCTGTGTCATCATCCGTAGCATCATCGTCATAGGCGTCATCGTCAGCAGCATCATAGTTTTCTTCTAAATGTATTTTGATTCTGTCATCTTGGTTCTGCTGTTGGTAGAAGTCCGGCATGATGCGACTCTGGGTAATTTCCGCTACTTCGGCTTTTAATTGCATATGCTGTACAAAAACGTCGTGAACTATTTCTAAACATTTAGTGTTTTTCTGCTCAATATCGGCAATTCGTTTTTTAAAATAATATACTAATAAGCCAATGGCAATCACCAAAACGGCTAAACTAAATAACAAAATTGACTCAAAAACAATTTCCATTTATTATAGCAAAGTAAAAAAATAATGGTTAATGAAACGCGCAATCATTATCTTCGGCAATAATATATCAATGGATTCGAATCAACAATTCCCAATGGCCGTTTCCGAAAATACAACTGCCGGAATTAGTAATCAAATTATTATTTTTGTCCTTTTAGCATTGTTGATTTTGTCATTTTTAGGAATAAACTTGTTGACCATGATTGGAACATTGGTTGAAATGGTGACATCAATTGTCGGTCCATTAATTGCGCAACTCCTCTCTATATTTGGATACACAACCGGAAGTGTTCTCAATAAAACCGCAGATGTTGTCGGCGATGTTGCTAAAACCGGAGTTGATGTTGCCGAAGGGTCTCTCCAATCTGTTGGCAATATTTTGAAGGATGCCAGTCGAAAACACGTTGACCCCAATGCCGCGACCAATTTAGATGCCGTGCTAAATGTCTCGCCCACGACATATAATGACCCTGCGCCATCTCCTTCCGAGAGTCCTATTCAGAAACCGATTACTGCTGGTAAAACTGGGTGGTGTTTAGTGGGGGAATATGAAGGCAAGAGAGGATGTATTCAAGTTGGTGAACAAGACCGATGCTTGTCGGGGCAAATATTTGGCACACAGAATGCGTGCTTGAATCCGGGGGCTTTTACTAACCAAGGCCTTAGCCAAGGCCTTAGCCAAGCACAATCACAGATTATGGGGCCAACCCGTTAAATAATATAACTGATTAAAACATAAATATATTGTGTTTATGTTTTATAATTATGCCACCGATATATGACGTATACGTGTACAAATTAAAAAATGGCAAATATTTGCTCTATCCAGCGCTAATCTCTAATGATAATTGTGAGCGTGATGAATCCGACAAAGAATGCTCGTTTTTATACCATGAATGTTTACTAAATACCGGCATTGAATCCTTGGAGAAAATTAATACAAACATAAAGGCGTGGCAAATCGATGGAGTGGTACATCTTTATATGCATCTTTTCGGTATTGAAAATGTCCGCGGCGGCAGATACCGAACGGCTATTTTATCCGATGAAACAAAAGAGGTCATATCCCAGTCTATCAAGTATTTCACAAGTGGTTTGGATGAAGACCGCGGACAAATAGAAAAATACTATACTTATGCAAATGATATCATTGATGATTGGGACTCAATCGAATCGCAATACACGGAATACAAAAACCTGGAACAATGCCAAAACAATTATAAAGTAAATCGCGACTTGTTGATTGAACTCGACTGGTTAAAACGGATTATTAATACGCCCGTTGAGCATTTTTTCGGCATAACGGAGAGGTATTATGAATTGATTCGCAATTTACGCGCTATTTATACAAAATATACAACCACATTTGACGACACGGCTCAGAAAATTGCGTCTGTTTATGGTGTTTATCAGTCGTTTTTTAATGAAAATCCCACGATAGGACCATTGGTAGAATCGCAATTGGCAAACCCAATTACTTATTTAGATTCGCGAGTCATATTTGGCGAACGAAGCAAATATAGGCTGGATTTTTGCCCCAAAGACCAATTGTTTTTGGACATTTTCACTATGATGGTCTATACATTTATCAATCGCGAAGACGAAATTATTTTTGATATGTCGCAAATCAATATTGAGAAAATAGAGGCTCTGCGAAAAATTAGGGCGTTTGACCAGTCAACGATGGCAGTTCAATAATTGACGATGATTGCTGAGTTGCGAATGTCATATTTGTAGTGAACTTTTTTGTATTATTTGATAATATTCGTGGGTCATTTGAAAATGGGATTAAATTAGAATACAAAGTCGCAGTATCCGTTGTAATTCTACCTTTAATGGATATAACTGGTTCTAATACAATATCATATGTATTTCCAGCGGCAGTTGGTAGTAATAGATTGCTGATAGTCATATTTCCTAAATAAATGGCGCCAGCATAGGGTCCTCCCAATAAACTTCCAGATATATCTTTTGTGATATTTCCACCAACATCAGAGATAAACTCGGAATCCAATCTGATTGTTGGTGATATAGATACTAATTCGCCACCATACAATACTTTTACAGAAGTTTGCTTAAATGAAACGGATACATTGTAATCCAGCGCATTCGATGACCCATCTAAATACAACCCAATTGATGTTCGCAAAGTATATTTGTATTGCGTATTATCGATTGGGGTGCGAATATTAATAGTAAAAATATTTGGCATATTTGACAACAAGTTTGTGTCGTATTTTGAGCGCCACATATCCGTCTCTTCTTCATTATTGATTCCAAGGGCTTGTTGCTGTGTATTGTAATTATATAGAGGTACACGCGGGTCCAAATAGAGTGGAATCTGGGGTCCAGGAATACCGGCACCCGTAGAATATGTGACAACGGTTTCGCAATTGGCGTCGGCGTTGTTGATTCCTGACAAATAAGCGCCGGAATATGTGCGACGTTGATATACACCGCGCACAATTTGGAGCCATGATTGTGTTTTTGTTGTACGAGTATTTGCGGTTTTATTATATTTGAGGACTTCGGCTTTGCGGCGCATATCCAGCTGTTCTTTGGTCCAGCCTTCGTTGTATGGATTTTGCGGAGTATATCGCGGGGGAGGTATATTGAATATAAGTCCGTTGCGGCGATTTTGTTCAGCGGCATTACAATTGCTCATATGAATATATATTCTGTGGTTGAATATATATTCTGTGGTTCCTATCTGCCACAATAAAATCCTTCGCCCATTTTGTACATGGTGATAAGCGCTGGGAGTTTCCAATAATATGTAAATGATGCTCCATAAATAAATCCGATTGTCATATGTGCTGCGACCCGACACCATATTTCAAATATACTCTTGTTCTTTTGAACATTGTAGAGTTCATGAAGTCCAGAAAATACGCTAAATAATCCACCATTAATTACCCAATTTTGCGTTCCTACTGGAATATAATGTATTTGGTTCAACATTGCGAGTACTTGGTTCTACTATTTATTTGCGTTTATGTCATTTTGATATGTTAGATTTTGGACGAATACCAATTGGAAGATAAATAATTGTAATTAGACAATCCTTTCTGTGATGCGTCATCTGTTTCAGCAGGAGTTAGTGTTGGACCGCTATTCACAATGGCATTTATTTCGAATACATTCAGAGATTTGTTGAAATATCGCAAATCTGAAAGATTCCCCAAAAATCCGCCAGCCTGGCAAACATATACATCCGAGAAATTTTGGCGGGGAATCGATTCAAGATCTTTTCGCTTAGTTAACGCTCCATTAATGTATACATCCATTACTCGATTTTCAACGCGAATTGTCGTGTTAAACCATTTCTTAATAGGAACGTCGGTTATATCAATTGTCTGGACTTGGCTGCTCAAATTACCCATATCTCCAGGTTGAATATATGAATCCATATATACACGGAGACTAATACTACCATCGTCATTTTTATATGTATAGAGTCCAGGAGCATTGTAAGTTTTGTTAAGCGTGCTTGCTGGATCTGACACTTTGGTAGATCTATTAATGTCTCCAAACTTGGTTGACGTATCAATAATACCTTTGTTGAAAATGTGTTTTAACTGAGTATCTGTATCAATTCCATCTAAATTAAGCCATATGCTGTATGTAAACTCCAACCCTGTTCGCTCATTTTCCGACAAAAATATTGTTGTATCAACTGTTCGCGGGTCTTGTTTAATTTGTTTTGCGGAATTGCCATCCAGCATTCCTTTTACCAAATAAGGTGATTGACTCGGGGAAAATATATACGAAATTATTATCATACCTAAGCGAAACAAAAATAGGAATCCAATAAGGACAATAATTACAAATGCGAATTTGGCGACAATTGTATTTGCCTCTAAAAACTCTTTCCCAGCATCGGCGGCAGAAGTGGATGAAAAGTCATCCAATGATTTGCCAATTGTATTGCCAATATTTGATACTTGACTTCCAATATTACCAACAGATTCGGATAATGTTTTCTTTGCGTCTGTTGCGGTTTCTGTTAGTTTTTGTAAATCTGGCATATTTACAAGTGGTTTTTCTTGTTCGGGGGGTACAGACATTACTATATTTATACATAATATTTTGGTTTCAAAATATTATTTACATTTGCAATGGTTTATATGTTTTACACCTTTGCACATTTTAAATACTCTGTGGTCAATGCCCGATTGGGCATCTCCCGAGCACCTAAAGGTCGGCATCTTTGAATGAGCTTAGGTAACTGTCACTTTGCGACTGATAAAAACACCTTTTATATCCGAGAAATCGCCTTCGGCGATTTCAGGCTATATAATCGGCGTTTTAAAAGTGCAAAGGTTTAAAAAAGATTGAACTTGCTATATTCGATGTTATCCTTTTTAAGTGATACGTCCATTCCAAGGGTGCCTAAATATTTTGAAAACTGGTTTTCACCATTTCCAGCGGAATATTTGTCCCAAGCCGTTTGTGGATCCGTCGCTTTTGTTGTCCGAGTCAGTTTTGCCAAGATTGTTCCATCGTGTTGTCCAAAAACTATCGGGTTGCTATCTTTGCTTTGAGGATAAATACCATCGGTTTCCTTGATGGATTTTGTCAATTTGCCATTCACATATGTATCAATATATTTGTCAGAAACACTCACAATAACATGAACCCAACTTTGTACGGGGAAATTATCAGTTACGGCGATGGTGCCTTTAGTAAAAAAACTGTTATTTTTAACATAGTCAATTTTAAGTGTGGGACTTGTTCCATCGATGTAAACGCCTATATTATTAATAACTTTATTATCACTAGTTTGTTTATCAGATGCTCGAGAAAACAGTGTTTGAGGTGTTCCACCAACATATTTGCCAACATATACCCAGAATTCATATGAATATATAGTTGACTCTGGTTTTGAAATATTTGCAACCAGAATATCTGGTTGTTTACTCGACAAATCCAATTTGTCAGACAAAATAGTTTCATTTGTTGAATAAAAGAAATACAAGTAAATAATTAAAACAATAACAACACCCAAAATAATCAATGCTGGATTCATTCTTATATAATTTTAAAATACTTTATTTATGGTTAGTCTCGATAATATAAAAACAACTATATCAACTATAATAATGGAATCATCCGACTTTTGTGAAATTAATGATATGCGTTCGCCGGCTGACTTTCGCGGAATTAGTTTTTCTAAATACAAAAAAACCGCAGTCAAAGACGCATTTGTCGAAAATATGCTAAATGGCAAAATCGAACCCGCATGTAATTGGGCCGCCGAACTGGTTTGTGCCGGGCATTATTTGGAACTGTGGGAAAATATCCTCTATTACATGGCAAAACACATCCATATTGGGAACCTCAAACTTGTATGTTATCTCGAAAAACGTTTCGTGGTTTTCAAAAATATAATGATGAGCGGAGAGGTTGTATCGCCTTTGGACCATCGTAATAACCCCACAATACGAAATATGTTTGCCGAGATTGTTAGCGTATTGACGCTTTCCACAAAGAAACATAGTCCAGAACCGATTAAAATCAATCGCGAAGAAGAGTTTGATATGACGCAAATGACTGAACGTCTTGTTGCGCCAAGCATCGATTTTATTAAACCGATTTTCAAACCGAAAGACCCAAAGGAAGTCTTTATTGCGCTAAATGAGTTTGCCTACAATTTATCGGCTGGGCGGCGGAATACCATTGTCGCCTGTTATTGGATTGAATGGATTATCGAATTTGATGCTATTTGTAAGAAACGAAAACAGGTCTGCGAATGCGAATTGCGCGAGTTTGTAAATGTAGAGCGCAAGTTGGCGCGAGACCTCATTTGGTTAATTTGGGATGTGCTTTTTTATTACATGAAAGAGAGGCAGAGTCCGCTTATTGAAAAGGTGATGGGCTCTCTTTTAACCTTGTTTTCTCTCCACTATACAAATGCTTGTTGTCGGAAGCGGCGGTATATATTGTATTTTGCGGTGTCGCTCTGTACGGAACAAATTGCGACAAACACTGAACTCGTTTCCGATATGCGTGTCGTGGAACTGGCTGTAAAAAATATAAACAGCATTTACAAGACAATTAAAAAGACGGAAGAGACACCGAAAACGGATTATTTGTTCTCGGGTCTTGACAAGAGGGCCTCCGCCGCCAAGGCAATATCACAAATGAAAGCCGTTAATTCGGTGAACATTTCTGGATCCAAGTAAAGGGGTGATACCGTTATTCTTCGACCATTTTACACAGGAGTGTCTTGGTATTCACGATTTTGTACTTATTCACGATGAGTGTGAAAAACGCATATTCAAATAGCCCGACCAGCACAATGAACCGCCCGGTTTTTCCCATATGTTTGACAAACTTGGATGTTTTCCAGTAATATGATGCGAAAGACTCAGGTGCCAAAGGCACGTTTGTATCAATTTGTATTTGGCTCACGGGTTGGTCGTCCGTTTTCTTATAATCGCTTTCCACCAATAAGGTTCGTGAATTGTGTTGGGACATGGTGCCGCCTGTAATTGGTGTTAGGTATTGTTGACGTATACGCCAAATATCGCGCAAAAATATGATGAGCAATATGGTGGTAAGGATTCCAATAAATCCCATACATTGGAGCCAAAGTTTGTAGTTGTAATTATCGATGCGGTGTTGGCCTTTGTCGCATTCGAGCTGGTCCTCTATGTAATGGACGATTAGCGATTTGTTTTGGATATCAGTTGTATAGTCGCTTATATCAAACAAATTGTATATTAGGTTTTTTTCGTATGGCATAATGTAGTAGATGTAAAATAGGATTTCGAATACAATTACAAAATACAAGTGGATAAAAATGGTTATCATTGTGTGGAGTTAAGTATTTACACACACATTGTGTAAATACTTTTTGTTTCTTATTTGTTGGGGGCATAGCTTTTTTTAGCCAAGCAATCCCCCAATAGGGGCATAGCTTTTTAGCCAAGCAATCCCCCTATTGGGGCATAGCTTTTGGCCCCAGATATCGCGCATTGCCATTGTAAAATATATGCGCTATATCTAAAAATCGGTTATACGCAAAATTCGTTATATATTTAATTATAAACGGAAGCACGCCAAATATTAATAATATTATAACAATCAAAAATGTGCTATATGATTCACGATTTAAATATAATGAAACCGCAAATAAAATAAATATCACATAATAAAGGAAAAAAAGAATATTGTTTGTATATTGTGAGACTACCTTGTCTTGTATAAAATTGTGTCCAACACGGTCATTTATCATTGTTTTTGATTCGAGTTCATTGATTGCCTCTTTTATAGCTTTAATTTTATTATTTGTATTATCTGCTGAATTAATTTTACTATCTTTTTCAGCAATTTTATCACTAATAATTTTTTCAATGTAGGTTATAGTAGCAGTAAAATAATTGTTAAGATTAGTGTTAATCTGTTGTCTCGTGTCTGGTTCCGAAATACTAGCAGTAGCAGTAGCAGTATTTTTAAATGTATTCGCACCATTTAAAAATGTCTGAACATCCGAAATAAGAATGGTTGTTACTTTCGGACTAGCCTTATCAGCATTTTCAATAAGAGTTCTAATGGTCCCCGCAGCGGCATCGTATGTTGAAATATTAACAAGAGTAGTAGTGACAGTTTTTTTATAGTTGGTGACACTATCTTGCAACGTGGTTTTTTTTAAATTATAATCTGCATCTTGAGGTACAGTTCCTCCAACCTCTTTAATAATTTCGGCAATAAGACCGTCAGCAGCAATAATATATTCTCCAATAGCATTATTAGTAATGACTGTGTTTTTAATAGCATCTTTAAATGTATTCGCAGCATTTCTAAAAGTATTAACATCCAAAATAGGAATGGTTGTTACTGGCTGAGTAGCGTCATTAGCATTTGTAATAAGACCGCCAATGGTCGTCACAGCGGCATCGTATGCTTGAACAGCCGTAGCAATTACAACATTACCCTCAGCTCTAAGAGCAGCATCCAATATTGTTTTTTTATTCCCATATTCAATTGTAGCAGTTTCAAGAGCTCCCATACTATATATTTGTTAGACAGATTATTTTATATATGAATGATAATCAATTGTTTTGTAAGCCTCAAATGGTGTTATTGGTTTAGATTCTAACAAGTCTTTTGATTTTGCAGCTGGCTTAGGTACATCAACCTTGACAATATCCTTATTTAATGCCAAAACTTTTTTTGACTCTGCCTCTTCTAAATGTTGTACCAACACAATGCTATAAATTAGACCAGCACTCAATAATAATAGGCTTGCGCTATTTAAAATTATATCTGACATTACTCGATATTTGCGCATTATTTGGAGTCCAATCAACATAGATATTATTAATCCAAGAACAGTATATATATCGTTGTACACTGTACCATTATCAAGCTCTGATTGAAACCCTTCATTCATATACTCAGTCAAGCATTTTTTGATTTTTTTGCGATAACATTTATTTTTAAGAGCTCTACTTTCACATACAGTTTCTGCTTCAATATAACATTTTGCTTTGTTTTCTAAAAACTCTCGTGTTATTTTTGGAATAGTAATATCACTCGGATATTTGTTTAATAAAATATAATTATAATATGCTTTTTCCGGATAGGTTGGATTTAAAAAAGTTAACTTTGTATCGGGGTTTCTATCACTATCAACTGTTAAAATAGTTGCTTTGTATGGTGGTCCTGCCGGATTTGTAAAGTTTGTGCCAATATTATTGTCATTATTGTCATATGCTGTAATAAACTGTTTGTCCATTATTTCAACATTTTCTGATGGAAACGCAATAAACTCAAGCAACGGGCAATTTACAAATGTATAGGAATCAATATAATTTATATTTTTTCCAAATATAATTTCTTTTAATAATGGACAATTTCCAAATATTGCCAAGTTTCCGTAACCAATACGCGGAGAATGTTCAAGACGCACTATTCCATTACCAATTTTTATTTTTTCAAGAGAAGCACAATTATTAAAACAAAAAGACCCCATCTCTGTTACATTATTTGGAATTATTAATTCTTTGATATTCTTAGAACGTAAAAATGCTCCATGTCCAATCCTTTTTACGCTTGGTGGAATAATAATTGAATTAAGATTATTACTACTAAATGCCAAGTCACCAATTGTTTCAACCGTGCCGGGAATAATAATTTCCGTTATTAAATCACTGAGTGCCAGTGAAAACATTTTTGGACCTTCAAAAATATCCCAATAATTTGTTCCGATTGTGCCCATTGTTTTTAATCCCTGTGGAAGTTCAATTTTTGTCAATTGTGTAAATACATTGTCAGCATAGTATTTTTGTATTTCAAACTTTAGTTTTATGTCATTGTCGGCGTTTGAAGTATCTAAAATAACGGTTTTGTCCCATTCAATTTGGATAGCATCTAAACCATATCTTCCATCTGAATCTTTAATAAAACTTACTGGGTCTAATTTCTCTATCAATATATTATTGCTTTTGAAAACAAGCATTTGTTTACCATCAATAGTTATTTGTGATTTGTGTACTAGTGGCACGGCATAAAATGTGATGCTTTTTAAAAATGCATTATAATAGCTGCTATTCATATCCGGTGGTATAATAAAATAAACTGATAACACACCCATATTATATATATTTGGCATACAGATTATTTGAGGAAAATGGGGCGACTGAAGCTTCGTCGTTCTGCTCTAATGTGGTGAATGAATCTTGGCCAACAGGGTATGTAGACAATGTTTCGGCAACATATATGGGGCGGTTTGTTTGATTTTTATAATTCGGGTCAGCAGGTGTAACACGTCTTATTACAGAAGTAGAAGTAGTAGTATCTAATTCTATATTTTCATCACCAACTGGTAACCAATCATATGACCCATTTTTTCTGCGAATATATTGATACTTTGCTGCGTTTTTTAAATAAGTTATTGCGTCTGCTACGCTAATAGCGGCCTGTTCTGATGTGCCGGTTAAAGGAACAGCTGTTACTGCTGGTATAATAGTAATTGCCGCTGTGTCCTTGCCACCAAGACTCAATATATTACCAGATTTTTCCACTGGAACTTTATTTGCCGGAATCGTTTTTGGATAACAAACACCATACTTTTTATTGTAAATAGTCTCGGCACTATTACATTTACCATCATTTTCCGACGCAATTCCTCCTAGATTACCCGACTCGATTTTGTCTTTGAACTCTTTGTCTATTTGAGCCTGAGTTTTTGCCGGCGCATCGCCAAAATCAATTTGACCAAAATCCATATTATTACGGCGCATAATATCAGAATACAACAACAGGCTGTAAATAAGCCCGACTGATACAACTGCCGCAATCAATATGTCTAGAATAAAGTCAGGAACAAACTCAAACCGGTAAAGCATTTTAATAATGACAACACCAAGAAGCATAGCAACTATTACGGCATACATGGTATTGTATGCGCGTTGGCGTTCAGTAGCACTGGATGTTAAAGCAATGATGCGGGTTCGCTCTTCTTCCGCATTATCAATTGCGGTTTTGCGTTCATTTATACGCTCTACTTCTGTATTTAATACATCAACAATAGTAGTAGGAGGAGTGGGCATTATATATATTTGCCTATAAATAGTTGGCTCATCTGGATGATATATATATTGCCGAAATGAGCAATGTTGTCATTGTAAGAACCGACGCATAAAACAGGTTTTTTTCTTCTTCTAAATACATCCTGTTATCGCGTTCTAGTCCATCTTTGATATCATTGTACCGCGGTCGCAAAGAGCGGATTTCAGGATTCCCGGCAGCATCTTTTGAATTATAATCGTATTTTTGGTTATCTGATATGCTGTTTTTTGAATTAATATATATATTGTATTCTGTCGTTTCTGTTAAATCAGTTGGCATTCTATAAAATGACTACATATAAAATAGTCATTTTATGCTAAGCTTTATTCAAGTTCAGTAAAAATAAGAAACAAAAGTACTGTTCCTAAGGTAGCCCAAACTATGGTTGTGTATGATTCGGTAGTGTATCCAATATCTTTACTTGGAGGATTTGTTTTTAAATCTTTCAATCTATCGTCCAAATTGCTACGATAACTTGTCATGTCTACTTGGTATAATTGTAATTTATCGGTAGCATTAGCAACACCGTTAGTATTAACCACTTCGCTAGCTGGATTAGAACCACTATCAAACTCTCTTTCTACAAAATCCGGTGTAAGCGCTTCTTTACTAGTATTGTTTAGCGACGCATTTATTAAAAAAACATAGACAAGCGCCAATGCTACCAAAATATAAAATGCGTTCTTCAATTTACTGCGAGGCAAATTCATTTTGCTAAATATATATTACCAATTGATTTCCTTATTTACTGGTTCATGTAATAGATGGCGCCCAACATAATGGATATGCCAATCACTAAATTGGCCGAATCCAGCACTTTTGCGGCATATTGTTGGTCGCCATCATCCAGGCTCTTTTCGGTGAGTTCTTTTGAGTCTTTGAATTGGTATAATTTGTCGACGCTGGCCTTATATTCACATTTTTTTTGATATGATGCTTGATTTTCTGCACTAGGTGTTGAACCATCGCAGCCGGTATAATCAGGGTCTGTCTTGCTAAATTGTGTGAAAACCGCATCGGCACTGAATGCCTCTACATGTGTCTTATCTGAAAATCTTTCATAAAATGCCGTTGTCATTGTGGTGTCGTCGTCTATTTACAATATATGTTGAAAAAAACACGCGCACAATTACACACAAATCCGATAATAAAGTGATGTGATGGATGTCGGGCTTTTTCGCGTTATTTCGCAAATCTGCCCCGGACGCAAACAAATCAATAGCGCAATTGGGTCAAATCGCGAAATCTCGGGCAACTGTGATTTGCTCTTCAAGTTATATTTGGCGATTATCTTATCGACCATCGTTTCCGACTCACCCTCGACTTTCAGGTCAGATACAATGTTGTGTTGTGGTACCAACTTATGTTTCATAACATTTCGTTGTAACCGGTTAATATTGTGAACGACCACGAAATAACCCTTGTTGTCATGGAGGTATCGCATTTTTGCGACCAATGAGTCGTTTGGCTCGTCGTTGATGATTAGTACAAGAGTATCTTTCTTGGTAAGGATACCTTCGGTTTCAAATACCTCCTCGACTAAATCGTCAATGGTAGTTAATCGAATCGTGGATTTGTTCATCATGTATTTAACATAAATATTGCCGTAATCAAGGTCGCTTTTCAATAACATATCCAGTTGATTGTTTTTGGCCATTGCTTCGATTTCATTCATTGTGAAATTCTGAAGTTCTGCTATGGAGCTGCGTTGTAAATACCAGAACGAGGCCGTGTTTTCATAAACATCCAGCAGGGTTTTTCGTGAATTGTAGATCGCAGTTAATTCTGTGTTTGAAGACGACATAATGTAGATTTATATTATGTCCTTATATTTATAATTTAAAATCAATTTTATAGCTTATACTTTCTTGACAATGAAAGACCCGCCCGCAAGTGTGGTGTCAATTGATACCGGAGCCTTTTTGATTTGCGGTTCGTCAAAGTTGAGTTCAGCAATAGAAGAAGCAGCTGAACCGCCCGATTCGACAGCTGGAATAGGCTGCTGCTGCTGCTGCTGCTGCGTATTCTCGGGAGTACTGATTTTACTATTGGGGCCCGATGATATTATAATATTTGGATTAAATACAATTGCTGGAGGACTTCCTGGAGATGTCATTTGAGGACTTTCAGGAGGAGTTCCAAGAGGAGTTCCCGGGTTAAAAAATGTTGGCGCCGGAGCAACTGTTCGATGATGTGTTATCTCTGTTATTCCCGCTACTTTGACTTGATTATTCACTGTATTTTGTACAACAATGTTATTGTCGACTACGTTAACTACGGTCCATGGCTCTGTTTGATTATTGATAAAATACACCGTATCACCGTGGTCAAACTTTGTCGTTATTAAAGAGTCTTTGCGAATTACTACCTTTCCGGTGAGAGGGTCGCGATAATGGCCGATTGTCGAATCAAATGGATAGTTTTCACCGGTTTCTTCATTGTACAATGTTTCTCCATGCGAACTGTATCCGGGTGGCAGATTTTCTATATCGGCGGAATATACAATACCGGGGGCGCGTCTTTTTAAGAAATCATTTGTATCATCTCTTGCATATGCCTCATACGCCTCTTCATTTTCAAAATATTCTTGTACGGGAGATGCCTCGTATTCATTATCAAAAGTGGATGGCTCAAAAGTGGATGATCGCTCAAAAGTGGATGCCTTTGCCACTTCTTTAGATGATTTAATATATTCTTCAGGTGTCATTGATTCTTCCGGCGTTATTGATTCTTCGGACCGTTTCGCATGGCGTTTAAATCCACGAATCAATTGTTTGTTCCGTTTTTGAACTTCTTCGTTGTCCTGGGTTTCTATTATTTGTTTGATAATATCGCTGGGTTTACCAAGATTTGTGAGTAAATCAATGTTCTTCGAAAAGTTCATCGAATCAAATTGGTCCACATTGTCCTCGGTTATAATTGCCATTCGGATATTCATCGTCTGTAGTTCTTGCATGAATAACTTGAACGCATATGGCACCCGCACAATACTGAAACTGCGACCGTATTTTGTGATTTGCTCAATATTCATCGTTTTTCCATCCAACGAGTCCGCGTATTTCACCGGTCCATCTGCCAAAGGACTGAGGAACAGATTCTTTTCCGGATTGTACACAGCAATACCGCCAGTTTTATTACAAACAGCCATGTAAAATTGGTCGCCGCGCACCAACATGGACTCGCGCAAAAAGTCGGTTGCGCCATGTGAAATAATGGAATCGCGTTCCATTTCGCCGATTCGCAATCCGCCATCATTGGCTCTTCCACTCACCGGCTGGCGCGTAAGTTGAGTACGCGGACCTGTTGCTCGGAAATTGACCTTGTCTTTGACCATGTGTTTCAGACGCATATAATAGGTCGGTCCCATGAATATTTCGGACTCGATTTTTTCGCCGGTCATACCATTATACAAAACCTCGTTGCCCGAGGAATGTAGACCCGCCTTCGACAAAATACGACCAAATGATGCCAACTGGCTGTCATCCGATGTGAATGCCGTACAATCTCCATGCGCTCCATTGACTAAACATGCCTTGCCGACAATACACTCTACAAGTTGCCCAATTGTCATACGCGTGGGGAGAGCATGAGGATTAATAATGAGGTCGGGACGCAACCCGTTGCGCGTGAATGGCATATCTGCCTCTCTTATCACCATTCCAATTGTGCCTTTTTGTCCCGAACGTGATGCCATCTTGTCACCGATTGCGGGTAGGCGTTCTTCGCGGATTCGCACCTTTGCGATTCTGGTGCCTTCTTCGCCTTCTGTTATAAATGTCTTGTCCACGGTTCCGAGTTGCCCCTTCTTTGTCATTTTTGAACAGTCATATGGGTCAGAACCGGCCTCATCCGTGCCGCTCATACAACCAATGAGCACCACCTTCTCATCAATCTCGGTGCCCTCTCTCACCAACCCACTTTCATCCAATTTGCTGTAATCATATCCGAGTTTAATACCGAGAACCGTCTTTTCCGATGCCTCTATATTCCCGAACTTCTTATAGCTATTTGTTTTTGCCGACTTTTCCTCGTGGGTTTCATACACTGAAAAATAGGTTGTACGGAACAGGCCGCGTTTGATTGCGCCTTCATTCACCAGAATCGCATCCTCTACGTTGTATCCCGTATAACACGCGATGGCAACAATGGCGTTTTCGCCATAACTGTTTTCTTCGTTGTTGATGTATTCCAGGAAACGGGTCTTTACGAGAGGTCGCTGACCCTGGTTCAAGATTACCGCCGTCTTGTCCATTCGCATATTGTAGTTGGTATGATAAAGACTCACCGCCTGTTTACTCTGACCGCACGAAAACGAGTTTCGCGATGCGGGATTGTGTTGCGGGTAGATGATTAAATTGGACATCATTCCAAAAATGAGCGATTCGTGGATTTCGCAATTGGTGTATGATTTGGCGGCGGCGACGGTGATAACTTGTTCCGGTTTTATCGCAATAAGAGAGGTTTCCTCTTCATTGGGGTCAATATATTCAATCACGGATTTCTTGTCGATGAATCGCTGATACTGGTAGGGATTGCCATCCGAGTCCGCGGGAATCTCGTATACGTCCCCGAGATCATAGAAATATTCGTAGTTGGGGGTTTCCGGCGCGCCCTTCTTCACGGGATTGAATCCATTCACTAGTTTGCGCCACGAAAGCTGTGTTTTGGGCTCAATCGCGCTAAATGACATGAGCCCGGTTTCATCATGTTTGTAGAAGATGGGGCGCATAATTCGGCCGCCGTCGGTGAATATATTGATGGTATTGTGGCGAATGGCAAAACAGACACTTATAGAGAGAGGGAGCAATCCGATGCGGCGGTAAAACCGAATATCGGCGACGATTTTGAGGGCATCATTGCTGACGCCCGCCCAGTACCCATTCACCATTATTTTGGTCATCGTCGATAATTGTTTGGGTCGGTACTCGGTGTTTGGCCGTATATCGGTGTATTTGCGCAACCACCGCAACATCGGTTCGCGCGATATACTGCGGGTCACATAAGACATAATTGTCAGTTGTTTGTGGAGACCAATATTGCCACCATCGGGGGTGTCAATCGGGTCAAAAATACCCCACTGAGAACCATTGAGTACACGGGGTCCAACCAATTTTGCCCCGGCATTCACCGCCAAATTGGTCTTGCGCAAATGACTCAGGGCCGAATTGTAAGAGAGGCGATTCAAATCCTGGACCGCGCCGATGCGTTTGGTATGTTCCGTCGACCCCCAATTACCCTTGAATGCTTTTCGGAAGCCCGTTTCCAATACGCGTGTTTCACTAAATATCGCGCGGTAATTGTCGCGAATCAGCTTTTCCAAGTTGTTGTCGTAATTCAATCGGTCACCCAGCAATTGGCGTTCAAATCCCAGATGTATGGCCTTGTTTTGTGCTTTGTAGTACTCGCTAAACAAGTCGTATAACATGGTCCCTGTGAGTTCTAGGCGTTTGTAACGATAACTGTCGCGGTCAATCGGGGAATCCATGCCGCTATATGCCATCAACATGCGATTTGTCATGTATCCCAGGAAATATGCCTTTTCTCTGAAGTTGGTTTCGCCAATATGCGGCAGGAAATAGTCGGTCAAAATTAGCAGTGCGTTGTCGGTGGTTTTCACCTTGGCAAGTAGGGCAATATATTGAAGAGCGTTTGTACGAGTCATCACTGGACCGGCGTCGTGGACACTGGGGATAAAGTGGTCTACTATGCTGGCATATTTATCAAGATCGAGAAGACATGCCTCTATGATTTCTTTGTCGGATGTTATTCCGAGTGCGCGAAATACGATGAATAGAGGCACCGGTTTTCTCACATTGGGAATAGATACAACGATGTTTTTGTTGGTGTATTTTTTGGTGGGTGCCACTAAATCTATGCGCAATGAACGAACGGGTTTTGATGGGTCTTCGGATACACTTTTGATTTCGGCGGAATAGAGGGAGTCTTCCGATGTTGATTTGTTGATGCGGAGCATATTATCGCCGAACTTTTCTTGAGGGACGATGGATTTCTCTTTGCCATCGATGATGAAATAGCCGCCGTAATCGTTGCGGCATTCGCCCATATTGAAACGCATTTCGCGGGGAAGTCCTGCCAAAATACAAAAGTCAGACTGAACCATGATTGGGAATCGACCGAGGAAGACTTTTTCGAGTGTGAAGTTGGTTTTTTGGACATTTGCGCCGCTGACGGATTGTTTGATATTGATGTGTTCGCTTACTGTGAGAGGTTTAGCGTTTGCACTACTGCTTGATGCTTTTTTTGCCGAAGCTTTATCCGAAGCTTTAGCTGAGGCTTTACCTGAACCACCGTTTATCGCGCCTCCGTTTATCGCGCCTCCGTTTATCGCGTCACCGTTTATCGCGTCACCACCACCATTTAGCATATCCTTATCATCGTGAACATCCCCGCCTCCATGGACATCCGAATTGGCACGTTCCTCTATTTTAGCAATAACATCTGGGTCAGACTTCATATTTACAAATCGAGGAATATCGCCGCCGTCATATTCGGTGTTCCCGCTTCCTCCACGTTTCATTAAATCCGCGATTTCGGCACTATTTAGGGTATTTAGCACCTCTACCTCTACATCGTAGTGAATGGTCATAGCATACGTCATGTTGCGTAAACGCGCCTCATTCGGAAACATATAATGGGGTGGCGTGGCGCCCGTGTTGTCATCATAGATGGTGGGTTTAGCAAAATAGAGGCGGGTTCCATCTTTTCCACCAATATACAAATTACAAGTACACATAAAGTCGCCAGTGGACTCGTCCAATTTAGAAACAATTTTGATTGGGTTCATGTCTTTCACAATGCGAAAAATATCACGTTTGAAAAAGTCATTATATGATTCTGTATGATGTCTTACTAAACTTTGGGGATTGTCGCGAAAATAACAATCAATTACTTTCCACACATTGTTATTGATATCCTCCATTATACAATAATACAATACAATCTTTTATTTAGTTTATGCGTGTCAATGTGAATAGTCATAAAAATATAGGCAACCATTATATAAATGTCTGACTTTATCGATACCGTATTTGGCCCTCTCTCCGGAGAATATTGCTACTACTTTTATTTTCTATCTATCCTAACATTCTTCTTATTCTTGATTGTGATTGTTGGTGGATTATATACAGGTCTCAGTAGAGGCAAGGGGCTGGGATTCTATGCCAGTGTTATTGGCGGGTCTCTCGCCTATTTTATCGTTTATTTTGTGAACAGGCTGATGTATTCGATATGCAAGAAGAGCCTCTAAATTGATATGCTTTGTATCTACATCGTAGTAGATACAAAATCCGTGATTATACTGACATATAATAAACCGCAACATAACACAAGATTGCTAAAACAATAGAGGCAATCCAGATGGGGACCACCGTTTTTTGTTTGTATCCAATGCCAAATTGGCGGAATCCACCATGTTCATTATAGATGAATCGCGGTTTAAAACTGTGTATTGCGTAAAAAAAACACAGGAATAATGTGATTGATATTACCAATTTATTTTCGCGAATTGCCGATTTGCTCAACATATATCTTAATGTGAGCAAAAGATACTGGGAATTATTTGGCAAATGATTCGCAGAAGTCGCATTCGCAATATGTGATGACGCCGCGCATTTCCGGATAATCACATTCGGTACAAAGCATCGGTTTCTGATTTTTCCATATACGCTCATCATCTGCGACGATTGCCGGATAAATCACTTCACGTGTTTCGATTTTGCCTTCGCGGTTTTTTCGTATGACTTTTGTGTGTCCCCAAAACAGGGCTCGACCAAATGTCTCGTTGTCAGTTATTTTGGAATTAGGCGGACGATTCAATTCACCCAGCAATTCAAAATAGTTTTTCCCGGCAAATATGCCGTCGCCTCTATATTGTCGTTCCTCATATACGCAATTATCTCGGGTTTTTATAAAGTATTTACGATGAGATGAAGGATATGCCTCATCGTAAATAAGCGTGGGTGCGCGTGTGTCGTTTGTCTGGAAGATTATTTGTTGTGTCATTTTGTTTTGTTGTGTTTGTCATTTTTTTGAATAAAAGATTTCAATTTTATGATTTACATCTAATCTCGGTCTTCGTCGCGGTCTTCCTCGTAATAATTGCCATCGTAATAGTCTTCTCCGAAATCCATATTATTCATCTCGGCATCTTCTTCTGCCTGCGCCTGGCGCATAACCATCGTATCTAAATCCGCTGCGTCTACTGCGACATCGAGTGCCGCCTCTGCCACAAGTTCATCCGCTTCGGCATCAAACAGTTCCGGGTCGTATTCATAAATACCCTTCTCTTCGCCCAAATACCATTTGCCCAATTTCAGACTCTTTATCTGGTACTCTACTTTGCGCTCATCGGATTCCATCCTGCCGAATCGGTCCGTGATTTTCTTCTTCTCACGCATACTTTCTTTGTGATACTTGTCGGTCAACATCCCGTAATCCAAATCAACAATCTTCTTGTTTTTCATATCGATTCCAATTATGGTAATTGCTAAATCACATACGCGCTCTTTGAACTGGATATTGTCGGCACGCATAATATCCACCTCATCGGCATCTTGGCGACGCAGGTCTTTCACGACTTCGATGTTCAACTTGGCATATTTGTCGCTATCGCTTTCTACAAATAATTCGTAGAATACAGAGAGGTAGCAATACGCATATATCTTATTCAACAATACCTGGTTTATCCCAGCAGGAACGTGTTCTACAAATCGTTTCAGCGAATACAACTTGTGTTTCTTGCTCGATATTGCGCCGAACAATTTACACACGATTTCGTCGCGCTTGTATTTGTTAATCTCCGAATAATAATCGCGAATGAATTGGTCCAACATCCCATTGTGCTTTTTAGACAATCCCCAATGATTCATCGCCGACATATTTTTGGTTCCAATTGTGCCGGTTGTATCTTGGAGCATTGTCGGTAATGCGCACAATGTAATATAAAGCGCCGCCTCAATAAAATCGTGTGTCATTTGTCCATTGTTCCACGTCATCAAGTTATCTAAATGACCCGCGATTTGGCCGATTTCTCTCGCCGTGCGTTTTCCGAACGTTTCCAAATATCTGCGTATTTCGCCCATCATAACATCGTTCATTTCGGTCAAATACTCGGCAACATATGCGGATGAACGTCTGCGTCCGAGAAACTCATTTATACGGGTAATGAGAGGGTCAACCACCAATCCTTCAAATGGGTCCATGAACTTGGGACTCTTAGATTCGCTCATATCCACGACAACTTGGTTGCGATGCGCCACCATTTTCATGAGATTCGCAAGAGAATGTTCGGTTTGTGTATGTCGCGTGTCCTTCAAATGCTCAATCATTTGATTGCGCGACATATTGTCCAGTCCAGGTGGCTTCTCTTGGCAAAATGGCATCAAATCGTCGGGAATGGGCAACTCGCTATTCAGTTTACAATAATGGATGTATGCGCCATAGATTGCCTCTTCCGAGTAATGGAGTTTCGACGGATTTGGTGCGCTGAGCGGGCGTTTGTGCGGAGAGGCCAGGAAAGCAGGGGTCGCCAATTTGCTAAACTCCGAATACAGCTGGCCATATTTCTGGACAAAATCCGTGTTTTTCTTGATGTTTGGTTCGCGTTCTGCGAAATACGTGATTGCCGTTGATTTCATAAACGTTTCATCGCAGCAAGCGTTTTCCAAAAATATGATTGTGCCTGTGCGCAAAATGGCGGCTTTGCCCTCTACGCCAACAATGTGGTTAATATCTTCTACAACGCCATATACATGTTCGATGATTTTCTTGTAGAGGGTTCCGAGCAACTCGTGTTGCGACCTGTGTCCCTTTGTAATTGTCGTTTTTAACTCGGATTCGAATCCACTGGAAATACCGGTGAGTGTTTTGGCAACTGTGATGGGGACAATGGGAGGCTGGAAAAACATCCATTTGGAGATGGAATGAGCGGCGGGGATTTCATCTATTTCCGGAGTGAGAACCAGAAAGTCCCGTTTAATACGATACATTTCGACAATCTCCGGTTCATCGATCAATTTGGATTTGATAATATCGGCGACCATTGTGCTGTATTCTTTGGCGGTCTGGTCCGATTTATATACGCTCTTCCATGGTTCGACAGTCTTGCTCTTCATCTTGTCCATGATACAGCCCAAGTAGTCGAGCCCAGATGTGTCGCCGGTAGCATCCAGCGGATATCCCGCCAAGCTGTACTTACATCCAGGGAATGACTTCTTGGGTTTGTATGAGGGGATGTGGGTTTGTATCAACATGTATGTGATGGCGGCGGCATATTGTATGATGTTTTTGTTCAAATATTTCTCGTAGGGAATCTGTTTTTTTCCCTCTTTCACGTCGATTTTGCTCATTTTTGCCTCATATGTGTCGCGCGTCATTGTTTTGCGGCTTAAAAACGTGCTTGTCATATGCATCACGTCTGCCTCTATGTCTTCATACTTGATATCCATGTTTTTACAAATCGCCGATGAAACGCTGTAAATGAATCGATTTGTGTCGTTTTCAAACTGGCGCGAAGTTTGTTTTTCAATAATTGGCTCATTCTTGTTCACAAGTTCGCGAATCATTTGGTACTCATCGGGTTCCAAGACCGCATTTGTGCTTACGCGGAATCCCGCCTCGTCATACCCATCTTCGGCGGCGTAATCTAGGGCTTTGATAACGTATCCGCTGTGTTTGTCTACGACTGCTTCTCCGTCATCGCTGAGGCTGCCAATTTTGCTACACAACCATTCGCGGACTTGCTCGTAATTATTGCCGGAGACGAAAGTGTTTGCGAGAATATGTATGAATGTCGGCATCAATTTAACGTTGGTTTCCTGGCAATAGTACCAATAGGGTGTTTCCGTCGCAATGTCGTTCTCCACGGCTTCGCGGCAATATAAACGTTTGAATCGTATGATATCGTGCTGTTTCTTGACAAAGTCGTCCTGTTTCAAAATGAGAGACAAGAGAGGCGCATAGGGAGACAAGATAACTTCGCTGAATACCGCCTCTGTGCCGAGTTTGTAGGCATATCGTGTAAATTGTTCGCGTCGGTCGCCCTTGATTCGCTGAGTCCGTTTCAAATCGGTGAGCTTGTTTTCAAGAACGTGTTTTAGTTTTGCGGTCATATCCTCTAATGAAAGTCGAATAGTTGTGTCGTATTCTTTGCGGATTGATTTGCGCGCAATGTTTTTCATACGACTGGCGGCGGCGGTATCGGAATCGCATACACCCATCAGCGTATCATAGAAACACTTGTTCTCAATATTACAAAACAAATCGTTGCCTAATTCTTGGTCAGTCATCGTGTCGTCTTTTACCCAGTGGTCGTGTTTTCGCACAAAATACGTGATGCGTTTTCGGGCATCGGCTTCTTCCAAAATGCTTTTGCTTTCTGCGACTGAAAGCGAATCAATATCGACATTGGCGTCGGGTTGGGGATATTTGACTAGAACCGCGTAATTGCCGTCGGATACCTTCTTGCGTTTGGCAATAATGGTCCTCGCCATTTCGTCCGCCAAATCGGGACTCGCGCCGTGTTCAGCCGTGAGAACCAGGCGGAAATAACTGAGGAAATCGTCGGCAGTGCGTTTTTTCTGAGCATCGCGGTATTTATCCAGCAAATTGTAGGGCGTTTTGTCGTAGTCGCGGTCAAAATATATTTCATCCTTGCCGTTGTCTTTTTTGAGCGCCGATTCAGATAAATATTTCTTGGCAATGACACGCGTGATACACGACTTGGAATTGGTGAATGCCTCTTTCTTTTCGGTGACATCGCCCAAGTCCGCCAATTCGGGGGTGTATAAATGAGAGGATGCAAATGCGAGCAAACTCATGTACGCGGTGGCATTATCGGTCGCAATAATGTGGTTGAGCATTTCATCGACGGGCATATGGTCATCAATTTGGTAATATTTGCGAATGCTTTGTAGAACAATGGCATTTTTAATATCTGGGAACAATACATTGTCGTCTTGTTTTGCCGACTTAATAGAGGCAAGTTCGCCATATTCGCGCCGTTTAATCGCATAACGACTATTGTATTCTTTCATTTTGCGAATAATATGGGTTCGTATTTCTTGGTAGGGACCACCTTGGCCAGTCGAGCGTTCGCCATATACGCGGCCCGAATAGGTTAGATTGTCGCGGTATATTAAAAATGGCTCGTATTCTGCCAACATGTCGTGGAAGTTGTAACGCGCGATGTTCTCTTTCATCATGCGAATAATAGAGACCGAACGCGGAATCGCCGCTTGGAGAAAATCGCGGTAAGAACTGTCTGTATTGCCAAAATTAATAATATGCGTGGAAAACGGATTATTGGCGATTCTTTCGTAATCGATTTCCGCGGTGCCATCGACATTGATTGTTCTTAATTGGGTGCGTTTATTTAGCATTTGGAAATAATAACGCCAGTTTTTGCTGAGATTTGCGCGTGTCAATATACTTGTGCCGGGCAGTTGGGCACGCGATGCTTCTATTGCTGGTTTTGGAAGAATGACAATAGAAGATGCGGCAATTTGGTCTGGCTGAGTCATTGGTCCACGAGTGTAAACATATTTTCCGGACTTCATTAATTGCTTGTTTATCTTTGTTAGGCCCATGTTGTATCGCTGAATGACGAATCGCTGCTTTGCCAATTTGGCGGTTCCCTTGTATTTTTTGTAAACCGTCGCTGAATAATCGTCCAACGATGTTATGATTGCCTCTATGTCTGCGCCAACTTGGGCTGAAGACCCAGCATTTGGTCCAACCGAAGACCTAGCATTTGGTCCACCCTTGTCAAAAGGCGTGAATATACTGTTTATGCGATTGTGGAACGCAAAGTATCGATTATCGGCATCGACCATCGTTTCCGCATTTACATAAGTTTCTAAATCATCCATCAATCGATTGCTTGGTACACTGTCGGTATCCGGAATGTCAAACAATTTCAGTTGTTGTTTGGATACTGGAATAATCCAGCGTACTCCGCATTGTTTATTCATTTGTTCCACAAGAGGTTTGTGCGTGGCATTGTAGTTTTTACTAGTAAGCACGTTGCCATAATCATCAAAGATGGAATACTCCTCTCTCAGTTCTTTGAAACGAGACACGATTCGGTTGACGCGGTCCAATACGCTTGGCGTGCGCATATGGGTGGGCGTCTTTGACAAGAGTTCATCGAGCAAATTGTTAACTTGTATTTCGATTCCGTATCGCTGTTCATTGCGACTAACCTCTATGTCCAAGTCGACTTCAACTCGTTTGCCGAATACGATTGCGTCAGATTGAACAAAAATGTCGTCAATAACATCGAACATGTTTCGGTCAATTGCCGGATTGGGCGGCATAATGATATTGATTTCGCCGGTGGGGGTTGTTTGAATAGAGGCAACATTGCTTTGCTCTCCTTGCTCTGCTTGCTCTGCTTGTAATGCTTTTGAAGCTTCTATATCTTCCTCCATGGTGCTAATTATTGTTAAACTATCTTGGACTGATGGCGATTCAATCGGTGCTATTTTTTTGATGGGGATATTTTTCGGCATACCCTGGTAAGCAAAATCAATGTACAACGGTGTCTTGGTGTCGTTTTTCGGCAATACCTTGATGCGGTCTTCCTCCAGATCTACGATTTGTCCAATGATGGTCATACCGACCTCTTCTTCAAACTCGATATTGATCCAAATCCCGGGCAACAATTTGTGGATTCGCGCATATCCAGGTTCGGGACTCCGCGACAACAAATGGATTGCCAATATTTGTTCGTCAATGATACGACCATCATCATATAAATCCAGTTGGAACTTGTCGCCATTGGCAACGTCGATAACCTCTATTATATCATCATCAATGTATTCTACTAAAAATGTTTTCAAATGGTACATGGCTTTGGTTGGTGATATTATTTTGACGAAATCGCCTAATTCTATTGTTATTTCAGAAGAGGCCATTCCCCGTTTATAATATAACCAACTATAATGTTTGTATTTTTACGCTATAGCATGCTATTGCCAAGATGTATTGTGAAAATGACATAGAGATTATTTGTCGTTATTACTTAAACTATGAATACTATTTGTCAGCCATTCACATTTAATCCCGCGACCCCCATTATAGCAAAACGGACGATTGCGTACAAGGATGGCGCATATGATATGTACAACGTGGACAAGGCATTTTTACCATTTGATGATGTGCCTAGTCGCGCATATCGCAGTGCCATTGTGTCCGATGGTAAATTGGTGTGTTTAGCGCCAGCTAAATCCGTGTGTTCTGACCATTACGAAACCATCGTTTCTAATATGGTGTCGAACCCGTCATATTTTTTAACACGAATAGTAGAAGGGACGATGATTAATTTGTTCTGGGACTTGCGCAGGTGTGTGTGGGAAATCGCAACGCGGCGAAACATTGGCGGGAATTGCGGATATTTCAATATAGAAACCCCGAAAATGACATTTCGCACAATGTTTTTGGAGGCACTGGGAATTAATTCGTTGGATGATTTGGCCACAGATGCCGATTTTGTGTTTTTGAACAAGGAGTATTCGTATTCGTTTGTTCTTCAACATCCGAAGAATCATTTGGTCGCAATGATTGATAAACCGGCGGCATATTTAGTTCACGCATATCATATTACAAATAGTGACGTAGGGGCATATTACTCGTATGTCAAACCAGATGCGAGCTGGGGAAACGGCCGTATCCAATATGCTGCTGAAGCTACGGCAACCGATGTTGATAACCTAAATAATCCGCTAAGTAACGTGGAGTTTGTAGGTGTGATGAAGATAAATGTAGACACGGGGTTGCGAACAACCACATATGCCGGGAAGTACCTGGAAGTGAAGTCGTTGCGTGGTAATAACCCGTGTTTACATTATCAGTACTTGACCTTGCGTAAAGTGGGGAAAGTTGACGATTTTTTAAGATATTTTCCGCAATACAAGGCGGAGTTTCAGCAGTTTGCTGAATACTTTACGCGGTTCAAGACGCGCATTCATCAGTTGTATATGGATGTCCATGTGTTGAAAAAGACCAAAGTGGCAGATATTGCGGTGAAACGAGACAAATATTATGTGGAGAAGCTTCACTATGAAGTGTATTTGCCGGGATTAACAAAGTTTGGTAAAGTGTTTAAGGTGAACAAAAAGGTGGTCGAGGAGTTTTTAGATAGTGAAAATATTATGATTCCTATGGGGTCCGAATAAGGGCTCCAAATAAGGGTTAAACCCAATGATTACAAAATATGATATGCGCAATTCATATCATATTTATTGTGCGGTCTATTCACTTCCATAAGCGATGGACAACTTTGACAGGTTTTGTATATAGGTAGTCACATGTGCCTTGTTTACCGGTGTGCTACAAGCCTCTTTCACGGGTTCGCGAATACTATCAATGATTTCAAGTACTTTATCCGGGTTGCTTAACTTGACAACATCCGTCGAATAATCTTTCTCAAAAAAGAATGTGATGTCACCCGAAAAAATGACGTCTTGATATTTGAGATATACAAACTTGTACCAACACTTGATGAGAATTGGCTTGTTGAGGTCTGATAACATCTGGAATGAGCGGCGTGCGGTTTTCAATCCCGCGCTTCCTGGTAAAATCTTGATAACATCGTCGAGTAATTCAAAGAATAAATCGTTGAATGTGCGAACAATAAGTGAGCGATCTGCCATATTTATATTTATTGCTAAATAATATTTATATAGTTTTAACTAACATAATCGGTGTACTTTGTAATCGGTGTACTTGCGTATACTTGTAATACTTGCATAATGGGTTTTATATGCTCTGTAAATATGGATTCTTCGGCGCTTGTCCAATACCCAACTGCATATCTTGTGCCTTGCGCATTTCCTCCATCTGATTTGTCATCGTATTGTCTCCATCTTTAATCTTGTTGTTGCCTTTTTCTGGTGGAGGTGTCTGGATTGATTGCCGACCATTGTATGTTGCCGCCAGCGATATTCCCATCGACCCCGTATCAACCAAGGAACTGCCATTTCCAGTTAAGCTAAATCCACTCGGTTCGCCGTTGAAATTAGTCGCCAACATCTTGTCATTCACAATATTTGGTTCATAATGGCGAATAATTTCGTCGCCATAAATCACCTTATAATTCGCAGACATCATCAATAGCGCCGGAACACTATGAATATTCGGCGGCATCAACACTCGGTCCCCGTTTTCCATAATTATATACATCTGGTTAGTATTTGGGTCATTGCCTCTCTTGTCAATACAAATAAATGCGGCCTCAGTTGTGAGATTTGCGCGAACCATAAATTGTAATACTCGTTGACTATGTGGGCAAAAATTACTATAATAAAAAATGGTTTGTTTCGATGACATCGGGGAACAAATAAATATATTACACGGCTTGATAAAAAACTGCATAATAAAACGACGCCTCTATTACCACACAAAATCCACAATGATTGGGTAATGGTCCGAATTGTATGTTCCGCAATACTCGGTATATGGATGCGGAAACGAGACTTTGCTAATATACTTTGCGAGTCCAGGGGTGACCAGAATATGGTCAATCATCGACATCTCATTGGGTGTAGCGACACAATCGTCATTGGGGTCCCACCAACTCGTGTATCTTTGTGATTTCTCGGCATTGGTCGCAACTGAATCGAGCGCATATTTGCCGGCATATTTGCCGGCAAGTCCCTTCAAAATATCTAGGACCGCGGTTATCGGTTTATCGTTGTTGGAATCAGCCACTTCGGCATCGTAATCATTCAAATCACCGAGCAAAATGAGTTCGGCGCCGGGCGTAGTTGAGAGGAGGGAATATATCAAATCCTGTAGTATTGTCGCTTGTGCCTCTCTTGACCCACAGCGACTCGTATCTGTTGGGAAAGCAAGCAGATGTGTGCCGACCATATAAATGGTTTTACCGTTGATGTTATACGATGTGTAGTAGTGTTTTGAGACGCCGGTTGAACCACTGCTGCTGCTGCCGCCGCATGTGGACCCAGGAACAGGGTATGTTTGCGTTTCGGTCGTGCGTTTTAAATCGGCAGATGGGGTTAGCTTTGACAACATGCCCACATTTTGGCCAGTTGCCGTATCTGTTCCAAATAACAAATATGGCTGGTACTTTCCGCCTAAATTGGCGTTCAGTTGTTCCAATTCATAGCATCCCTCTATTTCGCACAAATTAATGATGTCGGGGTTATAACTACTAATTACGGATGCTACATTGCTAAGATGAGTTTGCGCGTCGGTCAAGGTTTTCCATGAACAACCGGAACCCGGGCAGTTATTGTAGGTTTTCAAAAATAGCCACTCCACATTGTATTGCATAATGCGGGTTTTGGAAACATTGTTTAAAGTGGGATTTGACACGTTGACATATGGGCATTGCGTATCATTTGTGTTTGAAAACCCGATTGGCCATAGAGCCGCTAGAAGAATATACACAATAAAATGCGAAATCGGGAGCATTATATTGTATTTTTATATTACAAGAATCGCGAAATTAATAAGGGGTGGTTCCACCTATTATGGGTTGCTGCCATAATATCGCAACCTGGGTTTCAGCATTTGCTGAACCATATTGGTAAACTCCGACTTTTCAACGGTGGTCATGTTGCCGGTTCTTGGCTGAACCCCGTATTTTCTTGGTACAGACCCATCATCTGGTATAGGTTCAAACTGGATTTTGTCGATAAGCACACGTTTCTGCTCCTCCGACAATTGAGATACCAATTTGTTGATAGATTCGTTGCCAAAATCAAGTTCACCGGTTTCCAAAATGAGAGGCGGGATTGCCAGATTGGATGGCAATACCAAATCATTGGATAAGACATCCGGTTTGCGACGCATCGGTTTTCTCCTATTATTACCGATTTGCTCTATTATTTCATTTACATCGATGGCTTCGTTGGCGACCATTGATTCCAGCGTTTCTTTCATCCATTCTGGGTCGTTCATTAATTCTTTCTGGTGGTATTTTGGCAGTTTGTTCCATGCGTTTTTGTAGTCTTGGTTGTTCCATTCAATGCCGTAATCGTAAATAATATATGGCGCGAGTTCGGGCGAGTTTGGAACATAATCAATTTCGGTGGTCTCTGAAACAGGTGGATTGTATTCCGGCGAGTTTGGAACATAATCAAAATCATCGACATCTAGATTTGATGCCTGTGGTTGTTCTACAAGTTTGCCCATATTAAATCGGACCACTTCAGGTTCAATAAAATTGCGTATTTCATACGTTTTTTGTACTAATTTCCGTGAATTACTGTCAGAATCTTGAACCATCTCTATCACCGGATATTTCAGTCGGCGAATCATCTTGGTATCCGTATCTATTTCCAGTTGGAGTTGCCCAATATCCGACAACATAGAACGATTTGCGCCATTTTTTCGATATTCATCTAAAATGCGCCGTATGTCGGCCAGCTTAGCATATATACCGGCCATCGTATCTTTGATTATTTTGTTCGTTTCGGGGTTGTAATATTGCGATTCGTAAAATTGCTTGTATTCGGACAAATGTTTTGTAATCGACGGGTCATTCAGACTATTTGCCAATTTAGTAAACAATTCAACAGATTCTTCTTCATTCACATAACCGAACAATGTGTCCAATTTGAGTTTGATAATATCGTCTTTTATTTTCTGCGCGTTTTCCTCGAAATATTTGATGGTGTCTGCTTGGTCAGCATTGTCGCCAAGCTGGATTTCAATATTCAAACCACAAGGAATCGTCGAAACTCCGCACAATGCTATCAAAACGGCATCCCGTCTTCGCTGGAATATTGTTCCACCTTTTCGTTTACAATTGATACATTTTGGCACATGTTGCCGCGCAAGTTTGAGTCGTTCTTTCAACGGTTTGCGCATCAGCATTATTTTATCGATACCCTGTTTCTTTGATGCCTCATATTCGCTCTTGAGTTTGTAGTATTTGTCAAATGCTTCAATGGGGTCGGGATACAAGACTTCATCGGATTCACTCGTTGGGTTGCGTTTTTTAGCACCACCTCTACGAATATGGGCGCCATCATCAGTGCGAATATTACATCGCTTATTCGCGCCAGTAATTGTGATTTGGGGTTTTCCACGGCAGCTCACTTTATTACAGGAATCGGCGCCTTCTAAATCAATGGTATTCAAATTGGGATTGTAGTCGACCACGATTTCCACCATTTTGGGCGGCAAATTGGCCACGTTGTGCAATTTATTTTTCGACAAATTGGCAAATGTCAAGTTTGTCATCATAGATAAGTCGACGTCGCTTATTTGGTTTGACTCGGCGTCCAATATTGCTAAATTGGTGAGTTCATTTGCGGGAATTGACGCGAGTTTATTTTCGCGAATAACTAGACGTTTAAGACTGTCGGGGAAATTGTACAATTGATTGATGTCACCTTTTTGAAACCATAATTCACTGACGCCTTTTCCGCGCAATTGCGACAAATCGATGTCGCCGGCCAATGGACTGTTTATATAACATCGGCCAGATACAATGGCTTTTCCACCGCCGACCAATTTATCGAATATTTTTTGTGAGTTGTCGTGGCCGCCGCTGTTCAACATATATTCATAGGGGCGATGATTTATTGGTTATTGCGCGCACCAACATAATAATCGGTATCCACAAAAGGCAATTTAGTCATTCCTGAAAACCCGGCACGTTTCCTCTCATCTTGATGAGTGTGAATCTTTGACATAATGATTGCCTGGTCCCGCATCAATTTCTCGTGGGCTTCCTGCGGTGTCGGTTTTGATTTGTATTTATAGTACAGAACGCCGCCAAAAACAAGGACAAAAATGATGACGACTCCTAAATTGAAAAAGAACGTGTAGGTGTTCATTTTGTAATTGTGCGCTTGTTTTAATGATTCCCCAATGACGTATTTTACGCCGGGTTCTACTAAACTGGGGACAGAATCGGCCATATATCATTTGGCATATTTTGGGAGCATTGATATAACGAGTTTGCTTGGACACAAATACAATATGCCACCATAATATAATGGCGTCTTCCTCTATGATAACCTATGCTTTTTTAGGCATAACAACCCTCATAATAATGGGAATATATGCGTCGTATTGTGTTTTAGGATTTGATGCTAAACCTCTATTTGATGAAATGGTGGAAAAATGGAAACTGGCAAAATCGGAAAATAAAGAGCCGGAAATAGAAACCACATATTTTGATGGAGCGATGTCCGCACTATTTAAGATTGTAATGATTTTTGTCGTGGTTGCGTTTTCCATTACTTTGTTAAAAATGAGTATTGTTGGAGGTCCGCCTAAATTGGACGACTTTACCGATATTGTATTGGCCTCTCTTATTTCAGTATTTATTGCCGTCGGACTAACAATGGCGGCGGTGAGAATGTTGCCGATTCTGGGTCGCGCATTTGAGAACACACTGGGGTATTTTGGAGTGAATACATTTGGTGGACTGGAAAACATAGCCGCGTCGGTATTCACAAATACTTCGGGTAGCGATATTAAATATGGCGTCTTGGCAACAAAGATGTTTGATAGCGGATTCTTTGGATTTTTGGAGAAGATGAAAACGGTGGAAACGTCGCCAATCAAGGGCATATTATTAAAGAAAGAAATGCTAGATTTCAAAGGTGATTTGAATATGGATTCGGAAGAGACAAATCCGGTGTTTCAATTATTTAAACCAATCGCACTAAAACATACGATTTCAGAGGCGACGTGGATTTCTTTAGCAACCGTGCTGTCGCTTTTTTCGGGTTTTGTTATGATTCAGTATTCGGGAATCAGAAAAAAACTATAAGGAGTTAACAATAGTTGACATTGGTCACAGTATCCCATTGAATATTTTTATCGGTTGCCCATTTGCGCTTGTTACATACACCATCCTTGCCCGAGCCCCATTCAGCGTCTTTTGAATCAAATGATGTATCAGTTTTTTTTCCAGGCACGGGACCAGGGGTGCCCGATGTTCCTAGTTTTACATATCCTGATGTAATAATATTTGCGTCCTTTCCATAATTAAAATTGCCGACAGTTGGTTGAACACAATTTTCGGTTGCGTCTATTGTCCAAAAGTCGGGGCATGTTGCGGTTATATTGGGAAAATCAATTTGGTCATTCTGTTTTGACAACATCCATCCAGTAAATCCCAGTGCCAATATCAATATGAATACTGCCACCGATAAGATAATCAAATAAAAACTGTCAATTTCAAACATTATATATATATCCTATAAAAATGTCTGGTTGTATTTTAAAAGAGAGGCACAATGATATCCGATGAAATGAAATACGCATACAATAAAAAAATACTGGATTTAGCAAGATACAATGGCCGTGTCAACTTGGTGTCTCAACCGGACCCCGCCATCCAGTTTCAAATGGCCGAAAAGGTCGCCATTAAAAATAAGGCAATTGAATACCGCGGAGCACTTACGGGTGAATGGGAAGACAATGTCTTGGCGCAAGTGTTTTTCTCCGCTGAAAATATGCAAATTATCCAGAATGGCATTCGCGCCGGTGTTTATGAAATGTCCAAGCAACAATTCACGGTGATGCCGCAAAAGCCGGATACGCTCAAGATTGTTATGCGTAGTATTTATTTACAATATGCCCAGCATTATCCTACTGGCATAACTGCCCAGGTAGAACGACTAAATAAGCTTGTTTTGAATTATGCTGTGCCAAATGTATTCAATGAATCGGTTGGCTACTTGAAATATTGCGAAGATATTAGTACGTTGGCCGTGCCATTTGAATTGCCGAAACAGGTAGACCGAGACTTTAGAGAGATTGAATCGGGGCGGGAACTATTTATCAATACTCGCTAATGGGGTTCCTTTTGTTCATATATTTGCGATGAACAAAAGTGTAAAAAACATATTGATATGTGGAAATCATTTATTTGTCGTCGTCGTCGTAGTCGTCGTCTGTCTTCAGCAATTGGCACATCATATCCGCCTCAATATTATGCTCTTGTTGTTTGAACAGATTCATAATAATCGCATCTTCGCGAAACCGGGCCGTGTATTCTTGCTGGATGTTGTTTCGCCCAACACGACCAAGTGCCTGTATCGTCTTCTGCTGCGACATATTTGTCAAGTCTTTACCAATTAACTCGTGGCAAAATTGGTAGTTTGTTCCATAGATGTAATCGGAAGACGCGATAATCATCAGTAATTGCTTATTGTTTGCCAACCGCTTGACGATTTCCGTGTATGCCGTATTTTCCTGGATTTCAAATGAGCCGATTCCGAGCAACAACAACACTTTGAGTCGGTCGTCGATAACCAGTTCCATGATTTGTTTTATTGTGTCTTGGTCAATAGAGGGAACAAACGCGGAATCCACCACTACATCTGTCCAGATTTGTTGATGAAATGTCGTGTTTGGAACATATACGGGTTCCAATACAATCGATTTGATATTCGTTTTCAAATCATCGATTTGCTGGGTGATTTTACGCGCTTCGGGACAAGTGATTTCTTCGCTGGACATCTTCTTTTCCTTTTTGATTTCAGCGCCGAGAACGTCTTCCAATGCCGCCTCCAATTTAGTTATTTGTGTTATTATTGCATTGTTTTTCTCTATTTTTTCGATGATGACATCAAACACTTTCTTCGGAATATTGGACTGCTGGATGTAAAAGTTGCCGATTGTCTTTATGTTTTCCGTCAAATATATTGTGGGCCCGTCAGTAAGTGTGTGTGCGTCGGCCGTTGTTAATAATATCCCGCCCGAATTGAGCGACGCTGCCTTCGCCTTTTCCACATAATTGAGCTCGGTGGTATCGCGTATGCCATGCTCACTGGTTGTGCGCGCCAACGGTTTACCCGATGAAGAGGAATGGTGGTTTCTACCAGACATACTCGAGGATTTGCGTATGGTTGGCGGCAGCCTCTCAAACTTGCGTCTGAGTGTAGCCGTCATGTGTTGGTATATTTCCGGCCATTTTTCAATATCAATGGTTTCCATTATGTCCAAATAATACATCTTCAAGCTGTTCATCTTGATTGCCGAAATGCTTTGTTTGAAATACACATCGGCACTGATATCAGGCGGCACCAGTCCTTGGGCTTCTAGATAACATATGAATCGGACAACTTCGCCCAAATCAAAGTATCTCAGAAGTGTCATGTTTGTTTTACAATAGGCCACGCATTCTACCAAGCCGCGATATTCGGGGAATAAGAGATGAGGACATACGCAGAATCCCGTCTTATTTAGCAGTGATATGGATTTATTACAATCGTGGCTTTCGATGGTCGTGACCAAGACATTTGGAAACTTTGTGCGAAAATCGGTGATTACTGGGAATAGTTGGTTGTATTTAGGCAAAGTCGCCGATGAAAGGACCATATTGGGGATTTTGTTTTCCGACCAATTTCGGTGGATGATTTCGTGGAGAGGGTGTTCCGCATAATCCATGCCAATTGTGGGTTCGTCCCAATAGGTTATGATGCGATTGGCATCATTGAACGACAACATATAATGCATCGCCGTCAAATAGGATTTCGCATCGCAAATCATAATCTCGACTTTGTCACCGACACTGTTGTCGACTTTGCCGATTCCACCAGAACGTTTGTTGATTTTGTAAACGGACGCCGCGAGGTAATGGAGGCGAATATCACTTGCCGTGTCGCATCCGAATGCGAATGCCACGCATTTTTGAGTGGAAATCGCGGATTTGGCGAGTGCCATACCGACGTGTCTTGCCGCGCAAACGAAAATCACGCGAAAATCAGTTGTTAACCCGATTGGCGACAGCGTTTTACCAGTACCTGTGGGGGCAATGTACAACACCAAATTGGATTGTTTTTCGCGGCGGTCTTTGTTTTTTTCGTGGGTCTGTTTGAACAATGTGTAGAGGCGTTTTTGGTGGTCATACAATGTGATATCTCCGTATTTGAAAAGATTGGGATTCTTTTCGATGAAGTCGCATGCGTTGACAATGATGCTACGAAGAGTTGTGCGACTATTGATGAAGTCCACGCTTTTGTCGATGAAGTCCATTATGAACCCGTTTCGATTGGGGACATTGATGTTGCGCAACTGGATGAGCGTATACAGGTAAAATGCGTAGCCGGTGTCGTCTTTCGCAAACAACTGGAACATTTTGGTTAGGAACTTGATATACACGTACTCGATCATGTTTTCGCGATTGATTTCGATAGTTGTATTCATGTTTTCTAGGCGAATGAGGTCGGCGGACTTGAGTTTTTTGATGTTGATTTCGTCGACCTTGAACGCGGTGAGTGAAGCAGGTGCGCCAGGTATTGTGCGAATTAGTGCGGTGAGTGTGTCAATTTCAGATTTGAAGAACTTGGTGTAGAGGTAGTTTTCGATTGTTGCTGTTTTTTCCATTTTGGCGTAGCTGAAAAGTGAGAGGTTGTGGTTGTAGCGCTGAGACACGTCTTTGTATCCGACACTAATGAGATTCAGGATTTTTTGTTCGTCTTCTGTCACGGGGCGTTCAATAGATTCCCATTCGTATTTAGTGAGTTTGTCTTGTTTAGTAATGTCCATTTTATAAAGATGTAGATAGTTTGTTTTGTGTAATTGTGTTTAAGTGTTTGAAAAGAATCAATTTTTTGATTCTTACCCCAATGGGGTAAGAGAATAAAACAACACCTTACCGCGGAAACTGATGTTTCCGCAGTAAGCAATTTTTCAAGCGCACCCTATGGGTGCGTTTGTAAAACACATAAATATAAAAATGATACAAAAATCGTATCATTTTTCTTTTTATCGGGTGTAACTTTGCGTTTATTTTCAAAAAAAATAATAGCAAATTATGATAAAAATGTCAAAGGTAACTCTTCAATGTGTAAAGGAAAAAAGTAAACTAAGAATCAAATTCTTCAGTTTCACGGATACCGAAGGCAAAGTATATACAAATGTTTACAACAATAATTTGAACTGCAAATTTCCCAAAGATGTTCGTCAAGACGGGTATTTTTACGAAATTGGACCCGATGATATTGTCTTGGTTTCACGTCCAAATACGCAGGCATTCTACCAAATCAAAACTACAAATATGAAAATTGTTACAAAACTGGATATGACCAGTCTTAGAATCTATGAAATCTCCGAATGTGTTGTTTGTATGGTTGAAAACTCCACCGAGATTCTCGTCCCATGTGGGCATCTTTGTATGTGCAAATCTTGTTGTGAATCTTTGTTGAAAAGTCACAGCAATTGTCCTATTTGCAGACGTGAGGTTCAAAGTGTTGTATCTTAACCTATTTTGAATATTTACACCATCTTCACCGGTATAAAACATTAACCATTTCACAATAAACAATTTATAGAGGTGGCATTATATTGTCATTATGTCCCGCGATTTGGAATTGGCTACTAATATTGATATCGGTCTTGCCAACAGAATAATGTATCGCAAATATTTTCTGATTACCATGGGCGCAATTTTAGTCATTATTATTTTCTCAATATGTTTGGATTTACACTATTGGATAATTAAAACGGCACGTTTTTAATTCTCCAAGGGAGCGGTATCGGTAACGATTTGAAATGACACCCCGACGGGGTGTCCCATTTTAAATCTTCACCGGTATAAAATCGCACCCCCGAAGGGGTGCTATGTTTTAATTCATCACCGATATATATTATGCCCATTATTATTTGCGCAAAACAATATAAGCATTTTTTGTGGAATCCCTGATATGGAATACCCGCCCACAAAGTACAACCGCGTTGGCGCGGCCGATCAATTGCTCGGAAACGCATTTTTCCAGAAAAACAACGTCAAATTCTATGGCAGTGATTATGAAACCTACGACATCATTAACGATTATTTGGAGGACAACCAGAGCGACCATGCGTTCTTCATCATCGATTTGGGTGAAATCACCAAGGCATACAATAAATGGACTGCGCTTTTGCCAAATGTAAAACCCCATTATGCCGTGAAATGCAATCCAAATCCAGTAATATTAGAGGCACTCGCAACCCTCGGGTGTAATTTTGATTGCGCCTCAGAGAATGAAATCAAGACTATCATCGAGATTACGGCAGACCCCAGCCGAATTATTTTTGCGAATCCGTGTAAAATGTCGTCGCAAATCCGGTATGCGCGAGCCAACGACGTGGACTTGATGACCTTTGATTGCGAAGAGGAGCTCTACAAAATCAAGCTATATCACCCGTATGCCAAATTGATTTTGAGGTTGGCGGTGGATGACAGCAAGAGTTTGTGTAAATTCAACAAGAAGTTTGGATGCCGATTGGAGCAGGTCGACGAGATTTTGCGGATAGCCAAGACGCTGAAACTGGATATTGTGGGGTTCAGTTTTCATGTGGGGAGTGGATGTTCATCTGCGGAGAATTTTTACAAGGCCATTCGGGATTGTCGAAGCGCGACCAAGACAGCACAAGAAATAGGGTTTCATATTAATACAATTGATATCGGGGGCGGGTTTCCGGGTGTGGATAGGACTATCCGGTTTGAAGACATTGCGACGCGAGTGAGAGACGGGATTTGCGATTTCTTTGGAGATATGCCGGATGTCCAGTTTATCGCTGAACCGGGGCGATATTTTGCCCAAAAGTCGCATATTTTGGTTCTGAATGTCATTGGGAAGAAAATATTGTATGAACCTACGACTTCGCCTACGGATAAAGCTTTGGATAACGCGGCTTCGCCTTCGGGTCCTACAGACCCTTCAGGCAAGCGCATCATTTATTATTTGAACGACGGTGTCTACGGCTCGTTCAATTGTATTTATTTTGACCACAATGTACCAACTATTTTGCCATTCAATGAGAGGGACGGCGGGCAGTATATGAGCACGATTTTTGGGCCTACTTGCGACAGCATTGACCTCATTTGTGAAAATGCCATGTTGCCCGATTTAGCCATCGGCGAATGGGTTTATGTCGAGGACTTTGGGGCGTATACGGCCGCGTCCAGTTCCGCGTTCAATGGATTCAAGACCAATTCGTTCAAATATATTTTCACTTCTTAGCTCTAACAAATAATATATACCAACCAAATATATATTATTATGGATTTCCTATCAACCCTTTGCGACCCAGCACAATTATTTGTAATTCTTGCGACCATCGATCTTGTATTGATTTCGATTTTCCCCAAAAAAGAGAGGCCTCTCATGGTTCGCCTGAAAATATTCATTTTGGCTATTATTTTGATAATCGGTTGGACAACCATTGTCAATTATTCGTGTGACTCTACTACAAATTATGTTGCGTGGATACTCGTGTTAATACCCGCGTTCTACATGTTGTTCAGATGGAAGAAATAATGGGATTATTAATATATAATGGATATATTGTCAAATCTTTGTGACCCAGCCCAAGTCGCGGCAATCATCGGAGGCATCTATTTGGTTAAAGTTTTTTATTCCGCATCATCTGTTCGATCGCGGCCAAACCTTTTGCCGATAATGGCGGTATTCTTTGTCATTGTTCTAGGAGTCATTTCTATTGTCAATTATTCATGCGACTATACTACAAATTATATAGCATGGGGGCTCGTAGGATTACTTGCGGTCTATTTGGTGAACCGACTCATGCGGAAATAAATGATACCAATGATGGGTCAAAAAAGCGACAAGTCCGATAACCACATCGGCCGCAAGATAATGCCATGCGTTCCTATTTCCAGATATAGCATTGTACGCAAATAAAGAATACATTAGTGCGTGAACTGGTCTCAACCAATTCCACCAGATTCTTTCACCGCCAACTTCGATTCCGGTTTTTCTGGAACCAGTTGCGAATATATAGAGGAATCCAATTAACGGGATTATGGCTACATAACCGAGGACCGGCAAGTATTCCAGACTTATCATTTTTGCGGTAAGTGCGAATAATGACCGCGTACCAATACACCCAAATAAAAATAACAAATATCGTTTGTGTAATGGGTCCATCGTTATTATATATTTTACAATATATAATAATGGAAACGAGGCGAAAATGGAGCAATAAGTACAAGAAAAGCATCAACTGCCGAGACCCAAAAGGGTTTTCACAGAGGCAATATTGTAAATATGGCAGAACTCGAAACAAGATGTTTCTTAGAAAGTCGCAAAAACGTAGAAACAAGGTTATTCGGTTGCTTCCAAACTAATTAGGCAGTTGCCGGTTGGTTTGTCTTCGTCTTCGGCAACATCATCTTCTTCTTCTTCTGCTGACGCGGACACCGTCGATGTGGTCTTTACTTTCGGCTCATATACCAGCTCCCAACATGGAGGCATTGAATCACTTATCGGCGGCACATATGCCGATGACGCAGCTTTGTATATTCGGTAATTCTCCTTCTTGTAAAACGCCCGGCGCTTAGCCCACTGTTTCTGAAACGGCTCGTGGCTATCCACAATATCTACCACCACTGGCATCTCATGGTCTGAGCGCAGGATTCGCCCCACGGATTGCTCAATATCCGTTTTTGGTGTCACCATTATCAATGTACACAGTGTCTTGATATCCAGCGCCTCCGCCGCCATCGCATAGGTCGCAATTACCACTTGTTTACCCTCCGTCTCTTTGAGTGCCGACTCTTTCATCCCACCAACATAGTATCCCACTGAAGCGATGTCGCGCGCCTCTATGGCATCGTGGATATATTTCAACACATTCTTGTTATGAGCAATTACCATGATTTGTTGTTCACCGTTTTCCGCAAACATATCTTGGATAACGCGAATAATGAACTCTGACCTGGGCGTATATTCGCACAACTTCGATATCATTGTGCTATATGCGGGGTTGCCGCGAAAATCGTATTCTACGCGTGCGAATACGGGGTCGGCGTTGCCTCCTTGAAACTGGATAGCGCGAACCTGTACATGGCGCTGTTTCTTCTCCGCAATCTTGTAGACAATATCGCCGAGGAACATCTTGAACACGAATGTTGTGCCATCTTTGCGGTCCATCGTTGCCGAGAGACCGAGCGTATATTGGGGGACGATTTTGAACAGCGCGCACGAGAACACCTCGGAGCCGATGTGATGGACTTCGTCGATTAAAATGAGACCGAATGAGGCGAAAACGGCATCGTCGTAGTCTTTCATCGATAGACTCTGGAGCATCCCGATGACCACGTCTTTGCCATCCACGTCGATGATTTGGCCTTGGATACGACCGATGCGGGCCGTGGGCAAATATTGCTGGATACGTTCGACCCATTGATTGAGCAAGAATTCTTTGTGGACAATGATGAGGGTCTTTTTCTTCATCGTGGATACGATATTTAGCGAAACTGTGGTTTTGCCGTATCCGCATGGGAGATTCACGAGCCCGCCACTACACGCGACTGGGTCGGCGACGGCTTTTACGTATGCGGCAACTACTTCTTGCTGATAATCACGGAGCGTACCGACGAATGGGACGTCGATGTTGTCGCCAGATGGGATTTTGGTTGATTTTGGAGGTCCGAAATGGGTGATTCCAAAACATCGAGGCACATAGAGTTTTTGCGGGGATTCGCGATAGGCGGGGAAAGTGGTTGTTGCCGCGAGTGTTATGCCGGGCGTGACGGGCTTTACTGTGAGAGCATCTTTCACATATTGGATTTGGGCATCAGTTAGGTCGGATTTGTAGATGGTGTAGCCCTTGGGGCCGAGATATGTATTTGCGGTTTTAGGCATTTCTACTGGGGAGACGACCTTCTTTTTTGAGAATGATGATGGCTTCGCCAATTGTGGCTTTGTTTGCGAGACTTTTATAGGCTTAGCCAACGGTGGCTTAGCCAAAGGTTGCTTAGCCAAAGGTTGTTTCGGCGAACTTAGATATGCTTGAGCAAATGGACTTACATTCGATTGTTGCGCATAAGGTCTCGCCGATTGTGTAAAATAATTGGGTTTCATTCTAGATACTACTATACTATGCCATCTTGTTTCTAATATATTTACAAAATTACTATGCTCAAAAAAACCTACTATATAATATACATAACTACAATGGATCTATCATCACAAGTTCGAACTATGACAAAAGTAGATATTGCCATTCTTGTACTTTTTATTATTTATTTGGCATCTGATATTGAAATGCCCGAAACAATAGCATCTTACATTGACAGTCCTATTGGTATGGTCGTTGTTTTGCTTCTTGCCCTCTTTTTGTTTATGCACTATAACCCCATTTTGGGAGTAATAGGACTATATGTTGCATATGAGGTTGTTAGACGCAGTGCTCGTATGAATAACCGTGTGCCGATGATGACATATGTGCCCACGCAGGCCAAGAAAGACGCGGAGTTGGCAGAGATGAACCCTGTCTCCCCTGCTACATTGGAGGAGGAGATGGTCGCCCAAATGGCGCCGATTGGACAGAGTAGTTTGATTAGCTATGTGTCAAGTGAATATAAACCGGTTGCGGAGAATGTTCACAATGCCTCGTTGATGATGTAAAAGCGCACTAAAGAACTCTTACGTGTAAGATATTAGGCAACCTAGAATGTCATTCTTTTCATAATTTTTATAAAAGATTATGAAACAATTTATGATTTGGTATATACATATACTTTGAACCACAACATGGTAGCTGATATTAGTAAAAATATGATAGCTGCTGCCAATAACCAAGATACGACTGTGTCTTTTTTTTTTGTTGGTCCTTTACCAAGTCGGCCTCCATAACCAATAAAACATGAGAATGATATAAAAAAAAATATACTCATTACAACTGCATACGCCATATGACCCTTAAAATCAAAAAGTTTTGTGTTGTTTTCAAAACTGATACCAGTTGAAATAGCAGTTGGAGTTGAAATATAATGTAAAGCACAAATTGTTACAAATAAAATTATCATTCCTACACCAACAGAAATAGCAATATTTCCCGCAACTTCTCTCTCATAACGTTTATCTGCCTTTACATCAATTGTTGATTGTACACATGTTGACATTGATATTTATATTATTTGTATATATTATTGATTTGTGTAAAATAAGTCATCTTCATCATCTTCATCTTCTTCATCTTCTTCTTCTTTTTCTTCAATAATACAGTTTTTATCAGCATCATCACCAACACAAAACATATCTGAATAATTGCCCGTATCTTTAACATACTCCTTTATGGCTTTTTCTTTTTGCTCCTCATCATTTTTAATTTGCTCAGATTTATCTAACGATTTTTGTTGTATTGATTTTAGTCTGTTAAAAATACCATTTGGTAAATACCATAGTTTGTCTTTAAGGTCATCCTTTCTATTCAATGATGCTAAAATTAATGCGAGTATTTTATTATTTGCTTCTACCTCCGCCATAATATTACATTATGTTCGGAATATAATTGTATCTACTATTCTCATAAATTGTCGCCTTAAACGTGTCAGCATAGCCTTCGACATAAACTGTATCTCCATTGAATATTTCATCGCAACCATATTCGCCCGTACAACTGCGACCATCTTTACTAACAGGCAGTTTGGTGTTCATATTGCCCGTATTGGATATGGTATAGTATTGCATCTTGTTGCGACCAGAATCAAGACGACGACCCATGAGAGGCAGAATCAGCGTTTCCGCATTGATGCCGGGGCGAGTCAAGATTCCAATCTGGCTATAACTTTGGTTTGTTCCGCGAGTGGCAATGTTGATGTTCGGACGCACATGTACATCTTGTCGTACCTCAGGAAAAGTTCCGACTAAATCCGGTTCAAACATATGATTCTCTGGCGGTGAAAGGACGCTATTGCGACTTTCGCCTAAATATTTGTCCAAAACAACAATAGTAGGACCCGACTTTTCACTAGTTGCCGGCTTTTCCACAACGTTTCTGTGAAATATATACACGAGTACCACTGCGATAAAAAATAGCATAAACAGTGTCATATTTTCAATACAAATAACACCCGGTAAACATTTCTTTGCCATTATAGTAATTACTGATATTAGTCGCTACATTTGCTTTATTTCTTGCGTTTTTTCTTTTTGGGGACTTTACATAAATAACATTTGTTCATAACATCTTTGGGATATCGATTAATATGTATCCCAGTCATGTCATGAACTAGTTCGTCTGCCATTTTAATTCCCTTCCCCAACATCTTGGCACCATCTTTGAGAGGCGGAATTGCGCTTGCCAACATTGCGTAGAATAAGTAAAATATTCCGTAAATCATATCCAGAAAATACCAGAAAAAGCAGTCTGGAAGTGTTTTGATTTTGTTGAAGCCGCACACAATATAATTGAAAATGTTTGTGACCTCGCTAAAAATATCGTCAAATCCTTTTGTAATATCTTTTCCAAGCTTTTCGGCGCCTTTCTTGACAACATTGAGTCCTTTGGTGGTTTCTTTTTTGGCTTTGTTGAACTCTTTGGTTGTCGCCTTCTTGGCTTTGTTGAACTCTTTGGTGGTCGCTTTTTTAACATCTTTGATAGGTTTTTCAAATGATTTTGTTATCTCTTTTCCTATGTCTAACCCCTCTCTTATTGGAGGTGGCTCGTACATGAGTGTTAAAATTATTATTGCAAATAGTGATATTATGACCAGCCAGGTTTCTTCCATTGTGCTAGTATATTATATTATAGCTCGAATAATATAATACAAGAACACGTTTTATTTCTTGTAGGCAGATGCGTAATCGCAGAACCCCTCCGCCTGTAATGGCTTAGTTGCGTCGGCGGCCTGTTTCAAATATGGTTCTAACATTGCCATATTTTCCCGAACCTTCTTGGTTTGGTCAATAAGGGTCTGTGTCTGCTCCGCAATTTCATCCGGATGGACTTTTTTGATGGTATCAAGTGATTGAGTTATTTTGCTCAGAGCAGGTTCTGGATTCTGTAGACCTTCCTCTTCCTCCTCCTCCTCCTCCTCCTCTTCGCCCTGTGCTTCGCCTTTCATGCCTTCATCATCTTCATCATCATCATCATCTGCTTCACCTGCTTCGCCTTCCATGCCCTCAAGAGAGGCATTCCCATACCTCGCAATATGTGTAACAGCAATGGAAATAACCAGAATTACTAGCATATTTTTGCTAAAATAAGTTGTTAAGAATCCAACAATAATAAAAATTGCGATAGCAGTTATATCTCCTATCTTGAAAAAGTTGAACAAATCGACAATACTGACAAAAAGAATAAAATAGAGAATCCATTTGTTGTTTAATGTGTCAAATGATGACCCGGATGGAACCATATTATTCGCAAATGTTCCTACTTTGGATGCGGTTTTTCGTAACGTAGCTGCCAATGACATTATATTATGTATAAATATATTATGGTTAATAGAGGTGTTGATGACGACCATCTAAAGAAGCATTCGACCTAAAGAAAGAAGTATTTAAGCCGCCATAACTATATAAATAAATAATCGTCTAAATATAAAAAGACAGATGCCAAATCATAGCATCAAAAAAAAGAAATCATTGCCATCCAACATAACTATTGATGAAAAACATTCGCAACTCTTGGACAACTTCCATTCCGTTGAAACCACGCAAATACCGCAACTAGAGGCAGAACGCGCCGAACTTCGGGCGCGCTTAACTGAGCTGTCTGATGATGATATCGACACCAGGATGGAGATTCTGGACCGAGTGCGCGATATTGGCGAACAACTGAAAAAAATGAAGTCTCTCAAAAACAAATACTTGCTCGAAAATGTTCCATACATATTCAATTATTTTGAGGAAAAGAAGAAGATTTCTACGGGAGAGAGTAGCGGGAAAAATGTGCTAAACTCGTTCTTCAAGGTGAAACAGACGCCGGAAGAGGCATCAACCGCACTAAGCCAGGCATCGCGACAGAAATACCACAACTACTGGAAGAACGTCAATCGCGAATATTGTAATACTAGCGATTATAATGTGAGCACGGATGTGTGCCAGAGTTGCCGAACTGGTGAACTTATCCCCCAAGATGAAGAGGGGATTCTCATCTGTAATAATACAAAATGCGGGGTCTACGTCCAATATATTGTGGACAATGAGAAGCCGATATACAAGGAACCGCCGAACGAGGTGACTTATAACGCATATGTGCGCTTGAACCATTTCAAGGAAATATTGTCGCAGTTTCAGGCAAAGGAGACGACGCAAATCCCGGCGCATGTGATAGAGGCCATTCGCGGGCGTATTAAGAAGGAACGTATTCAAGACTTGACAACGGAAATCAACTATGAGAAGATGCGCGAAATACTGAAGAAGTTGGGATTTAACCGGTATTTTGAACACATTCAGTATATTAATTCCATTTTAGGCATTAAGCCGCCGGTAATGAGTGACGAACTTCAGGACACGTTGTGTATCCTCTTTATAGAGATTCAGGAGCCGTGGGCGGTCCATTGCCCGGCACATAGGACCAATTTCTTCAACTGTACATATACACTATTCCAGTTGTGTGTGCTGCTGGACCAGACGCAGTATTTGCCATATATTCCGATGATGAAGGACCGCGAGAAACAGTTGGAGCAGGATATGGTGTGGAAGAAGGTGTGTGAGTCGCTGGACTGGGAGTTTGTGCCGACGGTTTAAGCAAAGGCATACGCGAAGCGGGCTTATGCCTTTTGCCCCCTCCTTTTGATATGTTTATTTGACCCCTTTTTGGGAATTCGTGGTGTTCAGCCCACGAAGCGGGCTTATATCTTTTGATCTATCATTTCAGTGGAATGCTTATACCAAATTATACATACCTTTATAAATATATTATTTATTTAATAAATAATATACACGACAACTAAATATATTATTGTTTATAATATAACCAATATTACCAATATGTTTATCTATACAAATTAATATAGATTTATTTGAAGGCTTTAACAACACTGATAAAAATCTATCATTTCATATTTTAATTGCAACATCTGGAAGAAAATTTAAATATAAAATGATAATATATATGAATTATAAAATAGTGCCAATAATTATTTGTATAATATTAATTATTTTAAATTACAAGTTACAATTTAAATATTCAAATTGTATTGAAAATGTAATATGGTTTGTATTAGTTATATGGTATGTAATAGTGGATATAAATTATGTGGTAATTGTTGTAGTTTTATATATATTAAAATATATTATTAATAAAATTGTATTTAAAAATGAAGGATTTAAAAATAATAAAGAAATTGTAGAGTTTATTATTGATAAACCAACTCAAAAAATAACAACTAATAAAAAATATACAGCATTAATTGTCGAGCCAAGAGAACATAAAGCCCTTGAGTTTGTATTAACCAATTTTATGGAAAATTTGAATGATGATTGGGAATTTATTATTTTTCATAGCATTACTAATAAAAAATTTGTTGAAAATATAATGAACAATTCATTGGCAAAATATAAAAATAAAACAACACTAATTAATTTAAATGTTGATAATGATAATTTTACTATAAAACATTATTCTACAATGTTTTATCACAAAAATTTTTACGAGTATATTCCAACTGAAACATTTTTAGTATTTCAAACAGACAGTATGATTTTACCAAAAAATAAAAATAAAATATACAAATTTTTAAAATATGATTATGTAGGAGCACCTTGGAAAGAAGCTGACGGATTATTAATTGATAAATCTACATGTGTTGGTAATGGTGGATTGTCATTAAGAAAAAAGAGTAAAATGTTAAAAATGCTTAAATATAAAAAATTGGCAATAGATAAATTAGCATTGAGTAATAATTATTTTGGTAAATACATTGCGGAAGACCGGTTTTTTAATGGATATAAAGACAATATACGAAAAGTAATTAATCTTAAGCTTCCTACTTTAGAAGAAGCACGCGATTTTTCAGTTGAGGGTATATACAATAATAATCCATTTGGCATTCATAAATTCTGGATTCATTTAGATGTTACAGATAAAAATAATTTATTAAAAAAATATCCATATTTACAAAATTTAATAGATTTACAGAATTAATTACATTATTATAACTAGTTTACTTAATTATTATAAAACATATTGGTAAATTATACACGATTACCGTGTATTTTTTTAAAATACAAATTCATATCATGCGTTATTAAATTATTTTTAATGAAATAAATACCAAATATTCTTTCATAAGCACAACTTTCTTCTTTATTAGTTGGCGGTATAATTAAAGTATTAAATAAATTATTCATATTTTTATTATCAATAATAAATGAACAATGAGTCGCAATGGTAAAATTTGTATCAATAATATCATCATATTTTATACTGCATTTTTTTAAAATATTTATTCCAATTTCTTTTATATCAATGTGACTATTAAATCCAGAATCATTTTTAAATATATATATATTTTTTTTATTTAAATCAATGTGTTTTTTAATAATAATTGAATCTTGAATACAAAAATAATTTTTATAGTCTGGATATGTCTGGATAGCATATTTCCATGCTCCGTACTCATAATTTATATTTTTTATATAATGTATTTTTACATTTGGAAATTTTTTACTAATTTTTTTATAATTTGTAAAATCATTGCTATGTGAATCTATTATACAAATATCATAATCTATACTATTTTTAATTTGTATTTTATATAGGGAATTTATACAATTATATAAATGCGCATTAGGAGATTTTGAACAAACACATATTAATGTTTTATTATTTGATGAATTAAAACTTTCAATTATCAGGTTTGAATAAACTAAACAACAAATTATTAGTATTACGCTAAATACAATAAATAAAAAATTATTATATTTCATAATATAATATATGGAAACATTTAGAATTTAACAATGTATTTTATGTATTAATTCATTGTTAAATTCTTTTTCAAAGTTTGATTATCCAATATATCAATGTGTTCCTATTGGAACTATAAATAATTCATGGGAAATTGAATATGGATATTGCGAAAATTGTTATTCTGTACAGCTGATGAAGCTGGCAGACCCAGAAATTTTATATGATAAAAACTATTTTCAACCACTTAATTATACTTATTTATGGATACAACATAATATAGCCTTTACAAAGTTTATAATTGATAATTTAGATACTGATACAAATAATAAAATAACAGAAGTTGGAAGTAGCAGTTTTTGTCTGGGAAAACATTTAATTCATTATTATAAAGATTATACAGTATTTGATTATAGTTTGTAACAAGCAACGCGTAGAGATGATGTTAAATACATAGAAGGGAATTGTGAAACATATATTTTTTCTTCCGATACCAGCATTATTATGTCACATGTATTTGAACATTTATATGATCCTAAAAAATTTATTAGTAATTGTTTAAAAAATTGTGTACAAAATATATTTATTGCAATACCTTCAATGGATGATAAATATCAATTTCATATTACTGAACAACATACATTTCTATATAATCAAAATGACATTGAGTATATTTTTGGATTATGTAACTATAAATTGAATGATAGCATTATTTATAATACAAAAGAACTATCATTTCCATGTTTCTTTTTTCATTTTGTATTAACACCGGAAAAATACATAATTGAAAGACATATCGATAATACACGACATCTGTTTTCAGTAAACTTATTATTGAAAAAAATAATAATTCCTAAAAATACATTTTTAGCTACTTGCGGAATGTTTTCAATAATAACATATTCATTAATTGAAAACAAGGAAAATATAATTGGTGTAATTGACATGGATAAACTAAAACAAAATAAATGGTTTGGTACAACAGAAATAATGGTATATCCATATGAAAAGTTGTTACTATGCGCTGATGTTAATATAATTGTAAATCATCCACGAAAAATAAACATTATAAACATGTTAAAGAGTATTAATGACAAAATTAATATTATTTTGATATAGTAAATATTTGTATTAACTATTAAAAATATATTATAATATAATAGTATATTATGAACTATATTTTATTATGTGGCGGAATCGGCAATCGATGTGGCGGATATTCTTTACCAAAACCATTGAATTACATAAATGGAAAACACATGATTGAATATATCATTGAAAATATCCCGTCAAATAATATTTATATAATATACAATGTTTTTTTAGATACATACAATTTCAGAGAAATAATAATAAACAAGTTTAAAACGCGAACCATCCATTTTGCTCAGGTCGATTATTTGACTCGCGGTGCAATCGAAACTGCATATATCGGAATCAAACAATTCAATATCCCAAATAGTGAAAACATTGTTTTTATTGACAATGACAACATACACTCATTGACTGAATTAACCAAACAGAATACCGACTTTATCGGTTATAGTATTGATACCACAGACAAAACCAGTTTTTCATTTATTACAATTGAAGGACCAAATATTGTGAAAATTGAAGAAAAGGTAAAAATATCGGACAATTATTGTTGCGGAATATATGGTTTTAAAAATAAGAATAGTTTTTTACAAGACGCGCTTTATATAATAAAATCAAACAACAAGACCAAGAACGAGTTTTATTTTTCACAGTTATACAAATATAAAATAGAACAAAAACAAAACATAGCGCCAATTTTAATAAAAAAAACTACCCATATTGGTTCAGTAACCGAAATAATGACAAATAACACAATCCTACACAAGAAACAATTGCGAGTCTGCTTTGACTTGGATAATACTCTTGTTACTTATCCTACAATACCAAATGATTATTCCTCTGTAAAACCAATTACAAATACAATCAACATGTTGAGACAATTAAAAAACGAAGGGCACGAAATCATAATTTACACTGCCCGAAGAATGCTGACACATGGAGGAAATGTGGGCAAAGTTATCAAAGACATTGCTATAACTACAATCAATACATTAGAACAATTTGGTATTCCATATGATGAACTCATATTTGGAAAACCAATTGCCGATATTTATATCGATGATCGTGCGATAAATCCATATATAAATAATATATCGTGGTTTGGATTGTTTGTAAATAACAATGGATTTATACCAAATAAAATGGCAAATAATAAATACAATACGATTACATTGAAAGATGGCATTATTACAAAGGTTGGTCCGGAAAGATTCATGAAGGGCGAATTATACTTTTACCAAAATATTCCACAATCAGTTGTTTCGTTCTTTCCAAAAATGATAAATTATAACAAAATCAATGACAATGTTCAAATAATGACTGAATATATATCGGGTATACCTTTGTTTTTCTTGTATAAAAACCAGTTAATTACTGAAAAAATAATTGATGATTTATTTAATATATTACATCGATTTCATTGCGATAAAAATACCCCAATACTTATTACAGATGAAAAAATAAAACAAAATTATATTGATAAATTGGCAAATCGTTTTAATCCAATTGATTATCCATTTGAAGATGCTGAACAAGTATTGGCTGGTATTATTTCAGATTTAAACAGCCATTATGACGCAAAGCTTGCGGGGGTAATACATGGAGATTTTTGGTTTTCTAACATTTTATTGTTATACAATGATGAATATAAGTGTATTGATATGAAAGGGATAGTATATGATACGTTAACCACAAACGGGGATATTTATTATGATTATGGAAAATTATACCAAAGTATTCTTGGCTACGATTTGGTTTTAAATAATTGCGAGTTAAACAAAGAATATATTCAAATAATAAAACAATATTTTATACAAAAATGTCAGGAAAATGGTTTAAATATTCATTATTTAACTGCTGTCACAAAAAGTCTTATATTTGGAACAATGCATTTTTTTGATGAAACACAAACAAATAAACGAGACGTTTGGAACTTTATTAAACAAATAAAGTAAATAGATTTTCCTCTGGCACAATTACCCGGCGCTCTGGCATAAATACTCCGCCAATCCAAAGTATCCATTTTCAATCGCAACACGGTGTTTTTCTTCGGCGGTCCCGGCGTCCACTAATATACTCGTTTCAAAGAGAGGCCGGAAGTTGGGAAATCTTAGGGCAATGTCTCGCGTATTTTCTTCCATTAGTTGTTTGATAAGATGTTTCTTACTAAATATTGCGTCGAAATAGGTGGTCGGCGTATTATCAAACATCCAATACCGCATCGTTTCCAAGAGTGAGCACAGCTCGCTATAATTGCGGACGCGGAACTCGAAGTTACATACATATTCGATTGCCCAGAGAGTATTGCTGGGTCTAAATCGACAGCGGCGCGACAACTTGAATATATGCGGCAAATCCGCGGTTTCTATCTTCACGGGGCTGTTCATGAGAGATGACATTTGATTATAGCAAATAGGGTGTTGTTTATATTATTACTTTTGGTATTGTATTGGATACAATATCAATTTTTTGTAGGATTGGTCTCTTTGACAAAATCTCTTAGTATGGGATCATAAGGCATAAGCTTCGATGAACACCTAAGTTTCCTTTGTATGGGATTATAAGGGAAGGATTAAAAGGAAACCGTAGGTTTCCTTTATTTAATCAACCCGGTCCATATCATTTGCGGGCTCAGCGATCACTTCGCTCTTGCCGCCACTAAATGGCTTAACATCCGCCACCTCACGCTCATCAAAATTGACCGTCTTGTTGACACCAACTAACTCACCACTATCTGACAAGGTCTGGGTAAGCTTGTTGCCCGATTCACGCGCTTTCTTGACGTTCTCCTCAATAGCCTTGCGCTTCGCATCTCGCACGCGCTGGTCAAACTCCTGCTTTGCCTTCTCCTCATTCTTCATCTTCTCGTGGTGGAGCTGGTTCAACTCATCTTCCATGAACTCCACGCGCCCAGTCTTGTAGGCATCAGGGTCCCAGGGCATCCAGATACCAACAGGCCCTACAAAGATGTCGTGATTAGGGTCAGTCTCGCGCAACTTCTTGGCACGCAACTCGGCCTCCGCCTGACTACTATAAGACCCACGCACCTTGATTCCGCGAACTGATGTGTGGAACTCGTGTTTAGCATTAAACTCATTGGTGATTCGGTCCTCATTCTTGTCCATGAAATTGTTGAAGTCGTCGGTGATAGAATAAGACTTTAGCTTCTTTTTCTCCTCCTCAACGTATTCCTTCATATCCACCATGACGTCATCAATCTTAATCTTGTACTTAAATGACAAGAAGTTGATAAAATCACCAAACTTCTCAATTGACTTACTAAACTCCCATTGTTGGACGAACTTTTCAAAGACATATTGTTCACGCTGCTTCAAAATCTTTTCGGGGGAAATGAACGAAATACATACAAATTTCTGGGATGGGATGGTGGCATCCTCTTCGCACAAGTCAACATATTTAGGATTTTCTTTTCCGTTATCTAGCGTTTTTTTTTGGAAGCCGGACATTTAGTGATATATGCTATTATTGGCAACCCGTTTAAGTATTTTTAGATATTAATCATATTTACGCGTTTTTTTGTTATATAACTATATATAAAAATGAACTTCAACGAGCTTGTTAAACGCGCCATCAAATACATTATTGAAGGTATCATCGTAGCTTTAGCCGCTTACGTTATCCCCAAGAAATCCCTCGATGTTGAGGAGGTTGTCGTCATTGCTTTGACCGCCGCGGCTACTCTTGCCGTTTTGGACACATTTGTCCCCTCTATGGGTGCTTCATCCAGACAGGGCGCGGGTCTTGCCATCGGCACAGGCTTGGCCGGTGGACTCAGAATTGCTTAAGCACACCGAATTGCGTAAGCAGTTTACACACCCACAATTTATACTATTTAGCAAATTAGTATAAACTTATTTTTACTGTTGATTGTATCTATATATTTGAACAATGAATATTCTTATTAAATCAGATAACTTTAGCAAAAATAGTGTCAATTATTTGGAAACCAAGCCAAATATGATGTTTGATGGGTTATTTACAAAAGTGAATTATTGTGACGATTTCATGGTAATGTACGGAGTTTATTTAGACATTCCTATACAGCAGTTTGAAAACAGCGCAAAACCAGTTATTTCGAGTGCGAGTTTTGAGAAGTTTCAGTCAATTGAACTGGATATGTTGAGAGGCTATTTAGAATATCGTGGAATAAAAGGAAATGTCATAAGTGCCAAGTTGTCCGAATATATTCAGACAAAATATGATGTGTGTGAGTCATGCTCGGGTGAAAGTTTGGCCATCTTGAAAATCTCGGGGATATGGGAAAATGTGATTGGTGAAGTTGGTCTCTCATTTAAAGTTGCGAAAGCTTAGTTGATTATGTTTTAGGATCGCAATATTAAATATACTATGTTGCTTCAAGCTGTTAGTCTTCTCTCTATTTCCGAAATATTTGGTGATTTTGCGTTGAAAAGGTATGCGGATAATGGAGGGCTGAGCAATCTTGGATATGGTATTCTCGGATACATTGGCGTCGTATTTTTCTTGGTCCAGTCATTACGTGGCAATTCAATTATTGTGGTAAAAGCATCTTGGGATGGCATCTCGGCGCTAATTGAATACATTGTGGCATATCTCATTTTGGGGGAGAGGTTTACTGATACAAATCAATATATTGGTATTGGACTCATTGTTTGTGGATTGTTTTTCTTGAAAATACCAGTTCACTAACGTGTTTGGTCCACTAACGTGTTTGGTCCACTAATATGTCTATATACTCAAAATATAGACATACAATATTTTTTTTATTATATCCGTCGCGTTTTTCTGTAACGGCGACGTTGGCGGCGGCGGCGCCGTGTTTTGTAGGAACCGCCTTTTATTACCTTTGGTGCTGGTGCTACCGCTGGCGTTGGTTTCTCCTCTGGAAACTTCTTTGCCCTCTCTTTGTCTTTTTCAAAGAATGTTTGGTCAATTAGTTGGACAATGAGTTCTTTTATTTTTTTATAATCTAATAAATTATTTGTAACGTTATTTTTTTCATCCTGAGTTTGGTATGGATTGTTATCAATATCGTACTTAGCATTTTGTATCAATGATTGAACATCGCTCTTTGCCTTGGTCAATATCTTGTCATATGCGGGTTTATAAGGTGCGCCTTCTTTGTTGTATTTTGAAATGGTATCTGCCAATTCTTTTACCGCAGGTATTTCTTTGTTTAATTTTTCTACAATTTTTTTTTGTATATCGGCAGTGACACCCGGCAATTTGTCCAATTCTGTTTGTAGCAAATTATCTTTATTTGGCGCAGCATTATTAACGGATACTTCTTTTGCGTCTTTGGCCTCCTTTGCCTGACTTACAGCTTTTGCTTCCTTTGCCTCCTTTGCCTCTTTTGCGGCCTTGACTTTTATGTCTTTCTCGGTCTTTTGAATAAGTTTTGTCAAATCAATGTATTCGCGCAATTCCAATATATCCGTGCTTTTTTGTTCGCTCTTGATTAATCGTTGTAACATATTGCCAAGACGATTGTTTTCAAACAAACAACTAACGGCACTTCTATTTGTATCGGTTACGAGCCCGCCCGCAAACTCTATTGCCAAATATATTTCGAAATGAGGTGCTTTCTTCTTATCGGCACTCAAATTAATTCTGTCGAACCCGATAAAGGGGTCGTTTGACTTGTCTTCTCTATTCATGATATTAAAGAATCCGTCTTCCTGATAAACGTTGTATAATCCAGGTATCTCGTATCCAGTTAAATCAAATAGGTCTCGAATGTCTTTGTTGGTTGATTCGCGGTTTGGTATAGTGATTGCTTCAAATGCAGTAATCAGAGGTTTATGGAAATCGTATTTTTGTAATGTCACTTGGTTAATTCCGAGTTCTCTTACAAACTGGTTATAACCATCTTTGCTACATACGCAACAGAGTAGCAATATTAGGTCTAATTTTTGTTTTAATTCTTTATTGTATTGGGTAAGACACTTTTCTATTGTAAGTGTTTCCTTGTCAATTAAAATTTCAGTATTAGTAATAACTATTATATAGTAAAAAAAATATATTAACATAAATAAAATATTTAGTTTATTTGGTTCTGTTGAATTATCTAATTCGTTTTTAATATTTACAAAATATTGTTTAAGAATAGTTTCGGGTGACGGCCAATCCTCAATATTTTCTTCATTATGCAAACTCTTATAAACACTATTTAAATATTTTAAGTAACTTGAATTACGCATTTTATTTTTATCGTCAGTTTTCCATGAACGAAAATAAGCAAACATTATTTTGTAATAATTACCACTACCCTCTTTTTTTTCATCCATTAATTCAATCACCTGCTCCAACAACTTTACCAACGGTCCTTTCACCTTCACCAAGTATTGTTTGATGCTCTTATTCACCTTTTGATACACCGGATGATATTTAATAGTATCTATCCATTGACATCCAATGATTGTTGCTTCCTTGCCTTCTACTTTCATATGCGTGTAATTAGCATATTTATCCGAGTTGAACCAACTATTTATAAAACTGCCAATTGTAATACTGCTTTTGGGGCCTTGGCTGTATGAAAATGGCGGATTATTTACTGGAAACGTTATGGTAAAACAATATTTTAATGCTAGAAGCATATTTTCTTTCATAAAACAATCGTGCTTTGAACTACATTTTCCAAGCTTGTTACTATTTTTTTCACTATCCGACCACTTTACATCATCCTTAATTTTACCTACTTCGGCTGGGGTATTATTCGGTTTTTTCACAGATGATTCTTTAACATATTTCAAAAACAATGTCTGGTCAAAAAACGTCTGGACACATTCAAAGTGCGTTTTCGTCATCAATATTTCTTCGCTGTATCTGATATTGGTACAAAGCCACATTTTCCCATTGTCGCTTTTAATCGGCGTGTCAAACATGAACATTTTGGCGTCCAATTCAATTGGTTTTTTGGGGTCAATGTTGTTATATATCATAATATTCAATGTATCCAAATCATATCCATCGATGGTTGTCATCCTATTATATTATAGTAATATTTTGTTATACACAATATTACTTGGGTTTATTGCTTCATATACACCTTTGCTCATTTTAAATGCCGACCTTTAGGTCGGCATCTTTGAATGAGCTTAGGTAACTGTCACTTTGCGACTGATAAAAACACCTTTTATATCCGAGAAATCGCCTCCCTTCGGGTAGCGATTTCTGGCTATATAATCGGCGTTTTAAAAGTGCAAAGGTTTAAAATTGCTCGATGACACATCCGCCACGGATTTGGATTTGTTGGCATAAGATGCCATGTTCTCTTTTTGCTCTACATATTTGTCAACTGTTGTTTTCGCCTTAATGTAGTCTTCTTGTGAAATAACGGCATCCATATTATCGTAGAATTCTTTGAAATCCTGAGGCAATATACAGAAACTGCTTTCATCATTCAACAAGAAATCAAACAGAATGATAAAAATGATGGTCAGGGTGAGCGCAATATAAATATCGCGGGTCCCCATCCACGCAATCGCAAATACCAGGATTTGTTTGCTAAATGTATATTTCAAATACATTTCCGCGGTTTTGCCCAGTTTTAATGTGGCGAACTTGGACGCAATATTGAGTGTTATTATCATCAGCCCGGCGAATATTTTGCTGTCGTTGATATTCATTAATTTCTCGTGTATGAGTCCTGTCCAGCCGGCTTCTACTGGTTTCTTGGTTTTGGACATTATACCATATGCGAATATTATTTATGCTGGACGGGGGCTTGGAATGCCGCGGGTTCTTTCCAACTACATCGCTTGGGGTAGAAGATGTCTTTTACCATATCAAACAAATTGTTGGATGAACGCGGGCACAACTCGGTTTCTGTGTCGATTTTAGCCTCTACAATGCTGTAGTCGCATGTTTGGTCGCACGGATTACAACGTGCGGGGGTGTTGAATTGTATTTCGGAATATACGTGGTCGGCCATTTCGGATTTTACGGGGAAGCCTTTGTGCATGAGGACACCATTGAGGCATTTATCGCGGATAAATGTGTCGCGGGCGGACGAGAAAGAAGCTACTTGGTTTGAAAACTCTTCGACGGTTTCTTCTTCATCGACTATTTCTTCTTCTATCTCTTCCGGCTTAGCTTGGTCAGAAGCCGTGGCTTTAGCATCTGTGTTTGAAGCTGGTGGTTTTGCGGCTGTGTTTGAAGCGGAGGCTTTTGTGGTCTTCCCCTTCCTCTTCTTCCCTTTCTTCCTCTTCTTCCCCTTAGCTCCTTCCACGAATCCCTCTATTTCGTTCATCTGGTAAAAGGCAATCACAATGACACAACACAATGTTCCATATACGTAGTCAATCGATGTATAGTAAATAATCAGTAATATTGCTATCACTTTTCCTAAAACAGTGTGAGTAGCATTGACAAACCATGGCTTGTAAGAAGCATACACTAGCACTAGAATAATAGGTATAAACTGCATTACTATCGAATCATCTTCAAAATATTTACCCACATTATTCATCATATTTTTTATTGTCATTTTTGGATCCATTCTTTCGGTATGTTCGGTATATATATAACTATTGAAAATATAGATAGATATGTCTTTACTAAATACCGCATCTCCTTGGAAAGGTTGTAATACTCAAAAACGCACCCCCTCTATTGGCAAACGGCGGACACAGCGGTCCCAGCAGCCTTTGCCAGAAGAGTCCGCGTCGTCGTCTTCGTTGGCGGCAGATTTAGAAGAACAAGAAGACATTTCCGACCAACTCAAAATGACTATTGAAACCAATGATGAACGAAGCACCGCCGTAAATGATATGCTCAATCGCATCACGGCCGACCCCATTGATTCCGGAAATGGGCTCGCCGACTTCAGACCGGTGGCTCCGGGTCCCGCCAAATCCAAATCGTTCATGGATAATTTAGCCGATTTGTTGCCCAAGGAGGGGTTTGAATCTGATACATTGCGTCGTGCGGCCGCGGCTACCGCCGCTCAACCAAATGACATTACACTGGATTCGTTGAGCAGTTATACCAAAAGCTATGAATCCGGTGGTATTTTAGGAAAACCGTATTATTCGCAGAAGTCCACCAATGAACCGAATGGCGTGATTCTTCAAAAGCTCAATAATATTACCAATATTCTGGAAGACCTGAAGCTGGAAAAAACCAGCAATATCACCGAAGAACTCATTCTGTATTCGTTTTTAGGCATATTTGTTATTTTTGTGGTGGATTCGTTTGCGCGTGTGGGCAAATATCATCGTTAAAATGCGGACTTATCCGACTCCATTTATTATATGAATGGAGTCGTGGTTTAGGCATATTGAGCCCAGCTATATCGCCAACAATGTTGTATATGACGCAGACCCTCCCAAAAACGACGGTCGTATGTTCAATAACTGCCTCCTCTATTGTGAGGGTGCGCCAAAACCCGTGTGCCGCGGCTATTTTCACTTGGCCGGGTTGTTCATGTTCCCCCTTTTGTTCTGGCGGTTTTATCAATTGACCCGAGAGGCTGAACCATTCGTGTTTTATTTAGCCATGTTTTGCGTTTGTATGGGGTTTCTAACGGTTCTTGTATCGGCTCTCTATCACATTGTAGAATGGTCTGTTCCATGGGAAATCGCGATTAATCGCCTAGACCATCTGGTACTTATTGTGTTTACGATGAGCATCTTTTACCCATTGTTGCTCCTGGTTTTGCCGCGATGGCTTGGGTGGTCGTTTTGCGCAATTATCACGGGGTTAACGGCGTGGAACTTGTATGGGACAATGTACGGTCCGCCGTCCTTATTTAGGATGATGTCGGTGCCATTTTCCCAGGTGCCGACGTTCTACCATTATTACAAATTGCTCACCGGATTCGAGTGGTATTCATTTTGGACTTGTGGAATCGCGCAAATTGTGGGTGTTCTTGGATTTGTGAAAGAGTATACGCCGTTTGACCCCGATATTATTGGGTTTCATGAACTCTACCATGTTTCCACGATTGTATCTATTATTGCGGCCTATGGAATGAACTACAGTATTTTTCAGCGGATTAGTCCCTTGTCCAAATAAGTTGTTAATATGCGAAAACCATATTAACAATAGAGGCTACAACATTATTATTATGACTGACCGATGTCCTGTTTACTGTCTCAATTATGCGAATAATACGCGGTTTGACGCAATGACTGCGAAATGGGACAGGACCCGTGTTTGCGCAAGAATGTTTCCGGGCGTTTCGTCGTCGGACCCGCGCATTGCCGGGCGGGGGCTAAGTGCCCATACTGCGAAATGCTGGTCTTGTATGATAGGGCATCTCGATATGATTCGGGCATATTTAGAAGAAACTGGACCGGATGTTGGTTGCGCCGTATTTTGCGAAGACGACATCTTGATTGACGTGGATTTTGGTGCCAGACTCGAACATGTGGTCGACGACTTTACCCAGCTTGGTCTAGACACACTGTTGCTGGGATATTTAATCACACATCCGGTATTGGGAGAGGATAATGGCGGATATGCCAAATTGGGGCAGAGTTGTTATGTAGATGTTGCCACGGGCCATGCGACACAATACCGATACTATGACTATGGCGATATTTGGGGTACACAAATGTATATGTTGTCGCGCGAACAGGCGACCCGGATACTCATATTATATGGCGACGACTATGCTGACCGGTTCTTGGCGAATCCCGCGGGACATCGGCAATTTAGCGCGGATTGGACAATCACTAAGGAAGGCCGCCGCGCAATAGTTTATCCGATGTTGGCCATAGAGGATGGACTCAGTAGTTATGATGATTATGGGCAGCGCGTGTTTCACCACATGTCGCATGAAGCACATAAGGATGCCTCTCATTACATATGAACCAAACCAAGTTATTGTGTGTAATGCTCTATTGTGAATAATCGTTTATAGACATTATTATATAATGAGCACATTAAATGAAACTCCATTCAAAGGCGGCGAAGATAGTTTAGAAATAAAAATATTACCGGAAGAGATGTCGACGTCGTCAGACACTTGTTCAAGCAGTGGTAAAGAACCGATTGCCACGGTGGTGCCTTTTTGGAGCAACAATCCCAATATTTTGCTGAACTCCGAGTATTTATTTGAGCTATTTCCGACCGAGGATATGTCGTTTGAGCAGAAGTTGAATGCTGTGTCGCGCATGCTCGTATTGCTCACGATTATGACCTTCCTCTATACCAAGAGCACGCATATTTTACTGGTAGGTGCTGTGTCGGTTTTCTTCGTGTATTTGCTTTTCAAACATAAGAGCGCCGAGAAAGATGAGATTAAGCAGAAAAAGGAGGGGTTCGGTGCTCAACGTAATTTTGATGCTACCACACCGGCGCAGATGCTTTACAAGGTGGATAAACCGGTGGAAGTGTTCCAGCGCCCGGATGCCGGTAATCCTTTTGGCAATGTTTTGCCCACGGATTACATCTACAATCCCAAGCGCAAACCGGCGCCGCCCAGCGGCAATTCCAATGTTGCGGCGGATATTGTTGAACAGGCAAAGCAATTTGTGCGCAATGCCAACCCCGACCAGCCCGATATTACCGAGAAGTTGTTCAAGGATTTAGGCGATGAATACGTGTTTGAACAGTCGTTGCGGCCTTTTAATTCGACTGCGAGCACTACTATACCGAATGACCAGCAGTCGTTTTCGGAATTCTGTTATGGTGGGATGGTGTCGTGTAAAGAGGGCAATGCTTTCGCATGTGCCAAGGGTGTTGCCAGGTATAACAACTATTAACTTGGTTCTTTCGAATACACGACGTTTTTGGTCGTGCCTTGGGTCGTGCCTTGGGTCGTGCCTTGGTCATAGTTTTGTCTCGGTGTGATTTTTTGTTAGCGGTATATATAGCAGAATATGGCATCTTTACACTCGTATGTTTTTCATAGTAATGAGAGGATTCGCAATGACGGTACCGATAAATCCCAGCAAACTGTGATGAACTCGAAGTTCAATAATTATATGATGAGCAACTATTTTAGCGAATCCAGGAGCGATGACCATATCAATTTTGCCACGGCGCAGCCTGGATTTATGTTCAGCTCGGGTAGCATTTCTGGCGTGACTGCCTCTACTGTGGATGTAGATAGCAAGTTCAGCATCTTAAAGGAGAACGCGCGGTCTCTGGAGAAGCTGTCGCTACAAACCCGGCCATTTGTTGCCGTGCCTTATTTAGGAAGAGGGTCTTGCGACACCGCGTTGGAATCCCAGTTGATGCAGGGGGATTTGGTGAGTAATAAGAAGAGTGTGTCGACTATTACGGAGCAGTCGTTTATGAATAACCAGATGTATCCTCTCTTGGATAGTATTAAGGAGACCATTACGAACCCGAAGTATTTAGTACAAGAGGCGGCGTTGGATGGATGGACGAGAGGAGGGTCGGCCACCAGGTCAGCGACGAAGGCGACACATTTGCCTAGTGGTAGTGGGTACTAAGTGTTTTTTTCGGGGGTAATTGTATAAGAAGATGTCATCCGCAATAGATGTAGTAAGTTTTGATAAAATCGATTTAAATAAATGGAACGCTGACACTAATAAAGAGTATGTAAGAATGGCAGCGTTACGTGCCCATCTTGTAACATTATCGGGTTTATGGAATGCCGTGGCAAAAGCTGATGTTGATGCAGTAACAACCGAATACAAAAAATTACAAGAGTCTAAGATAAAAATTGTTGATCTTACCGGTATTGATCCGGAAACAAAAGTTTTTCTAGGAGGTTCTCGCAAGAGACGCCAGAGTAAGAAGAGGAAGAACCACAAGAACCATAACAACAATCAGTAAATTGTCTGAGTTCAGCATCCACTCTGGGTTCAGCATCCACTAATCTCCATATTATCTAATAAATCCACATAAATATAACGCACACATTATATTTATTTAGCAATGACAACTTCACCCTACAATTTTTCCATAAAAACCATCGTATACTACGACGACATAACTTATCGCCAAGTTCTCAGATCCATCTTGAAAATGGAATCTAATCCGACTTCTTCGACGGACCTAGACTCTTTGACCCAAGACGAACAAGACTGCGACGATGTCGCCCTGACTGTCGCCCTAAACTGGATTTACGCAAAAACACGGGACCATCCCCTGTTCCAAATCCTCTATTTGAAAGCCGCGGGATTCATGTTGTCAGAAGACCCCCAAACCGGTCTCTGTATTCTTCTCGCTTATGATAACCTCCCTCTCTTTCACCCCATGTTTTGCGCATATATGGGTCACCCAGATCAATTTAGTGATAAGCATCCCACATACGCGGCATTACACGCCAAACTTTTCTCGTGAATGTGTATATTTTTGCACGATGGCTGAACAAAAACAAAAACAGAAAGAAAAGAAAATAACTCACGTTACCGAATCCAATACACGTAAAAAGACCAGCCGCGGAGATTATGAGATGGAACAACATTTTAATGCGCGATTCTATGATTATTACAGCAATCCGGGAAACCTTTTTGGCCGAGCATCTAAGACAATGTTACCAGGAAATGGCTTGATTGGTGCGTCGATGACACCATTTGATTTAGCAAATAATGCGTGTGATATTGAGTCGTTGCTGCGTGGCCATGGCACCGGCAATATGGTGTTCCGAGAAGCCCCGATTGAACCGGATTTCAAGAAGTTGCCGTCGTTGAACTTGTTTGAATCGCAGACGGCATATATGCCCGACCCGATGGTAGTTCATCGTGGTCAGCGCCCGATGTTTAAATAAATACTGTGTGTATGTATATTTACATAATGTTATAGGCGTATAATATAATATTATGAATAGGGAAATAACCAAAGAAAATATTGAAGAAAATATTCCATGTATGACATATCGTCAGTTTCAAGCCGAATTGGAGAATCTTTATCATGATAAAAGTAATAAAAAGTATATTGAATTACGTGATAAATATAGTGCCTTGTATGATAGTGTTGCTAATATAAACGCATCTGAATTACTAAAATGTAGTCCGGACCAGTTTGAACAATTTGCCTATATAGACCATCATGCGGATGCAGATGATGTGTTTTATGGAAAAAAGTCAGGAGGAGCTAACGCCAGAAAGAAAGTTATAAAAGAAATTTTTAAACCTCTCACTGATAGTATTTCTAAGGGTGCCAAAATTGTCGGAACCAAGACGGTTGAGGGTGCTAAAATTGTTGGAACCAAGACGGTTGATGCCTATAATTCTGCTAGAAAGATTAATCCAAAGATTGGTCGTCGTATCACCGATATTCGAAAAGCCTACGATGAAGGAAATGTGTATTTTATGCCAGAAACTGATATTTGTAAAATAATTGGGCCAGACCAATTTAATTTTACACGTTATTATTATAATAACGTCTGGTTTTTGGCGGTATGTATATTTGACCCCAATTTACAATATTTTCATTTGAGAGATTGGACGATGGAAGATAATAAAGCAAAACTGAGGTTTTTTTGGAATTTTACTAAAGAAATTGGCGGCTATAATACATTTCGGTATTTGACTCGGCGTAACGTAATTGGAAATGATATAAAAATGGGAACTATTGACTTGACTAAAAATATATTTAGCGACGAATATACTAATGCGGTAATTGATACTATAAAAAAGAAAAATATAGGAGAGAAAGAGGGAGAAGAGGAAGAAGAAGAGGGAGAAGAAGAGGAAGTAGAGGAAGAAGGGGAAGAAGAAGTAGAGGAAGAAGGGGAAGAAGAAGTAGATGAGTTAAAAGATAAGTTAACTCCTATGTTTGCCCAAACTACTACAATGAGAGCGTGGTTGGACAAAATGATTGAATTAACAAATCCCTCATCTGAAAAGCCATATTATCCAGAAAACTATCAATTTAATACAAAAATAACACCTGAATTAGGAGTTCCGTTTTTGCTGGTTGGTCGCAAGCTCCCAGATGGTAGAGTAGAGTTTTATCCTGAAATGAAAGAACCGCAAGTTGTACTTTTATTGGATAGAGAGGCATTTATTAAATATATGTATCATAAAGAAAAAGCGGAAGAAGAACGTAAAGAACGTAAAGAAAGTGAAAAATTGTATGTGTTGCCATTAGTACTGGGGTTAGAAGAAGAACGCCGAAGAAGAGAAGAAGAACGCATAAAAAGAGAAAGAATGGCCATATTGGCATTGGTGGTTGGCTCTGAAGAAGAACGCCGAAGAAGAGAAGAAGAACGCATAAAAAGAGAAAGAATAGCCATGTTGGCATTGGTGGTTGGATCAGAAGAAGAACGCCGAAGAAGAGAAGAAGAACGCATAAAAAGAGAAAGAATGGCCATGTTGGCATTGGTGGTTGGCTCTGAAGAAGAACGCCGAAGAAGAGAAGAAGAACGCATAAAAAGAGAAAGAATGGCGATGTTGGCATTAGTGGTTGGGTCTGAAGAAGAACGCCGAAGAAAGGAAGAAGAACGCATAAAAAGAGAAAGAATGGCGATGTTGGCATTGGTGGTTGGGTTTGAAGAAGAACGCCGAAGAAAGGAAGAAGAACGCATAAAAAGAAAAATAATGGGAATATTGGCATTGGTGGTTGGGACTGAAGAAGAGAAGAGAAGACAAGAAGAGATAGAAGAAGAGAAGAGGAGACAAGAAGAGATAGAAGTCGAAAAGAAGAGACAAGAAGAGATAGAAGTCCAAAAGAAGAGACAAGAAGAGATAGAAGCCGAAAAGAAGAGACAAGAAGAGATAGAAGCCGAAAAGAAGAGACAAGAAGAGATAGAAGCCGAAAAGAAGAGACAAGAAGATATTTTGGCTGCTGAATTACAGAAAGCACGTATAGTTGCAGAGGAGAAAATACAACTCTCAATAATTGAGGCGAAACGTTTGGCCGAAGAAGAAAAGACACGTAAAGAAAAACTTGATAAAATAGAAGCCGTGCTTAATGACGATTCATTTATTTTTCCGAGTAAAACAATTAAAGATAAATTAAAACTTATTTCAGATAATAATACACAAATTGATAATAATAATAATAATATTGCTTATTTAACTAAAGAAAAAGACAATAACGACACAAGAATTAAGGATGCACAAGATGCCCTTTCTAACGCTCAAGCGGAATTAAAAAGACTGAATGATATAAAAAAAAAAAAAAAGGAAGATGAAGAAAAAATCAAAATATTAAGTAACAATATTTCAAGACTTGTTGGAAATGTTAACCAACATACAAATGCAATAAACGGATTTAATTACCAACTTTTAACTGCTAGAACAAAGAAAAAAGAATTGGAAACCAAAAATAACAATTTAAATAGTCAAATCCAAACAGAATCTAATACTATAAAAGGACAAATAATGACAAAAATACAAACCAATGCTGAATCTCTTCAAAATATTAATATAGAAGACATGTCCAATGACCAAATAGCAAATGCGCTATATCAGTCAATACAACCAACACAAGGAGCACAACAAAGCCTCGGAACTGGAAAAACCACAGCAACAAATTCTATAAAAAATGCCCGCCCTAACAAATAATTAGTCCCGGATTGCCATCATGTTCCGAGAACCAAAACGCCATTTTCCCGTCGTCCATTATTGTAAACCCTATACAATACTGGATTCCCACTTTTGTGAAATGAAACACATCCGACCATTCTATCGGTAAGAAATCGCTGGCTCTCAACTTTACCAGGACATGGTAGTATGCCAACGTCTTTGCTCCATGAATATGTTCGCAAAAATGTACCACACACAAATAACAGCCGTGTTTTTCACTCCATACTGGCGGTGTTGACCCGCGCACTTTCTGAAACAACATGTGTTCAACTGGAACCGATAACTGGATTTTCAATTGTCCATGGTCATCCAATTCGCCGATTTCAAATGGCGCCCATCGGTAAATGAATCGTTGGTTTCCTGTGCGAGTCGGTATTGGTATCCAATTTTTCTCACACCACGTATCCGTCGGCGGTTCGAGTACTTTACCCGATTCAAACATTGCCATGGATGCGGAGTAATCACCCATAATGATGCGGATTTTGTTAGATACCGAATGCGAACGATTTGTTGCAACGTATTTTATAGAGCTGTGAAACACGTTTGTGTAAAACAGACGCACATCTTCGAGTCCCATTATTGACCGGTCATATATGGGTAGACCCAGCATCCCCTCCCACATGAACTCCGGCTCACCTACAATGGATTGTAAATCCGGTGTCAAGTATGCTCTCAGATTCAGCGTTTCCAGATGTCCTTGCGGATGGTTGATTATATATCGGCCACAGTCATCAAGTCGGTAATTCACATAGCGGATATTGATGACATGGTCTCCATTGTATGTTTTGATATAGGCGGTCGATGAAGGGTAGAACCCGGATTTCTCGGGAAGAGCATATCGCGTCACAGGGTTTGTCAAACATCGCGAAAATAGATGCGATGGAACACGGACAATGGAGTCATTGTGGTCGGCTTTGTACCATGTGATATTCCAATCCGTGTTGTTCTCGAGCCATGTCCAGAAGTTAACTTCCCATGTGATGGTGCGGTATTTGTGCATAAAGGGGGTGAAATGTTCCAGATACATGTCGAATAAATCCGAGAATGATTTGCCATCACCCACCATGAATCCGCCGCAGAATCGCCAGTTGATGGCGTCCACTACATTGTCGATTCCTTGGCCTTTTTCCCAGCATCCGGGGTTGGCAATGAAGCGTGGTTGCCAATAGCACGTTGACATCATTTTCATGTAATTACATGTTGCCACCTTGTTTGTAAATATATGGGCAAGATTGAAGTCTAACCAGGCAAAATGGCCCGTGTTGAATGGATTTTCATTGACGGCATTGGCGACAAACTCGATTTTCATATTCATCAAGCAAAGAAAGAGGAATGAGTCTTTGATTTCGTTGCGAACGGCGGGAAGACGGGTCTTGTATTTTTCGCATACTATGTAGGTCCATGATGTGGTGTAGTTCACGTCGCGCAGCAAAACGTTGGGATAAAGGGGCCACGTTGCGGCATACGCTTCACGGATTTCGACATCTACGTAGATGATGATGGGTACACCCATTTTGGCAATATAGATGAAGTTGTCCATGCGCCATTGGTGGGTTTTGTGGGGCTCTTTACAATTGATATTGACAAAACAAGAGACGTAGGTAAGGGTGGATTTAGGTGGTGCGAAGAGGTCTATAGCGGAGTCGGTTATAGCGGAGTCGGTGTGCTGAAGCGAGTCCATTACAAAGAAAATAGAGGATATTTAATATGACACTGTATTTCTAAATGTATTTTACATAAATATAGTCATAGAACATGTATCCGACAATATATGTGCGAACACATATATTGTTTATAAAATGCTTATGCCAAGCATTTGCTTGGCATACAGATGTTTTGTTATAGTATAATGATAGCCAAATTACATCTATTGAATCCTACAATGCTCAAGTTTGACTCAATTTTGGGTGCTGGTACAACCGATAACAAAGAGCCAAGAAAAACGGTTGATTTATTTACACTCAATCACATTCTGTTATGGATTGGTATTGGATACGCGTATCCCAATAAATACTATTTGGCATTCTTTTTAGGAATATTGTGGGAATTGTTTGAACGATTCATTGTTTATGATAAAACCGCGTATCACTTGGTAAAAACTTATTGGCCAGTGCCGGAGCGTTATTGGAATGAAACCGATAAAAACTCGATTCTTGATATTGGTGTAAATATGGTCGGTTATTACATTGGGAGTCATATTCGGTAAATACCTTGTTTCAAGTACAATTCACACTTACTATTTTTTAATGTATTTTATACGTAAATATTACCAAGTATTTGGTAGCTGACAATAAAGATTCCAAGGATAAATCATACATTTATGACAATACGCACCAATAATTTGCGGCAATTGTGTAAATAATATATGAGTCGCGCATATATTATTTTTATAACGCCTTTGTAATTATACTTTATTATAATATAGATGTGTTGGTCTTTTGATGTTTCGTTGGGGACATTTATATTTTCAACATTATGTTCAACGTATTTATACATTCGGAATGACTCAAATGACCGATTGTTTGCCGTTTATATATTTGTCGTTGGATTGATGCAGGGAGCAGATGCTATTGCGTGGTATAGCATAGACAATTCTATTCCAAGTTTAAATAAGTTTGCCGCAATATTGTCCAGGGTTCTGATTGGGTCACAAATACTTATGATTTATTGGTATCTATACAAAAGTACCGACCAGAGTTTTTATTTAAACGCTGTCATTGTGAACATATTATACTTTTTTTATGTTGTATATAAAGTTTGGAATGAATATGATTCATTTAAAATAACGGTAAACCCAAATTGTAAAAATGAGTGTCATTTAAAATGGAGTTGGTTATTTAAAATGTCAGATATAAAATATTGGACAATATTCATTGCGTATTTTCTCTTTCTTGGATACCCATTATGGTTGTTAAAAGACCGACGAAAATATTTTATGATAGTGATACCAATACTAACACTTTTATATTCGCTTTATAAGTTTAAAGAAACAAATATATGGGGGAGTTATTGGTGTTCAATGATTAATTTATGGGCAATCACTGCGATATTTTATTAAGCCGAGCACAATTCGCACTCCCCGTTCTTCGGCTCAATCGTGAATTGCTGGGCCCGGTGTTTGCCTCTCCTGCGCAAATAATAGATACCTGTTTTTAGTCCCTTTGACCAACTATAAAAGTGCATCGACGTCAGCGAATTGTATGTGGGGTCTTCAATCCACAGATTCAAGCTCTGGCTCTGGCAAATAAACGCCCCGCGTTCGGCTGCCATATCAATCACATGACGCATTGGTATTTCCCAAACCGTCTTGTATCGTCGTTTCATATCTGCCGGTAGATTCTCGATGTGCTGGATGCTGCCTTGGTTCGCAATGATGTTGTTTTTGAGCTCTGTATTCCACAGTCCCAGCGCAATCAATTCGCGCATCAAATACTTGTTGGTAAGGACAAACTCCCCCGCCATTGTGCGTCGGCTATAAATATTGCTCGTGAATGGCTCAAAACACTCATTGAATCCGAGGATTTGCGATGTGGATGCCGTGGGCATCGGGGCTAGAAGCAGCGAATTGCGCATTCCGGATGCTTGAATCTGGGTTTTCAGTGTGCTCCAGTCATAGCGACCTGGTGTCGGTTCCACATTCCACAGGTCGAACTGGAGCTCGCCCTTGGATGCGGGGGAACCAGCGAAAGATGGATAGGGACAATCGACGACGGCTAAGTCCGCGCTGGCTTTTGTGGCGCCATAGTAAATCGTCTCGAAAATCAGGCGATTCAGTTCGCGGGCTTCGTCGCTATGGTATGCGATATTCATCATGAGGAATACATCTGCCAATCCTTGGACGCCAATTCCAATAGGTCGGTGGCGCATATTGGAGACGCGGGTCTTCTCCGTGGGATAATAATTGATATCGATGACGCGATTCAGGTTTCGTGTAATGACCCCGGCGACTTCGACCAATTTGTCGTAGTTGAACACGCCGTTTTCCACAAAAGTCGGGAGCGCGATGCTTGCCAGATTACATACGGCAGTCTCGTTCTCGTCAGAGTACTCCATGATTTCACTACATTGACCTGTTATTATTCCATTGAAAACACCCATGTTGCGCTTTGGTTCTGTAAAACAAAAGGTGTCATCAATTCGGTTGTTGTCAACAATTTCTTTGATTTTTATAAAATGGGATGCCGCGCGTTGTATAATATTTTCAGTATTAATAATTAAACGATTTGGTGAAAACCCAGCTTTTACCAATATACGCAAATCAGTCGATGTTATTAATAGTCGATATAGTTCTTGTGTTTCAAACAATCGTTTACCACCCCTGCCATCTGGTAAAAGACTGGTACCCGCTTTTTTGTTACTTCTAACCTTGGGGTTTATGCCGCACGTCTGAAGCATTAATCTTACTTTTATTAAAAAATCTTTACTAACTGAGCCTACTTGTAATTGTTGATTTGTTCCATTATTCGCAATTGAACCATCTGCGTCACAATAACCCGAAAACCAGTCCATTTTGTCTTTTAATGTGTGATTCAATGGTACATAAAACTTTTCTTCTATATCCATCGGCAATTCTAGTGACAGTCTGCCACTATTTTCACATACGGTTCTATACGTCATATGATCTAATAGTTCTTTCTTCTCTCCGTATAAAAATATTTTGGGTTTTTTTTCGTAACTGATTCCGTTACAATAGACATTGTCTTCGTAGGTTTTAGTTGTATTATTTTCTGTTTCATAAAGTAAATGGCGCTTACAAAAAGAGTGACCGACGATTGATTTATACTCGCATTTTACTGGGTCTTGACCAGTTATTTTACCATATGTCCCATCCCCGCAAAAAAATCCGTGTGTATAAGGGTACAACATCGTATTTGGTCCATCAATAATGGGATATTCACACTTGATAATTTTGTCCCCAGGTTTGAGGTTTTGTGCTTCCATTTGAATGATTTTTGACCTTGAATATTGTGTTTGTACATAAAACTTATGATAAGGCGTACAAGTTAATATGGATTCATCATCGGTATGAACCTCTATTAATTTTTGATTCTCACCTGTTTTTTTTACTTCAACTTCGCTGTATTCTTCGCCGTTCCATACATTCACCTTTTTGTTTTCCAATAACTGGATTTCTATATGACCTTTGTCTGTCAATATAATGGTTTCTGGCGCGACACACAGATTGCTGCTCTTAATGGTCCCTACATTCTGTTGGTTGGATTTGCGGTTGGCGGCGTCTTTATAGCAAATATACGGCGTTCCCGTCTCCATTTGGGCATCGAGTACCTTGAACCAGAGTTCGCGAGCCTTCACAGTGGCGCGTCCTTTACCCGCGTGTTCGTACTTGGTGTAAAGGTCGACGAAAGCTTGTCCATAGACATCGGCGAGCCCAGGGCATTCATTGGGGCACATCAGAGTCCACGTCCCATCCGCTTTCACGCGTTCCATAAATAGGTCTGGAATCCAGAGCGCGTAAAAGAGGTCACGCGCTTTTAATTCTTCGTCGCCGTGGTTTTTGCGCATTTCGAGGAACATTTCGATATCCGCGTGCCATGGCTCCAAATAAATTGCGAACGAACCATTTCTGCGCCCGCCGCCATTATGTACAATACAATTATGAATCATATAGTCGTGTTGGGTTTTCATTTGAAGGTCGTATAGTGTTCCAGAGTAGTCTTCAACTGTAATGCTTTTAATTCGAGTTAATAAAAAGTCATTGTATCTGAAAAACTTGAAAAACTGTTTGTCATCATAGTCAATGCCGAGCAATTCACATATAGCTTGGGTTTGCGGTATTTTTAAACACCAAGCAATTTGTTTGTTGGTTATTGTATTTCCTGCTGCCGACACATGTGTTTCACCGATTCTGTCCCTAGTGTATCCACTGGTTAATACTCCAAGTTTCAAGCAAAGAAATCGAACACTTTCAATCAGATTCCGGGATGTGCTGTCAAACATCAATTCCAGATTTTTACATCCATCGGTATCGATTAACCCTTTTAACACAAACTTGGATTTTTCAATTGGCAAGTTCAACCATTTATGGTGAGCCCGTTTGGTTTTATTAGAATCGTATAAATCACTATACCGAAAAGGCATATTTAGACTCTTATGCCAATTTATTCGCGTAGTATTTTCATTTGTATCTATTCTGTATTTTATACATTTATTTTCAAAATATTGAATCGCAAAATCTAAGATGTATTTTTTATTTGTAGTATGGAGTGATATATACCCATTTTGGTCGGCATTGCTCAAACATCCATCTCCTAATAGCACGCCATACATATAACAATCATCTGCGGTTATTTCATCAATGTCTGTACTGTGACTAGGGATTTTATAAACCAGCATATCATCATTTTGTAGGTCTTTGGCATCTACCCATTCAAACTTGGAAATATTTTTGTTCAAACGGTTTTCAATCACTCCATAGTTTAAACCTCGCGTCTGTCCAACCAAGGCATACACTGGATGCTCCGGCGTGATTCTAAGATTGTCAATGGAATGCATGGTTTCAATATTGTATATTTGTCCTTCATATGGATGTTCCAATACGTTTTGAATTGTTTCTACCCCACCCGTTAAATTGAATACTTGTGTTTCGCCATACATACAATTTTGGATTTCAATCGGACCTTGTGTTGTATATATATAGGTTTCTGGGGTTACACATTGATCAACATATTTCGCAGTGTTGTTGAACACGCGCAACATCGGCACAATTCCATTGCTAGTGCCATTGGTCCCGCGAATCTGGCTGCCCGTCGCGCGCACATTGTGGATATGCATCCCGATTCCTCCCGCCCATTTGCTGATGAGAGCGCAGTCTTTCAGCGTATTGTAAATACCTTCGATACTGTCTTCCTCCATCGCGATTAAATAACAAGAACTGAGCTGTGGTCTCGGTGTGCCCGCGTTGAAAAGCGTCGGCGTAGCATGGGTGAAATATTTCTGCGACATCAGATGATATGTTTCAATAGCAGCAGCAATGTCGGACCCATGAATACCAATGGCAACGCGCATCCACATGTGCTGGGGTCTCTCGATGATGACGCCGTTCGACCGCATCAAATACGACTTCTCCAGAGTCTTGAAACCAAAATAGTCGATTAAATAGTCGCGCTTGAAGTCAATGGCGGCATTGATGGCATCGCCGTGGGTCTCCGCAACATCATAGAGATCTTTAGACAAAAGGGGCGACAAGTTGCCATTCTTATCGACGGCGTTAAAAAGGGCGCGAACTACTTCGCGAAAGTCAGAGACCGTATTTTTGTGGTGGTTTGATACCACAATATGAGAGGCAATGGTCCCGTAATCATAGTGGGTAGAAGACAGCGCCGCGCATTGTTCGGCAGTTAGTTCGTCGATTTTAGTTGTGGAAATCTTGTCGTAAAGTTGGTCGATGATTTTCATCGCAAGAGAGGTATAATTGATTTTCACACCGGCCTCTGTTCCAATGGTTTTGATACGGTGGAGAATCTTATCAAATGATACAATCTCGATAGCGCCGCTGCGCTTTGTTACGTGCATTTCATCATTTGACATATACAATGATTATGTATATGTCAAGTTTCTAAATCATTTGTTTTAAAGAATATTATATGGGTGTTATACGTCGAGCATTTTGATAATACACCCGCTGGCACAAGGTTTGGGCACGCGTTTTTTTGGGAGGCGGTGGCTATATCCGTCGGCACGTTCTTTCTCGACTACGCTCCAGAAGTCTCGGATTCGCGGCTCCGCCGCGGAAAACCAGTCGCGGTTTCGTTTAACCAGAACGCATGAGAATCGGTCACAATACCAGTATATTCGACGAAATAATACATGGGTGTTTGCGTGTTCGCGTTTTTTCTCCGAAACCCAGGCTTCAATTGCTAGTTTAGTGAGAGGCGTGTCAAGTGGCATATACACGTATTTTGGCGAATTATCCACGAAATCGCGTTTCACAAAATAGAGGATGACTCCATTGTACAAATAATTTGGTATCCCAGCATAGAATTTTGTTTCGGCATCATCGTCCGCTGTCGTTACCGCCTCCGGATACTCTTTGAATTGTGTTTCTATAAAGTTACAATCATCCAAATCGCACACTTCCATCTGGACTTGCATTTGAATCCAGTATGCCATAGAGGGAACACCCGTTATTTCACGGTTTACGACATTCTTGATTTCCAACATAACGCCATAGTCGTCGGATTCGGGTGAAACTACGATTCCGTCAGGTGATGCGCCGACACACTCAATGCGCGGATGCTGGATACATCCAAATTGTCCGACAACACATTTGTTGCGATGTTCATATATTGCGACCGAAAGAGGTTCGTATTTGACACCCCAGTGTAGAGGCGAATCAACGTTCACATTTTTTACTTCAGTAAATGCCGCCGTTTCATCATCATCGGCTGGTATAGTAACGATACTCGGTATTTGAACATCGGGACGGCATTTTTCACAAATGAGACTATTGTAGTTTGCGTCTGAACCAAAGATTTTCCATATATTACTTGCCGTCACCAGGTTGTTGCGGAAAGTGTACCATTCGGGTGTGCGTTGGGCAGGTTGGTATGCCGAGCGTAGCTTTGCTATTTTGGCGTCGATTCCATCGCACTTGGAATAATGGATTTGGCGCGGATTCAAATACTGGCGCCGAGGAATAGACAACATATTCAAATATTCGCGCATTTGGATACCGATTTTGTTGCGTATTTCGGTATATGCTTCGTCGTAATCATCGGCGTTTTCATAAATATCCATACAAGCACATATTGATAAATATTCGTCGGTTGCGAGTCCAACAAGTTTGTCGTAAAATAGGGGGTCGTGATGTTCAATTGAGTTTGCCTCTAAATACTCACTAATAAATAAATATATTTCCAGTTCGAGTTCCATTATTTCTTGGTCGGTTAAGTGATGCATTTTATATAGTTATAGTTTATTTTCTAATATTTTTTTATTCAATTTTACGGATGGTTGGGTCGCGTTATGCGTCTTCTGTTATCACAACGGCGACTTTCTTTGGTGTCATTGACTTCAGGGTAGATATCTTCTTGTCCAGGTTCTTCAATGTGAATGCGCGAGTTGCCGGGTTGAATACGAGCCCAGGAATGGATTGAATTGTGCCGTGGGTCTTGTCATACTCGACATCGCGCACTTTAGCCATCTTGTCTTTTGCCAAACACTCGCTGAAAAATTGCTTGAGTCCTTTCACGTCTTTTAGTGAAAAGGCGTTTTCGCGGCCATATTTTTCGGCATACGCGTGTAATTTTTGGATTTTTAGGCGTTTGTCCAATTTATTCCAGGGTTCTGTACTTAGCGCCTTTTTCTCTTGTTCGAGGAGCAAATCAATTTGGGTAAGTGATGAATTGGCTTTGTCTTCCTCTAATGCAGCCGCCGAAATCATGTGATTTTTATATTTGTTCATAATCTTTGTGTCGGGTGGAATTGTGGAATCTGCTTTTGGCGGCGGGACTTCAGCTGCTGATACAGCGTTCTTAAATACATCATTAATGGAATCGGTTTCGTTAAACATAATTTAGTGGTGTTTCTTTATATTATTATGGTTAAATGTTTATATTGTTTTATTACAATACATTATGAATATGGAAACCAAGGTCGTGGATTTATTTAAAGTATTAAAGACAGATATTGTGTCTGTCGCGAAAAAAGAAAAACCGATTCGCAAAACCATGGAAGAATGGAAATTGGACCCGAAATATTTAAATTATGATACGCAATTGGAGTGTATAGCAACTGCTACTCAAGATAACCCAGGAACGCCCGTTTTTCAAGAATTACGTCGCCAAGTTTGTGCCAAGATTTCGGGATACAAATCACAAGATATGAAGAAAGGTTTATATGATGAATCCAAGTTTGTGCGCTTTGACGATGTGGTTGCTTTGATGTCCGACCGTAAAATGCTGTGTTTTTATTGTCAAAAACAGGCGATGCTATTCTACGAACACGTGCGCGAATCCAATCAATGGACACTTGAACGAATTGACAATACGCGTGGACACAATACGGACAATGTGGAAATCGCATGTCTGAATTGTAATTTGCGCCGGAGAACTATGTACCATGAGAGGTATGTTTTTACCAAACAAATGGGGACTGTGAAGTTGCTTGATTGATTGATTTGTAGTAAAAGAAAATAAAAGACCGCCCACTAATTATCTAAATCATGGCATCATCTGTTGTTGAAAAACTAGACAATTTTATTGCCTCGAAACGCATCCCCAATATTATTTTTCACGGTTCGTCGGGGTCCGGCAAACGAACCATCGTCGGTGATTTTATTTACCGGATTTACCATGGGGACCGCTTACGCGTGAAAACCTATGTCATGTTTGTGAATTGTGCCCATGGGAAAGGCATCAAGTTCATCCGCGAAGAACTTAAGCATTTTTCAAAAACGAACGTCCAGTGTAATGACAATAATTTGTTCAAAAGCATTGTCCTCTATAATGCCGATGAATTGACGATTGATGCCCAGTCTGCTTTACGCCGGTGTATTGAACTATTTAGCAACAATACGCGATTTTTTATTGTGGTCGAGAACAAGTACAAGCTGCTAAAACCCATTTTGTCGCGATTTTGCGAAATCTACGTGCCGGACAATAATATTGCGAGGGGGGCAAATGATGTGCCCGTTTACCAAAGCCTACATATTATTAAGAACAACGCTATTTATGGAGACCTTGGCAATGAGCATCATGAACGTACAAATCGGCGCATTGCCGAAATTATGGGCACGACGGAGACGCGGACTCATCAACAATTTATTGAGATTGCTGACCGCCTCTATGAAGATGGTATTTCTTGTTTGGATATTTTGGAGTTTTTAGCGACGATCGCCGACAATGCTCGGCTTGTAAAGTTGCGATTTTGCTACAACAAAATAAAAGGCGAGTTTCGTTCTGAAAAAATGCTGATGTTGTATTTGTTTGACTTCCTCTATCTTCGTTCAAACGCGGATTTAAAAAATATTTCGTTTTTATAAATGGATGATTTTGTGTTGTCAAACTTGAACGAGTCGCGTAATGAATGGTGTAGTCGACTGGTTGCTATTTTGACGCCTCTCATAATGGAGGGGGTGCGGTCTATTTTTGCCGAATCGTGGAAGCTCAGTATGGAAACTAATGAACTGGAGAAATATTTGATGACATTCCAGAATTTCTTGTGCCGTGTGCCCAAATGGAACTCGAATATTATTGAAGATGAAAAGAAACGCATTGTGGAAAAGTCGGGATGCGGATATTTAGAAGATTTGATAACGTGTGTTCATATCATTCAACTGAAAGTATTGACGTGTGTTCGCGTTGGTACTCGGCAGAAGAAAATCGACATTTCTATCCCGAAGTTGAATGACTTTATACACAAAGTTTACATCACCGTTGCTAGTAAAGTGTATCGAAACGCATATTTGTTCGACAAGTATGCTACCGCGATTGTACAACAGCGCAATAGTCGCGAGTTTGAGGTAATTGTAGAGGAGTGTATTTTGCGCACAATTCGCGATAGCATTCCAACTGAGACGATTGTTCGCGCATATTTAGACGTTTCTATTGAGCAAGAGGAAGAGGAGGTTATTAGTGCTGGTGCTGATGCTAATGAAGGTTCTACCACTGATGCTACCGAAGGTGGTTCTACCGCTGATGCCGTTAAAGATAAGGAGGCATCTACCAAAATCGAAGATAGTACCGAACCACCCAGCGTGGTTCCATCCATCACTAATATTGACGACAAACCAGTGATTACCAAATTGTCATTCAATGATATTGACCAGGCACTCAATGATGACGGTCGTGTAGAAGAAATAGTTGCGCCAAAAACAGATGAACGCCTAGATGATATTAGCACGATGCGGTATAATCAGCGACGTGCCGAAGAAGAGGATGATGATGATGACCGAATCAAAATAAGCGACGATGTTGATTTGGATTTAGGCGCAATGGATTTGAATCCGATGTTTAGCGGAGCCGCCGCCGCCGGAGGCGGCGGCGACAATATAGATTTAGGCATCGAAGAGGTTGCGTAAAAAAATGGTTTAAAAAATAAGTTTATTTAGAAATGGATTCTATTGTATCAATTGTTTTGGCCACTACTGTCTTTTACATTGTTGTAAAGATTATCGAGATGAAGTTTATTCAAAAAGAAATGCGGCCGATGAAAGAGTTGATGCGCGATTCTGCCATTGTTGCATTATCATGTGGCGTTGCGGTATTTTCTGTAATGACACTTAATAAACCGGTGGGCGGGTTTATTGATGCGATTACCGAGAAAACGGCGATTCCAGCTGCTGCCAATGTGTTTACGGGGGACCCCGGATTCTAAGGAACGACCCTAAGGAACGACCCTAAGGAACGACCCTAAGGAACGACCCTAAGGAACGACCCTAAGGAACGACCCTAAGGAACGACCCTAAGGAACGACCCTAAGGAACGACCCTAAGGCACGGATATAATAAAACAATAAACAACGTTGGTTATTGTTTTACACAGGATTAGCGTTTTTGTATGATGCGATGCGGATATCCAAACGTTTTCAAGACAATCATTTCCTCGTATTTTCTAGAAGCCAAGTAGGCATCAACAAGTGCGTTTATTTGCGGTGCGTCGGTGTCGTCGACCACCATAATTCCACCCGGTTTCAGCAAAAGGTCCGCGTGTTTCATGTCATTGGATGCGCAAAACTCGCTGTGTCCACCATCTACATGAACAAGGTCGTATGTTGATTGTTCTGATGGATTGTCGTTTATCCATTTTGGCATAGTTTGCGTCGAGTCTCCTGCGTTATATTCGAACGCAACATTGCGGAAAGCCGACTGTAAATATTCTAGACATGGCCGCGTATATTTGTGATGGTCAATGTCAAATATTGTGAATGTTGTGGCGGTTGATGACAGCAGCATCAACATCGCAGAGTGTCCTGCGTTAAACCCGATTTCGCAAATCTTGGCACGTGCCTGTTTCCCACACCAAAACAGATTGAGTTGTTTGTTGTACAATTCGGGGTATTCCTTGAATGTTTGGTGATGGTAGAAACTGTTGCCTTCAAACGCGGTTTCGACGTCGATGATTTGTTTTATGTCCTCTAAGTAAATTAACATTTCGAGGTATTTTTCTTTGTATTCTTGGGCAAGTTCCATATAAATAGTAGTGAAAACCTGGGTTTATGTATTTTGTATATCAATATAAATATTTGAAGTATATTAGGTTATAATGCCCAATGATTGTGAGAACCATATTACTATTACTGCCGACCGTGAAGAGATTGACCGACTTATAAGGAATGAATTTATGGTGGGAGAAACCGATTTGTATTTGGACCGCGTCCATGTTTATCGCAGAGGCCGCGGTGCTATTGAGTTGAATATGTGGTCTGCTTGGGCACCCGATTTTAATTGGTTGGCCGGACTTTTGACTAAGTATCCATCATGCTGGGTGAAAAATAAATGGCACGAAGAAGGCGGAAACGCAGGGGTGTGGATTGGATATACACGCGATGGAGCCGCGACTATTCAACGAATGGAATGGGACGATATGTGTTTGGAAGAATGTGCCGACCGGTTTAGTTTGTAGAGGTGTTTATACCGGTGAAGATTTATATGAAATGAAGTTTTTGTCCTATATTTTTGAAAAGCGTGCCATTGTACGGGACATTCTTCTCCATTGACTTTGCGATTGTTTTGTCGCTGATTTTCTCAAACCGAATACAATCATACCGAGAGCTATATTCGCGCATTAGTTGTCCTGTTGTCGCGTCAAATACGCCAAACCCGTTCTTGTAGAGTATTGGTTCCTTGCCATATTTCTCGATAAATTTTGTACGGGCTTGGCATTCGCTGAACAATTTGTATACGTGGCCTTTGACTATGGTGCCGTTTTTCACAGGTGTGTCCAGCGCAGCCGATGATTCAAATCCATTCATGAGTGCAGCTGTCTTACGGTCTAGATAGACGTTAAGTATGTCGGTTTCATCGGCGGTCAACTTGGCAATGTATCCGAGATTTTGGACGCGAGTTTGTTTCGTTGGTTGGACAGCGTTGATTTTGAATGCGTCCTGGTCCCTCTCCACAAACATCCAACGGAATCCACAATAAACCGTGTTGGCGGCGACGGCTTTGGTCAAGCTGGGGCGTTTTATGACGCGATTTTCGGACATTAGTTGAGAGGCGGATTCGTAGACCTTTATCAATTCCATTGTCTCGGGGTTGATTTGCTGGACTCGTGGGCCGAGGTTTACTAGAGGTTCTTGGAATCCAGTCAGGGTTTTGGGGGCAGTCGTGGCGCCCAGCTTTTCAAGGATTTCGCGATTCTGTTTTTCCAGGTTGTCTATTTTTTCATGTAATGCGTTGATTCCCATTTTTGTTATCAACATATTGATTTTTTCATCGGATACATTGTCCTTTTTTTCAAGTTCCAGCTTTAATTTTTCTATTTCAAGTTCGAGTCGATATTCTTCTTCACGCCTTGATGTCATTGTTATAGTAAGTAAAATTGCTTTATATTTTTATATATTTTCATATTTCATAACTTTATTTTTTATTTCATTTAATAATTCATATGGTATTTTGTTTCCATAAAATATTTTATAATCTCTTGTTCTGCAAAATGGGCAAATAATTGGACAATCTTCACCAGGACATCCTTGTACTAACCCAGATTCATCTAACGAACCACAATATTCAAAAAGTCCAATGTCAGCTTCATGTGTCGGTTTGTATTTATGATTTTCAAAACTCCAATAACATTTACGACATATTATATTTTTACAGACCAAACATTCAAACCTATCTTCAAAACAACGACAACAAGTATCATCTGTAAATGTTTCTGGTAGTATATTTTTATTGTCTTCATAAAAAATACATAATTTGTCATAGGAAAGATTAATAAACTTTTCAAAACAAATTGTACATTCTATACAACTTTTAATTTTATCAACAATCTCAGCACTTTCCATATAATACTATTATTATAAATTATTACTTATATAATAATAATTTATAGTTTGTTTTACTAAAAAAGCATCGGATGTTTTGCTTTTGAAAACAAAAAGCAAACATTGTCGATGCATTTTTATTATTCGCGTTTGCTTTTCAAAAGCAATTACGAATCAAAATCAACCCTGATAACACTCGGCGCTTCCAGCTTAGTAAACAATACTTTTGTAATTTTCCGTAATACATTTGACAAATCAAAGTTTTTATTATTTGGGTTGTATCGTAGGATTGTAATATTTTGCTCTAATAAATATTGTTCTCTGCTGCGTTCATAGGTTATATCTCGGTCTTTGTGGTCGTTTTCGTCACATTCAATCGCCAAGTTGTAATCTTCAAAATACAAATCAATATAGTATAGTCCAACCTTTTTTTGTCGCGTTAATCTCAGTGCTTCTGAAAACGAGTTCTCTATAAACCCAATTGTCTGGGTTTCAATACACATAACAACATTTACATGGCCGCAATTTTCATTTATTTTTTTTATATACCGGTTTTTAAGATTGTATGTGTTCTTTACTAGATTGTATGCCTCTTCCGTAAGCAACATATGTATGCGATTGTGGCCACCTCTATAATTTAACTTTTCACATTGTTTTTCTTCGATAAAATTGACACCTTCCTTAAAGTTTTTTCTAACAAATCTAGTGACGCTATCTTTTTTTGCTTTGAACATATCCACCAGTTCATCAACATTCTTTGTAAATGCCATCTGTACTATATATTATTAATAATTATACAATTGTGTTTTCAATTTTATATGTAAAATTGAAATCTTATATATATCCCAACTCATCAATTATATTACAATGAAGTGTTTGGCAAAAGACCGCAATAACAACAGTTGTCGCAATTATTACCAACCTGGCTCACGATTCTGTAAGAATCACCAGTATATGAACGATTATACCGAGACAATGCTCGAGCAAACGCGTCTGTGCTCTGGCTGTAAGAAGATGTATTTTATGGAACCTGGTATAAATCAGTGTTCTACATGTCATGGTCGAGGCTTTTCCAATCGCGAAAAACTGCGCACTACGTCAGTGATTGTCCTATGTGGGAAACCCGGATGTACTCATTCAAAATCCGCCGACAATGCGTATTGTGGACTCCATCAGATTTGCTTGTTTGAAGACGAATGTACCAACGCGGGGACACGACCTTGTGCCAAGTACTTGCGCGGATGTCGAACCCAGTTGTCGTCGGACTACTTGAATCGGAGTTGTGCGGAATGTTTGGAAAAAGAGCGGGTGCGAGACCACGCAGCGCGTAGCGCGGTTGTATCGGATATTGTTGATGGACTCAAGCAATGCTCGGTTTGTTGTAAGTCGAATCCAGTTGATTATTATGTAGGAGCAAATGGTCAGGAAACCAAGACATGTCGATTGTGTCGCAATGAGTTTAATAAGCAAAATGAGAAGCGTGACAAGGAACATGTGCGGGAGCTGGACAGGAAAAACTCAAAGAAGCCAGAGCGGGTGGCTGTTAAGAATGAATGGAATAAAGCAAATCCCGAAAAGGTGGCATTAATAGATTTAAATAGACGTAATCGGATTTATGGTGGAAGTATTGATTTGACAATTGAACAATTTGAAACAATAACAAAACAGCCATGTTATTACTGTGGAATTACGCAAGATAAAGGGTTCAATGGAGTTGACCGTATGGATAGCACAAAAGGTTATGAGATTGATAATTGTGTTAGCTGTTGTACTGAATGTAATATGATGAAAGGTGCTGTGGACAATATAACATTTATTCAGCGTGTTGAACATATTTTGACACATAATAGTATGATAACAAATGGAAAAAGATATCCAGATGCGTTTTCAAATCAATCTGGCTCATATTATTCAAAATACAAGACAAATGCGGAACAGCGTAATTATATATTTGAATTGTCTGAAGAAAAATATTATGATTTAATTAAAGAAGATTGTTATATTTGTGGTAAGAAAACGGATGAAAATCATATGAATGGCATTGACCGATTTGATAATGAGATTGGATATACCTTGGCAAATGTAAATGCGTGTTGCGGTCAGTGTAATATTATGAAAAAAGAAATGGATTATGATGTTCTTTTCGACCAGTTCAAAAAAATATATGAAAACTCAATAAATAAAACACAAACAGAACCAAGTGTTTATATCACAAACATGTTAAATCCTAATAGGAATAAAAAAATAAAACACAACATATAATAACATAAGATACGGCGACGAAGAATATAAAGCACAACATATAAGATTGCTTTCTGACAAAAGAAAGGGTTGATAAAAAACATTGGTTTTTTTTATCAAACACAAATTGAAATTTAAGCTCTAATACCAGTAATAACACAACAAACATTTCCGGATGTTGCTACTCTGTGCTTTTTAAAAGGGCACAGCACTCTCTCGAGTGGGGATAGACTATATCTTAAGCGATCATTGAAGGTGATTATTCTTCTCACGCCCATCAGCATTTAGTCGTTGAACCGCCTTCATATCCTATCATAACGGACTTAGAAGACTGGCTGCGGATTGCCCTATAATATGAAACTTTTTACTGTACCTTATGTTGTTATCATAAGCCACCTATCAATTTCTTGACAAGTTTAGTATTTCATACCTTGAGGGGTTTCCCGCAATTTGGAGATGTAGCAGATTTTAAATCTACTTGCGCGTCTTTTGAACGCACATTTATTCGCATTAAATTTTACGAATATGCAACTCCACACATACCGGCCATCACTCTTAACACATTGTAAGAGTAAGCATACACTCTGACCTTGGCAGTGTTGGTTCCAACAACAGTTCCTGAAGAAAGGACAAGCTGGAGGGTAGCATTGTCGATTCTGGAGAAGTTGCATGTGCCGCTTGGCTGGTGCTCCTCGGGCCTGAGGGCAAAAGAGTACACGTTGATGCCAGTATCGGGGGCACGGGTGTGGTGCTGGAAGGGCTGGACAACGTCGAAGTAAGAACCCTCTCGCTCAGAGATTCTGTCCTGGCCATTAAGCTGGAGCTTAGCGGTGACAACCGGGTTCTCGCCCCAGCAGTGCATGTTGAGGGCAGTCTCAGCGAGCACGAATGTGCCGGCATCGGAGACGAGGGAGCCGTTGTTGGTGCTACCAGCAGCAGCATCGAATACGTTGTGGTCCCAGCCAGCGAGGTTGTTAAGACCAGTTGCGACACCGTTGGACACAAGGCCATCAAGGGCACCTGGCATCTGGAAAACACTGCCCGAGATAAAGGCTTGGGCACCAGAGGTCTCGGCCTGACCACCGAAGACGGCAATCGAGGGAGGGAGAGCATCAATGGCATCAGTGTAGTTGAAGGGCTGAGGTCCAAGAACCTTGTACAAGGTAGAATTGGCTTCCAATGCATTGCAGTAGTCAACGTTGGCATCGGGCTGAACAACCCAGATGAGCTCCTTGCAGGGGTGGTTGAAGTTAATCTTGATCTTGTTAGACGAAGAACCGACCGACTCATCACCAGTGTACTGGAGCTGCTCAATGAGGTACTCGTGGGGGTTCTGGGCCATCTTTCTGCGCTCGTCAGTATCTAAGAAGATGAAGTCAACGTAGATAGAGGCGGCAACAAGGGACTGCTGGTAAGCAGTGGTGACAGCCTGGGAATCAGTACCGGTAGCAGACAAAGACTTAACAGCCCACAAGCACTCGCCAATGGGTCTGAAGTCAATGTTGATCTTGACCTCGTGGTACTGGAGAGCGACCAAAGGCAGAGCAAGGCCGGGGTTTCTGCAGAACCAGAAGAGGAGGGGAATGTACAAGGTTGTCTCGGGGAGAGCCTTGCGAGGAGCGCAAACCTGACTGGGGCCACCGGTGGCAGCGCAAGGGCCGTTGATGTCGGCAAAAGCGGGGTCGCACAAGTAGGTTAGCTGAGTGGTGTGGCCAATCATCTTGTAGTAACCAGCCTGCTGCTCAGAAGAGAGGGTAAGCTGATTCCAGATGTGCATCCAGTCACCATATTGGCGGTCAATTCTCTGGCCACCGATCTCGACCTCAACGAGGGCGATCAGCTGCTCACCGGGGTAGTCCAACCAACGGGCATACACCGGGCCAGTGCCAGCGGCTCCCATACCCTGGTTAATCTCAGGGAGAGTAACCTGGACATAGGTGCGGTAAGCCAAATCTCCATTTCTGGAGATGGTGCAGGACACACGGCGACCGAAATCGGCCTGGCCGTTGAAGGTCTGCTCGATGGACTCCATCGCAAAGTTGGTGTGGCGTCTGTACGACACCTTCCAGAAAGTGATCTCGGGGTTTCCAGTTAGGAAAACGTCTTGTGCGCCGTAGGCGACTAATTGCATAAGTGCTCCTCCCATGTTTTTTATATAATTCCAAAACATAATTTTTCCTAAATAATTGCGCACTCCGCTCAAAAAATTATTGGCAATATTAAATATGTATAGTTTAATAACATTTTTTTAGTCTACAATTATGTAGACACCGCGCGGCATGTAGCAATCTGACCACATTATTGAGAAATGTTTTTCTGATAGTCCGCGATTGCCCTGACTTTTTATTGTCGGGGCAGTATTTAGTAAAATGCCGCGAGTTTGTAAATATATTGGCTGTCGTGAACGTCCCATATATGGGACTGAAATTGGGTATCCCATGTATTGTATCGAACACAAATTGGATGACATGAAAAATGTCTTGGTGCGACAAGAAAATAAATATTCTGCGCCCGGCTCGGCAAAATGCTCGGCAAAGTTGTGTGCCGAACATCCAGGAAATCCCAGGTTCAAAGGTTATTGTACGACCTGTTTCTTGACAATGTATCCAGATGACCCTCTCTCTTTCCAGTCAAAATACAAGACAAAAGAACAAGCGGTTTGTGCCTTTATACAAAGCCGATTTGACGGGGTTGTACATTCTGCGCCATTGTATATTTCTGGCGTGAGGGTTGATTACTATATTGTGGTTGCCAATAGCATGTTGTGTATAATTACCGACCCCCATTGTCGCATTAATTTTGAAGAATTATTCAACAAAAACGGTGCGATTACTCGTGTCATAGTTATTGTATTCAATTACAATAAATACGTGAATGAACATGGACATAATGTGAATCCGATGTTGTATATGCGCCTGCCAATATTAGAGGATGAAATCGCTAAACAAATGGAAAGAATTGTTGCTAAACAGAATCGGGAGCCAGTTGAAATAGTTCGGCTATTTACGTCAGTGAATCCATCGACGAATTCTCAATGATGAACTTTTCTAAATAATCGTCTTGGAATACCTCTTTTTTCCCGTCGTGAGACTTTTGAAAAATATATTTGCCGTCGCGTTTTCTCACACTCCACCCCTGTTCAAGTGATTTGTAGATGAATGACATTTTATATATGATTTTTGTATCTAAATTGGCTGGGATTTGTACTGAGTTGCTCATTATTACATAAATCGTTGATTTATTTATTGGTTAATAAACGGATTAATCTACATATTTGTCTGTTGTTATGGTGCGTTTAAAATATCATTTTTCTCCAAGAAAAATACTATAATTGTTTTCTAATAAAAACATAAAATCTACAAAGTATATTATTTAGGATGAATACCGACGTCGCCCCCATTGACTACCTTTTACACGAAGATGTTGCCAGATACGTTATGTTCCCAGTGAAAGACGAAGATATTTGGAAAATGTACAAAAAACAGGTCGATTGTTTTTGGAGAGCAGAGGAGGTAGATTTGTCAAAAGACCTCGGGGACTGGAGCAAACTAAATGATGATGAAAAATATTTCATATCCATGGTATTGGCATTTTTTGCGGCCAGTGATGGAATTGTTATGGAAAATCTGGCAACGCGGTTTATGGCAGACGTACAATTGGCGGAAGCCCGCGCCTTTTACGGATTCCAAATTGCCATGGAGAATATTCATTCTGAGATGTACAGCATTTTGATTGACACTTATATCAAGGACCGCGAAACGCGTGGAAAACTGTTCTCGGCGATAACCACGTTTCCTTGTATTCAAAAAAAGGCTGACTGGGCGCGAAAATGGATTCAGCATGATTCTTCTACCAAATCATTTGCTACGCGTTTGATTGCGTTTGCGTGCGTAGAGGGAATATTTTTCAGCAGCAGTTTTGCGGCAATTTATTGGATTAAGAAACGCGGATTAATGCCGGGGCTCACATTGTCAAACGAATTTATCAGTCGTGACGAGGCACTTCACACCGAGTTTGCGATTATGCTTTATGGCAAATTGCTGGAGAAGTTGGACAAGACCGATGCGCAAAACATTGTGCGAGAAGCCGTAGAAATAGAGAAGGAGTTTATCACGGTTGCGCTTCCGTGCCGATTGATTGGAATGAATATGATGTTGATGTCGCAATATGTGGAGTTTGTGGGCGACCGATTATGTGTTCAATTGGGAGTGCCGAAGATTTATGGCGCGGCGAACCCGCTGGATTTCATGGAGTTGATTAGTGTGGATAGCAAGGTTAATTTCTTTGAACGCACAAATAGTGAGTATGCAATGGCAAACAAGGAAGTCGCGGGGGATGTCTTTGACTTTAGCGCGGATTTCTAAGTATAATGTTGGTATAAAATATAACAACATTATGGACACAGGATCCGGGCTAGAATCAAAACCAGGACCAGTACCAGGACAAAAGAGAAAAAGTCAAAGTTCGGAAAATGAATGGGTAGAATATTGGTCACCGAGAAAAAACCATAAGTATTGGCATAATCCTAGTACAGGTGAATCTGTATGGAAAAAACCATCACCATTAGTCGCGCAACCCGCAATTAGTAGTAGTAGTTTACCACCAGGATTATTAAAACAACCATTCATACCATTTAAGAATTATGTTGAAGAATATAGTTCTCAAACTTTTGAAGATTTTTTAAAAAAATATGAAGAATATAATAAATCATCTAATAATATTGATGGAATACATTTTGCCAAAGGATTAATTACATCAATAATCAATACAAAGAAATATCCAGAAGCTATTAAATATGTTTCAGATTTATTAAAATCATATATATCATATAAACTTAAGACTTCAGGTAGCAATTTAACAATTCGTGATATATTAGAATTTAACGTCCATGGTACCGGACATGGAGGAGAAGATGTTGCGATGCCAAAAGATATTAATCCACAATATGCTCCAGACAAGATATATATAACTGCACCTCCAAATATATTTACGTGGGGAAGTCAAATGCCTATTAGTAAAGAATATTCACTTAGGCAACATTATAACGGAAATAAACTACTATTAAAACGCAATGATAAAAAATATTTTCGAAAACGTTTTCATGATGAGTATGCAAGGATAGAAATCAAGTTTGATAAAGAAATGAAAGATATTGAGTCATCTTTAACAAAACTAAATAATACAAAAGAAGAAGTTTTAACTGAACTTAAGAACCCGGAAGCCAAAGTAAAAGTATTAGGACGTATTTCACCATTAATGTCTTGTTGTCCAGAGTGGAAGGTTGAATACCCAAAATACGTAACCAAAAAAAGTTTTTATACTACAAACGATATAAAAGACGTTAACGAGCTTTTTTCCATGGCTGAAACATTTCTAAATGAAAAAAAGACAGATATTCAAAAAAAACTACAACATAGTAGTTTGGGGGTCGAAAGGTCTATGGCAGAATCATTCAAATGTTATGATTCAACAAGATTAACAGATAAACGGAACATTGGACAATGCATTCAAACTCTTTCAAGTGGACCTGATGATTGGCAACATTCATATCCCAATTTTGACATTTTGTTTAGTCTTCATACAGATGATCTTGAATTAAATTCAATGATTAACACAATGTTGGATATAATGCAATCTGATAATAATAATTTATTTGAAAATAGAGAAGGGTATAAACTGAACGAAAAAGGGTTTCCCGTTCTTATGATTGAACAATTGTATAAAGCTTTTTTAGGCACTTCTCCCAATTACAGTAGCATTTCACGGGGTAACACTATTTATCCGGCCAAATTATTTGACCTACTTGGTCCAATTGGTAAGGTTTCAATATATGGGTCATTTTGTTGTCGTGAAGGACACAAACTTGAAATGGATCCATATGATTCAGAAGGAGGACGCAAGAAAACGCGCAAACGTATTCGGGGAAACAAACGCAATTGTGGCAAAACTCGGGGTCGAAAATGAGGGATGATATTTATATAGAGTCGGATGATGAATCTACACCGGGATGTACTAGAAAAGAGCAAACGCTATCATTGCGGGTTTCCAAAAAACGTTTACGCAAAACACGGAGAAAATGCAGTAAAAAGACAAAATAAGAAGAGTCATATGCGTGAACCTGATTTAGTAATATATTTATTCTGGTAAATAAATATATACAATGAGTTCTGATTTGGAAGAAGACAATAAGTGCTCAATATGTTTAAACTCGCTTACAGACTCAGAAGTTTATAAAACACAATGTGGGCATTCATTTCATAAAGATTGTTTTGACCAACTTAAAAAAAAAGGATTCGATACTTGTCCTATGTGTAGGGCAAACTTGGCTCTAGCAAAAGTTAGAACGAATGATAATGATGTTGTCAATCGAATACGCCACGATTCGCAGTCAGAAAGAGAGGAAGAAAGAAGATTAATCAACTTGGCTTTAGCTATAATTAACAGAGATAACACAGTTACTGATGGAGAATTATATTTTATGTTATTTGCCTCTAAAGGCCATAAAAAATTTACAATAAAGGACGCGTTCGATATTTTTGATGATGATAGACCTGCTGCCAAAAGACGTGCTTTAAGCCCTGCCGCAAGCTCTGTCGCAAGACATGTCGCAAGCCCTGCCAAAAGACGTGCTTTAAGCCCTGCCGCAAGCCGGTTAAGTTCAAATTCCAATCAAACCGCCTCTATTCCTCTCGATCCGGGCTGGGAAGAAAAACTCCAAGCCATAAGAAACGATGGTGATAAGCTCGATGGCAAAACCTCCGGCAAAAGAAAAAAATCAGGTGGTAAAACTAAAAAAAAAGGTCAAAGAACTCATCGTAGAAAAAAGAATACATCGCGTTCTCTTTAATTATTAGATATGCTCTACAAAAATTAGATTTTGTGTTATTTTTGTAGGGTATTAGTACAAACTTTTCACCAGGCAATGGAGTCCGCCGCCCATTTTATTGGGTTCACTCACTGGCATCACAATAACTTGTTTTCGCGTCGCATCCGCCAATCGCGGATTTTGCGCCAATACAATTTTGTCAAAACACACAAAATTACAAGTATACATTTGTTGTTCGGCATCAGATACTTCAAATATCCGGTATCCCAAGTTTTTCAAATAATACTCCAAAGGAAGAGAGGTAATCTGTTTTCCCGTTTTGTCAAAAACATCCACTAAATATGTTTTTGCCCCCGACCATAATACGGCAACATTGTCAATAAACCCAAGAATCAGGTCGAGATGCTTTTTCATAGGATCCGACGACGATTTGTCGGGCGTTATTCGCGCAATCTTGGCCGTGCCAAATACATCGGCATACATCATGTCGCGAATGGCGAGTCGACTAGTCCGTTGTCCCGCCATTATGAATGTAGTGTTATTGTGGTATATATAATCCCCGCCCTCTAAATATCCGCGGTCGACTTTGTAAACTTGGCGGAATTTTCCGGTATTTATATCACCCAAGTGTTTTTCAATCATTTTCGTTTCCTCTATTCGGAGTTGATTTTTGAACCGACCGATCACAATGTGTGTCGGTGTTATAATAAAAGGGTCTTGCGCAAACAACGAGTCGGGAGTTGACGCGGGTAGCATTTTATAGCTGATTTTATGAGTATCTAACACCTCTCTCAATAAGTCATATTGGAGTTTGAGCTGGGATGTGCGAATGGGTTCTGTATATTGGTATACATCGATGTCCGCTTTCGCAATTTTGGAAATGGCGGGATAACATAGTATGACTGACTCGCGGACTGGTGGCATTATATTATTACTTTCTAGTTTTTATATCTTGTTTGAGTTTCTCCAAATAATTGTATTTCTTCATATGGTCAGCCTGGACTTCCTCAATCCATTCAACAACATTTTCTACATTGAACACTTGCGGCAGAATCGCGATTTTCTGGTCTTGTGAGAGGTCGCTGTATCCCCCCACCTGATATCCCAAATAGTGGTTGAACATATACCATTGTTTTGTTGGCATCAGCGACTTCCACAATATGTCGTTTTGATACAACCAATGCGCTTTTGTATTGAAAAGGTTTTCCACATTGGAATCGAATAGCTCAACTAGTTCCATCATCATCGGGCGATTCACCAAATAACCGGCGCCATTGGTAGAGGATGATATGCGCGATGCCAAATACCCGACATATTCGGGTATAACTACCGCCGAGCATGTTGTTAGCATCAACACATCCCAATCCTGTTTCATCTCGAAAAATGCGCCAATATCGGCATTCACTTTGGCGGCATCTTCGATGAATCGGAAATCATCCTCTAATACAAGTACATTCCGGTATCCCATCTCGTATGCTAAATGGATGACATTCGCGTGGCTCACAAGACATCCCGTATTGGGGCACCCGTTATATCTAGAGGCGGGGAATCGCATGATTTTGTCCTCAGGAATACCAAGGCGCGCAAACTCGGCTTCCAATTTGGCGCGGCGGTCTGTGCGCGCGTCCATGTTTATATAAATAATCTTATCGATATGCTCCATATGGTATATGGGGCATATAGCCTCTAATATTCTACACCCGAATAATATTTATTTGTGGTTGCTCATATAGGTTGGCATCGCATCAATGTCAATCAATGGTGTCTGGTCGTCGATGCTGGCTAAACGATACTTGGCAAAAATGGGTTGGCACAAAATGTCTTTCGGGACCAAATTGTTCACGCATCGCGCAATCATCTTGTAGAGTTTGAATCCTGGATACCTCTCTTCCCCGCTGGATTTATAGAGGATATTTTTGCCGTAATCGTCTTCACACCAACTATCTACGAGTGATTTCAGTTCTTTTGAGTCGGATTCCATGGTGAAGTCATAGAGGGAACATCCGAGTCGACATAGGTCGAAACTGGGATTGGGGTCAATTCGCGGTTTCTTCGGATTCATATATGGTTCGCAGTTGTATTGTGTATTGGCATCGCCGTTTTCAGAGAAACTGTCGCTACAGAATTGGTGACCATTGAATTGGTAGATGGCGCGACCAAAGTCGATGAGTTTGAAGATGCGGCCATGTGTAGGAACTTTATAGATGGTGTCGTTCAATTTATAATGGATGTATTCTAGGTCGGTTTTTACGTACATAATGTTGTTGGTGTGGAGGTCATTATGGGTGAAGTTGAACATTTTTTGGTATGTCGCGAGAATAATGGTGATTTGAAATAGCGCGGCGATTATTTCTTGTGAACTGGTTTGGTTGCGCATTAGCAAATCGTCGAATGTTCCGAAGCATTTTTCTTGGAAAATGAGCTGGACGGGGAAATCATGTAGATATGCGAATAGTTTCTCTTCGGAGTCAGTGTAGTCGGTATAATTATCCGAGTCGTCGTCATCACCGTCATCGTCGTCGCCGTCGCCGTCATCGCCGTCGTCAGCATCAGGTTCGCATATATTTTCTTTTTCTTCGTCATCCTCTGTTGAATCCGATACTAAACTGCTATCCGATGATGATGTTGATGAAGTTCGGCTACGCACATTTACATGTTCATTTGTTGAATCAATAGAGGAAACAATTTCATTGGCGCTTGTATTAATATTTTCATCTACGACAGCAGGAGTACTCACATCCGAGTTCTCTATGGCCGAGTTCTCTATTGCCGAGTTCTCTATGGCCGAGTCCTCTATGGCCGAGTTCTCTATGGTCGAGTCCTCTATGGCCGAGTTCTCTTCGCCCAAGTCCTCTACGCCCAAATCAATCGCATCATCACCCACAATTGTCAATTTGTCGCGATTCCGACGAGAACCAGGCCCCATTTTTTCATTGAAAATACACGCCACCTCTTCATCCAAATCAAAAAACTTGCCTCTATTCTTCAAAAAATATTCGGAGTCTTCAAGGAACTCGATATCATCCGCAATATTGTATCGAAATCTGGACTGGATTCCGAGAAAAGAACCATAATACTGAACACCATGTATCCATCCGTGCGTTTCGTGCATCATGGAGGTCAAATATGAAAAGAATCCGTCAACATATGCGGAGTTGTTGGCATCCAATAATTTAGGAAAACATGCGTCGGCGGTTGATTCCAAGAGAGGCAGCTGTCTCATCAATGGGTTTTCTAAATCATATTTGCCCCGGAGAAAATTGAGGGGGTCCAAGAGAGGCGACGATTTCACAAAAATCGCGACATCAGAAGACTCATTTTTACTATTGACGACTGAATCAAGACTTGTTGCCAAATGTTGGTGGTTTAGTGTGATTTTTTGACTGGTTGTGGAATCCATATTGAAAAATAAATTGTATATTGGATTATACGATTGTAGTGAGGCAATGCGAAATGGATTGTAGTCGTAGGTTGTTCCATCGAATCCATTTGCTTTGGCATATTGGGTTTCCATCTTTTCTAAATTGGGTTTTTTGACTCGTTGGTAATTTAGTTTGAATTGCATCGGGGTCGGGAATTATATACCTAAATCAATCACTATTTATATTGATACAAAACGCATATAGTTTAGTTTTTGATTGCCTCTCTCTATCTATTTAGCAAAACACGCATCGTCCAGCGTTAAACACTCGATTTAAATATATGAAACAATCCTATATTTCAATTTCTTCTAAATGACACTTGAATTACGGAAGTTTGATATGCGGTCGATAACATTTGACCCAAAAGAAAACAAGGGGCCTGTTATTGTGCTTATTGGGCGCAGAGACACCGGTAAAACGTTTTTGGTCAAAGATTTGCTGTATTTTCATCAGGATATTCCGATTGGCACGGTGATATCTGGCACAGAGGCCGGTAACGGGTTTTACGGAAAACTTGTGCCGAAACTGTTTATTCACGAAGAATACAATACTGTTCTCATTGAAAATGTGCTGCGACGTCAGCGAGCTGTTATGAAGCAGTGTAATCAGGAAATGGAGACCTACAAGAAATGCTCAATTGACCCGCGCACATTTGTTATCCTTGATGATTGCCTCTATGATAACACGTGGGCGAGAGATAAACTTATGCGCGCTCTGTTCATGAACGGGAGACACTGGAAGGTGATGTTAATCATCACAATGCAATACCCGCTGGGTATTCCGCCGAATCTCCGCACCAATATAGACTATGTTTTTATATTGCGCGAGAATTATTTAGCAAATCGTAAAAAGATATGGGAGAATTTTGCGTCGATGTTCCCGACGCTGGAATCGTTTTGTTCGGTAATGGACCAGACAACCGAGAATTATGGTGCGCTTGTTTTGAACAACAATGCCAAGTCGAATAAAATAACCGACCAAATCTTTTGGTACAAAGCCGAAGACAGGCCAGACTATCGTCTTGGGGCAAAAGAGTTCTGGGAATTGTCGAAGAATCTCACGGATGATGATGACGGCGATGAATATGACCCAAATGCCAAACGGAAGGCCAAGGGAAACAATATTATGGTGAAGAAAACGGGTGGCGGATCCGGGAAATGGTAAGCACATATGTATGCGCATTTTCATATAGTAAAACACTTGACCTGTATATCAAAACAATTACTAATCTATTAATATAATATATATTAATGGACCTTGGAGACCCTCCACCAAATTCCAAGAAATTAAATTCCAAGAAATCAAATTCCAAGAAATCTGAAGTTTCATCAGAAGAAGAGGATAAGTTAAAAGCATACGTTGTTATGAGTAAAACCCCATCATGTATTGGGTCAAATAGTGCTTCTTGTATGGAAATTAGTAATAGCAGTAAAACATTGTCGAGTCAAGCTGAACGTTTTGGTGTACAGATGGAGGATATTTTTAATGTAAATTATAGAAGTGAAACATCAGCAATGGCAGCAGAAACATGGTTTAAGAGCCAACCTCATATTCCAGAACCTAGTTTTTTTGCTCATAGAGATTTTTTCACTGGGTTAACAATTCCCGAATCACTTACAAAACAACTTCAAACATTATGTCACGCTCTTCAAATACAGTATAATCATACGCTTCCTTACAATACAGCTGCTATGTATGGCGTCTCGTTAAATACCCAAAATATTAATCGTTATTTTGAAGGGGTAATTGGTGTTATGCCTACATTTAAATATGGAAATATATCATTTGGGGATTTTGATTTTGTTATTTTAAAACCAAGATTTTTTATTCCACCCAATAATTGGAAGATATGTTCAATTCCTCTTGGACCTCGCACAAAAATGAAAGAAGATAGAAAAGATAGTAATTTATATAGATTATCTGATTTTTTGCCTTTATTTTCAAATCACGACGCAACCACAATGAAACGTGGTTTGTTGGAAAAAATTGACAGAGCACGTGAACTACAAATTACAAAAATAAGTGAGCAAATTGAAGAATTAAAACGCGACAATAAAAAAAATAAGAATGATGCTCGTATCAAAGAAATTAGTGATATAATAAAACTATGGGAAGCTGATATTGGACGATTTAGTACGAGCGCTGTTGCCGATGAAATTCTGAAAGATAAAAATGTAGGTAAATTGCGAAAAATAATGTGTGAGTTAACCTTGGACCGTATTGAACCACTCTTGGTAGAAGATGAAATTAATATTAAAAGATTTAATGTCTTAAAAGAATCTGTGAAAAAAATGGTTAATGATACTGCATCAAATACAAAAATTACAATACCATACGTAGATTCAGGTACTAAAACAGAAAAAACAGAACAAGTAGAAATAAAAGATGTAGATATTGAAATAACTCAACCATCAAGTCTTAAATCTATGGCAATTGTATGTAATGAAGTCTTACTTGTGGGTCCGAATAGTAGGTTTAATGAAGCTATATCAGCCGTTTATGGGAATAGACCTTCTCAATATCCTCATCATTTATATCCAGGGGACTCTCATATTGGCAAACCACTTAAACCACATAAACCGGTATTAATAGAAATTGATTACAAAAATATAGATGAAAACCATCTATTAGATGCGTTAGTTGATAAAATTGAAGGAGAGAGTATTTCAACTAAAGAAAGATTGAGAGAATCTTTTTTTTTAAAATTATTAGAAAAAGGATTTGTATATAAAGTGGAAGAGAATGGAAACAAGTTAGAGGTACACAATATTCCTAGGGCTTCAGCAATAGCTCTTGGCGATATAGCATTAGCATCGCGTTCATTGAGTGGTTTAGACCCAACCCATAGTTATGGGCATATGGCAGAACGCGGCAGAGCAAGTTCTGTAGCAGAACGTAATAGAGAAAGTTTTATGGATGAAGGCTCTTCTCCCCCAGATGCTGTAGTTTTGGCAGATTCACAATTTCCAGTTGGCAGAGTTCCAGTATTTGAAACACATGATCGAAGAGCTCGAGCAAATGCTAGAGGAGACCTAGCAGAATCTTTGACTCCATCTCCTCCATCATCTAAACTCATATCATCCAAAAACAAACTTAGATCTCGGGATAACCCCCCCCCACAACCCTATATGCCAGCATATGATAGGAATAACCTATTAATAGCAGCAGACCCTGCTTATCAAAAAAGGATTGCTAGTTCAAAAAAACTCAGGAAAGAAAACCGCGCTGAACAAATTGCTAAAAAACGCGAGAAAAAAAGTAAATCAAGATCGCCAGACACTATGGATGGCGGCAAACGTAAAACCCGCAAAAACCGGCGTTAATTTATTTCACTTACAACAATTGAAATAAACTGATTATGACATGGTCGGCGCATTACATGGTCGGCGCATTACATGGTCGGCGCATTACATGGTCGGCGCATTACATGGTCGGCGCATTACATGGTCGGCGCATTACATGGTCGGCGCATTACATGGTCGCCAGATACATATTAAAATACCCACTCACTTTCACTATCTGGTATCCCAACACATCTCGCAAATAATTGAACAGCGCTGCGTTCTCATTATTTGACTCAAACAAGATTTTAGGATATTTCGCACGCACAATCGTCTCCATTCCTCCCTGTAAAACGCTCAGTTCATTTTCCTCTACATCCATCTTGATAAACGATATGCGTTCTTGGATATTCAGCGAATCGAGCGTTTTCACCTGGATGTCTTCCGTACCAAGGACTTTGTCAGCAGGTGGCGCCCAAACAGTGGACCCCCCGCCATCATTACTCACAATATGGAGTGTTTTTGTTCCAACTTGGGACTCATTACCAAGTCCATATTCATGGCATACAATATTTCTGGCTCCGCTAAGAGCCACGCCGCCACACAACGCATAATAAGTCTGACGCTGGGGTTCAAATGCCAAGACTTTGGCGGCAAAAGGTGCCAATGTGATGGCATAACTGCCCGTATGTGCGCCGATATCCAGGAAAATCGCATCTTTGCTACAAAACTGCTTACACCATTCGATGAGATTGTTTTCGAAAAGCCCGCGTTCGGCGTAGTAGGCGGTATTTACAGAGGGCATCAAATAGGTGAGAGACCGATTAATTGATATGAGCTGATTGCCGGAATTGTTATCAGCGGCGGCATCGGCATCCTTGGTCAAAATAATATATCGCGTGGTCATAGTAGATAGTTTAGAGGCAAATCTTTATATGGGTGAAATAATATAGTAATGTCGTCAAAGGCAGCGGCAGAAAGAACCCACAAATATTATATTGCCAAATATATAAATAGAGGGTCGTCCAAGGTCGTTTTTTCAAGTGCGTTTTCACCACGAACAACAGAAATCCGGCAAAGTACTGATACAATCAGTTTGAGCAAACATCAGCTTAATAATATATATATCGAACTAGATAGTACACTTAGTATTGATTTTGATAAAGTTGTGGTTGCGTGTATTATTACATCTTCTATTGAAAAACAACGCGAATGTATTGAGAATATACGATTACAACAATTGTTTTTTTCCAATAACATGGCAACCAAGATTTATGGTATTGTGATTATGGAAGAAGAACAACAATTGGTCAATCCCGCAATCGAACAAAAACCGATTGATGGTTCAAAATATAACAAAGAAGAATGGACATCAGAACCGGAATATAGTTATCATTACACTTACCATCGATGGAATATGGCCGATGACAGAGAAAGCGGTTTTGACACGTTTTTACCAACAGCGCAAACACTTTTAGAAAATGGATTGAAAAAAACGTTTTTTGTATTTCAAGAACGGTGTGATTTTGATGTTGTTGAATATGTAGAAAATGAAATTGAGAAAAACACGAGAAATTGGGATGGTATACGTTCAATCAAGTCAGAGTTTGAAATGATTGTTGAAAAAATTGACCATTATATGAGTAGACATATTAAAAAATATATTGAGAAAGGTTATATAGATACTGATTATAAACCAGACAATATTTGTATACTACATTCTGATGGATTAGATTCCGTAGCCGCATCGTCCGTAGCCGCATCGTCCACTTCCGATAAACAAACCTGGAAAAGTTTTGATTTTGATATAAGATATATTCATGATATAAAAGGTCTTGATAAATCATTCAAAAAATATTGTAAACTCTATATGATTATACAATTTTATGTAATTTTTTCAAACATTGTAGTTTTATATAGAGAACACTTTGTACCAATTATTTCAGAAATATTACGTAAAAAACACAAAATTACAAAAAATACTATTCGTAAAGTTATTATTTTTTTTGCTGATTTTAATGAGCAATTTCATGAGCAATATGAGACTGAGTATAATAAAAATATATACACCCCATTTAGATCGCTGATGAATTACGCATCACGATATTTTAATAAAAATATTCTTACAACCCTTGACAGTGTCGAAAAAAAACGAATCGCTGATAAACATAAAGATAACAAACGCGAATATCTTGTCAATGCTGTGTGGGCTATATTTGGATTTTCTGGAACATCTGTATCTAGCCACACCTCTAGTTCAAAATCTAGCCATACGTCTAGTTCAAAATCTAGCCATACGTCTAGTTCAAAATCTAGCCATACGTCTAGTTCAAAATCCTCGGCAAAACCGGGTGGTAGAAAAGTGAACTCTAGTAAAAAGCATTTAAACAAACGCGCCTCTACTAATACAAATGCTATCACAAAGAAATCAAAGTCAAAATGAACTCTTATTAAATAATTTGCTGGATTTTTACAATCGCGACGGAAATATGGAGAAAATGATGAATATTATTAATGGCGAATCCCGCACTTCTTTGCGAATTATTGACTGGTTCGTCACCAATTTTGCCAAGAAAAACTTCACAGTATATTCGATTCCCGCCAAGAATCGGTGTAGCACCGTGTATAACGGCGAAGAAAACATGGAGCGATTTAAGGTGTTTAATAGTTATAAATTGGAATTGAAAGCGTATAGTAAAATCCGGTTTGACCCGTTTTCACGCAGAGAGCGAATCATGATTCCTTATGCTGACGACACCTTTTTGGAAACGACTATTGGCCAGCTCAATTTTTTCAAATGGGCAATTGACAACCGGGTCCTAGAATACATCGAGGAGCATTATGATGCCATTGAGGCAGATATGAACTCGCGCAATAGCATTTCCAAGAAGAATGTGGAAGAGTCGGGCGAAACAACTGATAACAAGACTCGCAAGAAGCGCGAGGAGTTGTCGGTCTCCGCATGTAAGTCAATCAAGAAGGAAGTTGTGAAAATAGTTGTGAAGTTCAATTAACGGATAGGAACGGCTTATTTACTGATATTGTATTTGGAAAAATCACTTGCCGTTAATACCTTGTCTGCTGGTAGAGCAATATACTCTCTACCAGTACTTATTGACATATTGTTCGTCGGGTATAATTTGTATATATCGGTGGGTGTATTTTCCGTAATTCTAATCCAAGGTGACGAAGAATATTTTGTATCGTAGTTCATATTGTTTATTTGCGTTTGTGAAAACATTATTATTAGTTTATAATAATAATATTTATGTGATTTTCAGTGTCATATAGTCTGGAGCAGGCGTTTGTTTGATATTTGTCAAATAATTGAAAACGGAATTGTGTGTTTTCGAATGCTATCATTTTACACATGAACCATTGTTTAATTGTTTTGGGTATAAGTACGACACTCATATTTATTACACTTATATGTGCGCAAAGAAAATATATTGAACACAATGATATAAAACAGCTTCGCGGTATGTATATCAACGAAATAGTGGACAAACATTATAACCATATTTACACCAATATTATTGATATGAAGACATATGGCTACATGGCGAGCTATTTTACACTGATGTGTGTACAATTACGAGATGGCCAACAATGTGATAACTATGACGGTTCCGAAGAATGGTTGATGCGGCATTATGGCGACCCAGTGGCAGAAACCATTAACCTAAGATTATTAAAGAAAGAGATTTTACGTAGGGTGAAACGCGTCTTTCCTGACAGCAATATTACACGGGGGTATAAAAACTGCTGCGAACAATACAGGATTACTTGGTCCAAAGTTATATGACCCAAAGCACATGACCCAAAGCACATGACCCAAATAATATTTATTGCGATAATAAATATAATTTTTTATACAACACCTTGTTTATTTGCGAGACCGGCGACTCTTGTTCTTCCTACGCCGAGTCTTATTCTTCTTACTATTGTGATGTCTGCGACTCCTTTTACCCCCAGCAAAAATGGCCTTTCCAGGACTAACACTGTCTCCCGCAAATCCATATCTCAGCGGCTCTGGTCGGACATCCGCTCCGCCACTCATTTTACTCGAAAATGTACCAGGTATCTGGTTGGTTTTTGTAGATAATACTATAGGTAAAATCGATTTTGCCTCCATTATATAATAGAGGCATACAAAATATAAACGCAACCGATAATAATCTCTAAATGTCTTGTGCCGTCGTGTTTGTGTGTAATTTCCGGTATTTGGACAAGTTCATCACTACTTGTGAAAATATAATTGAAATCGGAGGCTACCGCGGCCCCATTGTCCTTGTGGTTGGCAACGATTTGCCCAATATTGATAGTCATCCATTCATAAAAGAACACGATGTTCATGTGGTTCATCGTCCTGACATCACATTTACACCGGAGGTCCTTTCAGCTATAGAAAAAACAAACGCCGAATGTGGTAAAAGCGGATTCAAGCTGTTCCAGTACCATAAGTTTCATATTTTCACGCCGTTTTTCAAACAATGGGACTACATTTTTTACGTCGATTGCGGTGCCAAGATTTACGCACCCATTGCGCCCATCTTGGCATGTGTAAAACCCGGCAAATTGTTGGCGCATTCTGATACATATCCCGAATATGCCTGGCGTCTAAGACACCAGTTTCCAGTGAACCCCCAATTGATTGAAGAGATGTCCCGGCTCTGGAACATGGACGCCGACTATTTTCAGTCTACAATCATGTTGATGGACACACACCTTATTCGCGACGACACATTCGCGCAATTGTGTGAGTTGGCGTCTAAATATACAAACTCGGGAACCAATGACCAGGGAATCTTGAACTTGTATTTTTCGGATTTGTGGGAGCAATTGCCGATTGGAGACGCCGACACTTATTACTACGATTTCAACATTCGGTTTCAAGACCGGCCATACATAATGACCAAATATGTTGTGTTCAATGATTGAACTACCAAAAAAAACAGGATTTCACACACTTTATTCTACAACATTATAGCATCCATGTTGTATAACATCGGTCGCATTGACGGAAATATACGACTCCGTCAAGTCCAACATCATTGCTGTCTTCAACACAAATCGTATGAGGACAAATATCTCGCAACCGCTTGTGGATATGGTCGCTCTTATCGCTAACCATTCTGCGCCAGTTCATCAGCAGTTCAAAATCAGCATCATTGACCATCTGTGTTGTCAGTTCTTGGGTACGGTATTTGATGAATAGGCAGATTGACTCTAGCCACTTGTATCCAGTGCTATTCTCGGCATAATCGGTCTCCGCATTTGTGTGGATTTGTAAGACCGGATAATATTGTTCCTCATGTTTAATTGTATAAACGGCCGAGTCGTCATAGAGTGAATATCCAGACGCGCATTTTGTGTCGACTAACCATTTGGTGTGATAATCACGGCATTTTTTTAAATAGTCGAGTGGAATTGCGTCTTCACCATCGCGACCACGTCTGCCAATTCGCCTTTGACAAACCGTTGGCGTAGAATCCAAATAGATTACGGCGTCCATCCGGTACTCACTAATGAACTGGGTGTACCATTCAGTGTAAATATTGTACTCAATATTTTCAACGATTCCGTCGTCGTGAAGCATATCCATGAATATGTTTTTGTCGGCGCACAATGAGCGCTCAATGATGATGATTTCGCAATCGGGATTGTCTCGAATGGCATTTTTCAAAAGGGATAGACGACTAATATATGCCATTACCTGGAATGTGAACGCGTATCTGCGTTGGTCTTTGTAGAATTTCTCCAAAATGTTGGTACCGGTTTCATCGCAAAATTTCCCCCATACGTCAACGGGTTCTTCCAAAAAGAGAATCTTTGCAGCCATATCGGGATAATGGGTTTGTAGATGGATTTTCAAATTGGCTAGCAACGTAGATTTGCCAGTGCCGATGTTTCCTTCGATGGAAATTACAAGAGGTCGTTGAGTTGCTGCGGTTGTCATTTTATTATGTATGCAAGTTATTTTTGAATATGTTTTAGCAATATTTATTTTTCAATTTTTCGGCCTACGCAAGGCCCAGGATTGTGAAAAATTGAATATTTACTACAAAATCTTCGTAAATTAGTACACAAAAATGACCGAATTATTTACCTACATTGACTTGATAACCGGGAAGTATGGGACGCATCCGGAGGAGCAGCGAATCCACATAATGAATGCCGAAGAAATGGACGCGTATTGCGAGTGGAAAGCCCGAACCAAAATGGTCTCTGATTACAAGCGTTATTTAGCACTTGATAAACGCGCCAAAATAGTGAACCAGAATCTAATGGCTCGCTGGGATTTACAACGCGAGTTGTTCCGCATTTATTTGCGCCATGCCATCAAAGAAGAGGATTTTGACCAGTTATACGATGATTTGAAATATTATAACAAGATGGATATATTGGAAAAGCGGCAACAACTCATCAATTTTGTCCAGTATTTAGAACCGCGAATTGTGAAAAAGTTTGACCGCAATTTGAATGTTGTTCGGGTTAAAACATACAATTTCCCTGAACATTGGCGCACATGTGGATACAAACCGCAATTTGAAACCCTGGTTAAATCGAAAAAGCGGATTCACAACGCCTTTGTATTATACAAATATAGATGTAAATCCGCATGTAAAAAATCCGTATATAATATAAAAGATGGTACTCACAAACATTGTTAAGCATTTTGTCAGTTTAGTCGTTTTGTTATTTTTCACATATTTGATTGGCGCTGAACTATTTGACCGTTTTTGGTTGAACCCGGGTTCATTGCGCGAAGGTTTAGAAGGTACCTCCACTGAAGAACCAACGACCATTGACACGTGTAAAATACCGGAAGCGAGTAAATCAATTGAATTGGCAGCGGCATTCGAGAAAGTGGGCAAACAAATGGATATGATACGCAGTATTCGCGAATCTACGACCCCCGCCGTGCCAATCAAAATTGACAAAGATGCCGACCCCAATTTTCTCGTATTGGTTAATTTAAAATTGCTGGTGAATAATGGCATTAGTGTTAATGAGGCAAGTTTAAAATCCATATACGACCAATATATTGGGAATCGCGAAGTGGCGCTTTTAACAACAGACTTGAACTCGTTGAAACTAGAAACTAAATCTGCTGATGCCGAACGTTCAAAAGAAGAGGGGTTTTTATGCCGCGCGAAAATTATTATCGAAGGACATCAAAAGATTATTGACAGTATTTTAGAGAAAAAGGCGGATGAATAATTTGCTGTCCTCGCATACGGGTTCCTCGGCAAAATCGTTTCTTGATGTAAAATATAATGGCCGATAAAAAGAAGAAAAAGAATAAGAATAAGAAGTCAAAACCCAAATCGAGTATGCTTCCAACAAAAGCACAATATATTCAACCAGACTATTCATCATTAATTGTCGGACCTAAAGCCGCCGATTTTGCCTCTATTAGCAAAGAGGTGAATGAGTATGACAAAGCCTTGGCAGGGAAGTCGTCGTCAAAAGTGTTGTCAGTTTTGCCTCCATTCGGACGCATTTATTTTCAAAATACTGGCGAAACATGCTCTGGACCAAATGGACGAAAGTATCCACAACATACGGTGGTTGATGCTCATCGCGCAAAAATGAGCATATTTGACTCGGCAAATCGCGACTTTAATAATGCGCAAACTATCAATATGCCAAGTAAACAAGAGATTCGCGCAGATAAATGTGTCCCTGTTACCATTAAAACAATTGATTCTGTCGGCAAAGCTGGCAAAGACACAAAATACGTTGCTGTTTATGAAGCCAAAAATATATCACCAGATATTAAAATGCGCAAAACCAAAAAAGAAACCATGATGAACTTGATGGATTCGGGAGAGGTTGATTTGGATGCCGGGCAACAAATATTCGTTGGTTCAGTAACAGTATTGGGCCTCTACATGTTATTCCGAATGCTTTACAAGAAACAATAGATGATATCATTTGCTTAAATGATATCAAAGAATGTGGTTGTTTTTATACCGGTGAAGATTTAAAATGGGAGCTGTGGTCGGCAACAAAGTTGCCTCCCGAATCCCCGTAGGGGTGTCATTTCAAATCATTACTACCCTTCGGGAACCGCGCCATCGGAGAATTAAAACGTGCCGTTTTAATTCTTCATCGGTTTAAATCTTGAAACGAATGAATAGCTGATGGGCAACCAGTGCGCCAAACATTTGAGCAGTGATATATGGGAACAGCTCGGTGACAGGTAAACTGCCAGCAGATGTCATTGCTAAAGAAACGGCGGGGTTAAAATGCCCACCCGAGGTCTTTTGCGCCAACAAAATAGCTAAAGCCAGCGCAGCACCTGTAGCAAGAGGATTGCCAATTGCCAAAATAACATAAACAAAGAAAATTGTGCCGATGAATTCAACTAAATAATTGTACATTATATTCTATGTTTATACATTCTTCTTTGCGGCAACATAGGACGCATTGTTGTATCCGCCAAAAGAGAGGTCGTTAAAGTTGCGGATTGTGGCAACTTGGCGCTTGAACTTGATGTAATCGGAGCTGTCGGAGACAAACTTGGGATTACAAGAGGCGCCGACAACACCGCTATTATCGGGATTTGGGCGAATACTGCCAATCAATCGCGCATATCCAGGGCGCGAGGCAGACTGAGGATTCGGTCCATCAGTTACATAGTTTTTTCGCGCAAGGAAATCACCGAGATTGTTTGCCGCGCGAAAAGGGGTTAGTACACGTTTTTTTTCATTTATTGTGTCTGCCGTGTTAATATTAGCCCATGAACGAGTAATGACTTTTCGCATATTAAGTACTTCCGCTTGTTTGTAGTTTGTAATTGTTTGTTTCGGGGAATATCCATTGAATGGTCCACCTAAAATATTAAATCTTACTTGGGACATTGAAATATATATTTATATACGAGAAAAGTCTGGTTGTAAAAAGTCTGCGGATACTTATATAATGGCAGAAACACCCGACTCTGTATCTACTATGGGTTCTACAGACACTCCCGATTTTGCCGATATGCTTGATGAAGACCGCGATTTAGATGACTATTTAGAAAATATTGACCCAGACCCTGCTGACTTTATACCCATGTATAATGCGGAATGTATCCAGAAAACCGGCAATTTTGCGTCATCCGACCCGCGATATAGTTTTGAATCGGGACCTGAACATCGTCCATTGACACGCGAAATCCTGGCATCCATTTCACCTAAATGTTTGCGAATGATAGAGGAAATCGAAAAGCAGGATGAAGACGATTTGCGCATTTATGGTCGGCGGTTCAAACATTTTGTTTACTCGGGCGTGAAAAGTACTACCAAATTATTGGCAACGGCGCTGATGGATATACTCGGTATCCGGCTGGGGTACGACTCCGCGTATTTGGCACCTGTGGACGAGAAAGACAAGAAATGGGGCAAAATACAATTGCGCGAAGTGGATGACCTCTATCAAACCCGATACAACAACTTGTATTTATTGAACTCGGTCGATGTGTTCGGGCAGCCTCTCGGGGTTGCCACACGGAAAGAATTGTTGACGCGGTTCAATATGCGTCCGGAAAATTCACATGGTGAGTTGGTGCGGTTCATTGTTATGGACAGCGGATTCAAAGAGGGAATTGATTTGTTTGATATCAAATATGTTCATATTTTTGAACCACAAATGACGATGGCGGACCAAAAACAGGTGATTGGTAGAGGGACGCGCACATGTGGACAAAAAGGACTGGATTTTCATCCAACACGGGGATGGCCTCTCTTTGTCAACATCTATGATAGTGAAATCCCGGAAGAAGTGCGATTTGGATTCGACAACGCCGCGACGGTTTATGATTTGTATATGAAGGCGCTTGGGTTGGATGTACGATTGCTCAATTTGACGGCGGATATGGAGAGGATGTATATTGAAGGGGCGGTTGACAATGAGTTGAATGAGGCGGTACATTCTTTTGAATTGCCTTCGCCAACACTTGGCGGTGGTACCGAAGGTGGTGGAGGTGGCAGCCAATATGACGCCGAGTTCCAACATATTTTGAGACAACTGCCGCTAGACCGATTGGTGGATGTTTTGGTAAATGAAGAAAACCAAATCCGGCTTCCGTCGACCCACGATGAAATGCGGCAATATATTCGCGACAACTACATGGCAGACTATAAATGGCCTGAAGTTGTCATGGAGAATAAATGTATGGGTGGATCAGCTAAAGCTGTTGCCGGCGGTTCTCCGACACTCCAATTCACCCCAACCCAAGACTTTGTTCGTATGTTCATGACCCCGCAGCTCGACCGCAAGGGTATTATGCTCATCCATTCAACTGGTTCCGGGAAAACCTGTACCGCGATTGCCACCGCAACAAGTTCATTTGAAGAACAAGGCTACACGATTCTCTGGGTTACACGCACAACATTGAAATCCGACATATGGAAAAACATGTTTGACCAAGTGTGTAGCGAATCGATTCGCACAATGATTCGCCTGGGTGTCGCCGTCCCCGCTGACCAAAAAAGCCGGATGAAACTTCTTTCTAAAGCCTGGTCAATACGCCCAATGTCATACAAACAATTCTCTAATATGGTTTCCGGTAAAAACAGCATATACAAGGACCTCGTCAAACGCAATGGTGCCGCAGACCCGCTCCGCAAAACACTGGTCATCATCGACGAAGCCCACAAATTATACGGCGACGGCGGATTGTCTCCCCTAGAAAAACCCGATATGACGGCATTCTATGACTCGGTTATGCGGTCATATGAAGTGTCGGGTGCGGATTCGGTGCGACTCCTCATTATGACGGCAACCCCCATCACCACATCACCCATGGAGTTTGTGAAATTGCTAAACTTGTGCCGCGAACGCCAAGACCGAATAGAGGATACGTTTGAAACATTTGCGCCATTGTATTTGGATGAGGCAGGGATGTTTTCGCCTCAAGGTCGCGAACGATTTTTGAATGAAATGGCGGGCTATGTCAGCTATTTGAATCGCGAAAAGGATGCGCGCACATTCGCACAACCGATTATAAAACATGTGATAACACCGATTTTACAGAGCCCAATGTATCGGGCATTTGACCCGCGACTTACTCGGGTTTTGATGAAAACCGATGCTGCCTTACTTAAAGCGGAACTTGATGCCGCGATTGAAGCAAGAGAGGCCTTGTACGAGAATATCAAAGCGGAATCATTCGGTACAATTAAATTGGTATGTAATCAATTCGCGGAAAAACGGGTCGAAACAGCCTGCCTAAGGTATGCCAATGCGGCGATTCGCAGCATCATGGGATTTCTCAATGAAAAACGCGCTAAATCAAAAGATGTGGTGAAAGGAGTTCGCGAGAAAATCACGGAGTTTAATCGGATGCGCCGCGAAGTATTGCGCAATATGTATATTCAGATACGGCAGCATAAGAGGACACCGGGAGGGGGCGATGCTGTCAATGGCGGACATACTGTCAATGGTGGACATACTGTCAATGGTGGACGTACTCCTAATCCGTTGCCAGATTTTGACGACGATTTCCATAAATATGAACAATCCTCGTTCAATGCTATCAAAACCAAGTGTAAAGACCCCGCGAAACGAGCCGTGTTTGATAATTACCCCGAAGTTGTGCGATTGCGTGAGGAAACTGATGTAATGGCATTAGAGCTAAAGGCGAGAGACGCCGGTCTCAAGACTATGCGGACAAATCTGCGAAAAGGTGAACAAGAGGTTCGTAAAACGATGAAAGCGGAAAAGGATGGTGTGAGAAAAGCACTGTTTAAAGAAATGTTGGAACAGAGGGTTGGTGAAAACAAGCTGAAAATGAATGAGGCAAAGTTGGAAACGGCGGAAGTCCGAGGTGTTATTCAAGACCGCATTGCGCGAAATGAACGACATACCCGGAAACTCAAGTATGCACTTGAACGGGCATACAAGAAGTCGTTGAAAAACCGGACTTCAAATAATGATTCGGATGTTGAATCGCTAAGTGATTTGTCGACGGAACTTGAAAAAAGTATACTGATTTTCAACAATGCCACCGAAATAGAGGATGCCGAACTGCGTGAGTTTGTTCAAAATCGCGCTGAACAGTTTGCGGACGATTTGCGGGAGTATCAACGTGGATTGAGTGAAGAACAGGCGGCAAAAGAACAGGCGGCGGCTGAAAAGGCGTATGCTAAAGAGGCTAAAGCGGAAGCCAAGGCAGAAGCCAAAACACGAAAAGCGGAAGCTAAAGCAGAAGTCAAAGCCTTGCTCAAAGCCGCTCGTAAAACGCAAAAGAATGTGAAGAAATAAAATCAGTTAACCCCAAACCGTTGGTTGGGGTTGAAAAATTGCGTACCATAAAAACGTGCCGTTTTTATGGTAGGGTGTTATTTGGATGTGAATCTTATAGATTCACATCTGAAAAATTGTTTGAAACTAAAACGTTAGTTTTAGTTTTCAAAGTGGATTTCAACCCCAAACCACGGTTTGGGGTTGAAAAATTGCGTACCATAAAAACGGCACGTTTTTGTGGTAGGGTGTTATTTGGATGTGAATCTATAAGATTCACATCTAAAAAATTGTTTGAAACTAAAACGTTAGTTTTAGTTTTCAAAGTGGATTTCAACCCCAAACCGTGGTTTGGGGTTGAAAAATTGCTGAACGACAAAATATAAATATTTTGGAGGTCAGGGGTTATTTGGATTCCCCCTCCCCAAGGGAGGGGGGCATCTAAAAAATTGTTTGAAACTAAAACGTTAGTTTTAGTTTTCAAAGTGGATTTCACCCCCAAACCGTGGTTTGGGGGTGAAAAATTGAAATCTTTTTATTGACTGAATGGATGTTATAAAAACAATCAAGCAATTAACGAACTAAACTAACGAACGAACAAACAAACGATAATTATATACAGATATGGACAATATTATTTATTTAAATCAAGAACCCAGTCTTGTAAAGACAAGACTACACGAAATGTTAAACCTTAATAATAAAATCTGTAAGCTATACGTACGAAATAAAAATGAGTGGATATATTTTAAGCTGGTCGAAGAAACACCCACAACATTTAGTGGCATACGTCTTCAACCAGACCAGTATAATAGTCAAAAGTTTTATTTGACTGATGAAAAGAATAAATGGAATGGAATCTTAGCTGACCAAGCATTTACTAAAAGTCGTCGGATTTATGTTTATGACTTGGCCGGGGATGACAATCTGGTTACGGATAGCTCATTAAATGAGCTATATGGAGACGCGGAAGCCTCTGATAGCTCAGATGACACGTGTGATGTATTCGATGACAATTGTGAGCCATCAGCTTTAAGCGCAGCACTCTCAAGCGCAGCACTCTCAAGCGCAGCAACCGATGATGACATTGATGAAAGATTATTTATTCCAAGAGATGTTAGTGTTAAAATGTCGTGTAGTTCTAATACTATAAATAGCATATATATCCCTACCGTAAAAAAATGTTATAGTGATGAAAAAATTATGCTTCTATTCTGGAGGCATGGATTAGGTAAAGTTGACCGCGTCGACTTTGTGCCTATTATTAAGGAAAATGATATAGAGTGTCCCTATTTCAAACAGGCGTTTCTGTATGTTGATTCTAAGTCAGCGTGGCACCCGGATATTGTTGAATCTGTAGAAAAAGGCCAACCGTACAAGATTTACCCAAATAAAGATGAAGCATTTGAACATCTAAGAGATGAGAAAGAATATTGGTTGATTCTTAAAAACAAGTGTCCTGTTCCATACGCAACAACAACCCTGAATGTCCATCAACTCGCGAATAATCTAGCGTTATTGGAACAGCAGATGGCCGAAAGAGAAGCGCAGCTTGCTCAAAGGGAAGCACAGCTGACCGAAAGGGAATTAGAGCTTGCTCAAAGAGAAGCTCAACTTGCTCAAAAGGAACCCGAAAATAATAGACAAAGTTGTGAAAGTGAACAAATTATGGAGGAAAACAAAACTTATTGTTTAAGTTATGATAATCTTTCAAGAATAATGGGCACGTCAACACCAGTTGATAAAAATAAATACGCGTATGACGATGACCACTATGAAGAGTTTAGTCGCAGCGACCGGTTTCATAATGATGAGGATGATGATGATAATCATTGTTATGCAGAGTTTTGTAGTGATTGTCACAGGGAAAAATTAATAGTAGTGTATAATTGGCGATACGATGATGATAATTTGTGTGAAGATTGTGTGAACTTGCTTACTGAAGATGAAAAATAAAAACAAAAAAAATACAACAAAAAAATACAACAAAAAAACAACAAAAATACAACAAAAATACAACAAAAAAATACAACAAAAAATACAACAAAAAATACAACAAAAAAATACAACAAAAAAATACAACAAAAAAATACAACAAAAAATACAACAAAAAAATACAACAAAAAAATACAAAAAAAAATACAACAAAAAAATACAACAAAAAAATACAACAAAAAACAAAAACACAATGTCCATCCAAGGACATTGTTTTTTACGCATCATAGGGTAGATTACATCATAGAGCGGATTACATCATAGGGTAGATTACATCATGCCATGTATTGCCACATACACTCCAACCAAGTCTTGGCAAGCGGTTTTCACATCTTCCATAATATTTGACATACTAACTCCGTCTTTGTATGCCACCTGAATAACACTATAATCATCATGCGGATGGTGTTTTCTAAATGCGCAAAATGAGAGGCGTTTTTCCTTCGCAAAATACCGGTCATACATATAATATTCTATCGCCTTTCCCAGCGTATAATCCTCGTGGACTAACACAACATCAAAACAATTATCCATCGTTGTCTCGCTATGTTCAATAATCAGCGTATTGCGGTCTACTTTCGCGATTGTATCCAACAACTTGTGCTCCATCACTTTACACGCCTTTTTCACAATATCTATGTTGGAAAACACGCCCACCGACGCAACCACAAAATCAAAACTGTCTTCCACATAATATCGTTGAGCATCCACCGCGTAGAAATCTTTCTTGGCATATTCGATTTCACCCTGCGTGGCACCTTCGCTCGCTTTTTTATTGGCGATTTTTTCCCAAGCAGCCGCGGCTTTTGTGGCATCCGGTGTAAACGCATATGCGCATTTTGACACTACATTGAACATACTGCTGATTTCGGCATTCGCAACGGCAAACTCGCACGTCAATTTGATTTGTTCACCAGGCGTCGCACCAATCTGGGGTCTGAGACGCACAAAGTCGATGTATCCGCCAGTAAGTGAATCCGGGGGGAATATTTCGGCAACTTTGTTTCGAGGCATGGGTTCGTGGGTTTGCTTGTCTTTGATGATGAAATGCTCCGTCGATACATAAATGATGTGGTCGGTATTGTTAAGCACATCGACTTCTAAATAATATTTCCCGGGTAATTTGGTAATGTCAGTGCTGTGGATGGGGATACAACTAAGGCGTTGTTTTACAATTTCGTTGTGAAGACGGCCAGTGTTTACCTCGATTTTACATTGATTTACTTCGCTGGTTTCGGTTCTGAAAACGACTGTGTCAATATTGTTTAACATGATTCGGCGAATGGCATTCGCCAAGCTGAGATTCACGCCAGATAGCGTAAATCGCATTATTCCGTCTTCTTCAGATACGTTGTTGATTTTAGGATTCATTGTTGTATATATTTATTTAATATTCTTTAATATCTTTATTTCAATTTTCTGAATCAAGATGTGGTCGATTAGACCCGTGGTCTTGTAATCTTATCCACGGATGTTTTGGCATATCATCTATCACCGATTTCCAGTTCCCATGTTTCTTCACAGCATCTGGGCAGCCACGTTTCCTGAATACTCGGCCACAACTTGACCCCATGATTCCTTCAAATGACATTGTCGTTGCCATCTTGGTATCCACCACTTTTCCATCAGTCGCCCCCGATGGTGAAAAATCCGCGGCTTCTTGATTCTCATTATGTTTACATATTGTGTGCGGTCCCATATTTTCGCAACTTTGAGAAACATCGTAATGGTCCGATATAATTCGTTTGGCATCGGCAATTGTGAGCCCCTTCTTTTCCAACAAATGTTCGAGACGCAGATTACGAGCACCGGTTCGCGATTCGGGGTTCTCAAACCCAGTATCTGTGGTCTCGAGTGCCCTGAGCTCCGGTGAAAACGCACTGTTCATCCCGTAAAAAACACCGTCTGTCGTTCTCTTGATATCGTGAATCTTTAGCCCCTGTTCGAAACGCATAATCTCGCCTGACCGCGTATCTCCGAATAACCACGAGCAAGCATAATCCCCCGCGTTTTTATCCATCATCATCGCAACATAATCATCGAGCGAACGCCCTTGTTCCATCGCCTTGCGAATGCGTAAAAAATAGGGGACGCCCACAGTGAAATCCGGGACATAGTTTATTTTGGTGATGGTCGTTTCGCAGCCGATGATGCCGCATTTGGTGATAAACCAGTCGGTGGAACTGTTCACTAATCCTGGCGCGGTCTGCATCATGAACGCGGAGTCGCTATTTTCCGGGTACACGTACATCGCGACATTGGATATGAACCCAAGGGCAAAATTACAGTGTGTATTGTGCGCCATCAACAATTTGCCATCATGTGTTGCTGAACCCGTTGCGATAAACGCACTACACCGCGACATATTGTTGGGGTCTTTATCACCATATTTTTTGGCCAATGACAAATAGGAGTTCCAACCGACCAATATATCATAATCAATGTATGTTGTCTTGGTTTTGTCCTTGTATCCGGCGCATATACCGCGTAATTCTTGTTCGACAAATGCCCATTCCGGGGTTTTCAAATGATGATTAATAGAGGATTTACAAGTTTCTAAATATTCTTGGAGCGTGGTTTTGTAGTACGTTGACACCAAATACTTTAGAATGGCTCGAACCCGTTTTAATTCTTTATGGAGCAGGTATCCATGTGCGAATCCTCGTTCAAAAGGAGTTCCGTGAATGCTGATAGTTATCCATCCGGCATTTCGTTTTATAGAACCATTTATGGGTTTATGAAGACGTCGTGACGTGTTTCTTTTGATCCGGCGATAAAGCTTTTGCGACCGTATAAGCTTCTGCGACCGATTAAGTCGGTGTGTCATAAATATAATATAAATCGAGTTATATTTATGCTATGAATAACATTGCGATTAGTACAAACATGATAATAATCGGCAATAAAACGAGGAACCACGATAAACTGGGGACCCCAGCTTTACAAATTAAACTGAGAATCCATGTCCAGAGAAGAACGTATCCGAGTTTAATCAGAAAAATGAGCATAGTATTTGAAACGCCACAACTATAATCGCCTAAACAATATATGTCGGTGTTTCCGTAATTCTGGAATGCCATAATTACTAGGGCAATCATCGAAATAACAAAATAAAGATACGCGGGAGTACACAATTCCTTTAACGAGAATGCCATTATATTTTCACCCGAGAAAACATCTAGGCCATTGCGACTGGTTGCGTTGCGGTAGAAGGACCTATATGTGTCATATCCGCAATCTTGGATGTCATTTGCGCCGCAACATTGTTAAATGCTGAATATGCTAGACTTGCGCTGCCACCTCGTTTGTAATATTTGCGCGAATGGCGTTTGCCGCCAGTTTTCATTGTCATTGGCGGTACTTGACTCGTCATCATCATTCGTTGCGGGTCTTGCGCCAAATTGTTGTAATTATACATTTTATGCATATCACCCCCGCGCTGTTTCCTCCTGCTTTTCCTCTGTTTTTTTGCTGCGCATCCGCGCTGTGTCTGTTTCTTCGGCATTATATATTGTTCCGCCGAAAAAAACAGTCGTAGCTTGTGGTCCATATATTTATTCAATATCCACATGGGTCAGGAAATGGCGACGGCAACACGGGTCTATTAACTTCAAATCGTCTAAAACCTCTCCCTCGGCGGTTTTGTGTGCGTTTTCTTTTGACAAGTAAATTGTTTTCTGGATAAACCCGGAATCTTCGCCGGATTCCATTTTGTCGAGTTTCTTCTTTCGAACTTGTTCTAAGAAGAATCGGTATTTATTCGCGATGACTTTGCCGCAGGTTACGCATTTAACAGGAATAATCATTGTTTAGATATAGAGTATTGTAATATATTTGTATCTATATTGTTTGGAATCAATTTTTTGAGAGAGCATCGATAACTAGTTTACAAGGATATGTGCCGTTTTTGGCAAGAACATCCGCCACGGCATTGTTGCGCGAATGTTTGTCTTGGTTCAGTGTGTGTGCCTTGATATGTTTCACTGAGACGTGATTTTTATTGGCATCGAATAATTCGCACATTGGTTTCATTAAGTCTTGGTTTTTCACGGGTGTTCCGTCGGTCTTCTTCCATCCATTGTTGCGCCAAATTGGAAAATAACGATATAGGGAATCCACAATGAATGAAGAGTCGGTATATATCGTACATGGGATTCCGCGGAACTTGTCGTTGTAAATTGTCAGAGCAGTATTGACCGCGAGCATTTCACAGCGGGTGCTGGTTACGGCGGTTGCGGTAGCGGTTACAGCGGTTGCGGTTGCCCCTTTACATATTGTAGGGTGTTCTCCGCCCGGGAAATATACGGCATACCCGCCATCGCCATTATAACAAGAGCCATCAGTATAAACCTCAATTAACTTAACAACCGCCGTAGAGGCTGGGCGCGATGTCAATAAAAGTCCTTGGATGTATGAGCGTGTGAATAGCATTTCTTTATTTGTATCATACCATTATTATATCAGGTTTAAATCAATTTTTTACTTGAAAAATTGATTTGTATTTGTGCCATTATACGGGTTGGCATTACAATGGCACAAGAACTTGAACAAGCAAAACAAATATACGACAAGCTCGTACCCGATATTCAGCAGATGTTGGAAAAGGAATACATTGAACCTCAGCTTAGAGGCGACGATTTAATAAAAGAGTTTGATGAAGCATTTATGTCGAAAGAATGCGCATCATTGGAGTGGCAAGTTATCCACGATAAACTTGGTCGTGTCATAGGCCACTCGGGGGCACTTGCCCAGGCGTTTGAAAAATATGACGACGTTGGGTTCAAGCAAAGTTATACACAGCATTTTGTAGAAAACATAAACGCATTTAAACATCCATCATTTTACGGAAAACCTCTTGCGAGTATGGCAGCCGAATTGACAATGCGTAGGTGGCATTAAGATCGCTGAAAATTGTGCCGACAGCATTAAACCCGGATGAAAAGCGCATCAAATTCGCTAAAACCACATCTATCCATCGCTGGATAAGCATAGCCGAATAAATTGCTACATCTATATTTGAACCCTGCTTCCATCAAATATTCGGCCAGTTCGGCAAAAGATGCTCCACCAATGTAGGTGCTGTCAATCGAACACTCGGTCAACACATATTTGGCCGTTTCTAGTTTTTTCCCGAGACTTTTTAGTGCGTTTAATTCATATCCTTGTAAGTCGATACATAACAAATCAACGGTGTCAATTCCGCAGTCTTCCATAAATGTATCTAGACGCGTTCCCTCTACAACAATTTCCATCTGGGGATTTGGACGTTGACAATCAGGGTCGCGCGGGTCTCTTTGCGAAAAGTCTATTTTGAACATAGAGGATGCGCCCATGTTGTTGTATTTTGACAGGTCAAATGGATAAAATGTGATGGGGCCGTTTTCAAGTGAAACCGCCTTTTTCACAAGATGAATATTGTCATTCTGGAATGACGCAAGAATAGTATCACACACTTCCAGGCAGTCAGGATTACATTCAAACGCGTATACGTGGCAACCATAATAGTCTTGTAATTTATGTGCGTCAAGTAAGTCGCGCGAACCCAATTCAAAGATGGTTTTTACTGTGGCCTTGTCGATGTTTTCTAGGAAAATCGGTTCTAGGTAGCTCATTATATATTATGGGTGTTTGTGTTTATATGGGTGTTTGTGTTTATATGGGTGTTTGTGTTTATATGGGTGTTTGTCTAATAAAAATAGAAAATAATATAAACCCTCTATTCAATATAGTATATGAAACATAACACAATCATTATTGGCGCTGGTATATCTGGACTTACTATTGCCGCGGGTTTAGAAACAACGGATTTTTTGATATTGGAAGCGCGTGGGCGTATTGGTGGGCGTGTATTGACAAATCAAGACACGCACCTTGATATGGGTGCTGCGTGGATTCACGGGTCAATTGATAACCCGCTGAACCAATTTTTGGATTATGGGTGCGATATGATTCCTGTTGCGCCATCGAATCCGTGGATTCATTCGGAGCTGGCATCGGTTTGCCATTTGATAAGTTCGACAGAGAATAACGGATTCGATGAAAGCAAAATGAGCGAAGATGTGCGTCAGAAAATAGCGACAAAATGGCAAGGTGTCGTCAAACAAATCGCGGCGATTCCTGGCAAAACAATCGCCGAGGCTTGTGCCGAGGTTTGTGCCGATGTATGCGATGACCGCGATATAAAACCATTCCTCTATATGATGGAGGTCTGGTGTGGTGGGAGTGTGGCGAATATTCCCACATCGTATTTGTGCGGTAGTACGGGTGATTATCCTGGGTCACATTGTTTATTCAAGAATGGTGCTATCACATTGGTTGATGCCATTGTCGCCAATTCAAAACATGATATTGCGGGGCGTGTCCTGGTGAATAAGGTTGTTACGGATATTATTTATGGCGTTCAGGGAGTAAATATTATTGTGGCAGATGGAACGCAATATTTTTGCGATAAGTTATGTATTACAATTCCACCTGGGCCTCTCTTGGATATCCGATTTTCGCCGCCATTGTCCGCGGAACGCAGGGATGCGCTGTCTCAAATTAAGATGGGGTCGTACAAGAAAATCCAGTTGGTATTTGAACGTAAAGATGTTTTTTGGACAGATACGCCGATGTTGCTCACTTGCGAACGCGACAAATATACGATGTGGAATAATTATATGTACTCCAAAAATAAGCCGGTAATAGAGGCGGTTTGTCCGGCGAATATTGGTTGGGCGATGTCTAACCAAAGCGACGAAGAGATTATGGACCAGATAATGACCAATTTGAGGACGTTCTATCCCCGGGCACCAGACCCGGTGTCTTGACACATAACGAGGTGGGAGGAGGATGTATTCAGCCAAGGTGCTTATTCTTATTGGTGCGAAGATAGCGCGGCGGTGTCGGCGAATATTTATGGGCGAATATTTTTTGCGGGAGAACACACGGACCCGGTGTATTATGGGTCTTTACATGCGGCGTATAATAGTGGTCGACGCGTTTTGAATGAGATAATGGCATAATTATATAATTACATATTTTTTATGGAATATGTAATTTGGTGGTGGATGTTACTAACGTCTAGACCTTTTGGACCTTTTATAAGTAGTATGAGATCTCTTTGATTTGCGAGATTTCTTTGAATTATGGGATTTTCTGGATTTCTTGCCACCAAAGTAAGTTGACCCCTTATCATTGGGATTCCAATTTATTTCACTTTCAGGATTATGGTTTAGTTTATATTTTTCAGAAGGAGGATCACGAGGGTTATAATCAGAAATGTTTTCAACCGAACGCCCTTGGTTGGGATCCCAATTTATTTCACTTTCAGGATTATGGTTTAGTTTATATTTTTCAGAAGTAGGAGGACGAGGTTTATATACTATACTATTTACATTTGTGTCGTTCTTCCAATTTAATTCGCCTTCAGGATTAACATTTTTATAACTACTACTTGACGTCGATTTGGGTTTTTGTACTATTGGCTTTTTGTGTGATTTGCTAGTTGAAGCCATTATAAAGTATGTATATATAATTATTATAATAATAAGTTCTATGGCTGTGTATATTCATAAAGACAAAAACCTCCTAAATCCGCTCTAAATCTATTTACAATTGCCATAACATTTGCCCTGGTAGTAATAAAAATCCCGGTTCATCAAACTGTAGTCCGTATAACTCGCCGGGTTCTTCGGTCCATTTTCATTTCCCGCCACGCATTTCTGACCCCCCAACAAAACGCAGCAACTGGTAGACGCACACGCGTTCAAATCTTGCGCCGCGCATTTCTCCTCTAATGCCGCCGTATTCGTCGCATATTGTGAGCAAAATCCGCCCAACTGACTCGCCGTATTTACCACGGGTGCCAACTGGGATTCGCGCGTCGTCCTACTCAAATACACGCTGTCTTCATAATTGGGCACATAATTGGACGCGCCAAACTTGTATGCTCCAGGAATATAATAGAGGATGGGGGATTTATTCATTTCGGTATTAACTTCAATCAATTTACCTTCCTCATCAAACATCCAATATTTTCCCATATTGGCGTCATCCGTTTTACCATAACTTTCATCTCTATATTTTCTGTCTGTGTTTTTGGCATCATATGTAAACTTGGAGTCATATTTTTCAGGTGTGAAGTTGGGGTTGTATTTGAGAGGTGTGTAGGTATTTAATAACGGCGGTTTCTTATATTCAGCTTCTGGGTCATTGCTACTAATATCGTATCCATTTGGAATGAGTTTCTTATAGAAATTGCCGCCATCATTGATGATGAAATAACCATCCCATGCTGTGTCAGATTGAACTGCGTCGGCACTAATTTCAGTTAATACACTTGAATCGAGTCCTGTAATATTGCTGATTACCGATGTAGGAATCTCCGGTGCTTGGTAAACTAGTTTGGTATAGTTTTTGGAACCTGGGTTTGTTCCCGGGTTCACATTTTCCACCAATAAATCTTTGCGGTCTACAACATACCCATTTGGCACAGTTTTCATATAATATTTGACAGTACCACTATCATCAGTGACTTTAATCTTGTAAAACCCCGACGCAGGCGGCTTTTTGTCAAGCCCATAATCCGCACCAGAACCAGTATATAATGCTCCCGGAATCTGGAGGAACGGCGGTGCTATCAACTCGACATCATTCAGACCGGGTGTAGCCGTTGCGATGGCAGACTCAGAAACAGGAACAAGTTTGGATGGGTCCTCAGGGTCTCGGCGATACCCATATGGCACCGATTTGCGTTTCCACTGCGGGGCGTCAATTGTCCCTACATTGAAAGCATAGAATCCGGGACCAGGGTCCATGGGCGAAAGTGGGTTTTTAGGATCACTGATACCGTTATCTTGGCCTGCACCATATTTTGCACCTGGTATATCTAAGATTTCATTTCCAAACCCTTCATTCATTGTTTCTCTAGTGAATAACAACACCACCAACGTGGTTGCTAAAATTAGTATTAGCAAGAAAATCATATGTAATCGTGTTCCGCCATTCATCGGATTTCCGTTTATATATAGTCATATATTTATGCTCGTAAAATTGAAATCTTTTTACCATCCTCAATCCTAGCACAAAATGCCAATCCAAATGTTAACAAAATGACCGACGTATACCAGCAACAAATTATCAAGCTCCGCGACACAATTCGCGCTCAGGATGTTTTACTGCGTCAGTGTATTTTATACATTCATAGTGTAAAGACCGAAATAAAACAAATGTCTAAACCCGCAATTCTTTTTGGAAACTATTTGACAAGTGAATCGGGCGCCTTAAAAATCATGGACATGTCTTGCGACTACGATTGCGAAACCATCATCTTGTTAAATAGCGAAACAAACCTAATCGAATTATCAGTAGACCAGTTGGAAAAAATAGACTATTTGCGCGAAATCAGGTTCCAGTTTGTGAAAACGTATTTGCCGGGTATACACACGACAATAGATTTAGTAAAATCCGGCAAAAAGATGGATTATTGCGAGTTCATCTTGTGGTGTTCCAGTCGCCAGATTCGCCTCTCAATGACTGTCGGTGGATTTCCCGTTTCCGTTAACTGGAAATACGTGTTCATGTAATGGGTGTGGGTGTGTCAACTAATGTGTCGCCGAATCCGTATATCTTCGCCAGTATAATTATAAATATGTCGAGTACTAGCGATTCGCACAAACTCCAGCAATATGTCCAGCATATTAATTCAGTCCCTTCTTTGAACACATATTCCCCCGATTCTGTGAAAATGATGAAAACAATCTATGACCAGGCGGTCTCAGCTAGTAAACAACCAGTTTCCGCGCAAATAACTAGTGAACGGTTCAGCAGCGAATCTTCAACTGGGTCGCTTTACAGCAGCGTCGACCACACTATTCGCGCCTCTATTCAGGCTTCCAATAAATACACCATCAATGCAATTCTAACCATTGGCAAACGAACATACAATATGTTTTTTGTTTTTCCATCGCAGAGCACCACGATTTCAAATACTGTTCGTGGAAAACATTTTGCCGAAGTGCGCGATTTTCTAAAACGCGCCCATATATGGTTGTTGGTCGCCTCTCATTATGCGAGCCCCCAATGTTCAAGCGAAGTCGATGTTTATTTATACATGACCCCGCACAAAAAGGTTTTGCCAACATTGGATGAAGGCACAGTTAGCCCGGTCCACATAAATACGGCACTAACCACTTCGTGTAGTCAAAAGACGGAAATCATATTGTATAGAAGAGAGGAAGTGTTCAAGGTATTCATCCATGAATCGTGTCATAATTTGGGGCTGGATTTCTCGGGATTTCCTGGGGCAAATGAGATGGCTAAACAAGTGGTTGCCGGTATTTTTCCCATACAATCGGAATTGTGTATCTACGAATCGTATTGCGAAATGTGGGCGGAACTCGTGAATATTGTGATTGCTGATGTTGTGGCACATCCTCGGCGGCGAGGTTTTGAAACGGCGTGGCCTGCCATTGTGCGCGATATTAATATTGAGAGGCGATTCACGATTTTTCAAGTCGCTAAATTGCTTACCCACAATAATATGGGATACGCGGATTTGATGAAACAGGGCAATTTGTATCGCGAGAAAACAGAGGCATTTTGTTATTTTGTGCTGAAGTCGATTATGTTGTTTTATTGTGATGATTTTTTAGCATGGTGTTTTCGGAATAACGTTTCGGGGCATGGCGTAAGTTTACAGTTCAAGCAAGCAAATGCCAAGAAATATGTTGTTGATTTAGTTGTATTGCGTTATAAATCCCCCGAATATGTAGAGGCACTTAACAAAACACACGAGCATTTTGTGAAGAACCGAGCGCGGCTTCCGGCGTTAATTCGCAATACGATGCGAATGTCAATTATAGAATAGTGCGGACACTTTGGGTCTCGGTGTCTGGAAAAGGCCCTGGTCTGAGTCCCATCATGTCTACATACTTTTGCCAAGTTGCGGATACGTGAAGATTCTCTATACCATTCATTATAATAGTGGCAGAGGGAGCCGCGAGACGAAGAGCCGATACAATAACGCGTTCAATGTGTTCACGTTCATCGCATATGATTGTATCGAACTTGCGACCTTGGGACAACAGCTCGTCAATGGATGATAATTCAATATGTTCATTTAATATTTGTTTGCCAGATGATTGGGTAGCATGTTCCACAATGGAAATTTTGATTTGATTGTTGTTGTTGATTACGATAGCAGATGGGATGGCGGTGTCGCCACAGAGGAAACATGTGGTTTTACTCGCAACGGCTGCTGATACTAGATTGGCGCGTTTTGAACTGTCGTGAAAATGGTAGCCGGGGTTGGTACTTTGTATATGTGCGTGTAAACGAGCCTCGTCGATTAATTGTGGTGGTGATGACTCGTCGATTGAAAATACGACAGGTTCTTCCGATGATTGTTCCGATGATTGTTGGTCTTCAGTGGACCCTTGGTCTTCAGTGGACCCTTGGTCTTCAGTGGACCCTTGGTCTTGGGTGGACCCTTGGTCTTCGGTGGACCCTTGGTCTTCGGTGGACATGGTGTCTTCGGTGGTCATAGCCTCTTCCTTAATCGGCCACACATATTTGGATTTAAACTCCGCAAACAAATCCAACTTGATTTGCGCATGTCCGGGGCATCCCGCAAAATGAACCGCCACAAGACCCGTCGCATTCTCTGGTGCTGGTCTGCTCAGCACATGTCTTTTAAAATCCGTTTTATTCACCATATTGTTGGTGATTAAAATCATATTGAAATACGGCTGGTCATAGAATGCCAGTTTGTTCTGGTACATGTCAAGATAAAACGCCTGTTTAATCTTCGAAAAAAGTTTCTTGATTTCGGGCAGATTCTTGAATCCCATACAAGATACGGAAAACCCCTCTTGGTCGGGATAATTCGCATCGTTTTTCAGAAAAAGATATTTACCCCAGTAATTCCCTTCATACAAGATGTTGCCTTCGCCGCTGGCATACACTACATCATTCAAAATAGTATCAAATAGAGGCGTAGGGTCGCTCAAAAACATGGTATCGGCATCAATATATACGATTTTGTCGTAGTTGGCAATTTCGGGGTAATCAAAAATATCCACCTTGGAAATACGGGCGTGATTCATGGTTTTCACGAAATTCTTCTCGAAAAACTTCACGGGTTTTCCGGGGAGACGTGATTCGATAGTTGCGCGATACTCGGTTGTCGTATATACGAGGAAATCGACGGTGGCGCCTGTGTCAAAATAACTATTCAACATATTGACAACAATATCTATATATTGCTTTTGATGGAAGCACGAAGTGTATAATAAATACGATGACATATATGTAGTTATTATGCGTGGGGTTTATGTTGTTTTTGGGGAAGAAATATTATTATGGTTTTTTTGTACGTCGCCGAGTTTTTCCAAATGTTCGTTCATTTGTTTTTTCACCAGGTGTCGGATTTTCAATTTGATATTTCATAATATTATTTTTGATAAGCCAGTCGTCATTAAGTATTGGCAGGGGTTTTGACGAGCGTTCTGCGTCTTCATTTATTTTTATCCATTCTTCCAATGTTGGTGCGCGTGGATATCTCAATTTTGTCGGATTGCCGTTGTATTCGCGGGTTATATTTTCGATTTTTTCCATAAAACTGGCGTCAAATGCGGTTATTTTATTTTGGTCGAGTAGCCATTGCTTGAAGTTCGGTTTTTCAATTTTGGCATCTTCGATTATTTTTACCCATTCTTTGTATGATGGAATAACAAATCGCTTTGAATAATGTTTGAACTTTAAAATAGTTTCGTCATAATCTGATTTGATAATAAAGGCTCTTTGCTCGGCAAGTCGTCTTTTCGCTGCGTTTTCGCGTTCAACTTTTTCTGATTCTGTTAATTCTTTTTGACTTTTTAGAAGAAGAGCCCTCTCTGTGATTTTCTTTTTTTCTTCTTCTGTAATACACGCAAGTTCTCTTTCCGACAATTTATATTTTTTATTATTGGGATATGATAATATTCGTAAAAACTCTTGTTTAAGATATGACAGTAAAGATGTGCGAAACTTATTACATAAGTTAAAAAACCTCGTTGTTTTATTGAATGAATACAATTGTGTCAAATAACTTTTACCATCAATGCCGTCTTTAAAATTGCTATTTATTTTATCTAGTACTGAATTGTATGTAGCAGTTTCTTCTTCTGTTATATGTGTGCCCAATTCAAAATGATTTAATACTTTAAGTGCAGTTCTTATTTCATCTAATTCTTGTTGAGCAGCCGCAGCTTCTTCTTCCATTAATTGGGTAAATGTTTTTTTTGATTGACATTTGGAACCAGTACACGTATTGCCTCCTCCATTTTTACGTTTGCGCGTTTGGTGTCGTCTGGGCATTATACTATATATAGCGAAAAAATTGATAATGGATTCAATCCATTTAAAACCAGCTATAGTATACAAACTACCCTATGGGCATAAAATATTTAAATCGCATATTTAATTCGAATTGTAATGATACATCCATATACAAAATCCATTTACAACACTTTGCTGAGAAACGGATTGCCGTCGATGCCAGTATTTTCTTGTATCGGTTTCTCGGTGAAGAAAAACTCATAGAACAAATGTATTTGATGGTGTCGATTTTCCGCAATTACGGTATTATTCCCATTTTCGTATTTGACGGTGTCGCGCCTCCCGAAAAAAAAGATGTTATTAATGAACGCAAAGAAAATAAGCGCAAGGCAGAAGAACGCTATGTTCAAATGAAAAATGCTGTCGAACAGGGAGGCATGGATTCCGACGAAAAACACGAGGCCGAGATTGAGATGGAACAGCTCAAAAAACAATTCATCCATATCAAAGACGCAGACACGTACAAGGTAAAAACCCTGCTAAATAATTGCGGTATTAGTTGGGTTGTCGCACAAGGCGAAGCCGACGAATATTGTGCTCACCTGATGTTGACAGGACAAGTATATGCTTGTTTGAGCGAAGACATGGATTTGTTTGCGTATGGTTGTTGCCGGATTTTGCGGCATTTCAGTTTGGTAAAACACAGTGTCTTGATGTATGATTTGGTGGAAATACTCAAACAGCTGGGGATGAATATACGCGAGTTTCGGCAAATCCTGGTTTTGTCGGGCACGGATTACAACAAGGATAATTCGGTGTGTATATTTGATTTGTTGAAACGGTTCAAAACGTACAAATCCGCGATGATTTTGTCCGAAGTAGATATGACGTTTTATGAGTGGTTAATGCGAAATAGCGATGTAGTGAAGTCGCTGGATGCGCTTAAACAGACATACAATATGTTTGTTATGAATGATGAGCCACCAAGGGTCCAAAGTACGAATCGACCCATCGTTGATGGTGTTTTGAAAATTGAGAATGAAGATATTGCGCGCAAATCTTTGGTCGAAATGTTGGGAGAGGAGGGGTTTTTGTTTGTATAAGTGTTACGACAAAGCAAAGCAAAACAAAGCAAAACATAATAAACATTTGCGTATTATGTTTGTATAATGATTCATCCATCCCTCCACGATTTGGCTAATTTTTTACCGATTGATACAAGTGAAAATATTATTGTGAATGAATCGGTGGTGGCCGAGTATATGGCAACCACAAAGTCGTCGTGGTCACCAGGACATTATTGGCTTGGCGGACAATTGAAGTTGAATCCAAATGACAAACTGACACCGGAGTTGTTCAATAAAGCTGACAAAATTATGAAAGATGTGGGTGATTACGCATGTAATAGTTGGGAAAATAAGAAGAGAGAGATGAATATAGAACTCATCAGATGAAACAAAATAATTATAAAACTCTCATATCATCACCAGGAACACGAATCTGTCGCGGGATTTGCTTGGATCAAGACTAATTTTGTTGTTTCTGATTACGATATCCAATAGAACCTTGACATTTTCGTTATTTAAAAAATTTGTTGTATTCATTTTATTTATACCGGTGAAGATTTACACCTTTTCACCCGCAAGGGTAAAGTACGCAAAGGGTTTGTCATCCCGCGTTGCGGGATGCGTTGCAGGATGCTCCCGACTGTCGCGCCGAAGGCGCTTACCCCATTTTTCACTCATTTATGCCCACACCCGAAGGGAGGGCATATTTAATGAGAAAAGGTGTAAATCTTCAATGGTGTAATATATAAATTATATAAAAATCTATTTATATAATTTTGTAATTTATACACTTTTTTTAATTTTTGTTTGGTCGTCAGGACTCAAAAACATATCCAATTCAGGCGGATATTCTGTCTTTTTAAAATATACATTTCCTAAAAAAGAATAACTTCCTTCCGGTTCCCATACTGTTATCATTTCGCGTTTCTCAACCAATTTAATCCATACCGAACATAGTAATCGTCTATAATTTGATTTATTATCTAGTAATTTGCTTGGAAATCTATGCATAAATTGCGCATCATCAAAAATGATAAAATCTCCTTCTTCAACAGGCATCATAAATATATTAAATGTGTTGGTTAGTTTGTCAAAATATATTAATTCAGTTCCACAATGTTCAAACCCTTCATCATAATCGCCAAAATCAGAATATATTATTCCCAAATATGTAAATTCTGAGTTTGGCCCAAACTCGTGATGAAAATATGATACTCCATCAGAACTTTTATTTGTAATTGATGCAACATTTCTTGCGTTGGTTGCAGCTAAAGAATCAGACACCATTTTGTATGGTTCTGTTGGAATATAAGAATCAATCTGGCTAAACGAAAGTTTGGTACCAATATTTGCTTTTGCATATTCCTTAAAATCATCATTTGTGTCTGCTGATAGTTTTGTTAAATACAAATATATACGACCACTTGTTCTATATAATTCATTTAATCTATTATTAATTTCCAAAATTTTAGCATCACGGTTTTCCATTGTGATTTCAATTCTATTAATTTTATAATCTTTTTTCAAAACTTTTTCCTCTGTTGATTTTATGTTGGATTTAATGAGTTCAAGAATAGATTTACCTTTTAATGCGCTTGAACCTTGCTCTAATGCTGATGCTGATGCTGATGCTGATGGTACTGGTGGTGAATTAATTTCTTTTATTTCATTTTCATTAAATAACTCTGACAAAATAGTGTCTAAGTTCATTCTTGGAAAAATAGCAGCGATATTAACTTCTTTCCAAGATTTTGACTCTTTTAATATTTTAATTGTATTATTTATCATTAAATCTATTTTTGCATTATCTTTTATTTTGTCAATAAATTTATAAAACTTTATTGGATTACCAAAAGCAGAATTTAATTTTTTTCTTACAATTATTTCACTATCGTTTATTCCTAATTCTGTAAACCCTCCTCCTTTTATATTTATTTTGTTTTTTCTTGTTTTCATCTTCCTATATTCTCTTTGTGATATTCTCCTTTTTTCACCATTTTTTAATAATTTATAAAATTGACCCTTTCTTGTTTTTAAATGTTTAACCATTATATATTAATATTATAAATAAACAATTTTATAAACTATCATTAAAATAAATCTTTCTGAACTTTTGCATATACTCATCTTTCAATATATGGGTTTTCAAATAATGTTCCGTCATTTTGTCTTCAAGCATATGGACTATAAAATATAATGAATAAATACCACATTCTGTATTACCATATTGATGTTCTATACCTTCATTGCTGTCAAACTTGAATACAATTTTTTGTCTAATGCCAACCCTTGTTCTTTTATTCTGTTTACAAATGTCATTATTTCCGGCTGCGGTTCATCGCCAGTGCTGTCAAAGAAAAATATATGCTTCTTCTTTATATTAATAAACATTGATATCCAATGTTGGCCTGGTTTATCGTGTGTGTCCGTATTAAATATAATACATATTTTTGTCTTACCATCTTTGATTTGCTGTGCTAAATTAAAATTACATAGGGAAGTTGAAATCTATATTGCTTTCTATCATAGTGATATTTCATTGTTTTTTGGTTTTTGTGTTTTTGATGTGTTTTCCAACATTTCTTCACGAGTCTTTGAATTGTGAAAAGGTATCGCGAAGTTATGCGGAGACGCGTATTGGCTGAATTGGCAAAAACTCCGCTAAATGCGGATGTAAATGAGATTATTGTTTCTATGTTTTAGTGTTACACTCTAGGTCGGTGTAATCAATCTGGCGTATCGTCATTCTAATATGTATCCGCAAAAACACACCATTTATTACCATGTATATCTTCACATTTAAACCCGAGTCTCTCATAAAAAGATTTACTCGTGGGTGTGTAGTTTAATACAATTTGCGCTTTATCCAATACATATCCATTGTCAATACCAACGATAAATATTGTTTTCAACTTGGTCATTAGTTCTCTTCCATATCCGCGTTCTTTACTGCAAAATGTTAATATTTTAATTTTTTTAATGGACCATGGGATTTCTTCGTCGTCGGCGCCTTCGGCATCTGAGATATTTTCAAAAAACCTGTCTTCTGATGTATAAAAATCAAAATCAATTGTTGTTGCGGCTTTAATATCCCCATCTTTTTCAACATACAGAATAATATTATTGCCAGTTTGCATTTGTAAATTACGAGTTAATCCTTGTTCGTCTTTACATATATTATTTAATCGTTCGACATTAAAATCTGGTTTACGTGAAAATCCGTTTCTATGTAAATCATCAATTAGTTTTTGTTTTATTTCGGCATCTTCTGGGTATTCAGCATCATTAATATAATTATCTGGAATATGATAACAATAGGTATCTTGTATAAAATCGAAGATAAATGGTTTCTTATTTTTCTTTGATTTTGTACGTGGTGTTGTTCTAATACGTCTGCCCTTTGTGGTTTGTCTTGTATAATTACTTTTTGTTTTATTGGGATTCTTATATTTGGATTTTCCCATGTGTGTATACATTCATATAATAATAATTATTGCCAAGAACGACGATAATTATTCCAATACGCGGTTATCGGCGCTTCTTGTGGCTTTTTTTATTATTCTGATGCTTTCTTTTACTTTTTTTCTTGTTGTTTTTACTGCGTTTACCACCTTTGTAATTTCCTGCTAATTCTCCTGGTCCCGGTTTATTTAGTTTATGAGCTTTTAGATAATCTTCTGCACTTTCGGGGTCTGGTCGTTCAGTAGCATCTTCATCAATTCCTGCTATAATAGTTTTCAAATCTTTATCGTCAAACTTTTCTGTACTCGGATTATATTTAAGAATAAGTGGGTTGTCTATGATTTTTTTAATGACATCAGAAAGCATGTTATCTACAATTATATAGCATTTATCCCAATCACTTGTAGAATAAAGTGAATTATAATTATTTTTTAGTACATCATATATGTTTTGACTTATACTTGTTAATAGTTTTGACACTTTTTCTGGATCCCAACTGAATGCTTCAGCTAGATCTCCAGCTAATTTTTCACGTAATTTTCTCTGATTTGCTAGAATCTGAATGTAATTAACTTCATGTGATTCTAATTTACTATCCATCTCTCTAATGTATTATATTCAGACAATAATTATTCCAAATACATATAAACCCAAAGCCTCTATTATTTTAGATGTCAAAAGCAAAAAGGAATCCAATGGCCGCACTTGTTGCGTCTATTCGGTCGGAAGATTCGGCTTCCACCAATCAAACCATCTACGAAAAATATCTGGAACACACGCGGAATTACAAGGCACAATATGGACCGCGCACAATTGTGCTAATGATGGTCGGGTCATTTTTCGAAGTCTATGGTCTAAAAGATGGTGGGTCAGGTAATATAACCGGTAGTGATATCGCGGAGTTTGCCAAGATTTGCCAGATGAATATCAGCGAGAAAAAGAAGGTGAGTGTGGACGGGAAAACCGTGTTGATGGCCGGATTCCCCGAATATACTCTCGACCGATACTTGAACAAGCTGAGTGATTCTGGCTATACGAGTGTGGTATTTGTCCAGGATGAGGAAAATAGTGTCCACGGCGACAAGAAGAAACACCGAGTTCACTCGATTCACTCGGCGGGGACCTATATCCCCTACGAAACTGAACAGCCCAAGCTTTCCAATAATATTATGTGTGTTTGGCTAAAAACATACAATTCGGTGTACAAAAAACGGCCGCAAATTGTCTATGGAATCGCCATCATCAATATATTCACAGGTAAATCCGCGATTTTTGAACATACAACGACGTTTGAGAATGCGCCGTCTACGTTTGATGAGCTGGAGCGCAATGTTAGCATCTATGCTCCATGTGAGGTGATTTTTTTGTATGATTTTGAGTCATTTATTGCGGGGACCCAAGGTCCTAAGACTCAAGGTCCTATTTATTCCATCGCCGCCTCTATTAAATCATTCTGTGGGCTTCAATGCGAATCCGTCCACGATGTGTACGTCGGTGATAATGAAAAAGCGCAGCGATGTCAGCGACAGCAATATGCGGTCCAAATACTCGATACATTTTTCGGGTCGGACAGCTACAACACGTGCGAGGAATTTTCCAGATACCAAATTGCTACCCAGGCCCTCTGTTATCTGCTCAATTTCGTCCAGGAACACAACCCCGATCTCGTGAAGAAGATTGCGGTGCCTGCGTTTTCAAATACAGGGACAAATGCCGTACTCGCGAATCATACCTTGAAACAACTGAATATTATTGAGGACAATTCGGCAGATAGTGTTCGCAGCGGTCGCCTCTCTTCTGTCCTCAACTTTTTGAATCGCGCGGTTACGTCTATCGGCAAACGACGTATCAAGGAGATTCTTACGTGTCCTGTTTTTGATGAAATGTGGCTAAATGCCGAATATGCCATTACGGCACATATGCTAGAGGCGGACAATTACCATTATATCGAGCTATTCCGGAATCATTTGGCCAATGTGATGGACCTGGAACGCGCGATGCGGCAAATCATGGTGCGACGTATTGCTCCCGCGACTATTTGGCGCATCTACGAATCGGCGGTCGTCATCCAGCAAATCCATGTTTGTCTGGCCGAACAACCGCGACTCTTGGAATATTTAGCGCATTCTGCCGAAATCGAAGCTTGTTGTCGAATCGTCGCCGATAATATTGGACGCGTCTTGAACCTCGATCTCTGTAAAAACATCAACGGGGCATCATTCAGTGAACACATTGTGAGGCCGGGAATAAGCACCGAACTGGACGCAATGATGGCTGAATATGTCACCGCGACACATACTCTGGATGCTATGCAACGATTCTTCAATATGATTATGCAGTCCTCGGCGACGGGCCAAGATGGGACCGAATATGTGAAAGTGAACACAACGGAGAAGTCGGGATCGTCAATCCAGATAACCAAGACTCGCGGTAAACTGTTGAAACAGTTGCTGGACCGCGGAGATTACAAGTCCGCACCATGTTTTCGCGGAATCTTGACCATGACGGGACCCGGGCATGTGGTATTTAGCGGAACCGAGATAAAATTTTCAGACTTGAAGTTCAAGACTGCCACCACGGCAAATGACGAAATCGTGTTTGACCAACTCACGCGGATAACTGGGCAAATCTTACGATTGGAGAATGCCATTCAAGAGAAGACCGCCGCGATTTATGCGGAGTTTGTTGTGAACATACTTGAACCCATTTGTTGCGAGCCCTTGGAAAAGATGGCGGAATATGTGATGATGGCGGATGTCCTTCAATGTAGGTCCGTTGTCGCCCGAGAGAATCGGTATTGTAGACCAGTCATAGAATTGACAGTTGGATCCAACGATTCTGTGTCTAATGTCGGAACCAAAGGTTCCTTTGTTAAAGCCCGTGGTCTTCGTCACGTCCTCATTGAACACATCCAGAAAAACGAGACCTATGTCCCCAATGATATCGAATTGTGTGGAACGGGGATTCTCCTCTATGGTACAAACGCCGTGGGAAAAACAAGTATGATTCGTGCAGTTGGTATTGCGACAATTATGGCGCAGTGTGGATTCTTCGTCCCGTGTTCCCAATTCGTGTACAAACCATACCGGTCATTTTATACGCGTATTTTGGGGAATGACAATTTATACAAGGGCCTCTCTACGTTCGGCGTGGAAATGAGCGAACTCCAAGTTATTTTGAAGAATGCCGACGCGGGCTCAATGATTCTCGGAGATGAGCTTTGTTCAGGCACGGAGACCCAGAGCGCGCTGAGTATTTTTGTTGCCGGGTTAATGGACCTACATGCCAAGGGGTCGTCGTTCATTTTTGCCACGCATTTCCACGAGATTGTGAAATACGATGAGATAGTGGCACTAGACCGACTTGCGCTCAAACATATGGCGGTTCATTATGATAGGGAACAAGATTGTTTGGTATACGACCGCGTGATGCGTGATGGACCTGGCGACAATATGTATGGTCTCGAAGTATGTAAATCGCTCCATTTGCCCACGGCGTTCTTGGACCAGGCATTTGCCATTCGCAACAAGTATTTCCCGGAAAAAGAAGGGACGTTGGGAATGAAAGTCTCGAAATACAATGCGCAGAAGATTCGCGGAATGTGCGAGCGATGTGGCACTGAGCTGAGTACGGAGACACATCATTTGGCAGAACAGGCGAATGCGGACTCAGATGGGTTTATTGTGGGAACGGCGGTCCATAAGAACCATGCGGCCAATTTGATGGCGCTTTGCGAGAAATGTCATTTGGAAATCCATCGAACCGTGAAAAAGGTGGTGAAGAAAAAAACGACTAAGGGCTACGTCACGGTTATGGAACCATAAACCAAAAAATTGAAATCTTTTTTCTTGTGTTATGATGTTTATAATTTATAAACATCATATTATTGAAACTACACAAAACCAAAACAACAATGCCTTGCTCAATTTGCAAACAAACCGGACACAACGCACGTTCTTGTCAAACAACGTATGTTGAAGTAAAACCAGTTAAAGCGAAATCCGAAACAAAAACTATACAAAAAATGAATGTACCGTCATTTACACACCAGGTTATTAGAAAAGATATTTTAACCAATATTCTGTTAAACAAAAATCTATTAGGTAAAGAAATATTTGCGCTTATAATGTCTGATAACAATTCAAGTCCGACTCCATCCAGAATGGGTGGTTTGTATGAAGCATTAGTAGAAATAATGATTTTAATGAAATGCGTGAATGGAATAAATTACACAAAGATAATGGAAGGCGACTTGTCAGCACTCAGACATATCAGCAATTGCAAAACGGTGTTAAATAAAAAAATACTACAAGGTAGTAATGTTTCAGACATTACTATTATGGACGGAGAATGTTTGATTGCGTTCTCGTGTAAGTATAATAAAGAGAAAGTAAGTAAAAAGGCAACTGATGCAAACGATTTGGAGAGCACTCTTAAGAGACACACCAACAATTACAAGGTCGGCCTTTTCCTAAGAGACAAACACATTAGCGCAAGTAAGAAAAATGATATACACAAAGAAGCGGTTGCCAAGGTTGAAGCCGATAAATTAATTTTCGACGAACAAGACTTGATAAAAGCACTAGACACATTTTGCAGTAAATTTCGCAGCAACACATTGGCGATTAATGATTTTATTGAGTTGGTTATCAACGCTGACTATTTGTTGTCTTCCAGAAAACAGCTCGTTCTAAAACTGCACCAAAAAATGACCGAAATCAAATTCGTCAAATCGTATTTGACAAATAAACACAAAATGTGGTGCATTGCTCACAAGCCGCGCAGTGGCAAAAGTATTACAATGTTAACCATTTGTAAATATTTATTGGAAAATGGCTTGAATAAGATTTTGATAATGACATCAGTTCCCGCGACAATTACCAATTTTATCGAGGCTTTGGAAGAATATGTTGATTTCAAGAATATCAATTACAAACGCCAAGAAGAGTTTGAATTAACAGATGAACAATTTAAAGGCATCGTATTTTGTAGTGTTCAGTATTTGAAGACTGATGGAAAAATCGCAAAAAAAGACATATTGAAGCGAATTGGATTCGAATTGATTTTTATGGACGAATGCCATTTGGGTGGCTCAACTGACAAGACACGTTCTGAAATAATAGATGTAGAAAGCGACATTGCTGAAAGTGATATTGTTGAAGATATTCGCAAGGGAATACGATTGTCAATCTTTGTATCCGGCACCGCAGATAAAATAATCCGGTATTATAGAATAAAACCAGCAGAAGTATCCGAATGGGAAATTATTGATGAGGGACATATGAAAAACAAAAAAGAAGAAAATATTAGTTTTATGATTCAGCGCCACGGCCCAGTGTTCCGCGAATGTTTGGAAAACACTACACTGAACCAAGACTACTCTATCCATCCTTCACAAGTATTGATGAAATACTCTATACCCGTCAATTTAATCCGGGAAATTAATGAATACAATGCCAAGTATGGAACAAATTACGGATACAGTTGTTCTTCGCTCTTTGCGTTGTGCAAAGAGCGACGCAAAGAGCCGGAACGGGATAAAGACGGTAAAATTAAAAAAACGAAAGACGGGAATGATTATTATGAATATGAATATGTCGAAAAATTTGAGTTGGACAATGACAATGACGGAAAGGAATTATTAAAAGGGTTCTTCAAATGTGTCATTTCAGAACCAATGGAAAAAAACACAATAATGAAATGCGTTGAAGCCACTCAATCCAGTCGTTCGTCGCGCAAATCAAGCACTGAAAACCCAATGTTGTTCATTATTTATTTACCTACACATACTGGTAATAACACTATTTCGGCATTACAGAAAACATTCAAACAGTTCTTAAAAGACAATGGATTGTGGAGTCAGTACAATATTGAATACTCAAGCTCATCTGAAAGTTCAAGTTTTGTAAAAAAACAAGAATACAACGACGAAATTGCGGGTTATATGAAAAAGACCAAAAAAGAAAACAAAAGAGGGTGTATTTTATTATTAGGAAATAAAGGAAGTGTCGGTATAACATATGATAATTGTGACGTCACCATATCACTTGATGACGGACACAATATTGACAATCAGAAACAACGATTTTCGCGGGCTTTGACCGACGCGCCTGGAAAAACAATCGGAATAAACGTAGACATGAATATCCAGCGAACATATTTGTACTTGATAGACATGATACACAAGCACCGAAAAAGTACGAACACCAAAATGACGAATGCCGAAGTACTGCAATACTTATACGAACACAATATATTCTTGTTCAATCCACAACAGTTTAACAATGGAAAATGCACAACCCACGAAATAGTATCGTATTATCATACCGAAGCTGAGAATATTATGAAAGAAATTGACGATATACATATTCTTGAAAATATTGAATGCGATGACACAATTCGTGATTTAATAAAAATGGATTACACAAAATCAATAATAAAACGTGCGAATGAGGAAATTGAAGGTGGTCAACAAGACTGTCCAAAAGGTGATAAAACTAAGAATCAAATTGATGGACTCACCGAGCCTTCTCAGCAAGAGGATGATAAGTTAACGCCAGAAATAACAGAAATGTTAATTAACCAAACGTATGAATTGTGTAAGGGGTTCTTATTTCCAGTGTTAGCACTTATTTCAAGGTCATTTAAAATACCCGATTTTAAAGATTTATTTGAAAGATTGAAAACTTCTGAATTGATGTTTTCACTGTTAACTTATAAAATTGAAAAATTGAATAGAGACAAATATATATTAATAAAATATACAATGACCACAATTTTAGACCGTAACGCTGAAATCGTAAATAATATTCGCGAAATTTACAGAATGGCATCACCACAAAGGCTTCGTAATTTGATAGAAAAACATTTTATTCCCACACAGGAAGAAAAAAAAGGCAATGCTGAAGTACCAACCCCGGTTAAGCTCGTCGATGATATGCTCGACCAGATGCCGTCTGGTTTTTGGAAAACGCCACAAAAAGTGTTTGAACCGTGTTGTGGTAAAGGAAACTTTGTGTTAGGTATATTTGATAGATTCTTTAAAGGTCTTGAAGAAATGTATCCGAATGTTATTGAAAGATGTCGTGTTATCATGACTGCGTGTATTTATTACGCCGATCTCACTATGTTGAATGTGTTTATAACTACGGAAATAATGAAATGCCATATCCAAAACTATTGTAAATTGGAAGAACTTGATTATGAGTTCAATCATTATACTGGCGATACGCTTAAACTTAATGCTGTATCTGTGTTTGGCATTACTGGATTTAACGCAGTTATCGGAAATCCGCCTTACAATGATGATAGCGGAAACAAAGGGAAAGGTCATACATTGTGGACAGTGTTTATCGAAAAATCATTACAACAATGGTTAATTGTGGATGGTTATTTGTTATTTGTAAATCCATCTTTATGGCGACAACCAGAACATCCTTTGCAAAAAATTATGAAATCAAAACAAATTATATATCTTGAAATACACGATGAAAAAGATGGATTTAAAACATTTAGATGTAATACGCGATATGATGTTTATTTGATACAAAATAAACCATATGATACAAATACAATCGTCAAAACACAAAAAGGTGAAATTGAAAACGTTGACTTAAGGGAATGGGATTTTATACCAAACTATAAATTTTCAGAAATAAAAAAAATAATTGATAATCGGTATGATAAAATAAATATATTATATAGTCGGAGTGATTATGCTAGTGACAAAAAATGGACAAAAAAAGAAAAATCAAATATACATATATTTCCAGTGGCTTATTCGGTGAATCGTGCGAATGAACTTAAGCATATTTGGAGCGAAATAAATGATAAAGGGCATTATGGAATTCCAAAGGTTATATTTGGGAGCGGTGCAACCGGATTTATTGTTGATAACAATGGAGATTTTGCATGTAGTGAGTTTTGTACTGGCATTGTTGATGATGTAGAAAATCTAGAAAACATAAAAACCGTTTTAAACTCAGCAGCGTTCAAAGAAATTATATTAGCGACATCGGTAAGTAAGGCTGAAATAAACCGTAAAATATTAAAATATTTCAAAAAAGACTTTTGGAAAGATTTTATATAATGTATCTAATTAAAATTAACAAAATATATAAATGAACGTTCCAAACAATCGAATCATTTCCAGCATATAAGTAAATCTAAAATATAGTTTCGAGTTTGTTCTTGGGTAGCCCATTGTTGTCTAGAAAAAACGCGACTAATTAGAAATCCATCGAACCGTTAAAAAAGTGGTGAAGAAAAAAACGACTAAGGGATATGCTGCGATTGTCGAGAAATAGAGGCGCTATTGCTCATATACACACTAATATTCGTACATCATATTGTATATTTGTTCCGTGGTCTTATTCACAAGTAGCATTTCACTTATACACTCTTTCTGACAAAATGCTGCCAACATATCTTGCTGTTTCTTGATGGCTGCCATTCGCGTCTCGCGATTTTTGGCGACATTTTTTACCCATTTGTCGCTACAACCATCACACACACATTGGAATTGGTTGTTTTCGTCCGAATAATATGGCGGCGATTCTTGTCCTTTGTTCACCAACTCGTAACATTCGTCGCAAGCATCGTAACGCTCATCCCAGCAACTTTCACAGTACAAATGCTGATATTCTCCAATTTGTAGATTTTCTTTGATAACCATCATATTACACTCGTAGCAAGGGGTCTTAGGTTCATCCGAGTCTTCTGCGTATTCACCACAAACTCCGCAATACTTATTATCGCCAATTGTTATTTTATATTTTTCCAAAACAACTCCGCATCCACATTCGCAACATATATGTTCATCAATTGTCTCTTGTTCTGATTGGATATTAGCAATTTTAGCAGCAATCTCATTACTTAGCACGGCAATTTGTTGTTCGGGGGTCTGGTTCATTTTATTGATTATAGGTTTGTTTATACAATTTACACAAATTGTATAAATTATTTCAATTTTGTAGGTTCAATATACGAACGCGACTATAACATAAAATTGAACTAATCAACCAATATAATTATGTCGTCAAAATAATATCATTGTATGTCATTTACACACGAATCCATCCATTTATTTTACTCAAAAGGCTCGTCCAAGGGGATGAATGACGCCGAAAACAAAGTGCGCGAGAGTATTCTGGTATTCTTGGCAAATCCATTGCCCGCCGAATATGTGGATAATGCTCTGTGGGTCCAGTTATATACCAGGTTTCACGAGGCATTGCGTGCCATTTGCGGCCAGGAATATGGTCGGGTTGATATCAAGAAAATGGCCGGACGTGTCCACAATTATGATTTGCTTGCGACCTTTTATGGCACCGACGACATTGAAATCCGCATAGCCAAACTTGAGTTTAAACATAATTGTTCATCGCTTGATAAAGCTCCTCAAATCCTCTCTTTACAAGACCGGTTTGGACTGATTCCGGCGGTTTCATACGCAAAATATTATTATGATACAGGTCTAGATGCCTATATAGCAACTGTCGGATATATTGGTGATAAACCGTCTCTAGACGAATACCTGGCGCTTGTTTGTGGGACGGAATATTCGCGATGTCCAATGACTCAGTATATGTACGAGGTTGAGGCCCACGGTGATAATAAGAAGCAGTGTACAGCCATTGTGAAAGAATCGATAAGCGGATATTTGGACAAATATGCTTCTACGGTTGATATTGACAAACTTAATGCCAAATTGTTGGACTCGCAAATGGACAAGTATTTCTTGTTGTGGGATTTGAACACATTCGGGATTCATACATATTCTGAGCAAGACTTGCGTATTCGGGGTGAATATGGAATGACCATAAAAAACAGGAATACCATTGTTCTCATGTCAGACAATTATGAATATCATTTGTTGTTGCGATGGCGTAATCATGCGGGTATTTTAAATCCGGCGTGGCAAATCAAAGTAGTCCGTCATGGCAAATCAGCACCTACAAGTAAATCGGGAATATAGTTTCGAGCTCGGTCTTTGATAATCCATTGTTCCCCAGAAAGAGCTCAACGAAGCGCTGGGTTTTTTCATTTGCCAGACTCGCCATAATTTGCTGTATATAGGGTCCCGCTTCAATAACATTGAGATGGTTTTCCACCAAATACGGGGTACGACCATCCACCAAAGCATAGGAAAGACGGTATGCGCTGTTGCCATGTCCGCGATTTACCACAATCACAGGTTCCGTTAACCCTTCGTGGTTAATGTATTGTTTCTTCAAATATTCGGCGGTTTCAATGGTCTCGCCTTTAGTTTTTGCCTTTGCTACTTTTGCCGCAGCGGTTGCCGCCTTTTTCTCGGCAATCGGCGCAAAATCAATGACTTCGATTTGATTGTTGTGTGCGATATTTGTATTGTAAATCAGCAGTGTCTTCGTCGCATCATGTGTTAGGTCGGGTTTTCGCTGATTCCACACAACAGTACCGGTATGAACGCGAACACCTATTCTGGCAAGTGTGGTTGCCCCTTGAAATATGGCAAGTAGTTCGGCTATATTTGCCGAAAATATGAAGTTGCCATTGAAACACAACGAATAGTCGCATCCCGCCGATAACAATGTGTCTAACGTCTCTTCTGATGCTTCTTCTGAATCCTTACGAAATACGAGTCCAATGGTTAATTGTTGGGTTTCGATGAATCCGCCATCGGCGTACTCATCAATGCTCAAAATCGTGCCCATTGCTTTCATATAATTGCGAATCTTGGCATAATAGGCGGCATTGAGGAAACTCGCCGGAACTATGAATGCGAGTATTCCCCCGACCTTCAGCATGGAAAGCGAATGTAATATGAATGTGCCGAATAAATTGGGACGACCCACTGTATATTCGCGGTACGGCTTTGGAACGTCGTCTTTGCCACAGACCACGTAGGGCGGATTGCCAACAATCAGGTCATATGACTCGGTTGGTGTCCATGTGGTAAAGTCCGCGCACACATAATTGTAGGGTGGCAAAGTCCGGATTATTTCCGCGTGAATCATGGTATTTATCTCGATTGCGTCTATGACGGCGTCGGGATAACATGTTCGGGCATAATTGGCGATTTCACCCGTTCCTGCGGAAGGTTCCAAAACGCGTTCAGGTACGAATCCGGTTGGTAGTTTGCCCATTAGTGCCGCAATAATTGACCGGGGAGTGATGAATATTCCATTCGCTTTTTTATCCGCTTTTGAAATGCGGCTTGTGATATCGATTGTTAATTTGCTGTATTCGGATTGTTGTGCCATTTTGTATAATATAAATAAATCCATTTATATTATTTCAATTATTTGACCAATGTCTTGCGCACATCCATCAAGATTTCGTCGGGTTCCGCCGGTCTGCCTCTCACAAAATGTTTGAGAACCGCGTCGCGTGTTAGAATCAATACTTTGCGTGCTTCTTCATTTGTCTGAAACTTGGCAGCTACTGCCGTCGCACGTTCCGTTTCATTTCGTCCATTTGCGAAAAAGTCGGGGTCGGGTTTCGTGGTTTTTGGTCGTAATAATACGGTTTTTAGCATACCCGTTTTGGAGCCCGCGCCCACCGCTTTTTCCACATCTTTTGCGATTTCGTGGTCGGAATCGAGCGAAAACAATTTGTAAAAGTCGGGGAACCCTTTTTTGAATTGGGAGCCCTGGTAATAATGCTCGACAGATTGCCACATTTTCCCGTCGAGGCGAAAAGGTGTGGTGCTCTCGTCGGACAACAATTGGCGCCAATTCTGGGTGCGATGTAGTTCAAAATACTTGGGAACATTTGCCGGGTCAATCGTTTCGCCGCTGCCTTTCCCCGGCTTCTCATGCGCAGACTTCTTGTGGAACATGAATACCGTAGTTTGGTCCAATTCAGTATCGGCGGCGCGTGGCATCTCTTCGGACAAATCGTGTTCGATTCCCAGATTTTCCTGGAATTGGATAAAGTCCGCAATTAGTCCAAATGTCCCGTCGTTTCGCTCAATACATTTGTTCACAATGAGCGTTTTCACTTTGTATGGAATCTCCGAAAATGCAAAAATGTTCTTGTCCTTGTATGAGATTAATTCGTAGTGGTCGCCGGAATATGATAGCATGATATAGTAATCGGGTTTGAATATTGCGGCGGCATCTTTATTGGCAGCCGTTTGGCATTTCAAAACAGAATCGTAGTCTTTTGCCCTAAATGATTTCTCCGATAAAATGATGACCTTTATATTGAGTGCGTTTTCAATAATATTGATTGAGAATTCATCTGCCCAATATGATGAATCGCGCACGGCCACCTTCAAATCCTGTATCGAGTTTACATTATTCATGAATGCGTACTCGTTTTTATTGCTGGTCGCATTAACCTTGTCTTGCTTAAAAATTTTCACACGTTCATTCAGTTCCACGATTTCGCGATGAGTTCGTTGCCTCTCTTCTTGTTTTGTTTCGGGGATGTTTTTGTATCGCCGACGTAAGTCGGCGATTTGTCGCGTGGCTTTCTCTATGTTCGATTCCAATTCGGCTTCCTCGGAAATATACATGTGGTAGAGGTTGTGGTAGAAATCGTAAGTGTCGGCGGTAATTGAGTTGGCGACAATGGTGCGTAATTTGTCAATTGTGGTTCGTTTGCCAATCTGGGCAAAGGCTTTTTGGATTGATGTGAAAAAACAATCGCCGTCGCCCTTTACTTTGATGATGCGGTAGTCATAGTTTTCCATATATCGCTGAATCCATAATGCGCTGGTTGAGTCATGGAAGTCCGTTTTCACCGGTTTTGTTTCTTCGGGGAGTCGTTCGGGGATAGGTGCGGATTTGTCGTATTCGAATACTTCGAATGCTTCGCGTGAAACCTTGGGTACAAATTGTAAATCGGTTGCTTTTGATTCGGCTGGTGAAATATCGATATTGGGATTATTACTAGTCGATGTATCTGCTTTTGCCGAAGCCATTGGCATTACATCGGAAGAAGAAGACCCGGATGCCTCTATGTATGCGTCATTCGCAAAACTATACAATAGAGGTTTGTTTCTGGCAATAATTTGTTCGGCATTTATTACACCGCTTTGCGAATATTCAATTAAATTGTCTAAATAGATTTCATATAAACCGATTTGCGATCGAATCACGTCTCCGCGCATCAAATATACTGGAAAATGTACTATGTTCTTGTATTGAAACATGTAGTTGGCTTTTCCTAAACAAATTGCCACGGGTTTTCCCAAAATATCAGTGTCATAAATGGTAGTTTCGTATTTGATATCATCGTGATTCAACTCGCGCGACTCGTAGTATTCCACTTGTTTTGTTCGGTCTATTACGGATTTGATTTTTTTTTTCGAATCCATAGGTCACTATATATATTCCGTTTGAAAAACGCTTTGAATCATTTATGTATCATTTATTAATCCAATCATTTATTAATCCAATCATTTATTTATCGAATCATTTATGTACCGAATCATTATAGTAAAAAACAATAATGATTTTGCCATTTATTTGCCAATCAAATCCATGTACTTAAACTTGGTGCGACTGTTTAATCCTGGCTTTTCACTTGTTTTGTAGCCCGAAATTGCCGTAAATGTTTCCAAATGCTTTGTTTTTAATGCCGCAGCGGATTCCATATTTCCCAAATATAATACCAATGACTCAGTGATTTCTTCTATCTCCTTTTGGCGTTCCTTCGTGGAAATCGATTCTACCACATGGGCAACTAACTTGTCTACGATGTCTTCTAAAACATGGGTATTAATTATTTCAATCTTGTTCAACTTCGCAATCTCGCAAAACACGAGTGTCATCTTTTTGCGACTATTTGTCTTGGTCATGAGCGCGCAAAATCCATCATAATCTTGATTGGGGTCGACGTCTACAATATTATAGAAAGATTCGGTGTATTTTTCCAATTGGGTCGCAATAAATGTTCTAAATGAGTCGTGATGTTCATCATATATTGTGGATAATAGAGAGGCATACAAATCCGCCATTTTGTCATTGGACATCGAAATATCGTAAATTATGCTAAATACCTTGTTCAGATTTTCATCCCGGACATCCGCTTCGGAATCATCAATCAATTGTTGTATTTTTGCCATTATTTCCGGTATTTTTCCTTCTTTATTCGATTGATTTAGTTTATTCATGGCAATGCGAATCTCATTGATAATTTCTTCTACATCATCAAGTACAGCAAACTTGGATACTTTAAAGTTGCTCACCTTCTCCGGCTTGGATTTCCAGTTATCTTGTTTTGCCTTTGGATGTGCGCGATATTCGCGGTCTTTTGGTTTAAACGATGATGCGCCGCTATCGGCTTTTGCTAACAAATCATTCGCAACGCTCTCATCATAACCGATTTCGGCACATAATTGCTGGATGGCTGCGAGAACTAGCTCAGGTAAAACATAGCCATTGTTGCCATTTTGCTGAAGTCGGGTATAATCTTCCAGTTGTAATGTTGTTGAACTCATTGTAGTGTATATGTATGAAGTAAATATTTATATCATTTAGAAATCAATTTTATAACCTCTATATGGATAAGGACAAAGCTGGTTGCTATATATCTATTTCAAAATAGATATAAATAGATTTTTATATTCTATATATCAAAATGGAGGCAACTAACGAAACTACTACTTCTGCTAAATGGGAGGACATAATCACCAATGAAAATGTGCTCAGAGGTGTTTTCTCATATGGATTCGAAAAACCGAGTCCAATACAAGGACGCGCAATCCCAATTATTGCTCAGGGCAAGGATCTTATTGCTCAAGCCCAGTCTGGAACTGGCAAAACCGGTGCGTTTTCAGTGGGCGCATTAACACGCATAGACTTCTCCGAGAAGAATGTCCAGGCGATTCTCTTGGCACCGACGCATGAACTTGCCAGGCAAACGGCCAATGTTTGTGCCAGTATCAGTTCATCTATCCACGGATGTTCGGTCCAATGTTTTGTGGGTGGTTCATCGGTGATTGATGACCTGAAAGCAATTGAGGCAAATTGCCCTCAAATCGTGGTTGGCACCCCCGGACGCGTTTTTGACCTTATTCGACGCAGATATTTAGAAACAACTTATGTGAAATTGCTGGTAATTGACGAGGCAGATGAAATGTTGTCGGTCGGATTCAAACAGCAAATCCAAGACATATTCCAGACTATGCCCGAGAATGTTCAGACCGCAATTTTTAGCGCGACTCTGAATAAGGAGGTCATCGATTTAACCAAGAAGTTCATGATTGACCCGGTTATGATTACCATAACTGCCGACAAACTGACTCTTGATGGCATCAAACAATACGCAGTGATGCTACATAATGATGGCGACAAGTTTGATTTGTTGAAGCGCATTTTTGGAGGTAATAATATTACGGCATGCGTGATTTACTGTAATACTGTGGAGCGGGTTGAACACTTGATTCATGCGATGACTGAGGATGGATTTCCTGTTTGCGGAATCCACAGCAAAATGAGCAAGCAAGAACGCGAAGAGTCGATGCAGATGTTTCGCAAGGGGAACTCACGATGTCTGATTTCATCGGATCTTACCGCGCGTGGTATCGATGTTCAGCAAGTGGGACTCGTCATTAATTTCGACATTACGCGAAATATTCACACCTATTTACACCGGATTGGACGCAGTGGGCGCTGGGGACGCAAGGGAACTGCCATCAATTTCGCAACATACCGCGACCGATTCTTGCTGGAAGATTTGGAGAGATACTACAATATTCAAATTATGCCCATGCCCGATAATTTGTCATTTTAAGGTGTGTGTTTGTGCGTCCGTTCCGGACAAATATTTTTTGTAATAAATATATCAATGCAGTTCCTTGATATATTGAACCCAAAACCGGAGAAAAAATCAAATATTAATGTGGATTCCGTATTCAAAATGCCGATTGATTATTTAGAAGAATCCGATGTCTACAATTTATCACCAGTCGTGGCATCCGATTTAGAGCTGGATTCATCGCATAATGGCGCGAAGTCTGTGTATGAAATTGCGCTGAAACCGCAACATTCATATGCTACCTCTATGATTTCGCGCATCAAAACAAAATACACAACCCATGCTGGATTTCTACAAAACACGCAAGAATTAGTGGCATCATGTTCTGCCGACGTGAGACCTCAGATGTCGTCTCCAGATAAAATCGCCGATGTTTGGAAAGACCTCTATGAAGTAGAAGGATTCCATGACCGATACAGTTTCATCGATATTGAAAAGGTACATTTTGTGAATAATATGTCGGGGTTTATGGGATTCTGGACAATTGTCAATTTGTTGTCGCCTCTCATTTCGCTTTTTTTGCCGCTGATATTTTTGATTGCGCCATTCGTGTTGCTCAAAATACAGGGTGTTCCCATCGGATTCTCCGCTTACTTGGACGTGCTCAAAAATATTGCCAAGTCGCATTTTATCGGGAAAACGCTCACTTCTGTATGTAGCGCGGATTTTTCCATCAATAACATCCTCTATGTTTTGTTCACATTTGCCTTGTATGGAATCCAGATGTATCAGAATGTGAAAGCCTGTATGCGGTTCCATAAAAACATTTCGACTGTGAATGAACGGTTGATATCGATGAAGGACTTTGCGGCATATTCCATAGCGAATTATGATGCGTTCTTGACCAAATATCGCGGTTCACTAGAACATTATGCGGGATTCTGCGATGATGTTGATACACATCGCCAATATATGGTTCAACTCGGGGACGAATTGGCCTCCATCAAACCATTCACATTCAGTATTTCTAAATGTTTTGAGGTTGGACATTTATTAAAATGCTATTATGGGTTGTTTTCCGTTGAGGCGCATCGCCGTGCCATTGCGTATGCTATTGGATTTGATTCCTATATGAACTTGATGTCGGGATTGGGGGAAAATATGGCGGCGGGACATATATCGCGCGCCACCATTGCCTCAGCATCCGATGCGAAGACCGAGTTTATCCACCAGGTTTACCCGGCGCATATTGAGATGGAAGACCGCGTGCCGAATACGTTGGATTTGTCGGCGAATATTATCATAACGGGACCCAATGCTTCCGGCAAAACCACGCAACTGAAGACCACTGCCATCAATATTGTATTGACACAACAATTCGGGGTCGGGTTTTATGAACATTGTTCGATTGTGCCGTACACACATATTCATTCGTATTTGAATATACCAGACACGAGTGGTCGTGATAGCTTGTTCCAAGCAGAGGCGCGACGATGTAAAGAAATACTGGATGTTGTCAAAACTACTGACGTGGATACAACACGGCATTTCTGTATTTTTGATGAACTGTTTTCGGGGACAAATGCCGAAGAGGCGACGACAGCATCATTTGCGTTCTTGAAATATTTACAAGGGTTCCAGAATGTGGATTTCATTTTAACGACTCATTTTGTGAAGTTGTGTCAGAATGTTGAGAAAGCCGGCGCACTGCGCATTGCGAACTATAAGATGGACGCCGATGTGAATGGTAGCGAAATAGTATTTACGTATGAAATGGTAAATGGTATTTCTAAAATAAAAGCGGCTAAAATGATTTTGATTCAAATGGGATTCCCAGATGAAATCATAGCGGAAATGGCGGATGCTAAATAGTTCGGCGAGTTTTGTCGCGTTTTTTTGGGGGTTTAGCATCTAAGCTTTTTCTTCTATTTTTTGATTTGCTTATGCGCTGGCTTATGCGCTGGCTTATGCGCTGGCTTATGCTAATGCTTCTCGTCTTTCCAGGATAAACACAATCATACGAATTGAGTAAATCGTTGACAAAATGTTTCATTACTTTATTCGGCACTATATAGGCAGTGTCTCCTTTGGGTGTGCCACCAGCAAGAACATTGGGGTCATAACAATAAAGAAACTCGATACTAATGTATCCATTAGTATTGTGCCACACATTCCAGAAATTGTCACTAATTGTGCCATTATAATCATGCATCTGCGAAGCATGCGGGTCAATTGTTGTCAGTTGTCCGGTTGGTTTTTTAGCAATAATTACATAATGTCCTTCGGAAATTGGAACACCGTCGGGATATTGTGCCAAAAGTTGCGGGTCCGGGTTAGGATGAAGTATCCGGTGTTGCGGGTCAGCGTGTCGGCCATATCTAACTAACATACAAGAATCTGGAATCATTAATGCTTGAAAATCATCAAACTGTTCACGGAGTGCTTCCCGTGTCCGTATATTTATAGTACGAAAATGAACTCGTCTATTTATACCATTTGCTTGGAATAATTCATTGAACTTTTGAACAATGACGGTGAGCGATAACCCGTTAATCGGATGAACTATGTTGGGGTTATATAAAGCATTTACTGCGGTTTCGTGTGATAACAATCCCAGAAAATGTAAAACATTGACACCACATCCAAGTCGGGTATTTTGGTTCAAGGCACCGGTCCACCCTGTGAATCTCTGTATAAATCGCGTATTTAAGAAAATCATCGGCGACATTCTGCGTCGATTGGTATCGATTTCGTCAACCATCTGACGTGTTGGGGTTTCGCCAATATTATACGCTGATGGATTGAATGCGTCTCCCATAATATACTCTTATAATATATATTATGAGCGCGGCCAGTATGCCAAATGATGACCAAACGCAACTTAATATGCTGTTAATTGATGCTTGTATATCAGGACGTAATAATAGTGAGATAAATACGCTGATTAATGATGGTGCTGATATTAATTTTAGAAACGCCGATGGGAAAACTCCCATCAACGTCGCGGCAATGAAAGGACATACACGTGTTGTTGAACTATTGATTGCGAGAGGTGCTAATTTGAATATTGCCGATAACTTGAATCAATCTCCGTTGACTGTTGCTTGTCGCAATAGTAAAGATGGCGCCGATGATATTATTGATAAAAAATGGTTCGATATTATTAGCCTTCTTATAGATGCTGGCGCACCTCTCAATGAATATGACAATTTAGGCAAAACACCATTGCTGATTTGTGTAGATAAGGGAGATGCTAAATCCGCAAAATTGTTAGTAGAGAGAGGCGCTGATATTGAAGCCGAAGTTCATGCTCGTAGTACTGAGTCAACACATTATGGAAATTCTTATGGATATATTTCAAATAATGACCAGGAAGTTGGTTATACACCATTATGGCTTGCCGTATCAAATGAATACAAAAAGATGCTTACTGCACTCATACGACTCGGCGCAAATGTAAATGCTCGTCGTAATTTAATAAATGATACGCCATTGATTTATAGTTGCGTCCGTAATTATATAGAATGTGCTCACTTACTTATTCGTGGTGGGGCGGACATTAATTTACAAGACCGCAATGGCGATAGTGCGCTAATGAACGTGTGTAAAATGTATAATCAACCAAAAAAACAAATTGCTATTGCCAAAATGTTAATAGACATGGGTGCCGATGTTAATTTGGTTAATGCGTCTGGACTGAATGCGTGGAAAATAGTACAAGAAAGCACCGCCGATGCTAGGTATAAAACCGCAATGAGCGCATTGATTGAAAAGGTTGTTAGTAAAAATGTTCGGAAAATGGCCAAGATGATAGTTGGAAAGATGCGCGGAAAATCGCAGAAAAAAACGGGACTTGACTACCAAACTTCGCGGTCGATTGCGATTGATTATATGGACCCGGACCATATATCCAGGCAGGCACGATACCAAAAGTCGGAAGTTGGCCCAGATAAGTTTGGTGAGATTATGAGTCGGTTCACAAAAGGTGGCAGAAAAACGGCAAAAAAAAGGGGGTAAAAAAAGGGGGTAATATATACTTCCAGAAGGAAGCATATATCGGTGTATTTTTTTGTTTTTTTGTTTTTTTGTTTTTTTGTTTTTTTGTTTTTTTGATGTATTTTACATCATTGTTATACTATTAATAAATCGGAATTGGTGTAAATAATAGGTTATACAAAATACATGTCTTATATGTTGTAAATAATAGGTTATACAAAATACATAACTTACCTCTCTCGCCGGTGATACGCGTGTTTATTCACTCTGCTGTTCTGCCTCTTTCGGTGCGTCAAGTCGCTGCTCCATCAATTTGATATTCTGGACTAACTGGTGTACATTGATTTTCGTGTCTTGGTACAAAGGAATTGCGCCTCTCTGTTTGGCCTCGATTTCTTCGTAGAATTGGCGATATGCTTTCAGTGATGCTGACTCTTCCTCGTTGTCTACTACTCGTGGTTCAAGTCCAACCAGTTTGGCGTGAATCTGGTCCAATGGCATATCGGTATCTGGTACTTTGGAATTGTTTGGCAACAACATCCAAAATTCGCTGTTTCTCACCTTGGGATTTGGTTGGTTGTAGTGTTTGCGCATGTAGGGCGTATTAAGGTTTGGATTGATACGAACTGACTTATCTTCTGCGATTCTCTGTATTAAATCGTTTCTCGGGTAGGGTACGTAGTACACAAAGGCGCTGTGAAACTGGGTATCGGTGCCATCGGGTGTTTTGACCGAGACATTGTCGACGCGTTGGACAATGCCGTAGAGTTCGCCGAATACGTGATGGACTGCCGCATTGTTGAACTTGTTGTGGATTCGCGGAATATATACGGAAACCAGGTCGCCAGATTGTTTTGCGCGACGAACTGGGTAGTGGGCAAACTCGGAGTAGATGTTGTAGTTGGTTGCTGCGGCGGCTTTAGACATTGTAATAAACTTGTTTTGGGTTGGGTTGCTTGTTAATTCTTTCAAATAATTAAATGGACTTGTAATTTTATGCTTTCTGAGATTATCAGAAAAAAGATTTCAATTTTTTGAACATAAACCATTCTGGTTTATATTCAAATAACCCCTGACCTCCAAAATATAAATATTTTGTCGTTCAGCAATTTTTCAGATGCCCCCCTTCGGGGGGCATCCAAATAACCCCTTACCACAAAAACGTGCCGTTTTTATGGTACGCATTTTTTCAACTCCAAACCTTAAAAATGTGTAATTTATCATATGTGTCGTTCACACTACAATACATAAAATCCGCGGCAATAAATGCTGTCATTATAGAGTCCAAGCTTTATGTGTTAACTATAGTGGTATTGACCCATCAAACATAATATTTGACCAATTTATTGTGCGAAATTGTGTATCTTTCATACAATTTTGTTGATATTTTGTATGTTCCTTAATACTATTCAAAAAATATGTCATCTTATTTATTTTTATATGATAATACCCAGGTGTTCCCGGGAAATGATGTACAATTTTATCACTATGGATATTCATATCATTATTCACAACAAATGCGATTAATTGTTTATTGTTATACAAGTTATACTTAAACGCATTATATACAATGTATGGTTGGTCAAAACACGAAAAAAAATGCGGCCGATTCAGCATGTCTTCTTTGATTTTTTCAAAGAGTTCTTTGATTTTCCGGCAATTATTGAATAATAATATTCCACTTGTGAATGCGGTTTTGTCGGCGTAATTTTGTACTTCATTGCCAAACAATGTTTTGCCCCAATAGTCGGCGTCATTATCAATTTCGCCTTCTTCCAATACGTACAAAATATCGTCTTTACAAACATCAAATACTTTGTTGATATCGTCTTTTATTAGTATATCGGTGTCTAAGTAAAGTATTTTATTGTAATTTGATGTGGAGGTTAGTTTGAATATATCCAGTCGGGCCTTACAAGCAGTGTCGATGTCATTGTAAGTATCATTGATTTCAAACTTGATTTTTTGTTCATTGAACAAATGACTCTGTTTTATTTTATTCATAAAAGGGGTGGAGGTGTAAATTAATATATGAGTATTGTCGAGTAAACATCCGTATATAAATATACTTTCTAGAAGCAAATATGACATATCTACGTATTTTTCTTGGTTGAATATTGTGATAAAAATACAATTCATATCGACGTATAGTTGGATTATATGTTAAGTTTTTAATATATAATTGAGGGGTTGTTATAATCATGTTGTTGTCCTTGTAATTTTTTCATTTGTTGGAGAATTACCAATCATCCATATACCACTTTCAACAACTATGTTTGTCGGTCTTACCGTAAACCCGAGAGTCCCTGCAACTGTATTCGCAAAAATCGAGCTACTCATTATATACTATTATTAACTATTTATAGATACTTTGTCGGTACAATGTATAATGTTTGGACTCGTCTCTCTTTTATTTATGTCGTACATTATTTTACCCAGTGTTCGGGCTTACACATCTGATGCCATTGCCGACAAAATTGGCGCGCTCCCTGGTCTATCTGTTGATATCAACCAGTTCAGCGGGTATATTACTCTTACCGGTACTCAAAAACACATCCACTACTGGTTTGTTGAAGCCGAAGAAGCAAATGCTCCGCTCGTATTCTGGACAAATGGCGGACCCGGGTGTAGCGGTCTCATTGGGTTCATGACTGAACAGGGACCATTTTACCCCGACCGTGATGGCAATCTCATACCCAATCAGTACGCCTGGAACAAGCTTGCCAATATGGTGTTTTTGGAGCAGCCGGTAGGCGTCGGATTCTCGTATTCGGATAATGCGGATGATTACAGTATTGGCGACGACCAGGCCGCAAAAGATAATTTAGCAACTATTTTGGGATTTTTAGAGAGGTTCCCAGAGTTTGCTAAAACTCAGCTTTTTTTGACATCGGAGTCATATGGGGGTCATTATTTACCTACGTGGGCTTCTGCCATTATCGACTACAATGATGGTCTCGCCGATTCTTCAAAACGAATCAATTTCCAGGGATTCGCCGTGGGAAATCCATACACGGATTATTATTCAGGGGTGGGCGCCGAAATGGAGACTTATTGGGGCAAACAACTGTTGCCTAAACCTTCTTGGGACAAATATGTCGCCAATGGGTGTCTAGAAGTGAGCCAGCAACTTAATAATTCGGCGTGTTCATATTTGATTCTCGACTTTATGCGCAAAATCGGCAATCTGAACCCCTATGCGCTAGATTATCCCGTTTGTTTGAGCGGACAACAACGCGCATTTCGCGAGTTTATTTATGGGACCAATGCGTTCGCATACGGAGCCAATAAGCAGAGCATCTCAGATAAGTCGGTACAGAGTACCTTTGATAAGTCGGTACAGAGCGTCTACGAACCTTGTGCCGATGAGTATGCCGCAGCATATTTGAACCGCGCGGATGTCAAGGCCGCCATCCATGTCCGTTCCGATATTGTTTGGGACGAATGTTCTCGCACCACGAAATACCAATTGGCCGATAAAATGTTGCCGATGGAGAAGTATTATCCCAAGATTTTGAACTCCAAGACACATCCGTGGTTAAGGGTTCTCGTGTATTCGGGTGACGACGACAGTGTTTGCGGCACAATTGGTACTCAGCGGTGGATTTATGACTTGGGATTCTCTGTTGCTAAATCGTGGGATACATGGTATGTTGATGGTCAGACAGCCGGGTATATCACCAATTTTAAAACGGAGAAATATATAAATGGACGCAAAATCAATGATATCGTGTCATCTCGATTTGCGTTTGTAACAGTTCATGGCGCGGGACACGAAGTGCCCACTTATAAACCAAGAGAGGCGTTTGAATTGTTCAGCATGTATTTGGATAATGTGATATAATCAGTTTGTCGGTATGAAGATATTGGTATGTGTATCAATATCTTTGTTATTTGCGTTTTATCGATTTGCGCTTTTGCGACTTACGCGACTTGCGTGGTTTCTTATGAGATTTGCGTTTCTTATGTGATTTTCCACCGAAGCCGAACTTGCCGAATAATGTTGAAAATATACTAGTTGGAGTATAATTCATAAATGTATACCCATATTCATCCGCTGGTGTAATATAATCAATTAGTACAGAGTCAGGCGCATTGTAACCATTATAATTGTTTTGTATTATAGTTAGAATATCTGTGTCTGTTAATGTTGTTTCGTATAATTTTCTTATGACACAACTGCTTTCTTTGTCTTTACATGTTGTTTGATGCCTTTTATTTGGCCATTCATTCGGATTATCCTCAAACTTTTTAGCATATTCGCGATATCTACGTATAATTTCTTGTTTTTGCAATCCATCGTTGATTGGTCTTTTGATAAACGTGTCGTTTAATCTATAATCACGTTCTTTGTCTTGTTGGTTATCACTCTTTTCTGGTTCTGGTGTCTCTGGTAGTATATCGATAATATGACTATCTGGGGTAGACATTATATAAAATGTTATATATATTAAATAAATATTTTTTAATTATACAAAACAAAAAATAATGAACTATTTCAACTACGTTTTTATCCCTTGAAAAATTATCACGTAACCATATAATATAAAAATATAAAGACACCAGCCAAAAATAATAGTATTACTATTTAAAAATGGAAAATCATATTATATCAACTTTACAATTATACAAAAAACCAGACAAAGATTTTGTAAAATCCAAAGAATGTCTAATATGCCTAGAAACAATCGATTTAGAAGCCTCCAAAATAGTTAAATTGCCATGCGGTTGCTCCAATTCTGTGTATCATATAGCCTGTATAGCACAATTATTAGTTTCCGGGGAAAATAAAAACTTTTGCCCCCATTGTAAGAGTATCTATGAGATAATGTTACAACAAGTAGTTCAGCCTTTGGTACAACGACCAAACGGCGAAAACGAAAACACGAGGATGCTATCGTATATTTTAATTGTTCATATCTTGACTAATTCAGTAATGAACCTTATTAATATAGGATTTATACGAGATTATTCCAAAAGTGATGCGAATATTATATCAAAGATATTACAAATATGTTATTTTTGTAAGGTGCTTGTCAATGCGTGTATTATTATACATCTTAAGGTGAATGCTCAACAAATAAATAGCCATTTGAGGTTAAGCTATATAATCCAGACTGTCTTATTTGTATTGTTGATTTGTCTACTAAGCATGATTAAAAATGACTTTAATTCAATTTTGATGCTTGTAAATAATATTTTTTTTATAATAATTGATTTGGGGTTTAGAATAAGGCTTGAATGTAAAAGTGCAAATAGAGTAGATATTGAGTAATAGCCTGTTTTTGTTTTACTTTATGGGATTGCGCTTTACTATACTATTTTACAAGTTCTATATGTATAAACAATTACAAATATAAATATAAAAATGTGTTGATTTATTTTTTTATTAAATATAAAATCTTGTCATTATCAAAACAATATCTATTTGCGTGATTACAAATAATAAATGTATGAAAATCCCATATGTTTGTATCAATAACATAGCTATCTATATGTTGATTTCTAAAAATATCTTCAATTATTAACATACCACCCGGTTTTAAATATTTTGAAACTGTATTAATAATATTATTCTGGTGTTCAATACTATGAGTGCTGTCATCAATAATTATATCAAACATTACGTTTGTTTTCTTAAATGATGAATCCATATATTCAATATTATTAACATCAGTGTGGACAAACTTAGTATTTTTTAAATTAAGCTTTTTTGCGTTTTCTATCTTTTCAACGTCATATTCAAACGCATAAACATTACACTTTTCAGAGAAAAAAATATTCCAAGTTAATAGACTTGCTCCTGCTTCTATACCTATTTCTGCAAAGTTTAAAACATCATTCTTATATCTTGAAAACAACATTGAATATACTGCAGTATAACCCTTTCTATGCTGACAGCATACACTATTTAACGCAAATGGGGCTTTGTCGGTATTCATTTCACTACCAATTTGGCATAATTCAGTTTTGCAATATGTTGAATCTATATACAAAGTTTTTCCACAGTTCATTATATTTATATATATTTATTGTATCTTTAAGCAAAAACATAAATCTAATACAAATATAGTTTATATAGATTTATACTCTTGTTGATGTAAAATATTGCTATAAACTTGTACCGATAAACTTGCTGTAAATATATTGGCACATGAGTCAATATATTTTGATTCTTTATTAGTATGAATCGAAAAACAACGAAACCACTTCCACGGTTTTTTCTATTTTTGTTTCACTGTCTGGTTTTGTTTTTGCCACTTTCAGGATTCCGAGTTCACATATCATAAAACAACTGAATTGTTTCAATTGTTTTGTTTGTTATATTTGCCGGATTTATCCAGTAATTGATATGCTCTTCCAACACATTTAATCTTTGAGTCCATTCATCTTTTTTTGTTTTTTTCACGACGCATATTCCTTTTTTATCTTGACCCCAGCATGAAGTTATATTTGTTCCTTCTTTTTCATAATCGTCGGGATTAAATCTAATAAATACAATGGGTCTGTGGCCTAAATCTTGTGACAATTCCATTATGCGTTTGTTTTGACAACTACAATCATATTCAGTATGCTGATTTTCGTCGACTTCTACAATAACAATTTGGTATAACAAATCTAATAACAAATCGGGTCGGCGTTTTGAGCAACCGCCATTTACTATTTTGTCTGCTATCCAACTATGGTTAGGAAACTTGGTTTTGACATATTCAACCACGGCATATTCTTTGGTTTTGTAATTGCGTGATACTGGTTTATCTGGAAACAAGTTCATATAACAAAAGAGACAATAACCGTCGTATTTTTCTTGAACGAGTGTTGAACACCATTCACTTTTACAAGTTTTGCTAACAACATTAACCATTCCTTCTTTTTTATGCGCTGAACAATACAATCCGGTTGTCTCGCCTTCATTGTTAAATACTGGGTGTTTTTTACACCCTTCGGTTAGACAAGTTTTGTTTTTTATATCAACCATTCCTTCCTCTTTGTGTGTTGAACAATACAATGCTTTTGTCTCGCCTGGATTATTATAATTTGGTCTAATTTTACACCCTTCGTTTAGACAAGTGTCGTGTTTCACATCAACCATTCCTTCTTTTTTGTGTGCATTACAATACAATGCTCTTGTCTCGCCTTCATTGTTAAATACTGGGTGTTTTTTACACCCTTCAGTTAGACAAGTTTTGCTGATTACATTAACCATTCCATCCTTTTTGTGTGTTGAACAATACAATCCGGTTGTCTCGCCTTCATTATTATAATTTGGTCTAATTTTACACCCTTCGGTTAGACAAGTTTTGTTTTTTATATCAACCATTCCTTCTTTTTTGTGTGTTGAACAATACAATGCTCTTGTCTCGCCTTCATTGTTAAATGCTGGTTGTTTTTTACACCCTTCGGTTAGACAAGTTTTGCTGATTACATTAACCATCCCATCTTTTTTATGTGCATTACAATACAATGCTTTTGTCTCGCCTTCTTTATTATAATTTGGTCTAATTTTACAACCTTTTTCTTTACACATTTGTCTAATATAATTATTAGACAAATATTTAAATCAATTTTATATGTTATACTCGGTGCTTACATCACCGGGTATGATGCCTCCATCAACAGACCGCATTGACCGGCCCCATTGTTGTATGGCTTTCCGGTAGCGGGGTCATTCCCACGACCAATTTGCATATATCCGCCATCACCCCACGACGAGGACCAACTGTTGCGCAAGATATAGTAATCCAAACCATTTGTAGTGCCATATCCAACGAGTGCTACGGCGTGGTCAAGTGACGTTCCACACGCGCCAGTGAAAACACCAGATTTGTAAAGCTGAAATTTTGACTCATCGGCCTCTATCGCAATGGTCACAACCGTCTTTGATAAAGCAGTCATCATATCAGCATCCGACTTGGGTTTAACATTGACAACACTCTGAACACTCGAGCCAGAAACTTTTGAACAAGTCTTTTGGCATGTTCCAGTTGCCTTGGTAGTTCCAGATACATAGGGATATGCTTGTTCTGTACAAAGTCCGCCTACCTTTCCTATCCACTCGAATGTAGGAGCAATCTGACCCCCGTTTATCCCCATGTTGGGGCCTCCATTTTTTATAGTAGAGCAATCCACGATTTGTTGCTCTGATAATTTTGTCAAAACACCAGTTTTGATTGCCATCGCAGATTCCACTGCACAACTGGTGCCAAATGAATAGCAGGTACCAGCTTGACCTTGGTCCTGCACTGGTGAGACGACACCTTTGGTGCGCCAGTCAACCGAGGTGGGGACAGAAGTCATATCAAAGGTCTCGCCCCTCAAAGATGGCGCCAATGGCGCTGACATCGTAAGAAGCTCTCGGTTAAAATCAAAAAGCATAACCTTGGCAAACTCCTCAGAGTTCATTCCGGAGAAAGCATTGTGGCCAAGAGTGTAGGTGAGATTCTTGGCATTGGTCTCCTCAATAAGCAAATCGTTGTATTTCCAGTTCTTGAAAATGCGCAAATATTCAGTGTCGGCATCGGGAAGGGCAATGCGATGCTTCTCCGCCCATTCGTGAAAACGCTCCTGGAGTGTTGATGCTGAAGCAGATAAAAAAACAGCGAGTAATAAAGTGGTTGTGTATAACATTTATATAGTATATCAACATAATCTTTATATGTTTTTTGTTGTTCCTAAATCACATCGTCATTATCCAGGCATATTCGTATTTTTCTACAGAGTCGTGCTTCATCATTGAAGACAAATACTTGGAAGCGGGTCTTCGCAAATAGAGGCAGCAACGCCGGTGTTTTCATATACGTTATTAATTTGAGTTTATCAATATAAATCGTATATTCACCTGCGTGTTCACTCGCAATTGGCATACCAATATAGGTGGTATTTGTTTTCAGGGCATCCCGATTACAAAGGTCCAATAATTCGCAGTCCATTTGGACACGGCGGATTTTGCGCATCGATTCGTTCATGAACTCGAGTTTCTCCATCCATTTCGCAATGAATGCACATGCTCCGCCAGATATGGATTTTCCCAAAACATCGCGCATAAATAGTGTTTGGTTTATTATGTCGGATATACGGCGTATTGGACTGGTTATGTGCGAATAATGCCGAAGACCCAGTCCAGCGTGCGTAGATGATGTGTTGCTATATTTTGCGGCAGATGATTCGCCGTCGGTTTTCATCCATCGTTGGACGGCTTCGGGCAAAGAATCGGTAGACATAGGTTCCTTAGACAAAGGTTCCGTCGACACGTTTGTAGAAGCCTGGGTCCGAAAGATTCCCGAACCCTTCTCCGCCAATTCCCGCGCACATTCTTCGTTCATTTTTATCATCCACCATGCCACTACATCATGGCTATCTGTATGTCCCGTTATATTGCGCAGCCTATTATACGTTTTGTTCCGTTCCAACTGGGGGTCGTCATATGAATAATTTTTGCTTACATTGATGAGGGCATTTGAAAACGTTGGCGCAGATAATTGTTTGCCAGTATGGATATCATATTTCACCGACATCACAAAGGCTACGCGATTTTTCCCAGCCTGTAAAGAACACAAGCGCTCAGAAAGCAAATCCGGTAACATGGGCCGTTTTTTATCGGGCAAATAAATCGTAGAGACACGGTCAGTTATGTGTTCCCATAATTGAAATATCTCCATCCACAAGAATACGTTGGATATGTATACATTCACGATTACTGCGTTTCCCATAATTTGTGTCGAAAACGCATCATCATAATCAGTACAAGAACTGGGGTCTATGGTAAATACATCATAGTTGCGCTGGTCAACAATCGAGGGAAATGATGCCATTATTTTGGAAATCAGATTCCATTCGTTGTCTTCACGCGTTGTTGCCTCTGCAGGAGGCGGCAAGAGTCGGAGTCGTTGTTTAACTACATTTGTAAACCCTGTGAGCGACACATTGAGTCGTTTGCGGCACACCTGATATTCATTGAATGCCTCTGCTGAATCCACGTCGCCGATCGTGTCCGCAATTTCGCCGCGAGGACATTCCACATTCCATTTTTCACAACGAAACAATATATATTTGTTCTTGTGCGACTTGCTGAATGACATCTGAATCTGATATGGTACCAAAATCGGAGGTAAAGTGCTGTCGTCGGGGATACATTTATACAAAAGCCGCTTTCCATTCTCGGTGCGACCGTAGGTTTTATTTATACACAAGATTCCTGCGTGTTTATCCATTATTTCTATATTTTTCCAATACAAATAATAGTGGTTAATTGTTCAATTTTTTACGCTTTTCCGTGTGGCGAAGACCTGTGCTTAGCGCTGATCCATGTGCTAACCGTACACGCCGTGTCTTATTTGTTTTCGGGACAACAATTTTACGCATCAACAAATATTCGCGCACATAATACATTATTTTGCGTGTCGCCTCCATGGTTTGCGGCGGATGTCGCGTAGACACTTCGGCACAAATGATTTTAAACTCTGTTTCCACCCGTTTTTTTTGCGCAAATGAGAGGACTGGCCAGTGAAAAAATCTGCGCATAATTTCCGCTTTTTTCAAACTATGGTAATACGGACTTGGGATTATATAATAAACCTTGCGTTCACACATCCGCGTATATTCGGTGTTGTCTATGAAACAAACCTCGACATCGGCCTCGGGTAACAACATACACCGCACCAAATCCGTATACGTTTTTGTGTCGGTTGTTCGGCGAATCTCCACGATTTGGTTGCGGATTTTAAATGCCAATATATGGTCGTCAAATAACATTTCTCCTGGTGGACACACTTTGGACGAAATATATGATGTTATCATCTTCACCCAATGGCCCTCGCATTTGTTGTTGGTATAAATATAGAGGCTGTCCACCAATTTCTGTTTTTTCTTGCGCCAAATGAGAGCGAAAATACTGAATATGCCTACCCGGAACATCTCGGGATATAAATCAATCAATTGATTGAACTCGCCTTGGTCAAGTGGACGCCCAAGAATACGAACCGCGATTTGCTGAAGACAATATAATTGTTTGAAATGCCCAATCGTTTCATCTAAATCAAACACGATGGTTTTGTTGTAATTACGCACAGGTTCTTCTAAAAAATGTTCGCCCACAATGATATTCACTGGTTCGCTGTATTTTTGGGCGTGGCTCAACATTCAGAAGGTTGCATATAATTTTAAGTCTTATTTTGCAAAATGCCAGTTATTTGACCGCATAATCAGCAACGAGCAATACCAGTTGTTCGCCGACACTGAACTTTTGATAAATGAGACAATTGTCGAATGAAATGTTGATGACTTTATTTGCATACAATCGGATTTTCATGAAGGTGCCTTCATTGCCAGATTCCACGTTTGTTAAAAATCCGCCATTGGTTATTGCGGGTTTGGCAGAAGACGAATATTTTTGTACCCATCGCGTATACTTGCCTACATGGAGTTGGTCCAATTCATCCACAAATCGGTAGCCTGTGAGCGACTCTGCCATCTCACGTTTTAGCTTTTTTGTCATCGTGTAAGTTTCTTCCAGCAAATCGAATGACAATGCGATTTCATGCGCAATATCCGCGCTCGTTTTCCCATCCAAGTAATCATTGTTCTTGTTTTCATATGCCATCAACAATTCTCGTGTATCTATTTTTGAAATCAGTGATTCGTCGTTTTTCGCATCGGCGTATATTTTTCGCATCTCCTCTTCGGTTATCATTGCCATGAAGCCCTTTTCCTAATATAATAATAATATGTTTAATATCATTATTATACTACTGTTCGCATATCTACATCAAACACCTTTTTCAAATTGTTGAAAAACAAGTCGGACATCTCGACTAGGCCAACATTGACCAAAATAAACATTGCCATCATGAAAATCAATTGTGTATCGTACTCGGATAGTTGGATTTTTCCGCGCAACGGGTTGAATTTGTAAATCAAAATCAAACAAATCATGATATACATGAAATTACCAAGGGCGCGAATGTATCCTGGTGAAACGTATGATACTCCTAAAAACAATATAATGTATCCCACGTATGTTATGCCAATTGTAAGTAAATACGCCGGTTTTTTTACGCTTTCTACAGCGCGGTCAGCCTTTACATCAATTGGGGTTGCCATTTATATTATTGTCTGAAAATAAAATACATATACATTTCGTTTCCCTCTATGGATGGTGAATCGTCATTGTCAAACCAATTATATATTCACGTTTATCGCGTAATTGAACGTCTTGGGAAGGGGTGTTTTTCATCTGTGTTCAAAGCAGAACATCGCACAAATGGGCGACTAGTCGCAATCAAAGTAGAACCTGAACACGCAACTATCAAACATGAATCGCGTGTGCTGGCACATTTGCGCCGCGAATTGGCTGTTCATAATTGTTGTTGTGTTCCAACGCTGTATTGGTACGGTATTTATGGCGGCAATATTTGTTTGGCAATGACGTTTTATTCGCAGACTCTACATGCGCATATTAATCGCACTAATCTGTTAAATATGCTAGATGCTTGTCACCAAATCATTTCGGCATTTCGTTGGATTCATGAAACTGGTATTATCCATTGCGATGTGAAACCCGATAATTTTATGGTTGATGAACGAGGACGCGTTGTGGTAATTGATTTTGGTCTTGCATCCATGTATATTACAGATAGTGGCACACATGTTGCAAATGAGCCATCCGACAATATCATTGGTTCGCCTAAATATGCCAGCTATTTTGTACACCAGGGTAATCGGATTAGTCGTCGTGATGATTTGATTTCAATCGGATATTTGGCAATGTGGATTTTTGGTGTAAAAATGGAATGGCAAGATATCTATACCGAAAGTGATTTGCCAATATATTGTATTCGGAATGACGCAAATATAAAACGTGCTAAATATAAGAAGCCAGAAAGGTTGTTGGAGTATTTGGATGGGGTTGAGACCTATTCAAAATATTTGGTGCCATATTTTGAAGATATTTATAGTTTGGAGCATGACCAAGATCCAAATTATATTGAGTATTTGCGCGGGTTCAGCACACTTTATTGATGGATTTTAAATTGAATTTTTGGTATTTTGATATTTCTTGGTTCTTGTTCTTGTTCTGCTATAATTCCTTCTTGGTATGTTGAAAACATCAATGAAATTAGCATAATTGCCAATAAAAATAGAGACGACATCATTTTTTCTCGTGTGAAAGCCATAATATATTATTCATGGAGATTTTACTCTTAACGCCTCTTGCGTCTAGTACCGCGATGTCCGCGATTCCGCTTATTATATGTCATATTTTTCGGCTTAGGAAAATTAAGTTGCTTGTCTGGTTTGCGATATATTTTTTTGGCCATTGGTAAAATGGTGTTCAATGGTGTCCCGGGGTTTTCTTTCACCAGTTTTTTGATTAAATCACTCCAAGCTGTCATTATATAGTTAACCCATATTTTTTCAAAAAATTGAAAACAATTGATTTTATTGTTTTCAAGCATAAATAAGCAAAATGGTTAAAAATACTACTGGTGGCGGAAACGCAAAGAAACAAGCGCGCAAATTGACTACAAATCGTAGTTCAAATGAATTGCGAAAATCTGAAAATGCATCCGAATTGTATGCGTGTATTACTAAAAACTACGGAAACCGAATGGATGTAATTACGCAAAAAGATGGCACCACGTTGAGCTGTCGATTGGCAGGCAAGTTCAAGGGTCGAAATAAGCGCAATAATATTGTAAGTGTCGGCTGTTGGGTGCTTATTGGACTGTATGATTGGGAGAAGGACCCCAAGAATTGTGAGCTCTTGTATATTTATGAGAAAAACGAGATTGACGAGTTGCGCAATTTACCCGGAATTGACTGGAAATATTTAAACATTGCCAGTAATAATAATTTGGATGACTCTGATAATGATGAGGCTGGAAACGCAACCATCATATTTACTGAATCGGCAACAAACAAGACTGTCGACGAGCTTTATGATACCAATGCTGAAAATGTTGCGTCAACACTACATGATGAAGAGGAAATCAATATCGAAGACTTATAATCCATCGAATAATTTTCCCATGTTTTTTATGCCTTGGGGGTCTTGATGAAATGCTTGTTCAAATACTTCTGGAGCGTGAAATGTGTAATCTTGTGCTCTCTTGCGTCTTCGCCTAAAATCTTCCACAACTTCTCGTCGGGCAATATATTTTGCTTGTTCTCCGGGTTCTCCAGCTGGTTTTCCTTGATGTATTTGTTGATTTGCTGGGTTATCTGAATGCGCGAAATGGCAGTCCCACTTTCGAGTCCCATGAACTCGCACATCTCATTTGTGACCTGGGATGGAACCGCAAACCCACATGGTTTCCTCTCTTTGGTGGGTTTGGCCGCTTTCTTTGACTCTTTTTTCACTAGGAGGTCAACGGTGTGTCTGACTTTCTTGGCATTCTTTTCAACTAAGGTGATTGCTTCACTTAGCGACGCAATGGTTTGCTGGAGGTCAGCAAGACTCGCAATTATCTTTTCAATGTTTGATGATGATTTATCCATTATATCCTATTATGTAGTGGTGTATTTATATCATTTATAATTAATCTACAATATGTAGAATGTTGGCCACGCATATATTCTATATATAAATCATCCCATAAACATATTCGGGTTCATGAGGACACCGAGTGCCACACAAACTATCTATCCAATGCTGTATACTGCCAGCCAATCAAAAAATTGAACATAATAAGTATATATATATATAAATAATTTTATACAGAATGGAAATTAATAAAAAAACTACTACGGCTGGTTGGGGCGCTTTTACCAACCAACGCCAACGCGTTGCTGAATTGGAGATTGAAAATCAAAAATTACGAGATTACATAAAATACCAATATGGAATACAATATGGAAAACAATGTGTAATCACCGTTTCAAAAGACACCGATGATGTGATTACAATGTCAACAAAAGAACATGAATTATTAATTAAACATCCTATCAAAAATGAACAATCTCTTGAAATACCGAATAGTGTAAATAATACATTTATTACAGAAAATAATATTAATTTACAAACAGAGACATCGCACAATGCTATGTCTGTCACTATCATCAAAGACAATAAAAGAACTCGCGATATGTCTTCTAAGCCAAGATTGAAAGCAACCGAGTGGTCAAAACAATGGAATAAAAATACACGTATCCGATATGTTGCTAGCGGCACAACGTTTGAAGTTGTTGCCGACATTCGCGCTAACAAACTAATACACCAAGGTATCAATAAAATTAGTTATTATAAATATGATAATGATAATAACCGCTATGATGAATCTAAACTTATTATTGAAAATAGTTGGAATACATATAGTAGATGGATTGTAGCTACAGGTTGCAGCATTAAAAAGGGAAGCACATCAAGAAACGCGTATGATGTTTGTGAATATTATAACGAAGCAACAAACGCATGGATAAAGATGGATGATGTCGCAATTGTTGGAAACAAATTAAACTAAAACTTTACCAAAATATTTTTATATGATTTCGCCGGTATTATTGCGAATAGCATCATTGACTCGCGATTGAATAAAATACGTAAATATAAAAAAATAAACAAACACCACGAGTATTCGCGCCGAACCATGATTGAATATTCTCTCAAATAATAGTTTTCCATTCCATTGTATGTAGGTAGCAGGAGTCCATAGAATTGTCAAATATTTCCTACAATAAGGACAAGTTGGATTCACTTCTATCCAGTTGGTCATGCATTTTCGATGGCATGTGATGATGCACTTGCATTTGAACAAGAAGTTGACATTGAGTGGTTTTGAAAAAAAAACGGTATCTGTGTTTTTTATAAGTTTTTTGGGATTCAGACAAATAATACATTCGTCGTTTGACATTAGTTGTTTGTATACATATTTTCGACATTCAGTTTCATCAAATGGAACCTGTTTTTGTATGTCTTTTTCATCTTATCGCAAATCTCGGAGTATTCCAATAAATTGACTAAATGCTCGATTTGCTCGTACAAATCTTGTTGATGAGTATTACAGAAGCTTGTATAAGCATTTGCGGGTGATATATTTGCCTTCCATTTATCGTCTACATTGGACGAGTGTGATTTGATTAATTCTAGCGCGTGTTTGTCGATTTTTGCCAGAAAGTGTGGGCACAATGAAATGTATTGTTTGCGGACTGTTTTTTCGGCGGGTGTCTGGGGTTTCTTGCGGAAATAGTATCGGGCGCTCTTGAACATTTTGTCGAGAATGTCGCCGGCGAATCCTTTCTTGTATTGGGTTTCAATTTCGGATTCGATGAGAGGCGCAATGTCGTCGGATTTTATCCAATTGGCCCAGGATTCCTTGAACATTTTGCGGTCGTCATTGCGGTGTATTTCGGCAAAGTTGGAGAGATTCGCAACGATTGTGTCGGAGAAATTGAAGTGGAGCGTTTGGATTTCGATTTTTTTGGTGATGTCGTCATTTCCGACAGTGAACACTTTGGTGCGATTGTTTTTGCGTTGGGGTGTCATTTTGTTTGAAATATATAAAATGTGTATTTTGTGATTGTATTTGATTTGTCAAAAAGATTTCAATTTTTTGCGGAGAAGAAGGATGGGAAGAGAGATACAAGAGAATGATAGGAAGTGGAGAGAAGTATAAGAGAGGAATAGTGTGGGTGCTAAAATATTACACGGGGGTGGAAGAAGGAAAATGGAAGGGAGGAA